>Ga0247782_1000001_pt1 | contig 472550 bp, 350 predicted proteins | sample UWRJL019104C5_FD_179928 | JGI IMG/M metagenome (GOLD analysis project Ga0247782, IMG submission 179928) | Plant litter microbial communities from Arlington Agricultural Research Station in Wisconsin, United States - UWRJ-L019-104C-5 | ecosystem: Environmental > Terrestrial > Plant litter >...
TACCCCTGTTTACACACATTTTTGTGCCCCCCCCCCCCCCCCCCCCCCCCAATCCATCTAAACCACCTCACCAGTCAGTAAATTCAGTTTCTTCTTAGTTTTGAGTAGGGCTGCCCCCTAATCGATTTTGCAGCAAAAGCATTCTATACTTATGTAATGCTTCGTACATAGCAGCATAGCACGTGTATCGGTTATAGCTTGAACACCCAACAAGTAAAGATGTTAAGCTTCGTAGTATATATCATACACCATGCTCTTTAGGATCGGATCAGACCATTTGCTTTGTCTATATTAGAAAAGGCACTCCGACTTGGATTTTACCTGTTATGAGAGAGACCCAGCCTGGAAAGCAAAAATTCAACCGGTAGGTACGCATGTTGTGATCTTTTACAGGTTTTCATGATAAGGTTTGACTTTTTAGGCGGCTCATGCGACCTCGGCATAGGCTAGATGTATGTATACATGTACACGTTCTACCTGGACCCTACGGCAAACTTTGTCTCTGTGATGCTTTGAAACCACTATAGACGGCTGTGATGTATGACGCATCGCTGTTTCTTTTCCAATACTTTGAATTTCAAGCCGCTAATGGCTCGTTTGATATGTAAGTACAGTTAAAAGAGCCGTATTTCGCAAACGCCGTCCAACCGACTTCTGACCGGCCCCGGCGCCAGCCTGCCGTGTCGCTCGGTTAGTAGATTATTAGTCTATTCTCCAACCCGGGGGCGGGGACCCCTGCAACCGTCCTATCGAGCTTCTGCAGCCCCGGAACCCAAGCCCCTGGTCCAGTATATGTACCTTCCATCTTCATCCTAGCCGCGTCAGCTGTTGTGGGCCAGCGTTGGTTGTGATTGACACAATTGTCTTGGACAGCTCGGATGTGGTGCCGTACTAAGACTGATACAGCAAGCTTCCGATATCAGATTGTCAGCAAAGCTTGCACACCTGCCCGATGTGACATGGACCGCTGTCGGTCGATGAGTCCAATTCAAGTCGCTTTGGCTGCCCTCTTGAATATTAATCTAGGTATGTGCTCTTCGCTTGCTCCCGACTGTTAGCTCTCAATAGTTATTCAAGCGAGTGAGCGTCTGTATGTACTAACCAGCTGCTAAAACCGCAACAATGGTCGGATACAGCCGTGCCCTTGGCTTGCTTGCTGCCCTCGCGTCAGTCGCTCAGGCGCTGCAGAGATCTGCCCTCCCCATCAGCGAGCTCAAGAAGCAGATCAAAGGCTTCAGCAAGCTCCAGGTTCGCGACGACGATGACCTGCAGGCAATATACCCCGAGTACAACCTCTCGGTGCCCATCGACCACTTCCACAACGACTCCCTCTACGAGCCGCATACTGACGACAAGTTCAACCTGCGCTACTGGTTCGATGCTCAGTACTATAAACCGGGTGGGCCCGTGATCGTGCTGTCGGGCGGTGAAACCGACGGTTCTGGGCGGCTGCCTTTCCTCCAGAAGGGTATCGTCTACCAACTTGCCAAGGCGACTAATGGTCTGGGTGTGATCTTGGAGCACAGATACTATGGCAAAAGTGTTCCCACTAAGGACTTAAGCACTAAGAATCTCCGCTTTTTGACGACCGACCAGGCCCTTGCCGACACGGCCTACTTCGCCAAGAATGTCAAGTTTGCTGGTCTAGAAAATGTCGACTTCAATCCTAAGAAGACGCCTTGGATTGCCTATGGTGGTTCCTACGCCGGCGCATTCGTCGCCATTCTGCGAAAGCTCTACCCTGATGTCTATTGGGGCGCGATATCATCCTCCGGTGTACCCGAGGCCATCTACGATTACTGGAAGTACTTCGAGGCCGCGGCGGTTTACGGCCCTTCTGCTTGTGTCGAAAACACCCGAACGATCACCGATATCATCGACAAGATCCTGATCGGCAAGAAAGGTACCAAATATGTCGGACAGCTCAAGAGCGTCTTCGGCCTGCCCAACGTGACTCATGACGGCGACTTCGCCAGCGCCATCAACGGTGGTATCTACGGCCTTCAGAGCCTCAACTGGGACCCTGAGCAGAGCTCTAACGAATTCTTTGAATACTGCGACACTGTCTCTTCGGACAAGCTGGAGTACCCCAAGACGGAAGCATTGCGGGCGTCTGTCAATGAGCTTATCACCGTCGCCGGTTATGGTAAACAGGTGGACAAGCTGTCGAATCGCGTGCTGAATTACGTTGGCTATTACGCCCCTAACGCCGCCCGGTGCGAGGAGGCTGATCAGGATGAATGCTTCGGCACTTACGACGAGACATTCTACGCGCAAGATAATATCGCACAATCGTGGCGCCTATGGCCTTACCAGTACTGCACACAGTAAGCGGCCCCATCCCCACGAAAAGAATATCGACGGAGACCTGAGATTGCTAACAAAATCTTTGCAGATGGGGTTACCTCCAAACTGGCAGTGGCGTTCCCAAGGATCAACTGCCGCTGATCTCACGCACGGTCGACCTGGAGTACTCGTCGGTCATCTGCCGCGACGCCTTCAACATCACGAAGCCGTCCGACGTGGACGCCGTCAACAAGTATGGCGGCTTCAACCTCAGATACCCGCGCCTAGCCTTCGTGGACGGGGAGTGGGATCCGTGGCGCGCCGCCGGTCCGCACGCGATCGGGCTTCCGACGCGCCCCTCTACGGTCTCGGAGCCGTTTATTCTCATCGCCAAGGCCGTGCACCACTGGGATGAGAATGGTCTTTTCCCTAACGAGACGACTGCCGAGCTCCCCCCTAAGCCCGTCGCCGACGCGCAGAAGCAGGAGGCCGTCTTTGTCAAGAAGTGGTTAGAGGAGTTCAAGAAGGAACATGGGCAGCATAACTATAAAAGCAAGAAGTGAAAATCCGGACCTTAGATGATGACAATGTTTTACTGATATGCAGTTTGTAGATTCCGAGAATGTTGAGCTTGGTGAGCTCTGATCTGATCTTGTACGGCATACACATATTATATCACATCATACTACCTACTTACTTAAGTTTGGTCTAATACTTAAGCAATAATTGATTAATCTTCAGATTGAGTTAGCTTTCTTTCGTTCTTTCGTGGTATTGCGTGATATACGGTGCGGAAATATACCGCCTACTGAAAGCTTATACCTTAAGCCAAGTAGCAAGCAAGTAGATGGTACACACATCGGGTGATTGATGAACCTTAACCCGCCACTAACCGAGTAATTTGTTTACTCCAACAGTTTAAACTTCCGTCTCGACGAGCATCACTGGTTCTATGCCACATTCTTATCTCTTGGGTTCAGAGCTTGGAAGAGCTGCCGGGGTTGTACTCGACCCCAAAGACAATAGCTCGGTTCAGCTCCAAGCTCGCTGGGGTTCTCTTGGTACTTGGCGCACTGAACAATTTCCCTCTGCTCTCCAGGTAGCGCTGGCACATCTCCCGCCCGACGGGGCCATCGTCGCTCTTTACGTCGAGGATAAAGAGGACTGCCATCAATATCTCCGCCAGCTTCCACATTATCTCCCTAGCATGGTGCACCAATTCGTCCTGAGAATTCGTCTCGAGCTGGTTCTTTACCGCTTCCCACTGCTTCCTCGCGGGCTCGGTATCCGGGTCTCCTCTCTGTGCCTGGATCAACAAGTCTAGAGCCTTGATACTATCAGCGCCTCCTTTCGGATGCTTCAAAGCTCGGATGAGATCCGTTCCCAGCACATCTGTCGTGCCCTCCCAGATGTTGAGGACGCACGCGTCCCTGAAGATCCTGGCAATGTTGATCTGTTCAGACTCGACGTTCTCCAGATATCCCACGCCACCGAGCGATTCCATGCACGCGTATATGAGCGGGATGGCCTGCTTCGTGACATACGCCTTCAGCAGCGGAGTAATCACGCGCAAAAGCGGCGTCACGAACTCGGGCGACGGCGTGATATCCGCTACACTGCGCGGCGCCGCCCGAGTCGAGGAAGAGTGCTCCTCTATTCCTAGCAGGTAGGCGCTGTAGAACGCCAGCAGCATCATGGCGTGGTGCTCCACTGTTAGACCAGCCAGCGTGCGCATGTGCAGCGGGCTATCGACAAGCCTCATGCGTCTCCCGCGCCCGGCGCCGACCTCGCGCACCTCGGCATAACCCCTTGCGATGGTGAGCCCCCGGCTGAGGCATCCGAGCGCACTAACAGCCGACCGCACCCGGGTGATGGTCAGGATTGTCGCGATCTGCTTTATCCCCTCGCCTTCCTTACCGACGAGCCAGGCCCTCATGCCCTTGAGTTCTAGCTCGGCGGTCGGCAGAGATTTGGTGCCCATCTTGTTCTTCAGACGCGAGATGGAGATCCCGTTCAGCTCCGTGCCGCCCGTAGTACCCGTGGCGGAGACGACGAGGGAAGGGTTGTACCGTCTCATGGGCGCGTAGAAGGCCGATAGCCCCTTAGGACTCTGCGCGAGCAAGATCGTCATGTTACTGTCCGTGGCGCTCGAGAACCACTTGAACCCATCTATGCTCCAGGGACCGAGCGGGATGCCTTCCTCGGGGTCACATAGCGGCGCGGCATCTTTCGGGAGGGGCGAGTACGTGGCGATGGTTTCGGACAGTGACACGTCGCTGCCGCCGATGCGCTCCGTCATCCATTGCCCGCTCGTCCAGCCCTTTCGGGCGTCGCGCGAGACGAGGTGGTCGTAGGCGTTCTGGAACACTTTCCGTTGCTCGGGGCTGAGGTTCGATCCGTTCGGTCCGCCGCCGTGTTGTAGCTGGTGCTGTAGGACGCGCGCGGCGCCGTCAGCCATCGCGACGGGGCATCCGACGTTCGCGCCAGACCCTTCGAAGATGAGCTCGCGGAGGTAGTTTACTATTCGGGTGTATTGGTCCAGTCCTTCTTCATAGCCTTGAGCGATAAGGCTACGCACGTATGGCGCAGTTAGTGTTAATGCTTGTGTTAAGATAGATGTAACGTACCCCTTTCCGATGCTGAACTCCTGGAGTTTCCTCCAGCCCTCCCCAACGACTAGCTTCGTGCTCACGGGTTGGCCGAAGGCATTTCTGCCACCACCCACGACGTATGGTTGGTTCTTTTCCGCATCTGTGACCCAGTCGAATATTTGGGGTGACAATACCTCGTCTCCGAATTGTGTGATCTCTGCTTCTACCTTTTTAGCGACATCCTGGGGTATGAATACTGTTTTTTGTATGTGTTAGTTAGCGTTGGCGCCGAGATGGAAGTGACTTTTCCGGAACAGCGCTTACACTTGAAGATACGCCTTATGCTCGGGTCGTAAAGGAACTGATTCTTCAACTTTGGGAGAGGCTGGAAGAAACCCTTATGTCCACTCGCTGCCTCCATGTTCATGACATAGTCTGTATATGAGTCCTCAGTGTATGTAAGACAGAATCAGGTTGCTTCCTCAGGTAAGGTTCTCGATATCTTTATTGTAATACTACAGAAGGATATAAGAGACCATCATATCATTATGTACGTAATATCTTATGCACATAGTCCCCTCAACATGATTTCCGGCAAAGAGATCCTAGTATATAGCTGTCCTGATCTGTCTATATTACCACGGACAAAACACAAAATGTCGAGCATTTGGGACTGGAGGTCTGGCACATTGCCGAGGTGCCCCACGTTTATAGCCATAACACATGCCAACTACTCCAGTAGTTAGTCTTCTATCTAGTACTACTAGGCATACTACTGTAGTAAATCTGGAGAAATGCTACTATGCATCTGTACAGAGGGTAATGATACCCTCTTTTCACACCAACTTTGATATGCTGACTTGCCGCTTTCAGACAAGGCAATGTTCATGATGAGCCACTACAACTGCAAAAGATGCAGTTCCGCGAATCATGTGAATCATGACACAGGCTACGTATTGCCTGAAGGGGAAAGAACTCGCGTTAAGTGGACATAACAAGCGCGGAAACCATTCCGCTTAGCTAACTCCAGTCTCGCTTCCAGACCTACTCTATTCTAGTTAACAAATTAATGGAAGCATTATTATGCATTGCAGCGATTTGCACAGAATGCCTATTACTTTCGTTCTAAGCAGGTACGGACAAGATCCGCCCTTTCTGTATGCAAATCGTTGGTTGAACTTAGTAGAGTAGCGGTTCTTCGTATAAGCAGCCACAAGATATACAGACATGGCGACATGGAGGTAAGGTAGTGAGCATTTATCTAACCCCTCTCTACTTCTGCACTAGATAACGCACTCGCTAGATACATAAGCAGAAGACTAATAGAGGAGCTTTGTGGGTTGCCATAAGTGTGATATCAACAAATCTTGGTTATTGTGTAGCGACCTACCTTTACTACTACCATACCTACATACATATATGACATGAACCAACACCACGACTCTAGTGGAGAGCTGGGTAAATAAGACATGTGCACCTGCGTGAGTTTGGCAGTTTGTCTGGTTTGTTTGCTTGTAATAAGGTAGGTAGTATTGCGTGCGTTGCATGTGAATTGCATGTGCAAGTTGACGTCTGTCTGTCGATGAGTACTAGTAGTACTACTATAGTAGGTACCGTATGCCGTGGTACACCCGGTATTATTTCCGTCTCGCCTGGCCTGCCCACTTTGCCTGCCCTTCCCTTAAGCCTAATAAAGATCCAATTCAATATCAAGAGCCACTCCACACGCATTACATGCATGCCTACCTTGTGACCGATTCCAGACAAGGCAAGCGGCGAACCCGATTACTTGGGTGCAGAAACGCCACGAAAAGAAGAAAATAGACACTACCTAGCATTCCGTGCTCCAAGCTGCCAACTTGGTAAACTACATAGACACCGCATCGGTTATACCGGACATCACATATTGTTTGTCGGACTGCTTACTTACCTACCTTTTTCTGTCCGCCGCCGCGTTACGTTACAGACTCGACTCTCCAATTCTATATGCTATCGATACAGTCCTAAAGAGGTATCGTTCGAGACTTTCTTATGAGGTCTTTCCCCCGGGGGATGTTGATCTTCGCCCATTTGAAAGATGTTGACGCGCTAAGGTTTGCGGCACAGTACAGCATATGTCTCGGCAAGCATGACATGCATAAGTAGATAAGAGACAACTTAGCGCGACAAGACAGCTGCATCTCAAAGTCCTTCGAGGCCATTGGAATGGAAGGATAAAGGGTATGTATGTATGTAGAATAGTCCTGGACGCCAAGCGGCTTTTGTAAATGACATATGGTTTCTTTTGCTATTTCAGTGACCTGGAACAGATGCCTATGCTCTTGAACTTGGGGCCTGGGCCAATTCTGGAAGTGTGTCTCAATTTTGATGTGGCTGTATTACTTTACTTGGCGTTTGGGGAAGAAAGTATTTTATTGTTGAAGGTCTGGTATTTATTGAAATCCGTCGCGTGTTACACTTAGACGTGTTATTCTGTTGTGTCTTTGCTACAGATGCGTTAAATATCATAATACAACCGATCGCACGCACACGCTCCTTTTGTGCATAGTTACAGTTACCAGTAACTTCTATGAAAGGGGATGCTTGCGCTTCTCGTCTATAACCACGTCGACACATATATTCTTATTTATGAGCCAGTACTTAGATGCTTACACAAAGCATTGGCCAGTGTGTTGTTATACCTCTTATCTTTAATAATCCTAGGGACCTTAAGCTGCAACGAATGAGGATAATAATAGCAAAATATCATGCTATTAAGAACGCCCGCGAAGCTTCCCATCTCGAGGATTATTTACAATATATTTATACAACTGACACTATTATATACCCACCGCCAAACGCCTCCGTTATGCTTATGCAGTTTGCTAAATACTCCAGCTTTACCATCCTCATGATCTATCCCTATCCACCGATCTTCCTTCGCCTTATCAAGAACATACGTCTGATCTTGGGTTAATTAAATAGGATGACTCAACCTCAAATCCAAATACGCGCCCAGCACCGAATTCTCGCTCTCGGCCCTGGAACGTTTATCAGAAGGCGGTCTGTTTTTGACACTCAACGAAACAATAGGTCCTTGCTGCGTTTGCGTCTGCGTCTGCGATCTTAACCTCTGTTGTTGTTCCCTTTCCCTGCTTTCATATTGTTGCTGTTGTCGTTGTTGCACTTTCCAATACACTTCCTGCCCTTCCCCTTCCCCTTCATGCTCTTCACTGGTGCTTCTACCTGTACCGTGTATTATGGAAGAATCAGAAGAAGAGAGCACCCGCCCCTGACTCTCTTCCGCTATGACGTCCAAACCTAGTCCGACGCCTATATAGTCCCTGTCGCGATCACGGTCGCGGTCACGGGTAGATGATGCGGTGCTGCTGGATCGCGATATCGAACCTGTCTGTGTCTGGTGATGATGATGATGCTGACGCTGCTCTCGCTCGGCGTCTTCCGTTTCTTCGCGCGCCTCGCCTTCCATTAACTCGCGTAGGATAATTAGACCGTCTTCCCTGTCTCCGGCGCTGGAAATGTCGAGACCCCACGCCTTGAGGAAGTTGGCTTCGCCTCGGTATTGCCGGTGCAGCCAGAACCGTTCTTTGGATGTTAGTCTCTGTCTTGGTTGCTGCGGCTGCGATTGAGTTGTATTCTGGTTTTGATTCTGGTTGTGGTTCTGCGCCTGTGACTGGACTCGGACTTGGATGGGACTTGATTGTTCGGCTTCTTCCGACTCTGGGTTCGGATTCTGTTCCAGATTTGAATTTGGGTTTGGACTTAAGCTTAGGCTTGACGTTTGCTGGGACGACCTTTCGATTTCTCTTTCGTTTTCGTCTTCCCTATGCCTATCTCTATTCCGTTCCCGTTCCCGTTCCCGTTCAGGTTTATGCTCATGCTCGGGCTCAACGATCTCATATTCCCGTTCGTGCTCTTGTTCTCGGTCTCCATCCCGGTCTCGCACTTGATCTTCTCTACTAGTCCGCTCGTTCGACGTATAAGACGCGTCCCGTTTGTGTCTCGGCCCCTGGCTCTGTCTCTGTCCCTGCACCTGAATCTGGTTCCGCATCTTCCCATGTCCTGCAAGCTTCGTACCCGAAATCGGCGGGAGAGGTCCGGCGGGTGGCGGATACGTGAGCGGCGGCAGTGGCCGAGGCTCAAGTCGAAGGGGAGAATTGCCAACATCCTCCTTCCGTGCTCCCCGATTCGGCGACTCGTCCAGTGACGTCGCGAGCATCAGTACTTGCGCAGTCCCGCTCTCAGTCTCTCTTTCGGTTTCCCTTTCTTCGTGCAAGATGGGCTGTACATGTCTAGGCGAATGTCTCCGTCCATACACTGGTCTCTGCCCTTCTGCATGAGACTGCGTGCGACGGAGATGGACCTGTTTCGCTCGGAGTGGGACCCCTTCAACCGGTACTATAGCCCTCTGCGATAGCGGTGGTGGCGCGTGCCGCGATGCTTGGGATAGCGATGTGGACCGCTTGGGAAACGGTGCGGCGGCTTTGGGCGGCGGGGGGTTCGTCTCGGCGAGGTCTGTGATCGATGATACCGGAGATAACAAAGGCGAGATGGAAGAAGCATGGGAGGTCTGCGAGTTTGTGAGATTCGACGATGATGTAGGTGTCCATGGAGAAAGCATCTTCTCTTCGATAGGGTCTGCGGTCAAGGTTGCGTAGGAGACCGGCTGCTGATAAAGTGACTCCTTCGACGCCTTATCCTTCACACCGTTATTCTCTCCGACTGGTGGCGGTGCCGTGAACCATTGTGTTAGCGGCCTGTCCTTCTCGTCCTTGTCTGAGGTATTCAGGTTTCCCTTTGGTTCATCAGCTGGATTTGCAATGGCTATGCCTATGCCGGGCTGGTTCGGTAATGGTTCGTAGAAGTCCCATTGTGTTATCGGTCGTTCGCATGGCTGTGACTGATTTGGGGCCAGAAGCTGAAGATGCTCATAAGTTAACCCTCCTACGTGGGTACCGCCCAGATGAACGATGTCGAGTTCACCATGCCGCTTGGAACTACTATTGGAACTGGATGGATTGTAGGTGAGTTCATGGTCGAGATGGTATTTGTGTGGGAGGAGATTGGGCAATTGGCGCATACTTTAAGCTCGACTTGCTCGCCTTGCTCGAGTGCCCCCTCACCCAATCCAACGCCCTGTGACTTGGTCCTCTCGAAAGCGGCATTCTGCAAAGTCGATAAAGCCGTTCGCCACCTTCACATCTGAAATTCTTTCAACACTAAATACGTGGGATGCTACGCTGTCATCGGCATATACTTGAAAGATATATACGTCGCAAAAAGTGGCAGTGAGAGAGGAAGATACGGTATGTCGGTATTCAGGAGGCTTACTGACTAACGATGTTGCTTTATTTGGGAACAGAAAAAGAACGAATAATTATTCCCTAGATTGGACCCCGTAAAGGAGACGCGCCATCAAGCATCCACTTTAACAGCAATTGTACATGAACATCCCTGCAAAAATTGGCCCCGGGGGTGAATCTCAAAACGTTGCTATCACCCTATTGGCGATAGCTCGGTGGAAACGGTTCCCTCCTTAGCGGAATGAGACGTTGCGGCCGATCCCAAGTCCTCGGGACTCCGTTTTCAGAGGTTGAAGCGCATCTGCCAAGTTGCATCGTTGCGATGCTGTTTATGAAACACTATAATGACTGACAAGATCAGACGAACACCCATGCATATATAATTCATTCTTTTGAGCTCATTATCGTTTCCCGCGCAAAATATGTTGCGCAACCTTAGGACGGACAGTTGAAGAATGGAACGAGCAGCCTAAAAGGGGTAAGCTAGCCAAGACTTCGTGTTGAACGCGGTACGTCATTCCCTATCCCCCTATCCCTACACAACCATTCATGACAGATGACTCGGTATGTTCTGCCAGTGGATTTTCGGCCATACAAGTGGCGAAGCAACACGAACCAATCCTCTTGCGAATCCTCTGGTCGAGCAAAGGGAGTTGAAGCAGCTAATTTCTGCCTGTTCTTTTACTTTAAGCCAATTGACGGCCTGATATCTCAATCAACTTGTAAATACATATACTTATTAGAGGGGTCTTAAGTAGAGGTAAACAGCAGTACTTAGGTGAGCTACATCTGGACTCCGGTGCTAGAAACTTTTAGCGCTGTTGACCCCAGATGGTTGGAGGGACCGCTCGGACTAAATTTGTGGGCAATTGATAGCTTCAATTACAGGCCATTATGCTCATTTACTCATATCTTGCCTCTTTCAGTTACACATATGCTGTGCTTTAATTACCTTCTCCCTTATTTATGTATGCTGTACCTGCAGGTGGCTTTCACCAAGCGGGCATCTTATCCGCTTCTACAGCTTACGCTCGTTCAGTGGCTGTGACCTGAAGCCTCCCATGTATCTCACGGATACGATTCGACGAAGAGTTGTTGCACAACACAGCACTGCTCCGGCATCTGATGGACTTTATCCGACTACTGTTTTCGTTATCCGAAGAGAAGTTCCCTTGGGACGCAGTTACAGAGCCTTTCCGATAGTACTCTAGGGCATGCAAGGTTTGTTTACTTGTTTGACATTTGCTCATGGTCATCTGACATGGGCGATGTCGGTTGACAGTACCTACTTGTCTAGGTTAACAAGCTAGCGACTCATGAACTAACAATATTGAAACTTGACCTACATAATTGCGAGAATCATCTTGTAAGATTAAATCAGGAAGCTGCAAAGTAGGTTACATGCCTTAATAAGTTGGCAAAGTACGTTGTTTCTAATTATTGTTCTACTAATAAACAGGTATAGTCTTTCCGAACATACTGCAAAGGATTTGTGAGAAGCGCCCGTACTGACGATAGCAGACTAAAAAGGCCATGCGCAAAGAGATATTTCTTAAGAGTTTCCCCATAGTTCTATACTTAGTTCTGCTGTAGTTATTCCTCAATATCACTAAGTCTTTGCCTTACTATCTTGTGTACCCCATCCGTTGACTGCTGACTCGGGTCCCCAAAGGCCCACCTTCAACATAGAAGCCTCCATACACTTACTTCATCCTATGGTCATATAATATTTGATACAGCTAGAAACCTCCACGTACGACCATACCCATTAGAGAACTCGGGATCCCGTCTGCTCTCCCATAGATAAGCTAGTGAGGGCTGAATCAGTAGTTGGGTCGGTGACGACCAGCGAATCCTCAGTGTTGTACGTTTTCTTTTTTTTTTTTTTCGCACTTCTCCTGGCAATTTTATTTACCGCCGTCCGAGTTAAGGTTGGATAGGCAGGTACTGTTGTACTTGCTTTCTTGTTCTTTCCATCGTTCTCCTATGAAGCCTGTCTGTCAAGAGAGCATGCACAATCCAAATCCCAGAGGGACAGTTATTGTCACTGGTAGATGCTACCCTTTTGCAACAGCGGCAGGTCATCAATACGTGAGGTCTAAGTCAATTGTGGGCATATTTCATTATTATTATTATCCAAAGCGTATTTATGACATATTGGTATCTCTTGTTCTTCTTCTCATCGTACACTTCTCGGTATTATCTCGGGTGGCGACCCGGCACTGACGGGCGCATTCTGGTTGTTGCTTTTGCCAATGCCCTCAACCTTCGTGTCTGGATGAACAGGTGTCTCGGGCAGGGGGTGTGCTTCTGGCGCCGGCTCAGGTTCTGCCACCTTCTTAAGGTCTGGAACTTGGGTCACTCCCTGTGTGATAGGGGATCCGGTTTTATTTTTGACATCGGGTTGTTCTGGAGGAGTATCCTCTGGCTTTTTTGGCGCATCCTTGTTTTCTTTGGGAGGGTTCGGTCTCGCCTTCGGCGGCTCTGGCTCGTATGTCAGAGGCTCGTCGGCCCTTTCCAATTCTCCGTCATCCGGGATCCCGTTCTCCTCCGGCGTCTTGAAGAAGCCCCTCTTATCGGCTTCTAGAAAGGCCTCAAAGAATATATCGGCCATCAAGGCGTATCCGTGATCAAAGGGATGCGTTCCGTCGGCGGAGATGTCCATCGGTAGAGGCCGGTCGGGCAGCCCTTGTTCGCAGTGCATCTCAGCAAGGACAACAGGTCGCCCTTCGCGCTGCAACGCCGAGGCCAATTTCCGGATCTGAATATTAATGTCGAGGATACAGGGCTCTTTGCTCGGAACAGTGTTCGTTAAGAGCGTCGACATGACTACGGTAGCGCGGGGAGATATCTTCAACAGGTAGTTGATCAGGTCGCGCATGCGTTTACCAGCATTGACCGTGTCAAATTTCTGCAGGCAGTCGTTGCTACCCACATGTAGGACAAAGACGTTCGGCTTCGTCTGCGGTACGATATGAGTCGAGTGCTCGTGGATCTGGTCGATTCGATTGCCCTTGAACGCCTCCAAATCGTTGTCTTTGAATGCACCCAGACGCTGCGATCCGACAAAGTTGATGGGATTCCCTAGAGCGGCTAGCTGGTCGCGTAAGGGCGATCGGAAGCCCAGGTTACCCACTGATACGTCACCCCGTGTTACGGAGGCACCTAGAAACATGACACGAAGAGGAATCCCATTGGCGAGGGGTGCTGGCGTGGCTCCGAAGGGAGATGATGTCTGCGTGGGATCAGACACAGTGGAGGTGGCGGAGGGCTCGTCTACCAGAGACTCTACAGGGGAGGCACTGTTGTTGTGAGGCTGCGAGGGAGATGCAGCAATGATAACCCTGTTATCAGCGGGCGAAGCTGAGTCTTGGGGGTGTCCGGCCACCACTAGGACTTCATTGGGCAAGGTAGAAGGCTCTTGAGATTTCAGCGATTGCGTGGCCGCCTCTCGGAGAGTGTCGATGTCAGCACCACCTTGGTAAGCATGAGTATCGATGTCAAATGAATGATGAAAACTATAGACTGAGAACCAGTTAGCTCCGTCCTTTCTTTTCCGTTATCTTCCGTCCTCTTAGATATAAGGTTCCGGATTTTGTGAACTCACCCATTAAGCTGATGGTTATTAGAAGGAGCGTAAATATGATAGGGCTTTTCCGGCCACGAACCATGCCCACGATGCCGCGCCAATCGTCTCCTTTGGTTGCACCCATCGTGGCAGCTAATACGGGTTATACTGGCCGGGTAGCTCTAGTCACTCTTCCTTGGTAGACGGCCTGGTATACGTCGAGAAGAGCAGGACCAACCACGAAAACTGCAACTATATCGTTGTCATTGTCTTGTCTTGTGCACCAAGAAGAACAAGAGAGCCGAGCTGTTGCCCCTATATTAGGTAGGTAGGTGAAGATAGAACGAAGTGAAAGAAAACGAGTGTCGAGGGTCTAGGTACTGGTCTACAAGTCGCCAAGTCTCGGGGACTGGACGTATCGGCCTATATATTGGGGCGGGAGCGGGCGTCAGCAGTAACACAGGTCTCATTTAACTAGTTGACGCCGTATCACGCCGTATCACGCCCTCTCGACACCAAACCTACCGCCTCTTTATCAGTGTGTCGTCAACCGAAAATGGTGTCTTCGCCAAGCCGATGGATCTGACGCCAGTCAAGGAATCCCAGCAGGTAGATTGAGAACTTTTGCTAACCACTTTCGGTCCGGATGGGCTTTTAAAAATGAAGAGCGTTGCAGGTAGAAGGGCGGTGGTACTCCCTCGTCAGAGCAGAGGCTGCCATGCAAGAAATAGGATGGTACCTAGATCCCTAGCTCATTAAGCCATGTTGGCTTGCAAGATTTTGCGAGGGATGATATTAATTATTATGACTAGATGTGGTCAAGAGTCGCAGATCAGTAGTTTAGTACAGAGCCTCTCTTGCACTCCCAGGCTCCTGACTGGGCCTTGACTATGATCTTATGTAGCTATTGACCAGGGAACCTTGGTTTAGAAGCTTGGCGGTTTATTTTTGGGATTAGATAAGCAGAGGACGAGAGTCCATGCATATCCAGGTAATGGTGCCGTCGAAATTTGTTTCCCATTACGGCGCATCTACTAGACAGACGAGTCTGGACCTGGCTAGAAGATCAGAGCGACAAGGAAATGACAAGAGATCGTGCCGTAAAATTGGCTTTTCCCTGTGCCGGGAGCTGATTGGTTGATAGTACGCATTAATTTATGGCCTCAGCCCTATCGGGTTGGCTAGGAGTTGCCCCTGTCTTATGCTTCATCAACGCTAATTTCATAGGGTCGATGCTCTGTAGACAACCACCAGGGACACCTACTGCTACAGTAGGTGCTCATAAGATATTTCACGGAGATATTCTTTATATACCTGTACAGCATAGGTTCTGTAGATAGAAAAGTATTTACGATACATCTTATCTTGCAATTCAAGATGTGTCCTTTCTAGTATAGGCAGGAGCAGCAAGTCACTGACAAATTTAAGAAAGTCGTTAGAGACGTTCCTTTCATGGTCCTGTCATATACAACCCCGGTAAATAGCAGTGGAAATATGTATCGGTGCAGGCAAGTTGGTTGATTGTCAAGTATCTCAGATATGTCGATACAAATGCCAATTATTACCGTACAGCCAAGGTGAGAACAATGATATTCAACTCATATGCATATCGTGCTGTTAAGTACATTTGTGTACCTGCTTATCAATGTGGTAGCGTCGGATTACGAGGTGACCGGATTTCAGAAGGTTCTGCTCACATGACACTGCGAGGTATGTCGGTCGAGGTCGGTTGCTCGTGCTCAACCGAATTATGCCTATTGATAAAGTGAAAATGAAGACGTTACATATTCGGGGGACATTTGCCCGAGTGCGAATTAACTGTATAGCCAAAACCTCCAAATTGAGGATGCGGAATCCTCATTCCGACAGCAGTGGGCTTCACTATATATATGACCATATATATATCTCTACAATGCGTTTCTTAGAGAGCCAGTATAGGCAATATGGCTTCCTCCTTTAAGCTCGCGATAGCTGCGTTGGCAGCGGTCTATTCCACGACCGCGGCCGTGACATTCACAATTCCCAATAAAGCAAACACGGGCAGTTATACGTATGCGCCTGTAGATCCGGCGCCCGTCGGCATATCGTTCGAATTCTTCGCGTTCCCGTCATACTTCACGAACGTCACCGCCACGACGCAATGCTTGTCTAACTGGAAAGATCTGACGGGTGTGTGGCCCCCTATTCGTATCGGCGGCACTACCCAGGACCGAGCGCAATATGACGCGAGAACGTCGGCCTATGTCGTCTACAGTGTTTCGAATCCTGCCGATGCTCCCGCAAGCCTAACCTTTGGATCTAGCTTCATGACGTTGGCAGCTAAATACGGGGGCAGCGTGGTTGTGGGCCTGAACAGAGGCAAAAACAACATCCAGAACACGATCGATGCAGCTAAGGTCGCCGTGAACGGAATGAGCAATCTTTTAGCAATTGAGCTAGGGAACGAACCCGAGTGTAGGTCGTGAAATTTTCTCATAAGGAATCCCACGTCAAATTCCGCAGAACGCGCTAACATAAAGGGATAGATTACCCAAACAACAGACAGCCAATTGCATCCGGGACCTGGAATCCCTCGACAGACGCAGCGTCCCAAAACAACTGGGCAATGGCAGTAGGTTCGGCTGTTGGTAAACAGGGCATCATTCAAGCGGGCAATTCCAACGACTCTCCACCGAAATGGGGCGCTGCCGAGCTGATAGCGACGCAAAACGCCACCGTGAAGCAGTACGTTCATGATTACGCCCACCACAACTACCCAGGAGGCAGTATTACCTCGCTCATGAGCCACCGCGGCATCGCGAGCAATCTGCACGTCTTCGACGCAGATGTTGCTGCTGCGCTTAAAGAGGGGAAGCAGTACGTCCTCGGAGAAACGAACTCTGGTATGTGAGACCACCCTTTAATCTGGTAACCAGAGCCAGTAGTTTCTTTATTCCTTTATTGCATGATGACGGAAGACTGACAGTGACCACAATGCAAAAGTCTCTGGAGGTGGCGCGGCATCCGTCTCACCTAGCTTCGGGGCGGCTCTCTGGACGATGGATTACGTAGTCAGAGCCACGTACAGCAAGATCTCGCGCACCTACTTCCACCACGGGACGGTGGGCAACTGCCAATACTGCTTCTGGGGCCGCTATAGCATGGGAGCCCCTTATTACGGCGCCTACGCGGCGACGGCCTTCATGGCTCACGCGGCCACCATCACGGCGCTTGACGACGGCAACTCCAACTACGCGGCGTACGTCACGTTCGACTCGGCGGGCGCCCCGTTGCGCGCCTTGCTGTATAACTCGGACTACTTCAGCGGTAGCGGCACGCGGTCGAGCCAGACTTTCGAGCTGCGGGGACTAACGGGCACTTCTATCAAGGCGAAGAGGCTCACGGGCGATAGTGCGGTTGCGAGAGTTGATCAGGGCGGCAAGGTGACTTTTGGTGGTCAGACGTTCACCGATGGAGACTGTGAAACCAGCGGTAGCGAGACGTTTGAGAATATTGCTGTGAGCGGAGGGCAAGCCACGGTTTCTCTCAAAGCGAGCGAGGCTTTGGTTGTTTACCTACAGTGATATAAATCATAGCTGGGTACCCGGTACATAGACCAGCGGGGACAAAATAAGTGCCACCGTCGTACATACAAGTGATACTCGTGAGGACTGTTGTGACACATTCACCTGTGTGATGTCACTGACATGGAATTTAGCAATATTTGATGGTGTGTGTACAAGATAGTACACTCGTCATCATCCACTTTGGGCTACGTACTGTATGTGCGCTTCTTTGAATGGATGGTGATACACCTAGATAATATAGCATTACCTGCTACCTCTATCAATGGCGTTGTAGAACTTTGAGCGATCAAGGGACGGAGCGGGGATTTCGCTCAGCCACATCTAAGAAGCATCAATACCACCAAGGCAAGTGAGAGAGTCCTTCCGAATCCGAACTCCGGCTCTGAATAACAGTTGCGCCGAAATTAATACGCCAATGGGTAACGAAAATAACAACACGGTCTACAGCACACCTATCGATAGGTAACTGAGCTCGATATTTGTCAATTTGGTTCCTCGAAACTTCTTAAACAGGACGTCAAATAGATTCGACCAACCCAATTCAAACCAAGGACACTTCTCCGGTACATACAGCAGTAACAGTTTATATATCTATCGCCAAGATCTCTTAACCTTAAGTAGGTAGTACTCAGGGGTTTGGGTCTTTTTTTAGACCACCCCTGTCCGTGTGAGGCGGAGCCAAAATGTGTGTTCAAGCGAATTGCGCCCTAGATAATTCTGCTGCCTGGGGATGAGCGCCAAATGGGAACATTCTCTCCCACCCACTCACAAGCTAGTCACTGTATGCGCATGTTTACAAGTGGTCTTGTTTTGTTATCCATCGATTAAAACGCGTTTGCGTGCTATCGGATTCAGCGAATAGGAGATTAATGAACAAAAGGTTGGGAGAACGACCTTGACAGTATTAACAGAATAAGCTTTTTGGGTGGGACTTCTTTTAATTCCAAGCCTGTCGATTAATGCTTGGTGAAATCGGGTTCAGTCGGTCATTGAAGCGTCTAGCTTTTAGGACCTCAAAGTATCAAGCTTCCAGACATTGAGAAGAGAGGACTACAGAGGCTACGAAAGTTAAAATCAGATCTACTCGGCGAACCGGCGGACTGGGCGAGGCCCTCATTGCCCACTGTACCCCTTATCCATACCTACACTCTGCTGCTTGGGGGAGACCCGTTGCTCTTGCCATTAGGCCGAGCCATTTATCTCTTTATCAAAGCTGTTGCCTAGACTCCATCTCTGGAGAGGGGGCCTCAGGGAGGAGATGAGAGTCTAAGTATGGCCTCCTCACCACATCGGATCAGACGGGTTCCCGTGCCCGTCCGTCACCCGGCTCCGGCTCCCGCTTCTGCATCCACATCTCCTTCGTCCTCTTCACAAACCCTTACGCAGACGGGAGTATCATCGCCAAGCCTACCATCGACCAGTGCTCCCGTTATTATTCGGGGACAGCACCAACCTCGAGCTCCTATTCAACTCGTCAACACCCACTCACATCAGCTGCTACCTGCTCACGGTGGTCATGGGAGTAACAGCCACCATCATCAGCATCCGCACCAGTATTCTTCGCACACCATTCAGATGGACTCAGAGGCAAAACCCCTTCCTCACCCTCTCCCTGGACATGTGGAGGAAGACATTAAGGCAGCGGTCATGGCCTCCATGCCATTATCCACAATAAGTCAACCTCCAGAAACGAAGGTTCTCGACAACATCCTATCTAGAAAGTTTTTGCGATGGTTGTCGCTGTCTCTGAGTATCTTTGTCGTTGTCGGGGAGACAGTAGCGACGATTATGACTGGTTTTACGGACGATGTAATATTCGCTTATGTCTGGGTAAGTATACTTAATTAGTCCTTCGTCTGCCTTCCGGTTATCTCGTGCTACATGCTAGCCGAGAAATCTTCCATATCCGGAACTGTTGCTAACGACAAGTTAACCGAATCAATAGGCTCCTCTGCTCGGTGCGTGGAATGCTTGGCGCCTCTTTCGACTGCGGAAGAAGGCTAATAAGGAAGTAATATCGTATTGGCATCTCAGCGGCGAGATCTCCTTCCTCGCCGTTACTCTCTTCCTATTGGTATTCGTCATCACTTGGACTCTGGGCCAAGTGAGTTACATTTACTACATATTTTGGCGAGCCGTGGCCACGGCTGTCGCCTTCTTCATTTGGCTGTACGTCTGACTCAACTAAACCACCACATGGTCCCACAGAGGCGCGTTACTGACGAAACTGGCTTTCGATTATAGAGTGTTACATACCACTATCCTCGTCTTAACCGTGATTGAGATGTGGAGGAGGCACAAGGCTGCATCCATGCCGCTGCCTATAGATGCCGGGGGGCAGCCACAGCAGCCGCAGCAACTACAATTACAACAATTACAACAACCCCAAATCATTGTGCAGTACATTCCAACATGTCCACATTGCCACACGCACGTGGAACCTCAACCGGGAGAAAACAAAAATGCCCTTCTTGCGAGCATAGGCGACTTGCAACCGCAAGCCGTTGCGCCAGCCTATCTCGTGCAGGGGAAAAATCACCGGACAAGAGAAGCACCGACCTGAGGGATGGGTCGTGGGAGTGGAAGATGAAGAGTACCTACTACTGGCAATTGTCCGTATTATAAAGTATAACGGGCCGCAGGATGTCGAGGTTATAAAGGTACCATCATAGGGCTAGGCAATGTACATTTACACCGCTTTATGTCTTTTAGTTCCTTTACAGTCATGGAAGGGCACAATATCCTGTTGACCTAGGTAATTATTCGGAAACTTTGGAATACCATAAGCTGCCTAGATCTTATCTGAACTGAATACAACCGCCCTGTTGGCGTAGCAGAGGGCTAACAAAGTTCCCGATAGTTTACTATCAGCGCCATAATAACCAAAGTGCTCAGGTTTATTTCCTGAACGTGATCACGTGCTCCTATAGGCCAGTACGTTGGAAAACAAGGCGCAAAGCAGCTCTATCTAAGTGTAAAGTTATGCCTTCAACCCCAGGTTGGGGCGTAACTTTGTGCCCCGACGGCTAAGAGGGACAACTTTACACATGTAGCATCCCCTTGCAGCCTGACCATACTACCGAGCTTTCTAATTGTGCGTTAGGGAGGAGGCTGTCTCAACTCCCGGTGGTAGGGCGTCTCATGCCTGATTTAGTTGTTTGTTAAGTTGGTATTATCTTGGTGCTGAATTATTCGGGACATACACACGTACATACAATGACTGCTACGCATTGCTTGACCATCATTGCCTCGGTCTGTCAGTGACGTCACAGTAGTAGGTGCCTCAGGCATCATTTCCTCGCATTAGTCTTATCGCTTATCAGTTCTGGTAGACCAAAGGGAAAAAATTAATCAGAAAAAGTCAAAAATTTCACAGCCCCACGGGACTTGACACAGTGCCACCGCCTGCGTACTCCACTTACAGCCCAAATTCCATTAGTACCTAGCGTACCAGACAGTAGCAACTCCACTTTAAACCTTGCCTGACATGCTCTCAGCCATTGGCCATTGGTGAGATATCGACCTGAAAATCCAAGGCATACTGTTAAAGGACAGGCTCTACTAAGTACCGGGCAACCTTTTATCGCCCCTCCTTGACATCCCACCATTGAACCCTCTCTTTTTGCTCTCCCATCATTCTGCATCACAGACATCACCCAGTCTTGTTGGTGATAGATAGATATTCTTCTATCTTCAGAACCACTACATAGCATCTTGCAGAAAATCAGATCAAGTCACATTTATTTGTGATTTCGGTTTCATTTTCTCTTTGTATTTAGTCAGAAGTTCGGCCCTGCGCAAGCACTTTTAAGCGGGGTACATTTTTCTCGACTGTCGACTCCTATCACATCTCGTATCCTGAAAATCTCAACCCAAACCACACCGTATCCTCGGTATATAATAGCCAAGATGGTTTCCGCATCAAAGGAGAAGAGACTCGCCAAGAAGGCCGCCGAGGGCAAGGGCGAGAAGAAGACCCTTGTATCTAGATCCAAGGCCGGATCAAAGGCGGCGTCCAAGAACGCCAGTGCTGCCGGATCTGCTGCCGGCGACGAAACCCCTCCTGATCCCAACGATATTCCTGCGACGAGTGAAAAAGACGCTGATAAGGTTAAGCGCCTCGCTGATCAGAAAGATGCTCAAGGCCTGTCCGATCGCATCACAACTGGTGTCCTTGCTTCAATCCCAAGCAGTCGCGATGTCAAGATCATTAGTGCTAGTTTAACCTTCCACGGCCGAGTCCTCCTAAACGAGACCGACTTGGAGTTGACCTACGGCCGTCGATACGGCTTGCTCGGCGAGAACGGTTGCGGAAAGAGTACTCTATTGAAGGCCATTTCCGAACGTGAATACCCCATTCCCGAACATGTCGATATCTACCTACTGAACCAGGGCGCACCGCCCTCCGACCTTGGCGCCCTTGAATGGGTCGTCACCGAGGCTGAGAAGGAAATGGAGCGTCTAGACGCCCTCGCGGAGAAGATCCTTGAGGAGAATGGTCCTGACGATCCCGTCCTGATGGACATTTACGACGTAAGCACCACCTAAACCAATCACGATCCTGCTCATGTAGAAACAATTTGCTGACTCTCCCCAAAGCATATGGACAAGATGGACCCCTCCACCTTTGCCACTCGCGCCTCGCTTATCCTGACCGGTCTCGGCTTCAACAAGAACACCATCAACAAGAAGACCAAAGACATGTCCGGTGGTTGGCGTATGCGTGTCGCCCTGGCCAAGGCTCTGTTCGTCAAGCCTACTTTGCTGCTCCTCGACGACCCCACCGCCCATTTGGATCTGGAGGCCTGTGTGTGGCTGGAAGAGTACCTAAAGAAGTGGGAGCGCACTCTCGTGTTAATTTCGCACTCCCAAGATTTCCTCAACGGTGTCTGTACCACCATGATCGATATGCGTAAACAGCAGCTCATGTACTATGGTGGTAACTTCGATTCTTATGTCAAGACTCGCAAGGAACAGGAAATCAACCAAATGACGGCCTACAAGAAGCAGCAAGAAGAAATCAAGCACATCAAGGAGTTTATCGCTAGCGCTGGTACTTATGCCAACTTGGTGCGTCAAGCCAAGTCCCGCCAGAAGATCCTTGACAAGATGATTGCAGACGGTTTGATTGAGGAAATTAAGGAAGATCGTGCCTTCGCATTTAGATTTACAGATGTTGAGAAGCTACCGCCGCCTGTTCTGGCATTCGACGACGTCACGTTCTCCTACTCTGGAAACCCCAAGGATGACCTTTACCGCCATATCGACCTTGGTTTTGATATGGACTCTCGCACAGCTCTTGTCGGTCCCAACGGTGTTGGCAAGAGTACACTTCTCCGCCTGATGACTGGCAAGCTCTCCCCCACAGCCGGTGCTGTCAAGAAGCACACCCATCTTAAGCTGGGAATGTACTCCCAGCACAGTGCCGAGCAGCTGGATCTGACGAAGAGTGCTTTGGATTTCGTCCGCGACAAGTTCCACGAGAAGTCGCAAGATTATCAGTTCTGGAGACAAAACCTCGGCAGATATGGTGTCTCTGGTAGCGTACAGACCGCCATCATGGGCACGCTGTCCGAGGGCCAGAAGAGCCGTATTGTCTTCGCCATTCTCGCTCTCGAGTCCCCTAATATGCTTCTGCTCGACGAGCCTACCAACGGCTTGGATATCCCCACAATCGACGCGTTGGCTGATGCCATTGAACACTATACTGGTGGCGTTATTGTCGTGTCGCACGACTTCAGGTAAGAAACACCCCGCTGGCATCTATCTCTTACTCTATTCGGGTTATACTAATTGCATCTATATAGACTGCTTGACAGAATTGCCAAGCAAATTCTGGTATGCGAAAACAAAACGATCAAGCCTTGGGATGGCTCAATAGGCGAGTACAAGGACTACCTACGGAAGAAGATGGTGGCAGCCGGAGCTGTCTAGAAGCTGCCTAAAAGCATGTTCGATAGTCGGGAATATAGAGGCATTCATGGTATGGTCACGGGACCTAAAAGGGTCATGGTATGTGTCCGGAGGTCTGAGCAGGGCAACTAAATGTCATGCATTACAGCACCTGCAGCTCTCGCAATAAGGGAGCTATAGATCGGACATGACGATCATAGAGGCGCATTCGAGGGTGTTCCCCACCCCGGTCTTTTCCTTTGTTCCATTCATCTTCGTTTCCACAAGAGAGAAGGAGGGGCACACTCATATCTCATCGCTGACAGGACAGACTGGGCTCGACGATACCGAAGTCTGGTCTGTTCACCAACTAAACTGTGCCTGGTCACCGTTTAGTTACTATGCTGGGGTTTGGTTTACACAAAAAAGAAAGAAAGACGGGGAAAAACCAGCGGCAGCATTATTTGCATCAGCGTAGGTAGATAAGGGCCTTCCTACCTGTGTGTTGGTTCTTTTGCGTAATGAAAATAGATTTATCATGATGAGAAAACAACATTTTCGATCATTCGTCCTGACCCAGATATTGACCTTTCCGAACACTGTTGCTGTTGGTGTGCTGTGATGGTAAACTAGAAGGTATAGAGCCAGTCTATAATAGAATGTTGACAACATCGGCATAAGGTTCAAAATGTCTTCTCGTAGGTCTTCAATAATATCTACCAATTAATCGATCATCTCACATGAGACATCACTCAATGAACCAATAGATAAGTCTAATCCTTCGGTTTTATTTCTCCCTAATTATACAGCTGCAAGTTGTGGCAAAATAAAAAGGTCGCGTTACATGACATCCCGGCGACCTGAGGCGTGTGAAGTATGTGCGTGTACGTGTTCAGAGACAGAGAAAGAGGAAAAGAGACCTGGGCCACACCTTTTCTCCCTGCCTCCCTTGCCTCCCGCATTTCTCGTAAAAGCAAAGTAGCAGCAAACATGCACGCACATACGTCTTAGGACCGAGATATACCTTCCTGTCCCCACAGGGCACAAGTTTTCACATCTGCCTTCATAACGATGATTTGGCTGATAGACTGATCTGGAGACATACATCTCTATCCTCTCGACTTCAATGCTAAGAGGTCCTCAAGATGCCGCCCGCTCTTTCGTCCTTCGTCCATTATCCCTTCGTTCGGCTTAATTTGTTGACCGCAATCGCAACTCCCCTTGTAGTAATGATTGATGGATGGCTCTCGAACAAGGACGTGAAATATAGGGCCCAGGCCATGATGATGATGATGAGAACGCCTGTCTGATGTCTTTGTTTTGGTTTTGTACATAGGAAAAGGAAAGTCTTTCCATGGGACCCGGAAACGCCTGTGTTCTTGGAAACAGTGTCTTGAAAACAATTACAACCTGTATCACATATCCATCTCTCCGTCGGCAATAGCAAGGCGCTGTTTGGTCGTCTTCGCCTTTTTGCCACCCGACTTCCGCTTTTTCGCCGCCGCCTTCGCTTCAGCCTCAACTGGGGTTGCCGTACCAGAGGGTTTGTTTTCGTCATTAAAGTGACCCTCACCTGATCTCACACGTTAGCGGATGCACATTATGGCGTACAAATCCCACCGCAAGCTCGAGTAACTCACCTTCATGGTACATGTCATCCAGACTGACAGCTTCGCGCTTCCTCTTATTACCGCCACGCTTCTTTGCCGCCTTATCGAGCTCGCCACTCTCGAGAAGTTCCCTCTCGCGTTGCTCGATGAGCTCCGCTTGTTCGTCGTCGGCAAGCCACATGGCAATGTCGCGATTCCGGTTCTCTGGAGGCCGCCGGCCGCTGAAGTCGACACCCCTGGCACCGCCACCTTGGATGACGACTCGCTGCACTTCTTCTTTCTGCATCGCTCTCTTGCGGATGCGTTCTTCGATAGTGCCCCGAGTAATCAGTCTGTACACGGTAACTTGCTTGGTTTGACCGAGACGATGAGCACGGTCCATGGCCTGCGAATCGATTGTGGGATTCCAATCACTATCGTAGAAGATGACGGTATCTGCGGACGTGAGATTGATTCCAAGGCCACCAGCACGTGTAGACAGAAGGAAAATAAAGATGTCTGGACGTGTTTGGAAGTCATGCACTGTGTCTCGACGATCCTCCAGCTTAGTAGATCCATCAAGCCGACAATACTTGTAGTTGCGGTATGTGAGATATTCTTCCATGAGATCGATCATTCTCGTCATCTGGAAGTATAATAGGACACGATGACCACCTTCTTTCAGCTTGAAGAGCAACTGATCGAGCTTCGCAAGCTTACCACTATCAGTGACAAAGCGACGCATGCTCGGCACAGTGATATTGGTAAAGCGGCGTCTATCGTTATCCGGCGGTGGGAGGAGCGCAGCTTGAGGATACTGCTCAACGGGAACCCGGCGTTCAACCAGAGCCTTCTCCTCAGGCAAGTTCGGTCCATACAGGGACTTGCGCATGGATATATTGAAGAATGTATCTTCCCGCTCTGCGATCGGAGCTCGCGTACCTTCACAGTGCACCTCAACTGGCGGAGCAGATGCACCTGGTAGGGCAGCCTGTTCAAGTCGGCTAAGACCAGATTCTCCCCATTGCGTGCGTGAGATGTTCATGAGACTGCCGAGGACACCTTCGATAGTTATATCAGCTAGTGGTTTTCTATCTGCTCGCGCATTGATTTGGAATAAAGCATGGACCGGTGTGTAACTCTGCTCGCCCGGTTCGTCGTAGATAACATTCATACGGCCAAGCCGATCGTTCTTCTTCCCAAGATCGCACGCTCTAGAGAAAACGTCTCTATGGCTGGCGTGATAGGCTTCCTGAGGACTTGTATCCGCAAAACGCAGGAAAGAGAATGTGTCGTTGTCTGATGTGCTAGACTGGATGTTTGAGGGACTCCAAATATTCATCAAATGATTCAAATACTGGTTCCGGAAGCCGGCCTTCACGTTGCTCTGGCTAGCTTTGTATAACCTCCCCTCCTCGGCCCATACAAGCTGGGGTAGCTTGTACTCGATCAAGCTACGTGTTGAATATCCGACGGGAATATTATTGCCCTCACGAACGAAAGACGCCGTCTCTGCAAAATACGCCGACGAAAACGGGCTTGTCGTGTCTGCGCGCTGGAAGAGGTCGGGGTGGTTGCACACCTTTCTGAATTGCATCACAAGATTCATCAACGTGCCTGAGTCCTGGTCGTCTCCCATAGTCGCCTTCTCAATGAGATCCATGAAGCTGATTTGGTTCCGCAAGTTCCGATAGTATGCCCGTTGACGGTAAGTGAGTTCGCAGAATACATCGAGCTCAATCTTGTCTCCTAGTTCTTTCTGGACATGCTTCTTCACACGTCGCAACATGAACGGTTTGAGGATCATGTGCAGCCGCCTAAGCTGGTCCTCGTTCAACGTTGTGTTGCTTTGCGCGTGAGACTCGATATCCTTGGAAAACCACTCGCTAAATTCATCGTGCGAATCGAAGAGCGACGGCATGATGAAATGCAGAAGAGCCCACAGCTCTTGCATGTTGTTCTGGATAGGGGTACCGGTAAGTAAAAGACGGTTGCGGCAGTGGAAGCCCAGCAGGCACTTCCACCGTGAGCTTGTTGAGCTCTTGATGGCTTGCGCTTCATCCAGAATCATGTACTGCCATCGCATCTTCTGGAAATACGCAACATCCGAGACGACGAGCTGGTACGATGTGACCAAGACATGGAATGGTGCATCCTTGCGGTAAGTGTTGTGTTTGCGATCCCAGAACTTGCGCAGCACTTTGCGATCACCAGCTGTGCCCCAGTATGGAAGGACCTTGAAATCGGGGACGAATTTAGCAATCTCTTGTTGCCAGTTGTGCAGCGTAGAGGCGGGCGCAACAACCAGATACGGGCCCCAGATATCGTGTACCTCCGCGAGATAGGCCATGACGGAAATAGACTGTACTGTCTTGCCGAGACCCATTTCGTCAGCCAATATGCCATTGATGCCCTGCTCATAGAGGTTGGCAAGCCAGTTTAGACCCTTCAGCTGGTACTCTTTCAACTGGCAGTTTAGAAGCTTGGGTTGTTCGACAGTAACGTCACCAAGACCAGTGGGGTTCTGGAAGTTCATCTCTCCATCCTCGTCCATATCATCCTGGGTCTTGTTAAAGGCGCGTGCCTTCTGTTGGGCCTCAGCAATAGCATTCTGCGCATTTGCAATAGCTGCGGCTTTCAACGTCTCCTCGTCTTCAGCATCAAAGTTGAGCTGGTTGAAATCTGTTACTCTCTTGCCGATCGGTCCAGTATGTTCAGCCACATCAACGTGATTTGCAGCAGAGGGGGGGTTGTCGGAGGCTGGGGCAATGTCCGGGTTATCGGTGCTACGCTCGACTTCGTCGGTCTTGATCTTCTTGCCAATAAAGTGGGAATACAGTTCGGTTTGCGAGATCAAGAAGTTGAGCTTTCTCTTTTGGCGCGCGGCTTCGCGATCGGCCTCTTCCTTACGAGCGTTCTCTATCTCTTGACGCTCAGCTGCCTTGCGCAGGTCTCTCTCTTCACGCTCGTTCCGCTTCCAGAAGCCCATCATGTCACGCATGCATCGCTTAGCACGAGCCTGCAGGTCTTTAGTGCCTTTGTTCGTCCGCAATTGCCAACGTCTGGCTTCTTTGGAAGCGAGAATAGCCGTCTTCTTCAGGTTGGACGCTTTAGTCGCATACGAATCGCTCGCCAACTTGTAAGTCTTGACCACATCTTTGCGCGCTAGGTCACGCCAGATTTGGTCATAGATCTGATTATAACCCTTCGACTGGAACTTAACTTCCAAGGGGTTCGGAGGCGGTTCCTCGACAGCCTTCTCCTTGTCTTTGGCCTCCTTAGCGCTCTCCTTGGGCTCCTTTTCCTTGTCCTTGTCTTTGGCCTCCTTGTCCTTGGATTTGCTGAGTTTGATTCGGATCTTGTTGGTTTCCTCTTTGGGCGGAAGCTCTTCCCCGGCGTCTATAGCCGCTTGAGCAGCTTCAGCAGCATCCTTCTCAGCTTGTTTCTGTTCTTTGGATTTCTTAGGTCGGGTACCAGATCTCTTGCTCTTAGTCTTTCCATTGCTTTCCTGGTCGGTTGTCTGGAAGGAGGACATCGTACCGCCCTCCAGATTGAGTTCCAATGCTTGAAGCCCACGGGCTGGACCCTTGATGCCCTTTTGAAGAATCAGCCTAGTTTGTTGGGCTTTCTTGTTCGCGCGCTCTGCCTCGCGTAGGTGCTTCGCTCGTTCGGCTTCGTCTTCAGCAGCGAGCGCCCGGGCCAAAGCAGCTTCTTTCTGCTCAATAGTGACTTGCATCGATTTTTCACGTCTCCTCTTCCGTTGCATGTCCTTCTTGCGCTCCTTCTCAGCGTATATCTCTCGTTCGCGGACTTCATGCAGTGCTTCATCGTAATGTATTTCATCATAGCGTCGCTTTGAGAAAGTCGCATGGTTCTCAAGTCTTCGTGACAAGGCGGTGGACAGATCATCGCGACGGGCTGCATGGTCCTGGTGCTCCGCCTGCTCTTGATTTAGCTTCCTCTTTTTGATGCGCCCTGTGTAAAACTGCTCCTCTATATCCAGTTCAGACAAATCAACATCATCGGCTTTGCTGTCGAGCTGCTCCAGCAACTGTTGGATCTTTCTTTCTTTGTCTGCCGACACCACCTTAGGCTTAGGCTGACCGTTGACCTGACGTTTGGGCGGCTTGGTGGGTGGTTCTTTTGGATGGGTAGATGAAGAGCGACGCGACTCCTTCTTAGAGCTGCCTTCCGAAGCCCGGAGAAGTGACTCTCGCGTCTTACTCTTACGAGGTGCCTTTTCCTTTTTGGGGGCCTCGGCAACGATAGGCGCCTTGGGCTTCGAGAGCGGCTCCGAAAGAATATTAGAGAAGGACATCAGTTCAGCTGCACGACTTGGGGTCTATCAGAAAAGAGCATGTTAGCATCGCTCATAGAATGCCAGAATGGATAAATTTAGTCCAGAAACTTATCGAGGCATGGCATCACATACAGTTGACGAACTCGCCGGTGCAGCAGACGCAGGTTCGGGGTTCAGTATAGAGGGCAGCGAGGCGGCTGGCGTTGGGGTGTGGCGTTTCGTAGACGACAGCACGTCTAAAGGGGCTCTGTGGCGGGAAGGGGGAGAATCCATCTGCGGGTTGTTGGTTGAAGCAGCAGCGGAGTCGGTACCGTTCTTGGGATGCGAATGTGGATGCGGGCTTCGTGACGGAAACTTAGAGTTCACATTAGGCGAAGAAGATCCATATCCATTGTAGTACTGGGAAGACTCGGTCTTTGATGGTGGATAATCGTAGGCGTCCGACCGCGACTAAATTTGATGAGGAATGCTGGGTTAGCAGATAGGTCATTTACTTGTGGCGGGAGCCGGACGGTAGGTGGTGGTGTTTGTAGCGTGGTGCGTAAGACTCTTTTTTCTTTTTTTTGGACAATGGGAAAATGGAAACAATAGGGTAGGAAAAGGTGAATAATGGAGATTGGCGCGATGATCAAATTCTCTGATGGATGCGTGAATGAGACAATGTCACCTGTCTGCTCCAAATCCTCTCAGCAAGACCTAAACCTGCCCCATGCACTGTGGCACGGCTTACATACTGAAGCATCTAGGGCAGGCAGGTTTCAATTTGACTTCTGAGGACACATTATAGGTAGCAGCAAAGCTTTGGTTGATCCGGTCACCTCAGTCCACTCCAACCTAGCTATCCGGTCCTCGGATATCGATAAAACAAATACACCACAAATTGCCTTGGGCTCCCTTGGAGCGGAAAATACACAATAAGGTACGGTCGGCATATAATTATATGGGACGATTATACGGGCAAATAAACATAGATGGACTTATGATAGACAAGGCTTGGACAAGGAAGGAGGAAATGACTTACCTGTTTCTGCCAGCTGTCCGATGATCGCCTTTCTTTCGTAGTATCTGTTAGCGGATCATAAAAGCTACCCGAAGACTTTTCCCGCATAGGTCGAGGGTAGTCAGCCTTGGGCGGCTGCAGAGGCGATGCACTCGAGGGGCCGTTGCCATTCGTCGACGAGAGAGCGGACGACGATGCCATTATTGAACTCAAGGCCCCTGGCGGAGGGGCCAGAGGAGGCGGCGGCAGCGAGGAGGAAATGGATGCCGAGCCCGATGCAGATGCGGATGATGGCGGCCGCAGGCTGGGAGCAGAAAGGATTGATGAATGATGATGCGGCGATGCGTGGTTAAAAGGGTGGCTTAGTGGTGATGACAACGGCGGTCGCGGTCGCGTTGCGTCAGTTGGTGTCGTGATGCAAGATAGCGAGGTGGAAATTTTAGTAGGTGATGGGGAATGGAAGGGGGATGTTTTTGATGTGGCGGCAGCGTGGTGGTGGTCATTAGTAGCTGGAGCTGTGCCTGCGCCTGCGCCCTTGTTGGTTGTTGTGCGAGACGAGTTGGTGGTATTGGCGCTGGGTGCGGTTGTGTTTGTACCGGATGTGGGCTGACGAAAATCTAAATGTGTCGAAGCCGCGACGGTCGGAGTCGGAGATGTCATACTAGAGTTGCTACTGGCACTGACACTGCTAGTATGAGCTTGGGCGTGGTGCGTGAGGCCAAGGGAGGAGTGGTGAGCATGGGCACTATCACTCGAGTAATTGGGCGTCCGGCCACTCGGGTTCGGGCTCTGGTGGTGTTGGCTGTGGTGTTGGTTGTGGTTTTGGGTCTTCGTTGCGTCAGCCGTGACGGGGATGGGTTTATTACCATTATTAGCGGTGTTGTGAAAATGGGGACGGTGGGTGGAATTGGGACTCGTATTATAAGTAGAATTGAAATTGGAATTGGGATGGGGATGGGGAGGTGGATGGGGAGGTGGATGGGGAAGGAGATAGGGATGCTGTGAATGGGAATAGGGACTAGAATAGTGGTGTTGGCGATGATTTGGGGCGGGATCAACTTGTGACGAGGCCGGATCTGAGTTTGATGAATCTGATGATAGACGTGGTGGTCCCAGCGCACCGCTCGTATCCTTCGCCCCCTTCTCTGAGACTGTACCTGCACCCGCACCTGCACTCATTCCATTCTCATTTGTTGTACCTCCGGTTCCAGCACCACCGCCGCCGCCAATACTACTAGTAACACCAGAACTGGCACCTGAACCTGAGCTTGCACCAACCCCGAAACCAATACCAAAACCACGATCAACTTTTACATTATTATTAATGGCGCCGATGCTTCCAAACGTCGTCCCTGTTGTGTGCGGAACCGTAGTAATTCGTGGAAGTGGAGATGATGCTCCTGTCGGCGGTGTCGGCGGTTGTCTTCGCCCCGTGCTTGCAGTCAACCCTCCAAATGCTGCTGCTGTTGCTGTTGATTGCCGCGACAATAATCTCGAACCACCAATATCTGATCTCGGGGTTGGTATTCTACTGTTGTCCGTCTCGTCATCATGATTGTAGCCATAACCGGTATATATTTCTTTCTTTCCTTCTCTTCCCCTTTCTCTCTCCCTTCGTCCGTCATTTCCGGCTCGCGGTCCTCTCTGCAGCACAGTCGCATGGAAATCATTCTGGTCCATCATCTTTTCCCGCTCGTTCGCTCCACCCCACTTCTTTCTTGTCTTAGCTACGAGGCAGTTATTACAAGACGGATTGCACACCACACTCTTCTCTCTTCTCCTACTCCTTTACTCGCTCAAATCCACCTTTTTTGGTCGCAACTTGTAGGCTCTCCGTCTTTATTTCAATGGTATCGCGATTAGTCCGCGGCAGTTGCAAAGCTGGTTTAATTAGGCCATTCCCGGTTATTCGTCGTGCTTCGTCGCACCGCACAAGCGAGACTTCAAGGAGAGCGAGAGACCAACGCGCGAACCAAGTAATTCGCCGTGTGACCCGACAATCATCCAGACAATTTCCAAAATGCCGGGCACTGACGACTTCCAAGTGTTGATCGGACGACTTAGGCTCGGTGCATTTGCAGCAGGTTTGTTATACAGTAGCCGTGTTTTAAAGATCGTCGCTATGACGGGAACGGTTATAAGGTTATATCTTTTCTACGAACAGGGCCTTTGTCGTGAACTAAAGGGCGCGGATAATAGCGTATTCTGAATCAACTTAAAGAGGCCAACTCGATGATCGAGACCATTGAACGGATAACCAGTAGTGAACTAATTCCGACAAGCTGCCAGAAGAGCGAAAGGGAACGATAAAGTATGAGGATGCTTTAGTAAGCGCAAGGCGTAGGTATTGGGTATGAGAAACGAGCTTCTACCAGTTTCATACCGCGATAGGGAATCCGAGAAGATGAGAAAGAGGAAGAGAAAATGGATCATGTGGCGTCATTCCCAGAAGAGGAAGATGGATGGGAAAGGAGAGGGAGTGTGTGCGCCCGCGTGTTTTTGTGCGAGTGCGAGTAGATGCGTGGCCAGTGTGGGTTGAAAGGCGGACAGGCAGGTGATGGTTGAGTTATGACGACGATTTCGGATTTACCAATTGCTGATTGCTTTCTTTGCAATCGCCGCGAAGGCCAGAGCAGCTAACCTAGATAGAATACCGATATTGGCCAGACGGAAGACATTCCCTTTGCTGCCTCTTTCTTCTCTCTTCTTTGCTCCTATATTACCGTACTTATCTATGCTATACTTATGAGATACCACCTAAGTAATACCTAGCCTCACGACGCTTCCCTCCACCCACGGCTAGACGCACCTATTTTTGTTCCTTCCGAGGTGTACATACTATGTATTAGCAGGTGTGGATATCAATGGGTGGATGGATCGTGATGATGGTGCGGCCGGTTACGGTCCTACGTGCCCTGTCCGTCCTGTCTGCGTGTACGTAGTATTATGGTTCCCTGTACTGCTGTACGCCGTAAGCCTAATACCTCCTACCTACCTTAAGGATGTACAGCTGTACCGAGATAAAGCAGCATGCAGCATAGAGGATGCATAGATATACAGTAATCCTACAGTGCTCTCTCTTAAGCAACAAATGGTGCGGTACCTACCTACTTACCTTGCCGAGCAGATGGCCGGGTTGCATGTCATAGCTTCCAACTTGCAGCTTGACAAGACCAACAATCAGAGAGCGAGAGAGATCGTACACAATGTGTTTCCGGCTGGGCTGGGCTGGGCTAGGCTGATGGGGGAATGACAAGAGGGAAGATGTGGAGACGAGGAGCCTTGAAAGCCACGAGGTGAAAGAGGGACAACCCTGACTAACTAAATAACGAGCCAATAGATTCCAACCGGCATGTAAAGGAACAGACGCGGGCTCATCACCTCAACCAGTCCGCGCTCTTCCCAAGACTCCACCTCCAATACATACATTGCACCCTGGTCTTCAGATCCCTGTTACCGAAAGATACTTGAGGAGCCAATGAAAAGACTGTCTAGGGTTTGCCCGCAACCAGAAAGGGACTGTGGGGGCACTTGGGGGGAAATCATAAGAAATCACTACAGCAGCACCGTTCGTGACCATACCCAGGTAACAGAGCAGAACAGAGCTCCTTACTCCAAAGTTCTACAACCCCATGTGCCTCCTCGCTGTGGCCACATGGGATAGATACGTGTTTCCAATACCAGGTACTCCCAACTGCCTTGACCTGTAAAGCCATATAATATATTCAGAGTTCAATAAGTCCGTCCCTGGCGAGGTGTAACCTAGTGCTGACATACTTATGTATGCTGTATGCTGGGCAGATTGGAAGTCAAGGTAAAGATACGGAAGAGAGGAAGATCAAACCCAGCCGCATGACCCAGTCTCTCTCTCAGTCCCAGTTTTTGCCCACTCGCGCTAAGGCCAATGCCCAGACAATGCATCCATCCAAGTTTGGTACGCGAACCCGCCACTAAAGTATATCAACCAATCGTCGTTCGTATTCGTCGCTGCGTATAGAATCGCAGACGTGTCCCCGGACGTGTTTAATTTTATTGGTTTGCCCGTCCATCGTCCAATTTGATAGTACCGTCGCGCTCGTCTTTTCAACACCGACAAGCTGAACTCGCCACTTCGGCGGCTTGGTCGTGAGTAGATTTGGGGAAACAAGGCGCATGGATACTCGCTCTACATAGTATCAGGTCCACTACAGTAGAGCCTGATTCCAGCCTACTCTCATGCGAAGGCCGTACGAAAGCATTCCTATTTTCGCTTCTTGCGCCTCGATGTAACTGAGACAAAAGTTTGACAGATCTTAGCCGTTTGACCCTGGTCGTTTGACCTAGGTTAGGAGAACACAGCCCGGAGCAAGCAGACATAGGAGTTAACGATGTGTCGACACATAGTATGTGTTGCCTTCCAATAGGTAACCTTGTGTGGCTAGGCCCTATGGCTAGGCCAGTGTGGCGGGGTCTTACAAGCGCGCGCTGGACAGCAAGCACACATAATTTATTCTCGATTTTGCTTCAAGACGGTGGATAGCTGAAGACGCACACTGGTGGAAGATTTCGCGCGTTAGCGGGGTATCGAGACATACGGGGAGAATACAGGGAGCATTAGTCCACTCTACTGATTTGAGATTGTGATGAATCGGGTGGATTTCATTCGATTACCTATTGGTGCAGGACGTAAGTATACTACCTGAGGATGCATAATACTGCTGCAGGAAAGCCAATACTCGAGAGATGATGGGGGAGAAAAGAAAAGAAACTAGCGACTACTGGGGATGGTGCAACACAACAATATTAGGTTTATTATGATGTTATCACGGATCAGAACTGCAACGCTGAAGCCTAACCCCGCTGCCACTATAAAAGTAGAACGCAGGCAAAGTCAAACGCCTTGACCTCGTATGCAGTTGATGTGGATGAGACCGTGATAGATGTCCCTGATTGTACTTCTTAGAGACGCGATCGCTAGTGATACTATTGGCGGCTTTCTCTATTCTTCCATGAAGTGCATAGTCAAGTCTCTTTCACTAAAGGGTAAGATTCTAACTATCCACCTCCGACTGCTACACGAGGCAATATGATTCTAGCTTCAAGTTTCCTTTCACTCACACATGCACTCTCTCTCATATGTTTCTCGTCCTACACCATACTGGACGCGACATCACTGTTAATACAGCAGCGTGAATGAGTACTCGAGAGGAATGTAGGGATGAAATAGACTCTATAAGAAGGGCGATAAGGTACCAAGCAAGCGACCGAGAAGGCAGAGGTAGAAGGGATTCTTACATGACGATAGCCACGTGGTTTTTCCGTCGTGGGAATTACATATGTGACCCTATAACCTTCTTCCTAGATAGCTACCTACTTAAGTACCTACATAGCCATATCTCATTCATTGGCGACTATCTACTGAAACCACCGCGTTCTTTTATCTTTCATCGGCCTCAGCTTGGTTTCATTATATTTATGATACGTAAAGTACAGCTGCATTCTTCATGAAGAAATTTCCTAGCACCGCAGTGCTTGTCGGCGCTATCTTGGCATCAATGATCAGACACCAGATCAAAAGTCCAACGCTTTATTTAAAGGCATGTGTTAACGCGTCAAACCGAGCCAAAGCCTTCGGTAGGCAGGTATATCAAGAGACACCAATCAAACACGTGAGACTCTCAGAGTACGTGTCTCACTCGGCCAATACCCATATATCAACCATGTATTCATCTAATGCCATCCCCTTAAATCGTGTTCTCCTCACTCAGCAAGTCCAAGTAATGACCCGGCGACGTCCCGCTGTCGGGGTAAGGTAGTCTTTCTCGCCTGCTAACCTCACATTCGAACCGGTAGGGTTGCAGGGGACAGGAGAATACCAATCTATTAATCCAAAGCCGCGACATAGTAGAACTAGTTAGCTAAGTACCTAGGTAGATAATAGAAGTATGGAACATCTATCTCGATATTTCAACTCGGATAAGTAGATAAATAAAAGAGGAAAAAAAAACCAGATTTTCCATGTTGAAGGAGTGACAGGAACCAAAGAGAAAAATAATAAATCAAAAAGAAAGGAAAAGGATAATATTTTTTGTGTGTGTTTTACCTCCCACGTATTTCCGACGTCCTCAGGAAAGTACGTCGATAATTAAACCTAAACCATCATAAAGCGCTTCCAGCTACCGTGATGCGCCTCCTCCTTTCCCTGTTTCTTCACCTGCTCCTCCTGGTTATACCCTATTCATAACCGGATTCTTACTCATGCTTATTCCCGTGACCAGAGTGATGTCCATGATCGCCCTTATGAGGTTTCTTTCCAGGGTAGGGCGCGACGGGATAACCGGTCGGGTAACCGCCAGAATAGTCCGAGGACGTAGCAATAGTGCCGGAAGAGTTTGAGTTTGTCGAGGAAGCAGTAGTGGATACTAAGGAGGAGCCAGTCACGGCATCAGCCGAGGAGGTGAATGTAGCTGCCGACGAGGAAGAGGAAGAAGAGGATGATGAGTGCGATGGCGAAAGGGAGGGGGAGAGTGTGTAGCAGACGGTCGCGCTGCCGTAGCCGCCTACGCATGTAGTGCTTCCATGTGCCGAGGTACCGATGCTAGATGACGACGATGATGACGAGAAAGACGAGGGGGAAAGGGGGGCGGTAACAGCATCCGTGTTCCCAGAAATAATAAGAGATGTAAAAGACGGCGTCACAGTCAGAGTACTCGTGATCGGGCTCGGAGTCGTAGTTGTGAGATTATTGCTCGGATGGCCCGAAGAAATGTATGACGACGAAGAAGAAAGGGAACCTGTCACTGCACCCGTACTGCCCGTGGAGAAGAACGAGCTAGATGGACTAGCAATTGGGAGTGTTAGCGTGAGCGTGCTTGTGCTTGTGCTAATACCGACGACGGATGAGCTTGTAGTAGAGTACCCGAACTGGGAGCTAATAGGGGTATCAGAAGACGATGCTGTAACTGCGCCGGTGCTACCGCTAGAGAAATAGGAGGAGCTGACGGACTCGGTAACTGTTAGGGTTAGAGTGCTAGTACTGGGCGTGGGATGACTGGTGAAATATCCGGACGAGTTGAAACCGGAAGAAGACGATGATGATGCTGAAGCTGTCACGGCCCCAGTGCTCCCAGTAGAGAAAAATGTGCTTGACGAAGTTGCGTTATTGTGACCGATGGCCGGCGTGGGGGTCCCGGGGGTGATCGAAAAGCACTCGGTGTACGAATAAGTACTCCCATAGACCGGATAGGTGAAGCACGTGGTAGAAGGCTGAGACACCATAGAGGTTGAGACATCTGACACAGACGAGATAGTTCCGGAGGTTGTTACGCTAGCTGACGATGCGGAGGCAGCACTAGACGATGCGGTGACAGGGGAATCAGAGGAGGCAAAGGCCGTAGTCAAATTCAATGTAAGCGTAGAGGTCAACGTATGAATAGACGTAGACTCCGTAACTGGGTGCGGTGCGCTCGATGTTGTCACAGCGGTAGAACTACCGGTAGTTGAAGAGGACAAGCTGTTGGAGTTCAAGGGGATAGTGCTGTATGTCCCATTCGAGTGCGTGAATGAAGGATATCCGGGGTAACTGGTCCCACTGACTGGGGAAGAGGAATCAACTGAAGCTGCAGTTGACGTCCCAGTGCTATTTACACCACCTATCAGCATACATATGTCAGGAAAGGGGCTTATATACTCACCCATACAACCAAGTAGTCGAGTTAGTATACCATGGTCTTGTCGAATGAGCTGAGATGGCCGAGGACTCAGTCACGGTAGCAGTGATGCTAGAGATGACAGTCAGGGGGGTGGTGCCATTGGGATATCCGAAAGTGAGAGTGGGCACGGGAGAGAAATGCGAGGTCGAGGATGAAGCTCCCACTGCCGAGACGAGAGAAGTTCCGAACGAGCTAGCTGAGGTCCAAGGCGGCGTGGAATTGCCCGAACAGCCGGCCCAAACGGTCACGGTGGTAGCACACTCGTAACCACAGGTCGTCACGGTGGAGGTGATGGTGTTGGCTTGCGGTAGCTGGGGGAGAGCATCAATGAGCGAGGGGCTGATGATAGTAAATTAAGTTAGCAATCTATGGCGGTTCGGTGGCTTGGTTGTGACGACGCCTACCTTATGCCCAGGAGGGCGAATCTGGTGATGAAACGCATCGTTACTGCAACGCAACGGCTTTTCTATCTAGGCGATATGAAGTTTGGGAAGAAACGAGCGTGGAAGCCTCAAGCATGTAACTAGTCTGCCTCTGGTCGAGAAGTTCATAAAAAATGGTCGCCTTCGCTCATTTTATATCCATTCAACCGCCTTCAGCTCTTCCATATCAGTTCAGTCTATATTCGCCATATTGTTTGCACCAGTTAGATCAAGTCTCTATACCCCAGACCAGAAGTCAGGCAACATTGACAGTACTTCCTCATCCATCTTGTTCCGTGTATGAACAGGGGGGCCTTGAACCTGGTCCGCTCTAGAGATATGTGGGTGTATGCAGATCCCCGTCGGGGCTAGGCTGACGGCTTCATGATGTCGAATGACAGTGACTCAAGTCGAGTTCGATGTGTGGCGTGAAAATCTGAATTCTCGTCTATCAAGCCACGGTTATGCAGAATCACTTGGCTGGTATTTCATGCATGCCCATCTAGAAAACTAGCTGAATGGAATGATGCCTTGAGTGTCTCTTGCAACAGTTCCCTAAGGTAGGTTGAGCCGATGACACCTTTGAGGCCTCTACTGTTCACTGCAACTTTGACTTGCTATTACTATCTCATCTTGTATACATATACAAACTAACTGGCCAATGTTTACAGCACGGTAACTCCAACATGCTAGCCATCTGCAACGAATCTTTGAATGTATACAGACAACCCGAATATTCCATTGCCTTCATAAAAGGGTGGATCTGGCAAACAGAGTCCCATGCAAGTTGCCAGCCCAAGGATACGAGCTCACCTAGACTGGATATCGAGACACTGAATTCTGATAGGGTTTTGTTTGCGCAAACAACTTTATCTGAGCTAGTCTAATTATCGTAGTTCATTATGGACTGCGACGCTGCTACCCGCAACGTTTCTAGCATTATAGGAAGAAAACTGGGATATAGGAAGGCAAGGCGGATTGATTGGCCGAAAATGCAACTCCTCTTCGTCTACTGACTAGAAATCTTAGGCCTTATAAGATACATGTTTCCTTAACGAATATTTATCACGGACAGCTGAGCTTTGTTTTAGAGTAGCACGCTTAGATCTTGCATATTAGGGTGGTATTGAAATGTCTCGAGGACAGATCGTTTCAAGATGTAGGTACCTACATATGCTACTTTACACACTATGCATGTACATTAGGTAGGCAGATATGTATGTTGCCGGGGTCGTACGGCAGTGTACGATGTAAAATTATACGACGGGAAATCTCAGCAGAAACCAAGCTGAGGATGCACCGCTGAGGTAGCGATTGCCGATGGCCGTCCACAGACAGGTGCTACCACGTTTCACCGATTCTAGCATGATGTTGTGACCTCAGAGATCTCTAAGCCGCATCGCATGACAAAGGAAGAGCTTGAAATCTTCAACTGGTCAGATACTGCAAACTTAAAACTACTCGTCCGCCTAGCAGTCATTATAGAAGCTGTTGCGCTCCTCCTAACGGGCCAGGCGCTAACTGAGCTGTGTGTTTACTGTCAAGCACACGTGGGACAGCACGGCTGTTTGCTCAGCGGGCCGCTACGGATTGCCGAAACTGTCATGTTATTTCAAGCATCCATATAGTATATACAAGGAATATCATGTATGTGGCCCGCTATATAACCCCGGTTGGTACACGCTGAGATGTGTTTCCGGTGTTTCCTATAGCCTCAAGATAAGTCTCTTGCCTAGGTGCTTTTACACTTTACAACTTATTTAGGCGAGACAGAAAATCATGTAAAGATCATGGACGAGTATTGTATGAGGTCAGAGTCTGTGTCACGTATAACAAAGGTAGTGAGTCGGAAAGAGAGAGACAGAGTAAGGGACGGAGGGAGGCAGGGAGGCAGGGAGGCAGGATGAAAGCGAGAGCTTTTTCGGAGCTTGGCTCACCCTGTTTTTTTACTCTAGTTCTGTCAGGCTGTGACACTGGCCGAGGGCTATATTGGGCTGGATAGGCTGATGGACAACTTCATCTTAACTTGCGCATCTAGGTAAGGCATCAATCAAGTTTAATTGTACCTATTGTTACTTCAGAATACAAGCAAGCTGAGAAAAGGCTGGGAAATTAAACACATGCAAGCAGAATAGGGGTCCGATGCATGGCCCGTCACAACAAGATATATATTTTTCTCTCCTTTCCTACCTGCAGCGGAAGTTGCTTGCAGAGATCATTGGATCGGCCTACCGCAGAGGATCTGCGGTGCAGTTCAACGTGAGACACATCACCTTCCTGTTTCTAGCTGACATTAAAGCACATAGATGCTGCACATGGCACTGTGTGTAAGACACAGCAGGTATAGGGAGACTACCGCTTCATCTGGCAATGGACAGCTCCGAGATCCTGCATAACATGACTGGCGGGTATATGTACGTCGATAACCCGAAGAGAGACACACCGGATGTTACGAGGCGGATGAATCGTTCTAGAGTATCCGTATTGAGGCCGTGTATTGGCTTCAAAAAAAGTGATATGGCACTCGTTCGTATAGCTCCATGCTGCTGAGATAGAATTAATGAGGCGGGACGGCTATGGCTAATGGTCTGGAATACGTGTTGAGCTGGCGATGTCTTCGATGGTGTATGCTCGCAAGGCGCTTATATGAAGTTTTTCAAAGACCATGCTCGTCGGATGTCGCGAAAGCGCTTGTGTGGCTCAGGAACTAGGCTGGAACTACCGTTAAATAGTTTTCAAAAGAAGTTGGGTGATTTTGATGTGTATCGTTGTCCTCTGTGGCACGTGAGAGAAACGCATAACTTCTGTAGGCTGTTGATCTAGGTTAGGTCAGCCAGGTAGGTATGTTGAAAACATTGGCTGGTGCTGTGAGGCAAGGGAGAGAGAGAGAGAGAGTGTGTGTGTTTCGGATTACTTATCATTAAGTTTTTTACCCGCGCAAAAAGAAATGAGAAAAAACTAAACTAAGACCACATCAATAACAATGCACCTCTGTATGGCGGCATATCTGAGACTTTCTAATTCGATTTAATGGGCATCAACACTCGATGACTTCACCGCCATAGCCCTCGAAAAGCAAGAAGGAAAAACAACACTAAACACCAAAAGAGAGAAACATACTAAACGCTCTAGCAGGTCTCTCAATTTCCGGTCGGCGCGGGACGCACTGCCACCAGAGACAAGCCCATTCTCGAGATGCCGCTATGTGGGAGACTAGCATGCGAGGCATTCCTATCATTGGGTTCGAACTGGCGAGAAAGGCCGACAAAGCAATCAAGCTGGCGAGACAGAGGCGATGATGATGGCGACCGGCGTGCAGCGTCAAGTTTGCAGACGGGAAGATCGCGAATCAGCTTCTGATCAGTATATAAACCTGGCCGACGACCTCCCTCCAGTCGACCTTTTCCTCACCACCATCAGCATCCTCAGATCTCAAGCATCATTCACTCTCAAGAGCACTCCTTGACACAGAACACTCTCGTTTAGACACGCCTATTCTCCTAATACCCAAAAACCAACCAACCACTATCAAAATGCGTTTCACCATCGCTGTTCTCGCCTTCGCCCTCGGCGCCATGGCCCACCCCTCTCCCCAGGTCCTCTCCCCTCCTGTCGGCAACGATGTCACCATCGGCCAGGCTGGCGACAGATGCGGCCAAGATCTCCAGCTCAGCTGCTGCAACAAGGTCAAGCAGATCGACGGCGCACAGAACGAGGCCTCGGGTATCCTCGCGGGTCTCCTCGGCGGTGGCCTCGAGGGTGCCGATGTCGACCTCTTCAGCGGCTGCTCCAAGCTCGATGTTACTGCCCGTAAGTCCATACCGAACCATCTTAACCAGACAACTTGGATATTAACATGCTTTCCTAGTCATTGGCGTCGACGACCTCCTCAACAAACACTGCCAGCAGAACGTTGCTTGCTGCCAGCACTCCGGCACCACTCAAGTAGGTTTCCCGCAGGAACCGCCACCCTTCCTCGGTATCATATCTGACACATTGTCTAGGAGGGTCTCATCAACGTCGGCCTCCCCTGCGTCGCCCTCAGTTCACTAATCTAAATGCAAACCTCGTCACCTCTCTTCGGTACGAGTTGCACGTATAGCCGGCCCATCTCTAGGGTACTTGCAACATTATCATATCATTCAGGCGTGGAATTTGTGGAGATGAAATTTTGTGTCTTGCCTTTCATCAGTGCGAGAGCGGTGTTTGATTCCTGGGATGGCATGAAGTATCGTTAGCACATCAGATCTAACTTAAGTCACTCTTTTACCTTTCAACAGTCGCTCTAATTCGCACCCGCGCAGTCGTTCGTGTACCATTTTCGTCTGTTTGAGCCTATTTACAATTGATCTTTAAACCAACTTGGGAAATATGGAATATATACAAGTGAATCACGCACCAAATAGCCCAGTGAGCTTGCTAGTCTTAGTATCCCGCCCTCCCTTTGCCATCAACAGATAGCTCGGGTCTGTGCGGATATTGTCTCAGTCGCGGGAAAGTCTCATGACTTCTAGCCATTAGATCACCACCAGCCAATGATGTTTTCATAGTCCTGGTTCATCAACCTTGACTGAATACCTGGCCATTCGCACTCCTCATGTCTCACTCATATATAGTAAGCCGCCCAATTATTGTCCTAATACTAAATACCGCCATTGAGTGCTGGGCGATACTTCGCAAGCTGACTCTGTAGCAGTACCATTATATGCTTATTTTGACAAGTCTTTAGCAGCAGGCGCCAAATGTTCCGTTCGCATTGTTCAATTCTCGCATTAAATGCTAAGATCAACGGATCTGGGTATATGGTTATGTTTGTTGCGTCTATTTAGGCAAGCGCTCTTCAAGCTTGCCGAATAAACCGCTAGCTTGGTCGAACTCATTGGCGGACGTCGTGACGCCTGGGTTTTGGATGTCGGCAGTCCGGTATAGCGCCGTGCTACACCAATATGACTGGTCATGGGCAGCATCTAGCCTTCCTATATGTGGATGGTAAGCAGTCAGTGACTGCCAATGGCCGTTGCTAGCCATTGAGGCTCCCCTGCTGATTCAAGACGGAGAGGAGGAGCGTGGCGCCGTTTTTGTTTCCGTCAAGATGAGCTGGTAACTTGACTCGATCTTAAGCACCGGCCGCATACCCATCACTTGGGTGTATCACTACAGTCCCCTTTGAACTGCCTTGAGCATGGTTTTACATTCAAATCTTGAGCTTCTGTAGATAGTCCATGCAAAACACAAGATAAGACAAATCAACCGAAAGCATCAGTACGACTTGATATTCGCAAGCGTTGAGCTTTTACGTTCATTTCTCGGAGCATGCTTCCATAAAGGAGGAGACCGAAAGTTGCGTCCATATTCGGCGTGTGATTTAGAAGCGCCGCCCCAAATAGTGGGCAAAGGTGGGCGTGGAGTGCTTAGACAGTCATTGGTGGGAAATCGGTGTTCAGCCATTCTTGTGACATCCATGAAGCAGATTCTACTCCGGTATTGCCGTAAGACTCCATGGCGAAGTCAAAGCCGTCCATGGCGCCTTCAAAAGCATTATTATTATCTAGACCGTCGGGAGGGACAACACGGGGTAAGCTGAGCCTCGCTATATTAGGATCGGCGACGTTAAGCTCTGACAAAGATGGGTCTCGGCGGTGCTGCGGTGGGCCGGGTGTGTTGGAGAGGGACGTAGGCACTGCCGTATTGTTCATGTGGATGCCTGGCGACGACATATTTGTTGATGGTGAAGGCACTGCTACCATCGGTAGCTCACCTTCATCGAGGAGACTAATATGCTGATTATGAGTGAGTACCGGGCGTGATAGATGGCTAGGGACAGTGCTGGCGCCTAAGATATCAGGGGTTTCGGGGCGACTTGGGCTGGTGCTTGATGTAAGACCACGAGAGATGAGTTTCTCGAGATCGGAAATCTTTACGCGGTTTGTTAGTGCATAGTGCATAAGATATCGCTAGATGCTGACTTACAATGGCAATACCGGCGGGAATATGGCTCATGGACCTGGCGACTTGCAAACATCGATTTGCATGCTCAACTACTTGATCCGCGTTCAATCGTAACTCATTCCGGTTGGTTTGGTATGCGAAGTAAAGCAACCGCGCGCATTGATAGGCACAGACGGGGAGATCAAGGTCAGTAACTGGAAGCCCACCATCCAAGGCGAGAATGAGCCTGAAAATTTCACACATGGCGATAGCGTGCTCGAAGCATTGCCGTGTGCAATAAGATACAAACTGGGGCTCCAGACGGCTGACGCTAGATTTTGGCAAAGCTTCTTTAAGACCAGTCAAGACTATGCGGTAAAGATCGCAGTGACATTGCCGCCACCAAACATGGATCATAATAAAAACGCATAGACGTGGCGAGTAGGCCCGTAGTTGCAGATTGCTCTCGGAGAACTTAAAGGAAGCAGGCAGGTGCTCGTTAAATGTATCCAACTCTTGCGAAAGGACCTTGATTAGCTGCGGAAGCTTGGCGACCTCGGATTCGGGCATCTTAAGAATATTCTTGGTGCAATATGAAACTCTACTTCTCATCCAGAGAAGCCGTACATGAAGCGCCAACGATCCCACATCGTCCGGAAAGGGCTGAGCAGGGAGTGGGCTGAGATGACCGGTAACCTGTGGAAGGTCGAATTCAAAGTTACGCTCATTGCAGGGAAGCTGGATATGTAGGGAATCTGCAGGCAGTAGCGTGAAGTCAGGCTGTCCACCGTTTATGCCCGAGTCTATGGTTAAGAAGGCCCACATAAGTCTCCTTCGGGATTCCCTAGCAAGGAAGCATAAGCTCTGGTTTTCAAAGTTGAGTCGAAGGGCGTAGGCAAATCGTGAAGCTATTGCGGCTAACATGAAAGCACTCGTAAACCTTTTTGTGAGTATACGATGCTTCATAACTAACACGAGAGCTTGTATTTTGATAGTGGAGGGGTTCTCCAGGTCAGATAAGACCATATTCTGGCACTCATCGATGCACCTATAGCCATAATCGCGTATGCCCGGGCCTAAGTCGGTGAGCAAGGAGGTAACTCCCACAACGGCAAGCAAGAGAGCTCTGTCCATCATGCCGGCATGGTATCGTTGCATAAGCGAAGCACGGTGAAGAAAGGAGAACACCGGGACATGATGGACGTGGCGGAAGTAGTTGTTGAACGTTCGTTGGATGAGGTCTTCGCTGGGGAATCCGAGTCTGAGACCGCCAATATTAGCCCCTGTGTATTGCGCGAACAGTAGTAGCGGTACACATACGAGTCCTGGCCGAGCCTCTTAGACATATGGCTGGCAGAAATTTCGACAAGGCTCTGATCTAAGCTAGAGTCACGACCGTGACCGTGGTGAGAGCCGTGATGCTCCTTATGGGTCATAGACCGCTTCTCCGGGGGCTCAGAAGCAACCGACTCGTGCTCGGAGTCGGGTGTGCCGTGGTTCGTGCCGCCGGCAGTGCCATTGACCCCGGCGGATCGTTTCGTCGGGCGGTATACGCATTCAATGCCCTGAGACTGACATCGAGCGCACTTTGGAGTCTCGCCCGTACATCTTGCTTTCCGCGAGTGACAATTGGTACAAGCCAGTCTCACACGTCGTCGGGGAAGACTAAAGGGCGTTAAACCATCGCTGTCTGGGTGTGGTGATCCCGTCTCCTGGAAAGAACAGGTGAAGCCGAGCCGTTCGCAGTTCTGGCATATGTCCCGCCTTCCATCGCACCGAACCTTGCGCAGGCGACAGGTCGAACAAGTCTGGCTCGTCTTCTTGGGAGGTCTGTTGGCAGGGTTGGCGGCAGCGGCCTCAGCCGCTACCTCAGCTGCCGTGTCCGCGGCCGCCACCTGAACGCTCATGTGTTCCATGTCCATACCTTTGACAGAGGGGCGGATCTCGCTCTCGCTATTGTTAGCTCCGGCATTCGCAGGTTGATGTAATTCCACCTTGTGATGGGGTCGTCGACGGCATCGGTTCCGGTTACGGCAATGCTAAGAGTGACAACGGCAACGCCAATGGCGACTATAATTTGCGAGGTGAGCCCGGGTGCGTGTTTGGCTTTGTGGTCGTGGATGGCGCAATCGCACGAATTGTGGAGTGGAACCAGTCAAATGTTGTCTTACTTTATTTTTGGTGGTTGTAGATGGTAAAGTTTAAGAAAGATAAACGGGTTGCGAGTGGACAGCGAAAAGCCGCTCGGCAAGAAGTCACTGCGTTGGAACACTTGGCGGGGATTCAATTAACCTTGTGTGCAATTCTGGGTATAGTGACTGGAGACACACCAAGATCAATCCGGGGTGGCAGTTGCAGTGGGCCGTCCCCTGATCCACGTAGTAAAAACTACCCCAATTGAATGCAACAATGTGTGGGAAGAAAGGTATAGGGTACTTGAAGATAAAGTGGGAAGCTCAAGGATGGCGTTGTTGATGGTTACATCACAAGATCTCCAGCATTCCAGGAGGGATTCCAGGACAAAGAACCTCCTTGGCCGGACCTTCTCTTTTACAGTAATGTTTTATGTCAGATAAGAAGAATTCATGGGAAAAGATGCTGCGTTATCGAATATGTACTATTCTACCTGCCTTGCTTGGAACACGAGGGCTGAGGAGCTGAGAACTGATATCCATCTACGTAGACCTTAACAGTTGGCCAAAGGGAAAGTCGTACACCTCTCGGCGAGAACGTAGACCGGTCCTGAGTGGTTTGGGTTCGTGTTTGGTTCTTGGTAATCAGTTCTGGGTAAACTGAGCGGTGAAGAGAGGCCCCCTTAGTGCTATCGAATTATATTGAGGATGTTGGATGACCAAATCCAAGCCCGTCATCACGTCATAAATAAAGCTTGGGTGGTTTGACTCAACTTTGTCACTTACTGAGGTATGACAACCAACAGTGACACCTCCTTAGAGATGTAAAAGATAATTAATAATCTTGGCCCGTTGCAGCTACTTTAAGAACCGGGAGGGAAAGCCGCCATGTGATAACAGCTTTGGAAGCAATACTATGAAGGCACTCATCAATCTAAACATGGAAAGTACAATTAAGAGACGTTATAGTGTTGTGTGTAGAAGCCAAAAATGGCGCTTCCTGTACGTACAGCATTACATACAGTAGGCACGCTCGATAAAGATAACCTACGTGGTTGCGGGCCAATCATGATGCGCCTTCCTAGGGTACGCTGCAAGTCTATATCGAACCCTGGTTTAAACAGGGTTAGGTTTGATAGCCGAAGCCGACCCGGCCGACAGCCGCCAATAATACCGTTGAAATTAAGACGCTGAGTCATGCAATCGTTCCCCAACTCGACTTACTCATAGTAGGCGTCCTACCCTATGAAGCAATTTTTGATACTGTAGGTAGGTATATTCTCTTACATTGAAGAGGATGTATCTTGTAGCTGGAGTATACATCTATAGATTATTGGAGGGATGCTTTTCTTGTGCTCTCCTTTTATTTCCATTGGCCTTGCGTAGCGGCTCTGATGCCCTTGTACGTACAGCTTCCTGCAATGTTGAACGCTGTTGAACTCGAAGCAAGGATTTTTAAAATAATAATATTAATAAAATAACAAGGCACACAAACAAAACTCAACCTCTGACGATTGACTTGACTATAAATATTTATGGAAGTAAAAGAGAACTTCCACAGACAGCCCGATTGTGATGAATACTGTCGCATTGTCTCAATGTTCGCATCGCTGGCCGATCATTATAGAGCTTCGAATAGCACAAGCGGCATACAACTCATCCTATAACTTGGAGTGAATACCCTGGGAATTACAAGTATGTCGGCATTCAGATGAGAGGAGGATGAGTAAGACGGGGAATACCAATGCTTACCACATTAAAACAAAATCTACAAACTGCTGTCTGTTGCATGGGGTGAGTTGGCATCAGGAGCTGGACTATCTACGGGATCCTCTTTTTTTCATGGTCGACGCGATTACCGATGCGACTTTACGCCTTTTCTGCCTAGAGCAGTGACTAGATAGGCTACCCAACGTCAATCTAATAAGTATACAATTCTTCCAGCGTGGTGGCTTTTTGCAGGGGTAACATACCTTATGCACCTAGTCAGACACATGCATTAGGTGGTGAGCGGTCAAACGCGAGTCGATCACGCAACTTCTCCTTTTTAAGGCGACAGCTGAGCAAACAACCCCAACGTCACTCGTAGTTGGACAGACATAGGAAATTTTTATCTATCTACGCTCGGACCCTATTAGAACTTCCAGACCTAACAGACCCGCATGATGGATGTATAGAAGGATTAAACTCGGAAGTTCGGATCATAACCCAAAGCGTCCGTACCTACATATAAATACTACCCTATCTCAAAGTCGCAGCAGTACGCCTGATACGATAGGCTGTGTCCTCAAGTTAAAACGCGCAAGACGAGACGAGAGCTCAGGTAAAGCTGCTCTGACACATGGAATAGGTATTGTGTTCTCTCCAGGGTAGCTTCTCAACATAGTCGTGGTTGGCGATCACATGCCAAAGACACGGGGGAAATACATAGACGGTCTAGACTGCTCTACTTCACCTGGTTAGGAGGTTACAACTAGACTTCACTGCTTCCCTCTCGTATACTGCATACATGTTGGCTATTTCATATGGATTGCAGACCCTTTCCCATATGTATAGTAACTCTCATCATAATCTCATGTATCTCATAACACACAATTAAGCCCCTAAAATCTCACCTCTCATACACGTCTTCCCCTCTTTCTGAACAAACGCTTCCCACCGCTGTGGTCTCTCCTCCGCAGCCTGAGCCTGAGCCGAGATGTCATAAATCTCCCCCGCATAGATGGGCGCGACGGCCCTGTAGCTGACTTCTCGGACCTTCCCACCATCAATACTGCAGTGATCCCGCCAGTAATCCAGCATGTTGATCAGGTTCAGCGGCCCGTGCACCACACACCCCGGATGGCCCTCGACGGCCGTACTCCACGCCTGGTCGTAGTGGATCTTGTGCCCGTTGAAGGTCAGGGCCGAGAAGCGGAAGAGGCCTGTCGGGGACCAGCGGAGCCGTCTTTTCGGGTATGCTGCTTTTTGTGGAGTGAATATGTTAGACTTATAATGAACTGGACTCCTTTCTCTCATTTAATTTGTGTTATGTTGAGTGTGCTTGCCCCTCTCATTCACCGGGCCAGCATAGATGCGAAGATACGTGAGAAAGACAGCTCACCTCCGTCTTGCGGCACATCTTCTATGGTCGAAGGGCCTCTTATAACGGAATCGCGCAGCGCTTTCTCTGCAGCTGGTGATGCACCGGCGGCTTCAGGTCGAAAGATCCAGGACCTGGTAGTAATTATGAATTAGCTCATCGTCGTAATCAATTGTACCAATCAAATACCATCCCAGTCCATCCCAGTCCATCCCGGACCGTCCCACCTCATCTCATCTCACCTCACCTTGTTTCATCTTATCGCATCTCACCTCAACACCCATCCCACCGTATACCAGAAAAGACAAAAAAAGAAGAAGCGAGTTACTCACCGCTCATCAACAAGCGCCAAACCCCTGGGACCCCAAAACTCTTTTTCGACATTAACCAGGACCATCTCACTACCATCGCGGGACTTTTTCGGCGCAGCATTAACCAGCATCGTCCTCTCCTCCACCTCATCACCAACTCTCAATACCACATCCTTCCCATCCACCGCGCCATCAAGCCACCGCATGCGTCCACCAGCCCACATCCGTCTACTGAACGGCCAAGGGGCATTAAACGCCGCATCAGAGCCATCGCTACTTAGCTCGCTCTCTACATCCGCGGGGGTGAAATAGACCAGGTGGTGACCCCTAGGTATCTCTGTTCCTATACCCGGTTTCTCGATCTCGATTTTCTTGTTGCTTTTGTTGTTCCCCTGTTGGCCGCGATATCCGAGTGTGAGATGTAATTTCCATAATTGGTTCGCGTCGAGTATCTGCGTGGCTGTTTTCGTCTTGCCCTTGAATCGCGATAGCAGACTCGATGCGGCTTCTTCTGCCGTCACTGCTTTTCCACCGGGACCCTCGCCGGCTGGGCTTGAATAATTTCTGGTCGTAGCAGCAGCAGTAGCAGGGCATCTGGTGAAAGTGGATTTCGATGTAGAACATAATTTTGTTCTCCGCTCCAGAACATGTGTCACTGCTGCTGTCCCGATGGATCTGGTGAAGATAGGGCGTAAAACACTCTGCTGTGGCGTCAAGGTCAGGGCCTTGGCTTGCTGCCACGAAGCTAGGTATAAAGGGCGTGACAACATGATTCCCAGCACCCGCAGAGTCTAAGTGAAAGTGTATATCTGTATGAATTGTCTAGAGACAAGTAGAACGGGTACGTCGGACTTATTGCTGGTATCAATGCCTACTTAATCAAGCACGGGACTGTGTATGAAATCAATTGAAGCCTTTGCAATCGATTACGACAAGCTCGAAATAGGGCGTCCAGTCTGATGAATCTTAAAGCCACCACTATTAAATGTTATGAAACATAAGCTGAGTCGATCGATGCGCCGGTGGTCGGTGATCCGTAAGGAAGCGCGTTTTGGATTTAACCTCGGATCTCGCCCCGCGTCACAATAGACCATTCGACTTGAGGTGGGTCGTCGGGCCCGATCGGATTTAAGCATCTCGCTAGGTTGGGTTGGAGTTGATAGGTACGGTAATAGTTCTTATTTATTTTGACAAATCTCTATTCGACAACTTAAATGAAGAAGTAGTCTTGGATTGTCAAGTTTCCGCCACACTTAATGAAACATTGCTATGGGCTGCTGAGTTGAACAAGCAGCCCTTAATTGCAAGTGCAGCTGACTGATCTACAGTCTACATCGCTCTGACAGTTTGCTATGCCATTCTTTCTTCTCCTAATGGAGAGATGCGCTAGTTCTATATCCAACCCGCTGTCCTCCTAGTCATGCGGATCATCAAGGCGTACACTAGTTGCTAAGTGCATCAGCAGCAGGCGTAGGAGTATCTGATGTGGAGGCGGTGGCTGCTGCCTCGACAGCTTTCTGCGCCTTCTTCCCTTCTTTCTTCTTCTGCTTCGCGGCCTTCTTCGCAGCGGCCTTTTCCGCCTCCGCAGCCTTCTGCTTCTTGAGCTCATCCCCACCGAACTCCTCACGCCATTCCTAGAGTTACTGATTAGCGAATTTGGGCGGAGCCTGACAAACGATGGTGTCTTCATTTACCTCGGCGCGTGCAGCTGGAATCTGAGAAAATAGAAGAACCGGCGTTCCGATCTTCTCTCCGGGCTCGAGCTATAAGACTATGTGTTAGCAACTGTCCTGGTTCTGTTTGATATCCCGATACCTGCCAAAGGGGCGAAAGGAGGGCACCCGGGGTTGCGTACTGTGTTGCCGGTCCAAATGTCCGGGATAGAGAAAGTACGTTTCTCTTCAGGAATGCCCAGCTGTTCTAGGATGCGGCGAGCGGTCTCGGGCATAAAAGGGTAAAGCACGTTGGCAACTAGAAGGATGTGATTGAGCGCAAGGCCAACAACAGCCGCGCAGCGTTCAGGCTCTTCGTCCAACAGTTGATCTATCCAAAAGTCAGTCAAACCTCTCTCGCCTCACAATCGCACGAGTTAAGCAGTCGAGCAATGATATGACTAGCCAGAAGAGAAAACGAAGAGGAATATACGATACTTACTGCTGAGCTTGTTGTCTTGTAGAAGTTTGTTTCCAAGAGCGGAAATGCTGTAAAAATAAGTATTCCATATTCTTGATGAGGTATTAAGACAAACTTACTTGAGCACGGTGCTAAGTCCCTGTCGGAGTTTGATTGCTTCCATAGTGGCCTGTTAAGACTGTTAGTTCAAACTCGCCACACTTGGCGGTTAACATCGTCCGGTAAGTGCTCTCAGATGACGAAACTATAAGAGAAACGTGATAGGAAAGCAATAAGGAATACGTACAATGTAGTTCTGTAGCAGGGCATTCACATCCGCTTTATGCTGCTCAAATGAAGGGTTTGTATACTTCCGATACTCGGGTATGGTAGCATCAAGCTTCGCATCAGTGAACTTCACCACTCTGTTCACGAGATTCCCCAAATTCTTCAACAAATCATTGTTGTTTACGTCAATGAACTCGCTATATAGGACCGATGTCAGCCATCTTCTGATGACCTTGGCTTAGGTGCATTGCGTTACTTACTTCCATTTGAACTCGGAATCACTAGTTTCGGGCCGTCTCGAGAAAAGGAAGACTCTCCATACATCGGGATCGATACCGGTGAGTCGCGCTGAATTGCCAAACACGCCAATCCCCCTGGATTTACTGAATTTGCCGCCTTATGGGGGGTTAGAATATGAATCTACCAACGGTTCACGAGACTTATGTATAATAAATACCTTCATAGTTTAGATACTCAGTGGTCGAGAAGCGGCCGACTTTCGTCCATTCTTCCTTGGTTCCTAGCTGCGATGCTGGAAAGATGATAGAGTGGAATGGCACATTGTCTTTGCCCATCTTTTTCGGTTATGTTAGTATTTCGGGTCAAGTCGATGGCCCGGATGCGATTAAAGTACAGTTCGGACTGCATAGTGGAACAGAGGGACAGGGCCATGTCACGACACTTACAAACTGATATAGAGTAACATCTGAAGGATTCTTCCACCACTTTGTCCAGAGTGTACCTGGTTTGATTATCAGTACATCATGTGTGCATGAAAGATTTATGATGGAAGGAAAAGCCATACCTTCTAGATCATCACCGTCGGTATAGGTCTTTGTAATGCTGGGATATCCAACTTCAAACATGAGTGTAAGTAAAAAGTTTCGAGCGTGAGGTTCTGGATATGCAGGGAGCGTAGAGCGTGGGCCATAGACTCTAATACCCAGCGACAATAGGGTACTCGTTTTGTATTTTCTTGAGAGTATCGCGCATTCGGCTCACACCCTACTATCCTCCCTGACAAATTCATCAATGGAGACTTACTGCAAGCATCGAACCAAACGTAGAAGACCTTGTTACGGTAGTCCTCGTCATTTAGTCCGCGAAGCCCAGTTGGTACTATTCACGAAGGTTAGTCGTACTTTGAAAGCTTGTGTTATGGCGTAAGGGGACGCACTGGGCACACCCCATTTGAGATCTCGGGTGATTCCGCGGGCTTGTAATCCTCTATCGATCCAACTTTGGGTGATGGCGATACAATTTGCGCTCCAAGACTCGCTCGTTTTATGGAACCATGAGACCACATCGTCTTTCAGTGCATCTAGACGAAGAAAAAGATGTTTTGTAGGCCTCGGCACTGGTGTGGCGCCATCTACCTTGCACTTCGGGTTGATTAACCATCCTGTCGCTTTTGACTCCTGGGGTTGCCCAACGACGTCGTTTGCCTGAGCTTCAGGCTCAAGCGGGTCAAGCAAATTTCCGCAGCCATCGCATTGATCACCACGAGCATCTAAAGCTTTGTAAGCGAGTGGCTTGAAATATTAGTTGAGGAAGAGTATTAACCTTTGTAGTGGCAGATACTACATTCTCCTTCAACAAACCGATCTGCAAGGAATGATCTATGCAGGATAAAAGTTAGTCATAGTCCTTGAGGGCTAGGCTAAAGGATCCATGAGATTGAAGACGCGGATACTAATTGTAAGATTACCGGGATGGAGAGGGGGTTCGGATGGCATACTCGTGTTTGGGACAATACGGCTGAATTGTCTCACGTTCCTCTATAAACCCGTTGTTCCAGAGGCGAATAAAAATATCCTGGACAATGGCTAAGTCGTGGGAATTAGTCTCATGAGATTCACGGTGTCCGTGGCTCTTTACCTGTATGCTGGGCCGTCGGGGTACGGCCGAATATGTCAAAGTCGATTCGAAACCAGTCATAGATCTCCTTGTGAATGGCATGGTATTTCGCACATAGTTCGGCGGGCGTGACTCCTTCGGAGAGAGCCTTGGTCTCGGTAGCCGTACCGTACTGATTGACATCGAGAATTTAGCACATCCACTGCGTCGCGTCGATAGATCGAGTGCTATCTACCCACCTCGTCGCTACCGCAAATATAAAGCGTCCGAAGACCTCGGGCGCGGGAGAAGCGAGCGAAACAGTCGGCGGACTGGATTATTATTAGCGCGGAGCCTATATGGGCCGAATCGCAACGTAGAGCGGAAGTTGCTTGTACATACAAGGACAGAGCCTATGATATTGCCCAGGTGAGGGGCTTTTCGCAATCAAAGGTCAGCAATTAGTGTACAAACATATCTCATCTAAGTCCGATAGCATAAAAGAGCGAAGCGCCCAGTATACGAGAAGCAGCGCTACGGGATTCGACAATGCATACTATTGTTGACATATGGCAAAGCAGACGTAATGAGGATATTACGCTTTCCCGGCTCGGGAAGAATCGGGTTTGCTGAACCCATAGTAGAAAGATCGGGAAGGATGTTCGAGGATCTCGGCGTTGGCTCGTTCCCCGGGGGAGGGTAGGTATTCAAGATACGTGGAAAGTCGTCGGATTCGCAGTCAAGACAAGTTGGTCGCAAAAGTATCTAGACAAGAGGCAGAAAGCCGCAGTCCGTGTGACGATTTGAGTGAAATTGTATGTTTGCGCGCGCAACGCCAGCGCCAGTTCAAGTACCGGTAGGACTCAATGTTTATGCTCTTGAAACCGTGTTATAATAAAATTCGGTGGGGCTTGGGGTGGATTGAAGTTATGTATTGTATGTAGTACTCTAGTATCAATATCTGCTGAAAGAAGCCGAACTACGTTTGAAGTTTGGCAGGTCTCATGGAGGGGGAGGGGCAACTTTTGCTTAGGTGGGGTCCTGAGTCCCTGAGTTTTGACTCACAAGGTACACTGTTTACATATTAGTATATGCACTGTCCTAAGTCGGAATCCTGATAGGTGGCTTACGCCTTTTCAACGACTTTGTCGACATGTTCAACCGGTGTTTACAATACCTAATTGCGGCCAAGTATAATCTTACTAAACAAACACAGTGCGCATCTAAACCCTAATTATAGGCAAGGAGGACCTGGGCGGCTGGTTCCGGAGTCTAAGAGGAGCCCGGATGTTCATCAGCAACGTCTTCCTATTCTGGTAAAGAATAATAGCATAGATAGTGTGATAATAAGGTGCAGTGGTTTCTGGTATTCTTTATATCCGGTCTTCATTAATAAAGAAAAACGTCTGAGTTCCGGTTGAGAGACATAACATAAAGCTCGAGGTATCACATTTAGTATCGCTTGTCAACGTCCCGGACTATAAGCTCTAGTAAATAGTAGTAATAATTTCGTCAGCTTCATATACTGTCTAAGACAGAAATATGTGAGTAATTATATCACTGATAACTGAGTAGCAGATCATAAAACATGAATGAACAGCAGACACTATTGACCACAATTCGTCGTCATAAGGGTAGATCCATCCCCCAGGCACTGCTATATGAGTGTTCGATACTCCCATATCTGAGTCCTGACATAGTAGCGACACTAAACTTAAACACGGAAGGGAAGCGCCATCTCGCCTGGAGCGTGGTAGGTCGGGACCTTCATGTCGAGTGCCTCGCCAGAGTATCCGAGATCCTCGGCAACGAGCACGGCGCACTTCTCACCGATGAGTAGAGCAGTCGAATACCTAGGAGATAGTTGATTAGTTGTCCAGTATTAAAGCAAATGCGGCACGCAACAAGAAGTCAACTCACGTGTTGCAGCCAACATTGTCGGGGCAGATACTGAGATCAGCGACCTTCAGGCCCTTTACACCGTGAACATTCAGGCGTTCGTCGAGCACACCGTGCTTCACGATACTGTTGCCCTCCTTAGGCGCCATTGAGCAGGTCTGTAGATGGATCAGCATACCGACGTATTCATCAATGAGATAAATGCTTACACCGAGGCAGTGCCAGGTACTCTCGACGTGGCGTTTGACCCATTCCTCGACCGCCTTGATATCCTCAGAGCTATACTTCAGGTCCTCCCTAATGTCGGCTTTATTGCTGTTCAAGATATTGGCCTCCGCTGTCTTGGTGGGGGCGGGGTTGTAGACACTCCAGCTACCATGCTGAAGACCAGCAGTCAGATTTCCGGGGAGCGCGTAACGCTTCGTTGTCTCGAGGTCCATGTCGTTGGCACGGGCTGGGGAAGCGTAGCTGAAGAAGGGGTGCATAGCCTGCACCTCACCGGCATAGGCGTCCATGCGACGAGCCGTCTCTCGCGACTTGATGTAACCCCAGACCATGGGTGCCATGTCTCTCTCATCGTTCATGAAGCCAGTGTCAAAGTCCGGTTCCGCATATGGATCCGCCGATTTAATATGGGTGAACCCACGTGAGAAGGGGTATTCCAAAAAATGGAACATCGTGAAGAAATTTCCGGGTGGCCTACCGTGGATGAGGTTAGTCCGTGACGGTAGCTACTATACAGAGAAAACTTACATGAGCATGTGGTCCCCAAACCAACCGGCGATGACAGAGTAATGCATGACCGGTTTGTCTGGCTTGTCTTTGAAGTATGACTTCCAGCCATCAGTGAAGTGGGGAGTTGGCCAAGATTCGAACTCCTTGAGTTCCTCATCTGTCGGTCGAACCTTGACTCCGGCTTCAATTCCATTGGTGGCGAGCGGGCCGGTGCCCTTTTGATCCCACTGGTCGAACACCTCTTTTCTCTGAGTTAGTAGTGTGGCATAGCCTCAGGCGGATACATTCGTCTTACTCTTCTGCACCTCAGGGACACCTCTGGCAAAGTCATCGAAACTTTCTGTTTCTGGCTTTGCGCGATAGGTTGCAAAGGTGAGGTAGTGATCCTGGAAGTTTAGACCAACGCCAGGGAGGTCAACAATAGGCTCTACGCCAGCTTCCTTTAACTTTTGGGGGTCACCTGCAGTACGTTAGTGATATAAAGAACGATCGGGTAGTTTATCCTACCAATTCCGGACCGCTGGAGAATGAGAGGCGAAGATAGAGTGCCTCCAGAGACGACAATCTGCTTTCGAGCCTTGAAAATCTTGGTCTTGACTTGGTTCGGGTGTAATGGTTTGGTAGGCCTATTCGAGGTTAGACCGAATCTTTGGTAACTAATCATATAGAAGAGGCCTACACAGTCTGAACGGCTACGGCAACGCCATTCTCAATGATAATCTTGTCAACCTTGGTATTGCAGGCAAGATAGAGATTATCGTGAACAGCACGAGTAGAGTGAATATAAGCATGAGCGCTATCGCTACGACGGCCGGTCTGGGAAAAAGAGAGTCAGCAACTTTGTATGCCACATCTAATAGAGATACATGTCATACATCACGATTGATCCATTTCATCCAGTGCTCGGCGCCATGGCCAGTGCTCAGATCTTCCAAGTCATCCACGATCGGAATGTCCTGAGACTCAGCTGCACGCAAGAAGTCATCTTTGATAGGATACGTGCTAAATGGATTAGTGTTCTTGTTACTAACATCTTGAGAGGGGAACTTACTAATTTCCGAATGATACTTTGATGGGCCCGTCAAATCCGTGAAGATCCCTAATATGGTAAGTTAGCTCGGGTAGTTTTCGAGGAAGAGAACCCGTACTTATTGTGGCAGGCTCTTTGATAAGTCTCATGCTTCTTCATGAGGGGAAGGAGTTCTTTGGTGGTCCATCCCTTAGCCTGGAAATCATCGTAATCCGAAGCTGAAGCTCGAGTGTACATCTGTGGACTGTCAGTCTGTCACCTGATAGGATGGAAACTCGTCATTTACATACCAAAAAGTTAATCGAAGAGCCACCTCCAAGAATATGGGCGCAGGGAACAACAGCCTCTCGGCCGGCAAGCCATTCAGATGGACGGGACTTGTAAAACGATGCAGTCTTCGAGTCCAGTTTCATGTTACGGGGGTAGATACCCGGTCGGAAGACCCATGGATTATTCAAGTTGTTCTCGCCGGCCTCGATCAAGAGGACCTTGAGGTTATGGTCCAAGTTGGCTAGTCTATCTGGGTCAGTGTACGGTACAGGCAGGTGTGTCTAGTAAGAATGAAGACATACCGGCCAGCAACAACACACCCACAGCTCCCACCTCCGCAAACGATGATATCGAATTCCTCTGGTAGTGGACTCATGGCTTCGTTTGGAACTCTCTGCTGAACTCTGGGTGAATAATCGGCAACTATCGTGATGGATCTGAGGTGAAGCGGTCTTATTTATGTTCCATTAGATGGGGCGCTCACTGTAACCACAAATACCCAGACGAGAGGGGAAGATGGTAAAGCTGCAGTTGCTGGCCGCACCCATCCGCACTTCCCGTTTGAAGCCGCCAATGACAACATAACTCATATCCCGGGCTATAGTAGACGTCAATTGCCATCAATATAACCACTGTTAACCCCTCTTTGGCACGACGATGCTTGTCTAGGGCCAGTATCATCTGATACACTTTGATGTAACCTCCCCGCGCCCTATTGCCAAAGATAGCCGATGATCTGGGTATTTATTCGAGGGGATGGATTTGGAAATCCGGCTCTTTTGATAGGGACATAAGGTCAAGATCGTGTATCTCTTATCGGTGGGAGACCGTCATCTAGACTCAACACATTGGGCCGGTGCTCTAGGGGACCCCGAACCAAGAGTCACTGATAGCAATGCCCGTACTGACCTCCGGACATGGTGAGCGGTAAAGGTTACCCTGAATACAATTCTCGAGCACCATAACCGGGACATCTCGGTGAGGCTCGGGATTCTGCCCAGCCTCAAGCTTGCCTCAACCCCTGTTGCTGTTCTACTTTAGGAAGACCAAGAGCTCTAACAAAGACTCGATTGGTTGAGTTCATGCTGCAAAGAACACGGGCTAGTATCCACCGTCAAGGCTCAGCATTAGTGGAATGCGGGGGTGGAGACATGACTTGGGATTCAACGGGCATTGCATCTGTATACATGACCTATACCTAGGTAAGCTCCCGTATTTATGTGTTGAGCTTGGCTGCCGTCTCCATCTTCCCCGCAACAAGGAACGGCTTGATCTTGGTTGCTAAGCAAGCGTAACATGTCTGAAGCTGTTTCGTTTCCGCTTAGAGGGATTGTCTCGACCGAACTACGCAGCCTTCACGGAAAACCGTTATTCAGGTAAGAATCCAATGATATCGAACGGCTTGAAGACATGATTGTGATCCTTTGAGCTCCATACAAAAGCCGACGAACCTCGATACCATAGGGTTCCTGTGTGGCGCAGGGGCGGTTCGAGTTACCTAAAATTCTCATGGGGTAATGCTTGATGAGAGGGTGTGAACCCCAATTTGCCGGAGAACCGGGCATATAGAAGCAGTTCTCATGGTTCTCGGCACCGACGATATATAGTCTTGATTCGCCCAGTCTCACATATAAGACAAGGGGCAATTGGAGAATCGACGCCGGTGTTGCACTGTTGGGTTGCACATCTATCTTGAACCGGGCTCATTCTGCCACTCACGTCCTTGAATCTTCGACGAACAATGCGCTTGCATTCATATCATGCAAGTGCACATTCCTCTGCGAACAAGGAGCAGATAGGGAGTACCGACAATCCTGTTGGTTTTGAGGGTTCATCACCGATTCCTTTAGGCATTTCCTTCTGCCGGGTCGATCCTATATTCATTCTCTATGGGAGTAAGCCCGCATATTCTGCCTTGGAAATATCCCCGTGTGCTGGGTCAATCTAAGATCGCGTTGGAGTACCGGAACACCAGATTGAGTTACGTAGTAGCAAAGAAGATGCGAGGCAACGGTATGCGACGACTCTCAAGAAGATTGTCGGGTTCATCATATAGCCCGGATTTTGATATGTAGGATGTTCAGAAGATTGGACGGTACATTCTCACAACGCACTAAGGTTAGGTTAACTAGACTACTAGGGTGATGTTGACAGGGATTGGCACATGGGCTTCTGGCCCCACTAGCCGGTGATAGCGAACGGAAAGGCGCCAGCTAGGTACTTCGATAGGGTAGGAAGGTGGTCAGAGAAGGCAGAAACAGAACTGTCGTCGCAGCACTACCTGCAGCAAGTGATAGGTAGTAACTGGCTTTATCCCCGACTCTTTTAGAACACTTGAGATATCTTCCATACTGATGACGTCGTAGCTTTGGGCCTTTCACGAACAGTCAGAATGGGCTTGCTCGCGCCAACATCCAGGGGCTGGCCGGGAAACTAGAGGACACTGCTACGCAAATACATCTGTACCCGAAGGGTGAATTCCTCGGAAATAACCTTGGACATGGCTGAGACCCTGCAACCTTATTGCGCCTACTAATGTATATGTGATGTACTACGTATATGCCCTTAGAGCATGCCTCCCACATGAATATCCCAGCAAGTTCTTATTAGTTAAAATACAAACAGAATATAGTTAGCCACATTATTGCTACCCCTCACCTTCTGGGTAGTTCAGTTCGACCAGGTACATAGTAACTTGACCTAAGCTCTGCCATGCATTGCCTCACTTCGACGATTTCCTTTGAGGCAGCAAACAAGAAAGTCTCCGACCTGGAACAGAACCTGAAGATTTCCGTAAGGCTGGTAAGGTTGCGGCATGAGCCCTGCATTCAGTAAAATTGCGTATTACACTACCATACATCGATAGTCTGAGACTTTCGTGTTCGAAGGCCTTGATGGATGGCTCTTAAGCACTGTACCTACCTTGGCTGTCCCTATCCGTGTGTGGTTCTTGTCTCCTGGTTACACTAAGCCTTGACTTAGTGCAATACCTATTTGAACTCTTATCCCGCTTCCCAATTAGTCGCCGTACAGGAGCCGGCATTCTGCCGGAACTGAACGCGCACAGCCCCAACAGTGTGCTCGTTAGGCGAACCGGTAAGGAACAGGACATTGTCCAAGAACACCTAGAAGCCTAATAAAGACTTCATTTTGTGATGGAGCGCTATGACCGGGGGTCCTAGGTTGCTGCTGCATACAGTGTCAAGAGAGGTAGGTACGTTGAGCCACACAGTGTGAGACACAGGGGGAGTCCGATGGTCGATATGTAATGAAAACAATTGTATTTAGGCATCCCTTAGGACTACATCTGTACCCATGAAACACTAGATTTCATGACGCATCACTATTCTTGGCGCGTTTTTAGTTTCTTAGCTATCTATGCGAGCATCCACTAGTCACTTCATGGCATGTACGTGTGAGTAAACATAACCCCTCACTTTCGACCATTGAGGTGAGGGATCACGAGCTTAGGCTATTCGGTGATGACTTCGAGGATATCATAAGGTAATAGCGGCCCCTTGACTTGAGGCAATTAAGTTGATGAGCTTGTGCATTTTGTATTGTTTTGTCTACCTATGTCTTTTAGTAGTTTTAGTGGTCTGGCATGAGCTAGTAGTCGAGCTTCTTTAGGATGTCCTTGCGTGTACAGATCTGTAAGGTAAGGCAAGAAGCATGGGAGTGAACGCAAGACATCAGCTCCATCATCATCATATAAGGGAATACGTAGGCTCAAAGCATGAGAAGGGAGATCTCATAAATACAACTATTCCAATTGCCAGATTAGTTTCGCAAATCGGTAATATAATCACTTGTACCTATATTATTCAACCATTTCTAGGTAAATCTGAGATAAAAAAAACTACACTGGTGGTTAAATGACATGACTCTCTTGGTGGTAGACTTCTGGACAAGTTTAGGGGTTCTTCGCGTTTCAATATAGTCGGTTCATACATGATGTCCATCGTCGATTAGAAAAGGAGAGCATATATACGCTGCAAGGTGTTTTACATAATGCTTATAGAGGTATATATGATTGAATGACTAAAGAACCCTGTCAGATCACGCCTAGTCTTCCGCGCGCCTGCACTGCTAGCAGAGTACAGTATACTAGGGAACGAACCCTCCCATGCTTAGGTATGCTGTACGAAAATGCCTTAGGAGACTGTAACTTACCGCTAGCCGCGCCCAGTCCGCGCGTCATGAGGGTTCGGCTCGGGTAGAGCCGAGAGGCACCTAATGAGAATATGTAGGACGCACTATACTACTATAAACTGAAACTGAGCCCGTATCCCGCACAACCTTAGCTCCGAATAGCTTCACTTCGATTCCGATGATGAAGCAGAAGTGTGGTCTCCATATTTTCCTTGTTTACATGTGTAACAACTACGTTTCTTAGCTTATCCTTTCTTCCGGGCTATGGCTTTCCTTTGATGAATCATGAAGGCAAATGTTCGCTAATATGCACAAGTTTACAGTGGGGATGCAAAAGTTCCGCTCAAAAACGCGCTCCACGCAAATTTTCGCGCTAAATTAAATATTCCTCTGGACAACTTATTTTTTTTAACAATGCCTTATTAGGTTACACTACCTCCAAATTTAAAAAAAAAGGCACTAGAGCCCTTATTTAAAAACAAATTTTATTATTTATTAGAATTTAGGTTAAAAACTGTGCTATTTAAAGGCAAAATTTAGTGTTTTGCGCAGCAGTATATCTGGCCTTGCTGCGCGTTATAATACATAAAAATCAGCTATCTTACTTTTGCGCATAAGACAACAAAAAAAAATTAATAACTAATATAAACGCTATATAATTAAGTGTATTAAGGCCAACTTTTTTATTTTAATTGTTAAACTTAATAATATAACTTGCTCTTATATTTTTATAAGCACTTTAAAAAAGTAGCTTTATTAAAATAGCATTATGCACTAACGCGTACTTTGCAAGCTATTTTTAACCCTTTAACATGCTGCACAACGCTTTATATAGGCTAGAGAGCATATAAATAAGCTTATTTTATAGTAGCGCAAAGTTTTTTTTAGTAATAAGTTAACTATTAACTATAGTATAAGCAATTGCGCGGCGTAAGCATTTTAAAAGCATAGTTAGTTTTATACTTTTTATTTTAAATATAATTATAGCATTAAAATTTAATAAGGTACCTTTATATAAAAAAGTTATGTTTATTACTTTAATATATATAACTTAAGTATAAAAAAACTAAATAAAGTTAAATGTTTTAAGCAAGATTTTATTATAAGCAACATTTTTTTATTATAGCCTTTAATAGCAACCCTAAGTTGCGCTAATAAAAAGTAACTTTAAGAATTTATTATAGCATACTTAATAAATACTTTTTTGCAAACTTTAATAATAATTTTATATTTATATATAATAACGCGCTTATATATACTGCGCACATTATATAAGACTAGATTTAAAAACATAACCTTATAGTTTTAAATTAGCTACTATACTTGCTTAACTTAAACTTTATTAAAAACATATAGAAAGTTTTAAAAAAACAAATTTTTAGTGCAAACTCTAGGCTAAAATTATTAAAAAAAACGCAAAAAGCATTAGATTTGCTAGTAAAAGCTACTATATAACAGTAAAAGTTAATTAATTAAAAGCTGCTTAATAACTTAATTAATAGCATGCTTTACAAAGTTGTAGTAGTTATTGTGTTAAAAAAGTAATATACAAAATATTAAATATATAATTAAAAAGCTAAATTAATTACAATTAAAATGCACTATTTAGATTTTTTTTTGCTAATAAATTAAGTAAGTAATGCAAATATTTGTAATATAGGTTGTTAGTGGTGGTTTTGGGTTTTAATAGGTCAAGCGGAACTTTTGCAAACCAACTGTACATGTGATAACATCATCCTTAATCATCCATCAATTGATATGCTGTCTTCGTGTTTCTCCTGTTACCTTTCCTGCTATTAGACCCCGAAACCATAATAGCTTACATAGGTTTAAAAAGCAATTGTCTCGCAACATTGAATACCTAGTAACCAACAAGTTGAAAGACTAATAAGCATCGCATGCGCCGCATTCATTCTTAGTAAGATGCCAGAACAGTAGGAATCCCAACCCACATTCGACATCTTACGCAATCAGACACCTTACCGCCGGACTAGACAAGGATTCGCGAAGCCCACAAGCACCCCCTGCATGGAAACATCGGATAGACGGAGCCAAGCCAAGATGAATAAGATAAGAATGTTGGTTAATAGAATATCATGAGCCAATTATGAGAATCGAACTCAACGTTTATTTCCCTCCACCGCGCGGGCGGACGAGTTCGCATGACTCTTGAAGTTTGCGTTGAGGCAACTTATGATCCGCGATGGACAGCATTCGATCGAATCGATACAGATAATAGACCAGCGCTCTGTTTCTGGGTGCAAAAAGTCCTTGGGTATCTTATTAGCAAGTGTTTACTCACGCTGAATAAGGGATAATGATTTGTCATTGTAACTCAACTTGTACAAGCGCTTTGAAATCATACCTTAGCGTATCTGCATCTCGCAACCCATGCTATCGACAACCATGGCTGAGGGCCAGATGGTTCGTACTAGTATATATGATTTGATAACCTCCACGATGTGTTACTCCAAAATAGCTGAGAAGAAGGTGTGCGAGAAAGGCAGAGAGCCGGACTACTTTGACAATAGACTATACTTAGACCAATCGCGAAAACATGGGGTCCATCGACAGGGGTTTGGCCGTCACAAATGCCGACTTTCTAGTCATCGGCGCCGGGCCGGCCGGAGCTTCCCTTGCGGCGTTCATGGCGCAAAACGGTGCGGAAACGCTGTTGGACATATTGGGGTTGCAACTGCTAACATAAAAACATGCGTAGGACTTGAGGGAATCGTCATCTCTAAGGACCCAGGCACTGCCAATACGCCGAGAGCTCACGTCTTCAATCCCTTCGCACTAGGTAAATTATACTCTACACTTTGAATAAGAATAAACGGTCGCACTGACAATGACCAAGAAACCCTACGTGACCTAGGCATTGAGAACGACGCCAAAGGCCATGGCGTTCAGGGGGAGCCATTCAAGGCCTTTCGTTGGGCTCGGAGCGTCGTGGGCGAAGAGTACGGCAAGGTGCAAGCATGGGGGGCGCATCCGACCGCCATGGTATGCCACTAGTCTTTCGTATACTCCCTTGAGATATACCGTAAAAGCTAACCGAGACGGAAAAAAAAAAGGCAAACTTAGCAAGGGCTTCTCCATGTGAATACCTAGACCTGCCCCAGTCATACTTGGAACCCGTCCTTTTGCGATACGCCACTACCAATGGGTTCAACTTCAAGTACTCGACGGAGCTCGTGGAAATACACGATGTCCCAGGGAGCACCGACTCGCTCTGCACGCTTCGCGACCGCGTCACGCAGCAGCAGTATCAGATTAGAGCTAAGTACGTGTTCGGGGCGGACGGCACGCGCAGCAAAGTGGCGGAGCTCCTAGAACTCAAGTACGACACCCTTCCGCGGAAGGGCGTGGCCGTCAACATCCTCTTCAAGGCCGAGATTGGCCACCTGATGACCAGGGAGCGCTGGGCGGGTCTACACAACATCATCCAGCCGGACAACTTCCACGGCATGGTACCGATTCTCCGTGGGGTCCGCGCCTGGAACGAGTGGATCCTGGTCTGCAACTCCCCCGAGGAGACCGTCGAGTTTAAGAGCCTCACGAAGGAGAGCCACCAGGTGAAGAAGTTGATTTATCAAGTCATCGGCGACGACTCCTTCGACGTTGAGGTCCAGCGCCTAGACGGCTGGACGGTCCGCGAGAGCGTGGCGCAGACGTATTCCGTCGAAGGGAAGAATTTGTTCATCTTGGGTGATGCGGCGCATCGTCATCCTCCCGCCCACGCGAATGGAAGCAATACTTGTCTTCAGTGAGTTACTCAGTGCTCTCATCTCTCTTCCCCTTGTCTACCGGGATTAATCAACAACTGACACTTTTACTCTCGCATAGGGATGGATATAATCTTGCTGTAAGCACACATACTCAAAACAACTATCAGATAAATGTGACAGAAAGGGAGATACAGTGCTAACAAATCGTGAACTTATAGTGGAAGGTAGCGTATGTCGCCAAAGGCTGGGCCGGCCGAAAGCTGTTGGAATCATACAACGATGAACGCCAACCGGTCGGCGCAACACTGGTACGGGAAGCGAACCAACAACTCCTTGCGCACGTCGCCGTGTGGGAAGCGCTCGGCGGGTTCGCGCAAAACGCCGAAGAAGGGGTGAAACAACTAGCCGAGTTGAAAGAAGCGAGTCCCGCCGGAGAGAAGCGCCGCAAGCAACTGCACGAAGCTCTTGAGGAGAAGAGACGAGAATGCGACAACCTCGGCCTGAGCTACAACCAATGGTACGTTTCATCGGCCGTGTATTCAGCCGACGAGACCGAGCCCCGGCCCACGCTGGTGGGAGACCCCATCGTCGATATCCTTATCAGCACGTACCCCGGCAATCGCCTCCCACACGCGTGGCTGGACTTCCCCGTGCGCCGGAAGCTGATCTCGACGAATGATTTGGCGGGACATGGAGCCTTCACCCTCTTCACCGGACATGGTGGAAGCGCTTGGAGAGATGCGGCTGATGCTATCTCGAAAGCTACGGGTATCCCGATCAAGACGTACGGTATTGGGCTTGGTCTTGACTACATCGATGTCTATCGCGACTGGTACAAGTCTAGGGAGGTTGAGGACAATGGATGTGTGCTGGTGAGACCGGATAGGTTCATCGCGTGGCGCTCGAAAACCATGGCGTCTGATGCTCAGGGGAAGCTGCAGCAAGTCATCGATAGCATCTTGTCGCGGGATGGCCTTCAATCGTAAGCAGAGACATTGTAGTATGTAATTATATTGAACACAGCTCAACATTTATATAGAACAGCCTAGATTGATTATATATATGTATCCATAACTCTAGCAAGGTTTTCATCTAGTAAAGTGATTTGCACTCCCAGTTCTTCGAGAGGTTAGGATCGCCTGATTGGTACTTGGCCTGCTTAGGATACGGACAGAGCGGTCGCTGGCTTTGCACGCCCAACGTGGCGGTGTCGTTCACGAATTTAGTCGCTATCAACTGATCCGGTGCCTTATTAGATTCAACCCATCTCATCATAGCCAAGATAGCGTCGTGCTCAGCATCTTCGTAACCGGGTACAGAGTGCGTAGCCCCGGTAAGAGCTTGGCTGCCAGCTGCAATATACCACGGCCCAGTAATCGAACCTGCGCAATGGTTCATGTCAGGGATGAGGAAGAAGCGATAGAAGTCGTCGAGGTCGATACCCTTGGGACGAAGTGTCTGAAGGACTTTCTTATAGAATAAAACGCTACTGCCTGTGGGAATCAATGCGTCCGCTGCGCCGTGGTATTTGATGATCTTGCCGCCACGCTTAAAGAATGGCGATAAGTCAAAGTTGTCCGCTGATGCGCTTCCCGGGTTTATGGCGTCGGCGTATTGGAGGTCCTTGTATGTGAATTTGGTGTAGTCGTACTTCGTGTCGTTGTAGACAAAGTATCGGAAAAGGTGATACCCGAGCGTCGACACTTGGCCCATCAAGAAGCCAGCATCCGTGCCCAGCGCCACTCCGGGAAACACGAAGTTCTGATTCGTGTCCACCCAGTCGTTATAGAACTTGTACAGTGTCTCGAGCTGGGCGGGGGTCAAGCAATTGGTTGAGCCCGTGCCCTTACACAGAAGCGCCTCGAAGTCAAAGTTACATCCGTAGGGATCGCTCACAATATTATCAATTAGACCATCTTGCGGGTCGCATTGTTTCTTCATCTCTGCTGTGACTATGGAGAACAAAGCAGGGTTGATATGCTTCGGGTCGGATTCGGGATAGTTGTAGAGGCCTTGCCATAGAGTTGCTCCCGCAAGGTGAGGAGTCCACCACTGCAGGACTTGTGGTTAACATCGGCTGAGAACTAGGAGTGATAGGTGGGTGGGCACTTACGGCGGGTGCTCCTACGGAGATTCCATCAAATGAGTCTGGATAGAGTTGGATCTCTTTCAATCCTTGTCTCCCACCGGTCGAGCAGCTAGCGTAGTAGGAGTACTTGACACCGCCACGCTTTTTGTAGTACGCCTTGATGATTTCCTTCACACCTGGATTAATACTGATCTTGACATATAGCACATCATGGGGATGCCAACCTTAGATAATACGACGGAGCCATGCATCGCACGATGGCCCCAGTCGATGATGGTTTCCGGAGCGTTGAGTGCCCATGTGCCATCGGCGGCTGCCGAGATATGGCCAGTGTCGGTAGACATGGTAGCAAACCCGTACTAGAGAATGATCAGCCATGTGACCTAATTACTAATAATTCACAAGTATGCATACGTATACATACCTGAGAGAATATACCCATATCGGACCTGAAGAGTCTCGCGTTAGCATTCATGAACGGATGGTAGTTCTCCTCGCATCTTGTTTAGCATAGCAACTAGAGGCCTCCCGAAGGTTCGCCTCACCAATTGATACCGCCGCCCAAACCGCCATTACCAGTTGCTAGAAACCTCTCGTTCCATGTTGAATCCGGTAAGAAGAGGCCAAAGTTATAGGATGAGTTCGCTGAAGATTTGACGTTTATTCCCACTGCGCACAGTGCCGGCAGATTTGTCGCGTTCTGAGGGAAGGCTATATTCTTCGCACCCTCACCGAAACTACCATTCTGCGGGATAGCATGAACAAAGTTGACAGTTGCTCCAGACTTATCGGCGAATATCGCCTCGAAAGTCTCTGGTGTACATTGTGCCTTTGCCGGCGTCAAACCAGCTAGCAACTTCAAGCCGAGCCCCCATAGCCGAGACATACTAGATTGGCCGAGCGATCAAAACCAACGTCTTAGATGTAGACAAAACTTCCACTGTATGGAAAACTCCTCAAAGCTCGAGTGGCGCCAACCAACCTGGGCACCTCCAATGAAGCCGTGTGTTGAGACGCATGGCTACGGTGTCGGACTCACATGGGATTTATAGACAATAACTTGCAGCAGACCTTCACCTTCCCCCGAGGCTAATGACCCTGCAATGTCTCATCGGGAGACGGTAATGAATGCGTGTTGAAGTAGCATCGAACATCATCTCCACGCACTACTATAACTGGTACTAGAATAGCAGGCCCACTGTGACGTTTACTCACACGTTTTTGTTGGAGGTTTGTCTATATGGATTGGGATAACCTGGTTCGTTGTCTGGGGTAGTGCCCTCTCTAAAAGGAACCAGGATCAGCGCGACCAAGGGCGGGAAACCCTCCGAGAGGAGCATCCCTGCAGTGGCATGAAAAACCTAGGTTTGCGCTCGCGTTGCATTCGGCAATTCCTCATGGCATTCCAATCGTACGTTGGTTATGTCTAGGCTAGCCAGATCTAGTCTCGATTGTGAATCAAAGAAAGAGGATGGCAATAGAGAATGTAGACCATGCGGAGAATGTCGCCCAGAAGGTTAACTTCTTAGCCTATTCAATTTGACCATGTTCTCCTCTCCAGTCCAGTAAATCCCGGTTCATACCCCAACTTGCAGCGAGGGCGGCGCAACTACCGAATAATAAAGCGCCCTAGCATACCTATGGGACCCCCACATCACGACGCGAATCTGAAATCCAACCTCTTGTTCCCCTTATCGTGATGATCCGACAGATACACAAGCTGTTCCTCCGGCGTCATCTGTTTCCATTTCAGATCTCTCGACTTATTCCTCCAGACGTAGTAAGACTTGGCGACAACATACAACACCAAGTTCAGGCTCAGGATCCCGAGAAGGACACTGTTACCACGACGGTATAAGGGCGCGTCGTCGGCACGGTAGATGTTGGACGAGATCACCACGCCCGCTTGCAGGAACATGTTATACAGCGCGGCGCCAACGGCGCGAGACCGAACTGTGTTCGCGTTTCGGGACACCCAACCTACTTGCACCGGATGAGCTGTACTTCCCCGTCAGCCATACATAGTTTTTCAAATAGGACTAAGTGATAGGGGAAGGGTAGGTACCAAGGGGTGCTGCCAGAAGTAGCGAGATCATTGCCCACGTTAGCCACTTCGGTGCATGTGTTGTATCAACAACACGCAGGTAGATCAAAAACGGAAGACACCAGAACTGGAAGATCGATGCGACTGCAGCGAGCTGTCCCGTGACTTCTGCTAGTGTGGACAGCAGCAGCATATTAATGACTAGACATGGTCGCGTCAGTCTATTCGTTGCTGTAAGTAGGGCACGCGCACGACTTACTCTTCAAAACCAGATATGGGATTGAGAGCAGGTTGGTTTGAAAAGTATCGAACCCTAATTGTCTCAGGGAGAGCGATAGATATAATTGCGGTGGGAAAGTTGGAATGTTGAACGTCAACCCGACGGCATAGATCGGCCTTATTTCGTTAGTACCACCGGTGCTTATGGAGTGTACGTGCGGTATTTGTATTCTCACCAGAGATCAACGTCAGTGAGACTCTGCCAAAGTAACTTGAGAGTTATAGGCTCCCGGTTATGCATCGTTCCTTTACTAGGATCATCGCGTATGATCCGGTTCACCATTATTGATTCCTCTCTGCACACCGTGAGCTCCAGTCCCAGTAGTTGGTCAAGAATATTCCCACCTTGGCGTAAACCAGCCGTCTTTGCCTCGTGACCAGCTCGCTGTTTGAGTTGGGCCCGCCGGCAACATCACAAATGATAGAAGACCAATCGTGCCGGTTATCAGCCCCTTTATACCTGTCAGCTGTGACAATCGAAGGATTTTATCAAACGTACCTCGATCAAGAAAAGCCATCTCCAACCAGGATGCCCACCAACCCCTCTCAAGTGTAGCAGGCCGAAGGCAATTATGGAAGCGAGAATATCCGCAATGAACATGCCAGTCCAGAAGAAGCTCAATCGGATCGTGAGCTCATGATGTTTGTAGAAATAAGACAGATACAGAACACACTACCGGAGTATAAGCATCGTCTGGTCTTGCTCATTCGAAGTACTTGATCTTACCTCCGGGATGAATCCTCCTTGTAGTATTGCCAGTAACGAGCGGCAAGCTAGAAACGAGGCTTTCCCATGAAGAGCAAACTGCGACGCGGACACGATCGAGAAAAGGATGATCTGGACAGGTATGTATCGATCCGGGCCGATCCATTTAGCAAGTAGCTGGGAGGGGAATTCGCCGGCTAAGAATGACAGTGCGTAGACAGAGGTACCGAGGTTGTAGTCTGACGTTCGTTAAATCCTCTGTCCCAAGTTTATTATTCATATGACTGACCATTCGTGCCGAGGTGCATATCATCCAGGAAGTTGTCGGCCAATGCTTGGGCGAGATTCGCTCGGTCCAACTCCATCGCTGTGAACATGACAGCGACCCAGAGCATGATGCGCCAGTCGATCTTACGGATTACCCGATGCTCCTCGCCCCAAGTCCATCTTGCCAAAGGATCAAAGCGACCTATATTTTCCCTACATGATATGTTTAGCTGCTAAAGTTCTCGCTAGGAGAATGCTATTGTCTCTGACCAGTCTGCTCGAGGCTTGTATTGGTCCGCCACATCGTCAACATCGTATACGCTAGGCTATACACCTCGATTGTCAGCTGAGATAAAGAGGTGTATGATTAGGGGCCCTCATTCCATACTTGCGTTGCGATAGCGTCGGGATCATAACCGTTCCCACGCTGAAACCAGAACTTCTTTTCCTCTCGTGGTTTGCCTAGGGGCGGGATAGAATGGAGCTCATCTTCTTTGTTTACGCCGCTTTCCGCGTCATCATGGCCCAACTTCTCACCTCGACTAATTCTATCAGGGATGACAGTGGCCATAATCACGGTTGACAGTCTAATTATTTCAAACAAGCTGGTGCGAGCAACAGGAACAGAATTAGGACCATAGCATGCACAATTGAGTCTTTATATCAATGTATCACCCATGTCAGTACACACTTTATCTGTTCTCTCTGATAGGTAGCTTTGGGATCATCTGCAAACTTCATTAATTTATCTTGCCTAACGTTGGCTGACAGACATGCGGGGGTGTTACAGACAACCACCGTTGTTTCTTAGTGCTCGCCGTCGATTATGCATAATATCCCGTCTTAACGTAACTAACTTCCGCTACATACTAAGTAAAATATCTGACGTACGACGGTCATATACAGACAATGCCTCTCTACCTTAAACGCCATCCGCCTCGACTCACGCTGGCCCGAAGAACTAAAGGTTTCGAAATAGCAGACAAAAACCATGATTGCCTATATCAATCTCTCTTTTTGTCCAGACTTCGACCCGGCTGGGCCTAGAGTAGATAAGCAAGCTCTTGTGCAAACAGCAAACGATGTAACTGACGCCTACGTGGACCAAGATGCCTGGGTAGGGCCCAGCAGTGTAGATTGCCGACGTCGTACTGGGACGGTAAAATAGCACGCACGCAATTAGACACCATAGCCCTGGTTTTGGAGAAGCACAATGGTTGGACCCGTTTGAGGTGAGGAGGGTGGCACTGCGACGTTAAGTATAACTACACCCCGCATCGAATAGGGGACCGTTGATAGGCGTTGGGGGAATAGATAATATATACCGAAACACCTTGCCGGGAACTCAGAAAGGATTAACTATCAAAGAATGTAATCCTATGTTGATACAACGATTTCCAGCGTCATGGACTTTGTGCTAGTCTGTTTTCTCGTAGCGATCTATGTTCTTCAAATACGCGTAGAGGCATCATGGAGTGGCATATACGGCCCTATCAATCAGCAACCGCTGACTGGGACTGGGGCCGGAAAGTCCAGGCCGAATATTGTCTTCATTCTCACTGACGACCAAGACCTTCATATGCGGTCGCTTAATTACATGCCTTTCGTTAAAACTCACTTGATCGATCAAGGCACCTCCTTTCGAAAACACTTCTGCACCACTGCCCTTTGCTGCCCCTCGAGAGTTACACTATGGACAGGGAAAGCAGCTCATAACACGAATGTTACTGACGTTTCGCCGCCTTATGGTAAGTCTCATTACCTTGTGTCAAGATCCAACCTAACGGGGATTGCAGGAGGGTACCCTAAATTCGTCTCTCAAGGGCTCAATGATAAATATCTTCCGGTCTGGCTACAGGATGCAGGATACAACACCTACTATACTGGCAAGCTCTTCAATGCCCATTCCGTCAATACCTATAACTCCCCCTATGCCGCAGGCTGGACTGGATCTGTGAGTAGACATTCTTCGTGTTTCGTCATCGTGTCTCCATCCTTTTACTTACGAAACCGCAGGATTTCCTCCTCGATCCTTTCACATACTGGTACATGAACAGTACATATCAGAGAAACAAGGACGCGCCAGTAAGCTATGAGGGCCAGCACAGTGTCGACGTGTTAGCGAAGAAAGCAATCGGGTTCCTAGATGAGGCCTACGAAGCCGGGAAGCCCTTCTTCCTCGGCGTGGCCCCCGTGGCACCACACGCGAATATCTGGTCTGCAGCTTTTAAGCACGGCAATCACAGCAATCTGACCGAAGTAGAGTTCAGTCCACCGGTACCAGCAGAACGCCACGCGGACCTATTCAAAGACGCAAAAGTCCCTCGAACAGAGAACTTCAACCCCGACAAAGCGTCCGGCGCAAGCTGGATCCGAAAACTGCCTAAACAAAGCGCCGAGAACGTCGCGTACAACGACGCCTTCTACGTGCAGCGTCTGCGAGCTCTCCAGAGCGTCGACGAGCTCGTGGACGGGCTGGTGCGTCGACTAGATGCTCACGGTATATTAGATAACACATATATCATCTACTCGACAGACAACGGATACCACATCGGACAGCACCGCCTACAGCCGTCGAAACAGTGCAGTTTTGACGAAGACATCAACATCCCTCTTATTATCCGGGGGCCTAGTGTGCCTCACAATTTCACTACAGACATCGTGACGACGCACACGGATTTAGCGCCGACATTATTAGGAATAGCGGGTGCGCCGCTGCGCGATGACTTTGACGGGTTAGCTATCCCACTTACGGCCGACAGCCTTGAGCGCGCGAAAGAGAGCCGCCACGAACATGTCACTGTCGAACATTGGGGTTTCGGGTCGAACGAGGGAGTAGTGTATGATTGGTATCCGCGCCTGCATTGGAATAACACGTATAAAGCGATGCGGGTCATCGGACAGACGTACAACTTGCATTACCAGGTGTGGTGCAACAATGAGCACGAGCTGTATGATCTCAACACGGACCCCGGGCAGATGGCTAATTTGCTGCATCCCGATGAGCAGAAGAAACGGCTCAGCGGAAATGCGAGTGCAAACACGATACGTCTTCTGGGACTCCCGCTCGACAAAGTAGTGCAGAGGCTAGATTCCCTGCTCTTCGTGCTAAAGTCTTGTCGCGCGGAGTCGTGTATCGATCCCTGGCGTCAGCTACATCCCGCGGGTAATGTCGCGAGTCTCAAAGAGGCGCTCTCGCCGCGTTTCGACGCGTTCTATGAAGAGAGGGGAAGAAAAACTGGTGAGAAGATTGAGTTTGATAGGTGTGAGAAGGGGTATATAGTAGATGCCGAGGGGCCTCAGTTCTCCTCTTCGCGCTCTCCACTTGGTGAGAGCGAGAACGAGTGGAAACTGCATCGGGATTGGCATGAGTGGACATAATTTCATCATATACATGCATACTACTGGTATCAAAAAAAGGCGAGGCAATCTGAATCTAATCACATGTATTTTAAAAAGTACTCAGCTAGTTATGCGCTTCAAAGCGTAGAGCACCAACATCTGCTTCATGCAGCAGAGGCGCGCGGCGTTGAAAAAGAGAGTCAAGGGTGGATACAAAATGGGTACTCCGTCCAAGGTGGCGGAATAGCCGCATTTGTCCCAACTCCCGAAGTCTATACCCTATACTATGTCTATAGTAGGTGCCGCATATTCCTGATCGCGCAATTCTCACACCTGCGCTCGTGCTATTGGGCCACTCGGCTGGGTCGACCGGCAATAGTCGCTGGTTGGTGCTGCAGCACCTACATAATTAGGTACGCACGTATAGGTAATCACATCTTACGGATGATTGATGTTACTGCATGGCGCGCCTAGATAATAGATTGATTGCGACGCCGGAGACGGAGGCTGCAAGTAGGTATCTTATGCAGGTGGGATGGTAAGTTAAGTATTCTGGAATCTCCTTATGAATACTACTGAAGTAAGTACGCATGTGAGTTAGCCGAGTGTCTCATTTCATAGGCAGTCATTCTTTTGATAATATAGTTCGACATGCCATCGTCGCCCGACGTAGATGAAACGACTTCATTACTCTCTTCCAAACAAAATGGCAATGGGGGCACAGATAGCGCAGCCCAGGTCTATCCGACAGAAGAGCCATCCCACGACGGTTTTGCAGCATGCGATCCCGATGTAGTTGACGTCGAAGCCAATGAGACCACACCGTGCCCCCAAGATGCGGCTGCTGCTCCTAACCCGGGGATGAGCACTTCAAGGCTTATACAAATCATTGCTGTCCTCATGATTGGTAAATCAAATCACGTCGAAGTCAATAATTGCACGGAAGATCATGACCAAAGCTAATCGGAAGTATCAGGGTTATTCACCTCGAATCTCGACACGTCGTTGGTCTTCGCGACCCATCCGAGGATCGCGTCCGAGTTCAACGCACTGGAAGATTCGAGTTGGATATTCGTCAGTTTCCTCTTAGCGGGACTGATGACACAGGTGCTGGTGTGTTGATGCCCTAGTTGTGCAAGTATGTTTACCTTTTAGAGATTGAATAGCTTACAGGTAGTCTTGTGATCGCAGTACGCGAAGCTAAGCGACGTGTACGGACGTAGGGTTATCATCGTCTTCTGCTATGCGCTGTTCGGCACTGGTTGGTAAGTGTCCGCTATTAAGCTCTCCCCCGCGACGTTATGGTTCCGAAGACTAACTTACAGACCCAGTGCCATCATGTACGTATAATCTGGGGTTCGTTGAGGTGCTAGAAGCTTAACGGTCGCTAGTGGCATGAGCCGGTCTATGGGCCATGTTGTGCTAGGCCGTATTCTCTCGGGTTCGGGCGGCTCGGGGATGTCGAGTTTGGTATTAGTACTCACTACAGGTAAACTTGCGCTTCCTGTATGATGATGACTAGAGGCTAATCTTATACCTGGTGTTTGAGACCTGATCCCGCTGCGTCAGGTAGCTTCATGGTTCGGCTACATCAACATTGTCAGCACGACTGGACGCTCATTAGGGGGTCCGATCGGAGGCTTCCTAGCCGATCGAGTCGGTTGGAGGTGGTGAGTTCGACGTGCCACCCAAAGAAGCCTGAAGGTCGTTGCTAAGCCCTCATGATTGAACCCTAAGGTCATTTTTAGGACAAGCGCCGCTATTCCTTACGGCCATGATTGCTTGCATCCTAGTAGTCCCGAACACGAAGCCTCCCAAGCCAATAACTACGACTGGAGACGCAAAGTATTCCAAGAACTGGTTTTCCCGGATCGACTTCGCCGGGACCCTCCTCCTGGGCGCCGCGGCCCTCTTTCTCATGTTCCCTCTAGAGATCGGTGGAGTCAAGGTACCGTGGACGCACCCGATTGTGTTCGGTCTTTTTGCTGTAGGGATTTTGGCATTGGTACTTTTCATCATCAATGAATCTCGATGGGCAGAAGAGCCAGCGATTCCCTTGCGCTTGCTAAAGCACAGGGACATTGTAGCGTCGTATCTCACCATGTGCTGCATCTCTGGTGCTCAAACGACTGTGAGAGACCCTAACCTTGTCACCTCCCCCTCCCAATTAATCGTTCTTTCCCCATCGTCCACTGACTGGTTATTAAACACAGCTTATGTATTTCGTGCCTATGTATTTCCAGGTCACTGTCGGAGTGTCCAATACTGTGGCCGGTCTTCACCTCATTCCAGCTGTCACGGGGAATGCAGTAGGAGGCTTGGTGGCTGGCCAAGTGATACGAAGGTGAGCACTTACAGACCGAACTGAGGATGAATGGAAGAAGATAAGAGCGCCCAAGTATTGAACAGGTTTTGTGTTTAGAACTGGAGGTTACAAGTCTGCGATTATCGGATCTTCGATATCTGCCACTATGGCATATACATTACTCATAATACGATGGCGTGGTAATACGAATTGGTGGGAGTCTCTATACATCATCCCGGGGTAGGCCGTCTATACTGCTCCCTTGCCTTCATTTGCTGACGATGTTTTAAAGCGGATTTGGTAGCGGAATGGCAAGTTCAGCCGTCTTCGTCTGCCTTAACGCTGTCGTAGAGCCAGCACACAAGGCAGTCGTTGTCTCTGGCTTGCAGCTCTCCTTTCCGGTGGGTATGTTACTCGGTGTAACAGCTAGCAGCGCCGCTATGTTCGGCGTTCTTCAGAGTACGCTCGAGAAAAAGCTATTGGAAATCGGATTACCCCCCGAGACTCGAAGCGAAGTACCTACGATCTCGTTGTAACCTCTTGCTCTATGGTGTTCTAACGGCCTTGTAGATTATTAAAAAGGCCATCGGTGATGTCGACTATATCCGACAAATGCCTACTTCGCTCCAAGACATCGTTGTCAGCGGCTATGTAGTCGGCTTTAGGGCTGCATTCAGTACGTCCCACCTTCAACTAGGTCATTTCGCAGTATGGTTAATTCATGTTAAGGTGTAATCTTAACTCTCTCCCTTATTGGTCTTCTGGCAGGATCTCTTATTAGAAACCGCCGTATATAGGTAGCCTTGGGAGTGCTATATCGGGACTGAGTGGACAGCGCACTGGCGTCTCTACCCAGGGGAAAGACGACGACAACATTTGTAAGATAAATATCCGGCTACAGTAATTGTCCAGTATTTGTGTGAACTTTGGGTCAGCAACTAGTCTAGACAGCAAAGAAGTATATAAATGATAGGATTACAGCGTGAAGATGTAGTTGCATGTATGTTAGAGGTCGGCCGCAGATAAACGAACAAGTTCTTCGTAGGGAAATAGTGGCGACGCAATGAAAACGCCAGTACATCAGTTTAGGCTTCACAAATAGAGTGCACTAGAGTAACACATCTATCTTCGGGTAGAAAATGTCTTGGACTTGATGTTTCTAAAACCTCCTATTTCCCTCAGGTGGAAGACCCTCATATGGAAGACCTGGACGTACAAACTACGACAATCGAAGAGCAGCCCACTTTCCGAACGGGGACATGCAGGTACCTACCTAATGTTAGGTAGTCTAATCTGTACATAGGTCCTGCCTTGCCGAAGCTTGGTGGGTTCGGTGCAGCAGTACAGAATACAGATGTACGTACCCCAAGTAAATAATCTGCCAGTACCTTGGAGCATATAGCCAATCAGGAAAGACTATTCCTGGAGCTTTCACGGATGCTCAACCAGTGACAACCACATTTACGTATCCTAAATCGCGACTCCTCTCAGCTTCAATTTTCGGTGTAAATAAGCCTTCAAAGCATCCGGCCTATTCTACTACTGCGCCAACTTTGCTTCTCGTCTCTACCAGGCTTTATTTAGCACTCGGAAACACGTCGCATACAGCTACGGAGACCCATTTTCCCCTGCCATAGTGTTTCTCTTCTTTGGAAGAGGCTCATTCATTCCATCAATCAACACCGCCGACCTGCCTACATTTCTCACCGGCGACCCGGATTCGCATCGATTCTTGCACGAGCATCGCCGCACACGAGATTGCGCTTTTACTCGTCGTTCCCAACGCTGGCGTGGCTTGCCAACTTTGAAACTTCGGCTTATGTGGCTACTTGAAAGTGGACGATTGACACCACCTGAAGTCTAATACGATCACGTTACCTCGGCCCGGTTGTTTTTAAGTTCTCGATATATCGTCTTCGGGCGTAATTCCTTCTCGTGGTACGTTGTCGCAATCGCCCAGTCCTTTTAGTACCATAATTATAGCTGCACCAGCTAGGCTTTTCCTCTGTCGGTCGAATCTACTCCTACCAAGGCCCTCATTCTGTTGATCTTTTTTGCTTTTATTGACTCATTTCCAGACTACCGGCGATTCCTTACATCTTCACGAAATCTTTGCATCACCTTGACTATTTGCGCATTTCCTCCTTCCCGTTCCTCAGAAAAACGCAGCCATGGCCACCACGCAAAACGCTCGTGCCCCCGCACAGAGTACGGATAGCAAGCCCGCAACGACTGAACAGCGACTTCTTTGGAACCCCGAGAATGTCCGGGATGTAGCCGAATCTGTTGGAATCGCCGCTCTAAACGACGAAGCGCTGCGAACACTGTCTCAGGACGTGGAATACCGAATTGGGCAAGTTGTTGCCGAGGCTCTCCGGTTTATGCGGGCTGCCAAACGGACCAGCATGACTGTCCTGGATGTATCTCATGCGTTAAGAGTCTTGGACGTTGAGCCACTCTATGGATACGATTCTACTAAGAGTTTACGTTACGGAGAGGCTACCATGGGCCAACCTTTCTTTTACATCGAGGATGAAGAAGCCGACTTCGAGCGCGTAATAAACGGACCACTCCCCAAAGTTCCCAGGGAGACAAACTACACAAGTACGTATTGGCACTAATAAAGCAACTCGCCTAACGCGACAGACTGTTCCTAATTGTCTACTACAGGTCACTGGCTAGCCATTGAAGGAGTTCAGCCGACGGTTCCTCAGAATCCTACGTCTGCGGAAGCCCGGACGCACGATCTCCTACCCAAGGGACCCGGTGCAAACCCTGCTCTTGCCGCAATGGCTGGGCAGGACAACCCTAACTTCCGACCGAGTGTGAAGCACGCAGTCTCGCAGGAACAAATCCTCTTCTTCGAGAAGGTTCAAGCCGCCCTACTAGACGACAATCCAGATCCCGAAGTCCACAGACTGCGACAGGCCGCTTTGGCTGCTGTTGTCTCCGAACCGGGTACCCATCAACTCATGCCTTATTATATCAGCTTCATATCGAATCAGGTTACCCATTACCTCGATGATGTTTTCGTCTTGCGGCAGATGATGGAGCTCACCAACGCCTTAATCTCCAATGAACACAACTTTGTCGATCCCTACGCCAGCGCTCTTTGCGCCCCCGTTCTAACATGTCTGATGGGGCGCCGGATCGGGTCTGAGAGTGGAAGCGATGCGATGAAAGAACAATACCAACTTCGTGAGGTTGCTGCCTCCTTAATCGGACAAATTGCAAAGAAATATTCGTCATCCAACAAGCTACTTCGGCCCAAACTTACCCGGTCCTGCCTCAAGGCCTTTCTGAACCCCACTCTTCCACCACAGGTCTGGTATGGAGCGATCCTCGGTATACTTGCCGCTGGTGGACCTCAAGCCATCAAAGTCTTGGTGCTGCCAAATCTTAAGTCGTTCGACACTACCATACTCCAACCTCTGAGAGAGAAGGGAGAGTCTAGCCGTCTTGATTTTGAGATGATCGTTGGAGCCCTTTTGAAAGCAATTGAGGCTATTTCCAATGACGATATCCTCATGATGGACACTGACGGCAACTTCAGTGATCGTGAAACCAGCCAGGTTAAGGAGTTCCTTGGCGACATCATTGGAGAACGAGTCGTGCGACTCAATAACCATCAAGTCAACCGAGCCGTGTTAGATGCCATGGAATTTCTTCAGTAGGACTTAGAATCCAAGGTACCACAATTCATGGGTAAATATTAAGGAGGGAGGGAGCATCCGGAAACTCAAATCGGTATATTGGCGGCGTTTGGTCAATACCCTTCATGGCTCTGGCGAATGGCGTTGAAACAATTTTGAAAGGATTTGGCCGGAAGCATAGTGAGAATCAAACACATAGTTCCCAGTGAAAAGGGATTATCTCTATAGCTCCTCGGGTGGCTGGACGCGTGATTTCCACTCATGATCGAGTAAATTGCGTAAGCATAATACGAAGGCAAAAACAAGATCGGATTTTGCGAGCAGTTGAATTTGACTGATATCAAGAGAATTGCGGCCCAGAAGAAAAATATCGCGCACAATCTTAACGTGCTCAAAAATAAACCCATGGAAGTTACTTATGCATCAGCCGTGAATCGAACACGGGGCCCATCGATGGCAACGATGGATTTTACCACTAAACCACTGATGCTTTACTAGTTGATTTCTCATTGGATACTTGGTTGGCGCATTGTGATACTCTAAGAAGAAGCTGTTTGGTGCGTGTTAATGATTGGCTAATCTAGCGTCTCGACTAGTAATCTAGTTGTATGGTCTAGGTATACAATAAGAAGCAATATTTACTCACGATATTGTCTCTTTCGTTTTTATCTATTTCCTAGTTTGCGGTTCTACTTTGTCTTATTTACCCTGTATAGCTAGAAAGACAGCTGCTTATCAAGATTTTCTTGGTTTGGCGACAACGGTTAATTGGAGTGTAAAAGTAAGTGATGTTCCAAGGGATTGTTCTTGGCCCACTAAGCCAAACAAACTCTTATTGTGTCATGAACATCGGTAAGAGTAAATCTATTTACGCACCAAGTAAAAGACAATTGTCTTATCCTCTATAATATATCTCCAATATCAATTCTCGTTTTATTTGCAATCTAGTCTTAGGGCTTATTAAAAGCCAACCAATGCTTGTCTGTTGTGGTCTTATAGGGTAGTGGTAAAACTCAACATAGAGTACCATAAAGCGTCCCTGTCTGGGCTAAGTAGATAGTAACTCTACGGGATCTTGCCGTATGGTTTTAGGTATTGCGTAGCTTCGACTTCATATGGGAGATCAAGGCAATAGTGATTTCCCCAGGTTAGAGGCGTATGTATGCGAAGTCAGGGTCAAGGCGTGCTTCATGTTTCGTTATAGGAATGCAGGAGAGAGTGCGACAGCAGTGACAGCTATAGAAATAGCTTCTAAGCCAGAGCAAATTACTCTCTAGACAGTTGGATCATGTCTTATACTCAGATGAGCTGCCACGTGCAACCAGTTAAGAAATATAGCTATAAACTCAACAGAAACTAGAAAGAGCAACCTTTAAGTTGATGTAGCATTGGCATAGCACTAAATAAAACTATGATATAAGACTGCAAGGCCATCCTTACTTTTTAAGTTTAAATCACTTAGAAGTGTTCAGCACAGCAAGACTAATAATGAATCTAAAATTAAGATAAAAAAGGAAACCAATGATATAGCTAGCGATTGTTTCGATCAATCGACCTCCGGGTTATGAGCCCGGCGCTCTTCCACTGAGCTAGCTAGCTTTTTTCTTATCTGCAAGTTCAAGAAAGCATGACTCGCTTGCACTTGCTGAAAGATCGGGTAGTTGTGAGAGTATATATAAGGTAACCTACACCAGGAGTCGCCTTGCTCTGCTTCTTAGCTTGTTTAAGGACACCCTGCTACTCGGGTCACAATCTAAACATAGTCGCCGATCGTGGCCTTTGGAGAGATGGGTTGATGAGAAGCCCACGTCGACCCAATAGCCGCAAAGAGGACAACGCACCCACAGATGGAGCTCACTCCCGTTGATATGTTGCGCCAGGTCATTTGTTGATTCGCATTCTCGGCAAGGCTCTAGAGCATGGTTCGATTGGAGGTGCTGGAGAAGACCGTGACAAATCTTCTCGGCAAAGGTCGCAAAAATGCTTGGCAGCTAAATGACCCTGTACTTCCGATTCTAATAGGGCCTTTTCGCAATACTGGTAGATGCTGCGATTGTGTGCATAGTTGCAGTGGTTCTAAAAATCATCTGCGGAAACGACCTTATGACAGATTAGGCATTGCTGCTGGCCATGGCCCATCAACGTAAAGCACCATACAACAGGTGGGGCATGCCGCGAACGAACCACTAAACCAGTCCGGAAGGTTAAAGACGGTCTTCGACTCCGGAAAGAAGGTCCGCGGGAACGATGAAAAAGGCTCGAATGCAAATTCACAATCCTCGTGCAGGTGACTCCTAGCTGATTGTAAATGAGCCTATCGGCTGCGCAGCTTTGACTCATTGTCTTTGGCAGAGTGCCCTGTATTTTTGCTGCCCGGTATTATATTAGACGGAAAGCTGGTGGACTACGTCTCTGCTTGCTGGATATCATCCTGCCAATCTTATTTGATTCTGCCTACCTAAACTCAACAACGAGATATGCTTTGCAAAGATTGTCAGTACGCAGAAGACCAATGGGGCGATCCCCCGATACCCGAAGCGGCTTTCGATCTGTTCCGGGACATGTTGCCCTTTATTCAGATTCCTCCAGTCGAGCATCATGAAAGCCCCACGGAATTGAAAGATTGCGCTGACAAGAATAATTGCCCCTTCTGCAAGCTGATATACGCGACCATCCTCAAACATCAGCGCCAAGAGCGTGAGGGACAAGAACTGCCGTCAGCTCAGATTGTGCTTGAGAGATTCGGCAGCGATGCCGGTGCCGGAACAAACGCGGGAATCCAGATTCTGATTGATGGTGGACGGTGGGGAACTATGGATGTGTACCCGATGAAAGGTCTGATGATAGACCGTCATAGTTGTTCCTGAGAAGTATTTGAACTGACGCTAAGACCAGATAGTGTCGCCAGAGTCCTGGACGAGTGCGCAGATGGGGAAGACAAGAGCACAAGCTCCGAGGCAGCTTTCAAGATTGCCAAGTTCTGGGTTCAAGAGTGCCTAACATCCCACGAACATTGCAACAAATACCAAGGAGGGGATCCATTACTCCCTACGCGTGTAGTGGACGTTGGACCTAAGGACGGTTCACAGGAACCTCGTCTGCACGAGAGACAGGGTGAAGAAAGGAGCAGGTATTTGGCTCTGAGCCATCGATGGGGCAATTCCGATCGTCTCGACCAGACGAAAACCGTCAAGGGCAATTACAAGCAGAATCTACAGGCCATCCCGATTAGTAGTCTGCCCCTCACCTTTCAGCATGCAATCCAAATCACCAGAGAGTTTGACTGTCGGTACATCTGGATCGACTCGCTCTGTATTATTCAGGATTCGCGAGAGGATTGGTTTGCGGAATCACAGCTTATGGACAATATCTATCAGCGAGCCGACATCACGCTCGCAGCCATCGACGCAACCAGCGCGGAGTCCGGCTGCTATTCCGACCGAGATGGGCTGAGCATCCGGCCATGCCGCGTCAAGATCTACCGGCCGCCGGAGGAGTTTGATACGTACTTCGGCATCCCCGGCGACATGTTCGCATTTCCAACTGTCAGATTCGACGTGAACCGGTCCAACTACCGGCGGTTCGCGTCCCTCGATGGACGGGGCTGGTGCCTGCAGGAGCGGGTGCTATCGACGCGCGTGCTGAGCTACGGCAGAGACGGGCTGTACTGGGAGTGCGGGATGACGGATGCGTCGGAGATCGCCCCCGAGGGCATCGAGCCGGACAGCCGGTCAACGGGCAACGAGTACATGCGGGTGCTGAAGCAGCTAACCATCGGCGCAGACAACTCGGGCCGCCACATGTCCGATTTCAAGGACCCGCACCGAGCCTGGCACCTGCTTGTCGAGGACTACTCGCGGAGGCGCCTGACCCAGGACGCAGACAAGCTTATCGCCATGGCCGGGGTCGTCAAGAGCCTCTCCGGCCCCAAGGGGGATGTCTGCCGCGCGGGTGTGTGGGAGAAATACATCTGGCGCGATCTGATGTGGCTCGTTGTTCAGCCGACGACATTGCTCAAGAGATTCATTACCAGCGGCGGAATCATGCCGCCCTATGGACCTCTCGGGCGTCGTCTGGATTCTTCAGTTGCTCCGACCTGGTCGTGGGCTTCGGTAGAGGGTAGCATCTCCCTTCAGACATCTCAATTTGACAACACCAGCGAATACTACGACGTGCACAGCGATTTCTCCTTCGGTACGACGATGCCAGAAAGTCAACAACCGGTGTTGTTAGCTAAGGGACCTCTGAAAAAGCTGAAGACATGCAATTGCGGCGCGACTTGTGACTTCAAATACACCGAGGAGCTGAAAAAAGGTGGCACGATCTGGGGAGGGGAGAGCAGTATCGAGCATCTGGTCGACGAAGAAACTGGAAGTCGGTTAGCGGACTATTTTCCGGATACAGATGAGGTTATATCAATGGTCAATGCCATCCCAATCGCCCGAGCGAGCTATATGATCCTAGTACCAACGGGCCGGTCTGAGTCTGAGTATCGGCGAGTTGGTCTGGCTCATTTCTATCAGAGGCCCGAACCTGGTGACAAGCCATCAGTTCAATGCATCTCCATTGTATGATCAATTGCCAGAATATCTATCTTTAACAGCATAATTTACTCCCACCAGGTTTTGTGACGAAAAAACGACGCCGTTATCGTCATGTAGACAATAGCGGTATATAGGCGACAGGTTTATACATGTTGTGATAATGTAGAGAAGCTGAGTGTTAGTGCCACCGTAACTGGATAGGGGTGAAAATAATGGAGTGTATTAAAGTGACTTTAAGAATCTGATTTGGTGTAAACTGGCACCTTTATCGGGTACTGATAAGCTCCCCAATGGTGACCAGCTATCCCTCCAAAACCGATAAGAAAAAAGTTGTGATTGCCAGTCCATTTTTGCTACCCCTTCTCGACGACCATGGTGATGAAATTCAAGTAGAGGAATGGCGCCGTACGATAGTCACTCGTCCGCTGATGAGGAGAATGCCTTCGCAGAAACCAATGTGCTTCTGGGGTATGCTTCGAAAGACCCCGGAGATGGTCCCACAAACCGTTTGGGAGGGCGACCTGTAAGTGATGTCCTGTTCTCGCTATCCCACATATTACCATGTTCGCTGTGTTAAGATGAGCTAAAATACTCAAACTTAAACATCATAACTCAGACGAATAAAACTACGAAATAAATGCTAGCTGTGCTGTACACTGTTAGTATGTAATTAATATTCAACAATTTGTTCTAATATAGCTACTTATGTAAGTTACAAGTTATTTAAGTCTAAATATACCTCGTTTTGCTGTGAATTGCATGGTTCTCTTCATTTTTTGAGTGACTATTAATGACACAAACGATTACATAATATGATGGAACTCTCAACCGAATGCTCTGTAAACTAGTATTTATTGCCCACAATGTGTTTTGGGGGTATCAAATGCTATAAAGAGATGGAACACAAACCCAGCCAGTCATAACTAAACCTGCAACGCCGGGTAAACGACTCCAATAGGTATGCTCAGATCATGATACCGAAAAGCAGACTGCTATTCCGACTAGTGTAGAAGCATGTATATGCATAACGTGATACCGCAGGTCGTAATGATAGGTTAAATGGTGGTAACCTAAAAAGTGTTTTAGGCCTCGCCAAACGGATAATTGAACTTCAAGAGACCATTAAGGCCACCGACCCATTCATCGTCGTCATCGCCTGTACCCTCACGCTCACCGTTTGTGGGAGTTCGTATCACGCATGGCACGCCGCCTGTCCAGCTGCCATCCGGCGTTCGTGCCACCATCTCTCCCTCTATTACACCGGTCTTGCGTTTCCCGTCATCAACTCGAACGTCGGTTCTCTTGGAAATTGGTTTCTTTGATGCTCAACTTACTCCTCGTTTCTTGTGAAAATTACGATCGCATCCGTAGTGACGAGGTCCCCAAAAGAAAGCAATGACCCACAGAGCGTATCCTACATCAAGCAAAGGTGTGGTATATGCCAAAATGAACGGTACGCTCCTAGATCTAGTAGTAGCAAAAATTATCGGACGCTATAAACGACTGCTTGTTTGCCTGGATAACTCATTAATCGCTAATGGGCTAAACGAAACACCGCTAAAACTTCCAGTCTTTGAGGCTTTTATACCAACACTTCAACATTTGTATGCAATACTGAGATATAGGGACGAGCTATAGGAATAGGAAACATTAAGGATGACTTAGGAAAGTCCAGCTTACATCAAACATGGTTGATTACGGACCGACATGCGATCTCCTCTAGGTGATGATGTGATATCTCAGTTGGCCCCTTGCTCAGGTGCACCGTCAGGACGATTCCATATAGAGCGTTCGATCATATATTCCACCTTGCCGTTCTTCTCGTCTACTCGTGCAACAATGAAGCTCACAAATGTATTGTCGACGCCATCTGGCTTGAGTGTTTCAGTCATGTGTGCCGCCAGGCGAGGACCGTCGCGAAGGAACTCATCACTAGGTTGCGAAGGGTTGGTCTGTAGAGGGAGGCACTCAAATAGCATTTTGTTTTGCTGCCTCCAGAACATTTAAATAACAATAGCTTTGCCGTTTAAACTGATGCTGCACTTGCTGCCTTGTCATCCAGGCGGTTTTGCGTCTCGCTTTCGGAGAGGCCGCCGTCGCCAAACTCTGTGCCAATGTGCCAAACGGGCTACCAGGCGGGATACAGCATGAGTATTTCTCGAGGACAACAGTACTGAGTGTCTTACCCTGTTAGTAATCTTCCAATAGGATCCTTACTATGTTGCCGCAACGAATTCCCTAGATCCTGAAGTTCTCGTGTTACAAGATCCCAATCTGGTTCCTGCGCTATAACTGATAACTCACTTGTGGTAGCTGTTCCCACCTGATTATAAGAGACCCCCAGGTTATTGAGAGCATTGTTCATTGTAGATGATCAAGGGGTAATGGGTCCTCTCAAATATGCCTGAAAGCCTGCTGTTACGTCTTATTTTTTTTTTTTTACCCTTGACACGGCCCATGAGACGCGACCTCTCCGACACTCGATATAGCACAGTGCTGCGAAGGAGGGGGTCAAAGTTGAACCTAGTATTTGTAGCAGCCGTATCATCTGAGAGAAAGCTCTCGACATCTTGTATAGCGTTGAGCGAAGACGACTTGTCTTGAGCCACTCGTAGAATGGATTGGCTGTCTTCTTGAAAAAGGATTTTATTTTATTCAGTCCACGGTTTACTAAAACAATGTTGGTCTTTTCTTTCTATTGATCATGAGCTTGATCTTACCACTGGATTGCTTATAGGACAATATTTAAAGCATTGACTTGACGGTCAAGCACAACAGAAAGCCCGACCATCTCTCGTTCTCCATACAGAAAGACTATCCTGCCTCTCGTTCTCATCGAACCAGGTGTCTTTTCCCCTGACTTTCTATGGGTCTCCTCGCAACGGTCAAGGAGTTGTTCAAAAGCCTTCAGTTTCGGAGCAAAACTGTCAAGAGCATTACTAATCTTCTCAGAGAGCTGATGATATCTGCCACCATAACTAGAGTACGACAATTTGAGGGGAGCGAGCTGGTCTTGAGCAATATGGACCATATTATGGAGCTGGCCAACTAGAGAAGCAACAATAATTGGAGCATCGTGATATCGAGCTTTAAGAGCGCTGAGGCGAGATATACACTTTATCACAACTTCGGCTAGCGTAATCACGGTACCAATAGTTTAGAAGACGGTAAACGGGTCCATAGTATACACCATGTGCCCATACGACGGGCGACGGGCGTTGGAATCAGAAGATATTTGCTTCTAGGAGAAAACGATGAAGTTCTGTCTCTTCCGAGTATATAAGTGCCGATGGGGGCCAACCACACCCTGCATTGATATGAAACAGTAATTTAGAGACGCAGCTAAGACTGACTGCACATTGCCATGCCCATGAGCGTCAGCCGCCAGGCAACATGTAACCTACGTACATAGATGACTAAGGAGCAATCCTTCAATATAACTGTACCTACTATTATAGAGGGGCAAATTTTTCCAGTATCTTTTTCACTGTCCCTAAAAGCAATGTAACTTCCTGCGATGGGCCATAGAACTTGAAATCTGCCTATGTATTGAGGGTGTACCCAGGTCATAATACCAAAATTTCAGCATCAGATAGGTTCTCCTTGTGCCTTAAAGGCCAGGGAGAGCATGGTGGGAGGAGAGGAACAAAGAAAATGTGAATCTGTTAGCCAAAACAGCGAGCTTCTGACATACCTTAGTTTAAATTTTTCATGGCGTAGTTCCTATGTAATGTGAAGACATACCTAGATGGACAGTGAACTTATTGTGGTGAAGACTCAACATCACAGGTCCGATTCTGGGTGTACTATTGTTGGTTCTCCTGTCACGGTTTTCTAGGCATAGTTCTCTAGCTCAGAAAGTGGGAGGTTACTAGCGGCTTGACAGATATCTGTAGACTTGTTTATCACTCATGGTAAACTGGTAATAGCCTTTCATGACAAGGCTCAGTAATTCTACATGTACCAATCAATAAAAATACCTTCATAGGTACATAGGTGCTCACATTACAAGAGCTCCCTGTTACTTCCAACAACACTATGTAGCTATTAGGTACCTACGTCAATGTAGGTACTTATCCTACAAAAGTTCCGCTTTTCATCCTCGTCAACACCATGTTTTGTACCTTTCTAACCTATTTATAATATCAGTGTTCTGCTGTTCCTTACAACAGCATGCTAAAAGTGTACCAAAGTTACCTACTCAAAGTACAAGAGTCCGCTTTTTATCTTCAACCACAACGCCATATAATTGCATCTACACTTACAAGTGCGTTCCCTACGCGGTAAAACGGCGTCATGCGGTTAATCACGATGAGGAAGAGTATATCTCCAGCCTCAATGGCATCTCCCCGGTCTTGCCCTTCCTTTTTCCCTCTTTCTTCTTCAGACCGCAGAGTCAAGCGCAAGGTAAGCCCATCTGCACAGTTAAGCCATTTTCCACTCCTTCCTCGTTAATATCTGGCTTTTCTAACCTATTAGACAAAAAAGAAAAAAGCAACAAACAACAAACAATAATACAACGATGGACAGAGACCGATCTGCCGAGGAGCTGATAGCCGCTGAGGCTCTGATCCTCATGCGGTACGGTTTCAACGCCGGTACCGTCCAGCCCGCCCCGCCCTCTGCCAGCCCTCCTCGCGTTGAGGCGCTTGCCGCTGTGCCTGCTGCCTCTCCGTCTGCCGCCAGCCTTCCTCGCGCAGACGGCTCTGCCGAGTCCCCCGCCGCTATGCCTGTTGCTGCGCCTGCAGCTGAGCCTGTCGCCGCCCCTGCTGCCGCCGAGGCAGCTAACAATCAAGGTGCTCCCGTAAGTGATTATTCCTTTTCTATTCCGTATAAAAGCCTCGAGAAGAGAACTCAGCTAACTGGAACTGTGAACAATCTCTCAGACCTGGGATGAAATCGACATCCCGAAGGTGAAAGAAGCTCTGGCCGAGCCTAATGGCCTCCCAACCGAAGCCCAACTTCTGTTGGCTTTTCCGGTCCGCCGAGCCGTGAAAATGTTAAAGGCAACCCGGAAGTTCTCCGCCAAGAACCCGGAGAACTTGGTCGCTGCCATCGGGCAGTGCGTCGGTGACATGGCCCCAGAGCCATGCACCAAGTGCGCCAATGGCAACGGCCCCTTCACGGGTGGTTGTGTGCTCCCGCCCGCTGATGCGGAGTTGAAGCACAAATCGTGCTTCAACTGCCTGTATCAGTGGCAGTACAAGAAGTGCTCTCATAACTGAGAGCAGGGGGAAAGAGGGAGGAGGAGGAGGAGAGAAGGAGGGGAGAAAGAGGAGGAAAAAGAAGATACCCGTGGCTTTGTCACAAATTGCATGATTACGGAATCGCCATTTTGCTTCCAAACAACGTTCCAATGTGATAATACCGTGATCCCCTCGCCTTAAAACCGTTGATAGCCCGCCGATAAGCCGGTTCATATCTAGGCTGACATGTTCGAATAAGGTGAGCTACAGATTCATAATAGTGAAGGGATAGGTCTCGTAATAAGATTGCTACTAAGAGTGCATTTTTGGTATATTTCCACTTCATAAGCGATTATGATAAACATGGTATAATTATCCTGATTACGGTGCCATTAGCTTCTGATAGAATGCAAGTTAGATGGGCGTGATTCGGGCTAACATATTAGCATCCCTAAGCTTAGATCCTTAGCTTTGGACGAGTCACAAGGGAAGATGAACTGGGAATTCGATCTTCAGATCCGGCACAGCGATTTCTCGGTGAGCAGGGTAGTTGAGAAAGAAGCCCGGAAGAATTGTGTCATCGACTGCGGGGGGAATAGAGCATGCTAGAGATTGTTATCGACGAGAAAGGCTTAGTCTTGTAGGATAAAATGAGGAACTGATATGATAGGTTTCGTTTTTCGGTCTACGACACTGGCCTTCGATTACTGAAGCCGGTCCGGGTGTCTCTAGACGCGCTTTTGAATCGTACTATGGCGCCGCGTTGGAGGCATGCTGACACAGTCACACGGAATATCTCGGCACGAAACGGGCAACGGAGGAGACCGTTGTAGCGTCTGGATATACCCAAGGCATTTCGAGAATTACCCGGCGAACCGTCCGAGTCTAAGGAAGTCCCCAATCGTCACACGTGGCCCCACGATCCGGTTCCCCAAATGTCACGGTAAATAACGTCCGTTGCTCAGCATAAGTGGGGGTGCAAGCGATGGCGGCCAAAATCCGGGATATCTCTGTACTTGACAGCTTACACCAGAAACAACATTGTCTGAGATAGATTGATTCGTAGGCACTGTATCGATATTGCAGACCTGGACGCGGTTGAAACATGGTGAGCTCAATGCTGACTCGCTAAACTCAAGCCTGCCCTTCATCATGAGCATGAGTACTAACAGCTGCATAGATGCATACAAAGTCGCCCGTATGCCTCAACATCATCATAGTCGGCGCTGGTCTCAGCGGTCTAGCAACCGCCATTTCAAGTGCTCTTTCAGGCCACGATGTGACAGTCTTCGAGGCCGCGAATGAGCTACAAGAGGTACCCTCAACCCTTACCGTCACCCGGCAACTCGACACTTAAAAATACTAAAGACGAACTTACATGTTACAGTTCGGCGCAGGACTACAAGTGACACCGAATGCATCGCGTCTCCTGCAAAGATGGGACCTGCCGGCGTCATTCTGGAAGACAGTCGCAGAGCCGGCCTACGTAGCGGTGCGGCGCTACTCGGACGGGAAGCTACTAGCGCTCGACGAGGGCTTCGACAGGAAGATGCGCGAGAGATACAAGTCCCCCTTCATCGACGTCCATCGCGTGGACCTGCACTCGGCCCTCGCCAACCGTGCCAGACAGTTAGGTGTCAAGCTACGGCTAGGTCAGAGGGTGAAGAACGTGGATTTCTCGACCCCGGCTATCGAGACAGAGGCCGGGGTTACGGCAAAGGCGGATTTGGTCATCGCCGCTGATGGCATCTGGTCGACGTGTCGACATCATTTCCTCGATATCAAAGATTTTCCCCGCCCGACGGGCGATCTTGCCTACCGCGTCGCTTTGACCCTGGACGAGATCGACGACCCCGAACTACGGGATATAGTGCGCAAGCCCGGCTCTAATTTCTGGATAGGACCCGGTTCCCACGTTGCGGCTTACTCGGTGCGGAGTGGTACTATGTATAACATTGTCTTGATCGTCCCTGATGATCTACCTGAGGGTGTCAGAAGGCAGCCTGGCTCCGTGGAGCAGATGAGGGCCCTGTTCGAGGGATGGGACCCGATACTCAACCGATTCTTGAGTTATGTTAAATCGGTACATAAGTGGAAGCTAATGCATCGTGAGTTTTTGTCATATTGGTGCTTGCAATTCTGGTAGTTGATATGTTCCAATAGGCCGTGAGCTTCGTTCGTGGGTTAATGAACAGTCAAACTGCGTATTTGTGTAAGTTGGTCTTCCTTATGAGTATTTTCATGGTTCTTGTGTAGTTACTTACACTGTCCCAGTGGCGACTCGTGCCATCCCATGCTTCCGTACCTAGCACAAGGAGCCAACTCCGCCATAGAAGACGGCGCAGTCCTAGGCTTGTTGCTTGGCGCCATACAAACTCGTGACCAGTTACCGAAGGCGCTCCGGATGTACCAATCTTTGCGCAAGACTCGTGGGGACGCGATCGTCAAGGAAACTTTCCAACAGGTATGTGGATAATGTCTCGAAACATAGAGGAACATGTGTTTTAACACGTCTTATGTTTGAAAATGGTCTAACAGCATTATTGATATGCAGAGAATTGCCTTTCACATGCCTAACGGGCCCGAACAAGAAACTCGAGATAAGATATTCCTATCGCAGCTTGGAAAGGAGGTCAAGGCGCCGTTTCCTAGCCGCTGGACATGTCCTCGGGTGCAGTCGTGGATATGTGGCTACGACGCGTACCAGGAAGTTGAAGAAGCGGTTTCGAAAGATCCGTTTAAATAGAAATACTACTGGGCTTACTGGACCGGTGCAACGACTTGTCGTTAAATGTGGATCATTTACTGAGACATAGGCAGCTTACTTGCCCGTTCGGATTCGTGTAAAAACCGGAGGATGCTTTACAGACAAGTGCTCACGCCCTAGATTTTTCTGCTAAACACACTCATGGCAGAGTATAGTGAAAGTACGCAGGATAGTCGAGGCCAATGTCGAATGGTATACCAAGTCCTCGTATCTTCATCTTTCTATGACAGATGGAAACTGCTTCTTGGTGTCTCATAGGTATCCCGTCACGACAAGCTACAGATATCGAAACTGTACCGGCGAACCTAAAACGGAGAGGGGAACTAGGGACAACTGTCATGAGACTTACTTGTTTATGACGACTTGTGACCAAAATCATTGTTCTATTCTGCATTCTCGTTCGCAGGACGTATGAGGTAGGTACTCCGGTGGCATCTCATTTCATGGACCAAGCTTCGTATACTGTGGGTGTGCCTGTTGGGGATATTATTACATCCGAGGTTCGGAGTACCAAGCTACGTAGAATCAATAGTGCTGAATGATCAACCGTTTCGTGATTTTCACTGGGGATAATTAATGCTTACCTAGTTCGCTATGGCGCAGATCCTCAACTAAATAAGCATCTTAATAGGAGCAGTATCGAGCACGTGGGACGGCGAGTCCTGCCAACTTCATTGTGTATGCAATGTCGTCCGTAGTCAGGCCAGTTCGATGCCACAATACAGCTCGGAGCTTGCCTGAAGTCTAAAGTCCGAAGGCAAAGGTCCGATTGGTCAGGTTTCGTCATATTAAGGATGTTGCTGTACTGCTTGTGCACCATACATTTCTTCTTCCTTTTGTCTCCTTCGAGTCGCATGGCTCCATATTTTGGATTAAATAACTGAAAAGGAGCTGGATGTATTCTGTCGACCGCCGAAGCTCTCGAAAAATGCTACTCTTTTGGGACCAGATGTAGCGATGCAATTTAATTTCGATCACCCTTTCCCTCTATAGTACCGGGCCCATGTCGATCATGCCCTACAATTTGTAATCTTGTCCGGCGGAGTGTACGGCTACTATCTAGTGCGCGGCACATGTAGGGAACCCACTTGCTTCACCTGGCATAGTCCGTAAGACCCAGCTTTGACCCGGAGACTTGGCAACAACATATATGTCTAGATCGTATAACTACATATGTATATATATATATATATATATATGAAGATACAGATCTGAAGATAGTTTGAGCAGTTTAGTTTGAATGATACGTCCTGGCAGAAAGAGAATTGGCCAGCACCTACAACCGCGGCTTTATGAGCAGCTCTAGAGACTGTAAACATGATTCCGTAAATACGCGCTTGGCTTCGACCACTGCTGAACTGAAGGTTGTTGCAGGATTCCTTTTCGACTCTCTAAGAATATCCATCCATGCACAAAAGTACCCGCATAGTAACTTGCCTGTATATGGAAGTTTCCGTACAATCTTAAGATACATGGATGATCTACATATAGGCACGACCCAGAATCAAAGGATGATGCTATGTTTATTTTTATAGCTGGGACATCGCGAACGTAGGGAATATATATATGTTAGTAGTAGTCCGGGGAATCGCGCAAAATGGAAAATGGACTCGACCATCCAACTCTCTGTCACTCTTTTCAGAGCCTTTCATTGTCACTATGAAGTCGTTCGCTCTCAAAGCGGCGACCTTAATCGCCCTCTCAGTCGGGTCTGCACCGGCTTCTGCAGCTGTGCCGAAAGGTAGGTCATGGGAAAGCCCGAAGCCGACCAATGGCACTACTCCTACACCTACCCCGACACACCCTTGTGCGATAGCTAGAGATGCATATACTTCTCAGACGTCAGCATTTCCGGAGGCGACCCCGACAATGGGTGCGCCCCAGGCCTACGAGTGTCTTAAATCGGTTCCTGTCTACAAGGAGCCCGCTATCAGACTCTTGGATGCGCTAAAGCCCTTCCTAGAGTGGCAGTCTGACCTGGCCTTCTTGAAAGACCCGCCGGCTGACTACCCTTATCCGCCAGTGGACATCTTCGAAGAGCTGGAGAGAATCCGCTCTAACCTTGAGGATGGCAAGTACAGTGGCGAGTTGGAATGGCAGGAGGATTTGTACACAAACATCGTGGGCAGGTCACATAACGGACACTTAGCCTACTCTCCCGACCTTCTAGCTGTCCCATTTGAATGGGTTCGCCCTTGGTCATTGGTGTCCGTAAGCCAGGATGGCACCTCGTTGCCCGTGATCAAGGTCCTCGAGGACGCACTGTCGCCTACCGAGAAGTCGTCGCATGTCGTGAAGATCAATGGAATGGATGCTGCCACTTTCATTGAGGATCGTGTGACCGCTTCATCGCTGTCTCAAGATCCCGACGCTGGATATAATACCATGTTCTTCAGTCTAGCCAATGACGCAGGACTCGGAGCCACTGGTTACTTTGAAGGCGGTGGTCGTGAGAGGTACGTCATAGCATGATCCGAAGAACTGCGTGGGCTAACCTGGAGAAAAGGTTCTTCTACCCCGGCAATACCACCACGCTGACTTTCGCAAACGGAACCACGGTTGAGAAGCCTAATATCGCGAGGTTCCACTTTGGCCCTTATGACTGGAACAATGTCAAGGACGCTGAAAGCATGCACAAAGAGTTTTGTCGCGGAGCGTACGACAACGGGTCATCCAGCCCTGCTCGCCGTAGCATGAAGTCGGTTCACCGCACGACAGCGCCAGATAGCATCTACAGCCTACCCAAGCCCCACATGTCGCTAGCTGTCCGTCAGCAGGAGCCAAGCAAGATTAATGGCTACCCGGAACCTGTCCTTATCACAGACGATCAGGTGGTGTCGGGCTACTTCCTCGACGAGCCTGGCTTCGAGGACGTCGCAGTCCTCGTCCTGCTCTCCTTCGACTCCGACTTCGTGTCCTTCCAGAGTGCTGTCCAGACCTTCTTCGACAAAGCCGTCGCTGCCGGTAAGACAAAGCTGGTCATCGACGTCCAGGCCAACGGCGGCGGCACAATCCTCCAAGGCTACGATACCTTCCGTCAGATCTTTCCCGATATCGTCCAGGATGGGCCTAGCAGGTGGCGATTGACATCCACCTTCGACGCTCTGTCTATGACGTTCTCTCCCATATGCGGCAACTACACGCCAAAGGCCAACGAAAACCAGGAGCTGGACGCCCCCTGCAACACCGTGAATAACTGGCGCAACGACCTCAACGTTACGAACGGCCGCTTTACGTCGTATGCCGATAAGTTCGGCCCGATGACGGTGAGCGGTGACAGCTACACCAACTACATGCAATGGGACCCCGCGAACGTGGTCTTAACCCGTCTGTCGTTCGGCACAGACATCACGGGCTACGGCCATCGCACCAACTTCACCCGGCCGTTCGGCGGGCCCGAGAACATCGTCCTGCTGTACGACGGGTACTGCGCGTCAACGTGTACCATCTTCTCGCAGTTCATGAAGCACGACGCGGGAGTCAAGAGCATCGCCATGGGAGGACGGCCCCGCGAGGGGCTGATCCAGGGCGTGGGCGGCGTGAAGGGCTCACAGGTCTACCCGTTTACTCAACTGGCCGCCCTCGGCGAGCTAGCGAGCCTGTATACCGAGGACGAGAAGCTGCTCAAGGAGCTCAAAAAGCTCAACGATAGTTACGTGACCAGTCGCAGCCCGCACCCGCAGGGCGCCGTCAACGTCCGAGACGCGGTTCTGCCCGATGAGCTGGACGAGGGCGTGCCCACACAATTCATCACCGAGCTCGCCGATTGCCGCCTGTACTGGACCGAGCCCATGCTTAAGGATGCCGGGGAGATCTGGAAGGCCGCGGCTCAGGCTGCGTTCAAGGGCGGTAAGTGCGCTGCTGGCGGTATCGAGAGGCCGACGCAGAGGCCTCTGTTCAGCTCGTTTAGGGCGCCGCGGTACAGGAAACACCCGAAACCTGTTCGCAGCGGAAAGACACTCCCGCCTGATTCCCCGATCATGCAGTATATGCGTGTCAAAGTGTCCGATTAGAGTTAGAATCGAGCTGCCGAGCATGAATACTTTCTCGCCCCAGGGTGTTGCCAGTGGTAACATAGCCACAGGTGTTAGCTGTTATGGTACGGCAATTCGCAAGCGAGGGGCAAACTGCCTCCATACAAACGCCTGTCCTGTACATACAAACCAGAAAAAGATATAATTGTACATAGAAACCACCTATTAATTAACTAATCGAGTTGGCGATTCGGTATATAGCTGTAAAGAGCCCTGTTTTATCTCGGTCAACAGAATATAATACAAGAAAGTAATTGCATTGTCTTCATAATTCTTAGAGCCTATCTTGCCTTCTATATCGCGGGCTAAGCATAGGAGAGCGACCTTCCACATCAATCGTACTTCCACGTGAATATGGCTTGCTTGTAATATCAAGTAAAACTGTGGTATATATGCCGCGTTTTGTGTTGCTCATCCAGGGCAATTATTCATTCTCAACCGGTGATCCTGTGACGCCATTAGCAAGCACCAGACTGCGGACAACTCACGACAAAAAGCAGTAGATAGTACGTAAGTCTTCGTCAGTAAGTAACCGTAATTCTCTAGGCCCTTGATAAGTCTCTCCCTACCCCAACCCCCTACCAACGCCGATCATTTAAACGGCGGAGAGGCCCCTGGTTAACTGTAATGTCCGGCTCCCTATTGTATGTACGTGTGCGGGGCTACGTTTCCTCGTGGGAATTTGTCCTACTCAAACAGGCAGTTGTAAGGTTGACAAGCACAATCCCCTTCCTGAAACGTTGCAACGAGCTTCGCCAGGATAGAGGAATGAATGGTTACCTATGTATGTATGTAGATGCGCCCAGATGGCAGATAACCGGCATTCTCTTGAAAATAAGAATTTAGTGCATGTTGGCTTGATTAAATGCCGAGATAGGGTGGTTGGAAATTGCGGGGGGATTAGTTATAAATAAACGGTTCCGAACTTTCAAGCCGTGATGTTTGGTTCATCTTATCTGCACTAGTGTGGTGTGGGAACGTGTAGGATACGTAGGCGCAGTAATTAATTGATAGTGAAAAAGCAAATCTCAAGGTGATCGACAACTCCGACCTTATCATGAACAAGGCCTTCGTTGCCATACTTCAGCTCACATCATCTCGCCTACTATCACTATCGCGGCTATAGAGCGGGGGGAATGGGGTTCCCAAATATAAGCCGCGGTCTCCTGGCCCTACTATATCTCTCCATAGGGCTGGGCACAGGATTGGTCTCAGCGCAGGGCGACGAGCCGGATACGGGCGAGCATCCGGACTGGCCACGCTGGTGCGGCAAAGTCTACAAGACTGGCTACCCGTCGTTCGAGCCGGGCGGCCACACGGTCGCGCCGCCGACAAACGGCTCGACATACCTGCACCTGCAGTTCAGGCCGCGGTACAGCCTGTACCTGTCCACGGAGACGAAAGCGTCGTTCGTGGTGAACGCAGCACTATCGCCATGGTTTGGCGAGGAATATGATCCAAAGTCTACAGGAGGACGTACGATGGCCTCAGGTGATAATAATCTCGAGGTGCGCGCATCTGCAGAGCTTGACTTCTCTATCGACCTCGCTGGCACAGACGCGTCGCTTGTTAAGGATCGTATCAAAATCAACGCGACGGGCGTCGAGTTCAAGTTCAATCTCAAAGGTATCAAACCTCGAGTAGAGCCGTACGAGGTGGTACTGCGCGGATCGACGACACGTGGCGATGGCAAGAAGTCCACTTATAGCGCCAAATCCGAACTTCTCTACCTTCCCGACAACCCCTCGGGCAGCGCGACCAAGATCGACAACCTGAAGGGCGGCCTACTTTTTAAGAACGCGAAGACGAATGGGGCGTTCGTGCCGCTGCTGCCATATGGGTACTACGGGCTGTACAACGGGTCGAATGTCACGGCAGCGAGCGACGAGTTCGTGCGAGGGTATACTAATGACGGCAAGGGCTTGAACGGAATCATCTCCCTTGCCGGCTTTGCGGATACGAATCCAGTGTATGATAGTATGGATGAGCAGGGTCTACGATTCATGTTCGATTTGCGCGGCTCGTACAAGAATCTCACCGAGACTGAACAACGCGTGAACACGATTAAGCATCATACATCGCTCTTTGCTTACTGGACTGCCGATGAGTAAGTTCATAAATCCGCATCTTCCAATGCCTCTCGCAGGCGGGTAGCCAAGCTCGCCTCAGTAATGGGCAACCACGAAATTACATCTGTCCGCCATATCTTACCACCAAGAAGGCCCTCTACTGACTGAAGAATGTAGGCCCGACGGGTGGCAAGTCCCCTTCGACAAGACCCCGGCTGCACAGGCATTAATCCACAAGCTAGACCCTTATCACCCAGTCGCGATCACGCTCAACTGCCAAGACTACTACTTCGCCGAATACGCCGTGGGCGGCGACATCCTAATGGAAGACGTGTACCCGATCGGGATCAACGGCACCTTCTCGAAATGGGGCACCGTCTGCAACGCGACGCTGGGCGACTGCGGGTGCGACAACTGCGGCGGCGGTGTTCTCGACGTCTCCTCGCGCCTCGACGACCTCGCGCAGTACGAAGAGTGGCTCGGGCGCTGGCCGCTGCCCAAATTCCACAACCCGCAGGTGTTCCACGGCGAAGACTACTGGGCGCGGGATCCGACCGCCGCCGAGGCGGTGGCCATGAACGCACTCGCCTTCAACCGCGGCGCCACAGGCATCTTCGGCTGGACGTGGCCGAGCAGCGACGAGCTCTTCAACGTGCACTCGGAGATGGCGGGCGTCGTCACCAACGCGCCCGTCAGGGACTTCCTCCTCAGCGGCAGGCCGGAGAGGCTGGGTGTCAAGGGCCACGAGATTTTGGACGTGGCCTACTGGATCGTAGGCGAGAGGGCCATGGTCTCGGTCGTGAATCCCGGAGATGACGCTATTGAAGGACCTGTCTCTATCGGACTGCCAATCTCCGCAAAGGCTATTGATGCGGTGGCTCTCGGTGGATTGGGATGGCAACTACAAACGGGGAGGTTAACAGTTAATGGGCTGCCCGCAATGTCGACGAGCTTCGTCATCTTGAAAATTAAGACAGCAAATTAGCGAGTAGGCACCGTATATATTTGGAATTTACAGCGCACCAAGTATGAAGGCACCCATAGAGTTGTAGTATGGTACTTGGATTGGGGGGAGTGCGAGCCTTTTCCACCATATTTCGCTACGCGGCCAATGCTAGTGTACGGTACTAATGCAAATGCCCAGTAAAACAAGGCAGCGAGAAGGTTATGCACTTCGAAAGCTAGCCGAAAACCATCCAAACTGAAGCCAACACACAGTCTAACAACCACTCCCCACAGAGCGGATTGAAGTGCCCTAGATATCTAGTGGAAAGGAGATGTGCGAGTCGATATTTTCGTCATTTTAAGTGCTGTGTGCCTGATCACGAATTTTCTACGAGGGGAGGTATCCGGCTGGGTTGCCGAACCCTGTAGAACACTTCGTCGATAGAATCGAGTGTATCCTTACAACGCTACTTGGGGGCAACTTGGTGAGCTGCGAAGAACTTTGTCGGATTGCCAAGGGGGCACGAGGGGATTAAGACAGTAATGGAAATTCAAGTAAATGGTTAGTGCAAGGACCGATGCGTTATACCTTTGGATAGTGCGATTGGGGCATTCAGTCCTCCTCCTCGCGCTTGGTGTGATCCCTTGTTTCAGCCGAGTTCTTCACCCGCCACCATTTTGGCGGGATTTGTGGCCTGTTTGGTTTTCTTGGGGGGATTATTCCCTTCTCTGCATGTTTGCGCCTTCGGACGGTCCTTCGGGCAACTTTTTTGGTTCTCTTCTCTATGGCTTTGTCCCCTCGCGTTTTGGTTCGGGGTACCTCTCTTCGAACTGGCTTGTGTTTGGCTGATACCAACCGGGGCGAAGAGTAAATCCATCAATGCTGAGAATGCGTTTCGAGTACGAGTCATTGTCAACATAGGTACCTTTCAACCACCGTGATCCGGAATTCACGTCGAACTCGCGGCGGCCGTGTAATATCCGACGATTATCGAAAATGACACACTCTCCTGGTTGCATTTTTGTCTCGTATATTTTGTATTCATCTTCGAATAACGGTTTCATTTTACGAACTGCCTTGAGCCATTGTGCATACAACGCTTCGCCCATATCCGACATGTTGATAGGTTGGGCGGGGAGCTGGAAAGGAGGAGACCATCTCATGTCACCATTGTCTTGTATAACAGGCCAACTGCGAGTGAAGTTATGACCGTTCCTGAAATAGTGGTACGTCAACGGATACCGCCTAAGGACGTCGTAAAAATCCGGGTAGAGCTGTTCCATTTCCTTGGTAATACAACGACTGTCGGCGAATAGCGACTCACCGCCAACGCACGTATTCTCGAGGCAGTGAAGGATTTGAAGACGTGGCACATTATCCATGTAGAGCAAGTCTTGATGCAAACCAAGATAAGAGTTGGTGTATGCAACGTTTTCTGCGTTGGGTTTGGATCTCACGTCCCAGGTTCTGCCGTAGAAAGTCTCTTGCAGACTGCCTAGCTTCCCAGCCAGCTCCTCGACTGTTGTCTCTGCGTTTGGCACGTGGTGGAGGAATATGATACCGTATTGTTGTAGTGTCCACATGGCTTCACGATATCCGGTGTTGCCAGCCATGAAATCATCGTAATGGTAATGAGGCTTAAGCTTCTCCAACCGGCCGCGGTCCCATGGAGTCGTGGGCACCCAGATACGTCTAGGATACCTCGAGGTATGAGTGTCACCAGTAAGGAAGTCGTCCTTCCACTGAATAGAAAGAGAACCGTCATCGCCAACAAAGACACCCTCAATGGGGAGCTGTTCGGGAATATCCATAGTCGCAAAACGCTTCTGACCTGAAGAAGGATCGACACACTTGTCACAAATGCATGCGTCGCGAAGCCAAGTTCGGTTAATCAAGTGAGGTGCCCCATTGCGATATGGTCTGAACACCACTGGTGTATTATTTTGTTCCGTGTTCACATACCACCAATTGGTGTCATTGCTATTGGGCGGCGCATAAACCGGCCAATCTTTCCATCGAACTTCCCCCCAGTACGGAAGACGGTCACCGGTCTTGCGTATTAAGGGCCCGCGCCTCTGTCTTCCTTTCTCTGAACCTGTGACAGACCTCGTGAAGAGGTTTGCCACAGGCTTCCTGAAGGGGTTTGCGATAGGCCTCCTGAGGAGAGAATAGATTGGAGAACACGTGCGATTCATGACGAGCTAGGGTGGGCTGTTGGTAGCAGACGACTGCGTCTGAATAACTACCGAGGACTATCAAAGTAGGTACTACTCCTTAGGAAGATAGATGGCCAACTCAGTGCCTACCAAGTATGTTATGACGATAGCCGGACTAGTAGCTTGTAGACGAGTGCAGAAATGCGCGATTCGCGGATGTGTACCTGAGCTAGATGTGTACCGGCTCCAGGTACCTACCGAGGTTGTATGCGGGTAATGATGGAACAAACTGCTGTAGGTACAGTACCACCTATACTGTACTATTTCCACTCAGCTTCCCTACAGATGTACCTAGGTATCTTATCATTACTGTAGTGGGGCGATAACAGCGCCTAGTGAGCCGCTGCGAACGTTATCCAACTTTTTTCTAGTCGCGAGGTGCCTGCGAATGAGGATTGTACCTACTAACCTAGTAGGATCACACCAAAGCCCAGCAAAACTCATGTTGACATACATATACAATAGCTCTCGTACCGCATATTTTTAACTCTCCCGAAGCAAAACAATAGACAACGCAACATGGTTGTCTCGTCCACGAAGAAAAGGAGTCATCCCGACTTTCCATCAAGTGGGAAGAAACAGAGACCGAGTAAAAAGCAGAAGAAGGTCCTACAATACAACAGCGATTCCGAAGAAGATCTTGATAATGCACTGGTCGATGATATAGCCTCTCTATCGGGCTCTGGCTCCGAGTCGGAAGAAGAAAAACCCTCCTTCAACCCTGCAACAAGAAGAAGAATGCAACAACCGGACCCAAAGCAGGACTCGGCAAACGTGTCCGAGGACAAGTCCGGAGAAGAGGATGGCGCCGGCGCCCAAAGTGACGATGACATCGACATAGAAGACGAGGTAGCAGAATTCACAGACTCCGATGATGAAACGTCCCAGGCCGGAGCGAGACGGCAGAAATCCAAACGTAATGATCCAGACGCATTTGCTACATCGTTACAAAAGATCCTATCCACCGTAAGACAAACGCTCCCAAAACATTAGGTGACACGACTTGTTACTCACGCGGTTATTCACATAGAAACTCTCAAATTCTAAAAGGGCCGATGCTATTCTGTCCCGCAGCATAGAGGCCCAGAAAGCTAGCAAGCAGATTGTCGATGCGACATTAGAAGCGAAGGCACGAAAACATCTGTATGTAACATTCAAGCCATGTTCTAGCGAACTGATTATACCACTGCCTGGAAACATCCTATACTAACCAATTCAATAGTCGCGAGCAGAAACTACTAGCCTTGGAAAAGGGCAGAGTCAAAAATGTTTTAACCAACGATAACCCCGACGGCACATCGACAGGCGAACTTATTCAACTTGAGCGTCGGTTGCGCAAGACGGCCCACCGTGGCGTAATCATGTTATTCAGAGCAGTTCGGGAGGCTCAAGAGCGAGCGGTCGAAGCGGAGAAGGAGGTCAGAAAGGAAGGTGTCATTGGATCTCACCAACGGAAAGAGAAGGTCAATGAAATGAGCCGGCAAGGTTTCTTAGATTTAATTGCCCATAGCGGCGGTAAGCCGAAAAAGAGCGTTATAGAAGAGGCATGAAGGACAAGAATAAAGTTGCGAACTAGCCATGAATCATTACACGAAATTATATGCTGCAAGTGGCTCCGGACGCCAACCCGGAAGTTGAGTCTATCGTGGGCGGATGCTCCAACATTCAGCCAAAGTCTTATAGTACAGATGGATTTACAGTTTTGTATCGTTGGTTTCCAACAGGGTGTCACGGTCCAGCGCCATGCATCCCGTATACATGCGTGTATATGCGACATTATTTCGATGAGAAGTCGCTCGCCTGTAGATTTCTTGTCATGGAGGGCAACTTGACCTTAAGCCCATCCAGCTCCTTTGTCATGTGAACCTGGCATCCCAGTCGACTCGTCTCAGTCAACCCAAAGGCAAGGTCAAGCATGTCGTTTTCGTCGTCCTCGGGCTCCGGCATCTTGTCATAGTAGTTTTCGTCGAGAACGATAACGTGGCACGTCGAGCAAGCGCAAGAGCCACCACATGCTCCCTCCATTTCTAAATCGTTTGCCTGCGCGATATCTAATAGGTTGTCGCCCTCGGAGACCGCAATCTTATGCTCCCTATCTTCTTTATCGATAAATGTGACGTACAGCCTGGAATTCGTCTCGTCAGCAAAACGGAAGACCAAGGGGCGCGTGGAGGGGCGCCTAGTCATACTCCTCTCCAGGCTTCGGTGGCGTTATATGCCCGTGCCTGCGTATCTGGGACGTAGTAAAAAGTCGAACAGGGAAAGTCGAGTGTGTGCCGTTAACCCGCTGTTGGTTTATCACTTTGCGATCAGCTGTAGATGAGCTGCGACAGGCTAGATGGGAAGAATAACTTCTATACCATCTAGGAGACCCTGTAGTCCTGTGAAGGCCACGCAGGCCCCTTATCAGAGTTTTGGAAGTGGACATGGTAATTATGTATATGTAAACCGCCGTGCCAATAAGGTTGGATAATAGCGAGGGGGGATGTAGTGACTTGGTATAGCAACAGAGACTGAGAGTCTACCCGCAAGTACGTCCGATAATTGGGAAGAATACAAATGTTATGTGTAATACTGCTGCGATAATTGGTATTTTGCGCCGATGGGATTGCAGCCGTCAAGTGGACATATCAGAGAACCAACATCAGAGTAGGTATATGATTATTAGGTGAAGGTAATAAGTGTACATACTGCAGTGCTATCAGTAGGTCTGAGGTAGAAAATTATTGAGATAGCTCCGACAAGCTCGGGGGACTCAATTGTCAAGCCAATGATGATTGAGGTTAAGTCCGAGCTTGGCCGAGACGGGTCGCGCTCACAACTCTCAGACTAGGAACCAGTTACCTAGTACGTACCTAGGTAGTCACGCTAAAACTGGGGCTTATCCGATAAGGTATGACGCCCATAATCTCTCTTCAGAACTCTCTTTAAGTTCATCAACAGGAGATTAGACCTGTGGTTGATTTTATTTCTTGTCATGCATGCATGCATCCACCCCCCATTTAGTAGTACTACCTGCTACATTACTTCCCTACCGACTTGATCTCGCATCGACTACGACCACGACTCCGACCACCTCACCAGAATAATGTATGCACATCACAGAGCAGCTAATAGTAAATAATAATAATACAATGAGTTCAACAAAAGAAGGCGTCAATCCTCTGCGACCTTACTATATCCCTCCTAGGATTGGAGAACAAATTGAATCGCTCCCAAGAGCCAAACCTTTCCCAAGTACAAATTCCAATGCAAACGCTACGTCAACTGGATACGCGTCAAAGGCACGCGACATCTTCCCCGATATCGACTACAAAGATCACCTGGACGAACTGTCGCCGTCAACAATCGTGTCAATAAGGCAGTTTATCGACGAGCTATTATGGAAATACACTTCGGTGTTGATGTCGCAACCTTTCGAGGTGGCCAAGACTATCCTCCAAGTGAGAGTTCAGGATGATATAGGTGGATTAAACGCAGCACCTATTGATACCAACTCGAGGACGGGCATCGCGAGCCCTAGGGAGTCTCTTTACGATGGGGTATGTCTGAAGTTAACACTCAGCCAAGCCTTGGACTGAAATGCCATATTGTCTATATCTTGCACATATGGATAGATGCAAGCGTACTGACAATGAGAACAAACTACTAGTATCCTGATTCCGATTCTGACCAGGATGAGCCCTCATATTTTACCTCCAATGCCCCATATAGCAATACGGCAACGTCTTCTATTCGCTCACGGAGACGTCGGGATTCCTCACCACCAATACAATCGCCCAAGATAAACATTAAGGCCGCCGTTCTCTCTCACCAGATAGCTTTGCGCCGCCCAGATTCGATACTCGATGTAATATCACAGCTTTGGTCGAAAGAGTCGGCATGGGGCGTCTGGAAGGGAACAAATGCTACATTTCTGTACACTATACTTCAGTCATTATTGGAAAACTGGGGCCGGAGTCTGCTCAGTGCCCTGCTCAACGTGCCTGATTTAGGGGTCAAGGACGATGTAGATCGGTTGGTCGACATTGCTTCCCCTTATCCATGGGCTTCGTTGTGCGTCGCCGCCACCGCTGCAGTTGCCACCGGTCTTATACTCGCTCCCCTCGATCTTATCCGGACCCGGTTGATCGTCACACCAACGACACGCGCGCCTAGGCGAACACTAGCAGCCCTACGGTCTCTGCCCTCATGGATCTGCCACCCAACGCTCATCGCTCCTACGATGCTGAACTCCCTTGTCCACCCATTCATCACTCTCACAACGCCACTAGTCCTACGCTCGCAGTTTCTTATCGACCGCGATCTATCGCCTATGACGTTCTCTGTTGTCAAATTCTGTACGTCGTGTGCGTCGTTATTTGTGAAGCTTCCACTCGAAACGGTCCTGCGGCGAGGCCAGATGGCGGTACTGGCCGAACCTGCGTACCTGCAAGCACTGGATAAGACGAGTAAGATGGAGACTATCATACAGCCAGGTCCTTATAACGGAGTTGTCGGTACCATGTATACGATTGTCTCGGACGAGGGTTCCAGGCCTGTAACTGTACCGGCTAAGAGCACACAGCGCGGTAGGAAAGGAAAGACCAATGCAAGTGAGGTGGTGTATAAAAGAGGCCAAGGCCTAGAGGGTCTCTGGCGCGGGTGGAAAGTGAGCTGGTGGGGTTTGGTCGGTTTGTGGACCGCCAGCATTGCTGGAGGTGGTGGTGAGGGCGAGTTTTGAAACACGTCAGATAATTATTGACATTATATCAAGGGCGCATGCACCGAAACTCACGGGGGCAAAATGCGCTTATGCCCAGGCATCTCTTCACTCGGGAGTACGGTTGGTTCTTTTATGGTTATTGAGCACTAACGAGACACGGCATGATATCCCATGATTGCTTACTGTACAAACTATCCTCACTGTACAAATAATTAAAAAACTACCTTGGACATATTGTATACTCATTGCTTTGAGTTTGGCTGTATCACAATGTAGCTAAGTTTGCTTGCTTTATGGCGGAACCACGCCTTCATTGATCATTTGTGTAGAACCCTCCGCCATGATGCTTCCAAGTCCCAAAGCGGCTTTCCAGGGCTCTTATCATCCACTTGCTTGGCAAGCGTAAGGGAAATCAGCGACGAGCAATTGACGCCGGGCGCATTTCCAGTTATGATTAGATGAAACACGTGGGTTGTCAAGCGACGGGGACTATCTTAAAGACACGCGAAAGCCCCACGCAGCCGGTTTACCTTGTTTGCTATGACATAGATACTTATTCCTAGCCTAGATGGTTCGCCATGCCCCAAGCTTTTGACCGAAATGCGAGGTATCGTAAAGAGTTGGAGGTAAGGAGTTCATTAGTTCACTCGCATTAGAACTTACGCAAACGAGCCGGTCTTCCACAACCAGATGCCCTCCTGGCCGTCAGACGTTTGGTCCTGCTGTGCACTGGTGGTATTTCTTAAGGCTCACTGATCCCAATTCGGCACAAATTACCTATGCATGTAAGTATGTAGACGCCCAGGCAGGTCCATCGTCCGAAGTTAACGGCCAGCCGATGTGGACGTTAGCCCCTGGTCCCGAAACAGCGGGACCAGCCCCCTTGACTACAGCACATCTACACATAATCTGCACCGAGTTAGACCAGGATCCGTGGCTTTTAATCGTGCGGCTCCTAATCCTCACCATAGTCCCTAAAATATTACCACGTCATAGACAAGCTCACCGCACTAAGATTGGACTATAGCACTTTCCGTTGCGCTACTTGGATCTGGTTGTGGAATATCGAGCCGGATCCCGCCCTAACTGCCTACTTGACTTGCTATGAGCCAGCGATGAGGATTTAGCGCCGTAGGCCTCACTCTCGTTACTTTCTAGTGTGGCCTCTTATTACAATGTCATATGATAGTCCGCGGCCCGAAGCGCCCACGGCGATGCCCAATCGTTAAAACGCTTCGAATACATGAACAATTACCGGGCCGCGAGGCACCAGTAACCTGGTGCGACTATGGCCCCATACTACATAGTAGCAATGGATGATGCTATCCACAGACGGAGCGGGATTACTCTCCACCTTCGCTAGCGATAGGTAGAGCGGGCCAAGTCTCGATGTTTCTAGGTGACGGTGGAGTTCGTGATAACTACAATTACACGGGGAAACGAGCGGTTTACGCAAGCTACCTCCTAGTATCTGATAATACGGTAGTAGAGCAAAGAGTATATAATAATACGACTCTCCTACTATCCATGCTCCTTTCCTATAATCACCACGACCATCTTAGTTACGTCGACCTTTCTTTCAAAAATCTTTCTTCTTTTCGTCACTATTTGCAGCCTCTCTTTACTCTCCCGGTGAGAACACATCTGGATCTAGACTAATACAGCTATTCCACATTTATTACGTTCTTTTGCTGTTCACACAAAATTAAAAATTATTTCCGCATATCCCACCTTTGGAGCAACATACATAAACAGCATTGCGGCAAGATGTCTAGCTTCCGATCTTCGCTATTAATGAGTCTGACGGCCGCCGTCGGCGTCGCTGCTCACGGCCATGTCTCGAACATCGTTATCAACGGTGTGTCGTACCAGACCTACGACCCAACCGTGTTCCCGTACATGTCCGACCCACCAACCGTAGTAGGCTGGGCGGCATCCAACACAGACAACGGCTTCGTCGCGCCGGACGCTTTTAACAGCGGAGACATCGTCTGCCACAAGGCCGCCACGCCGGCCGGTGGCTACGCGCAAGTCGCGGCGGGCGACAGCATCTCGATCCACTGGAACACATGGCCCGAGTCTCACAAGGGTCCCATGATTGACTACCTCGCCGCATGCAACGGGCCCTGCGACAGCGTCGACAAGAACGCGCTCGAGTTCTTCAAGATTGACGAGGCCGGTATCCTGGACTCATCCTCCGCGCCGGGTACCTGGGCGTCCGACGTGCTGATCCAGAACAACAACACCTGGCTCGTCCAGATCCCCACGAACCTGAAGGCGGGCAATTATGTCCTACGCCACGAGACGATCGCCCTGCACTCTGCCGGCCAGGCTAATGGCGCCCAGAACTACCCCCAGTGCTTCAATATCGAGGTCACGGGCGGTGGATCGCAGGCCCCGGCTGGTGTTGTCGCTTCGGAGCTGTACACGCCCACAGATCCCGGCATCGAAGTCAACATCTATGTCTCTGGGCTGGATTACCAGATTCCTGGCCCTGCTCTGATTTCGGGCGTGCCCAGCACTGTCAAGCAGGTGAGCTCCGCCATTACTGCCTCCGCAAGCGCGACCGTTGGCAGCGGTAGCGGCAGCGGTAGTGGCAATGGAAGCGGTGCGACCACCACTACTACTACTAAAGCCGCTTCCACCTCTCCATCTCAGGCGAAACCCACGACAACGTTGATCACGTCTACAAAGCCTGTTGTTTCCTCGACCACGAAGGTGCCTTCGACAACTGCCGCTAATACCTCGGCTACCAAGACCCAGACCGGCGGCGTTGCTGCCCAGACCCTCTACGGCCAGTGCGGCGGCATCAACTGGACTGGCGCCACGACTTGTGCCAAGGGAACTTGCACCGAGTATAACCCTTACTACTCGCAGTGTGTTGAGGTCGCTGCCGCTGCGGCCCCTGCTCCGGCGCGGGGGGGCGGTTGTGCCGGCTCGAAGAACCAAGCGGGAAGAAGATGATATGTGAACTTTGCTACTCGATAGCGGTATTTTTTGTGCGGTGAAGTGAGTCAATGAGTGGTTGGTTTTTATCTGTATTTTTTAAAACTTTGATCTGGTCGTGTATCTTATTCTCCTGTATATATATCTGTCTACCCCTGAAAGGTAGTGTCCTTTTTTAACAACAAAATAAAGCACGAATGAGCTGCCTTGGTGCACGCGATACTTTCTAAGAACTTCTCTCTTACTTTGATATTTGAAGACCTGAACGTGTAGAGGGATACACTGCAAGTAAGCAAAATGATAGTCAAATAGTTTGTTTTTAAAGTGCCAGCGTCGAAGCTAGAAGTAGCTATCTAATCTAAAGTATAGTATAACATTTTTCGTGAATATACATAAACGTCTATAGCCATCTGCTACCTCACAATAACAACCGATATTTGAAAATCGGATGAAGGTGTAGCTATATTTGTGACTCGGACATTTAGTTCGCGTCCTTAGGCGTAAAGGCGATCGATCATCAACGGCATCGAAGCACCTTGCAAATCAGGTAGGTAGCATGCTTCCGCGCAATCATCCTTAGGCACAAAGATGAACTTCATAATTAGCGGAAGAACTTGGTCAACTCATCATAAGTGCAAGCGCTTTCCCTTCTAATCATGTTCTTCTGTATGTGGTTTTAGCTATAGAAAAGCAGACGGGACTTCCCGTTGCTCACATTCTACTGCTGTAATGGATGATTGCAGGTACATACTATATGCGCACGTCGATCCGGGCCGATCCGGTGCAACAGCTCTAGCCGTAACTAGCCGGGCTATCGTGAGAGTTACTGAGGTACGGGAATAAATGGTGCAGTATGCAGTCCTTGCACGGACAACACCTAAGTTGAAAGCACGGGACATAAAGGACCTATTAAGCAAGTCTTCGAAGATATGAATTTATCCAAAGCAGATAAACATAGGGAAACCAATATATCACTAAAAACGGCTTTGGACATCGTACGACAGGCTTTACAGCACAGTTGATTGCCTGAGATATCCACACGATGAAATACCATCGGATGCTGCCAGCTGTCCCGAGCAGGACCGGGCCGAGAATAATGTAGCACTATCTACAGGTGGTAAGAGCAACCTTGAATAAAGGTAGTCCAGGAAACTCGAGAATCCTATACCAAAACGACCATAACATCTGACGAAGTTTCGTTTCGATGTGAGGTCACTTTCGTCCTATATTTTTCGTAGAAGCAGATCCTATTCACCACTGGATGACTTTATCTCCTGAGCGTAACGTTGAACATCCTCTGGAGCTGATACAGGTTCCGTACCATAGTAGACATACGTTCCGGTACGCGACTTAATTGGACCTGCACTGGTGCTACTAAGGTAGTAGATAGGATTCGCATGAAGAAACATAATATGTGTCCTGCCAAGAACGAAAGTGTTTGCGTCGTCTCTTTTATTGTGATATCTCTCTCCTTTAAAGTAAATGGTAACCACTGATCGTCCCACCCCGCAGCAGTGAACGAACCTGTGAAGAAGCTCGCAGCCCCCCACCTACAGGGGTCAGATCCAGGTTAACCAGACCTCAAACGGCTCGAGTTTCACCTTATTTTCACCTTCAATGCAACTGATCTATTCCTGAACCAACGACAACGCGCAGTTGTGCCGTCTATTCTCAGTCCCTATTTTAGATGAGACCAGCGACTTCTCTGCAGCCAAGGTTTCCACCAAATGCGAGAGTAGCTTCGGAGCGTAGTTTCTCGTCGCAGCTTTACGAGACCAGGATGGTAGGTCACCTGCACAACATTCGTACTTCGATGGATGTCCTACCTTTGAGCTTTACTGCGCTTTTTGGCTTGATGACTTCATGGTCAATTCTCTCAAGAATTATCTGAAGAGGCTAAGTGGCCACTGAGCGACCATTGCGTCCACTAGTGAAACTCCTTGTTTGTCCTACGGCATATGGGAGAGTATCTTTCCTACGCGCTTGTCTCCGAACTTACGTCGTATTACAGGACATTGTAGTTCTAGAAAGGGGAGATAGTTTCATCCGCTCCAGATCCTTTTCTTGTCTCCCAACCTACAAAACGACCGGGGAGATCTCGCATCACCCTCAGATCAACCTGCAATACCGGGAACATGTTTGAGATCGGCAGGTACTAGCTGGAATCGTTCACCCAATGTCTCGTTCCATGCAAACCTCTTTCACTTGGCAGGACGAACACCACTTCGGTGCCCTGTTAGGTGGAGGTTATCGAGGCTGTGTGGTGAGCTCCTGTAACTAGACCATGCCTCGTCAGGCCCCCTTTCCAACTAACGCCAAGTGAGTTGGTATATATCCCCATCTCGGCATTTGTGGTTATGAGGGTGTGGTCTTCTCGCTTCGTTGACCACCTGCTTAACCATCCAAAAAGTCATTCGTTGTGTCGTAATTCACCTTCGTTCAAACATCTACAGTAGGGTCAAGACCGGAAATCGACATGAAGGTCACCGCATTCCTCCCCGTAGCATTTGCTTTCACAGCTGTAGCCGAGCTACAGTTATATTCATTTCCAACGCCGGTAAAGCGAGATGCGGCCGCCGTATCGTCAGTAGCGGTGCAAATCGCCGACGCTATCACGAAGCTCGACACCTCAGTGAAGGCCTTCCAGAATGATGCGACGCAAGTGCAGTCCGATGCTGAGAACCTAGCAAACACTATTAAAGAGGGCGCAAAGACTATCGTCTCCTCAGGCGTCGTCTCCCTTCCCGATCTCATCGGCCTCCAGGACGTTATATCCCCTCTCGTGACGGCATCCGAGAGTCTCCTGTCGGACCTCAAGCGCAAAAAGGCCGCGTTCGAGGCTGCCGGTCTTTGCGACACCGTGGAGTCCGTCTTCAAGAGCATCAGCTCCGAGGTGCAGGGGCTTGTAGGCGGAATCGCTAAGACGCTACCGCAGGAGGCGCAAGACGTCATCTCTCAACTTTTAAAGGACGTTACGGGCAAGCTGACGAAGTGTGGCGACATCTTCGGGAAATTACATTGCAAGAACCATGGCACTAGTACCTCTGTAATCGAGACGACATCTACTTATACGGGAGGCTTTTATTCAACAGCTATCTCCGTGACGTCTGAGTCCACCACAGTTGAGACCACCACGGCTGAGACTACTACAGCTGAGACTACCATAGTTGAGACTACCACAGCTGAATCCACAACAACTGAGGTCACTACAACTGAAGTTGTCACGTCCGTCTCCGCTACTTCTATTCCCGAGCTTTCTACTCCCGGCATCACACAGATCGCCATCACCGTTACGGTAACTGCCCCGTGTGTGTGTGACACCACCACGTCTACGTCGTCGGTGTCTATTCCTCTCCTCACGCCTGGCGGCGGTGGTGCACCATATCCTACGGGGTCCAACTCGACGACGACCTTCTTCCCCACCGGATCTTTCACGACGACGGCACTGCCGGCAGGTATTCCCACGGGTGGCGCAGGGTCTAATGGTGTCGGTGCTGTTGGTTTAATGGCTGGTCTCGCGGCCGCTTTGTTTGTATAATTCGATTGGATATGTGAGTATATGTGAGCGTGGCACTTTAATTGGCCTTTTTAGTAACACAGGTTTACTCGTATAGACGTTTGGATTATTGCTGTGTACACGGAGGCTTATTGGTTTGTCCCACGGGCTGGTGACCCGAATTATTTCCTTGGTTCAATTTTTCTTTTTTATATATAGCAGGATACCACAATGTACCGGATTTTCAAAAGTCATTTGAGATACTTGATCCCGTTTTATGTTTCTTGTTTCTTCAAAGTCTATGCACTGGTTCGTACAACCCATGTAACAGCTTGATATGTCCAGTAGCTTGTCAACCTTCCCACCGAGCTATCAATAGTAGGCACCCCAAGGATCACACCCGGGAAACCCAGCAAAAAAAATTGATGATTTTGGCCCCTAGGGAATACGGCTGGTCGACTTGGCGGCGGCATTGATTGCAATTACTTAAGCATACGTAACGGTGGGCACAGGGCAAGCCGGCTCGGTATAGGTAGGGTGTTCACAAGGACCGTGGCAACTGTTTCATAATCATAAAAAGTCAGTAGACGTTACACATCTATTTCAAAACATTCATTTCTTTTTGTCTTTTTTTTTCCCTGTCCTGATCTCGAAGACAGATACTTACCCTCCATAGGTCAAGACAGCAGTAGGGGTCGGCGAGCCGCAAGTCTTCAAGTGGTCCTCGCAGATAGTCCCCGTCTTAGTGCAGCTGCTGGTGGGCGAGGGGCACTCCGGTGCGGTGTAAGTGGGATGCTCGCAGGCGTCGTGGCATCTGCGATAAGTTTTAGTCTCGTTAGTATCCATCTTCTCCTCTTCCCCCCTCGCTTGATTTTTTCTCTTTGTTTCAGGGAGCGGGGTATATATGCGTGCGTGCGTGCGTGTGTGTGCGTGTGTGTGCTAGGTTAGGTACTCACCCTCCGTAAGTCAGGATAGCCGTAGGAGTAGGGCTTCCACAGGACTTGAGATGGTCCTCGCAGAGTGTGGTCCCGGCGGAGGGGCAAGGGGTGTTACCCGGGACGCAGGTAGGCGCGTTGCACGGCTCGCCGGACGGGTTCGGAGGAGCTACGGTGATGGTGGTGACGGAGAGAGGTGTGGATTTCGCTGATGCGGCGCCGAGGCCGGCGAGAGCGAGGACGCAGAGGTGCTGGAGTTGCATGATGACGATTGTTTTGGATTTGTGCAGTATGTTATTATGAAGATTCTTGATTAGCAAAACTGGTCGTTGTATGGCTCTTGAGTACTACTACGAACCGACGTAACGGGACACGGATGTCTATGAATTTATACTTTCTACACGAATCTGTTTTGCATCGTCGGTGAACGGAAGTTCTACTACTCAACGTATCACTGTATCCCAATTCCTCAAAATAGGTATCTATATTTATGGTCCCTTGTAGGACGAAGCCCGCAACACGAGTTTCGTTCTTGGCACTTCCTTTTGCTATATACTAATTCCAGTCTTACATAGACTGCCTGCCTAGTACCTGAGAAGGAACCTACAATAAGATGCACTAAATAAAACATCGAACAACGAAGTGGTATACCGTCCCTGGTTATGTCGGGACTGTTAATAAGAACCGCATGGGGAAATGTTCTGGACAATCGAATGTTGTATTAGCCTAAGGGAATTGTGTTGATCGTCTAATCCCATGTAACGGACGGGTCGCAACGGACCCCGGAACGTTGCATTGGGCTATTGTGTACACGACTCGTATTGCTGACGAGCATCTGTGTGGTGCAGAGAATTGCGTGGAGTTACAAAAGAGAGTTGAGGTAACCGTACTGGTGGGAAAGTCTCTCAAGGAGGTTGAATAGACTTTGCAAAAGTGTTGTTGCTCCTATCTTTCTTTTCTAAGGTTTGTTTACAATGCTGTGCTGCTTTAGGTACTCGTTCTCTTCCCATAGTAATTCTATGTCGTAGGACTCTAACTTCGTCTATCTACGCTTAACTCCTCTATCAGGATATCCTTATAGGGCTTAGTCAGGGGCCACCATGCTGATCCTGTATTGATTCGGGCTCTGTTGTTATAATACCAGTAACGAAAATCACCATAATATATGCATAGTCTCTAACACTTGTATAAGTAGGTGGTAACTCAATGTCTTCGTTCCATTTCATGCTCGGGCTTTAAAGGTTGCGCTTACATTATTATATAGAGGTGTCGATTACACGAGCTTAAGAAATAGGCAACCATATTTACTACGTATACAGAATCTGCCTATTTACGTATACCATATTATTTTTTTCTGGTATATTTCACCTTTCTTATGCTAACTGTTTCGTGACAGACAAAAGACATCGTCCGAGTCTGCTTCCACCTGTGGCATAGAATCTATCTGCGACGTTGGGGTCTCGTCGTCAGCACCGTTGCATCGGCCGATAATAAGCCACTTAAGTACCTAAGCTAGGTATCTTTATAACAGGTCACGGAGCTGACATCCTCTTGTCTTGAAGTGCGATGTGATCACGGCCGCTGAGTCTTCGGATCTCGTGCCTGAATGTCACGCCACTATACCTACGCAACACATAAATAACACGCAAAGCTCTTAAGGTAGGTCAGAAATCTGCTGTTGAATTTCGTTTGCTTTAGATAGGATGATCACAAGTCATCCTCATGTCACTGCGAACTGGCGATTCTCGCTTCTCAATGCTTTGCGCCGTCTCTCTACCTCACTTAGGCGCTGTTGCGTGGCTACTGTGAACGATCGAGCTAAGTAGGTATTCGCCTTGCCTGGCCTGACGAGAGCTCTATCGGGCATCGTTAGCCTGGATCGTGCGTCACTAGAGGTATGACGCTATGATGTGCCTTTTTTTTCTTGTCAACCTCCCGTTCAAGATAACGAATTGCCTCTTCGCTCAAGTAAGCGTGCTTTTCCTAACGAATCAAAATACCTTTCATTGCATAGAAAACTAAGATGGCCTGGTTCAGCAATTGCTGAGCTGGCAAGATTCGATTGGGATACCTACCATAATAAGTACCGCAGGGGACATGCTATAGGCGGTATGGAAATGCTCAATGAGATCATGCGGGGGGTAGTGCGGGTCCTCGCTCTTGGATCACTCCCCCTGGGTCACTTGTCCCTCCGATTCTGGCGGAGGTGGGAAGATGGGCAATGTGCTGTATGTTTCTTTAGCTCTGCACTGGTCAAAGTTTCTCAATAATTCGCAAATAGATAGACTTTTACAGTATAGGCGTCTGTTAAACAAACGGGTCGCATAGGAGTCCAAAGGCGAGTCGGACAGAAACACAATCTACCTATCGCTCTAGAGCATCTGCTTTTGCTGGTACCTGCACAGACTCCTTGTGTCGCTGACATCATTCATCACACAAACACGCAGAATCCAATAGTCCATATCAGCACAGCTTATGTGCGCACCCCAGGTTCACGTATGCCACATCCCGCGATAGGTACGCATTCATATCTCTGCAAGATTACCGACGGCTATTCGTTACACCGCCTGGTCATTGGCATTGGAGTCATTGGGGTCATTTGGTCGAGCCCATACCTACCTGGATGCCTGGAGGTAAAGCTCGGATATTTCTAGTGCCTAAACTTACTAGAGCCTTCTAAGCCTCGAACAAGAGGCCGCCTCCAAACCGGCTCATGCCGCCATCTGCACGGGCTACGTCGAACTGCAGCCCTCCTGCATTGGCAGGTCCCTTAAAGTAGGACGATTTCTCATCCTTACCGCATCGTCCTACATTCAAATTACGGGGCCCATCCCAGTCCAGTTTGCGTGGTGTCTTAAATATCCGTGAACATACCCCCATACTTTATTTCATTCTGCCTCCTTCTGAAGGGGTAACAATAATAACAGGATCATACCCACGACAACATCTACTATCGAGTCTCTGCTTGATAAGGTCATTTCTACCTAGATAGTCATCGACGTTCCCTACTTCCATATCTCATGGCGCCTGGAGCAAGCACGCGCCATAGTCGTTACGACGACCCTTACACATTCGACGACCCCTATATTAACTCACCACCTACCGCTCATAACGCCTCGGGATATGAATATATCGGGACTGAAGAGCCCGGTTCTGCCCGCTTTGGTTCTCCGCCCCGTCACACGTTCTCCGATCACGATCGTCGCCGCCGGCCTAGTCCGTCACGGAAACAGTCTCGCACGACTAGCCCACCACGCCGTTCCAGACACCATAGAACATCCACCCCACCGCCTCAGTCCTCCCGCCGTTCTCCATCTCCACGCCCAAAGCATCCCAAATCCAAACATCGATACCAAGACTTGGCAAATAATCCCAAATTACACCAATATGGCAAACAAGGCATGACCTTTTTAGGCGAAGCTGCAGCGGCTTTTGCTGCAGCGCAGGCCGGCAAAGATGCTCAAGATAGCAAACCGAGCCGCTCAGTAGACCGCGACGACCGCCGGGATCGATCCGGACGACATCGTAGACGGTATTCTCCCAGCCCATCGCCATCGCCATCACCGCCACCTCGAAGACGGCACTCTACCCGCCATGGCCATCAGGACCGAGAACGCGACCATGACCGAGAGCGCCGCCGGTACAGCACGTCCCCACCGCCTTTAAGCAGGGACCCAGACTCCTACATAGCTTCCAGACGCGGCCGCGATCGTGATCATGATTATGATCGTGGCCGGGATCGGGGTCGGAGCCATCGCCACCGCTCCCCATCATACACACCTTCGCCATCGCCCTCACCACGCCGCCGTTCACGCCGCCGCGGCCACTCTACGCCTTCCACGCTGCGTTCTGACCGTCGCAGCCGCAGCAATGCGCCAATAGCATCCAAAGAAACGACAGATAAATGGCAGGCAGCCGCGCGCGCGGCCCTGGAAGCCGGTAGTTTGGCGGCCTTCCGGATGCGTAAGGAGCCCGGAAGCTGGACGGGCGGCAAAGGTGCCAGGGTAGCGACGGCTGCGCTGGGCGCCGCTGCCATGGACGCCTTCATGGAGAATGATCCGCGGGGTTCGAGCGGCCGGGGCGTGAAGGGCATGGCAGAGAATGCGATCAGTAGCTTGATTGCCTCGCAGCTCATAGGGAAGAAGTCCGGCAAGAAGAAGTCGCGGTCGCGGTATTAGTGCAACGGGATATACGAGTCATAGCGTTATGGCGCTCTTCTTTTTCTCGTCATGACTATCTATATTTTCATGTTTTCCTTCGGCCCATGTCGTTTCGTGTATTTCCTTTCCACCTCTATTTATGATGGCATGTATCACTATAAGAAATACGTTTGTGTCATGATGCTTTTTTGTTCCTTTTCAAGGTTCAACCTTTCTCGCCCCACTCTTCACAACTGCTTAGAACGAAGCCACACATGCGCGCACTATACAAGACGAAGGCAGGCATAGCACTCTGAATGGATGAATTGATGACCAGAAATGATGAAAAATGACGACATACTGGGACGAAGCATTAGGTAGAATAGGAATTAGGTACCTCCTGGATGGATGAAATGAAATACAAAACTTTCCCAAGATACTAAAGAAACACGAGACCGTGATTGAAGGATCTTGGATACGGGATAGAATTGAGGCCTTTGCAAGAACAGTCAGAGCGTTTATTAACGTGTGAATTTTAACATTGTCCTATCCAATTCATCTCAGTTCTGGGGTATTTGTCCCTGATTGTGAGTTCCTATTTCTGTGTCACGGGATGCTCGTAAATGGAAAGGCAGAGGGACCCAATTCAAGGCATGGTTCGATAGATCTTACGTCTTAATTTTACAAAAGGCAATGTTCATTCCTGTAGGCATGGCTGACTAACTGTGGATTTGCTAGCAAACTATAGCTCTGCATATCTAAAGACGTGAAAACCCGAATTGTAACGGGGGGTTTCCGTTCTTGCTCTCTATCACAAAGTGGTGGCACTACCTCTTGTGTCATTTTATCCTATTTTCTCATATCCTATCTTGCCTCGTGAGACCCTGTTCGTGCCCAACCTTTTTCCTGTCTAGTTTGCTGATGAGGGGAGAAAGAGGAAAAACGAAAAAGTCTAACAGGCCCTGCTAGCAAGCCATATGTACGCTCAAACTTTGGACGTGTATGGGAAAAAGCTCTTTTTCCTTCTAGCCATGCCATAATCAACTGAGCAAAAGCAGTTTCTCGTATACATCGTGCCCTATCCCTGTTATCGCGAATCGGGACGTTGTTGCAGATCGGCACCGTTGTCTGTTTGTTATCGGGTGTTTTCTGATGCAATATTGTGAATGCTATTAATGTGAGTCAGCGCAATTCCACAGATACTAGTCTAGTTCACACTAGTTAAGTAACTGAATACAAAGGGAGCTTACCTGATGTCCTCACGGTTCTCTGGCGTTCGTGGTCCGGTAGACGCCGACAGAACAGTTCCATTATTAGTAGCATTTGTTAGCGTGTTGGCCGGAACTTCAAGTCTGAATGAGCCTTTCGCATGCATCTCGTTCAAGGGGCCGCTGGATGCCATTTCTTGGCCATTAGCCGATCCCACTACATCACGGCGCTTCTTCTTCCCTCTAAGTTCGTCGAGATGCTCAAAGTAACCTTCTGGGATTTCGGTCTGATATTTTCCACAAAACACACCGACCTCGAAATCTTTAGGTCCTCCGTTTGGTGCGGCTTCGGCACAAGCCTGTTTCAAGTCGTCGAGGTCTTGGTAAATTAGATCATCTGCACCAATCAGCTGCGCAATGTCTTCTCTTGTCTAGTCAGAATCTATGTCAGCATTTGCACGGGCTACAGTGAGAAAATGATTGGTAAGATATGATAACTCACTTTCTCATGTGCAATCATCTCAGAAGGAGACGCAAGGTCGATACCGTACTGAGAATAATAATTAGTGTGGCACTCTGAGGTGTTGGGATAACTGCATACAATATGAGGATACACAAGCGGCGGCGCACAGCTGGCGAAGTAAACCTTCACAGCTCCAGCTTCTCTCGCCATGCTCACAATCTCTCTAGACGTCGTACCGCGGACTACATAATTGCTTGTTAATGACTATTATTGTCGGGGAATCAACTTGAAACCAAATAACACTCACCTATAGAGTCGTCGACAAGACAGACAGTGCGCCCCTTAAATTCAGATTCTATCGCAGAAAGTTTGCGACGCACACTTTTTTGTCGTAGCTTTTGTCCTGGCAGAATAAACGTCCGGAAGACGTATCTGTTCTTGATAAAGGCATTAGAGAGGGGAATTTTCAGCCGCTCCGACACTACAGCGGCAGATGTGTTGGATGTCTCAGGTACTGGTATGATAACATCAATCCCTCGGACACCTTCATCTCCTATTGTTTCACGAATCTTATCTGCAAGCTTCACTCCCATGTTCTGCCGGCTCTTGTGGATACTAATCGAATCCGACTAAATGACTCCAGAATCAGTGACATATCTCGACAGTAACGGTGGTGCATCGATATGACGTGTGCAACTATGGCATAAAGACAACACTATGGGGTGACCCGACGGGTGACGAAGAAATGAAAAAGAGAACTTACGACGGAGTCTGGTCTGGCAAAATAGACATATCTGAAATGCAACTCGTGAGTAACCTGTCACCACATAGGATACTCGAGGTAGACTTTATTTTACTTACTCAAATATGTCGGGTGTGTAACTCTCCATTGGAACGACCTGCTTGGATTGGGCCTTGCCTCCTTTCTGAATGAAGACAGCCTCGCCTGGTAGGATATCTCGGAAGTCATTGAACCCCAATTGACGGAGTGCAATGCTCTCAGATGCAATCATATAATCTGTGGCACCTGGAATGGTCGCGGAGGGCCGTGTACCAATTAAAAGCGGCCGAATGCCATGAGAATCTCTAAAAGCAAGAACTATGGTTGCGAGTCGGTTAACCTAACCGGATTACGAATATCAAAAAAAAAAACCATGTTAAACAGCTGAGAAAGGCTTATCAAGATATCCGTGTATGAATAGCCGCGGGGAACAAATAAGAGCTTGTATAGCAATGGGGAGTTGACTTACTGCCAAAGCCAGCGATCATCGCGGTAGCGGCCCATGCTCCTTGGCACTTCTGATATGTCTGTTTGAGAGAGCGAAAGATGTCCTCGACGTTGACTCGGGCCTTGCCCGTCTCGTTGAGAGCATTTGCGAAAACGTTCAGCATAAGCTCGCTGTCCGAGTCCGTGTTGACATGGCGATGGGCTTCCTCGTCGAGGAACGTACGCAATTCAAGAGTGTTGATAAGGTTTCCATTGATAGACATCGAAATACCATAAGGGCTATTGCAGTAGAAGGGTTGGCTCTCTGCGCTCTACAGACAAGTGAACGTCAGTATATCAAATTTGACATCACACGAAGAGCTCGAGCAAATACTCCTAATTCGAGTGAAATGCGGTGCGAGTCTGTACTAGGAATTGCGACAAAGACCTACCGAAGAGGTACCAGCAGTTGGGTAACGAAGATGACCAATGCCCCTACAGAATTGGGTCAGCTTTATCTTGACGCACAGTCATGCCTCACAGAATCCAGTATCTGACTATCGCAATTAAATGGGGCCATATAGAAGTTGTCGCCGACAAAGGCCTATATATACGCGATCTAGGTGGTTCAGATCGGATCGTACGCAGGAGACTTACATATAGCCGGGGAGATCAGCTACTCGTGCTCCCTCCTGGAAGACCTTTGAGGCCATACCATTGCCTATGTAACGAAGGAACTGGTTAATACATATTCCCAGACTGAACTCCCGCTTTGTACGATGCACAGCGCTACAACAAGGCAGGGCCAGATTGACCTACCTTTGCATTGAAATAGTCGCCCTTTAGGACCGCAAGTCACGATGCCGGAAGCATCTTGGCCTCGGTGTTGCAAGTAGAACAGAGACTCGAAGATAGTCTGTGAAGCCTCGTTATGCGACTCTGTATCGGCCAGGAGGAGACCTATCACACCGCACATATTGGCTGGTGCTATGTATGACAGCGGGAGGTACTCGATCGATTTGTGGTACGCGGTATGATCTCGGGTTCGTGTTTACGTGTCGCGATGATCTTTTGCGACTCAAGTCTGGAAATAGATTGAAGTCCTAAACAGGTCTAGATGAAGCAAAAGGTGAATGATTGTGTGTGGATCGATAGTTCGAGTTGTTACTCCGGTAGTCGGCGCACGGAAGGGATAACAAACGTTTAAAGGCGTCAAGAACGCTAGCAAGAACAGGACGGCAAGCGACGGGTAACAGATGGCAAAGGGACTTATTGAAGGAACCTGTCGTGGGTCGGTTATATAGAAAGAGGAGGGATATTAAGCTAGACCACCTCGAAAATCAAAGGTAAGCCGCAAGAGTCGGAAGCATTTCCCCAATAACAAACAAATTTCTCAGAAGAGGTGAGATGCTCAGCCTATCTAAAAGAGTGTTTGCGCAAGCCGACCCATTGGTCAGATGCTGCTCAGAAAGTACTAAGTAGGTAAAAGTAACCTAATGATAACTGTCTAATGGTACACAAACTGGCGTTGCCGTTGGTGTTGGCCAGTTCGCGATAAGAAATTTTTTGGCTTTTTGGAGGGGCTGCCCTGCTGTATCGGACCATCTTTTGCATTCAGAGAGAGCAGCAGTGGCGGGGTAGGTATTCCAGGATCCCACGACCAGGGCTAGGTAGGTAACTTCATCTGTTAGAGGGTGGTACTCGAGACCCTGGTTGGGACTTCTCATACAATTGACGCGACTCTCACGTGGGGTGATCCTTTAAGATGTCCATAACGCTAAGCCTCAAAGAGACAAATTTAACGCCACAACCAAGCTAAAGCGCCTTAGCCCAACGCATTATCTGCCTTATCGCCTTATCGGAGCTTTATTGCCCCTCCTCTAATGAAAAAAAAGACAAACCGTTGTAAGGCGGGATATAAATAGAGATGCTGCCAGTGACAAGCATGACAATGCTTCAAGAGAGGTACGGTATTGGAATTTTCATGTAAAGCTGATGCTTATTACAACTGTAGCATAGAGGAAACACACACAGGCTATCCACTTAAACAAAGCCTCGAACTAGGACGCCATAGTTAAATCTTATGCTGAAAAGAAGACTTAAAGTTTACATTGAGCAACATGCACTGCCCAACAAGTGCAACTCCTGCAAAGTATCCCCTTATCGATATATACTAAGAGTTAACGTTACATAATCTACACATTAATAGCCAGCAGTTGATGTACTCAAACTCTTCAGCCACCAGTTTCACTACTAGAAATATATCTTGCAACTAGTGTTTCTGGTGGTCAACAATATCTAGTATACACCTTAGTTGTCATGACTTAAGCTTCTCTATACATCCAGATGGGTACTTGAAGTAGTCAAATATGAGTGTAAGTCATGGTCATTTTCACGTTGTTTAGAGAAAGGGTGAAATGAGAGTAGGTAAAATTAGTTATAGGGGCAAAAGGTGTAATTAACATATCCACTCATCATCCACCATCCGCATTTCAAGGGCTGCATTCTCGTTATGATTCAGAATTAAAGCCGCCATAATTCCCGTTAGCGTGTAGAGGGATAGAAAAGCCACCAGATAATAACATAGTAGCTCATCACTACTTCTCAACCAAATCGATACTAGGGAAAGAGAAAAACGAAAATAGGGAAGCACAAAGGATAGGGAAATAAAAATAAATAAATAAATAAAAAACCAAGAAAGCGGCGGATATTGATCCCGCTGTTAACAACCTGCATCATCCCAGTTAATCAAGTAAATATGGTCCTCATTACTGAGACGTAGGGGGCCCCTGGTGTCTCTCCTGGTGTAGCTTCGTATCGACACTGATCCAGGGGTTGGACAACGTATTAAAAGACGTGAAGCCCTGATCGCTAACAGCCGTATTATGGCCGCGCAGAATCACAAGCCACTTCTGGACCGGATCTCTCTGTATCTCCTTCGGATAGTTCCAGAACCATGTCTTCTTGTTTTTGTTGTCCCTCGGCGCCTCGTCTGTCAGCACGCCCGGCATAGGCTGGAGCAGTACGATCTTCCACTCGCGGCGGAAGTAGGGCGTCTTGTTTGTTGCGACGAAGCGAGAGTCGAGGAGAGCACCCAGCTTTGATGGGAGACAGCTGGGTAGCTCGAAGAGGCGTCTTGCGAGGTTTTGAACGTACGTCTCTTTCCTGGGCCCGAAGCTGGGGCCGAAGCAGAAGAAGCGTCTGAATATGTTTTTATTGGCTCTAATTTTATTATTCCACTGTTGTTCTGCGCCGTCGACGATCTGTACAAGCTCTGCTTGCGTGTATGACACTATAGGTCGTACTCCGGCATAACCGCCTTTCCCGGTTTTGTAGATGGAAGTGATTGTGATACCGCAGACTCGCTTAAAGCTCATCAGCTCCTTTATTGGTGGCACTGAGATGACTTCCCAGGCCTCAAAAAAGGTAGACGTATCGAGACTACTGATTACACTTAATGATGTCAACAACTTGTTTGCCCAGGCATTTATTTTATACGTACGGCTTATCCTCGTGGAGTTTTGTGCTCTTTGTGCTGAACTGGCCCGGGCCCGTTTCCCGCTCTTCACCGCTTAGGGTTGTGGCATCGTCGTCCCGTGGTCTTTCGATACTAAAGGATTGCACTACCTCTGGGTTGGTCCCGTGAATAGTTGGCAAAGCATTGCTTGACGTTTGGGCCATTATAACTTAGACCGGAAACCAAGGGCTGACTCGGATTGTGTATTCATCTCTTAAACCACATTTCTGTCATAGATATGTTGAGATATATTTCATTTTATATTAAATCATCGAATAGTAACAGCCTCATGCCAGTGCTTGCTCTGGGTTCGGACTCGGAGTCAGAAACGGTATTGCCTTTCCCGCGTATCTAGCAACTCACACCGAATTGCCTAGATCTTGGGGGCCTGATCAGTGTGGTAATTTCCAATCTGGGCTGATAGGGCTGCTTGCCTGCAGCTAGAGACACGCACACCAAAACCTGATCGCCTTGATCATATATCTATGCACTTCTCAATCCCTTGATTCCGCTGTTCGCGTCAGAGCTGCTCAGTATCATTGTCTTCGCAAAACAAGTTCAGTTCTCTAAAATTCGCACATACTCTACTCCCGAAACTAAGTACTCAGCTACCGGGGGACTAATGGCATTTATAATATTGACGCATTGATAAGATCCATGCGTCATGTGTGTGTGTCACAGATCTTCCTCTCTTGAGGCTCCGCGTGGGCCCCACTGGCCGCGCACTCCAACTGGGCGCGTTTCTGTGGGAACTTGGTGCCGTCGCCGTGCGCGAGCCGCATATTAAGGCAATCTTGGAGACGGGAAGCCTTCTCTAAAGCCCCTTAAACCTGCACTTCGCTACCTTCGATCCGATAAACGAAAGTTACAGATTCTTATAGAAAATTTTGAACCTGTGGTGTCTGGCTCTGCATATCGGGCTACTGCATGCAAAATTGGGGGCCGACTCTAGTCCAACGACCAAACCTACCTTTCCTATCGTGCACATTATCGCGCGAAGAGTCTTAAAACTATTCAAAGTACGTATGCAACCTCCTCTCTCCATGTCTCCCCGATCTGATAGGATCTACCTCACTGACGCCTAAATTGCCCAGACATAATCTCTCGGGTGCTTTGGGGCTGTAGCCTGCCTGCAAAAATTCGGTAGACCACGAACTTGGTTAAACTAGACTTACAGTCTCTTACTACATACAAAACTGGCCAAAGTGATTGCGTCTGTGGCATTTGGTGATACTCGACTTGCAAAAAGTTGATACTGAAGTGTGAGTTAAAGGAGAGGGACACGCGCTGTGTGTCCGATGTGTCCTGAGAAGCTGACGGAGAATGACAACTATTCTATATATCCGACCATATGATACAGGGAGTTCCAAAAAGCAGATGCCAATTGCAACTCGGGACACATCGTTAGGTTTAAGATGACCAAGAGCCTCACGCGACGAGAAGGGTCCCACAAGGGGGAACTCTAGCAGTTCGCACATCTTGCAGTGGCGAACGATTTACCGAACGATTTACCGAACGATGTTAATAAAGGGACCGAGAAACAGATACGCTAAGTCCTGCTGACTTCCAGTTCTTCAGATAGGACAACTCCATTTTTGTTCCTATTCCTGTATTAGTTTCGGTGAGCCTGCTCGGCGATTATTCTCACCGCTACTAAGTACCGCTGACAATCTGTCATCGTAGGACTAATCCCTATTTCCTCATACCAGTAGAACAAACATGTGCCTGCTTCGCGTCTTGTTTGCAGTCCATCAAAGGTAATATCTATGTTGCCCTGGATACTCGACAAAGCTCACAGGGAACATGTGCGATCTCTGTGCTCACCAATTATGTCCTTCCCTTACCAAGAAAAGACGACGCCATTAATGCCGTATTGCCCGTATTGACATTAACAGTATGTATACGAGGCTTCCTTCCAGCTGCAGAGTTGAACATCCACGTGACTAAGTTCTGGAACAACCGCTTTCATTATTCCGTAATATAGTTTATATTGGTTGTCGAAGTACCGACATAATAAACCATGTTGCAATGCAACCTCCAATAGTGACGTAAAACATCCTGCAAGGTCGAATTAACTGCCCGTGTTGATTCGACTGCAAGAAATGGGTAAGTCTGCTGGTTATTTGGGGAACAAGAATAGCCTGTTATGCCTCAACCTCGGTTCGGGCCCTCTGGAAAATACTAAACCCTTCAAAAGGGGCGGGCATTAGGATGTGAAAATGGAGAGACTGAATTTCTGTAAATCTCGAAGTGAAGGACTTCACAGAAATCACCATGTACCTAGGTGTCATATTGGAATTGTTGTTCGCCGCAGCTGCTTCGGCAGCGTGCACGCGAGAATTCCTGAAAAGCGCAACGGACCAATACCTGGCAGCGCAAACAAAAGGGGCCAGCAGCGCTCTGGCCGCGATCGCCGTGTCTAACGTGACATACACGGAGAACGAAGTGAAGATGACTCTAGACCGGAGTATATTGACGGAGCCGATCATCATAGACCACAACCGCTCGATCTTTGACACGGAGCAGTGCGCCACATTCACGGAGATCATCGCCGCCAGCAACATCCACCAGTACGTCATCGGCACGCGCATGGAATTTTCCCCTTCCTCTCCCACCTCAAGCAATAGCAGTATCAAGGCCTCGAAGATCGAATCCATCATTACTGATAGGGGCGACTGGGCCTTCAACGCAACGGGATATCGCTACTGGAACTCTCTCGAGAACTGGGATCCCATCCCGGCCGAGAAGCAAGATTCACGAGAAGTAATCCAAGCCGCGGGAGATGCGTACTTCGACCGGTTCAAGGACGCGAGCGTCGTGATTCCCTTCGGGATTCCTTGTTCGCGCCTCGAGGGCGGCGCGTCCACCGCTCCCTTGAACATGACAGGCGACTCCTGCACAGCCGCCGGGTTGCCTCTGGGGCTGGTGGTGACGAACCGTCGGTACGTCGTCGATAAAGAGATGGGCGTCGTCGACATCTTTCTCGGGTTTCCTGGCCTCGACAGGTCGCAGGGCAATGATGCGCCCATGCCCGACAGCCATATGTTCAGGGTCGAGGGGGGAAAGATCCGCTATATTCACACCGTCTCTTCCTGTGTGCAGGCGGGCTGTGGGATGAATGGCGTTGGACCGCCTCAACTACCGGGAAAGTCCCGTCCGTTACGCAGCGGATCCTGGAAACCCAGACTTCCTCTACGCTATGAGCCTATTACGAAATTGCGGGGTGGGCTTTAATTGGTTAGTGAGCCATGTAATCACGTTGGACGGAAAAAATACCTCGGAATGCATAGGTTAACTGTAGCTGTTTGGAAAAAAGACTTGTGTATGGCCAATGATAATTGAGCTTTAACAACTTATCACGCTTTTCTCGAATCTGTATGAGGCTGGCTAATTTGACTACCCTACGCCATCGTATCATCGTGGTGCCACTTGTAATGCGTCATGTGATTTCTGTAATTGGCATAAGCTTTTAGTTCCGAAGCTAGATGACAGTCCCGGATATAGGTATTGTCGGGGTCGGGTTTACAATATGAGGTATGTAGTTTTGCCAACGATGAATTTTCTGTTTCGGCAAAAACCTGGGGCTTTTGGATGCATCATTTGACAGATGGGCAGGAGTTTTTTATTTTTTATTTTTTATCTCTTTTTTTGGTTCGAAGACGGATGACTTTACTTGCAATTTGATACATCCTGTAGTTATAACCTTGTGCTCTGTACCAGCTCAATCTGGCGAAACATAGAGATCTATCTCTCTCTTCTGTACCTACAGCTCTTCTCCCCACAGAGACATTTCTTATTTAGCCCTTTCCAGTAATTTTCCGAGTAGTCAACCGTGATCTCTGACCCGGCTTCGATACCCTTGCTCACTAATATGATCCGTTCCGTATTCAACCAGGTAAACTTCTGATACTGAGAGTTGGCGTTACAGCTGTGATTAACAAACCGCGTAAAGTTGCCTTGCTGCCCCTGACAAATCTGATAACTCTTCGAGCCTATCCTGCTCTCCATGACATCGACATCCAGAAGACCTTTCGTGATGACCCCTACAAATTCCCCGACCGCCGTTCCCCTCTCGAAGGCGCACAATGCCATGAGGCCGTTGTTACGTCCAGCAGTGCGAAATACTTGGACCGGGGACGGGGTCGGAGTAGCGCATCCAAAGAGGGATGGAAAGCAATAACAACAGTTGAGCTTGGGATCATCGGACTGTTCCTGGTGACAAAGCTCACATACGGACAAGCTGGACACCCGTGTCAGGGCCACAGAAGAGGGCGGTGTCCAGCGAGGATCTTCGGCACCCCACACTACTTGATCGATGACAGATTCTTCAATATGCTGGAAATCGAAATTGGGATCCCACTGCAGATACGTCTTACGTAACTGTGTCGGAGGAGACCCATCCGGATGGACGACCCAATCGTGCGGGTGGCCCGAGTATATCCCTTTCGTTGGCTCGCCGACTATGGAGAGGAGCCACCGCCATTTGGGGTTCATAGTGTCCGCTGCTACCTCAAGCGCCGGTCGTAAATTTCGGAGACGTTGCATGCTCTCTTTATCGAAGCCTATGCGGTATTTGCAGAAGCGATATATTCCCATGCCCGCAAAGACCAACGCAGCCCAGCCGCCAGCGTCTTTTATCTCCTTGTAACCACGCCAGACAGCCATCTTGTTTCGCAGCTCTTTTTCGGACCAACTAAAGTTGTTCGCAGCCTCCACTAGAGCTGCCTTACGATGTTTTGTATTCGAAGTTTTTGGGTCACTGACTTGCAGCTGTTCGACGTGAGCATCGAAATGCTCAACCCATCGCGCTTGCACAATTACCTCAACCGATCTACAGGTGCGACTTGCTTGCGTCACCTTGCGACAGAATATAGTCGTGTCATTGAACTGAAGGCCTGTTGGGGAAGGGTTACTGGGCACCGGAATCGACAGGCTGGTTCCTGAGCAGCTTTGCATGTTGGCATCTTGGAGTAGAGGCTGCGTTACGAACTGCCCTAATATCGCTACCGGATCTATGCTAACACCAGTGTGGAGTTGTTCCCAAATGCCGATGATGAGCTTGTCCAGAGTCGAAGGCTTCAATGCGTAGCCAACCGCCTCGGCTTTCCGACGTTTCGGGAAGTTTTCATTCACCACCTGCATCTGTCGCTGCGTGTTATCTTCAACAATTGCGACGTCGCGGCGGCTGGGACGCAAGCCACTGATCGCCGTCCGCGAGCCACTTGCCTGGCTTTGACTATCCGGTGTGGGTTCTTTTCCGGTTACAACACGCCGCCTCTCTTTGTTGCTAGGGTCCTGGCTAGCGCTGTCGTGCGACACACCATGCGACACGTCATCGGGATAATTGACCGATAGGGGTACGATAATGCCGGACGTCGGTTCGGCATGTTGTTGATCGTCGTCTTCCCTGACATGTATTTCTTCCCGAGGAGTCGCGGATCTGGATGGCACGACCTTGGTGAGATCAATCACTTGCTACGCGATGAATGCGTCAGCATTCTACTAGAGGCGCCTGTGTTCGCTTTGTCTGAGAACATACCGAAATGACGAGACCAGGTAGCGGTTGCTGTTGTTGCCACTGCGCATTCTCATCTTCAGATAATCGGTTTTGGAATTGTGCTTGAATGCGAAGCCTTGGCTCGGTAAGTTGGTCGAAAGATTCCCAGTCAATGTTTGCACATGTCAGCTCGTCGGCAATGACGTTAGCCAGTTGCCGACGAAGGATGGCGATTTCCTCCCGCGACAGCATATCCTCATTGCCGTGAGCAATTTGGTGTTACTTTGATGTTTACATTTGCCAGGGTCAGCGAGTTACATTCAATGTTTTGCTGAACGCGAAAGGCGGTCGGATAACTTGTTGATTGGGAAACAGGGGGTGTGATGGTAATCCCGGCGGCTCGAGTCTGCCCGGGCAGTACCAGACCAGCCCCAAAATCCCCGATCCCGGACCGATCCCGGGCCGATGGATTGTGGCGGCGCCTCACATCCCCTTATTAAGCTGAATACTACGACCTTTTTCAGAACAATCATGTCGAACTTTTACATGTCGACGCGTAAAGCAGAAATAGATTGATGTTGTTTTGTCAATCGAACATTGAGCTGGATAACCTTCCTCCTCTTCTTCTTTCCAATATTTGCGCCAAGAGTGTAAAGTGACGTGTCGGATAGGGCTAGGAAGGATAAAGGGTGAGATTCCAGGTAGCGGCATACCGATGAGAAGCTGGCAGGACAGGTCGGGAACGTTGAACGCCACAAAATGCGGGAATTCTTTGTTGGCTCTTTGTCGCCACGGTAATGAGCCAGCCTAAGGCACCCAATTAGGTTAATGCCAATAGCAACAGGAAGACAAGCCAGCTGGATCGTGCGCTCTGGTAGAATGGATTCTTGATATTGCCATTGTAGGCAAATGCTTAGGTAATGGTCTGCAGAAAGGATTATAGCTGGCTAGGCCGAGAAATGAGAAAGAGACGCGATTCCTGATAAGCGCTCTACTAGGTACACAAGCTACAAATGTATAGGTCTGGGGCAGATCAAGAAATCCTATAGAATTCATGTTTTTATCCTAGGCGGATATCGTTGACGTTTCAATTGCTATATCAATATGTGCAATAACGAAACAAACTCTTTTAGAGATCCTAGGGTTATCATTTGACGGAAAAGTTCGATGCTGACAGGAAGGGACTTGAAGAGTTAGAGTAAAGGACCCACGAGTCCAGCACCAAAGACTTAACAGGACAACTCATGTGTTGATAATCCTGTCATATTCAAGTTACTAGCTCCTCTTAGGGTCCGTGAGCAGTCGCCGTTCTCGTCGCTGTCTTCACTTTACCCTGATGCTGGTTCTCTATCTAGTTAGCCAATCCCAATCCGGCCATGCACCAGCATCTGCTTACGGAATCACCATGGTCATAAGAATTTGGGTCCCGTATATTTGTCCCCAGCGTCACTGTCTTTTAATGTTTAAATGACATTGGATATGTGCTTAGTATCTGCTTCACTATCGACAAAGTGCTACTAAGAGCGTAAGAAGTTGGAAACTTTAGTAAAATGTCCGGCTTTCAAGAGCCTGGCCCTTTGGCTTTAGGTCGTATTACAACGAAGTTAGGGTGACGCTCTTAAGGGCCGATTTTGTCAAAGTTGCGACAAGCTATAAGCATCTGAAATGGGTAGCTACAAAGTTTAGGCGGGGCTGGTATGTATTCTTTCTCTAATACTTGCCATAACTGAAGGGGATGCCGGTATCTCCTTCTTAACATCTGTTAGAAACTACATATTTGTCAGATAGTATTTCTTCCTTTGTCGGCTCGCTCCGTAGCTGGAGCAACATGATAATCGCTTGAGTCCAGAGGGCATTTGAGTGTGGATAGAGTGACTGATTATAGACATTATACCTATACTGTATACCGCAGGTGTTGTTCGGAAGTAAAGGAATCCTACTAGAAGCTTGAATGACTAAATGATGCGTCTACCTCTTTGATGTACCCAGTAACAACATGGAAATTTGGTCAGAGAAGAGATTTAAGGGGTAGAAATAAATATCAGAGCAATGGCTTCTAGACCAATTTACTGTAGGTTAGTGACGATGTTAACCGTAAAGGCGTGCCGAGATGGGTGCCTGAGGCAAACGTAATGGGATTTGCAGGTAGATACAGTATGAAAGTATATATATCTGATCCGACATACCTATCACTAGCCGTACACGTGAAGACTAGTGTAACTTCTGTTCTTGTTCGTAGCTCGATGCCCCTTATCCATGAGATTTAAGAGGTCGGCCGTCAGTGGCACGAGAATACCAAACCAACAGCAACTGGTTGGCAGGATAATGACACCCACTGAGACTTCTCCCATCTAAATCAAAGAGTAAAGCGAAAAACTAATTAGCTGCGTTGCCGTCATCCAGTAGGGAATGAAATGGGTTCCCAATTCCAGTACCACCTTAGTCCAAACTCTTCCCAAATACCTAACTTCCAACTACACACGAATAGTGATGGCCAATGGCTACATTGCTCTACTCTGCTCGACGACTTAGACTCACAAAATTACCTAAACATGGAGTTAAACATCTCGGACCGGAAAGCGAGCATATTTCAGTCACCTCATGGGAAGACTTAGCCCCAAGACCGTGTAGTTTCCTGTCTGATGCCCACAATGCCGCCTTCTTCCGGTCTTACTTTCGTTTTCGTTTTCTCTGTTTCCGCTTGCTGAATCTCCTCTATTCCAAGTCACTCGACTCCGCAGCTAATATTCCTCGTTATATACTTTAGAAAAGCGAATGTCAAGTGCACTTTGATCATTATTCGACCGTCAATCAAACTGAGCTTTTCAGTCGGAGCGGGATCATGATACTTTAGAGTCGTCGTTTGCCATCGCCCGGTCGCCGCTCAGTACGAAGTTACGAATCAATAATTCCTTCCTATTTGCCACGCTTCCGTTTATGCTCCCAGTTATGCGCAAAGTTGCATGAGGCGGCCCGGAGAGGGTGATCATGCCACGGTCAATCTATCGCATACGGCATGGGTAGCTATTAATAATACGATTAGTCCGGATTACGGTGGAAATATTGTCTAGTAAAAAGAGGTGCCAACTTCTACTCGTTCTCCAATAACTAAGCGCTACCTGAGTTAACATCGCAACGTAACACTTCTACTCCAACAAAACCTTGCTATTAATTCCGATCTTCCGACGAATATTCAGAGATGCCCGCGAACGGCTCATCAGATCGTACACGCGATGCGTTTCCGGGATTATGAGGTCGTATTTACGAGTTGAGTAGCGTTGCCCATCGGGGCACTATCACGCGCGAAGACCAATATTCGCAAGGGGAACAAGAACGGAAATAAATCATCCCAACGGCGCGGGACGGCATATGCGCTTAATATATGTTATAAAGTGTTTTCGATTAGAGAGAGCCAGTTTTGAAGGAACGCTCGGAACAAAGGCCGTGCTCGATATCCGCCAACCGTCTTTGCCCAAGACTACCCACTCGTCACAGCCCAGGTTACCATTGAGGCTCGTAAAACACTGGCAACCTGGCCAATCGGCGCTCCATTGCCTATAACTCAAAGGGGCATACTGCAACAGGATGCCTGCACATAGTAGGAGTTTAGCCGGAAGCTGGGACTCCCCATTGGGTAATTCGGAAGGACGCAACTCCGACAAAGTCCACTCCCTCTCCGAGGGACCATGCGCTGGTATAGTCTGAGGGCAGTCTACGTGATTCTGTCCCACGCCTTACTTTCGGGTAGACATGTAATAATAAGGCCGACATAAGGGTTTCCTCGTGTCCTTTGACCCTCTGATCTACGTCATACCTGGGCCTGAAACAACGGCATTCGATATTAGGCTGACGTCGACACGGCATCACGTCCCGGGTTATGGGGAGGGCTAAGCTTTATTAATCATGCTGTGCAATATGAGCTGCAAAGCATGTCAATCCAATAGCTATATATAAAGGATCACCGCTGCACTGATGATCTCTTGTTGGTCTTTTCTCTTCTGCACGGAAAAGCCAGTAGTCAGATCTACAACTCACGATGCCTTCAGTCCTGTCAGTCGCAGCTTTCGCCCTGCCCCTTCTCGGGGTAGCCTCGGCCCACGGTTACGTGTCCGGCGTCAAGGTCAACCAGGGCGCGCTGATCCAGGGTGCTAACCCGAACTGGTACTACCAGCCCTCTGGCACGGCCCCTCAGACGCCCGGCTGGCAAGCCATGAACCAGGATAATGGCTTCGTCTCCCCGAGCTCTTTCTCCAGCGCCGACATCGCCTGCCACAAGAGCGCGAAGCCCGGCCAGAAGTACATCGAGGCCAACGCCGGCGACACTCTGACCGTGTACTGGAACACCTGGCCCGACACTCACAAGGGTCCCGTCATCAACTACCTCGCCAAGTGCAACGGTACGTAGTTTCAGACAAACCTCTCGGCCCGGATGAATTCCGCGTCCGAGCTTATTTTAGCAATGAAGTAATGTACTGACCCCGATTTACAGGAGAGTGCACATCCGCGAGCGCGGGCAGCCTCTCATTCACCAAGATCTCCCAGGGCGGCTACCTATCCGGCAGCAACCCCGGCACCTGGGTGACGGACACTCTCATCGCGCAGAACTTCGCGTCAGACGTCAAGATCCCCGCGGGTCTTGCCCCCGGAAACTACGTTCTTCGCCACGAGATCATCGCCCTGCACGCCGCCGGCAGCGCCAACGGAGCCCAGTCCTACCCCCAGTGCCTTAACATCAAGATCGGCAGCGGCGGCTCGAAGGCCCTCCCCTCCGGCGAGCCCGCCACCAAGTTCTACACGGCCCAGGACCCCGGCATCCTCTTCAACCTCTATAGCTCCTTTAGCAGCTACCCCATCCCTGGCCCTTCGGTCTGGAGCGGTTAAAGGGTGGATATTATAAATTAGGGAACTTACTGAAAGGAAAAGTTGGGGGGTCGGCATTGTTAGCATCTTTAGCATGGATAGAGGCGTTGTTAAATTCATGGCTGTTGCAAGTCACTATTCTGTGTCCGAATTTAACTGCATTGGTGAGACCAGCGTGATGACTATTTCGCACGTTGCACTTTTGTTACGAAAAAATCGAGGTCGCTAATCCCGCGTGGGAATTAACAATATAAATTCTACATGGCAACTTCTGTAACATCATATTACTGGTAAGCTACGTAATACTTACCGATACACAATTAACTTGAATGAATTAAAGTGATTATTAAGGTTATTTCCTTGAGTGCTAATTTAGTTAGATTGTTTCGTTGTACTTACGGTTTAGTTGCTAAGTAGGTAATTAGCTAATTAGTTAACTGGCTAAATCTTGGGCTCCTCCGAAGCAACAGCCCCCTTGCTCTCACCAGAAGAGACCTCTCTCTCATGAGCGGTCTTAGCGCGCTTCGCAGGAGGTTCTTCGTCAATATCCCACTCAAAGTAAGAGTCGTTCAAAGCGCCCAAGAACTTCGGCAAGCCATGAGAGAACTCAAGCTCAAAGGACCCAACAAAACCCGGTGCAGTTTGCGCAGCTAGTGCTTTTGCCAAGGGGTCATCATGCTTACCAGCAGTAGGAGCGGATAGGCTCGAAGTCTCTTCAGCAAAGCTTGTCTTGCTGTTGTTGTCGCTGGAGTTTCCATTGTTTGGTTGCTCCTGTCCTGGATCCGAGCTTAGAAGCGCTTCAAGCTTGTCAAGCGCTTTCTGTAACTCTGCGCATTGAAAGCAATCGAGGTACCTACCTGCCATTTCGGAGTAGAGTTGCTTGCTGTTCGCTTCTGGGAGATTCAGTGTCTTTTCGCTCCAGTGCGGACGTGTGGTGGAGCGAGGGTGTTGTCAAGATGTGCGTCGAGGTAAGATTGTGACATATTTATATGGTGAGTTGATAGCAAAGGCAAATAGAACTATGTATAACACGTCTTTTCTTATAAGAAGAACATTGTCTTGGTTTGGCCGGAACAAAGACGTTCTAGGATCAAGAGACAGCGCAAAACCAAAGTATGCGTTGCAATCAAATTCTTGTCTTTGTTGTCCGGTTCAGAAACAATAAGATAGAGCTAATATGTTCTCTTTGTCCCTTTTCTGGACTTGAATATTCGAAAGCCGGTCCTTACCTTAATATACTAGGTTAGGACCTATCACGCTAACAACTCGACGCTCTGTATGCCATGACTTGAACACAGTGCTTTTAGGATTTAATACAGGTGTCATTTGAGCAACACCGTCAAGATAGACTATACTACATACAAGAGTAAAAAGAATGTAAATATGTGCAAGTAATAAGGGTAGCAGACGAAGAAGAAGAGTAAAAATAACGATGATACACAATATCAATAAGTAAACAAGTAATGAGCAACTATGTGCGACGAAGGATAACAGAAAGAGCATCCATCATCCTGGGAGTCCCTTACATTCATCAATTCTCACAGCTGGTAAAAACATCATATCACACCGGATTTATCATTGGCCTTAAAGCTCTACCGTTTCGGTACTATTGCCGGAAAAGAGTTTGTTGATGTCAACAGTACCTCCAAGCTCGACCCTGTCGGCGATCTCCTCGGAAGTGAGGGACGGGCGCGAGCTCTTGAGCCACTCGTCCATGCTCTTCTGGTCGGGGTTCTTGTACTCCAGGGTGCGTGCCGGCAAGACTCTGGTGCACTCTGTGAGCTCGTTGAGGTTGTTGACGCCGAGTAGGCTGAGACGGATGTAGGCACTTGCGTAGTCCTACTTGCTTTGGTTAGTGGTTCGCTATTGTCTTCATTCTTCTCCTCTTCCTCCATGCGAAGAAGTATTGAGGGGTCTGTCGGGATTAAATTTAAGTCACTCACCTTATTCCAATGCTCCTGACCAGCCGATCCGAGGAACGTCACCCATTCCCTAGCCGTAATAGCATACTTGGCCAGCGCAATATCGCTCGGGAACTTGAAGACCCGTGCAGGCGCTTCGACCGAGCCGTAAGTCTGCTCGTAGTACAACACGTCCCAGACGCCCGGGGTGCTGTCCTGCGGGTCACCCGCCCTGGTGGCGTTGACTGCCCGCTGTTGGCTCGTCGTGTGGGCGCCGAGGAGCGCGACAAGGGAGTGCGGGCTGATGGTCTTGTCCCGGAATAGTCGGATGAGATCCACGGCCTCTGCGAAGGGGCTGGGAAGGAGCTCGCTTTTGTTCGGGACGGCGGAGTCTGTACGCCCTACGAAAGATCGTACGCGTGGCCCCAGGGGGCAGACGACCGTCGCTACGTTGGCTGCCATCTCTGTGTGTAGTGTGTTAATGATCCGTTTTCATTATCATACATGGATGATAGCGCGTCGAAGTAGTAGAATTGGCTTACTGTTGAGAGGTCAGCATCAAGATAATTGACAGGTGAAGTATGGATTAGCACGAGGGCAGGATTCATACATACCGTATCATGTCTGCCATAGAGACATTGTAGCCTCTTTTGTTATGCCACTTGTCATACCAACCGAGCATCTTCTCACACATATCTGGGAGGCCAGCATTTTCCGGGCTTTTATACTCATCTGTAAGGCAAATGGACCCGTCAGCACCGCCGCCTTCATGAGCCGTGACCTTCGACCAGGCTCCAGCATCGTGGAAGCCCAGACGAACAGCCTTGCGAGCCCATTTGGTGCACCGGCCTGACTGTCCTCGAAAGGCGACGGTCATCTCATCGGCTATATGCTTCCAGACGCAACATGTATCCTGGGCACAGGTGGTGGAATTCAGGGGCGGGACGTCAGTGTAGCTGACGTCGCTCTCGGGGGCACCGAATCCCAGGAGAAGCTCCGTGAGATCGCGGCCTACTTGGGTCAGGTTCGCGGGATCAAGTGTGGCAAGGTCGCCGAGTAGCTGGAAGGAATCATCGCCCTCGTCTCCGCCGATGTTTGCGAGATCAGCTGGGTTCAGAACGTCGAGTTTCATGAGCTGCTTCGTTCTAGGAAATCCTGAGAAAGCGTTGCTTGGGACGAGCATGAGGGTCGCCCCAATAGCCGCAAGAAGAGTATATGAAAGCATAATTGCGGATAGTGTAACTAGTACGGCGAGTTGAGATCTAGCCACAGCAGCGGTAGATGACGCGAAATCGACAACTATGAAAGTGCCCAGAAAGGATGGCGACGATACTAGATATAAATCTCAAAGGTTGCCCTACCTAAGTAGCGAAAATACATAACCGTGCCGTACCTACAGGATGCTAGGAGCACGTACTAGAGATCGTTTAGCACAGTATCGCTTAGCATATCTTCGCATTCCTCGGTCTCTAAACAATAACGGTGCCTTGAATAGGTACACAACTTCCAATCATGGCGACAGCACTCTAGAGCCTCCGCATCAGCCAAGTGTCTTTTTGGCCTCAGGCTAGTCTCGCTGCTGAGATACCAAGCGGCACACGACCAGGCACACCAATGCAGCCCATAACACGAGCGCTATAGTGAGGGGAGACAGGGCAGCGTATTGAAGAGATAGGTGCCGCTATCCGCCTCTCCTCAACCCATGCCGCGTAGGGCCGTCGAAGCTTCGCGTTTGAATTCCCAATATCGCCCGTCACCCGCTCCGATAAAGGGGCCCGATGACAAGGGTTGTTATCACGACATGGCCGGGTAAGGCACGTGTGCGATGGGGCAGATGGGAAGAAAGAAGATTGTTACTAGACGAGAGCCCTGAAATAGGAAAGAATAGAAGCGCACCAAACCCGGTCGTCAGACAACCTTTACGCGCTCACGCCAAGACCTTCTCGTCCTGATCTGCAGCCGCTTTTCCCCCCAACAGGAGGCGTTAGTGACGACGACATCGTCTTTTGCTTGCTGATCGACCTGGGTTTGTTCAGAGCGTCTAGTCTAATGGTGTCACGAGCAAGAGGAAAGGAAAGGAGATGTCGAAATTGCTCAGCGTTAATAATATGGACCCCCTCTCCTGGGAGCGGATGTTCCCCTTGCAGGGGGAAGAATACCCGCGATGGCACAGTAGATAACGCCACACATATCGCCTAGGTTAGGTTAGAGCAGGTGCCTACATAGCGAAATTCTCCTACACTTGTTCCGTACATACCGGTACCTAGTCTACCTAGGTCTGGTGCAGATCCCATGTTGTATTATGCCTAGCAGTTATTTCCTCACCTTATCTCATCATGCCTTTGACCGGGCATTTTTCGTTTCGTTCCTTACAAATGAGCTCATAAGATGTCTAATCGCTTGCTACCCCAACATCTTGATTTTCGTGAGTGATCACCGTGATTCAGCCACCAATTGTGACTGACCCTGGTTGCGGCAACCTGAACCTGCTCTAAATGCTATTATTACTGGGTTGTATCTTATGATTTGCTTTGCAACCGTGCGTAAGCCCTACGTACCTACCTAACATTTACTAACTCCTACAGATACAGAGAAGAATGCAACCCCGGATCCGGTCGACATATCTAGCAGGCACCTTCCCAAGCAGCCAAGCCAAGCTAAGGAGAAGCGCAGCACAGCCTTTTCCTTGGCCATCATGGGTTGGCAGAAAACTGAAGTTGACTCATGTAGGTACTGACCACGATGGTGAAGAAGAGAGGGCTTCAGGTAATATTGTTTTGCCGCCATTCTCATCAGGTTCAATGCTTATTAGAAGGAATCGGGAAGTAATAAATAAGCATGCGAAGGCATGAGGTATTACGTACGCATCTTTCTCCCCTTCGCTTTATTTAACCCTTCTCTCTTACAGGGTGCTCCCAAGACCGACCCATCATGTACGTAACAGGCATCGTAGGAATGCTGGACTGCAAGGCGGGGAAAGAGGCTCACTCGCAATTATATGCCTTGCCAGGTAGAGCAGAAACAAAAGGCACAAGCGCACGCATGCCGAGGTGATACCGTGCGTACATCAAATCACACCTCGCCTATGCAACATGTTTCGTAGCGTAACAGTTAAGTCTACTTGTTCTTTTTGCATATCACATGCGCCGCCCGATGCATAACTAAACATACAGTATTATTGTTCCTGCCGAGAGGGACAAAGACAGAAATTTAGAGAGTCTTGACACCGTCCTGCATGGCCTTGATGTAAGTGCGGTCGGCAGAGTCCTCGCCCAAGCTCCAGCCCACTGCGTTCATTCAACGTTAGCGACCATTTTTAGATACGGGCAAGATCGGGAAGGAGGATTTTAGTTGTGAAAAACAATCAAATAAGAAAAAGCGAGAGAGAAAAGTAGTAGGTTTTAACTTACTGATGCCACCAAGGCTCTTCGCTTTGACGATCTTCTCGAACTTCTGCGCGATGAACTCGGGGGTATCCCAGGTCCAGAACTTCTTGGTGGAGGCCTCGTAGTACCATTCGCCGCCCTCCTCCTCGTCGGCGATGCCGTTGGCGAGGACGGGGACGCCCTCGCCGAAGGTCACGGCTCCCGAGCGGCCCGTGTCCTGGCCGTTCTCCTCGAGCACGGCCGTCTGGCAGCCGATAGGTTGCGTGCACTCCTCAGCCGTCTCAAAAAACTTGGCGTAGAAGGCGATGCCCAGGTTGATCTTCGCGGGCTCTACGCCGAGCGCGATGTACTTCTCGACGGCTTTGAGCGAGCCCTACACGGAGCTGTGGTGGGTGGTCTCGTTGTCGCGTCTATTTTTTTTAGTACTGTGTTAGCCACCCAGCCAGTTGCGCGTGATATGGATAGGCATAGAGCAGTAATTACCTGTTCATAAGATCGTATGTCATGACCTGTTAAACAATGTCAGCAACGTAGTGGCATACCTTTGCTTATGATGCGGGCTTTACTCACGTTGACGACATCGACAATCTCGTTGATCTTGGGTACCTTCTCAGATGTGAAGGCAATCATGTCAACCTCCTTGCCGGGGACGGCGATGCTGAGCTCCTTGTCGCCGATGGCGTCTCTGATAGCTTGCAAGAGCAAGGGGTAGTTGTCGATCTCGTCAACCTTGCCGGAGTTGGGGTTCTGTATGTAGTCCTCTCCGTTGCCACCGGGGTACTCCCAGTCGATATCTGTTCGCATTGTCCACAGTCAGTAAAGCCTACATAGTTTTCCGATGCATCCTATGAGCACATACCAACACAGTCGTATCCAAGGTTGTCGAGCGTCGCGGCGACGTTCTTGGCAAACAGCGCCCGGGTCTCCTCGGTCTTCTGGCCAGCGCTGAATCCGGCGGTCAGGCCCCAGCCTCCGATGGCCAGGCACATCTTAGCACCGTCGTCGAAAGATCCCCGGAGAGTGGCAGGGTCGACGAAGGGCGTGAAGGGCTGAGGAGGGTCGGAGTTGAACACGAGGGGATCGGCGAATGCGGTGATGACGTGCGTGATGCCGGCCATGGCGTCCTTTGAAGGGGAGGTAGTGTGCCATTGATCATAGTACATGGCGAGTCTGGGGGCAGCAGCAGCAACGCCGGCCATGCTGGCTACGGCAGCGGACTTTGAGAGATACATGACAGGCCAAGAGTCTAGTCGTACAAGGAAAAGGTTAAGAGATCAGTGCTCTAGTACTGTATGTATAGGGATTGGGCCTGAGGCTGATTGTTGATCGACTGATGATGAACAGTTGATCTCTTTTGAGAGCAGATCTGATATATATATATATATATATCCCTAATGTCTAACGGCGCTCTCTTTGACTGACAAGCAATCCCATCGGAATGCATGTGCACCCATCACGTATCCACATGGTTACACTCCCCTGGTATGCTGGAATGCTGCTATGCCGCTATGCTAGAGCTAACGCCAATCTAATCCTTTGTTTGGGTTACCTATTCTTATTTTAGAGCTCCCACGTGAAAGGAAAGATAGATACATAGTGCTGTTGAATTGGCCTGATTCGTGTGGATGCGCTGTTTGTTTAATGTCTCAAGAGAACAAACTCACAGTCATATCCTATCACCTTCCACTTTGTACTATATTAACGGGCTCACTATCTCACCATCGTGAATCTATAAACCCCTTTTAGCAAGTTCCATCGTAGATCGCAACGCATGTGATTGGGATGATGTACTAGAGGCCGACAAGACTTACCTTTAAACATCCCTTTTCATCAACGATCGCAATATAGAGTGTTTCATAACTGGCTAGATAGAAAATGAGCCTCAGGCGGACTTAGTGCGAGCCTGTTTGCCATTCGGTATTACATCGCCCTCAGCTTCCTCTTCCAGAGAGCCAAGACTTTAACGTTACCCCATATTCTGCCCATATCCGGGATCGTCGCCCACTGGAGGGAGATAGGCAGCTTTTAAGTAAAGGCTCTGTATTCTGTAAGCTTCTGACTACTATAGTATGTAGGAACCTTGTATACTATAAATATCAATCTAGCACGCTAACGCCGACAGTAGCCTAACCTTACACAGGTACAGTATATCAAGCAGGGCCGCCTCCATCGATGTTACGTGAAATCAGTAGGGCGCCATCGTAGGATTATGCACTTGCAGCTTGGAGAAAGAATTCCAATCGGTCCGGCGCCTGAAGGTGACGGCCGTGACGAGACAACAGCCATGGCGAAACTATAAACTGCCATGATCGCCGGTAGCATTTGCCATGACTTGCTTTGACTGTGGCATTTGCCTGCCCCAACTGCTAGGTATCTGACGGCTAGGTATCTCCCTACCCATCTGGTCTACGAAGACGCACGAACACCCGACATGGCCCAGTCATGCGATTGGCACTCTATGCAGAAGGAAGTAGCCCAAGATCTTACCTGTAAAGGCTCTGCTCTGGGACTCGAGCTGGGTAAATACACCTACTCACCTACCTGAAGCTTTCGTTTTGTAAGGAAGATCTCAGACTATTTCCATTTCCCGTTTCCCCGTTACAGCCACAGCCACAGCCACACGCTCGTTAAAAGCCAACTTTGAATCTGGTAGCTTCCAACCAATCTCCGGCGTGCACCATATGAGATTTGTTTCACTCAGGTTACGCAACGTCATTCTGCGGTGGAACGTATGTACTACGTAACTGGTTTGTCCTTTCTGTGCCTACCAGTACAATATTTCTGAGCGTAAGCCATACCGCCCATGTATGAGTGTTGTTTCCTGCCAACTCAATCTCTGTGGCAATGGGTATCTGATTCAATCGGACTAACCCGCGAAGCTGCAAACATCCCAACGCCAAACATAACGCCGTACTGACAAAACGCCTTGAATGGGATACCCTACCCTCTCTTGCTCCTCATCGGTCCCGGTCTTGGGTCTCGGGGTAATAACAACCCCCCGCAATGACCAGGTTCATCCTGGTAAACTGGACCTTCAACACTGGGGTCTTCTTTGTTGGAAAGGCACTGATCTGATCCGGGGTGATCATGACTTCCTTGCCTTTCTTCTTACCCGTGCTAGAGTTACCAACAACGGGCTGAGTGGTAGCTCCGGCCTGTTTGTTTTCGCCTTGTGCACCTGCAGCAACTATCGTGCTATCACCGTCTTGAGTATTTGGGACGCGGGTCCCTTCAGCAGGCATGTCCACGTCCCACACTCGCACGGTATTGTCCTGGCCACCTGACACGAGCACCGTGCTTTCAACACTGAAGCTCAGAGACCAGATACCACCACGCCCGTGCCCACGGCAACGCTTTATGCGAGTTGCTTTTTCAATGTCCCATAGAAAGATGTTGCCCCCGACATCTGCCGATGCTAGGATTTTGCCATTTGGAGCGCACTCTAGTGCCGAAATGCAGTCTGTGTGGCCGGTGAAGACTCTGACACAGTTGCCATTAGCCATAGCCCACATTCGAATGGACTTGTCCGTCTCGTCCGAAGCAGAGAATACATAGGTTCCGTTGGGATGCCAGGCCACAGTCGAAATCGGGGTGTCATGGCCGACCAGAAGCCGCAACGCGGACGCATGATCCTGTGACCAAATTCGGACAGTCTTATCCCAGCCACCGGTGACGAAGTAGTGCCCGTGCGGACTCCACGAGAGGCTGAACACGGGGCCATCATGGCCTTTGTAGATACAAAGACATGTCCAAGTATCTAAAGACCATAGTCGAACCTGGCCATCTGCTGAACACGAAAGCAATAGCTTGGAGTCCGTTTCTGGCTTTGGTGCCCCCTCATAAATGGAACGATCAATATTGGCAATAGCGTCAGAGAACGCGACAGCATATACTGGACCAGAATGCCCAATGAGCCGCCGGTTATTAACCTTCAAATCTTTCTCTGGCTCCAATCTGGATCGGAGCGGTTTCCCATCAAGAGACCAGACCCGGATGTACGACTCTGTAGTGCCCACCGCTACGAGCTTTTGATCCTTTGAGAAGTCCATAGAAGAAAAGCTATTTTCGAAGTCAGATGCAGGTTGACAAGACCAACGCATTAACCCAGACTTACCTTCCTAAGTGGTTGTGGAATGTAAACATGCAGACAGAAACACCTGGTCCGACACCGCCGGTACGACCCTCGATTCGAAACCGGTCGCGATTCTCACGTACTTTCTGCATCTCTGTGACTACGTCTCTTCCGCGGGAAGGCGGGTATGGTATGTCTGAGCGCTGGGGAGAATCCCCCGCCTCCCTTTTGATGGGATGCATCGAATGGAACTCTTGAACAAGCGTTGGAATACCTTCTTTTGGTGGGTGAAGTTGGTCCTCCTCTTCTAGTTCAGCAATCACGTCATCTCGTAGTTCATTATCCAGAGGTAAAGGTCCTAATTTCAATGCTGCCTGATTCTCCAGGATGTCGCGATTTGCCACGCCACTGCGGCTAGCGAGGCCTGGTATCCCTTCCTGAATGTCGGCCTCATCGAGTTCCTGGTTACGGGCTCGCCTATAGATGGCCTCGAAGCTGAATGGCTCGATCGGACCGCGATCAACAGAGTCCACACGGCAGTATTGTTGGAGTATGTCGATAATAATAGCGCCGCACTGGTCCAATTCTCGTTCTAAGAAGTGGAAAAGGTGGCCTGTCAACGACTTGTTGATAGGGATGACATAGCGATTGTCAAGATAAAGTTTCGCCATTGAATTCTCCCGGACATGCGGCGCTAGTGTGATTGACTGCAGATTTCTCAACTCGTCTATGCGTGAGCTCTCAAATCGACCGCGGCAGCTGGTCATAAATTCCTTGGCGTGTCCAACTGATCCCTGACTGACCAGTCTGAGGTAAGAGTATACAAACAAGGGCCACATAACCTTACCCAATTCAAACTAGAACGGCGTCAGACACATGTATGCATATAAAACATACAAAAGGGTATCCCGGATGTATTTACCTTGTAGAGGTCCAGGCCGTTATCTACCCATTTTTCATAGTGCTTGAACGAAGTCAAGTACTTTCCTGCGGGAAAGACTCTGTCTGATATTGAGGCCATATCGCCCTGTTGGCGAGGACGCCCGTTTTCATCCAAGTCTCTAACTTCCTGGCGAAAGATCTCCTCAGTGCGCCGATATCCCTTCTTAAGCAAGTAGTCCGTAACCTAATCGGATATACGTTAGTATATTGCTTAATACAATAGCATGAAACGTGATGTCAGGTGTATGTTTGAGCTATTGATTTTGTAAAGTCTATGAAATAGCGAAGAGACCTAATGAGCCGCAGCACGTGATGGACTATAGAATTTCATAGCCCTCTCATGGGATGTGTCTTCAACGTGCCTGTAGTGACTCGGTCTCTCCCGGTAGTTCGGACGTCCCAAGGGGTGTGACGCCCTCGGAAGTAGGACTGGATACCAAACTGGATATCCAACTGGCTTCATCCTCTTCGGTGAGTATGTCGTCGTGTTCAATACTGAGATATATGGTTGAGAACGCTGGTTCAGTAGAGCCAACTTCTGTGCCACCCAAATGTGAATATTGATTTTCGTCCATTCTGTTAGGGATGGGTGGATTGTTCGATACGAACGGCAGGTGTATGTTCAAGCCAAGGTGAAGGCTTGCTCACTACTATACTATGTCGAATAGAACATTTATGACAAAATTCGGGGAAGAATAGAGAAGAAGAAAAAAATTACGAAAGCCAACGGGAGAAGAGAAAAATGAGAGAATTAATGTTATGTCGTAACTTACAATCTGGTTTAAGTTTTGGTTATTTGGCGGCGGGGGAGGAGGTGGTGGTACCGCTGTTGTTGATGTTGGCGGTGCAGGTGCAGGTACTGGTGTAGTTGATTGCACTGTTGTGTTAGTGGTGGCCGGCACATTTTGAACTGGCGCATTTGATGCGGCGGTAGGTTGGGGCGTGAAGTTGCTCCCAGGCGCACCGCCGGCAGAAGGCGGTCCGGGGTTCGACATGGCAACCGCTACCCAGTATATTCGTCCCGGATAATAGGCTTTGGTAATAAGTATCCAGTAATATGAGAGATTGAGGAAGAATTGGAAAATACTGGAAAGGGCTTGGGGTTGAGGTTAGGTTTAAATGGGAGGTCCGATGGGGAAGACGAGGCTGAAGCTTTGAAGCTGCATGTTGTATGTAGTTCAAACTAGCCTTTACGGCACGCGTCGAATGTCTACCTAAGGTTTTAAGTTTGCTGTACCACTCTGGTAAAAAGTGGGTACATCACAGGTAGTAGGAACCGTATATAGTATGTACCTTACGTCTTGGCTGTCCCTCACATAAGTATCACCCACTTCAAATCCAATCGTACACCTTGGAAATGGAACGAAATTTAATTTCTGATAACTTTCCTACTTAGGTATAATTCAATTGCCTGGGAAATTATTGTCCCTTTTACGAAAAGAGACCCCTGAGACAGCCAATTCATCAGGTAGGCCTGTACAAAGATACATGACTGTATCTTGATAGGTACTTTATGTCCAGGATCCCTGAGGCAGCTCAAGGATCCTGGGCTAGGCGGGGAAAGGTCAGGTATGGGTGGTACCTAGGTCCTGCTGGGTACTGTACAGTAGGTACAGATGTACTACCTGGCCAACCGTAAATGGAGCGCTACCTGGCCAGTATCAGTTACGCCTCTCTCAAACAGCCATCAGATCAATTGCGCATTCAGGGTTCTACAACCACATTTTACACCATTCTGACCGTCACCGTGGATACAGTAGTTGCTGTGTAGCCTTTTCAAAAACAAAGCCGCCCACGCTGTGTTTAGCATATTTCTGTTTCCTTCGCAATGTCAAGCAACGGCGAAAGCGGGGCTTTTGTTCCTTTTACCAAGGCAGAACGAATCCAACAGCTGGCCAACATAGATGAGGTTTACCCCCCATGTATCCCTCCCGTAATCTCTCCTCTGCTAACTATCGAAGAAAATTGTCAATTTGTTGAGGTCCACCGGGCAAGCCGTGCAGTCTCTCGGAAAGAGAGAGTCACGCGATGAAGACACGATCATGACCGACACCGACCCGACTCAACAGTTCAAATCCTCCATGGACGAATTTCTGCAAACTCTTCAGCAAGTTAACGTCGGCATGAAGCGCCAGATCTGGGGACTGGAGGAGGCCGGTATTATCTCGCTCGGAAAAAAAGCAGCCAACAATAAAGATGAGAGTAGCGAGACGCAAGCTAATAATGCCCGCAATAGGCTTCTTGAGCCCGATGGGAGCGGAAAGATTGGCGGCCTGGACGTTGGCTGGCTTAATAGCCGCAGTAACAAAGTCGAAAAGGAAATGGAGGCAGACTTGTGGGGGGAAGCCGAAGATATCCTGCGGCGGCTCATTGCATATCAACAGCAGGAGGCACAATCAGTCACCAGCACGACATGATGTCTTCATGTACCAAGACATGAAGCACCGCAAGCGAAACAAGTGATACTTCATATGCGCATTCATGTTACGATCATTCACCAGTGCAGACTGGCTCTGAGAGGTCGGACTGCATAATGGCATCTTCTATCCTAGTGAGCCAGTTGCACGGGTAAGTACCTAGCTCACGGTTCTCGTTATTGTGGAAGCTTACTGCCCACCTATACTGCAGTTAGCAAAGAGACGTCCACAGAAATGTTACATGCTCGTCGGGCTGCAATTTTCCGGAGGTCTTGACCATCCTAGGGTCGAATTCTCCGCCATCGGGCAAAGGAACCCAACTCTCAATGGGATCCTCGCAGAATCTTGGTCGAACCAGACTCTGGGGTTCATTCTGCGAACCCTGGAAAAATCCTTGAACAGAGCTTGCTGTCGTGCGGGATTAAGTAGAGTTCATTTGTGCCAATTGACACAAGGAGAACTGAAGAAGACAGCCAACGGTGAGTTTGGCATGGTTCAGCGGTTCTATGGACAGCATGTAAGTAGGTCTCACGAGACATCTTCGGCACGACTGAGAGGAAGTAGACCGAGGGGCTGAAATGTCCCACGCAGTTGTATAATCAAGGCGACGTACTGATATACGTTTCTCACCGTGACAATAAGACATAATCAGTAATTATAATCTCTAAATAGGAAAATCCTATAGACTGTAATACGGTCAATTGAATAAGTCACAGGCATCTTTTTGATTCTACCTGGACCAATACCTAAGTACAGTACCGGTACCATCTTCAGGCTGAGCGGGTACAGTAGTTGTGCTTTGGCGAGCCCGCAGAAAGATTACGTAAGGGAACAATTGTGCCAGAATGAGGAACAACCTTGGAGTGGGTCCCTACCGCATTACTCCCTGGAGGTGCGTGAGGGTGCCAACCTGAGCTGCCTGGTAGTCTGTAGCCCCATCGGCGCCAGAGGTGCGTCAGCTATCATCAACCATTGCATCTATCACCAAGAGCTTAGTTCCTCCTTCACCTCCTCATCAACCGACAATTGAAATTTGCCCACTTCCTTCCCGTGAGAGTACCTAGCACTTAAACCTACTATAATGGATTTAGGAGAAGCAGGCGATTCGCCTTGGGGCGGTAATTGACTCGTTTCACCACGATTTACTGAACGCTATCTAACAGTCTTACAGACGTACCTTCTCAGTCTAACCCATCCAGCATTGCTAAAGGTCTGTCGTTCATATGATTGCTCATCCCATCACAATATAGCTGCTAACGCGAAAGATTGCTCAGATGAACCCTCCAAAGCCCAGGCATCCGAGTCCTCTCAACAATCGCAACCGTCAGTCAGATCGCCAGCCCCTCGAGGGGCACGAGGACCAGTGCGCCGACTGGTTGCTCAACCGACAAGACTCGAGGCAGTTGATGATCCCCTCGGCCCGCTCGGGCCTCTGGGAGGAACCTCTGGCCCAGGTGCAGACTCTCAGGCCGATGAACCCCCAGCACCACCCCAGAAAGAACAGGTCGTTATTCGAACCACAATGCCACAGGCTTCACAACAGAAACGGCCGGGGCCAGCGGATCCCCATCGCATAGACGAGGACGATTACGACCGGCCTTCAGGTCCAAGACCGCCTCCCCCAGTTCAGGCTGCACAGCCAAACCCCGTGCGCACGAGCACTCAACCAAGTGTTAGTGTAGAGCAAGCAGCAAAACCTAGCTTTCATATAACTGTGGGAGATCCGCACAAAGTCGGTGACCTGACGAGCTCCCATATCGTCTACTCAGTGCGAACTAAAGTACGAACGACCTATGCTCAAAGAATCTAGGTACAGAGATGCTGATCGTAGCTGGGCAGACCACATCCAAGGGTTACAAGCAGCCTGAATTCGAAGTGAAGCGCAGATACCGCGACTTTCTGTGGTTATATACCACATTGCATGGAAACAATCCAGGGGTTGTAGTACCCCCACCCCCTGAAAAGCAGGCGCTCAACCGCTTCGAGAGCAACTTTGTCGAGTCCCGCCGAGCAGCTTTAGAGAAGATGTTAAATAAAATTGCCGCGCATCCAACACTTCAGCATGATTCTGATCTGAAGCTCTTCCTAGAGAGTGAGGCTTTCAACGTCGATGTCAAGCACAAAGAGAGGAAAGAGCCTATACCGAGCGAGAGCAAGGGTATGCTGGGCTCCTTTGGTATCAGCGTGGGAGGTGGTAGTAAGTTTGTTGAACAAGACGATGTGAGTGTGTTAAAATATCGCCTCTTCTCGTCTAGTGTCTAACTTGGTACAAAAGTGGTTCCACGACCGACGTGTCTACCTAGATGCCCTGGAAAACCAACTGAAGGCTCTAATGAAGTCAATGGACACCATGGTTCTCCAGCGCAAGGCGATGGCAGAGTCGGCAGCAGATTTTTCGGCCTCACTACACGCGCTTTCAACCGTAGAACTAAGCCCGACACTGTCTGGGCCTCTCGATGCTCTAGCCGAGCTGCAGATCACTATACGCGATGTTTACGATAGGCAAGCACAACAAGACGTGCTCACCTTTGGTATCACAATTGACGAGTATATCCGGCTCATTGGCAGTGTCAAGCAGGCCTTCTCCCAACGTCAGAAAGCATTCCATTCATGGCACAGTGCTGAAAACGAGCTACAAAAGCGCAAGACCAGTCAAGATAAGCTACTCAGACAAGGCCGATCCCAGCAAGATCGTCTCAGCCAAGTTGGGGCTGAAGTAGCAGAAGCTGAACGCAAGGTACATCAGGCGCGGTTACTCTTTGAAGACATGGGTAGGCTTATGCGAGCTGAGCTCGATCGGTTTGAGCGTGAGAAGGTTGAGGATTTTAAGTCGTCAGTGGAGACATTCTTGGAAAGCGCTGTGGAGGCCCAAAAGGAGGTAAGTCTTGATTCCTATTCTCATGAAACGCCTCAGAAAGCTAACGAAAGCCTAGTTGATCGAAAAATGGGAGACTTTCCTAATGCAACTAGACGCCGAGGATGATGAGACAGTTTTCTATCGTCCTCCAGTCATACAAACTGCAGATAAGGCCACAGGTCGCGGCGATACTGCCGTCGACCGCGCAAGGGCCACTATTGACGAAGATTCTGATTAGGCGTAGATCAGCAGTAATTGAGCGTGGGGTTAATAACTAGGTGAGAATGTTTGCGATTCACACGGAACGCAGATGGATGAATCAGAATAACTGTACACAGGGTTTGTACATATAAATTACAAAAAGAAAAACCCTGAATACTCTCATGATGTGTAGAGAATATTGGTTCTAGTGTTAATGTACACAGAGCAGATGAGCCGCTTAGTGATATACAAACGTAGGCCCATCGTCCTAAAGGCCTCCTGTCGATGATTAATCGTACCATTTCCTGGTCTGGCCACGGCCGTCTTGCTAAAGTAGCATGGTTGTGACTTCTTTATTTCTTCTTTTTACGCTGTTCCTGTTCAGGAAGCTCAGGCATGCCGACAGCATACCCGGCGATGAGATCTGCCAATGCATCGTGACTTCCCGCCTTAGCAGCAGCGGCAGGAGCGTCCGACTTCTTGTCCTTCTCAGCGGCCACCACGGCCTTTTCACCCTCATCAGTAGGGGCCTCGTCCCAGCCGTGGCCGAAGCGGCCTCGGAAAGCGGCCAGCTTTCCTGCCTCGTCGACCTCGAGGTTTTGCAGGCTCTTCTCGTTCGGGTTCCAGAGCAGGTGGTTCCGCGGGTCCTTGGTACTCTTGTACATAGCCAGCGGCGAGCATGTGCGCATCGTGTACATGCTCCCGTCGGACAGTTGCACGAGCTGTGTGAATGTGTACGGCCGTCGGGGCCGCTTGATTAACGTCGCGGCACGACTGGGTGTGTGAGACAGCGGCGTGTGCGAGGGCGCTTGGTATGCGGTGCTTGTATGGCTGCTTAGCGGGTTGAGGTTGAGAGAGGCTGTCGGGCGCCTTGGTAAGGCGCAGGGGAGTCTTGTGGCCATTTTGATTTCCTGAATAGTTGTGGGATACGATGCCGTTTGGAATTAGGTAGGAGACGTATGTGGTGCGAGTAGTATCGGTGGCAGTCGTCCTTTGGTCGGATTGCTCGATTAATGTTTGATTCAAGACCTCGATCGTTCTCCGAACTTTCCGGAGAATGCGCCAATGGAATGATGATTGATTCAATTGGCGGGATAGAGCAAGCGTGTACGACCGTGTGTCGCCCGTCCTAGCCCCTGTCCAGAATGCAAATGCGTTGTAGTAGATAACTGAGGAAGATACCTTCACAAATCCCACGACTGGCACTATCACCAAATTTCTGGAGTCAAAGCCTGAGCTGGGGAATTTTGGTAGTCGGTCCGGTGCCAGTTGGCGAGTACCATTGCAATCGTGCCAAGGTCCTGTCTTCAGAGAACAAGGGTCTTTCCTATCGTTATCGCAAATGCAAGTACCTGGGTATATGCACATGCACGTCACTAAGACATCCCTGTCCGTTCTCCAAAAAGTTGAGCTCCGGCTCGGATTCTTTTCGAGGCATCATTTTTGGGGGCTTGATCACTTTCTTGCATTGGCGTTCATTTCCACCTAAAACCGGACAGGAGGGAGTCTAGCATTGACTTCATCCTCTCCTCTTGCTGTTCATGGACTGAGATGAGGAGTATCCGTGGCCTACGGCGGGCGATTCCGTCCACAAGTCCACATTATGCCATTCCCTTTGCGCATCGTCCCTGTCGGAGCTTAACGACGTCGCCAGTCTGGCGCAACCAGAATGTTGCGCCGGCGAGTAAGGATCAGAGCAAACACCCGGATCTCTGCAGTTCTGTAACGGCCGTCATGGCCAAGCTCCCGCACCCGGCCGTCGTCATCACTACCCTCGACCGAACGTACCGCGCGCAAGCAGCCGCTCGTGTACCCATCGAGAAGATGCAACATCCTATCGCCTGCGGCGTCACTGCCTCCTCGTTCACATCCCTGTGCATCCGCCCGAAACCCCACATCATGTTCAACATGACCCTTCCGAGTACCATGTACGAGGCCCTCGTCTCGTGTAGGGACTTCAATGTTCACGTCCTTACTCCTGACACATACGGGGCACGAGTCGCCAGCGTCTTCACTCGCGGTAATCGCCTCTCCGTTTCCGGGCTTCCCGAGGACGCCCCTGACAACGATGCCGATCTAGGAGTATTTGTAGGCCTGAAAGAAGAGGGCCTTCATCAAGTGGATATCACTAATAGAGACGCTTGGCATGAACAGTATCATGAGGCTAAAAAGATCGGCCTCCAGTACTTGGAGATGGCAGAAGAGGACCTGCAACCTACCGCAGAAGTCAATGACACTTCCGAGCCACAAGGTCAAGCCCACGAGGTTCCTTGTTTGCACTTTCGGGGCATCATGGAGGTATTGCATTGTCGCGTGGCTCGTACAGTTCATCCCGAGCTACCTAGTGCCGGAGAGAATGTCATTGTTATAGGTGAGGTCGTTGGTGTGACGCTCCCAAAGGAGTGTGACGAAAGGCCCGACCAAATACCAGTCGCCTTGGGATACGCCGATAGGAAGTACAGAAAAATCAGCGACGCTATTAACCTAAACTGACTGGGCAATTCACAAACCGTATCGCGATGCTTCCCCTGGGAAACATACCCCGAACATCATACCAAAATACCGACGTTAAGGCGCGCGCGCATCCAGAGACTCTATGAAGACGTGAAGGTTGCCTTTTTCGACAACAAGAACTCGCGGTTCTCGCCGAAACATTGAGACCGAACGAAGAGTCCCTCTCTACAGGGAGACATCAGCCCTGGCCACAATCCACAGTCCAACCAACGACCAAGAAAGTAACGCACAGCTGCAGCTGCTTGTGCTGTCCATTACCTAGGCCAGCTCCGCAGACCATGAGCATAGCATTGCCCTTGTACTAAATCTGGAACATGTCGCATATAGATAATGTGTACAAAAGATGTATATAAACGCCACTTGAATGTAACATAATGATAACCACCAATTCCGTATCAAAGTAAGGGGCGGAGTCTCCCTGACATGAGCTACGTCAACGCAATAGCCGACAAACAGTGCTGTTCTACCTACATATGCAAATATAATCCCCATGATGCATCACCGTTCCTATCGCGGTTGACGCCGCATGCTTGGTTGTTTCACTGATCTTGCCACTTACATGTAGGCCAGTCTGAGAGTCTCTCTCTCTCCTCTAAGTCGCATAAGTAAAATCCTCAGTATTTCTGCTATGTAAATACCCAAAGGCAGAAATCTCAAATAGTAAATATTTTGTATTTGGCAAATATCAGCAAGGCCACTTTATGTAAGACATATGTATTCCCCACCACTTCCAAACCCAATTTAGGATTTACCAAAGCTACTAAGTATTTAAACTAATAAATAAGTCACGGGACACAATGAGAAACAAGAAAGCTGGTTTTGAGTAATAACGCAGTGACATACTAGGTTAGTTGATTCTGTGCGTCTCCAGACATGTTGCTACCAAGATTGATAGGATACAAGTGACGGCTTCAGAAGAGGCTGTTTAGAAACCACGCGACCGGCTAAACGGCACCAGCACACATCGTTTACCCAGTTCAGCGGTACCTGAGAATCCCGGGGGCCCGGTTGTGAAAACGGCGCTACGACAGCATTAGCGAGGTTCGATGACATCGCTGAGGAGATGTTGAGAGGTAGATCTAAAGCTATGATATTACGCCTCCTATACCGAAAGCAGCCATGCATGTTCACATAGTATAGGCGCTGTAGAGGAGCTTTATCAATTCTTGCGATGATTGGTTGTGGAAAGTAATGAGAAGCAGCCAATTCTCAGCGGTATTGGTTCCGAAATTCACGTTTACTATGTAGTTGACGTAAGGTGTAAATTAGGAGATGCTGTCTTGCATTTTCGATCCTATTCCATGTGGCACGGTCAACAAATGACGTCAATGGGACAGTTAAGCATATTTTGGCACCCTAATTCGGCAACTCCCTGGCGCAGCGAAACCAAGAAGTCGGCAGCCTAGCATCACTAATAGAGCTAGGTAGGTATGTACAGTACGTACACCTTAGGCACCTAGTAGTAACGGTACAGGCCTCAGAGGCTTTGAGACGTTTCTATCTACTGTAGATAGTATGATTGAGTACCTGAAGCATCTAACGGCGAGGTACCTAACCTACATGTAGAGCTCTGCCCCACTGCAGCCGAGGTACAGTGGAACTTGAAGCAATCTGACACATTTTAAGTAGCTGCCTCAGTTGACGGCATTGCGCATTATGTGTTGAAATAAGTCCTAAAATTGTATCTTTTCAGAGGCGACGCCGTTGCGATGCCAGGTGGCTTTAGCGATTCAGGTACCCTTAGACCTTCAAGTGCAACATCCGTTTCTTCAATCTTGTCGCGCCTACCATAGTGCTATAACACTGCTACCGTACTGTTGGGGTCGGCTCTAATAACGAACCCCACCATCACCATATAACATCATCCTCACCCAAACTGGACCCCTAGCAAATATTACTTATACATTATAACAGCATTTCTTATGCCATCCCTGATAACCTCTGCGACGGACCTTGAATAGCCTTCAATTTCCCTAGGATCGCTTCTATTAATACATAGAGTTTTAGCTAAAGCTCAACGCCGTCATTGCCTCAATTTCTAGGGTCCTTGCCGTCTTACGATTCCTCGGCTGATACGACATCACGGCAATTCCGCCTTCTGGCGCTGCCGCCCACCGCCGGACTAATAAGAAGAGCATGTCGTCGACAAACATCGAGACCACCAGCGGGAGCGATCCGCACGGTCACGTCATTCGACCCCGTCCACGTAAACCTCAACATTCACAACTCACCGAACTCGGGAGAGAACATAGCAATGGCTCGATCAATGGCTTGCTCAACACTCCCCAATCGCATGAGCTTGCCTCAGATGTGACCAGTGGCCGCTCGACGCCCGTGCCCGATAACGCTCTCGCGTCGACCAAAGCTTTGTCTAGTGCCCGAAAGCAAGTCCGCGCCGAGCAGCGACGACGGCTATTCCCCACCATTGAATTCGCCGAGCGAGTCTCCCACTTCGATCCCGAGTCCGACTACCGCGACTTCCATGGCTTCTTCAACCTCTTCTGGATTGGCCTGGCTATCATGGGCATAACTACCATGTTGCGCAACTACAAGGACACGGGCTACCCTCTGCGCGTGCAAATATGGGGTCTATTCACCGTCAAACTGTGGCACCTGGCCGTTGCCGAATTCCTCATGGTCGCAAGCACATCAGTCAGTTTGCCTTTACATAGGCTCTCCAGGAAGAGTAAGGGAGCATGGACGTGGAATAGGGGCGGCGCCGCCGCACAGAGCATATACCAGGTCGCATGGTTATCCATCTGGATCGCCGTGCCCTTTATTCTCAACTGGACTTGGACCGCCCAAGTTTTCTTCCTTCTGCACACCATGGTACTCCTCATGAAGATGCACTCATATGCTTTCTATAACGGCCACCTCTCGGAAACAGAGAAGCGATTGCAAGCCCTCGACAAGCCAGACGGTGCCTCCAAGGAACCCGCATATACATATCCGACAGTCGAGAACCCCATGGGTGCCGTGAGACATAACGAAATCGCCGCCGATAGCGACAGCGAGGGCGAGGGTCTATCACAGCTGCGAGCAGACCTCGCGCGAGAGTTGACGAGTCCCATAGGTAACGTCACGTACCCGCACAACTTATCCTGGGGCAATTACGTTGACTACCTTATGTGTCCGACTTTATGTTATGAGTTGGAATACCCGCGCAACAAGTCGATCAACTGGACAAATCTTGTGGCCAAGATAATAGCAACGTTCGGGTGCATCTTCCTCCTGACCCTCATCTCGGAAGAATTTATCCTGCCCGTGCTCCAGGATTCGCGGGCTCGGCTTGACAGCACAACGCTGGTCGGCGAGAAGCTGCTGATCCTGGCCGAGTCGATATCCTGGCTGTTGTTCCCCTTCATGCTGACGCTGCTACTCGTGTTCCTGGTCATTTTTGAGTACGTTCTGGGGGCCTTTGCGGAGATTACGCGATTCGCGGACCGCCATTTTTACAGTGACTGGTGGAACTGCTCGGACTGGATGGAGTTCAGCCGCGAGTGGAACGTTCCCGTGTACTCGTTCCTGCGGCGCCACGTGTACGCAACCTCGAAGCCCACCATCGGCCGGAACAACGCCACCTTTGTGACCTTCCTCGTGTCCGCCATCGGCCACGAGATTGTCATGGCCTGCATCACCAAGAAAATCCGCGGCTACGGCTTCATCTGCCAGATGCTGCAGCTTCCCATCGTCATGCTGCAGCACACTCGCTGGGTCCGTACTCATAAGACCGCAAATAACGTGCTCTTCTGGATCAGCATGATCTTAGGACTCAGTTTAGTAAGTTCGATTCTATGCCCCTTGCATACACATATCGCGAATCGGTCGGGGAATCCTGCTTGCTGACTTGGAGAAATGGTAACAGATCTGCTCCCTATACGTTTTAGTCTAATTCTCCATGTTTGAAACGAACAGCTCCGAAATGCGGGATGAGTAGGCAGTGATTGGACTTGCATATCTCGGTACTTTAACCGACCTCTCTTAACTCAAGCCCGGTCCAAACAGAAAATGACAAACTTTCGATCCGGAAGAGAACAGAAAGACGGACAGAACGGGAGAAGGGCAGATAACGGGAGGAATAGGAGTGCATAACGCAACGCAACGCAACCACAACCGACCAAACAAACGATCGAGCAATTATCAATCAATCAATCAATCAACCACCACAGTGACATAACATTAACCTAAACCTAGGGCGACGAACCGGAAAACTTTAACTGTATATATCACCGGGCATTGCATCCCTCTTAATGCATTATGTATGCATTAAGTAGTGTGTATTAGGCATTGTGCATAGTGTTGCTGTTGTACTTTTTACAACTTTTCCTTTTTTCTTTTTTTTTCCTTTTTTTTCTTTTGATGTTTGATTTAAGTCTAGCTTATACCATCGTAGCGAAAGATACCACCAACCAACAACTTGTGCTCTTTTCCTCCTTGCAGTATAGTATTCCAATAATCCCCCCTTTCCTCTCCTCTTTCCCTACGATGCGAATACTCAGGCAGAGGTCAGCCCTCCTGCCTCCCTCTTTCGCCGCACTGTTTGTTGTTTGCTTACTTACTCAATTTAAGATGACATAACATGGCATGGATGGATGTGACATATGGTACTTTTCAGGAGAATAATGCGCTACAACGCATTCCCCGCGAAATTCCCATCCATTCATAACGATGCACATGACCTCTAGGTGTGTGAGTGTCTATATATTATTCACTGGTATGTTATAGTGGTGTGGTAGCCAGCTCACTGCGTCTCTGCCTGCTTACATGCCTATACGGCTTCATGTATTGATGACGATGACACATAAGTAGGTACAGACATATGTGCCTAGGTATATACGTATATACCTACATAATAGAGGTATTATAGAAGAAGAAAGCATGTGATCACCTACTGGATCAAGACAGACGGGGGGTGAGGCAAAAAAAAAAAATTTGGTCAAAAGTATAGAGTACCTAGGTAAGCGAGCGAGCGAGGAGAAGCACATAGGAAGCAGAAAAGAAGGCAAGTAAAAAGGGATCGCATAGAACAACCCAAACGCAAACCCAACCAAAACCACCACGCCCACCCCCAAACCCCAAACAAAACCCCAGAAAATCAAGAGAAAGACTACCTAATCTCGCATGACCAAACTTACATACATACATAAATAACATAGACACACGCTGCTGTACATACATGCATATCCCTACCTACCTTACATTGGTAATAATCAATCAAGTAATCAATCACAATCCCTACGTATAGTAGCTTACCTACCTTACCTCGCATAGATCAAATAGGCACCCCTTAAAAAAGGAGAAGAGCCATGTGTATAATCCGTATAGGACGACCGAACAATTGAACCAACGTTCGATACTACCGAGAGACTCCATTGCTGAATCAAAAATAAATAAATAAATAAATAAATAACTCATGGTGTCATTTTACGCACGCGAACACTACGGGGAAAGACGTGGGAAAACGTGTTACCGAAGCTGGAGAAGAATTAGATAGATTATCTAGATGCATACTGGTTTATTATTCCTATTCATATCTCTTTGGGTCCCATGTGACCTACTGCCATACTGTCCAACGTTGTGCAAAGATCCCAGATACGGTATATGCAGGCCGTTAAGGCTTTTAAAGCGGATCGATGTTTACTATTCTTACGTACGGATTATCTACTGGTCAACCACTTAGAATATCCCACATAACGGTTCGACAATCTCATAAACTATCTCTTACACTCATCACCACAGAAGCTCAGAAGCACAGAAGCACAGCACAAAACAAGGACTTAGGTAATGCTCGGGTCAATGACTCCATTCATTCATAACAAAGACACCTGGCGTCATCAGAAGGGGCGGGAAACCAGAAACAGTAACCCAGGCCACGCAACGAGAGCAGCCAAACTTGTACCTATGTGTCTATGTTAAGGGGACTCCATTCATTGGAGTGAGGCTTCTAGTCAAGACTGGAAACCATCAGATCTGCTCAGTAGCCCATGCACCCGGCTTATGAACACTAAATGAGTGTACAGAAGTTGGGGATAGCTCCTCTTCCACATCCTCACCTTTCGACTGACGAAGCTACATGACCCAGTACAGAACAAGTCTCCTGCCTTTCCATCCTCGCATAAGACTCCCGTATAGAAGGCATTTCGCAAAAAAAATATCATATCGAATAGAACCGTGTCCCATAGATGATCCCCAACCAGTTATCTCCATTATGAGCCGGACTTCAGCAAGGAGCTCTATCCTCCTTCGTTGATGCATATGTAATTGTATATGTCGTGTAGCGTGCGTGACACGAACGAGAGATGAGAAGCAGTAGAAAACTCGGAATACATGGAAAATACTGAGAACGATGCCGCCTCATGATTTTCGTAAGGTGACGACGGTCAGTTACGACGTCGATGGTTCGGTTTAGGAAGGATACTGATGTTCCGAAGGACGGACCTTTGTCCACCGTAATCCTTCCTGATTGTTGGCCCAACCGGGAGAACAAAACGAAGAGTGTCTTCAAGTGGCTTAGCCACTTTCCACTCAGTTAGGGGACTCCGGAAAGGAAGTCATCAAATCGTTACTGCATTTATCAAGTTTCGCATGTAGTTGATGTGAAGCCAGCCAGATGCATGAAACGCCGTGTAGAAGTCCTGTAGGAAAAAGAGAGAAAAGGAAGGCAACAGTAAATGGAGCAAAATAAACAACCAACTGAAAAACGCCGGGAATTAGATGACAACTATAATATATCTGGGACGCCTCAGGCGTGGACATCCGTTGATCGGTGGGATGTCGCATAAGGAAACTGGCTAAAAGAGATGTCTCCCTCTTCGAACTGTGCCGCATAGCGGACACTGCCGAATAATGGGGACGCATCGGGCTCGTAGTAATCGCGGTGGTATGATGATGTATGCCCGTGTCCTCGCTTTGAACGAGTAGCAGAAGAGTTCGGCATAACATAAGCCGCCTCCGTCTTGTACGCACGAGTCTTTGGCGGTTGCTCATGATAAACCTTTTGGCGCACTGCAAAGGTCTTGGTGCCGCTTCCGCTGTACTTATGTCGGCTTATGGGCTCGGGGGAGTGAGTAGTACGCCGAGTCCGGCGATGGCGACGTTCCCGCTCGGATTCCGATTCCTCATCATCAGAATACAGGGGTGTGTGGCGCGAGCGGCTCCGTTCGTGTCGCTCACGTTCACGCTCAGTGTGTGGATACCATGTGTCCGCGCGGCCCAGCCCCGGGACAGGAATGGGGCGCGCACCAAAGTCTTCTGTATGCGAGCGCATTGGCGGGGGAATCCTCTCTGAATGCGACTTCTGTAGCGAAGGAATGGGCCGAGCTGAAGACGAACTAGACTCTAGAATAATGGGCTGGTGATCTCTAGAGCTGCCTTTCTTATGGGAAGATGGCTTGTCTCTCGCTGACCTTGGGGTCTCGTGCGACATTCGGCGTGATGGCCGAGCCGATGATCTTCTAACTCCCTCATCTTCGGAAATATCTGACGGCTCAGCTCCGGGAGGAGGCGGGGCAAAAGGTGCTTTTGTTGCGGGCGGAGGTGTTGGGACCGGAATCATCGGACTGTTGAATGTCACGGGGGAGGACCCTTCGGCAAAGGTCTGTGCACGGGTAATAGCAGGTGGTGGTTTCCCCCCTGAGCGGGTGAGATATCTGATCGCGCTTTCCATGTTACCAGAATATTTCCTGGTGCGGTCGGATGCCTGTGGCGTCTCGATGTCTTCCACCTTGCGACTACTGCCAGGTCTCTTCTTGTCGGTCTTGGGCGCTGACTCGAAGGTAACATCTACGTTATCATCATCATCCGACGACTCTGAAGATTCCGATGTGTCGGACTCGATGATAGGCGCCCTTGCTCGCAGCTTCTCGGCACTAGCGGCTTTACGGGATTTCTCTCGCTCCTTTTCGCGGTCACTGTGTGCCTTCTTCTTTTCTTCTTTCCGTCTTTCTTTTTCCCTCTCCTCTCGGGCAAGCCGGTCCTTCTCTTCTTTACGATCTCTAGCTTTTCGTGCTTCCCTGTCTCTGTCCCTGTCCTTCTCTTTTTCTTTCTCCTTCTTTTCACGGGCCCAGTCTTCTTCTTCCCTACGTCTGCGGCGATCGTCATCTCGTCTAGAAAGCTTTTCTTTCTCGTAGCTTGCCGTTTTCCTAAAAGAGCGGGGTTCTTCGAAAAAACGCGCAGCTGTGGTGGTATCTTCCCACGACCGAGGTGGTGTTCTTCCGTATGGACCCGGTCTTTCGAATGTGGTCGCTCGTGGCGAAGCATCTTTTATATTGACGCTGTAGTAGAGTGATTCCCGGATCGGGGTGCCACGGGATGGTGATAATACCCGTGCTGAGGACCTCTTAGACCTCTCCCTTTCTCTCTCTCTCTCTCTCTCTCGTTCTCGTTCTCTTTCCTTTTCCCTTTCTCGATCTTTCAACATTTCATACTCATATTTACGATCGTATCTCTCACGTTCGGCCTCATTACTGAGTATCTCATAGGCCTGCTGTACCTGTTGGAACTCGTTTTGTTTTTGCTCCTTCAAGGCAGCGTCTTGAACTTTGTCGGGGTGACATTTGAGGACCAATTTGCGGTGAGCCGCACGGATTTCAGGAATCTGTGCATCTCTTGGAACTCCAAGAATCTTGTACGGATCATTTTGGAGGGAACTCATGGTGATTGGAGGTGCAGTCGTCCAGCGAGGGCTCGTCACGAAGGGTTCCGTTTCCAACAGATCGTATTATTGTTTAAGTTAACGACGGCTAGGTGGTAACAATGGGCGTTCGGTCCTAGGGCGTACTCGAATGAAGCTTGCTAAAGAAACGGCTGTCGATTTAAACACGTCACAAGAAACAAGTTGACGTGTGTATATGAACGAAGAAATAGTACACAGCCTGCAAGTGACAGACTATAAGAAGGACGAGTATGAGTCAGATTCAATTAAGAACTGACTGTCGAGAAGACTGGGACGATACGGGGATGGTTCCAGGGGGGAGAGGCAAACTAGTTGAAGGTTAATCCGCGATCAACCTTAATGCTAGCGTAGAAGTGGTCAGACTGGGAAGGCCGATCGAATCCAAGTGATCCCGGGAAGGGGGGGTAAGGTGAATGTCCTGGGGGTGGAGGAAATCCAGGGGATTAGTTTAAATAAGAGGACGGACAGTTAAAATGCCTTGGTGTAAAGGAACGGACAATGGCTGGTTATGAGGTCACAGAATGTAATAGTAGTTTTCAAGAAGAAGGGTTGTGCAGCCAACAAGGACTGGAGAGGGAAGAAAGAGAGGGACCAGAAGGGGGGATATGCAGTATTTGGGGATGCGGTTCAGTTCAAGTTGAAGCCCCTCGAAAGCAAAGCCAAAGCAGAGCGGGAGCGAGAGTGTACACAGCAACCACTGCAGGTGCTGCACCGTTGCTGCACCAGTGCGGGTGTCAGTAGGGTAAGTACCTCCTACCAAGGCAGGTCACCGGTGGGTGGATGGGGACCGTAAAACAGACAGTGATGCCAGTGGATGGAATTGGGGCGAAAATCCACTGGTGCCACACAAAATCTGGGTCCCTCCAGCCGTATTGATGTTGGATGTGACTGGATGGTCGATGTCGCTATAACGGGCAGAGGAACAAATGCAAAGTACCGAGGTACCTTGGACACTGGGCGGTCTTCTGGACAGTCCGCGAGATGCATGTACCTTCTGACCGTACCTACCTCAGCGAGGTACCTACGGTTCCTGGGGCGGATCCCGTTCTTAATAGCCTGGTAGGCGCTGTACCTTTAAGGGGCCTAGTGACCTAGTGACAGCCAGACAGCGACCGGCCGACCCCTCGCTAGTGTTCCTACCTAGTCTCTTAGAGCGTCGCTAAATCTGCTCTGTTTAGCCAAAAGGGGTCCGCTGAAGTACCACTTGAGGTATCCCTCAGCACTCCTCTCGACTCTACCAAGGCGAGGCACGCCTAGACTTCGGACTAGTTACGACAGCAAAGATGTCGGGTGACTTCGCTCAACCCGGCAAGTCGCTGCAAATCGGAAGTATCGTAGCTGAAATGGCAAGGTACAGACAGCAGGACTGGCGCGCAGTTCAGTGTTATGGCGGTCTTGTTGTGGATTTGACAAGTTTGACGAGGGATGATTCAAGAGCACGTGAGAATGATTGTTGTTGGCGATGCGAACAAACAAAGCATCCACGCAATTGGAATTTGTTGGACAAATAATAACAGTTCCCGATCGCCCGAGTGATGCTGGGCTACGTTTAAGAACTTTCTCTATTTGGGCACTCCGTATAAACGGAAAACCTACTACAGGTAAATAGTTTGATTTGGTGTGGGCAGGTATGTATGTATGTTTGTAGGGTGTATGGTGGTGTTGATTCGGGCAGTGCAAATAGGTAACGTCAAGGTTGACGCAGGGCCTGATTCCAATTAAATCCCAGCCCGGAAATACGAACAAGCAAGGCGAGCTCAATGTGTTGGTAATAATGGATAATTGATCTATGCGAATCTCGACCTCGCCGAAACTCCTTCGTGTTCCATTTAATGAATTTCAGGATGCTTATGTGCTATCATTCAATATGTAGTACCTATACGGATACCTTGGTATGTAGCTGAATAATTGAATTGGATCACACGTGCACAACCTCGACGATGTCAAGCGCAGAATAATAAGCCCATATAAGACGGTTCCAAGCCAGTTCCACTTCACTCGAAATGATATAAGCGGATCAGCGTACACCTTGTTAATAGGTAATACAAGATTCGAGGATGTAGAAAGTAGAAGACAATCTCTAGAGGGCTAGCAGAAAAAGAATGAATCATCCAGACACCGTAGCTTCGTACGTGGGCATAGACAATTCAAAGCCTTCGGCATAGGCGACTCGGCGCGGCAGAGGTAAAGATGGATGAGTAAGACGACCGGCGGGCTGATGACGAGCAAAGACAGGTACCGAAAACAAAAGAAGAACCCCCGGATTCTTGGTTTGGTGATTGGCCGTCGATCCTACAATCGGGGATTGACGAATTCCACAAGCAAATGTCCAGTTATTTCAGTCGAGTCAATAGGTAGTCAATAGGAGAATGCGATTCTAGCTATCGATACTCGTTTATAATGATTCGAGGATGGGGGGACGGAGGCAAATGCTACTGCTGCTGCGAAAGCTGTGCCATGTACCGATGGTACCTAGTACATACGTACAGCTGCGTTACGACGACGCTGCAGTAGTTGCGCAGTTTTGGTCCGCGGCAAGCCAATAAATTCTCCAGGTCCCGTTCAGGCCAGATCGACTTGGGGCGAATAAAAAGCGTGAAGGCGGGCTCTAAAATGGAGCGCAAGGGCGAGTGTGGCGAAGTGTGACCCTTTTTGGATTTTGGAATTATTCGACTCTCGAGATTCGTCTCGATCGAGCCAAGATTCGCAATAGCGAACTTTGCTCGTGGCTAAGTCGGTGCAGATGAGCAGAGATGAGCAAGACTTGAAACCGGATTTCCAGATTACTGGATAGAACGCGTCAACCTGATACTCTGATACAGGTTACAATGCAACAAAGTACAAGGAGAGCAAAAGTCGGTCGACCATCTCCCTAGAAACGGGAGTTGTTGTTGTGGAGTGGTACCCGCCGCTTTCTTAGATAGTAGCTTAATGCACCGAAGGTGTATGTATCTAGATGAGCGGCCAGATATGGACGAATAGGTGAGACAGCTTGTCGAAGGGAAATCGGCGGTGAAGGTGGCGGTTTGAGATATTATTCCAAAAGCAGTTGCAATTGTTGCACTACTTATGCTCGATAGTAAGTACTTCTGGGAGCTTTAAAGCATTTGACGGATTGTGGAAAGACCAGCAAAAGCGATGATCCAGTTACAGTTTACTTCCATTAGCTTAAAAAAGGCCTGTTAGTAGCAGATATGTAGATGTGTACAGTTATTGTTGGTGTCCATAATTAGGTCGTACCCAATATGATGGCATGTTGCTTGCCTACCTTCTTCTCTATGATTCTTTATACCTGTACTACCGATTTCGAGGCCAACCAACGCAAACAGTCACTTTTTACGGGGGAATATGGGGTCGTTTAGTCATTAGTTCCTCCAAGAAAGGGATGGATAGGAATGTTGGCTCCGTAAAACTTGTGAGACGTTCTGCAAGGCCCTTTTCCAAGCCTGAACCCTCTATGTCTGTCTGCACAGAACGAAAATGATATGTTGGTGGTATTGTGGCATTACGTAGTTAACATTATGTAGGTAGTTAGTATAAAGGTACTAACAATATGTTGCTGGTTCATCAACTTCCACGTGTGCTCTCATCGAGATGAGGTTTATTTTAAAGCAAACAAAGAACTCACTCGAACTTATCATTAGTGCCGATATCAACAGTGGACACTTGCCAGGTAGGTAGTCAAATCTGTCCACAATTCAACAGACCTACACATATCTACACGTCTGTAACTACATATTCAGGGCTCGAAACTGATAGAAACCTTGTGTTTCTTTTTCTTTTCTTCCTTAACGAGGAATCCCGATCTGCTGGCTCTTCTGCCAAAACACCATGTTGTTGTACACACGTCGTCCTTAGCTGAAGGAGAGACGATTGGCCCTCGTTGGATATATCATACACAAGTGTTTGCGTCAAGATTACCTACTTACGTATTCCTAGGTAGGCCATACCTACATCATAAGTCGGGCTTCAATCGTCCGCCCGTGAGCACGGCAGTGTCCCTGTTTCTCGATTGGCAGCCTTGCTATATCTTCCCAGATCTCATAGGCAATTGTCCTCCGTCGAGATTGTTGATGTCAAACAGCCGGGGTTCTCGTCATCTGCTTCGTCTAGTATGTATCATATGAATGAATATTTGTGTGTATACCATCCTTGATGAACAGCATCGTGGCAGATTTACGACGAGTTGGTTTCTTTCGTTTCAACAATGCTGCTACTGGCTGTCATCGAGTAGGGGACTGGGCCACTTTCCCGTTTTGAATTTCTCCTGCAGCACCAGCTGATCCCCACCACGCTACAGCACAGGACAGTATAAGGTGGGCAGAAGATGAGCAGAACATGGACAGAACATGGAGACCAGGAGTAACAACATATCGTGCGGAAAGCTCGACAACGATTGGAGCTTGGTAATTCCGGGTTACGCTGGTGGTAGAGACACACCAGACCGAGTGACCTGCATGACCCCTCAGCCAACCAGATTTGGATCGAAGACTTCGATGCATCAACGTCAGCATCAGCATAAGCACCGCAAGGCCATCCTTTCACACAGCCAGCTACGCCTAGGTGTGCCTGTCTTAACCAAGGTCGAGGACAGAATGGGGGTGGCCCATTTCAACCAAGGACCAGGGATAAGAAGCAGGTACACTCGGCTCGGTGGATGCATGGCATTGGCACTGTCACCAGCAAGTTGAACGAATGCTACAGTGCTGTACTATGGAACAGATCACGATCCGGATCACGTTATGTCGCCAGCGCCGTTACGGTTGGTTGCTCAGTTCTCATTTTTCATCCCAAATCTCTTGTATAATCACAGGCTTGCCTGATGACTTGTCCGTCGCACGAGGCCTCGCCATCTGCTCATGAATTTAGCATGGGGTCAGACATGGGGTGATGGGGTATGGGTGGTGTGGGCTCCTATTCGAACGCAATGGGTTAGGTCAGCATAAAGGAAAAGAGGGGAAGGAGGAAAGACCAATAGATCTATCACTTCAGACAGATGAGGGTTTACTAGGGGCCAATAGATGTCGAGAAGGAGGGGAGAAAAGATCGGTGTCGCGGTGCCAGATTGCAAGCCACGGAGCATCCCATCCAGCATAAACACATCCTGACCAAACAGTTAGAAGCTCAAATACAGTGGTTATGACTCCCCATCGTCGGGAAGTTTTATCAACCTCGCATGCTGGGTCTTGAATTGATGACCCCAGTCAAGGAACCCCAAATCCTCGACCGGTGTGAACCACACAGTCGCCAGACAGAGGCTATCGCGCCAGGGAGAAGACCCCTATAACATGCACCTACCTCTTTGACCTAGGTATCGACAGGTTTGACCCTCATGTGCTGCAGATGAACTATATGGAGGAATATGTACGCTGTAATGCACAGCACCGTTGGCCGGACCACAGCAAGCCATATGATACGACTAGTGGGCTCTAGGGAGGAAAGCGAATCCACCACCGCACATGAAGCCAGGTTGACTAGGCTCTAACTAGGCCAATATCAGCGGTCAACGTGTGAGTTCAGGGATAATGCAGGACATCTGCGAGCGGGAACGAATCGCGCTTCTGCCGCCCGTCCCACGATTGCCCAAGCTGCTTGTCTAAGAGCCTGTTGTCCTGTAAACATCCCAAGCAGAGAGCAGACGCTGACCATTTTCTGGCGGCATCGTGTCAATCACCGAGCATCGAACCATGATCTTTCTAGATAATCTTATACATATTCTGTACATAGGCGAACATGACGGTAACGGGCTTATTTAATAGCCTACGTTCCGCCCGATCTTCATCAGTTTCTCCCTTCCCCGTGATAGAATGATGTTCGCATACTCCCATTCCCCATCACTCCGCAACAAACACGGCTTACCCGAACACCCTGTAGTGTCCGTAGTCCCCGTCTGTAGTCGAGAAAACGGCTTTCCTTTTCAGACCTGGGGGTGGGGGCGGGGCTCTGTGTTTCTCTTTTGTTGGTCATATGGGCAATGTTATGGGACATGAATAAGAACATGTAAGAAGCAAAAAGACGAGCGTCAAAAGAGGACGCATGTTTCAGAGCCAGGAATGAGATAAACTAAACTCATAATTAGGGGACTAGCTCGGATTTGTAGACTACTTCCGACGCTATACAGAGCTATCCGACTCTTTACACTACCTAGCACTGAGTTTACCCCACGGTTGCGCGTGAAGTCTCGAGACAGTCAACGGACAGTCACTGGGGGGTAATTAGGTAGGGAGGTAGCACAACCGCAAGTAGAATTAGGACTTATTTCCACAACTGCAACTCTTTGGGTTCTCGCGCCTATCCGGAACTTAAACAAACTACTCAGATACGTATTTAACCCCTCTTTGCGAAACCAAAGTTTCCTAGGGCACTATTTGGGATTGAGAATGCCTAACCTAGTTCGATATCGAATCTACTGCTACGTTAAGGTAGCATGGGAATAAGCCCCATGGATTAGTATATGTAGCTGCAAGGTGGTGACAAGATAAAACCAACTGTCATTCCCATGAGATACAATAAGGGGTTGTGAATGCCTGAGACGGCAACGGAACGTACGCCCATTTGCGAATCGCTGCCTTTTCAACGCAATAGAGCGATATTGTAGCATAACTATTGCATCTTCCCACGTCCCTGGGGCATAGCGGTGAGGAAGCTTACCGTACCTTTCCCAAAGGACTATACATAGATGACTGCACGGATGCTGCGAGAACCCGAGAAACCCCAAGTAACCACTGGTAACCACCAGTAAGCCGCCCTCTTCTCCTGACTTCCAGCTATTACCCTGGCACAGCATACAGGTAACGCCTCCTCCTCTTCAGAACTTCCTTAGTACCTCTCTAGCACCTCTTTACAGTCTAGTGTGCGGTGTAGTGTATGCAGTCTCAGGACAGCCAGCCTATCCGGATCTATCCAGATCTGCCGGAGTCCATCCGCCCGTCCAATCACTCGCATAAGCTGGCCCATGCAAGAGGATCTACATACTTCCGATTCCCTGATGCCATCGTCCTCTGGTCCCTCCAATTACAGCGAATCATGTTGTAGCATCGTGAAGAATTCTATGATTGGCCATAGGTCTCGTAGCTCAAGCGCCGTATACCACCCTGCAGCCCATCTGACCACCATCCATACTTATTGCCGCTCACCTGAACGGCTTTCTCCTTTGGTGACGAAGAGCACATATTTCCTGTTTACTGTAACGAGTATGGCTATCACTAGGCTATCACTGTGAAATCGGGAGCTACCACAGCAGGTAGGTCATCGGCATTGCATATCTCAAATGGCATTGCTCAGTGACATCGATTTTCTTGAATTTTGCGGTTGTATTTTTCGGCTTCACTTTCCTCATTGTCAATTATGGTATAACTGCTGTGTACTACTCATCTGTCGCAACCCGCATCCGCTTTCTCTGTCCGTCGCAGCCCGCATTGGGGGAGATCTTACATACCTACGTAAATAGTCTCCAGCCTGCCTACATAAAAGGCCTGAAACTCCGCTGCGTACCTATTGCACGCGCAGAGACGATTCCGTCACAAGTTCTCTGCTAGAGTTGCCGCCTTATATCCATTAAACGGCCAGATGACACGAAATTCCCTCGACTGCGCCGATCAACGTGATAAGCCTTTTGAAGCAGCGCGAATCTTGCGCATACCTACCTGAATCCTGATCTTAACCATTCGCCCAAAAGACTGTCTATTGGCACTACTGCCGAGCATCTAGACCTGGACTTTTTAAACAGAAATCTCACTAGCGGTGGGGGTCAAGGCTGGAGGTTGGACAGATTTTAGAAGCGTAAGCGCTTTACAACTTAATAACTTCGTCCAACCACATTCGTGTTCAGCTCGCAATTCGATATATAATAACACTAGGCAATTATACGTAAGAAATAAACAATATACCACGCTCAACCCCCATAGGCATGTTTCGCCGCCCCAAAAACGCCCCTCAGCTCACTCAGACAAAAGCTGGGCTTTCTTGAAATACAGCACCTCCTTCTCGACGTATTAGAGATGTGCATAGCACAGCCAGAGCGTTCTGTGGGATAATTGGATTGCCATAGGCCGAGTTTTACCACGTATAATATACATAGACACCCCTGTGTATAGTAATCCCTATTCCCACGATTTTCCATGGGAGATCGATCGGCGGAGACTCGGGTGTGAGTGGCTGTTTATCACACCTGATCGGGGATTTATTCCACATGTACATATGTGCTCAAAGCCCTATTATGGGCTGGCATTGCTTTCAGATTGACTGGGAGTCGATCGCTGACATCATAAATTCTCGACTTTTAATTACAGTATGTTCATCATACAATGCGTAACACATGTTTCTTTCCCATGGCCTTCGTTGAGGTCATAAAGATCATAAAAATAGATTATTTGGGACATAACCCCTCCATCCGCGAACCGAGGCATTCTTCCGTATCGTCGCACTCCGAAATCTACCTACGTCAGACTGTCTGCCCAACGACTTCAAGCGATGAAGTCAACAAACGATTTGATTAAGCGGTGCATATTGTAACGTGGATAAACAAGAAGCGTTGTGTTATTTTATTTACCTATACTTCTGTACACGTACCCTATATCCAGCTAGCCATACATAGAGGCCTAAACTCGTCATCATGAAACATAAACCCCGCCGCCTAAGAAACAGGGCTGAAGCTGAAGCTCAAGCTGAGCGATGATAATCAACATAAGACTAGGCAATAACCGACAATCAATAAACGGCTTCTGAGAGAACCTATCTAAACAATGATAACAGGTCATTAGAGCTACAGGATACGCGTAAGAAATAAACAAACGAATACGTACACGCAGATCAGATCATCCCTTAACCAGCCAGTCCCAAGAAGAGATATACGTATGCATAGTAACTCGAAATCGTAGATCCTCACTAGCCTACACGTACCTACAGTAGGCGTCCGTGGCACCGTTAGATCTGGATCCGGCGTGTTTTGTTCCTGTCTATACTACATACATACGTAGTATCTTACTGTATATCCTAACTACGTAATAGTTACCTACATCTATGTTACGTAGCTCAGCTAGACTACCTACACACATTTTGCTTGCCCGCTCATCAACAAGACTTCGAGCTTCGAGCTTAGCTCCCCGGGGCTGAGTAGGTAAACTATCAACGTAACACTGAGATGTGACGTACAGAAACAACCGCCTTGAATAGATAGGTGGTTAATGCCTGATCAGCCTTGCACCTTGTGCGAGGAAGGCTAACTAATATTAGCCCATCATAACAAGACAGATTTCATATGAACTATTCTTCCGGCCCCGACGGATTCTAGTATACCGACGTATAGGGCTGGGTAAGGACGTGGAAGATTACATTCTACTAGGTGTGCTGTTTCGGATTCCATCCTCGCGGGGGCTGGAGCTTACCCGGTAGACTCACCTCATCCTTATGGAATCCTCCTAGGCTTAATCCTATCTCTGTGGAATGGCATTAATAATAAATAGTACAAATGCTCGACCCAGAAATTTGCCTCGGCGTAAATCGGTTCTCGATATACTACACGAAGTGCCTCTCTACCGTTTCTCGTCCTTCAGCTGATATACTGCATTTACTTTCAAGACGGAATATACTTGTGACCCAGAAAGACTTGTATGATATGTATAAATAGTGACTTATATTTCTACCGAGACATCAGTCCCGTGATGTTCGGCAGTTGCAAAGAAGGCGGGAGCGGCTGGCTAATTTGAGGGATGTCGATGTAACTCCCATATACCAACTTACAGGTAATAGCTCACAAATACAAGCATCTAAAACTAGGACTCTCATCCAAGCCGGAAAGGACAGATATCCTAAGAGGTTGGCTATTAGGGTAACAGCTTGGATGGTGCGTACTATGTGTATAGACATCCTAGCCGTATCTAAGATAGAACATCACAGACGCTGCGGATATACATTCCAAAAAAGGGAACTAACCACATGAAGCTGACCTCCAGATAGCTAAGGGACGAAGAAACATTTTTGAGGCTCTGCCGAGACGACGATGTCGCCGCCGCCGCCACGATCATCCAAGCTTGGATCAAGGGTTTGCAGAAGAATATGAACCGCATGATCCGTCTTACTCCCTTTACGTACCAGATTAATGAATAGTTTGGGTAGGTAAGATTAATAGTTTGGTTTCGACAAGGCTATGCCCTCCGTTGTTGTTGGCTGCATGTTTGCTATCTGCCTAGCTAACTACATAACGCCCGGGGGCGGTGAGGAATGAGAGCCTCATCTCAGCTTGGAGCCTTTTACCCCGCCTCTTGGTAGGCTTTTCTAGAATCAGCGTCATGGCATGTCATGCCGTAATCATTATGTTTCATTCGTCTGATGAAGCGAGCCAGGATTAGGTAACCGAATGGCAGCAGGCTGAGTGAGTAAGCTCAGCCTGCTTCTTGCTTTCATTCTCGAAGCTTACCTAGCTGACTTACCGCTACCTACGCCCCGGATGAATGCTGCATACTAAGAGTGTCATCCCTTCTGATAAGTATATTGTACTAACCCAGTCCCTTTCTAAGGCAGGTAATCCCTTCGAAGGGAAAAGGGCAGAAGGGCATAAATAGACTTAGCTAGGGTTAGGTTGTTGCCAACCAATTTTTGGAAGTCGTCCCTTCTTATAAAGAAAGGAAAGGCAAATAACTTTCATATATATACCCCTACTAATTATATGCTATCACTACTGCCGGGGGCTGACGATAAGTCAGGCGGGTCATAGCCTTCCCATACGGGAAGATCTATATCGACAACGATGGGCTTGTTCAGTCTCCGGCTGGGACCCCGTGAATGCGGGTAGCTGGAGTGCTGGATGGCGCAGTTGATGAAGCACGTCTCCCTACGCCCGAGCCGCCCGGCGAGCGCCTCCCGGTCCCTGCGGGCTGAGTCGGGCTGCCCCCTAAGGCCCAGAGTACCTATGCCCGGCTTTGCGACATACTTTGCTTCCTTTTCTATTTCTTCCTCTTCATCTCCCTCGCCAGATGTTCCCTGCCCCGCTCTACGTCCACTAGCCCCTTGATGAGACTCAGTCTTAGACTTCGATTCAGAGTTTGAGTTTGATAGATAGCGGCTCCCATCATTATCTAACGGGGCACCGCCTTTAGCAGTAAGGTTGATAAGCGCATTCTTCTCGCTATCCGGGTTTGGGTCCTCCCAGCCCGTGCGTCCCAGCTCTGCATATCGCGTATTCCTGCTCTCGAGGTCCCAGCGCACGCGCTCCGCGCCCCTGGCCTCGTGGATGTGTCCACAGAGCGCCAGACGCGGCCTTACGCGCCAGAGCTGCTGTCGCAGGATCTCGCAACCCGCAGCCGAGCGCGAGCGCGACTCGTCGCAGTGCGTGTGCGCCGGCCCGTGTGTGATGACGATGTCGGTGCCGAGCGGTATGGCTCCCCACAGCGTCTTCGCGGCGTGATTAGTCTCGTACTGGTTGTTGCCGGGCGGATACTGGAATGCCCAGGCACCGCCCCAGGCCGGGCTCCAGGGAGATCCAAAGACGGAGAACGTGGTCCGCGGTCCCGTTGGAGAGGTTAGCTGGAAGGTGCGGCTCTCGTGTACAAGGTATGTAAGAGTCTTTGCCTCGGTAAGTAGCGCCTGGCAATCTTCTGCTACCTGTGGCACGCTGTTATGTCTGTATGATCCGTAGATCCTGTAGAATTCTGTGTCTAGGGTTAGGTCGTGGTTCCCTGCTACCACGATCTTGCACTCGAAGTCTGCCTGCTCGAGCCATGAGACCTGCTTCGAGAGCTCTTTGTAACTCCCCTGGTTCGTGAGGTCACCGCAGTGGATCAACACGTCGCCCTTAGGAAGCTTCACGGTGCAGTTGTGTGTATCGGATATGCACACAAAACGTGTTCTCCTCGTTTCCCGAGGCTGTGTAGTTGACGTCCAAGGGTCGGTATATTCCATCTTTTTTTCTATTTATCGTTTTGATTTGTTGCGAAGGCGGTAATAAATCCTGACCGAAGGAGTAATGAGACTGCCGATATATATACACTCAGTCCTGAGTAAGGTGGACAGGTACTTCCAGGCAGCGACGATGGAATGGCAGCTTATGAATAAGCAACTGTGTAGGTAGTTAGGCAAGGGGATAGTGGACAGATAGGTATGCAGTAGGCGAGTTAGGAGATGCGGCACTAGCCGTTCACGCGTATACTCATCATTACATTCTGTTTTTCTATCAAGGTTGCATCGAGGACTTGATAGCTGTAGCTTCAGCCTTGGATGATTCCGGAGGCTGAATGTTGGCATTACCTCATACTACTAGTAGAGGATTCCGAGCTGAATGACGTATCGCTTAAGTAACCCGTAGCTTCTCTCAGAAATTGCTATCCGCCAGCATGCTCAAACTTACAGATATTGCTACCTCAATTTTGTAGCAGAGAGTAGTAAGTTTAATAAATCTATGGCCAGGTCCTTTTGCTCTCATACTCAACAACTGGAAGGAAAATTGAATGATGCTGAGCTACACAGCTGCACCTAACATGCGTCACGTGCGTCGCAATTCGTTTCCAAGATACTATTTCTCACGCTAGTTATTTGTAAGACATAGCTGGTCTCAGGTTACCTTATTGCTGGTGCAGTGTTCTATGTAGCTAAGAAGGCGGCGGTATTTATCACGCCCACTGACACAACTGTAATGGTCCGCAGAGTGTGTAAAACACAAGCTGAAGGGAGGGAACGTTATTTCGCACTGTAAGTGCAATCAAAAAGATTCCCATTTTTATCTTGATCCCTGGGCTTCCATGCTAGCATATACTCTCACATATACAGATGTACACATGATCTGATGAGCGAGTTGGAAGTGTTGTATGTTTGATATGTTCTCGCTAACTAAACGCGTCCCAACGATGCTGTGAAGGATTCAGGGGCGGACGCGGGTGTTCCTTCAAAGTGCTCGATAACACTACATATAACATCGATTCTAAGGAGCCCACTAGACCAGGTTGGCCTGGACCGCTATGACTGGCCGCCATCCCAGCTTAAGCCATTTGAGGGAACCGCATGAAATCGCACGGAGAGCAATAATTTCTCGCGACAAGCTCCAATCTCAATACCGTATCCTGTACATACATGGTAGAAAATATGCTAGGCATTGAGGGCTCTGTACGGCTATACATACCTAGGCAAATCGGCAGAGGGCATCGCCAACGATCGAGCCCTGGATTTTGGTTGATTGGGCTGGATATTTCTCGAGATACCACGTTATCTTGGGCTACTAAGTATCTTGAGGGGCCCAACACTACTGCAGCAAATGGACATGCAAAATTGACACCACAGCCAACCGAACGGCCCCGCAGCTAAAGCGTGATTGATGTGCCGTCGGTCTAGGTAATTATCGGAGGGCAATCACAGCTGGAGGAGCTCGTGTGAGGCGTCTGGGAGGGAGTCCTACTGGCGCGACTCGCTGTGTCACGCTGTACAGATGTGTGTGCTTGTAATAATGGTAATATGTCTAGGTGGGCCAAGTTTTGGTTGGTCCGACCTTTTGGGTACAGTGCCCCACCTCAAAAACCCAATAGAGTTAGCTATTCCGCTTTCATCTCCAGGTCCCCTGTCTAGCTCTATAATTGCCTCCTCTCATTCGCTCTCCCTTTCTCTGGCCAGTCCCTCTAACGGATGGCCACTGACCACCTGCCTGCACTAGGTACTTTCAACCTTGTTACTGCACTACCTGCCAACCTAACCTGCCCATACAACCCTCGATCTCCAAATGTCCGACTCTTTTCTCCTACCTGGTCCTTCTCAGCACTGCAACCAGTGGCTCTGTTTCACTTTCTATTCTTGTCTGGCAATGAGACCAATTGGCGTAAGTGAGACATCATCGTGAGGGAGCAACATCAACCGTATTTCGATCCTAGCCTGCGTTTGTTTGCCAGCGAAGCCAGTCCTGTTTGCGCGCTACAATCGTATACCGAAATCACCTTCAAGGTTCAACAGGTCGAAGACGCGACTGGACGTTTACTGCAGCAAAAGTTGGCCGAAGCCGACTGTAAAACCTTATAACTTATGCTTTCTGCTGTATCTCCCGTCGATTTCGTACTCCTCCGCAACCCTTTGCGCAATAAAATATCGGTATCCCGCCTATCGTCGCGGTAGCATAGTCACTATCACTATATCGACAAGTGGCCAACCAAGTGCCCAGTTCTTCTGTTCTTCTTGATTCTATTTTTGGGCGACTCGAACAACATTCTCTCAGTTCCCTCATTTGCATTGATTTACGCTTTCGACTCCGAATCGACGGACGCCCACACTGATTTGCGACTTTTTATTACTACATAATCGACTTTAATCTGCCCACGACGAAGCCGCCTAGCATACGTACCTATCTGCTGTTTTGTTCGAGGTTTAAGTTGCGTTCTTTCTTCTCTGCTTAGGCGGCATTACGGAAGCTATTCGTCCATCAGCTCAACCCATATCCACCCTGGATATAATACGAGAGGAAATAGGCTCTACGGGGACGCCGCTATCCGTGGCCTATCATGACGGCTGTTTCGGCGGCCTCGGGGCCTACCTCCTTTAGCCACTCAAGTCACCCCCAGGAAGAGTATACCGTATGGGACCATGGCTCGAACGGCCATAACGAGGTTAGTCTGACCCCTCACGACTCGCCTCAACTCTCCTGGGCGGCTCCTCGTTGTCGACTGGGAATGCTAGATCTCTATGGAGCTTTCTATCTAATACGCGGTGCCTTGTAGAATTCTTTGAACAACGCCTTCGATGACTACGAAAACCTCGATTCGCCAGCTGCCGTGTCGATCTCACAGAACGGAGTATCCAACTATGATCATACCGAAAGTTATACCACTCCAAGAGGTACGGCGAGGATTGTTTTTATCAGTAGACCACGAACCATTGTTACTTGGCGACACTCGAGAAATGTATATGTGATGTGCTAACACTTTCCCAGAATCACGCAGTAACAGTCGTGCCACTGCCTATCCCCAGACCAAACGTATGCAAGATGGTACTATTTTAACATACGACGATGAAAACTCCAAATGGATTCACCGAGATAAGCTGGCGAAGATAGAGAGTGAAGAGTTGCAAGCAGCTGGGATAATCCTACCAAAACCTAGAACCCAGAGCAGATCGAGGAGGGACCGTAGCCAGGATAAGGCAAACAACCGTCGGAGAGGAACCACGGACTCCGCTGACCAGCTGCACCTTCCTCGGTCCCGAAAAAACTCGGATTTGAGCCATGACAAGACGCCGGACGTCGAGGTTCCCAGTTGGGATTTACGCCTACCTGAAGAGATTGCCGAGGATCCCGGCGAATACTGGGTCTCCAACGATTCTGGAAAGGGCACACGCATTCCGGTAGCTAAACTCAGTCCGGCACCAATTCCTGTTGACTACATTGACCGAGACACCCCTGTGCAGCGAAAGCAAAGTAACTCTTTGCTCGACGAAGAGGTTTCGATTGCCTATCCCAAGACCAGATCACGAAGCAGTAGCAACGTAAATACTCTAGATGATACCCCCAAGCCTCAGCTTGGAAAGCGGTCTGTGACTGAAGGGTCCCCGAAGAAAAGCATCGCGACAGCGCGAAAGACATCAGCTCCGACGAAATCAACCACACCCGGCCGACCCAAGACCCGGTCTGGCACCACCCCTCGAAGCAGCTCTACTACGCGACCCTCCACTCGTTCTGGCGAAACTTCTTCTCCGAGGGCTCCTGAGGGCGAACCACCATGGATGGTTTCCGCGTATCAGCCAGACCCGCGCTTACCGCCAGATCAGCAACTTCTACCCACCGTTGCCAAGAGATTACAGCAAGAAAAATGGGAGCAAGAAGGCTCGTTTGGAAACATATACGACAAAGAATTTCGACCGCTAAACGAAAACCCGTTGACCAAACCGCCCGAATTAGAAAAGCCACAACAAGAAAACGAAGAACACCAGGACGAATGGCCATTAAAGCCCGAGTCTAGAGTGCCAACACCCAGTCGCCCAGGCACAAGTTCGTACTCTACCATGCCTAAGATTCAAGGTACACCTGCCATGAGCCCACTGGGTGGACCGAGACCCATACAACAGATGCACACCCAGACCACCGCAGCCGTTATGATACCGGAGCCCCCGGAGCCAGAACAGCTTGAGGACAAAAAGTCGGGCTGCGGGTGCTGTCTCGTGATGTAGTTCCCTAGCGCAATCATATTCATACTTTATAGCTTCAGGTTTTTAGTCGGCCATAATTCATTAACGGCCAGGCTCTTGTCTGACGACTCACGACCATCCTCCTTTATGGCATATCCACGCCGCATATATTTACTACAATACTTGGCCGACATCGCACCCTTTTCTTTGTGTTCGGGGACGATACCCCTCTGGCATCTTTATCATCCGCGGTTGTGCATCGACTCGTGGCCGAAACGCATGTACCGAGCTTCTTTGCGCTTCATTGTCTCTTTGCGGCCTGTGACAATATCGGCGTTTACTGGCGTGGACGGGTGGCGGGTTGGACCTGGAGTAGAGCGGCAAAATCATTTATCGTTTCATCTCTGGCGTATGGATTGTTGCCCCCGTTGCTGTATAATTTTAGTCTCGCCACCTTATTCCCTCATTCTGCACTACAGGAGCTTAAGAGGCCACTCTGCATTACATGTACTCATCGCTGGAACAGCTCTGCGATGCTTCGACTTGGTCTATAAAGCGATCACTGTATTTTTGCCCTTATTTTTATTCGGCTTTCTTTGTTTTGCGAGAGGTGTGGAAGCAGAGGTGTTTGGGAGCCGTTTTATCGCCGCATTGGCCAGGTGAACTCAGATACCCCCCTGGCGGAAGAAAAAAGAAAGCTAAGAGATAGTTGACGCCAATGAAAATACTTGAGCATTATCACTATATCTAATTCTTTCTATAGAAGTAACGAGAGCTATAGTTCGTGGCTTACGGCATATCTCAAGTGAATGTTATACTCATTGCCCGTATGCATTTATATCTATCATTATTGACAAGCAAGAGACCCAGAGAACGCTCGTAGGTATTAAGACTTTTTGTTGGAAGAACGGAGTGCCATTCGACGGCCATATTGCCCCGCTAGGGCGATGAATAAGTCTTGTCGTATGCTATGCAGACCAGTCTTCACCCGAGCACACATAAGTGCTTACCTACATTCGATCCTGCTACATCGATTCCTACGGAGTCTAGTGTAGAATAGAGGAGTTGATTAACGTCATTGCACCACCAAGATAGAAACCCACCAAACCCCAACGGGAAGGATGGGGAAGGAGTACGCCCTTTGGTTGTCGTAATACATCAAGATGGGATTAGATGCACGGACGGTTGTACTTTTCCTATATATGTATAATAAGGAATAGATTTCTCAAGTAACTATATCTTACTATTTCATATAACTTGGATCGGGTTATTCGAACACTGATCATGGAACCAATTGCAAATCAAAATGCCCTCATAAACGGGTCCCGGGTGGCCTACGGCGTATACGGTGACGACGACGGAGAGCCGGTAGTGCTACTCCACGGGACGCCGTCCTCGTCGCTCATATGGCGCAACATAGTACCAAAACTGGTAGAAGCGGGCTACAAAACCCACGTGTTCGACCTACTGGGCTATGGCGTCTCGGAACGTCCGTGGGACTCGTCCGTCGACACGTCGATGACGGGCCAGGTCGTCGTGCTCAAGGGTCTTTTATCCCTCTGGGGGCTGGAGACGGCGCATATCGTGGCCCACGACATCGGTGGCGGCATCGCGCAGCGGTTCGCCGTGTTCTCGCCGCAGAGGGTGCGCTCGCTAACGCTCATCGACGTCGTCAGCTACGACAGCTACCCGTCCAAGCGCACGAAAGAGCAGATGCAGAAGGGGCTGGAATCATTGATAAAAGCACCCGACGCGGATCACCGGAGCCATTTCAGGGAGTGGTTGCTCTCGACCGTCCAGAACAAGCAGAAGCTTCCCGTTGACGTCTACCTGGACTATATCTCGGGACCCATCGGTCAGCCGAGTCTCTTCGAGCATCAGGTCCGTCACTATGATCCTAAGCACACGATGGAGGTCGCGGATAGGCTGCACGAGTTGGGCAAATTACCGGTCCAGATCTGCTGGGGCGCCGATGATGCGTGGCAGGTCGTGGACTGGGCGTATCGGCTGCATAAGGCTATTCCGGGGTCGCGCCTGGACATCCTCGAGGGAGCTGGTCATTTCTCCCCCGAGGACCAACCCGAGAAGCTGTCGGAGCTCCTTGCCTCGTTTTTGAAGGAGCACACTAGATAGTACGTGTACAGGATCATAACTGAAGTGACGGAGCTAGGGAGTATGTATATCAATGCTGTAGCTTAAGTAGTAAAGTATAAAAATTACAGTCAAGGTCTGCGTATTTTGTACAGACTTTTGAATGCATATAGACTTGCGTCCAGGCTTTAGATGTGTGCAGCCTTGCGCATAGGCTATGTCATGCACGGACCTGATGACGGTCTTGCATATGGACTTGCGTATGCTGTACAGTCTTTTGAATCTATATACCAAGTAGGATGTGTTATTAGGTCTCTACATGGGCCCGTACGCAGAAGTGTACAGCAGTAGAATGCGGGGGAATGCGGCTGTGTTAACTGGCGTAAAAAGCGCACGTGGTTCAAGGTTGATGGCGATTGTGATTGGTAGGGCGTTGGGCACGCCCAACAACACAGCTCTGGAGATACGGTGGCATGTTGCCCTCCCGACTCTCGATAGTAGGGTTTCTTATTTCCCTGTTTTGGACTTGTATACAAATCCTCCATTCGTTGGCGACTGCAGGTGAACTCCAAGGTCTTGAAGAATCAATGAGAATTGCCGTAGAGCACGTTTCAGATGGCGTAGGAACTGTTACTGCTTCATTCGTACGTCGTATAAGTGCTACGAAATGAGGTACCAGCGGCATATGTCGTAGTGTAACAAACTATCACATTATCGGGCCTAAGCTTTGCCTCAGCTGGCTTGGCTTAACTTTTCCGTTGATTTATTATTAGCTCTTAGAAGCGCTGCTACCCGCGCCCAGGAGGAGCTTGTTAGCCAAAGTGTTGCACCGCCTTCCTTTGCCTTTCAGGCAGGACTCCTTACCAGATTCTTCAGCGTTTCTGCACATCACCGCCAGATAGTAAACAGTAATCTACCCGAGTCCCCATTATACTGGGGCACGAGAAGTGGCTGTACCATTCCTGCATTCATGGTGGTTGGTGGGCCAGAAACTCAGCTCTGCCCCTTGTTAAAAAAGAAGTTCCATCTTCGTTGGGACTCGTCGTATAAATATAAGGCACATAAACATTCCACAGCTGATGAAGATTGTGTGCTTTGACGAGTGCTCTTCCCTTACTTCTTTTCGCCCTACTTAGTAATTTCCATACCTTCCTACCTAAGAAAAATATTTTATCGCTATAAAAGATACCATATACAGCGGGAAACTTACTACCATCATTGTGTTACTAAGACCACTGCATTAGACAGCCCGTAAAACAAAATGCAAAACATGGCAGCTCCTCCACAAATGCACCCCTATCCCACGCCCCTGGGCCTGTTCCCGCAGTTCTTCGCGCGCCAAACGGAGACGCTGGTGCTGAAGGAGAAGATCCTCTCCCTGTCGGGCGACACCTTCGACGTCAAGACTATACACGGCATGCCGATATTTCAGGTCAAGGGGGAGGTTTTCTCGCTCTCTGGTCGGAAACGTGTCATGGATATGGCTGGCAACGTGCTCTTCACCATCCGCAAGAAGCTGCTCGCGCTCCACGCGACCTTCTACGCTGAGGATCCTAATGGTAATGTTATATTTGAGGTTAAGGGGAAGTTTAGCAGTAAGTCTTTCTGCACCTAGACCCATTTCCACTCCCTCTATATAGAACCTCATTTAAGCTGCTATATAATACACAATAAAGCAGGTAGGCTAATCATCGTCTCACCCATAGTCGGCACATCCAAGTCAATCTGCACATTCAAGTCCGCGTCGGGCAAGGAGGAGTCCCTGCTGATGAAGGGCAATTTCTTCGACACGAAGGCCGACATCACAGACGAGGCGACCAAGCAGCCCGTCGCGACTATTAACCGCAAGTTCTTCAACTTGCGCGAGGTCTTCTTCGGCCAGCAGACGTATGCTGTCACCATCGCCCCCAACGTTGACATGGCTGTCATTGCCGCCATGTGTATCTGCTTGGACGAGCGGGAGAACGAGCGGTAATGATAATACCTGAGTGTGTACTTACTGCCCTCGCAAACGCTTCGGGGATGCATGCTTGAACCTGGAACCCCCAATCTTCATTATTGTGGGCTTGCTTGTGTTGTTTTTTTGCTGGATTATTTGCTGGCGCTGTGTGTTGCGCTAGAACAATGAGTATGATACCTTTTGCCTTTGATAGGAATTGGAGAAAAGAGAATTAAATAAATCTTCTGTTAATAATAAAATTGTACCAATAATGCGTATTTTGCGATGATAGTCATGCTTTGTTACGCTGTTGACCCAGCTGTTGCCCGCCTGTAGCGTACATGTCGAAAGGTAAATGTTCCATCTCCGAGTACCTGGTAGCTTTCTGTCTTGTCTATAGTGAATGCATGACAAAAAAGAAAAAGTCTGCGACCTGCTCTTGCTGCACCACCTAACCTAGTTGCTTACCGGACGACCCCTCTGGACTGTCATGTGTCTCCTTATCCTTCCATGCATCAATGAGTGGATGTAGGAACTGGCTGACAAGTCCCTTTTCGCGTTTCCGTTCCTATAAATCGAGATAGTGCTGTGACCGCCGCAGATCTGCATCCTGTTACCACCGCAGACCATATCGCATTGCATGGCGCAGTTCGGATCAGACGCGTCCTCGAGATCGTCCTGCGGCTCCGCGCCGCACCAGCACTCGCGACCGAATTCCAAGCCGGCGTAGCCGTAACCGGCATCCCCACACGCCTGGATGCACCTATCGACAGTCATGCCGTCGTTCGCCATGATGAGATGCTCGAGGGCGCGGCCGTTCAACGGCTCCATGTAGCAGCTCTGGTACTGCCAATTACCGCTGAGCGACTTGGCCGCTCCCGGGCCAACGAACTTGGTGTTGCTGAAGACGGAGACGCGCGAGCTCCCGCCGCACATCTGCTTGTCGTTTCCCTTGCAGTTCATGTTGCAGTCCTGCTGCTGCTGCGGCCAGAACTTCGATCCGCCTATCAGCGCCTTACCGCAGTAGCACTCGCGAGCGTATTCGACGCCGGCGAGCGGGAAGTTGCTCGCCTTGCAATAGTCCTGGCATTTCTCGATCGTCATCTGGTCGTCTGTGAAGCTGGCCCCTGTGAGGGCCCTGCCGGGGACGTCATTGGCGCATCCCTGGTACTGCCAGTCACCGACCTGGTGGCCCTGTGAGAGACTGTTGCCTTCGAAACTCGTTGCCGCTCTAGCAAGCGCGGAAAATGATGTGATACATGCCAACAGCGAGGTAATCGACAGCATATCAAGGGTGCGTATAGGATATCCCTCTGTGGAAGTGCTTTATTGAGTTTAGGTGAACGAGAGTAGACAGGCCACTCGACAGCAACGCCGACTTAAATCGGAGTTTTGCTGGTCCTTGTCATGGAATGCCATGTCCCTCGTCTCTCTTTGCGCTTCATGGTCTCTGATATCATGAGTGAGGTTCTAAGCCCGTTAGTGCAGGTGAAATTTGCAAAGGAAGTCGTCAAGGTAGCACAAAAGGACAAAGCTTAGACGTTCATCTCGAGTTCTAGATATTGCTCTTACAAAGGTGCATTGAGCTTTGGATCAGAAACGTTGTCCCGATGCGGGTAGCTTTCTTTTCAACTGGTGGCTTGTAAGTGATGATGATCTATGTCAAACTTACCTTAGTCGGCATCTGTGTGCCGAATTGTTGATAATTCTAGATCTAAGTGGATTACATGATCATAGACTCTTTGAACCTGTCCTCAATTGATAGCCACCTATGCCTGAAACTATCATCAAGCTAATGGAAAACCTCGGTGGACATTGACCGAACTATCCCGAGTAATTAGGCCGCATACACTTGCACTTTTGACTGTCTAGAGGCGTATAGGTAAGATATATATGGGATGTTTGATGGGAACATGGACAACAGACGTTCCTTCGAAAGGGTCAGTTGTGTTAGAGGCACGGCTACAAGTATTTAAAAAAAATTCGGTTCTAGATGTTCAGAACGTCTTAAGCCTTGAATCCCTTCTTCTTTTCTTTACTCTCTTCTTCCCTCTCTTTGCGCGCCTTGTTTGAGCGACCTTTGTCGCTCTATACGCCTATGTAAGTATTTCTGTTTACGAACGATAGTCTCGCACCCAGGTTACCCCTTCTACGAAGACAATATCAGTACTAGCAAGTCTGCGCGCTCCCCCCCCCCCCCCCCCCCCGATGAAGTCCATTCCCTTTCCTTAATCGGCCATTACGGTAAACTGCCGCTTCCCGTACATTCTATTGCCTTTGGCTTGCTGTCGTGCATGAAATTGACTGACAGCATGCTTTTTGACAGGTAGAGAAGGCAAAATTGCCGACAAAGCATGACGACCGCCTGAGAAACCCACCAAACAGAGAGTAGCTTGTTCGAAAGGCATCATTTTCTGCAGTGTATTCGCTAGGAGAGTATGGGTAGCACCAACCTGCTGTTGATATGGACTGGCAAGTTCGACGTCGACACGCGCATTGGTAAATATCAGTGCGGATCTGCCATGTTAAACCGCGCATTTGACCCCGCGATCTTCTGCTCTTTTGCTTGTATGGTACAAGAAGCAGTATAGTTACTGTAGCATTGGATACGCACAGAGTAACTTTAACGCTATGAAGTTGAAGGGAATGTATGTTATCTCCAACAGCTCTCTGCCACTTACAATCTACCGACAGAATAACATAGGACCCACCCACACACGCACTATTGTGTGCCAACCAATCATGGTGACTGCTTACAGTTCCCCTCTGCCCACTATCCCTACCAAATTTAGCACAAGAGAGGGACAAGCCTTCGTCGCGGGAACTGCGGGATCTACTGAAATCGGACTAGAACACGATTCGCTTTCCGAAGTGCACTGGAAGCGAATCTCTACCTACCATCTTCATACTTACCATCTTTTGTTTCCCCTCCATGAGGTGCTAAATCGTAGCCGACCGTCTGACAATTGCTTGATTCTGTGCTTCTCTTGTCTATGATTTTTGGAGTAGTTGGATAGCCTTCTTTTGTTCCGATGAGCCTTGCTTAGGTAGCATCGGAGAAGGTTGCAACACTTTGCGACGCTTGCGACGGCTGTGATACTCGTTTCTTGAGTTATAGCTCACTGACTCTACACCGCCTAACTCAAGCGCGACGTATACCTAGAAACGACTCGTTACCATGTCAAATAGCCTTTGGAGGAGGGGCGCGATGGCCCCGACTTCGTCTGTATTCGCTTTGCTGTTGTTTTCGGCCGCTTTGCCAATTGCTCTCGGACACGATCACGATTCGACGCACATCAAAGACGGGGAGACTATATCTGACGAGCCCATAGTACGTGTGATCCCTCAAAAAAAATTTCGTGGATTGTGGATTGCGAAGTGTTGGATAGATGGTTTCGCATTACGATAGATCTGACAGGATTGGTGTAGGACACGACGCTATGGATACACATATTCATTCAGATGGCCGCCTGGGGTGTTATTTTCCCGTTAGGCATGGTACTCGGGGTAAGTAGCGACATACGCAAACCTCACTCTCAACGATAGGGTCTCTAACTGATGCACTCCACGGACAGATGGTAAAGAACCGCTGGCATGTTCCTCTGCAAGTTTTTGGCACGGTCCTTGCGATACTCGGATACATCCTAGGCCATCGACACAAAGGCCGTGAATTCCGCCACGATAATGTACACTCCAAGTTCGCTTCGCCCATATCTTTTATGCTCGCCGTGCAAATAATTTTCGGCATTTACCTCAAGTTGCACCTTGAAAAGGGCATTAATGGCAAGATCCGGCCTGTTATCAAATTCGGACATGGAATCGTTGGCAAGGCGCTGCCCGTGTTTTCTTGGACACAAATGCTTTTCGGTGGTATGACCGCCCTGGGCTTTTGTCAGGGCGAACACGTGGGTCAATGCCTTGCCCATTTCATTATGGGAAGTGGCTTCATTGCCTACGCCATTCTTTTGACTATCCTCCTCGTGGTTGGACAGCTGTGGCTCAAACGCACCGGCCGGTCACAGGAGTTCTTTGACAGTGCTGTTATCACGGCTTGGGGCGTCGTCAACACCTTTACAGAGCATCGCTGGGGAACCGAATGGGTCAGGAACGACTGGCAACACACGACAATGGGAATAATTTGGTGGTGTGCTGGGTTGGTAGGTATATGGCTCAGCAAAGACCGTGACGGACGCCCACAGCGCAACTTTATCCCTGGTTTCGTCATTTTGATAACAGGCTGGGCCTTTGGTGGCCATCCCCAGGAACTCATGGTCAGTGCCGAAGTCCACAAGATGTTCGGTTACACCTTGATGGGAGCTGGCCTTACTCGCATTATCGAGGTGTCTTTCGTTCTTCGAGATCGCCCTGGCATGTCTGCTGATGGTAGAGAGGCCAACAGTTTCCAATATGTTCCCATTTTCGTGAGTACACCCAGCCTATCTCTGATAGTCATTTCTAACTGTTGTGATAGCTACTATTTGCCTCCGGCTTCTTGTTTATGGGAGCCACCGAGGAGCAAATGGAACTTGTTTCCAAGTCTGGCATGGATCATGTTGCTTATATCCTTATCCTTTACTCGTTGGCTGCCGTTCTTTTCCTGTTCACTCTTATGCTTATCGGTGTCTATGACCGCAATACCAGCCCACCACTTCCACAGAAGGACTTAGCTACCGGTCGCCTCGGACCACGGTTGAGCGGCAGCGTCCCCCTTCGTGATGTGCACGAATTCGAGCTCGAGGGTTTGATGAGTGACGACGAGGATGAGAACCGCAGAAAGCACACACAAGATGACGATGATAGCTTGAACAGTCCCAGCACCATTGGAAAAAATAGCGACGGCGTTGCTCGCTAGAACAGTGAATAGTACTCGCTATTTTAGCCGGATCCCATATGGACCATATACTAGAGTAAAAGAGAGGTCAATAAGAACATAAGGGAATCCTTCACGAGGTATGCGGGGAAAGGTTCAGTCATCAAGGGGTTCTCGGTTTCGTTCTTGTCAGCCAGCCGAACTTCAAGAACTATCTGCGGATATCAAAATCCGCCCATTTACAATTGCATCATGGGAGGCGTTAGGGTAATAACCACAGGATAGTGTGAATGTTTCTGATTACATGTTTATACAATTTCACTTTCTCGACCAGAGGCAGGATGCTTCTGCACTAAGCTGATCCATCTAGTTTTCTTCAATTGCCAATGTTCACCTACCTGCACTACTGTCGCATTTGCACCTGGTAAATGGCTAGATCTATTAGGTTGGGGACGACGTGCGTCGAACAAGGAGGGTCCTCCGTCATACGCGCAAACTTACGGTGTTCTACAAAATCTTGTGGATTTGACGCACAATATTTATTTTGGTGAACATTGCCTCGCCTTTCTACTGGCCTTTACCAGACTTTTGATATTACACGTCGTGATATCTGGGGATGGTTGCGTCAGATTCTCAATACCAAGGACGGCTACGCAAGAACAAATGCTCGTCATCTGCAGTAGCCTGGACGCGTACTCTGCTTCAAAAACCTTTCTATTTTCTACAACCAACCTTACACTACCGAGGGCCCTGGGGCAGCTGTTGGGCACGAACCGGACATTGATGATTACTGCGGCTACTCACATCTGTTGATATTGTGTGTCTCGGCAGTATAATCGAGCAGCCGTCTGCAATTCGATATAGGCAAATACCGCGTCTTGCTCATACCCAAGGACGACGGGCAGTAGTCGTTGCGGTCTTCCATTATTAAGGCTTTCCTGGGCCATCTATCTGAGATTAACGATAGTCCTCGGTCGGTCCACTGACACATATACACATACCTCTCCGTATTCCCCGAGAACCCAACGTACACAAGATGTACGTATTCCGTACGATGTACCACAACCACGAAAAACGGATACATCGCACCTCTGATGTAGGCAGTCGTCGTAAGAACGCTAAGTCAAGCACACATCTAGATGACGAAAAAATTGAAGAATATGTATATCCCCTTCGACCGTTTACGTTTACGATCATCTGATATGATATAGATGCGCTACACGACATGATAAGGGATTACGTAGAGGGATAGTTGCATGACAACAGCAACATTGAATTGGGAAAGACAGAGAGATTACAACATAGACGGAAAGCGTTCGTTTATAAAGATACTCCTTGGACTTCCTATGTTGCTATTATTGATCATGTTATCTTCTGTGAGAGGTGTCTTTGGCTGATTCCTTGATTGCTTGCTTGCTGGGAGTACTACTAATGAAAGACTGACGCACGGTAACGGTTCTGAGAACTTAAATATTCGAACATGTGGTTCTTATCAAGTATCCTTGCTGCGGCTGCTGTGGTTGCGAGTGCTGCGATAGACAACCATGTCATCGGACCATTTGCCCTTCGCATCACGGGGAAGACGAATTCTGGCATTGATGGTTCGTGTCCTTGCTGTATCTCCATACCTACCTAATCTTCTCACTATTCTCTGATCTTCCTACGCCTCGTTACGAAGCAATTTTTTTGGTAGCTATACAGAAAAACCGAGAAAGGAGACTAACAGAGCACTCCAGGGTATGCGTGGGCATGCCACGCAGGCGCAGCGATAGAAGGCCTCTGCTACGCGCCGGGCTCCTCAGCCGTCAGCGGGACTGTTTACGAATTCTACTATAACTACACGCTCTACGACGGCATCGTGTACCCAGGGGCCATCAGCTACAAGTTTGTCTACAATGGCGAGGATGGTCAGCCGGTGTCCTTGCCCTCGTTCTTGCGTTTGTATCCGAATTGGGCGAGTAATGTGAGTAAGAACAGAGTTGAGAGAAAGGAATTAAATGAAATATAACTTCTTTCTTTTTATATATAAAAAAGGGGGAGGAGAGGGAAGGGAATGGTTCACAACCGACAGACCAAAATTCTATCTAATAGTCTCTAATGAAAACAAACAGGTCCACACAGCTCTCCTCCCGCCAAGCACAGGTGACGGGGCGCCCTTCTCGCTCGACTTCGACACGGGCTTCTTCTACATGGGCTCCCTATACGACGACACGCACTGGAACGCTACACCCCCTGTGCCTACCGAGCCCTCGCGCAACGTTTCAAATTTCCACGTCTGCTACCAGTGGACGGGAGGCTACTGGTTGCGGTCCCTGGCCTGGGTCTCTGGGCTCGAGGGCTATCCGCCTCAAAACCCGTCTTGCGAGCCGGTCAACTTGGGCGTGGAGTCTCTTGGACCTTAGCAATGTTAGAGTAGACTAGGTTAGGAAATTGGTAGGATGATCTACTTGCTAATGCTGTTGTTGTTGTTGGTTTGTTGTAGATTCTTATGATGGGTAAGGAGAGATATAATGAGAAAATAGTAATGTAAGGGACGGAGGAAAGAAGGAAAAAGCATGTAGCGTATTGAGAAGAAAGGAAGCGTGAGAGCAGGTTAAGTTTGCAATTGATCGTTATTATTCTCCCGTGTCGGATTGGGACACCTCTGGACTGTAGTGAGATGCTATTCCCCAGTATTGCGGGTTATAGAAAGCACTCTGCGTCAGCTCGTCATTACTTACTTTGGTAATAAACAACAATTAAACACCAAATTAAAAACCTCTCAAGCAAAGTGTTATATCCCACTAAAGCAAAGCTACACGACACTTAATAGTGGCTTATTCAAGCCGTAATGATCACTGTATCACTGAACGATCTATCATTTATACGATATATAGTGAGGTGATTATGTATTGCAGAAACCCTATCTGGAAGGCTTGTAATGTGTGAATATGATGATGCTTATACAAAAGTAATGAGATGGATACGCCATCTTCCTGTTCAATGAAATTGAGGCTTGACTGTCCCTGAGCAATCATCTCGTCGTCGTGCTGCTGATATTCGGTTGTGTCAGTCGCAGAATCCTGTGTGTTTGATGAGGCCTGAGCTGCCTCTTCTTGTTTCTTGGCCTTTATTTCCTTCTTCTTTGCGTGCCGTCTGGCGCGCTTTGATTGATTGTTTGACATCTTAGCTGTAATAGCAGATGCAATCTCGAGAAGTGGAATAGGGAGTACAAGGCAAGAATATGCGATACAAGGTAAGGTAGGATGCGAAATGTGGTAGTGCGATGTGCGAGGCTAACGATTATTATGGTGATGGAAAAGTAAAAAAAGAGAGGTAATGTAAAAAATCGGAAATCAATATGTAGGGTGGTTTGATTACCGTGGTGTTGTAATGAAGATAGGTATCTTTAATCTGTCAGATCACTCCAATCGGTTATGCACCGGACTCCCTACAAGAACCCACGAAACGAATACTTATGATGTGAAGAGGTAGAGCACGAGGGGAAGTATGAGGCAATTCCTTTCCGGTATGGAGTCCCACATATAGACCTTTATTCTTTGTGAGGCTCCCTGCCATTGCCACGGGGTGGCACTCAGGATCTAACTAACCGACGATCGGCGGCTACTACCGCAGGAACCAGAGGTTTTTCTATAGGGACGAGACATAGTTGTCGGCTGAAGAAAAGACCAGCTGGCAACCTACTTTTTATTGAAACAAAAGAAGCAGTCCAAGAGTACAGACGACTTGATCAAGTCGCCTCCTCTCGATCCGATATATAAAAGGAGCTTGATGACGCCAAACCCACACTCCGAGGTCTAGAGCACAAGCCCTCTCCTAACCCGCGCCTTATACTTTGCTGACGCTTTGATTCTTTTCGAGCTGGGGAGACGTCCTGGTTTACTCTGTCAATCTCGTTGAGGCAGACGTCTAGATGATCCCCTCCTTCGAAGCCGACTAGGAAGTTAGGCGTAGGCCGTTCACCCACATCTATGATCCGATCACCTCGCCAAGAGAATGGGATAAGCCGTCTGCCGCTAGACGTGTTATCTAACAGCTCCCTTGTTCGGTCGTTGCCAGGTTGAGCCATATGCACGTTGTCCAAGTCAAGCGTGTCAAGGTAGGTCTGGCCCCGTTTGAAATGAGGGATTTGAATATTGATCGGATCGGGCTTTTTGCGACTCTTTGAGGGCTGAGCAACAGGAGTTTGGGTCTGCGCACCAAGGTCTTGACTATTACTACTGTCTATTGACATACGAGCTTCCTCAGAGTTGTCTCGCGGACCCATTTGCCCGGGGTGGCAAAGAACGGGATGTTAGCGTGCGCGATGCGGTCTTTCCACTACCCTTCTACCTCAAAGTTTTGTCGGCGCAGTACATTTATTGCGAAGCTGAAGTAGAGGTATCACATGGCTGGGCGGTAGTCGTTTAAGAACTTCAGGGTCCGTTTGTGAAGGGCCTGACCGCGGGTGCAAAAGGATTCGGTGGTTTCGAAAGCTGACACTTCTGCCTCGCTGTCAGCGGTTTCTCCTTACACAGATATGGATTCGTTGCACACCACTGTCTGATGATTGAAGGGGTGGTCGCTGTGATTTTGTATCGCAAAGCCTCGTTTCCCTTTCTCTTGTAGCGAAAATGATCGAGATTCTGCTCGTCATTAACGATAAGTTCACGTCGCTGACACAAGAAGATCTAGACTTACTCTGGCAAGCCAAATGAAACAGTTGGTGCTTGATGCAAAGCTGGCACATTTTCCGTGTGCCTCATTAATAGTGGTCTGGTTGCTAGCCTGAAAGTTGTCAGCCGACCGCTAGTACATTGCTGTGTCGGGGTATTAACTTACTTCTTCAGATCACCAAATTTGCTATCTTTTAGGTACTTAATAAAATAGCAGACCGGCTAGGCAGATAGCTTTAGAATACGTCAATGACACGAACAACTCATCGCGAAGACAAGGGGCTCACTTACTGTACGGACATGGGACGTTGCGAGCCTTGGGTAGGGCCGAGGGAGACCTTCTCAGGATTTTTTAATAAAGAGATAATATATCCTGTATTAGCATTGACAGAGAGGTTGATAGGAGGCTTACGAGAGTGGTGGGTATATGAATATAGTCAAGATAATAAAACAGAATATTCGAATTTGAAGATACAAGGCAAGAAGAAAAATAAAAGGATTGATACGATAGTATACTTATGTGTTCCAGAAAATAGAACTAGAGGAAAAGAGGACAGAACAGAAGAAGAAAAGAGAGAGGGGGGATAAAAATGAGAAAGCAAAGTCCTAGGGGATATGTAGAATAAGAAATCGTAATAGGAAAGCTCAAAGTTAATATTCCTTCGCTGCCTACTTCCTCACTCTTTATGTATGATCTAATCATGTAGGTAGGCGCTATACCCCTATATCTCTGCATCTCTGCAATTCATGTCAATGACGAGTTAGCAGGAGGCAAAGTCAACAAGCCAGAACGTGAGAGAGAGCAGCTACAACCAGAGAGTATAATAATCCTTTAACTAACCTTTCAAAAACCACGTTTGTTTGGGCAATAAACAAGAAGTAAGCATCTATTATGATCGAAAGAGCGGAGTGGCATAGTCCGCTAAAGCGGATATATGGAAATCTTACTAACGGCTTATACATAAATTCTATCATATTGTTGAGTAAGTGATTAAAGAAATAAGCTTTTCCATCACCTCGCATTGAAGCTATTGCGTTCTGAGACCCGGGAGGTCGCGACGGTTCAGATGTAGGAGCGTAGACAACTGTTTCATTAGCACTTTCATCAACGTGCTCTTATTTAAGCAAGCTTCTTGCATTACACTTAATCACAATTACAAATGCCAGAAGTCGGTACACGGCTACATAGTACTACATCAACTGCTCGGACTATTAATATATACACATAATGCATGAACTGTATTCACTATGTACACAGGTAACTGTTTTTTGCGTTGCTCATCCACTTGATCAACCAGTGACGTTGAAGTAGTTGGCGGCGATGGGGTTGCTGAGTCCAGCAGCGGTGATGAAGTTGCTGACGTTGAACCCGACTTTGCCGCTCTGCAGCATCGTGTTCGCGGCGCTGGGGATCTGCCAGTTGGCCGGCTGCTGCCAGAGCAAGTTCGTGTAGCGGTGCGGGTGAGGCGGGTTCTCTGCCGGCGGAGCGGGCGCAAACCAAGCTACTGGGCCTGCGTTTTCGCGAAGTAATCACACGTTAGCGCAGAGGTTACTTATATAGGTATGGAATTACCAGAGATTATGAGCCCGGGTGAGATAGGTTGGGTTGGGAATGTTTGCTTAGGCCTATTGTCTCTTACCTGTTGCTGTTGTCTTCAGAGTCGTGATGCCGGCTGCAGATGCCGCGCCGCTGGCTTTGAAGTCCCGGAGGACGGTGTGAAGGTACGTTACTTGTTGCCCTGCCTTTGGGTTCTGGAAGTTGGTGGATCTGGAAAGCGACATGCTCAAGTTAGTCTCTAGTCGCAGGTCTGACACAAGCAAGCAAGCAGCTGCACTCAGGAGATCAGGGGTTCGTACGCATCGAGGTCTGTTAGGCACGTGTCAGCATTATCTGCTTCTCGGGCGGGAGACAAATCCGGCGTCGAGACTCACCGATCAACATCCAGATATATGTCCCGGTAGCGTTCCCAGAAAGACCGATAGTTGGCTGTCGAGATGTGTCGGGCTTGGCCATGGCCTGACCGGGCGTCTCAATGCTCTTCGTGCCGAAGGTGACCTCGAGCTTCTGGGTCACAGCTGGGGTGAAGCCAGCAGGCGTCTGAGCAGACGAGACGCCTGCGAGGATCAGTGCCGAGAGAATATTCGAGGTCTTCATTTTGGGCGTCTTTAACGGTACTGTTTCTGACTATTTTTTATTGGATTCCAGAGCAAGAACTCATTCTCCAGAGCAGGCGTGCAAACTGCCCTGGCGCGACATCTCTTAAATGATATTTTGAGGATGCCCGTAAGCCTCGAATTCTGGCTATCGCAATATTGGAGATGCATGACTGCCCCTTTGCCACGAAATGATAATCTACAGCGGACCAATACAGCGCGGCTTCGAGATGGGATTGACTTGATGGCTAAATAGGGGTTTCCTCTTCCGGTGCGGTCTCCTGAACGACGCTCCCAATCTGCCGGCTTGGCTGTTCAGAATATAACGTTCTATGAGAGCCGCTCGGTGTGCGCAATCAGCTGTGCTCACCAGCTTAAACTGTGATTCTGCCATCTGCTCATTTGATCTGCCGAATGGCGAAATCTAGGCGGGGAAAGCTAGTGCCACATAACAAAACGCAAGACACGCCGAGGCGACGGGCTCCGGTTGGCGTTATGTAGGTGCATTCATATTGCTCTTGAGGCGCCTAATTATCTGTTCACTTCATAATAAGTTACTGAAGGCAAAAAAGGTCAATTAACCTGAGAGCCAAAGTACGATAGATGATGCCAAAGATGTTAGGAAGCGTCGCTACAAGTTCGCTACAAGTTTGCTACTTTCTTCCACTTTCATACTGTCTCCTCATTTTGCTAAGTGCGAACTAAGCAGATATGCAAATATAATATCGCCCCTTGGGTGTAATATAAGAACAATAGATTTGAACACATTAGAATACTGAAGTTGTTACCGAACTAAAGGGATATTCTCAGTTGTATACATATTACAGCTTACCCTTAGTCTCCATCTCATATCCATCTTCTCTCACTTATAGCTCCTCTTCGTTTGCTGCCATTTAAGGGAAAATAAAGGAGGAGAACCCTGATGTTAGATATGGGAATCTTATATAGTGGAGGTTTCTGTGAATCTTGGATATTTGAGTGAAATCCACTTCTTAACTGATGAGTTAGAATTGTGAAAAACAGCATCGCTTATAAGCTTAAGTGACTGATCAGTGCCTATCTTAGCATGACGATATGGTCTTAACATCTTACCGTGGGATCAAAGCTTAACCCATTTTTAAAACAACCATAATTAATCTCACTTGCTGATCACGCTCAATTACCGTTATTATTCTCTGAGTATACCACACTCCCAAGATCCGTTCAGATACCGTAATTCTTGCCTGGTCTCTATGCATTGGCAATCAGGATTCGGGATAACACCTCACATCCGCCCCTTAACCCTCTGTCGCTGATATCCAATCGTCATCTACCAGCTTGGACGGATGTGTCCGCCTCTCAGAATTCTTCCACCAAGCCGAATCCTGGTCCTCAAGTAAGATCATCAGATCGTTTAGGCCATTGTGATCGACCATGAGCTTGGGGTCGTCTGTCCCATCTCCCATGTCCAACATGTTCTGGTAGGCGACGATGCTTTCCCGCGACGCTAGGAGGAACGGATGCAGGGTAGATAGGTAATCGTGGATTGTGACAAAGTCATTTCCTGGCGAAGGCTTGACGACAATGGTGGATATCACGCCACGCCCGCGTGGCGTGTCACAGCATTCCACTAAATGCAGCGACCGCGTCTCAGACACCGACTCCTCGTCAAGCCGCAAGGGTACAGCGCGCGAAGTCTTGGCAAAAGATAAGTCCATGGCGCTACATACCACGCCACATAAACCCGGCTGAAACAACGGCTTCAATTGACAGCCAACAAAATATTTACTATACAATATGTAGAGTAACTAAATCTTTCCCCCCTCTGACTCAGTAGTTAATAAGATGTCTGTTGGTTCCTTTCGCTTCTTAGCTTGATTAGGGACCGGGGCCCAAGAGAGTCGAGACCGTACGGACATCTAGTTTCATCTATCTCTTGCTAATGAAGGGTTAGCTATCAGTACGTGTACGAAGAGCTGAGTTCATGAGCTAAATACTCACTCCGATTTCCCGTAGGTCCACGTGTTCGAATTGCAGCACTGAGCATCCGTCCTAAGGCATGCGGCATTCTTATTTGGCGGGCCGCATTTCCCATCATAGGCTCTCAGGGGTTCGATGACTGCATGACTTCTGTTAGCAGAGCTCTCTGTCTTAGAGTCGAGACTCCCTGAAAAAGACTTACACCCGGCTACACAGTAGTTGGTGTACGGCTTGATATTTCCACAGTCCGGATCCAATCATGGATTCAGCATAAAGAACTTCTCGATCGTGATGCCGTATTTGATTGCTGACTGGGTACAAGTGTAGTAGTTAACATCGGCGTACGTTCTACCTGGTAAACGACAGACGAGCTCGCCCGCTGTCACAGCGGCTCGCATATCGGCGAACATACTAACAACATGGCGACCGGCTGGGACGAACGTGACGGCCGGTGCCGCGGGTGTTGCGGGTGCAGCCGTTCGCGCAGCATCATTAGCCCATGTCCAAGGCGAGCAAGTGTCGGCCGCCGTGGCTAGAGACACGCAAGTGAGATGGAGGAGGAAAGAGATTGTATCTCTCGGCTGCCGCGATCGTGCTGGGAAAAACTTCATGGTTGCAAAATGCTAGAGGGAATCCTGACCTGGGAGCTCTTCGGATTGGACAAGTTTCGGCGAAAACGGGAACAAGTAGAGGACAAGATTCTTCCCTCTGCAGCGAGACTGGCTATAAGAGACGAGTTTTGAGACTTACTTACTCCTATGAAGAATTCCAATATTCTCGTGAGATTCATCTACGCACGAGACTAGCACACTGATTCTTGTACTTGCTCAACCTTCGACTAATGACTCCAGCTCTGAGCTGAATCCTTGATCTCGCTTGCGTCCCTTGCGGAATGCCCTGCTCGGCCCTGTTGGGTATATCGCCCGGGTCTGTTGGTTTCTCTTGATGAGCTCCGGGCTAGGGTGATGGCTGCGAACGGGACTGAGCATCTCGTTTCGTTGAATGATTCCTCTGTTTCTATATCTGACCTTCTGATGAGCATGCCCAACAATCTAGGAAGGACTTGGGATGCAGATGGTGTGTTCGAGACTGAAGACGACATCTCGAATTATCCTCCTCCGGTGAAATCAGTCGTCGACAGGCCGGGGAAGCGGTCAGAAGCCATGCTCCAGCCGGTCTTGAGAGAAACATCGGACCCCAGCATCACACCCCTCTTGAAGAGAGCCAGCCCGGAAATTCTCGAGCAGGCGCGAAAGATTGTCAAGGATGCCATCACAGAGTCTTCCAGACTGAACAAGGCACGTCTGGCCAACCCCCGCGTAACACGTACGTATTGAAACCTGGGAATACGCGGGTTAAGGCCGGGGAATTCATGGTCAATGACACGGTTCCCCTGCCCTTGTTGACCATTACCGATGAGATAGCCGAGGTCGCCGCCCTTGTGGCCGAGGCGGATGCCGTAGGAAGGGCCGGCAATGTAACAAAACGAGCGGTCGCGGCTTCAGGCACATTCTGGATGGGAAGTATTGCTCGAAGGGTACCATACCCTGGGGTGACGACCCGGACTACAAGGTGTTCCGCAACGTGCTTGACTATGGAGCAGTTGGTGATGGCGTTACGGTAAGTTTTGTAATAATACTTGTATCTCGGTTCAGTCGTGATTACCTGGCTGATGCTGATACTCGTACTAATGCGCGATATTCAGGACGACACCAAGGCTATCAAGAAAGCAATGACAGACGGCAAGCGATGTGGCGTCAAGTGCAATGGGTCAACAACAAAGAATGCCATCGTGTATTCCCCCCCGGGAACCTATCTCATATCCTCCAGTATTCCCATGCCGTTTGGAACCCAAGTCATCGGTGACGCCAACAATCGCCCGAAGCTCTTGGCGTCGCCAGCGTTCGTGGGTCTGGGCGTGTTGTCTACTGACGAATACACGGGCGGAGGCGTAGGGGCCGATGGCAATGATCAGGAGTACTACGTCAACACGGCCAACTTCTACTAGCAAATCCGCAACCTGGTCATTGACATCACCCGGACACAGAACGCCCAGATGGTCACTTGCTTGCATTACTAGGTCGCATAGGCTACGAGCGTCCAGAATCTCGAGCTCGTTGCCGCCTCGGGCTCGTCGCAAACCGGTATCTACGCCGAGAACGGCAGTGGCGGCCAGATCTCCGACATAGTCTTCCGGGGTGGCCCCACTGGCATCTACGGAGGCACACAGCAATTTACAGCGCAGATGCTGACCTTCGACGGCTGCGCGACGGGTGTCCAGACAATCTGGGACTAGGGCTGGGTCTGGAAATCCGTCACCATGATCAATGTGGGGGTGGGGTTCAAGCTCATCTCCGACACGGGCGCGGGCAACATCGGATCTGTGTCTATCATCGACTCATCTTTCTCCAACGTCGGCACAGCTGCCGTCGTCATTTCACCCCCGAACTCTGCCCCAGCGTCTGGCAGCAGCGGCGTCATTCTGGAGAAGGTCTCCCTATCGGGTGTCACCGCTGCCGTTCAGGACACAAACGGCAAGACTCTTCTCAGCGGATCCTCGGGCATGATCGACCAGTGGGCGCTGGGGCCAGTCTATGAATGCTCAACAACCGCCCGCACCTTCTCTCAAGGTGGAAAGATTGGGAGCTACCGTAGACATTCTACACTCGTCGATGCGGACGGACTATACTTTGAGCGCCCGAAGCCTCAATACCAGTCACATGGTGTCGGTGACTTCGTCCACATCAAAGACCTCGGAGTTACTGGCGACGGAAGCACGGACGACACGGCTAATTTCCAGGCGGCGCTGTATGCGGCCCAGGGAAGGATTTTGTTCATAGATGCCGGATCGTACATCTTGACCTCGACGGTGAACATTCCCCCGGGATCAAAATCGTCGGAGAGACTTGGTCTCAGATTGCTGCGTCCGGACTATATTTTCAAGACGCCAGGTAAGCAGTTACCCCCCCCTTTTTTTTTTTTTTTTTTTTTTTGGTTTGTTTCAACATACTCATATGAGAACACTTTCGTGAACATAATGGCGGTTTTCTTTGTCGTCCTTAGTCTTGCTTACACGAAAGTAGCAACCCGAAGGTCATGCTTCAAGTAGGCAATCCTGGAGATGTTGGAGACGTGGAGATGCAAGACTTGATATTCACAACGGTGGGGCCAACTGCCGGTGCGATTCTCGTTGAATGGAATATTAAGGCCGATAGCCCCGGGTCTGCCGGCTTGTGGGACTGCCACGCGCACATCGGAGGTGCCACCGGGACCAAACTGACTCCCGCCGAGTGCCCTGCCGTCACGAGCGGCATCGATCAGGGTTGCAGTGCCGCCAGCATGATGATGCATCTGACGTCGTCGGGATCGGGTTACTTTGAGAATATGCGGCTCTGGGGTTCTGACCATATGATCGAGTGAGTTATCCCAGCTTCGCCGTGAAGTTCATGAGGGAGCTACCATAAATGACTAACAACTGACTGCTCTTAGCGATCCTAACCTGAATGATGCTAATAACACACTGGAGCAAAACACCATCTACGTCGCGCGTGGCTTCTTGATTGAGAGTGTAGAAGCAACTTGGTAGGTCTCGTCCTATTCATGTGATGAACCCGTCTGCTAACACCTCAATGCAAAAAAGGCTTTACGGGACTGCATCTGAGCACGCCGTGTTCTATCAATACAACTTTCACAAAGCAGCAAATATCTTCGCCGGTCTACTGCAGACCGAGTCGCCCTACTTCCAGCCGTCGCCCGCTGCGCCCGCTCCATTTGCTGATGTTGTTGGTAAATTTGCCGGCGACCCTGACTACTCATGTGCCGCGGGCAACGAATTTAACGGATGTAATGAGTCCTGGGCCGTCATCGTGCGACAGTCCCAGAACATCATCGTCGCCAGCACCGGCCTCTACTCCTGGTTCTTGTCCTACGGCAAGTCCTGCATCGATGGACACACCTGCCAGAAAGCGCTGCTATATCTCGACTCGAACCGCGCCAACGCGCGCTTCCAGAACCTCGTGACCATCGGCGCCAAGTACATGGCCGTCATGGATAGCAAGGGAATCTCGGCCCTCGCCAATCTCAACGTGGACAAGCACCCCTCCTGGTCTCAGATATCTATTCTCGACGTCCATAGCAGTACGGCGTGCAGTTCGACGAGGTCGTCTGGATCGACCCAAAAATCCGGGAGATGGACCAGCCGGCGTTCACGTGTTCGCCTCCATGTAACGTTAAAATCCCGCCATGGACTAGCGCCACCAGCACGGTGAATTATCCTCTGCTCACCGTCAGCAACGGCACCTGGACAAGCACCATCACTAAGGCACCCTTGACAATCTCCGAATGGGTTTTTGAAGTGGTAACCTTGACCGACAGTAGCGACCGGAAAGCGAAGCGCCAGAACCCGCCAGATTTCTGGCCGGTCCCGGCAAAGACGTCTTCCTGGCCTGCTGTCGTGTACAAGAGCCCAGATGGAGACCCAACTACAGTGGCCCCCAGAGGTCCACTCCCCACTCCGCCACCCTCAATCGGCCCCGGCGCGCCTCCTCCGCCGACAGGGAGCTGGCCGAAGCGCGACATCCAGCCATACTTCGGCTTCCAAGACGGGCCATCCGTCAACGCGTGCGATTTTTTCGACCCTCTTGACTGCATCGTGCAGCCATGGCTCTACGGTGATGCTAGCGGCGGCCCATTCCCGGACGGCGAGGGCGATGGCGACGACGGCGACGATGAAAACTGGCGGGAATCCTTCACACCCTACCCGACGCAAACTAGATCCACATCCACATCCACATTTACGCGCTCGCCTACGCCATCGCCACGCGAGGGCGACCCGTTCATTAACCAGCGGCATTGCTACGACTCAGGCGTCACGGACATCCACGTCCGCCTCGACAACGCGGCCAACAGCTTCTGTGGCTATCTCGGCGAGCCCGGCCGCGTGCTATCAGAGAACACATTCGCGACCAGGGATTACACCTTCGACCAGAGCTCAAATTTGGTAACTATTAGTCTCGACATCGCCGCCGGCTGCCAGTGGACATGGAATTACGACTAGTGCCGCCGGTACATCGGCGTCGATGGTAAGCAAGGGGGATGGGTGCAGAATGACTGCTAAACTTGGAGGATCGATCCGAATTATTCATGGTAAGCTAAAGCGACCGCCGAGCTGAGGAATCTTGGGATCCGACTTTTTTATTAGATATTAGATGCCTGTATTGGAAAACCTTCTCCAATAATAAAGACTGAGAAGATTTTCTCATATAGTCATTTCATTAGGTAATGCTAGACAATAGAAGCAACATTTGCATTATGTTGCGAGTGTCAAACGATGCCATTATCCAGGGCTGTAAAATTGTCGACAAAAACTAGGTCCATAGCTCATCGTATCCGGCTTGAGCCGCTACCGATCTAAGAACACCAGACTGGCCAGATCATGCGCCCGATCCTCTCAGCCTGACCAAACAACCTCTTGACCGGAAGTCTCGTTTGCGGTGCATACTCGCCTATCCAGATTAAGACATTTTGTGCGTGGCGATAAATGTCGCGCATCCTGAGAACCTCCTGTTCTCTTTCCTTCTTTGTCGGGCTGGTTGATACAAAGGCTATTAACCCACAGCCTGCGCGGTGATTCCCGTGTTGCAAAATATGTCAGAAGGCACGGTAGGTTGATAATTATAGGGGAGGGGTTCCCTCCCACGGAGATGGGTTCCGTGGCATGTGATCTTCTCAATAGTACAACAGCAATTCGTAATCGGCACCACGCTGTGGGACTATGTGTGTTCCAGTCTGCATCTGATAGGCGTATCGAAAGTGTTTAGCAAGAGTACGACGGTACGGATTTCCCCCTTTTCCTGGCCTAAAGGACGATGAGGCTCGGCTCGGGCAAGAAGGTCTTACGACGTCGAAAGGGTTTTTGTGGCGGTACCACTGGAGGTGACTATGGCCGTGAGAGCTAAACGAGTTGAGAGTCTGGTCATGTGCGAAAGAAAGCCTCAATGAGTGGGACATCTGTTTGTTGCATTTTCACCCGTTATTTTTCGGCCAGCTTTTTGCCGTCAGAACAGGGCAGGGAGAAGCATCCGCAAAGCTGCTTTCGTTAGTAAAATTGATTAGAAGGACTGTGTTTGTTTGAGCAAGATCTAAGGGCGTGTGACCGGTGGACTATTAGGCAGGGCGGGAATTTCTTCACATCTGCAGATTAATCATTGCTAAGATAGTCTGTGGAAGGAGAAGACAAATAGTACTTGACTACCATATCTGGAAAATAGATATTTAAGTCATACTATTGTGAAAGTAGCATATATTCTTAACAAGAGAATTACTTGACGCGCAGCCAATACCCGTTTTTGCTAGCCGCGCACCTATTGGCCGAAACGGCCTGTAATTTACACCTGGCAAACTAAAAAGTGGATCATATGCGTTATCTACCAAAATCACTAGCACTGTACAGAGAAATACTCTTCTTGCCACCTGCCACCCTACAGCCTACTACACTAAAAAGCCGCTTTTTGATGTTTCAATGCCACTTGAGTAGAATACATCTGTAGTCGATTTACGGACGTTCGCAGCCCTTCTCGCAGGGCCATAAGGGTTGGACACCTTCCTAATCTAGATCGTTGCTTTTAAAGCTAACTATTTATTACTATTGCGTAGTATGGCTGTAACTACATTGTACTGTAGTGGCCGTGAATGTGTTGCGGTCGAGACGGTGGCACACAGTTAATCTTACACTTTAGAACACCTTCACGGACCGGCAGGAAATTAGCGGTCCGATACACACCCATTGGAAGTGCGCGTCAAGTAATTCTCATAAAATCCATATTGATAGCTTTAGCCGACTATACCCTGCTTTGCTTAAGCACAGTAGGAGCGGCACCTTCTATTCCTGGTTGCTTCCCAGGATACCTAATGCATACAGATCGTTATCACATCGGATAGAAAGTGACGTGACGTACTGTTATACTGTATAGTATGAACGTATGCATGCATGCAGAGTATATATATCCAATGCAGGTCCGCAATCTATCCATAATAAGAAAATAGAAGAGAGTGCTACTTCTCGCTCCCTCGCCTTCAAAGTAGTAGGTATTACACTTGGGTTGCGAGTTTTGCTCACATCGCGGTGAACTGAAGTTGAAGGAAAGGGTCAAAGCCAAGCGAAAATACCAATCCCCGCACGTTTGCTTCTGCTACGTACATGTTCCGAAAATGAAGAGGGGAGGGATTTTGGCAATAACAGGCCTACTTGCGGGGATATCCTGCGCGCGCCCCTCACCATCATCGGGTGCAATTCACCCCTTTGCGAAATACAAGGACCTTGTCGCGGAAGACAATGCGAGATCTGCTCCTACTACTACTACCTCGGCGCCGACACCCACGCGGGCACCGTTGGAATGTTTCCAGGTCGCGGAGCCGGTGCTCACCCCTTCCGGCGTCACGCGCCGCGATATAACGGTCGATCTGCTACCACCGTCTAATCAGCAGCCAATTGAGGTTGATGATGATGCAGCGGGCCTTGGAAATAGAAAGGCGTGCGCAGTGGTTCTCATGGAGCATACCTTCGCAAATAGCTACGGAGCTCCCTTTGTTGGTATGGATTTGAACTTCATCTAATCGGCCCAATTATAAGACCTGCAGTGCATTTATCTTACTAGATAATCTGATGTTATATGAACTGGGCTTTTAAGAATAACGTCAAGCTCAGTGGCCGGACGCTAATACATAGAAATTAGGCAAGTACACGCCCCCAGATTGCGACTTCGACCACGTAGTCATCAACTTCACGACGCTCGTGCGGGGCCGCCAGTACGACCGCACGGGCGTCATGTACCTAGGCGACACAGAGGTGTGGCGAACGTCGACGGCCGAGCCGACGAGCTACGGCATCAGGTGGGAGTGGCTGAAGGACATGACGGCGTTCCTGTCCCTCTGGAAGCAGCCGCAGACCATCGTCTTCGACCTCGAGAACATCGTCGACAACACCTATACGGGCCTGCTCAACACGACGCTTACGGCCACGTTCTTCAAAGCACCAGCGTCGGATCCGAAAGGGAGACCGAAAGTTAGAGTAAGCTCTGCAGCCCCTGCTGATGTCATCATTCCTATCACGCAGCGTCTCGGCGGTGAGGGCAAGCCGAGTCAGTTCGTGTATCCCGGGCAAGCGGCGACAAGTACCGTGGCTGATTTCCCGCGCAATGCCAACCGCGCCGTATTTACCGTGGATGTCAAGGGTCAAGGCGCCGAGGAGTTCTGGTGGAGCAACATACTGCAGAGCTCGATCTTCGCCTTCAACGACACGTACGGGGAGTATCCTGGGTACTCGCCGTTCCGTGAGGTGCAGGTTCTGATCGATGGGCACCTAGCCGGCGTCTCATGGCCTTTTCCCGTGATCTACACGGGCGGCATAGTGCCACAGCTGAACCGGCCGATCGTAGGTGTCCAAGCGTTCGATATCTTGGAGCACGAGATCGACATCTCGCCCTTCCTGCCCCTCCTCTGCGACGGGAAAGAACACACATTCGAGATTAAGATCCTGGGTCTCGACGACGACGGCAAGTCTACCGCGAAGCTATCCACGACAACGGACGACGAGTGGTACACCACGGGCAAGATATTCATCTGGGTAGACGAGGACGCGGCGTCCATCACGACGGGCAGTTTGGGGACTTTGTATTCGCAACAGCCGACCATCGCGCTGACGCAGCGGCTGACGACGGACGCGAAAACGGGCGCCAACCAGTCCCTCGAGTACAACCTCGCGGTAACGCGCAGCCTGTCCATCAGCTCGTACGTGAAAACGCAGAAGACAGACGGCCCTGCCACGTGGTCGCAGTCTTTATCTTACTCGAACATCGGCGGCGTTTATAACTACGGCAACGACAACCTCAACACTTTCGCCATCTCCGGCGCGGACGCTGCTACGCGCCCTGGTTTGATTAGTTATTCGAAGAGCTACGCTTACCCGCTTTTCGCCAACAGTACCGCGAACACTCTACCTCAGGGCAACCTGACACTTTGGGCGCAGGTAGACCAGGGGTTTCGCGTCGAGGTTCGCGGCGATGGCAGCGTGTTTCCTACGGGTCTCGAAGCGTTCACTACTGCTGGTGGCGGTAGCGGGTTGTCGGCTTCGACCAAGGCCTCTCTGGTGGATACATGGCGGAACGGCACCGCGACGTATTACAGACCCGGTGATAATAGCTATAGCACCGGTGTCGGACAGACGCACCAGATCTTCTCGTTTGGCGGTGTCAGCGATCGGGGACGTGTTTCGCAGTTGTATCACCGCGATGTTAGCGCGTATAATGATACTATAACGGATGACCATGTTGATATTGCTGGGAAGAAGGAGCATGTCTAGGAGAAGAAAGAGGCAAGAAAGTAAGTAGGTTATAGTGATACGAAAGTAGTAATACGATGAATTCATCAGAATGGGTATACAATTATAATACCGAGCAATTTCGTTTTGACAGCAAAGTAGAAGCTCTTCGAAACTGTAGTTATTGATCGCTACTTAGATAGTATATTCCTCACGAAATATACCCTGGTGCATCTCTAATATAGATTTCCCCCTTTCCCCTCCCCTTCCCCGTTTCCTTCCTCAATCAACGAACATCATAGCACCACACCTAACAACCGAACACGCACCCGCAATCTTCGCCGGCTGACCCTCAAGCCCAGCCAACGTGAAGCCCGAAGAACCCGTGTACTGATCCGTACACACATCCCGAACGCCCGCCTTGGAGCACGTGCCCAGGTAATGGATGTCGCTAGGCTGCGGCTGGTTCAAGACGGAGATAGGGGTTCCGACGCAGCAGCAGCATAGTGGGAGCGCCTTCAATGAACCCGGCATCGGAGACGGCGTGGGTGTAGGTGAACGATCGATTAATATTGTGCTTACACTAGTACTGCTGCTGACGTCGCTGGCGCTAGGCCACATCGTGGGAAAACATGTTGTGGTGCCCGCGTCGTCTTGCTGTGTAGAGCTTGAGCTTGCTACTTCAGCGTCAGCAGGTAGCGCGGTGGTAGCCGTCGCGGTGAAGAAGATTTGAAGTATCGCGATCGATGAAGAGATGGAGAACTGCATTATGGTTGCCGACTTGAAGATTCACAAGCAATTTTTTTATTAGATCTTAAAAAACTGATATGTATTTGATGTTTGACGAGTTATGACGATGATATGATGACGATGATTAGATGGAAGCGAAACGATCCCTTAAGATCTCTGCTAACGGGTTACTATAAATATCTGCATATATACGGATCTCAATATATCTTGACGGATGATATCTGAACAGATGCTTCGGACTTGGCACGGCCTGCCCCGGGATACGATGTCTTTCGTTGTTTGTGCTGCATGTCTTGGCTAAGAAGAGGTTGCAATTGCAACAGTTGTAGACTGTCCCCCATTTGGGATCCTTCCGCAGTGAGACACTGTAGACAGAATTTAGGCACAATACTTGGCCATCTCGGAGGCAATGTCTGGCCCAACCTGGCGACCATCTATATACACATGCCCATCGCAAAGGTATCAGTCAGAGGTGACGGTGCAATCAATATCAATGTGGGTCAGGCAGAAGCCATGTGAGACCACCAGAGAGGGGGAATCTTCAATCACAGAGATTAAATAAACATAAATTTAGAATGGCTGGTCATCGTCCGCCTAGCCATGCTCTCTCTTGGCGCTCGCTTGAATGTCTCTCTATATCTCATAAACTTCCTAGCTGAGGAATTGTGGGTATATGATCTCGCTCAAGCTTGAAGAAGAAACAGGTTCCAAATTCTTTTAAAGCCGCCGTATTACGCCTGACTCGCCATGATCCAATGACATGCATATCCCCGAGACAGTGAGACTCGGCTATGACCAGCATACCAACCCCTCGAAATACGCAGCTGTGCAACTGTTTTACGTGGATTCTGGCTTCTCGGTTTCCAGATTTAGTTTGGCTAGCTGTTCCGCATTATTATCGGCAGCAGTTTTGTCTTGGCCGCCAGGGTAGCGAGTACCCATCTTCTTGACCTTCTTCTGCTTCTTTTCTGCTGGTGGGTAGGCCAGTAATGTGATCTCCTGCCATTCTTTAGATGCATTGTAAGCCTCTTGAATGGGGATCAGGATAGCATGCAAGGCCTTTGTGACAGCAGGTTTGAGGAGTTGGGGTGTAAGCTTGAAGGCAATCAGTACTTTACTCGGAATGCTGCGAGACATGGGAGACATACCACATCGTTCTCATAATCCGTTCGCATTTGGGCAATATCTGTGTAAATGAGCGGCTCTAAGCCGTCTCGTTCCCTGCTTACGACGAATTCACGTTTTCCTTTCAGCCCAGCTACGGGAAGGAAGACATGCTCGACATAAGCTAGCAGACCATTTCCTTCCGCTACACGGGGCGCTGCTTCAGCTTTCTTAATCTACACCAGTTTTTAGCACTCAGTTCGTTGTACCCCCCCTCGATTCCGAGACATCATTGCATATAAGAGGGATTGAGAGACATAATTTAGGGAGTAATACCTTTTTTGTTACATCCTCGGGACGATCAAGCAGATCGATCTTCGAATTCTCATCGCTCGAGCTCACTAGGATAACCCCCAGTCAGCGCTTGTTACCAAACATCTGGGCCCAGCCGAAAATGGCATGTCCAAACGACAACAACCCAATGCAGGCAGGCACTGTTTTGGAGCCAGATATACTTACTTTTACCACCTTGAAGACCCGGAATCATGTCATTCATGAGATGTGCTCGCTGAACTAAGTCAGTCACAAATTGGCACACCATGTCTTGTTTAATGCACTGACCTGTTTGTAGCCAAGTTTTGGTAACCACTCCTTGGCGGCCGTAAACAACTTCCGTTGATCCAATCCTACGTCACGTTAATACATGATATGACACCAAAGAGACGGTTCGACACTAACCGCCAAACTGCGCATCCACATTCAGGTATTGCTCATCCAACACTTGCAGAATAGGATAGAGCAGTCCACTAAGAGGGCTGTTAGCTGACTGCTTGACCACCTCAGCACCAGCTTTTTTCGCGTCGTGCTCCGATGTCAATGAACACATCTTGTAAATGTCCATGATATAATCGGGGGTCTTTTGGTGGGAGCTGCCGAGAACGAACTCGACCTTGTCGGTAGAAACACCGCAAGCCTCGAGCAGTGCTGTTATCGCAAAGCGGTAATACTTGACACGGTGTTCGACAAGCTCGATAGGAGCTTTAAGGTTGTCTAGGAAGCCATGGATCTATTGCTATCATCAGCGCTTGTCCCTATGGAAACTATTCGATCTTGAGGGTGGATAGAGACACGTCTAAGTGCACATATGGCGGAGGACGTACATCGGCGAGCAGGATAACCATATCACAACCAGCAGCCAGCAATTGGGCTATTTTGACCTATTCCTAACTATGAGCTTCTATAATTAAGCAGGAGAAGGTTCGGAGAAGCATACGCCGGGGACTAAGTATCCGCAGTGTGGTCGACCGGTCTATCGCGAGTTGGTGTTAGTGCCTGACTGATAGCTGCGTCTGGATATTCGGATCGAGAGGGCTGCTGAGGTATAGATAGCGCTTACGGTTGCGGTTCCTATAATGGAAAATGGGCACACATTAGTATGAAGTTTTGTGATACAGGAGAAAGGACGACTAGGCAAGTAAAAAATTACCCCAGTAGATGCGAGGGTTGCGCCCCTCGCTGATAATCGATTCAATTATTTCGGGGTTGAGAAACTCGGCCAGATTCTCCTTAATGAGAGCAATCCTCTCTTCAGGCTTTAAATCCGCCATGTCGAAACTAGCGATGGTCAAGAATGTAGTATAGTTGTCCGGTGATCGTGGTGTTGTTTTGTTTTCTGTATCGGGACCAGATTGATCGCGCTGGCTTTCTGAGTCACCCAAAAAGAGTCAAGGTGGGATGTGTCTAAGGCCGATCGGCCAGCTTTGGCTGTAGACTTTTGGAGGGGCACCTTGAGTAGAGAGGGTCTGATAAAACTGATAAGACTTTAAAAATAGATTAAGCATTGAGAAGCTAAAATAGGGAACGGGTAGGTCAAGCCACAAAACTAAATGCGCACGGCCACACTACATAGAATCTAGCATGAGAGGACCCACACCAACTAAACTAACAACATGACTCTTTCTTTCAGGGGCAAGACAGGATTTGACTCGAAATCTCAAGCCCGGCCTATGCTGTGCCTAGTAGCTTCACCACCCAAGAGACCGGTAATGAACAAGACTTTTGACTATGATCGGAGTGGAGTACCCTCGAGACGTTATCAGTTACTTAAGAGAATCGGCATTGGCCTTACGTTTATTAGTCATGTCCTTACAGTATGAGAATGTGGCGCTGATGACGAGTTTGATGGACGGCTATGGCTAGATGCAAAAAATGCTGAGATAGGGTGAACTTGGAGGGCCTGAGCCAAAAATTATGTGAGTATACAGGGATCTATATGAATTCATGGTTGATAAGGGATCTCTCTTTAAACTACAGGGAACAAGCGAGGCAAAGTGTCACCATAGCCAAGTTCCCAGTCAGATGACTTCCACCGCTTTCTGCTTTCCCATCCGGCACTTAACTCCCATTGACAGCATCCGTGGCACGCACACACGATAGCGAGGCGAAGCTTGTATTGCTAAAGCTAGCCATCACCGGCCAGGGTAGGCTCCCGTAATAATTGTAATCGTCCGTGGTACCCAGCGTGTGCGTGCTGTCGCCTTCAAAAGCGTACACTTCGACATTCCCATCTTCCCAGCCCCTGATGTGTGACGCGTCGTAGTGGTTCGCCGCGCAACATCTTTCAAACATGAGCCTGACATCGTCATCTAGCGCGTCGTAGGACGGAATGATGTGAGGCTTAGGGCACTCGCAAAAGCCCTCCTTGACGTCGGCGGCTTTATTTATGTCAGCAATGCACTCGTCCGACAAGATGATTTTGCATGTTCCGTCGTCGGTCCGTAATTTATCTGTGTAGGGGTGGTGTTTGAGCTGCCACCTTACGAGACACATCTTCTAGTCATCATCGACTGTCAGGTTACCCCCGACCGGGAGTCCAGTGGCGAAGGGGCGCTGAATAAAAGTTTTCCGCCAGTGTAATATAGAGCTTCCTTTCCATGCTCCTTCAGGTATTCCGGCGTGGTATTCACCAGAATATCGGCTGTTACGCTGATACTAAGTAGACCAGGACTAACCATCGACTTTGTCCGCATTGCTCACGGGTGTCGAAATGTTTAGACCCGTGACGGGACAGTAGACACGCTTCGTCACGCATATTATATGCATGTGTGCTTGGCCACTTACATGTATTCACAACACCCAAAGGTTTATCGTTTGCAAATTTTCAGTACATACTGTAATTGCAAATGTCGATCCGATATTGAGATACTAGCCACGCAAGTCCTCACCTAAACTTCCTCAGTGTCAAGGGAATTAGCAAGCTACTGAGGTTTCTGTTGGTAGATCATTTGTAACTGATCTTTTGCTATCGAATGTGTTGTTGCAAAGGAATGCTGGATTCGGGATTGATATATAAGATACTGTTGCCATGAACCTATCTATTCTTATCGGATCATTATAACCATACACGTCTATGAACCCATATGATCTCGCGGAGAGTATTGTCGATTGGAGAATAGTGGAAGTGGACCAGGTGCACTCTCTAGATGCGATCATATGAAGTGAATTCAGATGTGCTATGGAAGAAGTTGTACTCTACATAATAGTGCGTGACACGCTCCTTATATACGGGGAGCAGGGGAACTACGTTCCCCCGCTCCCTGTGGACCCACATAACCGCGACATATAACCTATTCTACACCCTCTTCATCAGAAGGGCTAGATGGAATTACATCATGGGGAACTATTGCTAACAAAGTAAACAGACACCGCAGAACAGGGTGTCATTTTAATTCCAGAAATAGTCACTGCTGGTGATGCTCCAAGCCGAGCTCAACAGCACTTTGAAGATCCTACTGCCGAATTCCTTGCAGACCTGTCGATTAATACCATTAGTATGCGTGTCTCGAAGGCCTTACATTCAACAACAACTTCTCAGGCCTATCCAAGGTGCAGTTAATGAAGATCCATGACACGCCACCATCGATGACCATCCAAATGCTCAAGCGCCTCTGCCTGGAGACATTCAGGCGGGCTCTCGACAGGCATGGAACAAGCTTGGACGAAGCAGAGTTCCCTTATTGGACCCTGAATAAGGTCTGGCCTCTTCCTTAAGGCGGGATGTATCGACATTGCCACGCCGTTGAAGAAGTCTCTGGGCCTCTTTCGACGTCTACCCGGACTAATTATATTGGTATGTTACCTCGCGAAGCGGCGTTTCTGACTCAGAGAAATATATTTCCTTGTAAGAGGGGCTACCAGGTGACTAGGCGGACAGATGCCTTTTATAGATAAGTAGACGATCGGCCCTCGAGGATGTCAAACTCCCATTGGCATTACATCGCGTCATCATTTAATATAAAACAACTCTCAGAATAAATAGCAGCTCGCATAGTTATTCGATTCACTGATTTTCTATCAAATGGCCTCGTCTTCTATCGTCGCTTCAACACAATATATATGTATCTACTTCTACGGTTTATCGCCTTTTATTTACATAGAATATTGTATGTGGTGTACTCTTATATCGAGCTATCTATGGACTTTATACAAGACTATGGTCCCTTCATACACGGTGCAGGGGCGCCTCTCACTCCTTCGTTCTGTACATAACTTATGGCTTAGTGAACTGGTCAAAGAAGTCCATGATAATTTGGGAGGCTTCGATATGAGTCGGCAGCTCTGGAACAGATAGCTGGGAGAAGTTGATCTCCGTAGAAGCCCAACAATGCCCTGGGACGACGGTCAGTATTATAAACCAGGCAAGATCCCCGGACAAAGGGAAAAATATAGGGACGTGAACTAACCCATATCATCTACTTTCCAATGCTGCAACACGCCCTCAGCACCACCAGCGCAAGTCCAGGTGATATGATGCACGTCTCCGTCAAAGCTGTCCTCGACTTTCGACGACGTGCACTTGTTCCTTTCCGCCCACCAGCCGAGCCATTCAGATATGGCGGGCTCTACGCCGCCCTCACCCTCACCGCCGCCGTAGTGTACGCTGGCATCGTTCCCGCCATGGATCTCGAGGAGTGGGAGAGGACTACGAGCAGGCTTGCATCCTCCCGTCACACCGTCATCATCGGTGTAATACGCCCCCGAGGCAGGAGCAAAGGCGGCAAATTCTCCGCCAACTTCACTACACGCAATCACGTTGACGAATCCACCGCCATTGGAGATACTGCGCGTATTCAAAGTTAATCAAAAATGACAAAATCCGGTCCAGTTAAGGCATGTCTTACCCAGTCGCGTAAATGCGGGAATCGTCGACACAGTATTCACCCCGCAACTCAGTCAAGAGATCAGTGACGAACTGGAGGTCCTCTCCTACTGAGACTTCTGAGTAGTTTGCCCCGGCCCAAGCACCCTAAGCACAAATCAGCCACCTTGAACCCCGTCGTTATCACATAAGATGCAAACGAAAACTTACACCCACACCATCAGGGTAAACCATGATTTTCTGTTTATACCATTTCGTAGTCAGTCATCTTTTTACTTAACGAGACCTTAAAGCAGAGCGAGGGGTAAACAAACGTTCGCGCTAAAGCGGCTCTCGCTCATCTTAGTGTCGACCTCGAAGAAGAGTCCGATGCTGCTCGAGCCGTGAAAGCCAAGAACGACAGGATACGGCTTCGACTTGTCATAGTCGCCTGGCAGGTGGACCGAGTACTTCCGGTCGCGTCCGCTGCTTGTGAGATCCTGATATGTGGTGATGCCCTTAAGCAAATGTTCTTTACCACAACCGGCCGTAGCTCGTGCAGCTACGTGTAAATTGCCGGCCGGTGCGGGCACCGCCAAGGCGGGCGCTACTACGAAGCTGAAGCCCGCCACGGCGCCGGCGATGAGACTGGACGTATGCATCGTCACAAAGTGTGTTGCTTCTGATAGATCCCAAGCAACGATGAAGAGGCAAAATCTCTACCCTGAGGCAAAAACTCAACCTCGAGACGTTTTGACCATTTTGTCACGTCACATGCTATAATAGGGGGTCGTATAAAAATGGCCTTCCTAATTCAGCTATTTGTAAAGGTGATCTGAAGCAATTGATTGGACGGTTGTTGACGATTAGAACTTAGAAGCCAATCTTAATTCATATATGCTCTTTCAGCATATCTTCGATACTGAAATACTTTCTCATATATCGATAAATCTGCTTACACGATTACATGATGTCTTCATTCGAGTCCATACCCTGATGCGCCGCCACCCTCCAAAGACCCGGCATGGTTACGTTTACACCCATGACCCGCATAATACCAGGGGGTGCCAACGGGGAATTACATTTCGGGAGATCAGCTTCTCAGAAGCACGCTTAGAACGACAATGCGATACCGAACTACATTGCCCTATACCAGTCTCCTTTCTCCGATCCCGCTCGTCTCACTCTGCCGTCACCTACCTCTGACGGGGCGGCGCGAAAACTCTTAATCAACACCATCGACCTTCCCATCGGCCTCCACCCGGGAGTCAACGGCTTTAACGGCACGACGTATGGCGGACTTGTAGCTTCCCTGCTGGACGAGCAATGGGCTGCCTTCTTTTCATCAACAAGGTGCAGCAGGATATGCAAGACAAGGGTGTAGTCATCCCGGATTCTATCGTCGATCTGTGCAAAGGTCCTATTCTCACAGCTAGCATGAATGTGAAGTTCGTGAGACCCACAGCCACACCGCAGGTTGTCATGGCGACGGTTACCTTCCAGAGGATGGAGGGCAGGAAGTTCTCCCTGGGCTATAATACCTAAAGTGGGAATGGCAAGGAACTTGCCAAAGGTGAGGGTATGTGATATCGGATAGAAAAGAGAACCTGTAAAGCAACGAAATCACAAATAGTGTAGATACCTAGTCAGGGACCCTACAAATAATTATAACGACGTCGCCAGCTCTGTTTCCTGCCTATCCTGTTGTAATGTGGGACTTCATCCTTGCTTCAACCCAGGGAGACAAGTCACGATCTTATCGGGTCCTTTTGTTCCTACCTGGTACAAGAGTTATGCGGGTCTAGTCATACTGCCGCTTCAGATAATACTAGCGGTTGAGAGATCCTTTTGTTGGATCCTGACACTAGTAATATATGCCGATTGAAATATAGAGAAATATTGTGGCCGTGCGGTCCTAGGTCATTTACTAGTGGTAGCGTGGTTAAGGAGGTATTATCTTTTCTCTACGGCAGTAGAACGAAGTGAAAACAAAACAACGCTTGTGGTTATGTGCTCAATATTAAGTAACATATCTAATTATTCCTTGCCAGTTCTGTTGTCACGTAGAACATATATTGTTAATTTCTACACAGGATTAGCGATGTCGTTTTTTCCGTGACATTTGTTATGTTTGTGTAGCCATTATCAGACATTTGCATGAAATTCCTACGTTCCTGCAAAGAAGTGTTGCCAATACGGAGATAGCGCGGCTCCTGTTTTTGTGACCAACACCAGTGAATTTCAACAGCCTCATTTGAGAGTCAGAACCTTGCTTCTACACTCTCATAACTGAATTTAATCTCCAGTGTTACATGCTGAGCTCAGCACGGATTTGAATATGAGTTAATGCGTTCACGTTGTATAATTGACGAATATGCTAAGCTACTCGAAGCAATCTACCAACCTCTCGGACTGCCGAGATGCAATAAATGTTGTCATATGGCCACTGAATGAATAAGGCGTCGAATATAAGAATGTGAATTAGCTAGAACCAAGCTCTAAAGCCAGGCACCGTGTTCTTCTACGTGAGTTTTACCCGGGGTTCCGGCAATGATAGCCACGGGACTAATACCGTGATCCTCGTGTATACCACGGTAGCTTTCACCCCGCCTTGGCATCATCCGAAGCACGGCCCAATCAATATGACGACGATGAGTGGTCTATTGTTTCACCAAAAATATGACACTTCTCGTATCAATACCTGGCGAGGTATTAAGTGTTGAGGTAAGCTAACAGGCGGTAAAGGGGATATATGAAATGAAAAGAAGCATGATCCTGCTCACTTTCGACTCGTTCATATCAGGATAAAAAGTTTGCGATTAAGTTTGAATTCGTGTCCCAATAGACCAGAGTAAATATGCGTTCCTCCACGGTTCTTGAAGCTGTTCTACTTACGACAGCAACGACATCGGCACATACTATTTTCTGCCAACTCAAGACAGATGCTCAGACTTACGGTACGCTTAACTTGATTCTAGAAACAACTGCGATATTGATGCTGACTATACCCCGATGGAAGGTGTGTCATACGGTATCCGTACGCCGACATACGATGGGGTAAGTCATCCCGAGAACGGCATTCTTTCGACGACCTGTACGGAAATGGCTGCGTGACTAACTATGACTTAGCCCCAAACAGACGTGAACTCTGCAAACATGGCCTGCAACGGACCGCCCAACCCGACAACGCCCTCAAGCAACATCATCGAGGTGAAAGCGGGCAGCACTGTCAGCGCTATTTGGAGGCACACACTCCAGTGTTAGTAACACAACCTTATTTAACAGCTACTTGAGTTACGATTATTGACATATAATTCGACAGCCGGGGCAAACGACGTGATGGACCCTGGCCATAAGGTATGCCTACAAGAACCCCTTTAGCTCTGAGTCAACCCCCGTACCGACTTTTCGCTAACAAACTCACCAGGGCCCCGTCATGGCGTATTTGAAGAAGGTCACGGATGCCACTAAAGACAGTGGGGTGGGCGATGGTTGGTAAGTGTTCTCGCAACTCTACATACTGCCAAGCTATAGTACACGGCCGGGGGAAGACCATTATCTAACTCACAATTTTGCAGGTTTAAGATCCAAGAGGCCGGCTGGGGCAACGGTGTCTGGGGCACGGACACGGTCATCAACAGCGGCGGAAACCAGCAGATCAAGATCCCCGAGTGCATCGAAGATGGTCAATACCTCTTGCGCGCCGAGATGGTCGCCCTGCACGGCGCCCGGTCTACGAACGGTGCCCAACTTTATGTAAGATCTCAATCTACATATCGTCCCAATTAGTTTACAGCTTAGACTAATAACATATCTCGGCAGATGGAATGCGCCCAAATCAAGATTACCGGTGGAAAGGGAACCAAGAAGCCTACTACAGCAAGCATCCCTGGCACCTACAAGGTATACCTGCGTCCCTGCCATAGAGCTAGAGCTGTTGATTGATCTGAGATCTGGTGCGCTAATCCGACTGCAATAGTCGAACGATCCCGGTCTATTGATTGATATCTATAACAAACCACCAAGTGGCAGCAACCCTTACAAGATTCCCGGTATACCTCGCCTTCCTATTTCTAAACATACCTAGCCTTGGTATGTGTAGTGTTGTAATTTTGAACTGACACTAAGACTTTACTAGGCCCGCCCGTGTTCACTTGCTAAACGTCCTGTCAAGTTCTTCGCGTTAGTCATCTAGCTCGCAATTAGAGCCAGTTACGATGACTGGGTTTGTGGGTTGGTGTGTCGAGAGTATAAGATTGGCCCCGTTGCTAATTCCTGCACCGAATGCGCCATGCCAATAACAAATGCTATTTGATTTAAATCTTGACTACCAGGCTCTATAAGATGTGCACTATGCAATTCTACTTGATACTGCTAATACTCGACGTCCTTGAGTAAAGAAACCCCATGTTAAATACTCTCAGGCTAACACAACTATCATCGTTTATCTAAGTTAGATTGTCTCTCCAAAGCCTTTGGCTACGTATATCTCACATCGCCAAAGACAACTTGCTAGGGTTGTTATGCGTTGAATGATACCTAGGTTAGTAACTCTGTCGGCTGATTAGTTCAAGTACTGGGTTAGCTTCTGTTGAAGTCAAGTGACGTAAGAATAAGCTCATATGATGCACTCGTTATAGTTAGGTATATACCCACCCGATCCCAACAAACTCTTGATAGCTCAGTTGGTAGAGCGATGGACTGTAATTGAAATTGTTTAGAGATCCACAGGTCGCGTGTTCGACTCACGCTCGGGAGAAGTTTCTTTTTGCTGATATTGCCACCATGCAACGTTACCTACGGTATAGACCTGTAGAGTCTATAGAACGAAAAGACATATATATAACTCTGCCTACATGCTGATGCGCATATACAAACTCAAATCAGCTCATTATAGCTTTTAGGATAGTTTTGTTTACTGGATACAGATAAATTAAGAATGAGTCTATCTGCGAACGATACTAATGAGCGTAGTTTACCAACTAATTTTAGGAGCTCAAGTTAAGCCCTTCTTAAAATGTTCTAATTCTTACTGGCCCTCCAAGCCGCCACGATGGTAGAGAGGTTCTGGATGAAATCCCTACGCTTCGGGTCCCATCCTAGAATAGAACGGGCGCGTGAAGAATCCGTATTTGAAGACAATCCCAACGCCTCGAGGAATACATTCCCCTTCGTTCCCTCATAACGAATCTGCCCCTTGACTCCCAGCACGGCCGCGACAGCTGATAGCATATCACTGGTGGGGACCGTCTCGGTAGTCAGCTCGAAAACAGGCCAATTGCTAAGATTCCCATTGATCTTGTCGACCACAGAAACGTACGCGGCTCCCAGGTCATCCACGTGGACGACTCCAGTGCGCGTCTTCTCCTCGACCATGATCCCGACATCCTCTTCGCTGCCGCTCTCGGCGGCCTTCAGCAGAGGGTCCCACCAAGTGGTCATGACCCACGAGCCGCGGCCGTAGATGCTCCCAGGGCGCAGTATGGCGACGTCGAGCACGTCCCGCTCGGCCAGGATCGCCTGCTCGTGAGCCGGACGCCAGGTCACGACCGTGCCTGGCTTAGCGGGCGCCAGCGACGTCCCCGGAACAGTGAGGTCGCTGACCCGTCGGTCGGGCGAGCCGTGCACCCAGGAGCCGGACGTGTAGATGAACCCGAGCTTAGGACCGACCGCATTGTCTTTAGCGAGAATGGCTGCGCGGTCGCGGGCTGCCTGTACTATACTGCTTAGGATCAACTTCCCATCCCCGTACGCGGTTGTAGTGTCGATGATGACGTCGATATGATACCTGGCGATGGTATCAATCAGAAATTTTGGATCGGTTGCTTCGCCTTGGATTGGCGTGATCTCGTTTGCGATGAGCAAGTTGACTTTGTCTGCGTTACGCGTTGTCGCAAACACTGAATGATTGCCGGAGCGGAGAAGTGCTTGGCCAACCGCAAGACCCAGGTATCCAGTACCTCCGAGAATGAGAACTTTCGGCATGGTGATAAATTTTGAGGTTTAAAGACCGTAGTACTTAGATGTTTCGTAGATTCAAGTGAGTTTTGATATGATCGTATTGTTGTTTGGTTAATGTTCCCCTACCTTAACCGGTGTTCTCAATCTGTTCATATATGGCAACCCTATAGACCGGCGCTTATCGGCCGAGGTGCAGCGATATTTGGAATATCCCACATCACCGTAAAGTTACCATCTGTATTCTGTAAGCAACTACTCTTCCTGTGTAACTTTCAGGCACCATGAGTTTGAAAATCCTCCTTCGTCGGAATTATACTCGACAAGTCTCTCCGTGTCTACAGTGGCGTGTCGGATTTAGGCGTCCTAGCTATCTTAAATTCCGAGTAAATTTCCAAATTCGTCTACTCGTGGTTGTATTACATAAGTCCCGCGCGGAAGCCTAAATTTCTGGTATACCTTTCGTCGCACACAGAATCTTAGTAATCGGTTCTCATCGTATGATTATTCAGCCTAAGGACGCGCGTAGTATAAACGCCTCGAATTACAAAGAAATGTCCAAATGGAAGCGTCCTAGATAGGGCGCGCTTCGTATCGCCGAGCTATCTTGCGACAGGTTCTGCATTCAATGGAAATGAAAATGTTAGGACTTTCATGCACCATTCAGAGAGCACCATGAGAAAGTGAAGCTGTCCGAGCTTTCCAGGGTGATGCACCCATTCTACTACCCGGCCACCTCGTCAGTACCGTTCCCCATTAGTGAGGCGCTGGTCAGTGCGGAACTCTGCAGGCATGGAAGAAAACGGCACGTGGAATACATGAGGATGAGGAATTGAGGTTTTTGTGTGAGTCTTCGATAACCGACTACAATGTGCGATACACGAAGCTAACCAGTCACCCGGTTACCTAGACGTGCTTCCGTTGTTAATGTCTTGTATACACTATACCGTTGTTTTTACGTGATGATAAGGAACTCGGTCGTCTACCACATTTAAACGTAACGCTAGTCGGCCTATAGTATCAGCAAAGAGATAGTTAGTTAGACATGACTTCCATACTTTAGCGAAGGCGAAAACATTCAGGCTTGCCTTTCCTCTCGGCCGGCAAAGCCTCCAACTTCGTAGCTGCGTAAGTTATGAAGGTGAGGGGAATCTTGGTCGCCCTCGCGATAGTTTCCATTCTCTGATATATCAACCAATATTACACTTATCAGTCTGGCTTGAGCTCCAAACGCCTTCAAAACCTCATGATGATGGTCTGTTGAGACTGGTTCACACCAGACAGCCGGCATCAGCCACCGCCTATTAAATATCACCTACCCGTGAAGATAATAGAACTAGTAGGATTCTACTGAGAATACCGCGTCAGGTATGGCACTTGAACAGGGTATCTTGCTACCCCGAAGCTCAGTAGTGTGTTACAGCATCGCAGGAGGATGAAGAGCTAGATGGACACGTATGCGCCTGTGTGATGGCGCTTTGATTGTCTAGGTGGTAACTCCAGTATGCGATGTATCAGAAGAATAAGCGATTTCCGCGGACATTGGGTTTGAACCACGCCTGATAAGGAGATTTGAATGGTATCTCACCTCAGTCCCAACCCATGAACCCCACTTTGAAAACCCCGGTTCGCTACCGTGGAACATAGCCAGACAACAGCTGAAAGCTGAATACCGATGAGGCTTGCATTGTCCAGGCTGCATAGCGGCGACACCGTAACGCGTGCAGTGCATGTCTAGGGACTGGGAACTACGTCATAGCAACTTTTATTCCGTACTGTCGCGCTGTGGTCCGAATGAGTATTGTGTGATTCTTCTGTGAGTGGCCTGATTACTTCGTATATCCTGTCCTTCAGCTCAGGATATAAGCCGTGGTTAACGAGTAACCATGCTTGGGTGGTGGTCCGGGCATAGCAATTCATGTCACATGGTCTTGATGTTCGGCTACTCCTACGGACAGCCTTGCTGAGTTCATGTCTTTTGCACCTTGCTTGCCCTCAGGTAAATTCAACCTCTGCAAAAGACACTGCGTGTGGACTCCTAAATTCTAAGCCTCGATGCTCAGATAGTAGCTGAAACGGTGATACTTAGTCGATAATGGGGAAACCTATATGCCGTCAATTCGGCAGGTGACTGATACCTCACGCCTAACAATGTGGATGTACGACTTCGAACATTTTGAAGAAAAATTATAAACGTAAAATAGCATGGACGACACCAAGGCATAATGTAGTCCTCTGTTTATAAATGGCAACTTTACCTCAGGCATCGTGTACAGATGTAACTCAGCCAGTCTACCACGTCTTACACTTTCAGAATAAGACAAGCTTTACCGTCGCTATTCAATTTTAGAGCATACTGAATATTACTAGATACCCCAGAAAACATTCACTTAGTTGAATTACCTCAAAAATGCCTTCCCGCATCTTAAAGTTTGACAATGAATACGACAAAACCGTTACCGCAGACCAAGGCCTCAGCCAACTGTTCTACAGACAAGTTCGGGAGACGCCAGAAGCCGTTGCTGTTATTGACGGAGACACTGCTTTTACTTACAGCCAACTACATGTGAAAGCCTCTTACTTGGCCTCTAAGCTTTCGGCATTGCAGTTGAGGAGCGAAGAGCCTGTAGGAATTTTGGTCGAACGTGGGGTTGGCGATATACTTGCTCAACTAGCCATCTTGTATGCCGCCGGGACTTGCGTTCCCCTTGACGTTGCCCTTCCAGACAATCAAGTCCATGACCGCTTGGAACGCCTGGACGCTCGTCATATTCTAACTGACGATATCAACCGCTGCGCCAATTTGCCATTCACTCCTATCTGTATCAAGGAGGAGCTTGTCACGAAGAGGCCAAAAGCCGAACATTACCCCTTTCCTCGGCCAACAAGCATCGATCACCGCACACACGTCTTTCACACGTCTGGAACCACTGCGCAACCAAAAGCTGTCCAAGTAACTGCCAGGTCTATTTTGCATGTTATTCTCAGTGAGCCAACTGGCCCCTTGCACTCGACAGATGTCGTGGCGTACGCCAACAACAGCAGTTTCGACATGGGCTTGTACGATATCTGGGCTAGCATTCTAAGAGGCGCGCGCTGCGTTGTTCTGAGCAAATCGGTCTTGATAGACCCGCCAGCTATGGCTCGTGAGATCGGTCGGCTGGGCATTACGGTCATGGTGATTCCTACGGCACTCCTCAACCTGGCAGCCTCTACTTACCCCCAAGCTTTCGGGAAGCTGCGCACCTGCATCTTTGGAGGGGAGGCGGCAAATATTGCGGCCGTCAAGACGATTCTGGACGAGGCGCCACCGGAGCTTCTCGTTAACGCATACGGGCCGACCGAAACCTGCATATGGTGTACAGCTCACCAGATTACCCCCGAAGCTATCCGGGATGGATTCGTCAGCATCGGCAAGCCCATCGGCCACACTACCGCGTACATTATCGACGAGACGGGCCAGCCCAGCGACGAAGGCGAGTTGTGGATCGGTGGCCCGGGCGTCTCCGCAGGCTACATAAACCAGCCAGAGAAGACGGCCGCCGTGTTCATCCCGTCTGCTACTCTCCCCTGGGCCACGGAAAAGACCTCCTCCCGGCTTTATCGGACGGGGGATATTGTCCGGCGTCGCCCAGACGGGCTGCTAGATTACGTCGGGCGCCGCGACCACCAGGTCAAAATCCGCGGATTCCGCATCGAACTCGGGGCCGTCGAGGACGCACTTCTAAAAACTGGCCTATTCGCGGAGGTCACGGCGTTGCAGATCGAGACGCCGATCGAGAATGCGGCAGGGTCAATTCTCGTCGCATATGCCGTGCCGGCGGAATCTGCTTCCCAGGGCTCTGTCGCCGAGGATGCTACTCCCTTAGTTAGGAAGGTTCTCCCTAACTACATGGTCCCTCAACTCGAGATCATTTTTCGGATGCCCCTCAATAGCAACGGAAAAGTTGACCGGTGGCAGTTAAAGGAGCTGTTTGCCCAGCGATGGCAGAGACTTACTGATATTAACTGCTCGCTGGACACGCCCGGTAAGGATGTCTACTCTAGACTCGCCGGGCTCTGGTCAAGTATCTTAGGAACTTCACCCTCGGCTTACGGGGACGATAGCGACTTTCTCCTTCTCGGTGGTACATCTTTGCAGGCCGCACTGCTCATCAATCGGATTCGCTCCACTTTTGGCATAGAAATATCCCTCCTAACTCTGTACGCTAACTCAACACTCATGGCCCTTACGGCTGCCATTGAAAAATCATTAGCCGGCCAATCAGAGGCAGTGCATGTTAAATCCGAGAAAGATCTCTGGCTAGCCGATAGTTGTATCGCCGATGACATCCCGTCACCTTCGGAGCAAGCAGTGGACTGGACGCTCGACACAGAAGGCCGGATCTTCCTAACGGGCGCCACAGGCTTCGTCGGCGCATTCCTCCTCGCAGAAGTCCTTGATACATCAAATATCTCCCAAGTAGCCTGTCTCGTGCGCGCAGAAGATGCCAAAGCCGCACTCGAGCGCATCCGAGTCGCGATGCACAAATACGGGATCTGGAAAGATGAATACGCCCACAGAATCATCGCTATCGCAGGATCGCTCGAAGACGAGTATTTCGGGTTATTGAAAGATCAATACGACGAGCTTAGCCGCTGGGCAAGCGTCGTCTTCCACCTCGGCGCCCGCGTCAACTACACGCTGCCATACTCCTTGCACCGTCCTGCGAATACCATAGGCACGTACAACGTAGTCCGCTTCGCGTGTGCCTCCGCTGGTCGCACCAAGGCTGTCCATTACGTATCTAGCATCGCATGTTTCGGTCCCACGGGGTGTATCACAGGTGCTAAAACGCTTTCTGAAGAAGAGCCCCTCTTACCGCACCTCGACGCTGTCGCGCACGACCACGGTTACTCGCAGAGCCAATGGGTCGTTGACGAGCTCATGCGACGACTTCAGGACCGCGGGTTTCCCGTAACGATCTATAGACCAGGTTTCGTCACGGGCCATAGCGCTACGGGCGCTTGTAACCCGGACGACTTCTTGAGTCGCGTTATAAAGGGATGTTTCGAGATAGGATGTTTCCCGCAACTACCCCGTCAGCGAAAGGAGTTCGTTCCTGTGGATTATGTCGTTAAGGCTATTTTACATATCTCACAACAGCAGATGGAGAAGGAGAAGAAAACTACTGCGAAAAAGGGAAGGGTTTATCACCTCGTGCCGAAGAGGGATAGGTCCCAAGATATCAGCGACTTTATGGCGCTTGTGGGAAAGATTGGGAATGTGTCTATGCGCTCCTTGCCGTACTCGGAATGGGCAGAAAAGCTGATGATGGCCTCGCCGGAGTGTTTGCTGCCTCTGCAACCGATGCTGACGGAGAAGGTCCTCGGTGGTAAGACGAGATGGGAGTTGTATGAGAATATGCCCACATACGAGACTTCGAACACCGATGAGGCGTTGGAGGGTTATACGGGCGGTTTGGAGGTGCCGGTAATTGATTCGCTGTTGATTACTAAGTATCTCGCCTTTCTAGATGTCGGTAAGGGGTGTAGTTAAGCGGTTAGGACAACTATATCTGGCCCATGTTATTCTATACTTCTGTCAATCCCATCGTCATTTGACTGTTTATACTACCTGAAATATACTTATACCACACAATTTAAGCCATACCGTAGCAGTATAGTGTTACATAGATAAAGAGATATTAACATTCAGCATGGGTCGAAGGTGTATTGAACGCCCGAGTTATGAAGATGAAATGATATGTCTACATTAACGTACAAACGATCTGAACTGAGGAGGGATATTCAATTTTGCTATTAATCCTCTGTAGGAGAAGGTGAAATAATACCGAGAGTTCAGTGAACCATAAACGGCTTGCCCCTAATGAACAGTTCTTGTGCTGGGAAATCCTCATTAGCGTCTAAGTTGTAAGGGATGGTCCCGAGATGTGATCATACGCTCGATAGCAACACGAGATCTTCGAAGCTCGGCTGATCGTTAGCTACCTCCAATAATTACACCGGGCATTTAGAAAGCTGCAAGAGACCTAAGTCATTAGCAAGCTTGACTTCTTTCTCTTTCGTGCTCAGGAGGCATTCAGCGATAGCTCAAGATATCCAGCTCGAATGGAACTAGGAGAGTGCAAAGAGCCAAACAAAGATCAACGAGTGAACTTAAGGTACCGATAGAACAGTACTCCCAGTTGCCACAGCATTATCAGATCCTTTGAGAAACGGCCATGAAAAACATCGTCAATCTTCATATCACACAAATAGGCGAGTTACAGTAACTAGCATAGCAATCACATTAGGCGTCTAATGGCTATATATAACTTAGAAGCAGTAGGTAGGGGTATATTACCCCGGCACTGCCATCAGCGTTAATTAGGATGGCGGTCGATCTGGGGCTGTCGGGTGAGTCGGGCGGTTATCTGCATGACATCCGGCGTCAGACCCCTTCATTACACGTGCAACATCAAGCAACCACTAAGATTGATGTGCCACCCAAGCAAGGGCCGGATCAAGAGTCATTGGGGGTGACATAAACCACACTAACCCCTCTTCTCAAACATTATGCCCAAGTACGACAGAGACCTTTTTTGGGCTGGCTAAGCAAGGCCGGAAAAGCTTGTAAGTAACAAACGACCAGGAAGCCGCTAACCGGCCCTATTACCTGTATAGATGACGTAGAGAGTGGGATAGGTATTATTTTTTGCCCTATTTGCCTACGACAGTCAGACAACGACATCGGAAGCTATCGATGTCGGTTATCTAGATAGAAACATGAGATGACGGACGACGGCGTCTTTCTAGATGCTTAGCTTTCTTTGGGGAAACGTGTGGCTCGCGTACAGTTACTACCCTACTTATGCATCTCCTGATACGTTTATGTACGTGAACTTGTGATAGACCTTTCCATGCAAGGCGGTCTACCTATCCATGTAGGTAGTGTAATGTGGCCCGACAGGTAACAAATAACAGCCGTGTCAACCACCATGGAGAAATGAAGTGCTCAACATCGGGCAACACCGAGCGCGGGCTGTTGGCAGCAGCAAGCTGAAGCGGGGTTCAGTTGTGCAACAAAGTGACGTGAATTTCGTTCCTCAGGACAACGTTGTTGTAAATGCACATTGGCCAAGTTAGTCAATATCTGTTATTAATGTCCGATGTGTGTTTGGCAGGTCGGGTTTGTGGTATGGGGATCAAGCCCCTGGCCAGGCCCCTAATCGTGCCCTTGACGATTGATTGTAAGAAGTGATCACTATCCGACCACTCAAGCCTGTTCCGAAGGTAGGAGAGTTGGTTATCACTGGTACAGTCAGTACCTTTGGTTTTGATGCTACTTGAGATGACGTCTGATACTCACCGCATACGAGTGTCATCGCTTCACCTACCACAGACGGACCTTGATTGTATGATCCTCTCCCTATAGATATAAAGGGTGAACCAAAAAGGGAAGGATAATCGAGAAAGATGTCGTTTGCCTACGTATGACAGGTATAATAGATACTGTTGATAGATCAGTGTCAGGGATGACATTTCAAGTCGCAAAGTTGCAGCATATGAAAAGCAGATTTAAGAAAGAACCAAAAGTTTTTACAAATATGCACATTAATATCAGGCTGAAAACAAACACTAGTTTGAGCCCAGGACATATACTCCTAGAAGTACCTATAAAAATGTACTACATTTGTACGTGAAAGTACTTGACCGAGCATATCCAGGAGACAACGCCTCTGATGAGTCCCTCGTCAGAAACCACGCCTCAGTGTGTACTTAAGTATTTATCAATAATAAATAGTAGTCAACTACATATGCTACGTTAGACTGTGGCGGATTGAATTATATCCAGACTATATGCTTGAATAAGTAGACAGACGTGGGCAAACAGCGCTGTTAACAATGGGCAATAGCGTTAATCACGTACCAACTTGAGTTAATATCATGACGAAGTGTCTGTCCACATTAACGATGACAACCTGACTTGACATGACTTATTTGCCTCTGGGAGCCTTGCAAATCTGTATGCAACGGATTGTAAGTGTTACTTCACTGGCAGTTTGGTCCCCTAACATATAGGTATCTACGCCGAGTGTATTTACACAGAAGCCTCATTACGCACAAGGCAACTCAATAGTTGACGCGCGAGGTAGTAGGCTACAGCCTGCAGGGTAGGTAGGGAGATCATCACCGCCGTATTGAGATAATCTTTAGTAGAACGATACGCCCTGGCTGCTCCACATTGTGTTGACCATAGAGATTGGTAAATAGGTATTGTATGCACTACTACTCAAAAACATTGTCTTGCACAGTATATTGGGCCTGCAGACGTGTGGTCGATTAATTTATCAGATGCTGTAGATATCAGGCGATAGGTAGGCAGGCAGCAACAGATACTGCGATTGACGGTCCAGCCTGCCTTATATGTACAGATAGAATGTAAAACTTCAAGTTCCAAGGGAAGAAGATTTATGTGTGCCCACTACGTTCTTAGTATCTACCTAGCCTATCTAAGTGCTTATGTCCCCACCAGGAACAGAGCAGGCCATTTGAGACACAATGAATAAGTACCTATCTACAAGGGTGGAGAGGTACATTCTTACGTATGTATCTCTGCTCGGTACCACTTTCTTCAAGGTTTGTACCGTGGGGATACATGTATCCAACAACCGCACGTATCCCCATCCCACCACACATTTTGCATCCCTCTTCCAGTTCTCTTGCAAGTTGCAACCCACCCACCCCACCATTGCCCTCCCACTGCTAGACCTATTACCTACCTCTACCAGTCAGTCACTCATAACCAGCAATCATGCATCGGTAGTTTTTGATGCTGGGAACCATTTTCCTTCCAACTTCGTGAGCCTCTTCTCATCCCCCTCGGAAGCTGGTATTCATCTCAGATACGTTTTATTTAGGTGCCGCATCCTTTAATTGACTGGAGAACCCACCTCGCCCTCATAGTATTCAAAGGTGCTTGCTGTGCAACTAGCAACTTCACGAGCACTGGTACAACTCTCGCATTACCTAAAGATTAGCCCTTACGACAAGATACTTTACGGTGGTGTCGTATGCAAACCCCTCTATACCTCTCTAAGATTTCATAACGGACATACATAAAGTTCACACAGTCGATACATATTGAAGCAGTACGAACCAGCCTGCATACTGCCCTCGGTATCACCGCCGGCATCCATGTGCCTTCTTGCGACAACTCCATTTTAAGCCTTTCTTCCGATTCTTCTACCTCCCTGAACAAGAAACCTACGTATTTCGGCACATACCGTAACTCAAAGACGTCCCAACTTTCAAATAACACTCTAGATCGTCCCCTCGTCATTTTTTGCCCTGCCCCGACTTGAGACTGTAACCCATCATGGACTGGCAGCCGGTACCCGAGTCCTTGAGCCAGCTGGCTGCTTGTCTCAAGGATTCTCTGAGCGGTTTCGACAAGGCTACTCAGAAACAAGCCGAGACTGTGAGAACTCCCATTGTCTCCCGTCTAGTCCCGTGACGTCCTGTCTCGTCGTACGCATGCGCACGCAGCGCATGCGACAAAACGTTACTCCTTCCCAAATCCCGAATCCAAGCTAACTGCTATACCCCCTTACGCGTAGATGCTCGAACAAGCCAAGTCTTCACCCGATATCAACAACTACCTTGTCTTCCTGTTTTCGAGTTCAGAACCCCCAGCCGGTCTGCAATGCTCTCCCGCAGATTATTATCTTATCCGGTCAGCCGCCGCCATCATGTTGAAGAATAACATTAAATCCCCCACCAAGTCGGTGTCCCCTGACGGCTTGGCTTTGATCAAAATGGCTATACCGGTTGGCTTGCAGGACAAGAACTCGCAGATTCGAAATTATGCTGGCAACATAGCGACAGAGTTGATCCGCCGTGGTGGCGTGATGAGTTGGCCGGAACTGTTACCCGAGCTTTTGAAGATGTTCGGCAATGAGACTGGCCAAGTGTCTGTCGAGGCCCAGGAAGGCGCTATGGCGGCTATGGCGAAAATCTGCGAGGACAACACAAAAATGTTGGAGCGCGAGATAAATGGGCAGCGCCCGTTGAACTTCATCCTGCCCAAACTTATCCAAGCGACCAATAACCCTCTGCCGAAGGTCCGGGCCAATGCCCTCACTGCTATCAATTGTTTCTTCGCTCGAAGACCCCAGGCTATGCTCAATAATATCGACGAGTTGCTGCAGAGCTTATTCAGGCTAGCCACTGACGTGAGCAACGATGTGCGAAGACAAGTCTGTCGTGCGTTTGTCCAGTTGGTCGAGACACGCCCCGACAAGCTCCAGCCCCACCTGTCCGGCCTAGTAGACTATATTCTCTCACAACAACAAGGAGATGACGAGGATTTGGCTTGTGAAGCCGCGGAGTTCTGGCTAGCGGTGGGAGAGCATGACAACCTGTGGGAGTCTCTAACCCCATATATTGCGAGGATTATACCTGTGCTTCTCGAATGCATGGTGTATAGTGGCGAGGAGATTGCCATTTTGGGGGGAGCTTCCGATGACGAAGATGAAGAGGATAGGGATGAGGATATCAAACCTCAGTTTGCCAAGAAGACCGCGGCCAGAGCGGCCAACGGAGCAACGTCGACTGATTCTGCGCAAAATGGTAACGCCTATCAAAAATTAGCCGACATGGATGATGATCTTGAAGAAGGTGAAATCGAAGAGTATGACGACGGCGATGATGACGTTGCCGACGATCGCTGGACTCTTCGGAAATGTTCTGCTGCGGCACTCGATGTTTTTGCACGAGATTTCCGGGGTCCAGTCTTTGAGTCTATTCTTCCTTATTTGACTAAAAATCTCAAGCATGAGGAGTGGCCTTATCGAGAGGCCGCAGTTTTGGCCTTGGGCGCTGTTGCTGACGGTTGTATTGAGGCCATTACACCTCATTTGCCCGAGCTCACAACTTACCTATTCTCACTGCTCAATGACCCTGAGCCCGTGGTCCGACAAATTACGTGCTGGACACTCGGCCGTTATTCTCAGTGGGCTGCAGAGCTTCCAGATTTGGAACAGCGACGTCTATATTTCGAACCCATGATGGAAGGCATCTTGACCAAGATGTTGGACCGCAACAAGAAAGTGCAAGAAGCCGGAGCGTCCGCGTTTGCCAACCTCGAGGAGAAGGCCGGGAAAAGGCTGGAGCCCTACTGCTTACCTATCATTCAGCAATTTGTTCGGTGTTTCAAGAAGTACAAGGACCGGAACATATTCATCCTATATGACTGTGTACAAACATTGGCCGAAGCTATCGGCCCGGTCCTCGCTCGCCCTGACCTCTCTAATGAGCTGATGCCCGCCCTCATAGAGCGATGGACTAAAGCGCCAGACGATTCACGTGAGATGTTTCCGATGCTAGAGTGTTTCTCCTACGTCTCAATGGCCATGAATGACGCGTTCACTCCCTATGCGCAGCCAATCTTTGAGCGTTGTGTCAAGATCATCCACCAGAACCTAGAGCTATCGTTAGCACATGCGAACAACCCATCTCTGGACGCACCCAACAGAGATTTCTTAGTAACGAGCCTTGATCTCCTCAGCGCTATCATTCAAGCCCTCGATCCATCAAAGTCGGCACAGCTGGTCGAAAAATCGCAACCTGCTTTCTTTGAGCTTATGGTTTTATGCATGGAAGACCCAACTAACGAAGTCCGACAATCGGGCTACGCACTTCTTGGTGATAGTGCAAAATATGTGCATAACCAACTCCGATCCTCGTTGCCATCCGTATTCCCTGTTCTTCTTCGACAACTGGACTTCGAGAACATCTTGGACGAGGAGGCCGAAAGTGGACTCAGTGTTGTTAATAACGCCTGCTGGTCGGTGGGAGAGATTGCACTCCAGTTCAAGTCTGAAATAGCCTCATATGTTCCGGAGTTATTTCGACGATTCGTCGAAATTGTGGGCAATCCGGGCATCCCTAAGGGGGTGACAGAGAATGCTGCGATTGCGCTTGGCCGGCTCGGGCTTGGCAATGCCGAGCGCCTTGCGCCCCATCTTGCGACTTTCGCCGAAGACTTCTTGACCTCGATGGACGAGGTGGAAGTATCGGACGAGAAGGCCACAGCCTTCCGCGGGTTTACTCTTATAGTAGAGAAGAACCCTATGGCGATGGAGAAGTCCCTGTTACACTTTTTTACTGCTATTGCCCGGTATCGAGACATGCGACTCCGTTCTCAGAATAAGACTGATCTTCATGAGGATTTCCAGAAGGTATGTATTTGATTCCAGTATGTCTTTTGTAACAGGAATATTACTAACTATCATACTAGATGATTGGTCTCTATCGCCAAATAATTCCCCAATTCGACCAGTTTTTTGGTCAGCTGCAACAGCAAGACCAAGAAGCCTTGCGGGCGACCTACGCACTCTAAATTAAGAAATATCTTTTAGATCTTAACAAGGACTTTGCGCAAACACTCCGAACGAGACTTCAGCATGCTTTGATCCCGTTTTCAGCTCGCACTCCATTCGGTATTTGCATGGACGTCTGTGGGTGTGGTTCGGAGTCTTCCATGGGATGTTGCCAACGCACCAATATTAATTTTTTTTTTTTTTGGGACCCCTACTGTCCTCACAAATCTTAAGACAAAAGCCACAGAAGAATCAACTACGAATGGCCCTGGTGTATCAGTTAGGCACCACTTGTCATAGGCTTACCTCTGGGGTTTGTCATGTTCCAGCGCTAATCCGTCTCCGATGGCATTGAAGGGGTAGGGAATGGAACGCAGAGGGTATGTAAGTGGATCTCTGATGTTTTCATGGATCACATTGATGATTGGTAAGGGGAATATGGGGTCGAAGTCAGTGAATGTAGTAACGAAAGTTAGGCGCATAAAAGAGAAGGAAATTCATGGGGAGAGCTCGAAAGGCGGGTTCGACAAGCTTTACGGACCAGTTCATAGCATATTGGTTGGTAAAGACACACATTAGCTAGTACATGTAGATAGATACCTTTGATACCTGGGAGGAAAGGGCCGTTATGCACGTGCATAACCGGACGGCATCCTACCATGACATGGGCAAAAAAATTAGATAGCATATCCCCCTTTTATCCCCTTCTTTACGCCTACGATATCATTCATGTGGTGTTTGTGGTAGCATTCTTGCCTATTGGGATTCCAAGCGGCGGCATCATAGGAACGGGGAACCGGTGATGAAGCATGTTGGTGGTAGGGGAATGGATCATGAAATGGAATAGGTCAATAAATATCTGCCTATCTATGACTCAGAATAGTAGGCTCGAAGAAATATGATGTTTTTTCTGCGCATATGTTTTGGATGATATTCGATGGTGAAGCGCTAGCATATCTAGACAAGTTTAGTTCACGAGCAAAATACCGAAAGGACTATTTTTGTATCGTGATTGACATTGTACTTCTCGTCGCGCGTAGTTTCTCAATTGCCTAGACGTTGTTCTAACTAGAGAATCGGCACTCATCGTCCCAAGGACATGAGCCATCATTTTCCTTCGGTTTTGCTCGTGGAGGCAGTTACTATGTATACACACGACCCTGAAGAAGCAGGTTACTACTTCTGGAACAGACAAATGCGAGCTGAAGCAAAGGCGCATAGCCTCGGTAATATACATACATGTTCTCACACAATAGGTAAATAGCTAAGCAAAAGAACTCCGTTTGACTCGCTTGGCTATTCAGTCAAACAGCTCCGTTTTCTGTTGCTTGTCCGTTTTACCAACCCCTTCCTCTACCCCATCCACCTCTATAACCCTGACCTCTGTAATCGCCCCTGCCTGCTCCTCCACCCCGTCCTTGGTGATGCTGATACCCGCTAGCGTGCTGATGTTGCGGTGGCGGAGGCGGTGTCCATCCGGGCATATTGGGTATAGGAGGCGGCATCCAATTTGGCGGCATTCCACCCATGGGCAATGGCGGTGGCGGAGGTGGCCACGGACCTTGGTAATTAAGCGGTGGTGGGGGCGGAATTGGGAACTGGCTGAGGTCAGGGAAGCCTTCTGGCACGAACTGAGATTGCTGTTGGGGAAACGGTGGACCCGGGGGTAGGTTGTGCCCCGGATTAGGGACATCGGGGTAAGGGCCTCTTTTCATGGCCGCCGGAGGAGGACTGTGGCCTTGGGATCGGGATCGGGATCTGGTTCGAGAATCTGACCGGCCGCGAGAACGAGAACGAGACCTGCTGCTATACGACCTATGTCTATGCCGGCTCCGGCTGCGGCTGTACTTTCGTCCCCGATCATAGTTTCTACTCCGGCTCCTACTACGACTTCTGCTCCGTCTGGAATCTGGCGAAGCCGATATCCGGCGGCGCTTAAAGACAGGGCGCAACGAACCTCGAGAAGAGCTTCGGGAAACCGAGCGTGAAACCGAGCGCGACATGGAACGGCCTCGTCGTCTGCCACCCGACTCTGCTTTACCCTTGCGCCGCTGCTTCATTTTCTGGCAGAACGGCCGCGACCAGCCGTAGTACGTCTCTCCCTCTATGATCTCTCCGGTTATCTCGTCCAAGATGACTCTCTGGCCCAGTTGGTCGACATCTTCGGTGCGATCCCCGTTGATTAAGTTTCCTTTTGAGTAGATCCGGTCCACATCGGCTAGTAAGTCCTGTACAGCTTTGATGAGCTGTTTGTCGACTGGTCCGGTAGAAAACCTGAGTGGCTTAATCATTTCGGGATTCATCGGCCGCGTGGAGTTCGGTTCCATGACTGGTAGCCAATTCGCAGCTGGTAAGTCGTACCAAGGCGACGACGCATCGCCGTGCATAGTTGGTAAAACGAAGGGCGCATCCTTGGATTTTGCGCTGCTGGTCGCCGAACCATTCGCGAACCTGTCAACGGGGGCAATCGGATCTTGGTTGCGGGGTCCGTCGCGCACGGATTGACGGAGCTTGTCAACAATATCGGACCGGTAGTATTGTTTCTCCTCCCATATATTGAGCAGCGACAGTAATTTCTTAATATGCTTTGGGCAGTTTGGGAAAGCTGCGGCGCCCTGGAAGAGACTAGGCAGGACAGCCTCGATACTTGCGGCAAAGCTGGTGTCCTGGTCTCGAATATGGGCTTGGTACAGGGTGTCATTGAGGACATATAAGAGGTGCAGGCGCTTGCGTTTCGACGATGGCTCTCGTGCCTTTCTGGTAGCGGCAAGGTCTGCGGAATACGTGCTGGCTAGGGCGACCATGTACTTGCCCAGAGCTGCGACCCTTGCTGAAGAATGGACTAGATTTGCACAGATCCATTGTTTGCATTTCTACGGAACGAACGGACGTTTAGTGGCCTTGCGCTTATAACACTCAGTTTAGAAAAGGCTGTGTTTCTCAAACCTGGACATTGGCGGGAGAGCATTGCGATACGGTCGCGTCGAGTTGGCCGAGGAAACTGTCGATCTCGGTGCGCGGACACGACGTGGGGTCTGCGCGCAACAGAACGGCAGAGAACGAGACCTTCGCTATCGCAAGCTGAGGCGACGACATTATGACAAGGCTTTGCAAGAAAGAAAAAAATACCGGCGCGTGCGCATATCGTAGGATTTGTTCAAGGAGTAGTGAACGTGGTGTTCAGGTGTGAAGAGTGATAATACAACGAGCACTTAACCTAGGTTGATAAATAGGAGGCACCTACTGTATGGTAATAGACTGACCTCAGTTCAAATCCAGCTGGTTGTTCTGGATAGCAGTAAGCGTTTCGCGTTATCGATAACAAAGCTGCCTAACCTAGTATGGTGTTGAGACTGCCTACAAAGGCTCATATAAACAGTGTATTGAGACTAATAATACGGTGTGTAAAGCACGTTGTAACCAGTTGAGCCCAAGGAGTCCATAACTTCGAGTTATCCGGGAGTAGATACTTGGCATCGCTAAGTAACTACGAAAGCTAAGATCTTATGGAAGTCATAGCTGCAATATATGTACTCATGTTACATATGTTACGTCAATGGTTATTCTTCATTGTTGACAATCTTGCAGCTATCACGTTTTTTGTCTTCGGACTTTGATTGAAAGGAATCTTGTACACTTAGGTAGCCCTGGTAATAACGATGGATGGTATTTGAGCGAGCGACTACCAGAGTATAGTAGTAATATCTTAATTAAGAGGATAGAAATAGCTGCATAGTCTGAGGCTGCACGATGCTGTATGAGACATTGCTGGGAAGAAAGGTACTATTTTGGCTTAATCGCAGGCTTCCTACCCCGGTATGTTAAAAGGGTCAACTGGGAATTAAATCGGCAGGGCATAGAGGCTGGATGAAACGCCAATACGGGAGGTAGACGAGCAAGACTTAGCCCTTCTGTGGCCGCTGAAGTTCAACAAGCCCCTATTTGACATATAATGGCCCTCATATTTTGCTGACAAAAACATAGGGGTCGTGTCTGTAATCGAGAGACCATCGAAACAGTGATAGTAGGATAAAATCTGATGCGGGGGCGGATTCTGTAGAAACTAGCGAATATTGACTCGAATTAGACTGTTATGTCTATGTTAACCAGCTGCATGCGACGTTTTCGTTCCAGTGATGGGCAATTGCCACAACGGGGCACAGTCTTAGTACGAAGCGTCAGCGACACCAATACCGTCCCATCGTTACCGTGATATATACAAGTTGCCATGTCTACTTGCGACATGTAAAGTACAGCCATCCCTAATCCCTAGTAAGGTATAGCGCGCTCTACTCAAGAAAAGCGATCGCCTTTGGGGCTTCGGAAAGGCACGCTACTCTCGTATTTGCTCTTTTCGAATATTCTCTGGCTTTCGGTTGCAGGAGCATGTCTTGTCGGAGCAGGGTCCGAGCTGGCTTCACTGCTCGGTGAGCCGGCGAGGTCATTACTGACGGGTACGTCATTACTCGGGGGTGCGGCAGACGACGTCGAGCCAGACTGGCTAGGGTTGTTGTTGGAGTATTCAAGAGACTCCATCATACGTTTTTTGCGGGTTGTCTCCTCGAGTCGTTGCGCTCGGTCGGCGTTGATGCTCTTCTTAGCGAAGTAGTAGGCACCTGCGCCGGCTATAACATTTTGTTGTAAGTTATCAAAGTCGAAATCTCGCGCAGAGATCCGGGAGGGAATGCATACCAACACAGAGAGACCCCCATCCCATCCTAGTTCCGGAAGCAATGGCGTTAGCCTTCAGAATCCGAGGACCTAACCAACAATCCACGTGGGATATGATGGACATTACCAAAAAGATTTGACCTGGTTGATGGATGAGATTAGCGTTTAGCAACTTTGAACTTCAAGTTCCTAACTCATTTAGGATATACCTACTGTATTCATTTTTGCGATTCCTTCTACAGATGCGACACTGGTATCGTAGAGAGACGTTCAGAAGTGGCAATGGAGAGATTTATTTGAAGAATACTTAACTGAGGTCTCGTAAATTCACATATTGCATGGTAGTCTATGGGTGGTTCGATGATGCACAAAAGAAGTCAAGCTTACCTAACCTAAGAAAGGGTGATACATCCTGGCAAGGCCCGTTAGCGCAGAACCTAAGCACTTTACTGGACCCACATAGATTATAGCGGAGTCCGGGAGCTAGCATACGAGACAGTCAAGTACCTACGGTAACCTACCCACCTTCAGGTATAAAATGACTTGTCTTGTAGGTCCTGTGGCGAGCGAGATAGTGGTAAACTAGCAACGCACAGTGGGATGAAGTACTATACATCGGTACCTACCGACATGTATCTGGCTGATTCCATTTGCCTTTGAAACAGAGCCCACCGGACCGTCGTCATCACTGTGGCGGCGTACCCCTGCTAGGGATAGGTTTTTTCGTTGTAGGTACAGATGTACTGCAATAGATCTCTACGCTCAACCACTGCAATCAGTCCTCCCAGTAAAGGTAATATGTAGGTCCCTACTACAGCATACACCATCCGAACGTTGAGCGAGTACCCTACCCCAGCTAGATACAAGCCAGGTACCCATGTTACTATCCGTCGGTAGTACAGGTGGAGGGTCACACCTCAGCCAAAGTTGTGATCGACTTTTGGCTTTCAACAGTCTTAATCGGTCCAAATGCCTACCAAAACCAAAACCTTACCCATCAACCCATATGCGCTTCTTCTTCCGTACCTGAAAGTTGTTACCACGGACCAACCAAGTTACACCTCATGTGGCTACAATAATACTACCCCAAAGACATCCCGCAAAGGACCAAAGCAAGGCTCAAGGCAAGAATACCCAGCTGAACAATAGCTTTATTTAAATACTAGTTGGACCAGGGCTATTTCGTCATCACATAGATATTGGCTTACGCGACCTTTACTTTTATACTGCGCAACCCTTGCTTTTCCACGAAACCCCACCACCCGCTCGTGATATATCTATATGCTTGGTATCTGTAGATACCTGAGGCCAGGTTACGTTGAGCTTGTGCAAGGAAAGCCTTGTTGACCGTTGAGCCGGGCTCTTCCTGGGCTAAAATATACCGGCGAACATTCTTACGCCCGGATGGTGTGTAGAAAGCTGGCCCAGCGCATGAGAGGTATCATGTTCGGGAGAGGACCTGCATTGTACGGCCTCGAGTAAATCATCCTTCCATCATGGATCCTAGTACCCGAAATGGCCCTGATGGCTCATCCCTCGTAAGAACCTCTCTTCTACCCGGAGTCATTGTGGTTTTGCTGAAGCTGACACCTATCACAGAGGCCGGTGTCGTCCCTACTATCACATTTTGAGAATATGAACAAGGGTCATGAAGAATCATCGCCAGGAACACCAACGTCGCCCGCCCCGCCGAGACAACGGACGCCGTCGCCGAAGCCCCCTCCTGTACCTGACACCAGGCCCATTCGACCAAAAAGTATGGTCCTTCAGGACGGTGGCAGAACGAAGTCTCAATGGCCTACCCCCAGTGAGCAAGGACTTACTCCACGCCCAAGTCAAATGACAAACCTACCGACGTTGAGCCCTAAGCCCGTTAAGCCTCCCGCCGTCTTAATTGAACCGCCACATTCGCCTCCAAATAGCAATGCTCTTCCTCACTCCGCAGCGAATACCGCCGCTCTTATCCCCGACCCAGCAAATACCCCCACAACACCCAGTACACCCTCGCGGCCTTTCAAGTTACCAAGCCGGCCCACCACCCCAAACCCAGAACCGAGCCGGTCGTCTCCCCGTCCTGCGTCACAGCCGCCATCACCACCGCCGCCAAGACGATCAGTCGAACTGAGAAGGGAACGGGAGGCAAGAGCATCTATAGTGCCACCACCGGTAAATCGAGCAGAGAAGCCCGGCGTCCGACTACCTACGAAGGGAAATAAACTTGAAATCAAGCCGGCACAGTCCAAAACAGAGCCGCGCTCGCCCTTTAGTAGCCCACCTGCTGCTGCCACTGTCTCCGAGGACGAAGAATCTCCCCCAGCTTTGCCTACCCGACCAGCCCGCCCAACGCCACAGGTGCCGCCGACTGTCAAAGCCAGTGCTTTACCACTTGGATCCGACCCGCCGCCCTTACACCCCGCAGTAGCAAGTAGACGGAGAGATCTAGAATTAAATACATCCTCCAAACCACCATCCGCACCAGCAGCTACAGATGACCGTCCAGCGCTCCCAGCACGGCCACCAACGGTGCCCAACTTAGCTCTCAGACCCCCGGCCAACCCGGCTATGAAGCCGCCGCCTCGTCCTCTTCATAATGGTTACCCATCAGCCGATCATGTAAGGTTAGATACGTCCGTGGCCGCACAGCAACCTAAGCGAATATCGTCCACCCCAACTTCGCAGTTTGCGCCTCCACCCGCCCGGACCCATATAAGGTCTATGACAGTAGATCGGACGTCAGAGAAAACCCCGGTAGATTATCGGGAGGTGCCCAGAAAGATCTCTGCCGTCGAAAAGTCTAGTACTAATGAGCACGGTACTACGGGTACTCAGGGTTCCGTGCAAGTCATAACTGCGTATCCCGATGCATGTAGGATCAACCGACGGCCGCCCTTTGCAAAACAAGGAGTCCATGAAATTTATACCAAATATGACACCCGAAAACTAGATGTTTGTGGGGAGTACGTATGTACAAGTGGTGTCCTCACCCGCGTGTGGAACATCAATGATGGCGAGCTTCTCATGAGTTTCTCTCACGGAGAAGGTATCAAAGCTACTAGCATCGCGTTTAAACCCGGCTACAACGTTGAGGAAGAAGGCTTACGGTTGTGGATTGGCAACAACAATGGCGAGGTGATGGAAGCTGACGTCGCGACCCAGTCAATTGTCGGTAACAAATCCAACGTACACGGCCGTTATGAGGTGATCAAGATATTTAGGCATTTCAACGAGATGTGGACGTTGGATGAAGGTGGCACGCTCCATGTCTGGGGTCCAGACGGCGAAGGCCTCCCAAACTTGAATAATAGTCCGCACCAAACGTATAGGCTGGCAAAAGGCCACACGTTTTCCATAGTTATCGGCGAGGAGTTATGGTATGCCACCGGTAAAGAAATTAGAGTCTACGCACCCACGGTCGATGGCAGTAGTCAGGTGCAAGTTCTTATGCGGCCTTTACTGACGGAAGCGGCCGGCGAGGTCACATCCGGAACCATTTTAAAATCACAGCCTGGAAAAGTTTTCTTTGGCCACGCCGATGGGAAGGTCAGCGTTTACTCTCAGAAAGACTACACATGTCTGAGTGTGCTGAGCATCAGTACTTACAAAATCAACTCGCTCACCGGAGTCGGCAATCACGTCTGGGCTGCCTACAACTCTGGAAAGATTTCCATCTTCGATGTTCGGAGTTCCCCTTGGACTATGAAAAAGGAGTGGCAAGCTCACAATGATAGCCCAGCTCTAAGGCTCATTGCCGATAGCGCAAGCTTTTATAGGCTTGGCCGTCAGCAGGTTTTGTCACTGGGCGCAGATAACATGGTCAGGGTATGGGACGGTCTTCTGGAGGACGACTTCTTGGAAGACGAAATGAAGTCAATGGATTCCCAGTATTGCTCATTTGAGGATATCAAGGTGCAAGCTATGACGTGGAACGCTGGTGCATCCACACCGAGCAGCCTCAGATACGACGAGACAGACGCCGCATTTATTCAAACCCTTTTAAAATCGAGTGACTGCCCCGATATTTTGGTTTTTGGGTTTCAAGAATTAGTCGATTTGGAGGACAAGACGGCCACGGCAAAGCGACTGTTCAAATCGAAAAAGAAAGATGCAACAGACCAGGAACGAATGAGTCATCAGTACCGGGATTGGAGAGATTTCCTTGTCCGAAGTCTTGACGATTACATGCCGGCCGACCATTTGTATCACCTGCTTCATACGGCCACCCTCGTGGGCTTGTTCACATGCATATTTGTGAAATCGACACTTCGTGACCGGATCCAAAACCTTAGCAGCGCCGATGTCAAACGTGGGATGGGTGGCTTACACGGCAACAAGGGTGCCATCGTTGTACGCTTCATGGTGGACGACACATCGCTATGTTTCATCAATTGCCACTTGGCAGCCGGCCAGTCTCAGGCGAATTCTCGCCACAACGACATTGCCGCTATTCTGGATAGTTCTATTCTGCCCACAGAATCTGACCCAAGTACTCGCATCGACAGTTACATTGGCGGAGGTGATGGTTCTATGATACTGGATCATGAGCTATGTCTTCTCAATGGCGATCTCAACTACCGTATCGACACGATGTCTCGTGATACGGTAGTGTATGCCGTAAAGGCTGGTAACCTGGCCAAACTGCTCGAGCGCGATCAGCTGCTTGTGGCCCGTCGCAGAAACCCGGCCTTTCGACTACGAGCTTTCGAGGAGATGCCTATCCAGTTTGCACCAACGTACAAATATGACGTGGGTACCGATAACTACGATACCAGCGACAAAAAGCGGTCACCAGCTTGGTGCGACCGCCTCCTTCACCGGGGGTCTGGCAGGATACAACAGCTTGATTACCGGCGACACGAGGTCAGGGTGTCAGACCACAGACCCGTGACCGGCCGGTTCAAGTTCACGGTCAAAAAGCTATCGCCCAAGCAGCGCACGCTAGCGTGGGCGAGCTGCCAACAAAAATTCGAGGACCTCAAGGTGAAGGAGGCGAAAGAGGCAATGTAAGTTCCAGTCAGCTCGGACGCGACGGTCTTTTATGCTAACAACTCCAGGCTCTTTTATCTCATGAATGTCATCGGGTATGATTCAACGATAAGTAAAGGTTTAATCCAAGACCGGTCCAGGAATAGAGGGCGGTGACTTGGGCAATAGTAAGAGATAGAAATAAATAATACCCTCTTCCACGCTTGTGCAACGAAACATGGTGACTGTGATTCGGAGCCGGCCATACCTGAGCTCGAAGACGACCGGCCTTTTTGACAGATTACCGCCCACTTGTGTGTAACAGTTACTTCACATAGCCAAAAAAGGTAGGTAACAAACCGCTCTTGGAAAACGTCAGGCAGTTTGTTCATCGTAGAAACCAAAATAATAAATATCTGGCCGACCTCAGTCTTCCTACCTGCAGGCAACACGTCATCTATCTATGCACTGCTTCATCAACTTCATTATCCAGAGTGCGATAGGGGGAAGTCCGATGATCGGAAGTCGGACTGATTGGTCTAGCAGCCCCTCGATGGACCGATTTGGGAATCTACCTCTTGCATGCAATTAAGCATTGCCGAAGGTTCGTACCTTTACAGATAAGAAACAAATTCATATCACACGTATGTATCATATCTAAGATGAAGAGCATATCCCTGTGAAAACCGAGTCATACTGAGATTTCCTTTACGGTATCTCTATAATTATCTTATATCTTCGATTGGCGTCGTACAATATGTGGAGTCCATGGAGATCTAAGTCCCCTCCTTCCACAAGTTTCCTTTGTTTTAGGTCAGTCTAATAGACAGCTTGCTGGGAAGTGGCGGTATACGAAGAATTTTCCCTTATCCTTCCACAGTAGCTTTTCCGTTACCCTTTTATAACGTAAGATAAACGGATATCACTGTGATGAACACAGTATAGCCATTACACTTTATGGGTAGAGCCGGCACGTACACTTTTATTACTATGTGTGCAGCATGAACATGCCGACGCAAAGGGAGACAAGACTCCCGCCCCAATATTTAATGAGCCCATCATTATTAAGGACTTGAGCTTTGCTCCTCCAGTATTGCAAGGTGCCAGTGCCGTTAGGAGCAAGTGAGATTGAGCCATACGTTCTTGCTCCCTTCGAGGTGCTTATCGTTCTGGTACACGACATATCTCCGACACGCCACGGTAAACTCGTACCCTCCGGCGGCCATAGCCAAATTGATTTCACCTCAGCATGGTAGCGGTTATTTTACAATCACAAATAGTAACACCAACTATCACGAAAGTGTATGGACGCAAAGGAAACACTGGCAAAAAGTTCTCTTATAGCCAAATCGTCAAGGGCTCAACCTTGAGTTGACCAACGTTGCGTTTCTTCCGTGCTCGAGCCGAGCCACATAGGGTCATATTACTTCGTCGCGCGTCACGACGTTCTTAGCATGGAAGAACCACCCATCATCGCTCTGGACGGGACCTATCCCGAGTCTCGAGTGCTTCTCATCATCACTGGCGGTACGATATGCATGCAGCCATCGCCCGCCGGGCTTGTGCCTGTCGATGGCTTCCTTAAAAATGCCATGGCCCCACGGCCATCATTCAACGATATGTCTGAGCCTAGTAGGTACACTCCAAGTTTGAATTTACGCCATGATATCCTCAAACCAGCACTTGCTACAGCGAAGTCGAGGTTGAATATGAAGGAGGTGAATCGGGTAGGAGTATAGATTGACTAGAATCCAGGGCAAACACTACCCACGGCTGAAAGTGTTATATGGCTTAGTTAGATACGACGGGAACAAACGAGCTGATATATTTCTCTTGATATGCCACCAATTAGCCAAGCAGTGCGAGTTGCTAACGCCTCTGTACAGAGATGTTGAATGCCGTTGAAGACGGTAAACCTGTCATGATTCCCAGCCTTCGGACACCTCCGAGTTCTTATTTGCGTCACATCCGGTACGCTGCGATCGAATTCTCGCCGCTACTGGATTCCTCCTCAATCAGTAGCGAAGGCTGGACATCGATCGCCTCAACCATCCGGGCCAATTATCTCCTCTATGACGGGTTCGTTGTGCTTCATGGGACGGACTCCCTCGCCTACTCAGCATCTGCCCTCTCATTCATGTTATCAGACCTGGGCAAGCCCGTCATCCTCACTGGGTCTCAAGCTAGCATCTTCGCGCTACAGTCTGATGCTGTCGATAATTTGCTCGGCTCACTTATTATAGCCGGTACTTTTGTGATCCCGGAGGTCTGTTTGTTTTTCCACCACAAGTTGTTCCGTGGTAACCGCTGCACCAAGGTATCGGCGAGAGCGTTTGAGGCCTTTGCTTCGCCTAATTTCGACCCACTCGCACGCGTTACAAGTCTAGGCGTCGATGTTAACTGGGGGCTCGTCCTTCGTCCCACTAAAATCGCACGGTTCGACGTGACACCACATCTCGACACGGCACATGTCGCAGCGCTGCGGATATTTCCGGGCATCAAGCCAGAAATGGTAGACGGCGTCTTACGCGTGCCGCAGCTCCGAGGACTCATTCTCGAGACGTTCGGAATGGGCAACGCGCCGGCCGGCGTGGACGGCAGCCTAACTCGGGTGATCAAGTCCGCCGTAGACCGCGGCATCGTAATCGTCAACGTCAGTCAATGCATGAGTGGCTTCGTGTCGCCGCTATACGCACCAGGCTTCACGCTTGGTAAAGCTGGTGTCGTCTTTGGGTACGACTTAACATCCGAAGCCGCGCTCACCAAGCTCTCGTACCTACTCGCCCTACCTGGCCTCTCAGCAGACGAGGTCCGCCAGCGCATGTCGAGACCGCTGCGCGGGGAGATGACAGCGCTGGCCACCCTTTCCTTCACACACCCGCAGGGATCCCTCGACGACGACCTCGCCGACTACGACCACAACTTCGCCATTATGCCGTCGGGGACCAAGAGCCCGCGACCGCTGTCACGTGGGGAGACGGCGTTCGCGGGCCTCGGGTACGCCATCCAGGCGGGAGATCTGCGGTCCGTGGCCGAGATTCTGGACGGCGATGTCGCAAATAGCGGAAGTCGAAGCCTTGATCTCTTGCAGCGCGCCGACTATGCCGGCAACACGGCCGTACACCTAGCAGCGGTGTGTCATAACGCAGCTGTTCTGCGCGAGCTTCTCCTGCGCGGTGCCAGCGTACACGTGCGGAATCGGGCGAATAACACGCCCCTGTATCTGGCTGAGAAGATGGGTAATCAGGGTTGTGTGGACTTGCTCCAGGAGGCGGGCGCCGCGCTATGGGTTGATGAGATTGCGTCGGAGACTAACAACGCCGACAACACCACCAACACCCCGACTGCTAATACCACTAGATAAAGCCGAGGTGCCCGCCTTTGGTCCTGTATAAGCCATTATTAAGAATTACATTCATTACTTCTCTGGTGAGCCATAACGCCTCACTGTACCAACCTGATTGACGCTCAGACTCTTGTTTATTACAGGAGTGAAGCGTTGTTGTAAGGATGGTATGACCGGAGATGGTTTGTGTTAGGGAACGTCCCTCATCAACGAGTCAGGTATTCAAAACCGTCAATCTAATAAGAACAAGATATGTGTTATAACCACAGAGCTAGAGCATAGAGTCATGAATCTCTACAAATATAGCAGCCTCAACAAAATGCCATAAACCTCCACGCCCTTCCTTCAAGACCCTGGCGCATGTGAATAGAGCCAGGGTAAAAAGATCAAGACGGTCAGATATATCCAGATTTGGAGAGTGATTGTCTTCGCCTATGCTGTTAGCACACTAATAATACAAATCTTGTGAAGAGCTTTTACACGGAGTCCTCTTTTTTCACATGGTCCTGGCGCTTATACTCAGTCATCCGTTCCCCATGGCTACCTACTTCGTTGTTCATCTAATCCTCCCTCAACCATCGATGCGCCAAGACCTCCTGCGGCGACGAGTAATGATTAATCCGAAGATACACCTAGAAATTTTAGAATTATTAATTCTACCCCTCAGGAAACAGGGGTCATAATCCTTAGGCCTAGCTAAGCACGAGGAAACCCTGAGGTAAAGCCGGGCGCGGCTCTTACCCCCGGGGAAAGACGTTGAAGCTTGGTTACGAAGTGTGAGGCCGGAGGTTAGCTACATATGAGTTGGCACCTGTCAGTCCTATCTGACGGGCCGAGATTTATACCCCGCAGACAACCTTAGGTTCCTGGTGCGACGCGCCTACTGCTGTATTGCGTCACACTGCAGCACGTGCCTATTCTTTACTCAACCATACATCGTATGATCTCTCATAATTGACTTCTTGATAGACCCGAGTTAGGCCTTTTGGCTATACAGTCCACCTATTTTTATAGTTAAACCCGCGTACGCCTAGTTACTTTAGAAACATACAAGAAATCAGTAAGGATACACAAGCAACACAATGAACCTCGTCGATTAATAGCAACAAAGGCACACACCCCCTGCTTTCTTCGTCGCGAGGATAAGTGCCGTTACATTTGTCATCATCAGGGAGTTGCATGTCGGCGAGGCGTGTGGGAGTTCTTTTTTACCTAATCGGGGCTCCCCGCGCTCTAGTAATTGGTCCCTCTCAGTTTGCTTCATTTGTAAGCTGAATGCCGAACAAGGGGGTAAAAGTCTCGGTCACGGGTTTTCGCGGTTTCGTCCGGAGGCCGGGCGGCCGGTATCACCGCGATTTGGAGTAGATAGTAGTTGGACCTTAACCCAGTCTAGTGTACAATAAATGGGAGTCGGGGCCCGGGCATTGGTCACAAGTCTCCCGCCCGCGTCATGATCACAACCAGCCGCATCTTACATCGAGCATTGAACCCAAGGCGCAGCTCAACAGTTGTGAATCGCATACTCGATATAAAACGACAGAGCACTATGGCGACCGCACGCAAGATCCAGATCTCGACGGAGAACACTGGTCTCTTGGGTTTGAAGCAGACTGAGGCAGCAGCCAAGAAGACGTCAGAGCTTCTACAGGAAGATCTAGAGGTATGTTAAGTGGGTATCTAACATTACGTTGAGTTGCAACTAAGACCTAGGCATTAGAAACACCACTGCTTTTTCAATAACAGCGGCTTTCACAACCAGTGAGCTCAGATAGTCTCGTGCCCGTAGAATGATTGTATTAGGTACATAATGCTAACCCTGTCAATAGTATCAGTCACCAGCTTCTCTCGTTGTACGGTACAGGTGCTTCACCGGAGGATATCCAAAGGGGCTATAATGACAACGCAAGTTACCAACGAAGCCCTTACCAGGTGCATGATGATCAGGTCGAAGAGCTGAGAGACTTCGAGAAAGCTAAGGCGAAACTGGGGAAAGAGGAGTGAGCTATGTCCCAATGTTTGCTCTAATTCTAGAATATGGTATTCTATCGTTCATACTCTGAGTGGGACTGACCTGTTTGTTCACAGATATTACACCGATTTCCTTGTGTTTTTCCAGAAGGAGATCGACAAGATGGGCTGGCAGAAAGTACTGAACGAGTACCTCTTCAAAGGCGATGAGAGGAGCGAGGATATGCTGATTCGCATGTTTGCAGGTAAGTCTCTTGTAGACTTCTCCTACTTTAATAGCTTACTTTCTTTCTACTCCAACCTTAAATACCATGTAATGCCTTCATATTACAGATACTCATCACCTCTTCTAGGCTTCTTACACCCCATAATCCAACTCATGTACGGCATAGAGTGGGAACAACCCGCCATCGTAGCGATGGGTCTGGCCCAAGCTGCCGTACATGAGGACAACATGAAGAAATTCCTCATCACCGCCGAAGATGCTGCCAAGTCATCGTCCACGCCAATGCCCCAGATCGCCAGTCTCCTGGAAGAGGTGGCAACGGACAATAAGTTGTCAACCGCCGCACGTATGTCAGACGGCAACAAAGTGCGAGACGGCGTCTTCGCCCGGGCGTTTGACGAGATGATCCGTGTTGCAGCCAAGGTGAAAGTCGAGCCCGAAGAGCTGGAGGAGAGAACTGTAGAGATGTACAACACTGCGGTTTATGAAGCTGCCAGCGCGGCTATTCACCCAGGCAAAGAACCGCGCTTTGATTTCTTCTTAATGTGAGTTTGTCAAGTGGGATTGTTGCTATTCCTATCCCCTGTTTTTTTAGAGCTGACGAAGCACTTGTCCAGGCACCACGTCAATATATGCCCTATATTCATAGCTATCAATGCCCAGGACTGGATCTCGACGGCGAGCAAAGTACGTCTACTCGAGTGGAAGATTCGGTTCGATCTGCTCCAGTACGCGGCAAGAGCATGCCCCCCTCTTTCTGTCGAGAAGATTACGTCGTATGTGCCTAAGGACAAACTTCTAAAGCCTACGAAGGGTAAGTTACGAGAGGGGTCAGGATGGCATACCAGACCAACCTTTTTTACACTTAGCATCACCTCGCCAAGGCGATTTATCTGAACTAAAGAATTCCTGACTTTCGTATAGAGCTTCTACCGCGTGTATTCGCCCTCCACGATGACGGCCATGTGATCAAGCTTGTCCGAGCCATCGGACTATGCGACAAGGTCAGCGCGAAGTATGAAGATAAAGACTGGCTGAAGATCAAGGGAGAGGGTCTCTGGAATAAACTGAACCACTTGGTAGTGGACTCGGTGGAATCGTCGGAGCCGAGGTGGGTACGGTGCGCCGGTGCGGCCGAGGCTTGGAATGTAAGTTTACTCCCCCATCCTCTATCCCCAGTTCCCTTAAGTGTGCTGCTACAGCGAGCAGGGTAGAACGCACGTGCTGGCCGTTTGGCTTACACATATGCTTACCAATATCATTGCAGGATGTTCCAAACCGTAACGAGGATGATCAAAGTCGCCTGTAACTGGACATATGTCTCACTCACCATGTATAGTAGCTGATACCTATAAGCTAAAGATTGGCCTATAGCATGCCTTTGTGTAGTATTACCATTGAGGATCATTAGGTAGGAGAAGAAAACACTCCTCTCTCAAGCACAGACCTGTTCTCTATGATCATGAACATCGAGACAACCAAGTTTCAGGTGATGTAGGACTAATAAGCGAGTACTTGTGCAGTGACAGCAATCACGAAGTCTTGCTCATATAGGAACAATATCAGCATAGTAGTAAATTTAGCGACATTCTGGGATGAGCTCAGGGGAAATTATCGCTTCTCTAAATACACAAAAGGAATAAAGTGCCATACTGTGTAAGCCCGAACGGAGCGCTTCCCCGCTCAGCCTAACGCATATTCAAGCTTACAATGCAAACTACACATAACCATTGGCGAATGATACTGCTTTTAAAGAGGCTTAGCGAGGATATTTCTCGTGTTGATATCCACAATAAGAACCCAGCGAGAGCAAGACAAGAAATAATACTTCACTTGAAGACAACTTTCGACATTCACATAGCTACCAAGTGGAGTCTAAAATGGCCGTGTTAGGCCTCTGCGAGAGATGCAGTGCGCTCAACCTCAAAGCAGCGATTAAAGAACTCCAAAATCCAACACTGCAACCAGAGGATGGGTACACGAACGAGCTCACAGTAACGGTAACAACTACCAGGAGGACGAGAAAAGCGACAACAGAAGCACAACCAAAAGGTCAAGGCGAAGAAAGCGGTGACGATAACAAATGGTATACCAATATCCATCAGATAGCCTCGCAATCCAGCTACTGCACGCTATGCGGTCTCGTCATAAAGGGCTGGCGCGCGAGCCGCGCCGCCACCGTGGACGAGAACCTGAGATCTGCTGACCTGGTGAATCCCGATAACCCGCCCGAGGATTTCGCGAGGGATATTCTGGAGATCGAGTGCTTTGACAAGGAGGCTCGCGTTTCGGTCAAGGTGGTCAGGGTGCGGGGTGAGAAGGACAAGAGTTTGAGGGAAGCAAGGGATTGGAAGAAGGGAAAGGTGTTCCTGAGATTCGAGTGCGCGCCTTTGCGCATGAAGTCGTGGGAGGCGAATATGCCTTTGGTGGCCGAGTTTCGCGTCTTCCGGGGAGACGATGACCGGGGGGGTGGAGACGACGCTTATGATGACGGAGAAGAAGTAATGCTTGATGTAGCAGTTAGTGCAGATCCCCTGTCGGAGTCCGCGCTCAAAATAATCTCAACCTGGATCTCGAACTGCTCCTCCTATCACGGGGAAGCATGCAACAACAACAACAACAACAACCAGCAGCAGCAGCGCAAAGGCAGCAACCCAACCTGGCCAGGCCTACCAAGTCGAATCCTTGACGTTTCTCCCTCCAAAGACACGAACATTATCTGCCTACGAACACGGGACTCAATCCCAGATACGGAAGACCGTAGGTACGTAACGCTATCGCACTGCTGGGGCCAACTCGAGAAACCCTTCTGTACCACGCGGGACAACATCAGCGACAGGATGAGCGCGATCCGCGTGTCAGAGATGCCGAAGACGTTCCGAGACGCCGTGGCCGTGACGCGCAGGCTGGGACTACGCTACGTCTGGATCGACAGCCTGTGCATCATCCAGGGCGACGCCGAGGACTGGGCCCTTGAGGCCGCCGATATGAGTAACGTGTACAGCCACTGTCAGCTCCTCCTCGGCGCCGCTAGGGGTGCGTCGGACGAGGCTGGGTTTTTGCAGTTGCGGACGCAGGTCGATACGGTGTCCCTATCCATACCGACCGCGAACCCGGACGCAGATGCGGGAGTGAGATCGAAATTACAGTTGCAATTGCAGCTGCAGTTGTTACCGCCGGATAGTGCCAGATGGACGAGCGATAATACCATCGATCCCATGGGCAACGAACCGCTCAATGCTAGGGCCTGGTGTCTGCAGGAGCGCGTCCTGCCGACCAAGAAATTGTTCTACGGATCTGCGCAGATGTTCTGGGAGTGTCCGACGCTGCGTGAGAGCGAGAGCGGCGAGGCGGTGGACCATGTCGGACATCTAGGGCAGATATATCGCTCGGGGAGTTTGCCTACGTCTGTCTTTCTCAGGTGTTTGAGCAGAAAGGGAAGAAGAGTGGGGGGAGAGACAGAGGAAGAACAGGAAAGCGACTATAATGATGGTAGAAATAGTAGATGGATCGACTGGTACCAAATGGTAGAAGAATACTCCACGCGCAGCATAACTAAAGACGACGACCGTCTAGTCGCTCTAGGCGGTCTCGCCAGACTCGTCGCCAGAGCCACGGCCGCAACTTACATGGCCGGGATCTGGGATACGGGGTTCATTGAGGGACTAATGTGGTCGCGATCACATCATCCTCTAAGCCTCGATAATAAGGAACCCTTACAAGCACCCAGCACATACGCCGCGCCCTCCTGGTCATGGGCCTCCGTCATCGGGCCCGTGCAGTTTTCAATGTACAAATGGTACTCAGAGCGCTCTCAATGGAAGGCCCGATACTCGAACTTCGAACCTCTGGCGCAGTATGTAGGATGTAGCATCTCGCCAAGGGAATATGAGGACGGATTCGGGCGGTTGAGAGAGGGGTACTTGACTATTCGCGCACCTGCCTTATTATCTGTCACGGCTGTAAGACCGCGACAGGAGAGTCCCGTGGATACGTCGCTGTGGACGGACATGGTGCCTAATAGATCGCCCGTCACGGACATTGTTTTGCAATTACGTTATAGCGGAAAGGACAAGATAAAGAAGAATAAGACGTTGTGGATAGAAGGTGGGCTTGACATAACCACCAACACCAACACCGAGAACGAGAACCATTTAGATCTATCATCCGTCTTCGTCGTCTTCCTCGCGCGCCTCCCCCACGTCGGCAGCACCGGCAAAGTCTTCGGACACTACCGCTATCTAGAACATCGTTTCGGGCTAATCCTACAGAAGACAACAGCAGCCACAACAGCAACATCAACAAAAGAAGGAGATAAAGAAGAGGGTGGCGGACCGTATTACAGGCGTATAGGCTTCGTCGACGGCTTCATCCTCCAGCAGCGCTTATTCGGCCTACCGGCACTCCTGGGCGTCAACAGCATGGCAAGGGAATTTGAGAGCGTCTCATATCAGTGCGATGACGCCTCTTATGAGAAGGACTGGGCCTCTCATGATGAAATTAACGACGAAGATGACGAGCCAGAGAATAAACGGGGACCAAACCCTCTGGCGTTGGACTTTAAAGAAGTAACTTTGGTCTGAACTACTCGAAGAGAATTCTATCAGAGTAAGCATGAGAAAAGGTAGGCGGGCATTTTAAAATTAAAATATATGAAGCACTACAGGTAACTACCTAGAGACATATATCGATATTATGTGCAATTACCTAACTTTACAATCCGGGACGGATAGTAAAGTGTGTACTGTCCCCACGATTATGAGTCTTTACCCCTTTAACTACCATTCCATAACATGCAAACTGTGATAACACACAAGAATAAAAAATCAATAGGATATAAAACACGGGACTAAGACCTGTTAGAGCGGAGAGATATATGTTTAACAATTACCTGGCATCGTATTGCTGGATGGGCGGCTAATGGAATAGTGGTTCGATATCTCTCTTTGAAGCTTCTTGTCAGCCAGGCCCATGATAATATATCTAAATTAGTACTACTGATGTAGCAGGATTTGTCACTTGGACCCTAACTCATGACATTGCATTAAACAATAGAGGCAGGGCTTCATGGATTATGATAGTCTGCCCGCCTTGCGCTGGAGCTGCGAGTCACTTAGGGTGAGTACTCGCATGCAAAAATAGGCATAATAAAGTTTATATTGATGACTAGCAGGTCTATTTCATGTTAACCTAATGTTTGCTAGTTCAACTGCCTTTCGTATCACGGGCTAACTAGGCGTAGGCGGGTCGATTTCGCCAGCTCCGCACCTCCGCCCTGATAACTCTGGGATGCTGTACACTGCTTGACGACACTTCTAATAGTTATAGAAGCTACGTCGCATATTGATGCTGCGCCTGAGCAATACTCCCACACCACGGGCTGCAGCATTATTCTCGGCATGCCTACGTTTCAGGTACCGCTTAATCCCTGTCCTATTCCCAATGTGAAGGGTTGGGAACAAGAAGTCCCCAGCGCAGTAGATCTGATCTTGCGATCTATTTGAGGAACATCTCAGCACCGTTTCTCGCGGTTCGGGTGCGATCCAGATGGTCCATTCCCAGCATAGCATCTTCTTCTACCGTGTTACCCTCTTCATACAAGACGTCATCTACGAGATTAACTTGTTAGCTTGCATATCGGGCCACATCAAACGACTTGGATTGTGTTCCAATGAGAACCTACCATCATCTATATAAGTAATGGGTTTCTGATATCGCCTAAGAACAGCAAACTTGATCTTCTCAAACGCTTTGCCCTTTATCCCTGTTCGTTTCTCTAAGCGTTTCTTCGTCTCGGAGAATACTTCGCCCTGCTAACAGTCAATTTTACGTCCAGGGGGAAATAGAATGCAATGATTGGCCTTTACCTCTTTGAGGAGGAACCGGAATGGAATGCCGTGCACGCGACTGGGGTCGTTCTGAAAGTGAATGACTTTGACGAAGTCTCGCTCCGGAGCGTCGATTTCATCGTCGGGCACATGTTCCGCGATGACGTCCACGTATTCATTGATGCTGAGGACGGGATAACTTGGCACAAGCTCACGGAAGAACTTATGATTATGGACCTCGTATACCCGTATCTTTTCACCTTCTTTCTCATCCCCGAGCTGGGCTTTCTTTATGAGCGCTTGGACAAGATCCTCTACGTGGCCTTGCTTTGGCACAAGCACATCAAAAGTTTCCTGAGCAACATTGTCAGCTATGCTACAAAAATAGTCGACCTTTTGACTTCCAACTTACCGTCTTGGTAATGCCTTCACTCAGCCAAGTCACCTTTATGTTCTTCTTGGTATCGAGTTCTGCGAGGCTCATGTCCAGCACCTCGTAGAAGAGGGAGTTGGGCTTGGTCTGAAGAGATTGTTGTGTGTAATTTTGTGGATTTAGAATCTGCGCAAGTGTCGCGTTAGGTCCCCGTCGTACAGCCCCCTTGGGCGCACCGGTCTGAGCGTTAGCGGTGAAGAAGCGCAGATGCGTTGGTTCCACGTTCAGACGTTCTCCGACACGTTCAGCCAATTGATCGTAAGTAGCCTTAGAGCTTAGCGTCAATATGAAACTTTCTAGGTTAGGCTTGTCGCAGCGCGGATGCGGATCTAAACGGATATCCCTCTTGTGGCAGAGGAAGTCATAGAAGGCTTTTGCGTCATCAAACCGGTCCCAGCGCTTGGCTTCCTCGGGATTCTTCTCTCCTAAGCGGGGTATCTTCCCGAGGACCTCCCCGGCCGATTTCCGCTCGTGTACTTTCTGGAAGCAAATGATATCCCCATCTTGCAGCTCGGCAACTTTGAGCGTTTGTTTAGCCTTCAGCCCCTCAATCATAGAGGGCTTGATCTCTTCCCACATAGCCAATTGCTCACCAGCGGGAAGTTTGTCACCCCATCCCATTTTCCTCGAAATCACAGGGACAAGTTCTTCAATTCTCTTTTCCTTGCTGACATATATGTGGCCGATGCCCTCCAGCTTTTGTTGCTCTACGTCGAAGTGTTTGAGGAATACGAGGATGAGATCGTTCTTGACAACGACACCATTAGCGTTATTCTGATAAGTAGGCCAAACGGCATTGCCTTGACCATCTACTTCCTCGGCGACCTCGGCCCAAACACGGAGGACATTATCACGATTGACACCGACCGCCCGGGCACATGCATCCTCAATTGTAGGCCGAAGGTCCATGATTGGTTGGTCTGGCCTGGTGGTCTTGTTTTGACGATTAACCATAATCCAGAGGCGAACACTCTTGGGGTCTTGGCTCAAGTCCTGAGCAATGATCGCCACGGCCTCCTCCACTGTGGTCTGTTTCCTCATCTTGTAAAACCTCGGTGCAGCAGGGTCCTCGGCCGGGTTGGAGTCGAAGTTAGTCAGATCAGTACCAGGATGATTCTTGAACGTCTCCTCAGTGATGACTCGCACAGGGAGATAGAGGTGCTGCTCTTCACGCTCTTTCCGTTTCGCTTCGCGCGCGGCCGCCTCCTCCTCGAGGCGCTTCTCTATGGGGTAGTTAGTAGAAGAACACATCGAGTATTGGCAGCGGCGGGTGAGCGCTTACGCAAATGTGGCGGACAGTCTTCCTTACTGACGGGAGTCAAGACCTGGTCTAGCCGGGATTCCCGGATGTATACCAACATGTATGCATTCATCTGGCGCATGATGGGGGCTCTCTTCTGGTATGCGGACCGGGCGGGAAGAAGCGAGGACTTATACTCGCCACCAAAGTTCTCCTCCAGCGTTTCCCTCATAGTAGCCTTGGTTACCTTATCATCGTCGAACTTGTAGAACCACCCATCCTTGTTCGGTTTTAGGAACGCATAATAGTGGCCGGCATTTAGGTCTCCACTATGCACCAGCACACCATGGAGTTTGTATATCCACGGCTCTAACGTGTCTGTATTCTTTTCAAGGTACGGGGCCAAATCCAATGTTTCCGGGAATTCGAAACGATCATTGATCTTCATCATCGTGTCTCGTTGAATATCGTACTCGAACCGCTTTAGATGTAGATGTAAAACCTCGGGGAAACTCGTGAAAATGACACCTTTGCGGGCATCCTGGTATTTGTGCTCGTCGCTAGCCCAGTATTTGTTGTCTCCATCTAACGTCTCTTGCTGGATATAATCCTTGAAACTCTCTTGCAGGTTGGGGATACCTCGCACGTTGAGTTGAATATCCCAGAAGTCTTCCAGTCGGCTGGACTCATAGTCGACGTTGATGCAGGAAACATAAGTCTTCACTTTGCCACTAAGCATTTTGGGGAGAACATGTTCAGCGGCGGTTCCCTTCATTTTCTCCTCCATGCGTTCAATGAGTTTGCGTGACAGTTCCTGCACATCTTGCTGTTCGAATATGTGTCGTGTGTCCCATCCAAACGACCGCGTCAGCTCGTTGGTGCTAACCGCTGTGTTAGATATTTGCAGCTGATAAAACAGCCGTTGGAGAGCGTATGCACTGTTAGCTATGCTCTCGTCCTCAGCAGTGGGGATTTGATAGACGGCCTGTCGACCTGTTTGTCAGTGCCTTCTCGCCCAGCGACTCCTTGGACAACTGACCTTTCGGAACGCGTTAGTAAAATAGAGCGACTGTAAAAGGGAGTTTAGGTAGCATGTGGCGCCCTGGTTTTTTAAACCGACAAAGCCCGTCTCCCTCTTAGAATCGTAGTTGTTAAAGTTATGCCACAACACGCCAGTTTCGTCTTCGACCACCCTAACATACGCGGTTATGTTGACGGAATCATCTTCGACTAGTGGGCGACCCGAATTGCCCCATGGCTGCTGGAACATTCGTCGAAGCTCGAGAAACCGGGTAAACCCCCAATCGCTTTCCTCCTTAGTAAAACGATGATGTGCCGTATGATGCGTGAAGAGAGAAGGATCGTGGATGTTCCACATGACTAGGCCGAATTGTACGCAGCAACTCCAGTCATCCGGTATGCTATTAACGTCGTCAAAGCCATGTTCAAGATATACCGAAGATTGATCGACATTATTGCCGAAGGGGAACAGAAGAATGCGCCTGGTTATTGCGTCAGCAAATGCTTTGCTGAGAAGTTCGACATGATGCTAACCATGGGTATCCACCAGCTTCAAATATGGGACCGTGCTCTTTCTTGTTGAGAGTTCTCCAGTTCTCAACTTTCCAGGTATGAACTGCATCTTCAAGTATCTTGGGTTCTTCTAGGAGCGGGGATAGGACAATCTCTTTTATAGCATCATCTGGAAGACGGCATTAGTCCGAGGTAAACAGGTAAGTCTAAGCAGCTCAGTGGTAGGAGAAGACGCACAATCGGTAGCTAGGGTGACGTTCTCGAGTTGCTCAGCCCCATTTTCGAGTTGGTCGGGTTCAATGATGGCAACTTGGTCTGCGTCATTCTGAGTCGGTTCCACAATCATGTCGTCTTGCGAATCAAGCATCATATCGTTTGGGGAGTGCATTTCCGGATCGTAACTCTTCAAAACAAGGTTGTCAGCGTGGAACAGAGGGGGCTACGGCAAACACCTAGGAGTGAGACACTTTGCTCTAATCGTTGTTTATTGATTAAAAGAAACCGAGCTAAGACAAGCAGGGGAAAAGGATGTTTACAAGGGATTCTTTCCGGACAGAAAGAAAGAACCATGAACAGCAACACCGAGGTTGCGCTAGAGTAGGAAGACTAAAAAGAAATGGACGGTTTGGAAAGTAGCTAAAGATCCAAAGGGCGACGAGAAGAAATATTGACAGGGTCAAAAGTGGCAGCAGAGCGAGAAGGTCGTGATCAGGGGAAGGACAGTGGGATGGCTGCTGGGCTCACCATTCTGCAGAGATCGAGGCCAAGAGCACGGGGGCGTGACGTGACGAGAGGATGTGCAGACTGCGACTGGACTTTTCTACGGATGTCGCGCGAGGGGGGGTTGATTCCCTAGAGTACCGAAGAGCAGCGCCGCTGCTTCGCAAATAATATCCACGAAGCGTAGGAGCAAGGCAGATAAAGTCGCAGACAGCAGAAGGTGGACAATCGGGTGGACAGCAGGCGGACAGAAGTGGAAGTGGTAGGTATACGTAGGTATATAATCTTTGGTGGGGTTGTAAAGTGTGGTAGGAGAGTACCTAAGTAATGACGACGGAGCGATGCGTGAGGAGAAGGAGAGGCCTGCGTCGCGTCGGTTGGGACTCGAAGTGGGAACCAGAAACAGTGTAAAGCCTGTGTAAAAGCATGAAGAACAAAAAGGATAACCGTCAGAGTAGATAGGGAACGATAATATAAAAGTTACAGATTGTGTAGTGAGATGATGACCTAGAGGCTAAGGCAAACACAAGAGTTCAAGGTAATTCGGACAATTATTTTTAAGAGGACCAGTAAGTCATCATAGGTAGATTCGCAGATACTAGTACCACCAACAGCACCTACGGTAGATACAGGTAGGCAGGACGTAGATACTGTCCAGTGGGCGAAGTTATTGGGACGCTTCCAATGTCGAACCCATTCACTGATTTCTACCTACTACAGATGTACTATAGTATGTATTCCTAGATTGCCAAGGTACTCGCAGATGGAGGCCAGCAACGGCTAAGTATCGCATCCTCACAATTCGGTGGAGAGGTACCTCGGTCAGCTTTAATCAAGTCTCCCGTCCCGACAATAGTACCTACTATGTACATACAAGATTCTAGGTAGGAACGGTACGTGCTCTCGCTAAAAAGGTCGTAGCCCCTGCAAGGGCCGGCTGTGCTCTGGGGCGCACTGCTGAATCATCACCATTCCATCCATGTCATTGTAAGCTGTAGGCATCTCAGCGCCACGGTTGGAAGTGTTACAAAATGCAAACGTGACGTAAAGCAACATACCCTACTACTTACTTATAACTGCAATTCAAATAGGCAGGTTTTACTATCAGATTACTATGTAATACTCAGTAGTATATACTCTCTGGCAATAAATTCAATAGGATGAAATGCTCGCCTACATAGTGACATAGGCATCTCTCAGCAAGTTTACAACGGGATGGCCTGATTCATACTTGGGTGCAGGCACCCAGCAACCTTCTTGGGGATTGAATACCTAGGTAGGCTTACCACAGGCCTACCACCTTCTGTTTTAGCTCAACCTCTTGTAGGCCAGTACTTGCTTTTGGGTATCTCTAGGAAGTAAATGCACAAAGTACTCAGCGTACGAGGTACATGGGGGTGAACTGATGACGTCCACATGTCAGGTCCAATGGCTTATGCACTGCAATACTAGACACTGATAAGTACCTACGCATAATGAATAGCCACAAAAATACTTCAAGCAACGGAGCCTGTGTGGCACACCCCACCCATGCATTAGCTAGATGCTGTAGACCGTGTTTGCCAAACTCACCAATGATTTTAGCTCGTGCAATGTCAGCGAAAAGCGTTACGGCTAACCATTTGGGGCAATTTCTACCTATCGAGAGTGGGTTGGCGGGTGTTCCAAAACCAAAGAATGAGATTTTCAAACGACCCCTGCCACTCAGTCAATATCTGATCAATATCTTGCAACGGATTTGAGGAAGGAAATAAGAGACCGCAATCATAGTCCAATACCAAAGATTCAGACTATAAAGAACGGGATACAGAGGCCATCATGGGTGTAGCGAAAAAGACACGCAAGTTTGCCACTGTAGGTTATGCATTTTTTTTCTTGCTACTTTCCACCTCTGGATCTGACGATTAACTGTGTACAGGTTAAACGGAGTAAGTCCACAAGCGGCTCAAGTTGGGATAAAATGTGAATGAAAGTTGACTGATATGGTATAAACCTGTAAAGTCATCGGCCAGCGAGATGCCCGGCTGAAGAAGAATGCCGGCAAGGCTGATGCCCAAAATCCCCAGAACACCAAGAGTGGCCCGTCTAAAGATCAGGCTGTCCGCGAGATTCCTCAGATGCCATCAGGTCTATTCTTCCAGCACAAGTAAGTGTTGAAATTTCCATTCACCCAACCCGCCATAGTCCATGAGCCCTTTGGGATCACTCCTCCCCTAGTGTTTCATGTGAGATCAAATTTGAACATATCAAGTCAAGTCGTTTATGACGCTGCAAGTTAGATCACTAGCCATTACCCATATTGCGCCTGGCTGATAAGCTATCTATCCGTTCTCTCGCCTAATATTGTTTGCATTTTCTTGATATCCTTACTGACAACCGTCTGCAGCCAAGCTTTAAAGCCACCCTACTCAGTCTTAGTTGATACAAATTTCCTGAGTCACACTATTCAGCGCAAGCTACCTCTTCTAGAGTCGATGATGGGTGAGTCTTAACCGGTTTATGCATATCCCTTGGCCCAATCTACTCAGGCACTAACGTTGGGACTGTGGGCACGTTTGTATGTGCTTCGACAAGAGCACATCCACTGCTTAACACCCTCGTTGCTGTGGCCTGGACCCCTAGTCTCCTATTAGGTTTAGAGAATTATTACTAACCGCAACTACTTCTGGCAGACTGTCTTTACGCCAAGTGTATCCCGTGAGTATCCAAGATATGTTCCCGACAGCTTTGGGGGTTTGTTCCTAGGTAAAATTAACGCCCAGTTCCAAGTATCATCACATCTTGCGTAATGGCGGAATTAGAGAAGCTAGGTCCCAAGTAGGTCACCAATACCAATCCCCAAAATGATTCAACGCTAACTCTTCCTGTAGGTATAGAATGGCCCTGAGAATAGCTCGTGACGAGAGATGGGAGCACGTTAAATGCGAGTGAGTAATATCTAGCATTTCTCAGCTGATAGCTTAAATGGAGAGACTAATGTTGTTCGATAACAGTCACAAAGGCACATATGCAGAGTAAGCCCAAACCCTCTTCCCCTACTTAAGCAGAGTGGGAAGCCAGACAACTGACGTAACCCGCAGTGACTGCATTGTTGATCGGGTAATGCAGCATCGAGTTTATATTGGTAAGTAATGCGAAGAGCGCCTACTCCTAGGCATGACTCCATTACCTTGAACAGGTTGTGTGGCTAGCTTTGGGCCTCGGACGCCATACTTACTTGAAACTGTACACTGACATCGAATTCTAGTCGCAACCAACGATAAAGATCTTATCCGACGTATAAGAAAGATACCGGGTGCGCCGAGTGAGTAATTGCCTCAACTTGCTCTTTGTTCCTTGTGGCCTTGCTTGCCTGTTTTTCCGTTCCAGTTACTAACGAATCTTAGTCATGAATGTAGCAAGAGGAAAATATGTCATTGAACGGCTGCCAGGGGCTCCGGAGACATAATCATTCACAGCATAATTGACGTTTATGAATCTCAAGGCTGCCATTTTCTGGGGGCATATTGTTGGCGTTCAGGGTGGGGAAAAGGAGGGAAAGACTGGGATATTGAGTTCCTCTAGACCATCACTACGACTGTATTCACAGCAGGTTCACCAAGAGGGCATGTATAGAAATGGTATTGGTTTGATATTCCCCCTTTATGTTGAACGACGGACGGACGCCAGGGCTATCAAGTTTGCTAGGCTAGGTCTCTACACGATATAATGAGCAAACAACCAAGGTATAAGTCTGAATGTTCCTATTCTAAGCGTCCGTTATAATAATTTATGTGCATACTTAACTACCACTCATCACCTGCAAATGTAAAAAAAATTCTTCTTTGCTCAATTATTTAGTCACTTTCTTCCCCCTTACTATCATGATTTGAAGGATGCCAGCAAAGACAGCTGTGAGCAGAACCGAAAATGCACTAAAAAGCTGCATGCCAAGATAGCCGCCGCGACTCTGGAGAATGGCGCCGCCGATTGGCGCTCCGACAACCGACGCAATACCTTTGAAAATATTGAGAACACCCAGTCGGGTGCCGAGGTATGACAGGTCGTCGGTGAGCGACGTCAACACGACGGGCGCGAAAGCCACGAGGCCGCCGGAGAAGAAACCGTACAGGACGGCGAAGGCAATGTTGCCCGCCAAGGTGGACGCGCTGATCCAGTAAAAGATGCTGGCAGAGTCCAGGGAAACCGTGATAATAAATGCGTTGAGAATCCCAATGTGCTTAGATAATGCCGATGGTATGAGTCTTCCAAAGACCGATGACCCGTTCAGGATGGCGAGGAGGTACCTCGTCACCGGGTGCCCGGCACCACCATGCAGTTCCGCATAGCCTTGGAGGTAGAATACGGGCCCGAAGTAGCCTAAGTTGTTAAACACGATGGAAATCACGTAGAGGATGAAGTAAGACTCGCCGAGGTTCGCGCCCTTGAAGAGGGTTCGGAACGTGCGTTTCCCGGCATTCTTCACGTACCGCGGCCGCGCCACGATGACGGCGAATAGACATAGCACGAAAGTGATGAATCCCTGTATTCGCACGGCCCACGGGAAGCCAATCTTCGGCTGCAGTGACTGGAAGACGATGGGGTAGATGGTAGCTGCGAGTCCACTACCGAGCGCTGCTGTACTTATGACTAGGGGACGCCGCTCCGGTTTGAAATACGGCGGTACGATGGCGATGGAGGGAATAGACAAGCAGCTCATCCCCAATCCAGCGAGCACGCCCTGGGCCAGAAATATGGACCAGTATTCCGTGCTAATGCTCGTGAGCATGAAGCTGAGTGTCACGCACAAGGTGCCGACAATGAGCATGATGCGGCAGTGGCCCGCGTCATATAACGGCCCTATGAACACCCCGACTGCCATCAGGAAGAACGACTGAATCGAGCCGATCCATGAGATATCCGAGGACGAATATTCCTTTAGAAGAACAGTCTCGTAATAATTCTGGTAAACACCAAAGGCATTGATGATGCCACTGCAACGAACTATTAGCTAGTTGATCCGAGGGGGCACTGCGATGAGGCAGGATCACGCATGCTTACAGTGTGTTTCCATAGAGCACGAAGGCGGCAGCAACTTGTAACCAAGCCACTACACCGCCATTCGGTGGCCCGGTATCGTAGTCTCCGCCAGCTGTATGAGGAGCGAGAGATGATGCCTGAAGTGCATCGTGTTTCTCTGTATCGGTTCCTCGGGCCCCAACTCCCACCGCTCCAGACACCGGCGGCGCGTCAATTCTAATACCATTGTCTTTCAAGTCTGGCATTACGATCGTGAAAAGGGATGTAATCTTAGATTATCTACAAAGTCTCAATTGTTTCAGCATAAAGCATATTGCAGATCTAACAAATGATGCAAATCCTAAAAACTATATGAGTAGAGAACAGGCAGGACTCGTCTTCGGAAGGGAGATAAAAGTGAAGTTTACACCGCTACACATTCACATCCCGGAACTATTCTAGTCAGAAGGGTCACCTTTCCGAACAGTAAGAATATAACCCCGACCGGCTTTCCAGACGGGAACTGTGGGGAGTGACCTAACAGCCATGGGTGTTGCAGATTTGTGTACCGAGCAATTTGGAATCCTAATCGGCCACTGGATTGGAAGTGTTGGAAACCGGGGCTAGCAGATAGACAAAGAGAGAACTACATTTTCTCTACCATGCTGTTTAAACGCGGTAACCTAATGTAGTCTTCTTCATACTTTACCTGAAACCTCAGATCTGTGGATTGGATGAGGTGCTGCGGTCTATGTTGCACAAAGAAGCTGCCAGGGAACATGTGCCGGCCACGCCTAGCAAAATGGGAAGGCCCGGATGGACTATAGAATTGTCGGCTCGGAGGCAAGCAGAGCGTCAAACTCTAATCTTGTACAGCATACGACCCTTCGCAATGCGCATCAAGTCTCGGGAACCAAAGACAACAAAGTTGGCCACATGGGAAGTGGTCAGTACCAGCGGCATCAAATGAAGTGAAAACAAGTCGTGTTACAGAGTGGCGTAATATTTGGCAGCGGCGTCCCTCGTAAGTACGGAGGCAGTCCTCGCACATCGTAATTGCCTAACTTAACTGGGATACCTCTGGGCTTGTTGCAGGTGTATTCGTAGGCGTTTACATGTGATGGGCAGGGATGCTCACGTGCTGTATGTAGAACATGCCTAACCCCTATCTAGACTGGCCGCCATCAGCGCTGGAGGCTGTCAGTGAGCTCGTTGGCACTGCTACTAAATCTGAAGATCAAGTCTAACGGCTATCCGTCCATTCATAATTTGCCTTTTCCTGCTACACAGGCTCGTCTTGATCCATGTGAATCGTTCTCTAGCACCGATGATTCCAGAAAGACAGTGAAGTTTTGCAGTATCCCTCGTAGGCTTGAAATATGCCCAGACATCATGCATGCAAGTTGCAAGTTTAATATAGTGGGATGGTGACTTTGCACCAAAGGACGTTCCCAGAGCACCGCGTAATACAACGAGGAGGTCCAATCATCATGATAAACCCAAATGCAAGCTCGAACTGAAGTTTAAGTTCAACTCTATAGTACAGAAGGAGCACTTGCGACTTCCTCCGACTGATAGACCGTCCATAAGAAGCCCGTCCTTGCTATCCTTCTTCTGCATTCCCCCATTCCCCCCATACTCGCAAAAAAAAAAAAAGGGAGCATTCACTCTCACGTATCGTAACCTTAGATAACCAAGCCCTACCAGCATCGGATATTGTACGGTGAATACAATTCTGTTCATCTATCGAGCACATTGCTAGCTATACGTCTTTTCTTTTCCGATTTCGATACCTGACCGCCGCTTATAAATTAAGCGTCTACTCAACTTCTACCTTACGGTCACCAAGGTGCTCAGACAACACCACGCCCTCGTGCATATTTTCACTACCGCCAAAATGGACTATCTTCGAAAACAGCTCGGTGATACGCAGTCGTTTCAACACGACATGTTGAAGGAGCTTCGCGCGCTAAAAGTAGAGACGAGAAAAGAAAGGGAGTCGTGGCAGAAAGAGCGACAACAGCTCATGGAGAAAATCCAACTCCTAGAGAAACGACTTGTAATAGTAAAGACGCAGAACGAGGTCTTCAGAGCCATCAACGACCGACAGTATGATCCTGATACAAAGAAACCCCAGCCGGTAGACGAAGAGGCAATACACGACGACGCAATGGACGAAGAGGCGGAGCAATCGCCACATCCGGCCCAGAATCGTATCCGCGGAAATCTGCCGTACAGGCTGGCCAGAGGCCCAGAAACCCCGTATTTGGCCCCGGTTTCTCGCCCGCTATTCGATCAAGCCCCGGACATGCACCAGAACACCGCGAGGCTAGTTTCCGAGGTGGCCAAAGTGTGGGTTTTGCTTCAGCCCAGCCTTTTTCCAAAGCGATCATCACCCCCCAATGTATGGGTAGGCCAGGACCAGATGAAGACGATGTGGAACGAGCTTGTAGAGCAAATTCACATGTTGTCGGTGAAATGTTCTAGCAGGTCTGTCGGCATAACATCGTTGTCGGATAGGGTCAGAATAGAGTTCGCCCAACTGACATCCCATTGGAAAGACTACCTTGGCACCAAGGAGAAGCTCACGTATATCGTCGAGGCATTTATCTGGAGGAACGTACTCGTCTTTTTTAGAGTATTCTGCTACGCATATGGATCTCACGTGTGCAATCAGGCCGCGCGGATGAACGCACTTCTGAAGGAAACCATTCCCGGTACAAGTGGCGCGTATGTGCGTGCTTTAACTGCCGCCGTAATCCACGAAGCCCATCCGATTGATGTCAGACTCATCAGGGCTTGCGGAGACAAGATTTGGGGTTCCCTCCAGCCATTCATGGTAGAGGCCGATGAAGAGAAGAAAGCCATTCGTCAGATGGTGACCAATGTGGTCACAAGAGCCGTAGGGCTAGCCACTGTTGTTCACAGATCCAGTTATGAGGTATCGATGCACGATAAACCTTTCGGTTTCCTTATGTATGGATTTTCCTGCAACAGTAAATGGATGGACATAGAGGGCACCGGCTGCCAGGGTAGCGGTAAAAAAGAGATAGTAGGCTTGATGGTCACTCCTTGTCTTGCGTATAACTTGATGAGCGCAAATCTAGGGGGACCCCGGCTGGTTGGTGGAGAGCAAAAAGTGATTGTGAAGGCAAAAGTCCTGCCGGAGGTTTCCGAGATATCCCAATAGCCAATTCTGGTTGTTACCGGGGCGAGAAAGAGCTTGATAGAAGTATAACTGCGTTTGTAGGATAGCGAATCACTTTCAATTCACTGAAGCACAGAGATACCAAACTTGGTGGTTAGGTATGTAGCGAAAAAAAAAAATAGATAAATTGAAGCGAACACCCTTGATTCGCATATTACACCTACTTTAATCGGTCAATTCATCAGTACTTAATAGAACATTCATAAATTGTTTTTGTTTGATGGTTCTACACTCTGCCAAAGGTGTAGAGGTAGTACTAGGTAGGTATAGCCTCAGTATAGGGCATTCTACCTGGGGTACAGTTGTACTACTACTGTACTTAACATTAACCTCTTCAAATCGACTAACGGTTGCGCTTGGGAGGTAGCCTTTGCCAATAAAATTCTAGCGAATTCGTAGCATTCGCTACCTAGGTCAGGTACCTATCTTATCCCCAAGCATATACTCACTTACTTCTAGACTCACAACGGAATATAACATATCTAGATTAGCCTCAGACTTGGTACTATTTTCACATGGCCGCCCAGTCCGAGCTCATCTTCTCACCGCAAGCAAACCACAATTTCTCACGGATCCTAACGGACCTAAAACGCTCTAATCTCAGCATCGCTAACCGCCTGCGCTCCATCAAAGAAGATGCCGCGTTTGTCGAGGAGGTAGTGGAGGTGTTCAATGGCCGCCCTCTAATCGCCAACGAGCGGTGCGGGAGCTGGTACATCGACCCGGCGCGTAAAGCCGGGTCCGCGTATTTCAAGAGCACGGACGGGCATACAGGGCAGTGGAACTTCAGCTCCAGACGTTTGAACCTGCATCTCTTGCCCCTGATTGCGGCGAACGATGGCTGTATTATTGTCGATTCTACGAGGAGGGGAAAGCAGATGCCCGATGCGCTTAGCAAGACCGTGCCGATCTGGTGCTGTGTGCTTAATAGGGTGCTGTTTTCCGAAACTGAGGTGGCTGAGAGCTGTCATATGCTGTACACTCCCCCGAACGTGGTATCCAGATCCGAGCACTCGCAAGCAGAGACCAGGATACCTGAGCATGTGGAGGCGCTAAAGGCGCTAGATATCGATATCGCTGCGCTCCGGCGACAGATCTCAAAACCCTTGCGTCCGATATGGGTGACGCAGGACTCTCATCTTGTGCCTACAGATCGCATCTTCGACGATTTCCACCCCGTCATCTGCTGTACGAGCTCGCGACGCGTGCCCGGTGGGGAGATGAGTGAAGGGGGTTATATCCAGGGCGCGGGCGACGATACTGAGAACTGGTCTCTCGGGCTCACCGCGCCCCTTTTCTGGGCGAACACCGAGGTCTTGCTCTCGAGTCCGGAGTCTAATTTGCCTGACCTTGTAAGGTCAATCGTGGCTAATCAGAAACTTAGTGACAAGGATGTGAATAGGCCTGTAAAGGTTGGGCCTGGATTGTTTGTCAGTCGGCTACCTATTACTATTACTACGCAAGACCCGTCAATGGACTGCACAATCGCTTTCGTACCAAACAACACGGACCATAATTCATGGATCAAGAGTCCCACGTACATGGAAGTGGGAATAGGAAAACAAGTCAAGATCGCGAGCCGGAACCTGCGCGCAGCATTACCGGCGATATGCGACTTCGCGCATCGATATCTCGAGCGACAGCAACAACAAAAAGAACAAAAAGGGGAAGAAGGCGCAGATACGGGCCCTAACCAAGATCAACCACAAATCACAATTGTATGCGAGACCGGAAAAGACCTATCAATAGGCGTAGCTCTCGCGCTCGTGTGCCAATTCTTCGACGATGACGAGAACTATAAACCCAGGCCGGCGGACGCTGGTGTTAATAAGAGTGTTGTCAAGACGAAGCTGGGACGGATCATGATGGCTTTCCCCGAGGCGAATCCTAGTCGTGCGACGCTTCAGAGCATTAATAGCTACCTTATGGGGTGAGATGATTAGGATAAGAAAGCTTTCGGAATGCCGCGACCGGTCGAGGTTTTTGCTTTGCTCTTGGAACTCTCCGCTTGTGCCTGCTGGTAGGATGTGGTTGCTAGCGAGGGTACCTACCTAATGAGTTTGAGAGGGTGAGACTGTCAGGCTGCAAATTCTTGATATCTTCCGGGAGCTGTCGTATTAGATACTAGGCTCAGCATGACTATGCCACTTCCTTTGAGTCAAGTTCTAGATATTCTCGAATATCAATCCGAGAGAGCATATGATACAAAGGCCTAACATATCACCACCGAGTTATGCGCTAGGCGAGAATATCTGCTTCAACGAGGATGGATCAACGTTACAACAACTTCGTTAATACATTTCTTGAGAGCCTGGGAGTACTAGGTTATCTACAGGTTCCTGACCTAACGTGAGAATGAATGAGTTTCCTTTGCTGCGCGAGTGAGTCCAAAAATAGACACCGGAGCCTTCTCAAAACTCCAGTTCAGGATCGTGTTTCGGCTCCGTTTTGGTAGATTAATTACGGCTATGTCTGCTCCTGAGGAGTCCAGATTGATGAAATATGTTGGAGCCTCTGACGTTCTCTATCACATATAGCAGGAAGGAGAGTGTCGGGAAATCCTAGAGTAGGAAAGGAAAAGGCAAACTATTTCATGGCTGCTAGATAAATTTATGCATATCGTCCCTAGAGACTCAAGAGATGGGTGTAAAATGGGAGCAGGAACCGAGTCCGTGACACGCTACCTTCATGATAGCCCCTACGGGGGTGAGTATAGAAGACATTTAAAGCGTTCTACTGCTGAATGAACATGATCATGAGCATGGATATGCATATAAAGATGGGTGCCTATTTGGGTGCGAATATACCACGATCAATACCAGACACGATCACAATAATCAACAAACTCTCAACATCTAGCCCCTCTGCATGGTATGATAAAAGGGGTATCTGATATTCTTCGTCACCTCTAAATCCCATCACCAAACCCACTCCCGCATCTACTAGTCTCCCTCCATCCCTTCCTTACCTCGCTTTTCCCAGCCGCATCTCAATCCCATCTCATGAGCAGCTCACCCCCCTCCTCCCCTTATCGTTCAACGCCCTGAAACCCCATAATAGCCCTCTTACTCATGTCCGCGCGAACCCAGCCGGCAATAGTCTCTCCGACATCGCCCACAAGCCTCTCGTAATGCTCTCCTAGGAAGAAGAGTGAAGTATGCGCCGCCACCTCGTCCATGTCCTTCATAAAGACGCTGACCCATTTGGTGTCGACTTGGCCACCAGAGGATTTCGCTAGGTTGCAGAATTTGCGCTCTTTTACCTTCTTCTTTTTCTCTTTTTCTTCCGCTTCGTCTTCTGCATTCATCGTTCTTCCCTTCCGGCTTTTGAGGTTTGCTGTATTTGCGAGAGGAGACGAGAGTGCTTTCTCTGTGCTAGATGTAGATGGCGATGTAACTGAAGAAGAAGCCACTGCTGCCGCTGCCGCTGCCGCTGCCGCTTCTTCTTTCTTAAGTCTCTTCTTCTCCTCTTTAGCCCTCTTCTCGGCTTCTTGCGCTAGCTTTTTCCTCCGCTTGTCTATGATCTTCTCACGATCTCGTATTGCCTTTTCGCGATCCTTGACCGCTTGCGTATAGACCTTCTGAACCCTTTTCGCTTCCTTCTCTGCGAGCTTTCTGGCATCTTTATCGGCATATTGTTCTAGGTTGACTGGTTCGGGTTGTGGTGGCAATTCCGGTATCCTTGGGAGGTCAAGGTGTAAAGCGGCTACTGCGTCAGTAAGCTCTGCTGTATTTACTTGGTCTTGTGTGGATTGTTCAGCTCCATGGGATAGTTTATTCTTATACCAGTCTTGGCTTGCTTTGCTATCAACTGAGTTTTGTTTCTCAACTGTATCATGTCTTGTTCCCAATGGTAGTTCGTCAGGCATCGGCTCCGGACTAAGCAGTTCTAAACTTGATCGCTCGCTATTCGATAAGCTTAAAGCTTTAATGTCCTGTTTGAATGCCTCGCTTTCGGGGTTGAAGCCAGGCTTTTCAGCCGAAATGCGCGGTGTCGATAGAGTTGCGGTGGAGATGTCACGAATTTGTACAGGCTCTCCGTCTTCTCCAGAGTCTTGCCTCTTTGGCTCCTTGAGCGTCTTTGGGTAGCCATTACAAATAGTATAGTACTGAATGAACCGGACTTGAGGAGGCACATGAGGAACGCCTAGTTGCTTCAAGTCGTCCACATCTTCCAGTTTTCGAACGCTCTCGTACCGGCTTTTGAGACGGCTCAGATCAAACATGGTGCCACCAAACTCCAGATGTGACATGATGTGATTAGTAGCTGCGTCGATTAGTCCCTCTGAACTATGTTTCTTTACAAAATGGAAGATGTTGCCCCACCAAGTCCGCTCTTCGGAACGAACATCATTGGGAAAATTGGGGTTAAAGTTCGGGTCGTATGTCATAGCAGGGTCGATGAACGGTGCTGGTGGTGGCGGCGGGAAAGAGGGTGGCACCTCAGATACGGTGGATGATACGGAAGACACTACTACATCTGGGGATTGGGGCTTCATAGTCCCAGGACTCAACGTAGCTGCTTCTCCCGCGAGCTTTGGAGATTCGTTCTTCCGGAATAAACTAGATATCCCAGATACAACGATTCCCGGGTGCATTCCCAGCAGTGGAGCATCTAAATTCACAGTCCCGAGGATACGGTGTTTGAAATAGCCATCTCGCTGTTCCGTGGACGGCTACACAAACCCGTTAGCACACGAGATGGACAACACCGGGAGAAGGTAACTCGCCATTAGAACAACGTCAGCAGCTAGTAAGCCACCCATAGAGTGGCCAACGAGGACGATGTCCGTCCTAGGGGACTCAAGAGGCTCGAGCCATTTGCTGAAGTTGTCGCGAGCGATGTCAATAGTCCTGTATGTCTTGTACTTCGGATAGATCTTGGAGTGGATGACATGGCTATCACAGAGGGCTAGCCTGAGACAATTGTGCACGTGAGCAGGAAAGGATTGGAACGAGGTTTCATTTCCCATGAAGCCATGTACATAGATTACTAAGAGTATGCGCCTCTCGACTTCCTCGTACCCCGGTAGGGAAGGGGTCAAAGACTGGGAGGACGACGTGCGGGGATCGTTATACAGGCCTCCCCCCCAGGGTGGATTACTTGGGCTTTGGCGACCGCTGTCGAGCCGTGGAGGCGGCTCAAGAGAGTCGGACTCCGAGGTAAAAGAGCCCATTGCCGCGTACGTTTTCTAAGAGCGACGCTTGGGTGAGAGGCGAGGGAATGTAACGAGAATGAATGTGGATGAGAACTTGTGTAGCTCCGCTGCTGGATGTTGGGGGTAGCTGGTTTACATACATGTATGCATTTAAGGTGATGAGCAATCTATCTAAGAAAGTCCTTACCTACTTAAACGCTGTAGCATCGGACCAGAGTCATGATGTCTGGTGTTTAATGACGGACACGTAGTCAACGGTGTCGGTCTTTTTGTTTCTTTTACTGACTATTGACGTGAATCATGGAAATGCATACAAGATATCTACATACCAGTTTGATGTATGTGTACGCCCTGAAGTGCTGCATCAAATGATTATATCCCGATATGTACAAGTTTAGTTAGTACCTATTTAGGACTCGATACTTGAAGCAGCACAGTACTAACCTAACTTTATTTGTTTTGGATGTATGGGGGTACGACTTACCCTGCTAGAGGTGAGAATGTATAGCTGAAAGAACCACTTGGCTTATGGCTGACTGGTGGGGCGTACATGAGAATACCACGTAAGTTTAGGTAAGTTTTAGGGAACGTTCAGTTGTCTTTCAGCGTCGAGCATTGGCAGTGGGGTCCGAAGGAATAATGTAGTAAGTTTGCGAGGGCAGGCAAAGAGGCAGGGTAAGAGAGGGGCCCCGGCGGCGTTCGGAGACGATCCATCTTGGTAATACCCGTGGTCCCGAACCAACCGTCCTTCGTCGTAATAACGTCACCTCCTGAAGGCTTCCCGTAGCTTAATCGGTCGGTCACTGCCTTGCGTCGCCAAAACACCCAATCACTCACCCATTCTCTCGGGTGCGTGTGGCCTAAAGTCACCTGCCGATATCATGAATCAATTGTGAAGTAGCAATTGATCACCATCTCTAACTTGGCGGTATTTCCCCAATATTTCCCCAATATTTTTCCTATATGCACACTGGGAATCACCCGGCTTTCCTGCGACGGTTCAACACGTCGGCGGTACTCACTACCCAAGTACCCGGTATCCATCCCCGAGTCGGGGCCCTCTTATAGATCGCCATGGACCTCCCGACGGAAATATGGCAAATGATTTATGGCGCTATTCACGATAATAAGACCTTATCGTGCTTATCACGGACATGCCGCTTCCTCAGGGAGCTGGGCATTCCTCTTCTCTATAAGAAGTTCCAGACATTCGACTACACTGACGGACAATCCTATTACCAGAGTCTTTCGGGATTCGTCTGGGCTATTTCACACAATCGCGAACTTGCGAAGATAGTTACTCAGATGTATGCAACTTTCTGATATTCAGCATCCGATCTTCGGTATTCCAGACTCCCTCCTCATTACCTATCTGCTATAGACCACATCACGCCAACAGTTGTACGACGTGATGATACCGTATCAATTACGTGCCTATGATGTCTCTTCATCCAATTTCTTATCAAATGTTCCTCAGTAAAGTCACGTGTCACTAACCGATTCGATTTAGGAGCTGTGTGACCTCGGCATATACTAAACACTATGACCGCGAGGATCTATTCAGACAATACTCCCAGTATGACTCGGCCTTGATTGGGGATGTCGCCCGGCGTCTCGGCGTCCCTGTCTCCAACATCCGGATGAGCTCCGCCACGTTATGGACAGTGTCTAGCCGGAGCGGCTTCGCTCACCAACTTCTAGCATGCTCGCTACCAAACCTCAAGACCCTCCAGCTTAAGGTCCCTAGTTCATCCGAGGGCTTCAACGAGTGTCTCTCGATCTGGTCCAAGGATCCTTCAAACCGTCTCTGGTCTCTTACAGAACTTTGCATCGAAGAGGAGAGTATATCACGGCGTTTCAACTTCGCCGATGTACAGGACCTCATTCGATATTCCCCCAACTTGGAGTACCTTTCCCTCAAGCGGTGCTATAGCATCACGGCGGACTACGACCTGGACCTCAAGAACTTGAAGAGACTTCGCATTGTCGAGAGCAGATTTCACCGGGAAGGTCCGTTCCTGTGCAAGTACTGCCGACGTCTCGAGGACTTCTCATATATCTCGTTCGGGCCTCACTGGGCTATGGATAGGCTTCCGGGGGGGATCGTCGTGGCTCTCGCACCTGCCAAGAAGACCCTGAAACATCTCGAGATATTCCACTACTCGCAGGATAGCGCGAGAGAGCAGCATCAGGGCATCGAGACGCTGCGCGACTTCCCGGTTCTCGAATCCGTCACCCTCAACCCCGGCGCCCTGACGGCTCCGTCCGTAGCCGGAGGCAACCCGAATGATCCGTATTACGGTGTGTTAGTCGAGAAGCTGCCGACTTCGCTCGTGTCCCTCACTCTTGTGAACGTCTCGCGCGACTTGTTTACGGACCTGAGGCTTTTCGCCCTGTGCGCCGTGGACGGAGGCTTCCCACACTTGCAGCGAGTCTCTGTCTCTGGAGGCCCGCCGGACCCTAGGCCTGATGAGGACCGGCCAGCTGTAGAACACTTTGACGAGTCGCAATGGGAGGCTCTTCGCAGCGTGTTCGAAAACGGGGGTATCGAATTTGAATGTCAAAGTGACTGGTGGCATCGTCTGAGATCTCTTTGTGATCTGCCCTGAGATATATCAAGCACACGCGGAGAACTGGTTGAATCAGAGAAACACTCAAATTAGAGCTTCAACGCCACTTTGGGTTAACTTTTGTATTTTCTACAAAGCAAGCATGTCTGTATGTGCCATCGCTACTAGGTGTCGGGATAGCACCTAGTCCCGGCCGTCTCCATTAAAAGAGATCTGCTCCAAAAATAAAACAGTTTGCCGCCCTTTGTGAATGTGTAGATCACAGTGCAACTCCTCGCGCCTTGCTAAAAATCATAACCATGCAGTGATGGGCAGGAAACCGTGAAACCGCCCTATCAAAAGCCGAGCTAGCTTTACCAGCATATTTCCAGAATACTTTTACACCCATGAGCCGCCGTGCCCCCCGCCCTCCATTACTTCGTACGTCTTTTGGGTATCACGTTAAACCTCGTCCACCTGGCAATGGACCGTTCGGATTCTGTCATAACCGATCAGCCAAGAGGTTCCTAGAAGACGGATGATCCAAAGAATGCACCTGTTTTCTCCTCTTCAACTTGGATAATCGATCATCACCATCACCAGTAGAATAGCCCCCAGTATCGTCCTCATATCCTTCGCCGTACCCCTCGAAGCTGCTATCCTGATAGCTTCTTTTCTTGCCTAGTCGACGAGCGCGGTCTGCTTGAGACAACAGCGGCTTGTTCGATTTTGGAGCTGCGGCGGCTGCGGACAACGCGGGTGTGCTCGGAGCCGTTGCTCGTGAAGTTTGATCGAGATTGGTCTTCTTTGAGGCGGCCCCAGGTGCCAGATCTCCCAATACCGAACTGTCCCACAGCGCCTTTGGGACTTGCCCTCGCCACATCGTGGTGGCTTTCGCCAAATTAGACTGGATAGCTGCAGGAAACCCCTTGTCGATGTGTTTCCCGGAAACGACACGGTTCTGCCAGTCTTCCTCTGCAATCATCAACATCTCCATGAAATCGGACGGGTCTTTCTTCACAACATCAAAATGGCCACTGATGCCTAGCGTCCTCATCTGGCCTTTGTATGTCTTTCTAAGCGCATTCTTTTCTCCATTGGGCTTGGTACGAGCCACCTCAGCAGCGATGCCTGTTAATCCGAATTTCTCAAACAGATCTTCAGACATGCGCGGAGAAGATATAGAATGTGCTAGAAGAGAACATTGTCAACAATAATACCTCTAACTTGCCGGTTCTTTAGACTTTTGGGAAACAGCAAGGGTATGTGCACCACAAATGGAGCCACTTGAACTGGGGTGTAGACTCTTGTGTTACTGGAAAAGCCTTACGAGTTCTGCAAAGAAGGTATTTCTCGCCGACATCCATGTGTAGATCCTGAATACCAATCTTGCGAGGATCATCGAGATGGACCTTTTTGTGCTCGCGAGCCCCTGTGTCGTCAAATGCAAATTTCCGCTTGTTCGAAGACACGTCCGTCATCATGTTGTCTTGCAAGTTATCGGAAGGTAGGCCAGAACCATTTACGCTATGAGCCGGCTGTAGCAGAGGTTAGTACCTATTTAGAAACCGGCCAACTAGCCGTGGAGAAAAGCTGAGATGAGTTTGACATGTGAAGCGAAGTGAAATAACAAACGTGTATTTTTAGATTAAGTGGAAGTAAAGGCAAGGTAGAAATGGCTCACAGTGGGGAGAGAAGCGGCGATGGAAGTCATCGAAGTATTCATGCTCGACCCCTGATCCGTCACGCTTGGGGAGAACTGAGAAGGGCTCTGGGGTGTCTGGGGGTTAAAGGTCATGGTCGCCATCGAAGTACTACGACGTAACGGGGTCGGGATAATGAGTAGTCGATAACGCAGGGCAGTATCAATACTGCGAAAAGCGTACTAGATGTTTGTCGCCAAGCAAGAACGGTATCGGGCGATGGGTATCGAGATGTTGCGGGGATAGAACGTCGATGCGGAGAGGGAGGCGGTGACAAAGAAGGCCGATACCGAATAGTGGCGCTTAAATGGAGTTCGGCGGTAGTTCTCGATGATGGACAGACGATACGGCGGATGATGATGTGGGCTATGCCGAGTGTTCAAGCGCTGGAGGTGATGGTGGCAAGTCGCGCGCCAGGCCACCGACCGAGTTGCCCTGGTCGAAGTGTTCCCGAGTCCGCCAGCATATACCAAGTCAATCGGCGACAGCAAATAACCGTATCAAATTTTTTCTTTCTGGAGCAGTTGACTGCAGCGCCGGATCGGATGCCGCGATGAGCCGTTGTCAAATATCGATTGCAGATGCCCGTCGTAGAGCCGTCGAACCGGTTGATGGCGAGGTTGTACGTATGTTTAGCGTAATAGATGAGGGAGGTTGAGAATTCAGACCTGCAAGGCAAAGAATGGGGGCAGATGGGCTTGTCACCTGGATAGGGACGTCCTACTCCGCCGCCCCACTTCTAGGTGATAGACACAGCACCTACGTACCCTACAACATAAACTTTCCGGTACCTAGGTGGGTACCTAGGTACCTTTTTACCTAGAAGATGCCGTGCTACTACAGGTGGTTACCTGGTGTACCTACCTGGTGGCTCGTACCTGACACAAAGAACAACTGGGAGCAGGTGACAGGTGCCTACCTCCAGACCTTGTTGTACCTGTCTCCCTTCTACCGGCCCGGGCTAACAGGTACCGGCACTTCAGCACCTTGAAATTCAGGCGCCTCGTGTTGAAACCAACAATAAGAGCAGCACACATCCTATCTTCTCATCCTAACGCTCTTAATTTCATGGTTTTGTTTGTTTATTTATTTATTCTTTTAAGTTCGCTATAATTCTTTGAGAAAATACTAGTGTATAAATTTCCTTTGTTGGTGTGTCATCACGCACCTGGCTCCGTAAAGCCCTCGTTTGTACAGCATATTATTGACCTATTCATGCCTGCCTCGGCATACCCGAACCTTGCTCATAAACGTAAAAATGTGACGAAGAGGGCGGAAAAAACAATATGATACCAACAACATACCCAATAACAATTGGGTCAGCAACTAGCTAAAAGTTCTATGATGATATAGGAACCCCCAGCAACATCCTGGTGGTTTATAGTTTGCATCATAGAGGTTTGCATATCAAACTATATTCACACTCCTCGCTTTCATGTCCAGTTAGAATGCCGGGTAGCCTACCTGCCTAATCACCTTGGCGTTCTCAGCCCATTCTTACTACGCTGCCTACAGTCAACAGTCCTGACGTTTTGTCAAAAAGAATAGTTACATACAAACAAGTCGGACGTAGCGGACGCATGTTATATGTTGTTGCCTTTGACAATTACATGTAAAAGCGATCTCTATTCTTTATAGAGTAACCAAATCCGTAAATGTCTGATTAACTGGAGAAACGCCATAGCATTAGTGGTTGGTATTATTGGATTTCTTTCAATCTTCCCGAGATATCCAATCCAGACTGTGGTCACATATGTCTTGTATCTGCTAGATGTATGTGACATTCGATGTTGTCCTCGAAGCTGTGACCTGTAACACTACCGCGGCAGTATCCTGTTACCTTGCTACATACTGTAACCTGCTCGTGTTATGTAGGTCCGGTATACCTTCAAGGTATAGATGTATGTACTCCACATGGCTCTAGTCGGCTACATAGTGATGGGTATCGTACGTACGGGACGCACTTACCTAGATGTAACCTCCTGGCTTTGAAAAAGACAAGTCATGTATGTACCGTTGCCGCCGGCTTAATGGGAGAGCATTCCATTCAACAGGTCCATTTGTAAGACTTGGGCCTATTGCAAACCGCCCCAACCATAAACCCACCGTGACACAATGCCTATCATTCATCCCACTTTCCCCTGATGTGCAGCCTGGGTCACGCGGCCTCCATCGGAGTAATATTCGCATGTACCTTCCACCATTCATGTAGCTACAAAGGTACTTCGTTTCTGGCCATATAAAGCGTACCGTAGAATGTACTGCGAATTTCCAACTGCCAACAATCTCATGTACCTGCATGATTATTGGGGTCCTAGAATAGACCGGACATAGGTGCCCAAGATACGATATCTCCCTCCAAAAGGACACTGTCCCCAACCCTCCTGAAGTGCTCAGTACTTCATTCATTCATTCTTCTCCGTCCTCCTTGGTCCAAATTTGCCTGAGTTTGCCACTGAGTATTGCGGTTTGATACCTTTTTTTTTCCACCAGTGTACTGTGCACACCAGCTGTGCTGCCGAACGAGTTTTTATCACCGAGATCTTTTTTCTTTTTCTCTTCACATCTTCTTTTTCAACCTGAAGTTTAAACGCCCGGTAGCTCGAGTCCCGCAGACGCTTGGTTCCTCTTGGATCCCCCCTGCCCCTGTTAACGAACGGGGTTTGCCCTTCGTGACAGTTTGGCCGCGACCTCGACACTTTTCAGTTCTCGATATTGTTCTCCTGCCGATCTCGGGCTCGACCTGTATCACGTTCATATTCGCAACCTTTAGTCGCCAGGTGTCTCCCACAGACACATAATGTCGTCATCAAGAGTCGCTGGAGGTGCCAAGAACCGGCTGATGATAGAGTTGAAGGAACTGGCCAAAGAGAAATGGGTTAACATAGACGTATGTTATATCACCAAATCGCTTAACATTGGACATGGAAACTTATATTGTGTTACTTTAAGCTCTTGAATGGGAATATTTTCCGTTGGCGACTTGGCCTCATTGTTGTAAACTCTGAGAGCGCATATAACGGTGGTTACTTCAAGGTAGGCATGCGAATATCCTTTGGCGAACCCGACTCCATGCATTGACTAACTTAAACTCGCATTTGTAGGCCGAGATGACCTTTACGGATGAATATCCCTACCAACCCCCGAAGTTTCGATTTCTGATTCCTATATACCACCCTAACATATATCCGGATGGCAAACTCTGCATCTCCATCCTTCACACGCCAGGCGAGGATATTACGTCAGGCGAACAAGCGAGCGAGCGCTGGTCCCCTCTTCAAGGCGTCGAATCAGTCCTACGTTCTGTCCTGCTCCTTTTAGACGACCCTGAAATAAATTCGCCTGCGAACGTCGATGCCGGTGTGATGTACAGGGACAATCGCGATCTTTACAACAAGAAGGCCAGAGAAATAGTCGACAAGTCAAAACGCGATATTCCCGAGGGATTCGAGATGCCGACAACGCTTGAACCCCCGCCACCCCCAAAATCAGTTGATGATGATGCTGCCTTTTGGGCGGAAAGCGATGAAGAACTTGATTTTGGTGGTAGCGATACCGGAGACGATGAGGCAGCCGATTTCGACGAAGATGGCGAAGACGAGAACCAGAGCGACGACGATTTATAACGTTTTGGTCGAAATGTGTCTGCACGTCGGCGCCCTTTACTCCCCCCAAAACGAAGAAAACCCAACATCCCCTTTTATGGAAATATTTGGCGTATACCAGTTTGTATTATGATCTTTTGCCCGCCAAATTTCCACCAACATCACCTTCTGTCCTCTCGAGAGCATCGGAGTTACCAACTAGAAGGTTCCGTCCTCAGTTGAGGTACGCTGCAACCAAAGCCTGCTTTCATCATTATACGTATTCTTGCATAGCGTGGGGGATAATGGCGTCCTTTGGATCTCTTTTCTAGACAAAGGGAAGAGCATGCTTTGAGAAGGCTTTAATTTGCTTCCGAGCCATAGCGTTGGCTAGTGGACCATTTGCTGTACTGCTTTATAGAGGATTACGCTGCGCTGTAGACAGCGCAATTGATTATCCAGCTAGGTAGTTGAAATGAGAATAAGGAGCAGATATGGCCGAGTCGATCCATACGTAACCGAATCCGCACAACTTCAATGTGTAAGAATTTGTCACTTGACAGACAATCAAGAAAGGACTACATAGATAAATGCTCTCTTGCTGTTAGAACTGACTGTTAAGGCAAAATTCAAATCTAGCTAACCAGATGGTTGCATGATACATAAGTAGTTCAACGCAGTTGAGACTTTCTTAGTATCACGAAGATATCCAGGTACCTACAGATGTATAGTATGTACATAGTATTGTATGTATATGTGGATAGTATGCAGTGCCCAGGCCGCGCTCCTTCATTATAAGTTATCATCAAGGAATATGCCACCCAAGCATTGTATTTTGTCTACTTCATCACTTGCTAATGTTGATACCATATTCCCCTTTACTGTTTCCCCCCGAGTTTCCCAGCTTCTCAATCTTAGTATGAAGGCAATTTGTATAATAGGTTGACCAGTGCGGGCTTATGAAGTTGCTTATGTAACAAGATAAATAATCTCCTTAGGCAGGTATGTATCGTGTTCAAGGTACGTAGCGCACCTCAGGTGGTAGATATGCATACTGGGCAGGGATGCTGGTGTACCAACACTTTCTACCTTGCAGGTACCGTCCCTACATATGTACCTCTTCATAGTAAGTGGACCTAAACATGTATGTGCAGCAATACCCCCTCTCAAAGGTACTTGGTACATCCATGTACACTATGCGCTTGCCTAAAGAGCTTTTCTAGGTGGGCGGGCTGTTTGAGAGAACTATATGTGTTGGAAGGTCTTCAGCATTTGACTGTCCATGGTAGATACTTCATTATCAACCTCAGCATCTATTACCAATATATCAGCCTCCATTCTTGATCACGGATCCTGCCCAGCGCCCCCGAAGCGGTTTGAGCTACTCCATGTGTCCGCAAGATGTTGAATAATGTTCTTGGTGTCCCTAACTGGCTATGATTTAGCTAGCTTCAGTGCATCTTGACCCGAGGAACTTTACCCACCATCCCTGGCTCGAACTCGCGATTGCTGTTTTTCCTATGTTAGCTCACCCGAACATACTGGACTTTTCTTGCTTGCGGACGCCGGTCTCTCCATAATGGCATTCCTGGCTGAGCCTGCTCAGGACGATATCAGAACGCTATGCGACATTTGCGGGATCCCCCGCGCCGAAGCTATTGCCCGGCTGAAGGTACCAACTGTGCCTTTAGTGAATTATAGTCACATGCCGACCTTTCCAAGTACTAATACCTCTCTCTATGCGCATGTAGGCAAATAACAATAACGCTCAAAATGCCATGAACGAGTACCTAGATGATCCCGACAGTTCCAAGGTATCATCCGACAGTCGATGGTGGGCTTAGCTTACTGGAGGCTAAGGTTTTATAGTACAAGTGGGATGAGTCGCATTTCAATACGGACCGTGAGGGCGAGACGAACAAGACCGGAATTTGTTAGAAAACCAGCCTCCTTTGCGTGGACATCGTGCTTATATTGTATCGCAGCTTTCAATATTCAGGGTGCCGATGAGCTCCCCGCATTCAGTTATGTCAACAGTGCCGCGCCCACTCGTCCTCCCTCACGGACGGACAATCGTTCACCGCATGGTATGTCTTTTAACTATCTATGAGATAAGAGTTAGTCCCGAGTATATTATCAAGATCGAGACTGACGTAGAGTACCAAGGCCCAAATCACACCACCCAAGAAGACGCTGATCTTGCACGAGCCATCGCCGAGTCCGCTGCCGAATCAGGGATCAAGCCACAGGAAGCCGGTATCATAGACGACCAAACAAATTCGAAGTACTTTGGCCCGGCGAACCGTCCTCAATATGACTCTGACATGTGGGCGATGGTGCCGACCAAGGCAATCGCAAATGTGGAGGAGAACGACCCCCCTCCTTCCAATCGCAAAAGAGATTCAGATGCCCCTGTTTTCCTACGACAGGACAAAGACCACCGCGTTGGCGCATTGCTCTCCATCTATAGCAAGATACCTCTTGCCAGGAATTTCATTCTACGTTGTGGGAAGCCATCATCAAACTATGGCCACAATACTGAATGGTGGAAGGGAAAGCCCATTTTAAAACAAGAAGTTCTTGCACGTATTTCGAATGGCGAAGATATCTGGGGTGAGGATGCTCATCCGGACTTTGTGGAAGAATTACATCGCCTGATGGCGTTTTTGGAATTATCCGAACGTAGCTATGGGAACGCCGATACGCTCATAGAAACTAAGGCCATAGATGAGAGTTTTGGAGCGTGGATGCCGGACGTTGAAGATAGGCTCTTCCAAGCGTTGCAGGAGTTAGGCCTCAGTGATTCTGGCTCCGGCATAGAGGGCATGACCACGACTGGCAAAATTATGCCCGTGATGCCGCCGTCGCCCGACGAGCCCGACCTTGATGAGCAAACGGACGAAGATAAGAACACCACGTCATTCATCTTCCTCGATATCGTACTGGATTACGAGAGCTATTCATGCGTTGACAGTATCTATGATGCGTTGGACCACATGCTTTGGTCCAGCGCATTATCATTGGAATACACCTTCCCCGAGGAGGCTCAAACGGCAGTCTTACTGAAGCCTGCCGAAGTTCTCACCATGCGTTTAGGCAGTGGCGGCTTAGTCAAACCCTGCGAAATACCTGAAATATTCTATGCCGACCGATATATGAGCGACCGGAAGGATATCGCCTTACACTTCCAGACTCAAATTAGAGCAATTAAGAGCGCACTTAAGCTGATCGATTCATTAGAGGAAGAGCGAGTGAAGTGCACGGGCCAGTCTTGTCATTTCAAATTTCTGGGTCTCAGTCAAGCGCACAACGTTAAAGATTGTTCGGTCAAGATGTGTGAATATGCGCAGAGATTTCTTGAAAGACAGAAAAGGAACGCCCAGTGGCGACAATTCCAAAGCCAGTGGGACATGGGCACGCCTTACAGTATGAACGATCTCCGTTTAGTACATACGTGGTCTGGACCCGCAGAGTTGACTGAGGAGGAGAAGGCTAACGAGAGAATGTTGGAGCAACTCATTCGAATTTGCGGAAACAAGGTCGACGAGATGGACGACACATTGAAAAGTAAGCCTAAGATATTGCCGAGCCAGACCTCATAGCTGACCGGGTACAGAATATAAGGAGATGCGGGAGGAGCTGAAAGGTTACCTAGAAGTAATCCGCAAACGGCTTACTTGCACGGAAGACGAAAGTGACGATAATCTTTTCGTCTTCCGATCGAATCCCGATGCTTACCGTCCAGAATATTGGAACCCTTCCCAGAAATACTTGCTCCGCGGTGTCGCCACAACACATGAACTGGCCTATATATGCGTTCGAGGCGAGGAGAGGTCGCTCGATCCGGCAGAGAATCCAGCTCCCAGAGACCAATGGTGGAAAATTGGATACGTCAAGACCGATGCATCTCCAATTAAAGCTGAGGTAAGCTGGCAAATCCGCACCAGTTCGAATAAAAAGACTAACAACCTCCGAAGAAAGTGACGCTTGATGATGTCTTGCAGGCGGCGGGAACGGATTCTAAAAACCCCATCTTAGTATACGCATCCGAGGAGGCGTTAAGACAGGAGCGGTTCCAACTCCCTGATGCTTTGCGGGTGAGTAGAGCTTGCTGATCGATGACAATCCGTGGCCTGTAACTGTTCACTAACGCATTGCTAAGACATTTGTCAAGTATGACAACCGGTGTTTCCAAAAGGAAGTGGCACAAGAATCAAGCTCAAAGGAAGCTAATGATCCAAGCCGAGAGGCACGGGCGCAAAATGAACCAAGAACAGGAGTAACGGCAGCGAACCTATCCCAGCTCCCTTCTCTTTTCCAACCGGACACGCGAGGCAAGCGAAAATATAGCGTCGGCTCATCAGTCGCCACCAATGGGAGTATTCGAAGCAACCTAAACGATGTCGACCTGACATTTGATGATGCAGAACCTATCCGAGACGATGATTTTATGGGGCAACAGCGCCTAGAGAGCAGTTCTCAATTCCCCACTCTTGGCGATGCAGTTGACTTTTTGACTGTATTGCAGACTGAAGAGCCAAGAGGAAATAAAGAAAGAGAAGAAAAGCAACTACGAAGTGAGGGTCAAGATATAGAAACCGACTCTATGTCTAATAAGCCACCAGAGATGAGCGAGCGCAGAGGAGGGGTGACTCCGTTCCTAGCCCGGCCAGGGAGCTCGGCGCAGAATCCGATCGATTTGATGGACTTGGACACAGAACAAGATACGATGCAAAGCTGAAGGCATCGTGAGCAAGCCCCATTTGCTATCCCGCTTGTTTGACTTTCTGTTGGCTACATAACAGGCAATCCGATGGTGTACAGCCGTTCGCGGTATGACAGCACGACTCAGCCCAATGGAAGGTTTACGCATACTTTTTGGGGAGCATAAGGGGTGAAACCCTGTTCATCTTTGACGGGCCTGGTCTGGTTGGGAGGATAAGGAGTATTGGAGGTCAGATCACGTTCCCACCTGGTTGGCGTAAGTAAAACATAAAGATACCCACAGCCCGATGAATTACTAGTATTGTACGTAGCATGAGATAATGCAGCAATGTTGGCATTCAACTTGTGGTTGCATGCTCGGCAACGTGTGACCAACAGTTTGCATTAGTAGGTGCCAGGACATGATACTGCATCCACTCTCAGGCGCATTTTGGGTCCTACCAAACACCTGTATCTTTACAGTAAGTTGTTTCTTAAGCGACCACTATGCTGTACTTCTACTCTAAATAGTGGTCGCAAAGCGCGAAGGCTAAGACCTTACGGTCTACAACATTTATCGTCGTGGCACTTATTTGCACCCAACATAGTACAGTACTAGGGTAGATACATATGTGCATCATACTATACCCTGGATAACCGCTTTCTGATTTTGTATTTTGATAGAAGCTTCGAGAACATTCCATCCCGCTAGTCTGAATATAGCAAGGACCATGTAAGTACAGCAAATCGCAAAACAGCAGCCAACATCATGATGTTACCCTTTCAAAGGCACACAGAAGTATATGTATGTAGGTTAGGCAGGTACTTAGTCGGTTTCAATGGTAGTAGTGCTTGAACAGAACCTGCCTGGCTTGCTTAACGTCTTCTCACATGCACTTTATCCTCTACTTGCTCGGTTGGTAACTGCTATGCTGTTTCGAGGTGGCTTATGTAAGTAATCCTTGCCTACAAGTAGTACCCCGCGACCCCACCATTGATTGGGCGTCATTGTGCCTTTGGGGGATTCTCTAACTTTCCAAGCAATGCTTAGCATCGCTTTCTTTGACCGCCCCAATCTAGTTGATATTCCTGCCGGAGACCCATCATTCTTTACTTACCCTGGCTATTTTTCTTTATCACAATTCGCAAGTTGACTGTTGAGGGGACACAGAAGGCCGGGACGAGACAATTCTTTCTACCTACTCAAAGTACCGTGTTACAGCTGGTTGCAGAACCGTCAGAGTTCAAACCCTTCTCGCCCGAGTGGTTCGGTTATCTACCTTACGTGGTCACTGAACTTTACTAGCTTTGACTTGTAATAACGTCACTCATCGCTCGACCCTCCACCCATTTCTAATTCACCATCACCACTTCCTCTCCTGTCCACTCTTCCGACTTTTCGCGAATCTTCTACCTAACAGACGTATTAAGTGAAGGTACTTACCTATCTAGCCAATATCAGGAGCCAATAGCAGGAACCTGCTTTCATTGCACCATTTACGGCTCGGGGGGTTTTACTCTCGTAATATCTACCTACCTATCTCACTATTGTCCTTCAACCTCACGAGACAAACACCACAAACAATAGCAATAGCAATACCCTTCGACGCTTTAACACCTCGAAGTTGATTCGTCAATTCAACATCTCAATAATAGCCCATCCGTATTCCGCAGCTCAATTAAGCCCTGCATCGACTCAATTCACGCCTACCTTTTTCCCCTTCATTCTTCTCTCCTTCCATTCCCTATCCTAGACTGCCAGTCCTCGTTCTACCTCTCCCAAGATGGTGAAGGAGACGAAACTGTACGATCAGCTGAACGTCAAGCCCGATGCGACACAGGATGAGATCAAGAAGGCGTATCGGTATGTCTAACTTCGCCATACTTTCACAGGTCTCGTTGACTTGGGGCAGCACTGACACGCATGCAGAAAGGCCGCCTTGAAATGGCATCCGGACAAGAACAAAGATAACCCAAACGCTGCCGAGAAGTTCAAAGATTGCTCGCAAGCCTATGAAATCCTCTCCGATCCCGAGAAGCGTAAAACATACGATCAGTATGGACTCGAGTTCCTCCTTCGTGGTGGTGCTGCTCCACCGCCCGGGGAAAACCCATTTGCTGGTGCGGCTGGCGGTATGCCTGGCGGTTTCCAGGGCTTCGATTTCGGTGGCGGCGGCGGCATGCCTGGCGCTCGGTCATTCCATTTCACAACCGGTGGTTCTGGCAGTGGTGGCGCGTTCAATTTCAGTAACCCGGAGAGTATTTTTGCCGAGTTCATGCGTGCTGGCGGTGGCGGTAACGTGGGTAGTGATAACGACGACGGAGCCTTCCCTGGCATCTTCAACACCGGATTTGACATGCCCAGAGCTGGTGCCAATAGGTCAAGCAGAGCACGTGGCTTCCCAGGCGCAGACCCGTTTCGAGGAGGTGCTGCAAGAGATGCTGCACCCGAAGTTACGACGGTGGAGCGTGCCTTGCCACTGACACTGGAGGAATTATTCAACGGCATCACGAAGAAGATGAAGATCAAGAGAAAGACTTATGACGAAACTGGAAAGCGGACAACAAGCGATCAGGTATTAGAAGTGCCTATCAAGCCTGGCTTAAAGAAGGGTAGCAAGATCAAGTTCAAGGGGGTCGGTGACCAAGAAGAAGGTGGCAAGCAAGATCTACACTTCATCGTAGAGGAGGTAAGCTGATCTCCCTCCAACACCCTGGATTTATGACTAACGCACTTACCAGAAACCGCACCCGCTATTTGTACGCGACGGCGACGACCTCATCCACACAATCGATTTAGATCTCAAAGAGGCACTTACTGGTTGGAAGCGAACCGTGACCACAATAGATGGGAAGCAACTAAACATCGAGAAGGGTGGCCCAACCGCACCTGGCACGTTTGACGAATATCCAGGACTGGGTATGCCCATCTCTAAGACAGGGGGTCAACAGCGTGGGAAATTTATTGTCAAGTATAATGTCAAATTCCCCACGACCCTAACGGCTTGGCAAAAGCAACAACTCAAAGAGATTCTATAAATGATGACTAAAAATTTCGATTCCTCGATTCCCACAACGGGGTGAACCGATTGCATTTGAGAGATAAACACAAGGGGGGGCCGGGCGCGCGGGAGTCAGCACCAAAGCGGGCTTCTCCCGAGATGCATAATCATGAATACGACGATTTTCCTTTCTCACGTCATATATGAAACATATCCAGGCTGTCTTAAAATTATACCACTGGCGGTTTGGCATATTTTTGTGGGAATTTGACGGAGTGTTTGGAGCATGGGATCGTTAGACCATGGCGGTTGATGGGGTTGCTCTCCTGTCAGTATCGAATCCCTAGGTGGGCTGTTTTCTGTGCCGGTATAATTTCTTCTGGCTTGTTGCTTAAGGGTTCATTCACAAGGAGTATAGGCGGTAATGAATTGATTTTGTTTTAATGACGTCAGCAATGTATTGCCTCAGCACCCAAGAAGCCTGTTCTACTATGTAATGTAACGGCAAAGAATATATAACGGAGAAAACTTCCAACCTCAGGTATTGAACTAAGCATTTCTCTTGCTTGTCAGTGATAATTTGTGGTATAGATACGGTTCAGTGACGGCCTTCGGATACCAAAATAGAGAAATGTCGAATCTGATTAGAGTATTAAAACTTATGATGGGAGCTGGTCTCAGCATATATACGTGATATTAAGGAAACGAGACGTCGAATTCGTCAATGCATCTTAATGGCGATATCTCAGGTGAACGTTAGTAAAATGAACTCTTTGGGAGGTCTATAACCGGGATATTCCTGTTCCGGCGTGGGTTGGGAGTCATAACGAGATATGTGCCGGACCAACGCCGCACGTTTCGCCGTGACCGCCGGAACAGACCCGGGTTGTGGGTGGGTCGGCGCTGGCCGGACCAGTGCGTGCAAAATTCCTCTTCTGAAGAGAGGCCCTCAGGAGATATTCCAACAATTAGCCTGGTATTATAGACAGCCGGAAAGATATAACTCAACCCGGCTTTTACTTGTGAAGATTAGGTAGTTGACGTCCGTTCGTTCTTTGTCGTGGACATCTATCCTAGACATATCTCTATAGACCTCAATAGACTGTCGTTTTGTCACGTACGACCATACCCACTAGAGAACTCGGGATCCCGTCCGCTCTCCCATAGATAAGCTAGTGAGGGCCAAATCAGTAGTTGGGTCGGTGACGACCAGCGAATCCTTGGTGTTGTACGTTCTTTTTTCTTTTTTCTTTCACCTTCTTTTTAAACTCTTTTTCTAACTTTCTCCCGGTTTAGTGAACTTTCCTTTTGTTCTTCACCTTTTGGTGCCCTCTTCTAAATATTGGTGCGAAGAATTATGTTGGCTCTATGTGCTGTGCTGTGCTGTGCTGGGGAGACTCTCGCTGCGATGCTACCGACACATAACGCGTCCGGCCTACGGAAGTCTGGGAAGTTGGGGATGTCCTCTCTGTACAGAGGTACCGTTTCAGCAAATATGGGACAAGTCGAAGAGTTAATTCGAACGATATGCTGCTGCTGTACAGCCTTGCCTCAGTAGTATTGTGGGTAGTGAGTGACACAGTGCGGCTAGCTACCTCTCGTCCATGACTATCTGAAATTAGTTACATTTCCATTTCGACTCCTCTTCGCGGGTAAGTGCTCCGACGCAGGGGTCATCTTGTGCTTTGACATAAATTCTTGTCAGAACTTCTTGGATCGGGTCGCTTCTCTTTAGCTCTCATGCAGATAAAGACATACTACGCATTATTGTATCCCGTCGCTACTTGACCTACTCTTCCACGAGACACCGGGTCTGATACGTATTTCCATATCGTTGGTGCAGTTCGCAGAGGAAAGGAACACGCGAATACATCTTCATCTGGAAATCGGACCCTAGCAATGGCTTGCTGGGTTGATGTACATGTGTTTGGCCCCAGCCATGATTCTCAGCTCTTGCATTTCTCCGACGCTGGCGGCGGCAGAGAAATAAGGCGATCGAGATGAGCCTTAAGGTCAAGACGGTAGGCAAAGCTTGTACTATTACTTCCAGGCCCATTTTTTGAAGCCTGGACGTTTATGAGAACGAGCGTAAGAGAATGCGTCTGAAGTATGAAAGGCCCTGTTGGTATCGAGGAGATTTCGCTTGGTACTATCATTTCAGGAAGTGAGTTTATTCAGAAATGCGCCTGGGAGGAAGTTGGAATGAAATACTAGAGCCCCTTGGCTAGGGATGTAGGTAGATACCTAGGTAGGTAGGTAGGTATGAAGCATTCCAACAGCACCTACCTAAACAACATTAGGTCCAATGTGATGCAACCGCAGCCTTGGAACTCCTTAGATAAGTACCCTATTAGCTAGGTCATCAAAGACAAAAGGAGTGTTACAAATAAAGAGCTAAGTTTATAAAACGTATAGTCGAAATAGTCACTGGTTTTTCTTATGTAGCCTCCGTGATAATTAGGCGATACGACTTTTGGCCTCAATATTGATCATGGCTCACGGTTTGACATCTTCAATGTAGCTGCCATTCTGTTACGTAAACTCTGAAAAATGGGCATTTCCTCTAGGGTGAGTTATAAATCGATATCCATCGACGTTTCCTACATAAAGAGCTAATTACGTAGTTCGCGTCGTGGACCATAAAGTTCTTTCCCAATTTTACCCAACTCAAAGATTAAAGCTTAAGATTCCCAGAGGTTTGGGGTGAACATGAGTATCCGAAACACATTGCGGAAACAAACATCACAAGAACACAATATTGAAAAACACGGGATTGTTACTTACGTTTCCAAAACTATCAAACATCATTATAGTAAGGCAAACGCCTGGGGTTCTATAATCGGGTAAGTAATTTGAAGGGCACCCACCTTTGGATCAGATCCACGGGAGTCAGCACCGGTGGATCGAGTGAATGAAAGACTAATGCATCCTGTTAGATATTGGCGGCCGCATTAGCGCTCAATAGGCTCTAGGAGTCTACTCATTTCTCGGCAGGTTCATCGGACCTCGAATACTCAGACCAAGGGGCTCATACCAAGATAATGCAATCCAATTCTGAAGAGAGGGATCCGACCAAAGCATGGGCCCGGGTCCGGCGGCGCACTGCTGCTAGCCGTCACACTCTACATCATTACCTCTGGAAAGCTGCCCTGAACAACAACAACAACAACATACACGCCTCCATATTACCCCATCTTCCGAAGAAGGCCTGCGTCGCCGGCATTGGGCCAGGCACCTGTATCTGGTTACTAGACGTGGCCCGCGAACTAGGTCCCGACGGTGATCTCGACTGGCTGCAAAACGACGTCTCGCAAGCGCCGCACATAACTTCTCTTCCAGCCAACGTGCACAAGCCGCTCAATGAGTACAAGTACAAATGGGATATCTCCCGTCCCGCACCGTGGTTCTTGCTCGGGAGATACGACTACGTCCACGTGCGTCTGCTCGTGCCGGTCGTGCAGAACAGAGACCCACGAGTGGTGTTACGGAACTTGTTGTCTCTCTTGAAACCGGGTGGCTACCTGCAATGGGACGAACAGGACGTCGTGCACATGCGCGTTAACAAGCCGTCGACGGATCCATGGCTACCAACGCCCGCGCTAGATGGGTTATGCGAGTACCTGCGGGCCGTGGGACCAGATGACGGGATTATTGCTCGTCTTGAGAAAAGTCTCGCTGAAGTAGGGTTCTCTGACGTTAAGACTGAGTTTCTAGGCCATCCTCCCCCTGAGCTGGCGAGCGCGTTCACGGAGCTTCATCTTCTTGCAATCGAAGAGGCGGTTGCCGATGCGGTAGTTGAGAGAAACAGGGTTCAGAAGGACACGGACAAGTGTTACATGGCCATCGAGAAAGCGTATGATGAGGTTATGGCGGGGGCTTCCATTTGTATTCCTAGAGTTGTGTTTGTTGCGAGAAGACCGCTTTTTAGCTGAGCCACGTGTGGCGTGGGTGTAAGTTGTTACAGGACTCGATAGATAGGCTGCGCAGCGAAGATATCTTCTTGGAAGGGAAAGGAATTGATGGACAGCGAAATACAGCGAAAGTTGCGCAATTCGGGCTGTGTTGTTATTCCATGATAGTATTCTGATAGATCAGTATACTCCATACCCTCCCGTCACCGACGGACGCTACACAACATTGTGAGCTGTGATACGCACGTAGCCTTAACTGAATTCTCTATCACTCAGATGAGTTAGGACGTGACCGTATATTTGGGTGAGACGGGCCGAATACCTGAACTTTGACCCTATAGGTGTTGAATACGATGAGGCCCGTTGAGTTCTTGGCTGCAGGCTTCCGTGCAATGTCATCTTCAGCTCAGTTTCTCAGTGCCGAATGATGAGCCCTGCTCGCTTCTACTATAGGAACTTTGTGCGGAATTCATATCAGTATGCGCTTTATTATTGAGTTCTGACCCAGCTTCGGGAAATGACTGATAATTAAGTGGTCCACCCCAGGCCCTAAGACGTGCATACTTAAGGCCGCGTGGGAAACATTTGAACCAACTCCCGTTGATGTTGGCCCACGATTAAATCAAAGGGGGTCGCGTTTATTCAGGCTCATATCAAGTGTGAGCTGCTTCTGTGATGCCAGTTCCAAGCTCTTCGGGGGTCCGGATATTGTTAGCCACAGAATGAAGGGCTTTGAATCCAATGCCGTACCTCAACCTGGTGTCTATACAGTATCAACACCTCGTTTCGTGGTACTTATTGCAGAGGATCTACATTAGCTTTTAGTGTGAGATGATTTCGTATTTGACATATCACTTTACGTACCTAAGAGGGTATTAATGTAAGGACCCATGCTTGCGGGACCATTCAGGCTCTCCGACTTGCGAATCCCACAGAAGCTACCTATTTGAAAATCACACGTTGGAACATCGACTAGGCCAAACACCTGTTGCTGGCCTGATTATCCTGTGCTCGGCTCAGTCCGCTGCCTAGCTATTAACTTGGTCTGGGCCGGATGCGTCGACATTTGAATTTTTGCGCTCCTATAGTACCAGACTACTAGGTGCCTGATCACGGTGACAGGATGCAGCAGCTGAGACACCTATGTTGACGCGAGTGCCATCGATATCTTGTCGCTAGGTTACGGAATCTCATGAATCCCGAAATGTTATGCACTTTTGCATAGAATCATACGACTTCGGATCCGAGCCCATTAGGGATGCCAGGAGAACTAGTGAAAAAGATCATTGCATTCTCGGTAGTTGCTTGCTTTGATAATTGCAGATGTCGTAGATATGATACCTGTGTTATGCTATCCAGAGGATCCAAACCCAGAACTGCAGTCACAAGCCTGCTGGCCTGTTCTATTGCCAGGTTCGGTTTCGGACGGCATCGACTTATTGGCTGTATATTTATCATCGTCCTACATCGCGGGAGCGGCCCCGGAGTTGACCCCGATTTGCATGAAAAACGATTCGCGAACGGAATGCCTATTTCTCCCGATCCTTGCTGCACGAGGGGCTCAAAAGGCCAACGATCCTTAAGTATTCGACGGCATCGATAGGTGCATTTACTACGACGAGCACTAGTCGCAGAAAAGATTGTCATTGGACCCTTCTCGGCATGTCCGAGCACAATCCAAAGTCACAAGTCATATACTGAGAAGAGTAGGTCCTAGCCTATATGAGTATGGCTGCATGATCTTTGTGTAGATGCGAGCGATTACACATATGTGGACATCCTCACGGGCGTTAGATATTTGGAGATGTTGTACAGGCCTGCAGTCACAGTGCAGCGCAATCGATCTGCAAAAGTAACATGAAGATCTGGAGCAATGGACAGAACTGGCAATACATGCCGAGGATGTCGACTCGGTAAAGTCAACGGGCAACATCGTAGAGTGGAGAAAGTGTACGCTAGGCCACCTGCATAAGTGAGTGAGGAGGATGCCGTATGTATGTTATATGTACGCTTGTCCTTTTGGCAAAAATTCGACGACTGGGTACAGCAGTAGCCGAGCCCGTCGGTGATGTTCGGCGTTAAGGTGCTAACAGTTTGGTTCAACGCCAAGCATTACCCTAACTCACCTCGGATTAACCAAATCTTGGAGTGGCTTGCGGTTGGGTGACATGGATATAATCGGGTCAGAACGCGAGGTCCTTTTGCTGCACTTTTGACATTGAAAGGCCACTTCTCGCATTGGAAAGCTCGGTACCTGAAAGGGCTTTGACCTGAAAGGCGGAGCTGTGGCTAACGCAGGGACGAAGTGCTCATCTATCTACCTACAAACGTGTAGGTACGCGCGCTGTACAGCATGCCAGTCGCAGTTACAGTAAGTAAGCACTACATGTATGTAGGTAGGTATGTATATCTACCATATTTAGATACCACGGGGACTTGAATCGGTTTGTGGGTTGTCTTAGCCGGTAACTCTTCGTTGACGGGTCGGTAACCAGCCACAAAAATGTCTTGCAGAGCCACAGATTCCAGGGTTCAGGTTACCTAATACTGGTTGTTTTCGGTCACATGAGGCGTGCCCTAGTCTTAAGCTCTAACCTAACCTACCTTAGGTAGGCAGCCTACATATATGCTGGCGATAAATTTGGTCTGGGACCAAGAAAAGGAAAAATGACCTAAAAGTTAGAAGTCATAAATGTTAAGAAGGGATTTATCACTCGAGCAGCTGTAGCTGGACTAGGGGCGAACGTAGCAGTTTTTTATACCTATATCGGTATATCGGCGCGGAACTGACCCGAGTAACGGGTTGCATTACGCCTCTCCACTGGAAGCCGGTGCGTCCGTCCACTCACCTGCCTACCTAAATCGCCGGACAACGCACGACCTTGACACTCTGTAGGTAGGTATAACCGTTAACCCCCCCCCAAAAGTCGCACCTGGAAATGCGACGATAGCTTGCTGCTCCACGGCTCTAGTCTACATCTACAGTAGCATCTACAGTAGCACCGAAATTCCACGGCCGGGCCATTCGTACCCGATAAACGATGTTGAAGTAGGTACTGCCACGTTTTAATCCACACGTTCGTTTTTGGACTTTTGTAAAAGTACAATGCAGATCATTTTTGGAGCTTACTTTATACAGGCCCCATTTGGTATAAACGTTCGCGATAAGCCTCAAATGACCCCCCTGGTCAAATTTTGTTAAAGGAACTTTTCGGTAGGGATTGAGAAGTTGGTGTCAAAATTTGAGATGCTCATGCTGTTGGCCGTTTCGCAGTCCTTTTGACCCCCTTAATACTACATACGTGCGTTATTATTCTTATTATTAAGGAACCAAGCGACCGCCAATGTACTCTGCAAACGCTGATCTCCCCTTGCCGATATGTATTCCCCATACGGGTTCAGACGACATTTATGATCCTTTCTAGTTTGTTTCGCAAATGAGTTTGCATCTCTAGTCTAGTCCTCGGTAGTCCAGCTTTCAATATAAGTAGTCGGCCACGGAAACACCCTTTTTGCCTTCTTCTACCAACGAGAAACGTGCTTTGAATCCAACTGATATTCAATATGACGGCCGAAGAGAAGATCGCCAAACCTACCGCCCTGATTACAGGCCTGAACGGATATCTTGCTGGTCGAACGGCGGAACTAGTTTTGAAAGCAGGATTCCGGGTCCGCGGTACAGTTCGCAGTAAGGAAGCAGGCCTGAGAACGAAAGCGGCCCTTTGCTCTCTTGGCTATAGCGAAGACGATATTGAGCTAGTCGTAATCTCACATCTGTGTCAACAAGGTGCCCTCGACCGCGCCGCTGATGGTATGAAGTTACAGCCGTCCCAATCAGAACAATAGGAAGAGGTGTTGATTGATCCATCTAGGATGCTTTGCCATTCTCCACCTTGCTTTCCCCATCTGCGACATATGGACACTGCCCCCCGCCGAGGTGATGCGAATGGCGATAGAGAGCACAGAGAGCATTTTGAACACAGCGGCAAGAGCGGGAAGCGCATTGAAAAGCGTGGTACTGGTCTCGTCGGCAGCAGCAGTATTCAACATGCCATTCGAGAAAAAGCTCTATACGGAGCATGACTGGAATACTACGTCCGAAGGCATTGTCCGCGAGCGGGGGAACGACGCCGGCGGGTTTCATTCGTACCTTGCCAGCAAGACTGCAGCAGAGAAAGTGTTCTGGAAATTCCGAGAGGAGAAAAAACCTTCATTTGGCATGACAAGCCTCTTGCCCACGTGAGTAGTTTCCATCCAGAATCGGTTTTTACTTTTTTTTTTTTTTTTTTTCCAAACCGTTTGTTATTGCGGATCGGGTCGAGGTAAAGCTAATGCACGCCACAGATATTTCATTGGGCCGCCACTAATTCCTTGGGGATCTGCCGATCAGATTCCCTACTCCAACAGCGACTTCTGGCAGGTGGTGGCGGGGCAGGAGGTACCTGGCCCAATGATGATTTACGGCGACACAATTGACATCCGGGACGTTGCACGGCTGTTGCTGTGGTCGGCGCTGAACCCAAAGAAAGCCGACGGAGAGCGGCTTATATGCTCCTCGGCCGTCGGCGGCGGGCAGGCCATTGCCGACATACTCCGTAAGCGTATGCCTTGCCTCAAAATACAACCCGGGGAGCCCGGGAAGGGATACTCGCCCGACTATAAGCCTCAACCTGAGGACGGTGGCTTCGACACCAGTAAAGCTGTTACATTTACCGGTGAGGACTGGATCCCATTCGAAGAGAGCGTTGTCGATATGGGGCGTTTCCTGCAACGGTATCTTCCTTAGGGATACGATTTCTCTCATTGGAGGCTCGTCACACCTGACCCGTATAAGACAGTCGAGATGAAAGACACCTCAAGCCTTCTTGCCCAAGCTGTACATACCTGGTATTCGGCGCAGAATACCTTAACGTTTACGATATTGTCACGACCGCAATGCCGAATAAGGCCCTATATCGTCTGAGTACGGGAAACCTCGCTTGTAGATATATTCCCTACTCGTTTAATAACAATAATGGCTAATACCGGTACTATTATTGGTAGAACCTGTGATGTACTTAGTGAATGGTGAAAGATATAGTCTCTATTACGGAGGAGGGGGTAAAAGAGGCTGTATAAACCAACCTACTTATTCATCTCGTAAGACGGGTTCGCAGCTTCACCAACGCAGGTAGATAGTGCTTACCAGCAGATGTGAACGGAGAATATGACATAATTCAGTTGCCCCAAGCAGGATGTACAGTTGGACATAGTTAGAATCTTGGAACTTTGGGCAAGGGAGGCATCCTGTAGCTCAACGACCGTTTGGTTGTAGCTAGTAGCGCTTCACTACCTTAATAATAAGCCCATGATACAATATAAGAACCAACAAACATCTCTACCTAGGCTCCAGGTACTCAGGTGCCTATCTCTCTGCACACTTTACGCTTCAAATTTAAGGCTGATTGTTTATAGCGTCGTTTAATATAGCACACTATATCATCTTGTAATTCATTTGTTCAGGCTCCCGCCTCTGACTATATGAGATTAACGGAATGGACCTGCAGAATGACCTTGACGTGCACACGTATCATGCTGGAGACGGCGACGGCGCCGACATGATTCTCAAGCTAAATATCAAAAGAATCGCTATATCCTTTTGGCGTAGCTCGGGATCCAAACCCACTCGATAATATCTCGAGTCAAACCAAGCGTGTGTTGAGGATGGTATTATCATATAGTGTAATTATCGGCGAATCCATGTCCACGAAGTTGATTTTGATAAACACGAAGAAATGGAGGGAGATATTCGACTGATGTTATAAGATGCGGGAAACTCAGTCTTTGCTAAAGTGGCCTTGGTTTTGGAGACCGGGACCGACACTGACACTAATAGCATAGAAGGGCAAAATCTCTACAATCTCCTCTACCCCGAGACGTTCTACTTCCGTTTCGTCACGATCGAGGGAAAGCCAGTTCTTGAAGTCATCGAACTAGAGGCAGCCTGTACCAGTCCGAGTCCGAGGCCCAACTAGCTTCCCGTAGGTGATCTCGAGCTTGACAGCAGCCTGCCCCAATACCCAGCAAGAAAAGTCGCCCTCTTTAAAGCTTCCTGGGAGGCGGTAGAAGGAGAAGAAGAGCAAAATTTTTCTTTGCAAGGCGCGTGATCGGTGACTAGACTACGCGGGCCTGGAGCAAGAAATGACAGGCTTAGACAAGATAAAACAGGCTCGCTCAAAAGGCAACACCATAAACCGCATCCCGCGGCTTTTGGGACATGTCAGGCATACCGAAATAGATTCTCGTTTTGTCAGATTCGTTCGCGAATAAGTGTCGAGCGTGCGTCTGAAAGAGGTCATCAAAAACCCCGATGACACGTCTTCGCTCGAGAGGAGACGCAAGTGGGCTTCCCAGATCGAGCAGACGATCCGTCAGTCGCATAAGGTTGGCGTCGTTTGGGGCGATGGGAAGACGAGTAGTATCATATCAATGAGGAAGACGACACTCGTCTGATAGATATTGGGGTGGTTATACGGACGGATAGGTGCCCGAAGGAGCTAAGAGACACGTCTGAGGGAGATAAACACGTAGTTAAGAGGATCATGGACTTCTTACGGGTTGAGAATGGGCAGTGAGTAGTTTCGAAGGCGTCGGGATAAAAGAGAGTATTTGCACTCTACTTACTCTAGCAGCGCAGTGACAGGGCAACATAGTCATCAGCATGCTATAGAACATCAATCGGAGATAGTACTAGAGTTCTCGCAAAGATCCCACGGCTCGTAACAAAGCAATTTATTATTGAATATAAACGCTGGCGTCCGCTGACGCGAGTTTATGCTCTCTCGGCCTTGCTATGAGCCTTCAAGCCTCGCTACTCAAAGCTTGTTGAAAGATTAAACAGTGACGATATAACGAATCAAATACCAAGTAAGGATCTCCAAACAAGATCCCTTCCCTTCAACTCAAGCACGCGAAAGGAAAAAACTCGCAGCAACCACCTTCCCAAGCCCCAACGTCTTCTCAAACGCCGCCTCATCCCACCTGACCCTTACCGTCAACTTCGCATTGTTCTTTCCTTGCCCGAGTCCAAGCACGCGCCTGACTTTCGCAACAGCGTCGTCCGGCTGCTCAAACACCAGGAACACGTACCGGTGCGCCGAGCTGGGTTTCGGCGGGCCGGGGCCGATGTAGGGCACCACCCATTCATCACTACCATCAACTCCGTCACCGGTTGCAGTGGTAGCAGGAGAGGCAGCAGTGAGCGGGGCAAACCCCTCCGCGTCTGGGTCCCCGACCACGAGGTCGATGTGCAAACCGTGCAGGATGGGGCTAAGAAAGGGGAAAGAAGGAAAAGGCGCGTCTAAATCAAGGGATACGACGATGTATTTCTTATTTTTATTATCAGTAGTTGCAGTAGTGCCAGTAGAAGGGTTCGCTGAATCTTTTGAAAGGGCTGAAGTGGCGATGGAAAATGTTGGTGTTGCTTTGGCTTCTGCGGGTGTGAGGTTGGTACCTGCTGCCGAGAGGACGGTTGTTGTTGCTCCCGGGTAGTGGATACGGAGAGTGGGAGACTCTTTAGAAGCTGTGAGCGCTGCTTGTATGCTTGGCGCTTCTTTCGGCATTGTGAGGTGGTTACTTGTGTTCTTCTTAGTATTGTATTTTTGAAGAAAGATAGAAATGTAAACAGTTCTTGAATTCGGGTTGGTACCTGATAATTACGCTCAATTGGTTGTCGTGCAATTTATAGATATTAGGAGGTTAGGTTACATAGGTCAGCGTTTGCCAAGGCCAATCTCCGGGATGCCGGGTACCATGTTTTGACACTCCGGCTACGGCAGACAGCCGGCTACCTTAAGTACCTGTACATGTGTCCCTAGTTTCCCCCTTTCACAAAGGATATTGCGATAATAACCGAATACTTTCCTTCACGAGTTTTAATCACATCTAGATGAAAGTAATTGGTTCCGGCAATCACTGCCTTAATAATAAACTCGAATTATGAGGTAGCGAATAAATCAGCAAAGCAGATTCCGCGATGGTCTTTGCCAATGATATGTAGGTAGGCGTTGTAACTACTAACAATCATGTATCGATGCTAACCATCCGACAGCTCAAATCCCACAATTTCTTCTGCCCCTCTACATCAAACACGTACGCCTTGTACCCTCCCGTCACTATATCCGGCTCCTCAACCTCAACACCTAATCGACAATCTTCGAGATACACCGCCCCCTTACCCTCCCAGATCTTAGCCACAGCCGCCCAAACCTGCGTTGCCGCCCCTTGCGCCGTGCTCTTGAGGACCTTGCGTAGCACCGGGCTACTTTGGAGAAAAGCCTCACGCTCCTCGGGGGTGCGCAATTGATGTTGCTGGAGATTCGTGATGATGCAGCCCGGATGAACGGATATCCCATGGATCATGCCGGGACTATTATTATTCTTACCACTATCACCACCGTATAGACGCTCGATCTCGTTGGCCATGAGGATATTGGCCGTCTTGCTCTGTGCGTAGGCGAGCGGGGGTGTGTATATGCCGTCGAGGTTGGGGTTGTCGAAGACGATATTGCAACGCCTGTGGGAGCCGGAAGTCACGTTCACGACGCGTGAGTGGAATGAGGGAGTGCTGGATGCGAGGAGAGTGGGTTGGAGAAGTTGGAATAGGAGGAAGTGCGCGAGATGATTGACGCCGAATTGGGTCTCGAAACCATCTTCTGTTCGACTCTCCGGGGTGTTCCGGACTCCTATACCGCGTTAGCATAAGTTATTACCAGAAACGATGTTATGAGTTGGTATATGCGAGTCGTACCGGCGTTGTTGATGAGAACATTCACCTTCTGCGTTCTCGCCAAGAGATCTTTCACCCCTTCTCTGACTGACGCAAGAGAGTTCAAATCCATTAGCACAATCTCAAGTTTTCCTGTACCTTGACTACTGCCTAGTGTATCATCTCGGACGGTTTCTGCCTTTTTCAAGTCTCGCGCCTGCATGTATATGTCTGCTCCAGTCCAATGCAATGCCCGGACCGTTTCGACACCGATGCCAGAGGTTGAACCTGTGACAAGCATGGCCTTCCCTACCATGCCATTTACTAGGCCCTCGTCATGGATGATCTGAATTGCTGTCGGCCGTGCATCCCCGCTGCCTCGGGGATCGATGTGAGCATCGGCATATGGGTTGGTCGGGTAAAGCGAGGACATGGCTTTTCTCTTCAGTTTCGGTATTCTCTAAATGTGCGATGATGAAAGCTTTGAGTTGCATCAAGTGCTTTTCTTGGCGAGTATGTTTCTTCTATTATATAGATTTACTTGATGTATCTAATAGTTCGAGGATGCGCGGAGAGTGTTCGGAGCCGGAACGGCTGAAACCGAGCCAGGGGGATAAGCCGTCTCCGAACCGAATGTCTCCGCTGGCCTATCCCATTTGGTACTCGATTCGTCTATATCATCATTCTTTACTTGCCTCAAATATAAGTTGAGCTTCCTAAAAAGCGCTTGACTTGCTTTGCCAGCCAGGTCTCATAAACGATTGAACGTAACTTATATGGATGGCGTTGAGCTGCACGTGTGTATTATATGTATTATATGTTACTTCATTTCAATGGTATTCAATATCCGCTCATTTACTCCTTTCTCATATACCTGGCCGTGAGCTAGTTCAAGTCCATGAGGGACAGTTTGCTAAGTCGGGTTCAGCATCAAATTGGAGCGGCTGGGAGATTATGACGTCCTCGTCTGCAGACGTGCGATAAGGAAATGTCTACATTCCATATTGATATCTGAATGGTCAGAAGCTTCAAACACTGAAGAGCTATACAGAGCGGATTCATATGCATTCCTCTGACGTCACAGATTCTGTGAGTGTGGTAATGAATTTTTAACAGCATTAGATCACTCAGATGAAGTAGAATGCAAATTGTGGACTTGTGCATCTATCTAGGATTATTAACATAGTTCGAGGTTATTTAGAGAGGTGATGAACTGCAAGGTATGTGAAAGACGATTGAATGTCTGGGCTGACGAGCTCCGAGGTGGAAAGGTCCTTGATATTTTATATGCGTGAGGTGCCCTGGTGCCCTTGGTACAGTCGGTACATGCTATGCTATCATGGCTCTTATAACTTAAGAAGGACACTTGAGCTATGAGGAAGAGAAGCGGTATGTTCAGGTTCAATAAAAATCTTGAAGGTGATAAGACAAGTAGGCAGGTATAGATAGCCAAGCATCTAGACGCAAATAGACATAATGCATGACCCCTGGCTCAGGCGGGCTTACCCGCAACTAACGGTTAGTTCAGGCCTGAGGGGAACAAGGGCTTGCCCGGCTTATTAGCTGGTGGCACTGAGTCACTTTATCACCCAGCGTGTGGCTAAATGATAACTTCGGTTGTTTCTTTGTCTTACGGTTCACCGTAGGATCCTCTACATTCGGACAGCCGTCAGATCTCACGGGTGGTGTAATCATACACTGTGGAGGCTATTTCGCCAGGAAGCCCTCCCCGCACATAACACCATAAGCACCTTGAACCTCTAGGTTAGTTCCGAACGTGTACCGCCCAACTACTACACAAGCATCTACGGTGACCCATCCACAAACCCTGACACGCTTGAGGGTGGCGTATCAGAAGACTCCCAGGCAGTTTTTTCTTTTGGAAGTTTGGCAGCCGGGTAGCCGAGGGGGTCAAATTCAAACGTCGCTGTTTACTTGCTCATTCTGCTTGAACGTCGCCGCCTTATCATCCCCACGACGTATCAGAACCCAACCCGAGCCCTATCCACTGACGAGCAGTGTTCATCTATATTAGAATGAGATGTTCTGGCGACAAGCGCAGTATCCGAATCTCGTGGAACACGTTATGCGGGTCTTATATAGTATTGGTCGCACTTGCATACTAACACACAGCCTCGGCATGCATCTTTCATGGCAGGGAGCGCTCTTGTATTACCATCATAATCTATCTTCCACGCACTTCGCATTACCCCACACTAAGTATTGGTCCCTCCATATGTGGCGTAGTATTTGCTGACACATGAGAACGCCTGTTGTACGACGTATTTGAGTATACGAGTCTTCAAATCGAATGGCAATCAATATCTACGATTCTGGATGAGTGACCCACCCCAGGCAACTGGAACTGTAAGCTACGATGGCTTACATACGTAGTACAGCATATGCCTTCAGCTTTTTGTCGTCTCAGTCATTAGTGGCTGGGTCAATGGCACACTTCGGTAAGGGTGTGCTTAACACCCATTCTATTCGTCATTACCATGAATTCCACCTGTGGAATGCGGCATCCATGAGAAACTATATTGCACTAAGCCCAGTATGTGGCTCGGCTACCCGCCAAGAGACCGTGCACCCAAACTGGGGGTAGCAAAATCCCCTTTTTGTGCCTATCTAGGCACACTATACCTTCAGCTGATATGGTCAACAGCTGAAAGGCTAGGTAGATCCCCTGTTTATGTATAATTAGTACTCTCCCTATAGACTAGGTATCCGCTTAGAGGATAGATCAATTACATAGTGGTTCCTGGAAACTGGGTTCCAGATTCTTGCATCATCTGAGACAAATGTCAGTCATGTCTTAGTCTACAGTTAGATCTTTTCGGTTTGTATCATTAGCTACGTTCTATCATTTGAACCCAAGGGGATATCGCTTTTGAACTGCTGATTTGCTACTAGTATCGTGTTGTCATTTGCTCAGATCTGTCATATATGTGACATCATATTCGACATACCCCCGCGTTGCAAAAAGAAACCACATCAATACCACACACCATTGATAGGTGGCCCTGTCGAGCAGAGTCAAACTACGTATTCTTTCGATACATACCAAATACCAAAGAGCCAAAATAACTTGTTTGATCACCTTCATCTGCCGCTGTCTGGCATCATACCGGTATAGCACTTCGCATACCTGTGGTGCTTTGCCCCTCAGTAGGTACTTGATGTCTATTCACCGATCACGAAGTGGCGCGTCCAGACCATCAGCAACAGCCACCACGCATACCCATAGTGTCTCTCGGATGCCATCCGACATGACGCAAGTCTACCTAAGCCAATCTTCGAATGGCTCGTAGCGGCGGCAGCCCACCTCTGAAACCAGGATGTCCCCTTTCCTGGTACTGTATCCACCTCCTCACCATTTAAATGTTTTGCGGAGTTTGGCTACACGACAGCTTCGTTAGCCACCGTGGCGTTGAAGCACTTACGTAAAGACTAGACTATTTCAAGGTCGATTTGCCAATTGCATGTCAGCTCCCGCATCGATGAAGTCTATTCAACTCATCAGATTGGCGTTCCACCATCCCTCGTCTACACCTGTGCAGCTATAGTTCATGCAGCCAGAACTAGTAACCAGTATAGATTGTATATGTTCCTCCTCAACACGCCTCAAAATGAGGTGCTACGGGATATGAGCCGAGACACGCAACACAGGCGTGATTCGATAAAACTACCAAGAGAATGCAGGTAGCCAGAGTGAGCCTGTGATCTCAGCCAGCCATGAAAACATCGTCTTTACCACTTCAAGTGAGCGGCAGTAGCTTCGGGGTCTATCCGTCTAGATCTGTGACAGTAGTATCAATAACATATCACTTTTGCCTTCCTTAAGGCGGCAGCAGCGGCGGGAGAAATACGTCTTTGAGAGCTCAGTCGAAAGAGTGTTTGGTCTATATAAACCCATTGACCAGCCTTCTCTCAAAAGACTTTTGGAATCTTGTTATTCTCCAGGACACGACGATAAGCTCAAGACACACAAGCAAGCAAACGCCAACTTCAGCATCTACACTTCATCCAAACCACCACAACAATGGGTTTCACTGGTCCCGGAGTCTACGAGATCGTGCCTTACCAGGCACCCAATCTGAGTGCGAACTCATGGGAGGGCCAAATGGCCGCCGGAGCTGTGGTCAAAACCTAGTGAGCCCCCGATTCACCCGCATTCACTCGCGATGCGAGATTCTAGACCTCAAAAACCGCTAGCCAGTAGCTAATATCGCATCTCCAGCACCCGTGACCGCTCCAACCCTAGCACCAACACGCTTTGGTACGTCGCTCTTGTCAGCGGCGCGGGAGAGTCCGCCGAGTATCTCATCATCAACGTCCGCACCGGATACTTCCTCACTGCCACCGGTAAGCCCCCAAGATATTTTGTCTTGCCTACAGGTAAAAGGATCTCTAACAGATGTATCACAGAGGACAGCCACATCGTCTCCACTCCGCAGATTTCTCCCCGAGACCCTACCACCCACTGGACCATTAAGTCCAGCCCCAGCAACGGCTATGACACCTTCACGTAAGTGCTACTTCCCCCCTGCCACCTACCTACTTATCTCTCGATTTTCCTAAAGTAGTAATTGCGGTATGAAGAGTGTGCTAACGTAGAAATGATGAAAATGGGCAGTGTCAACAACAAGGTCTCTTCTCGCGGCCAGCTGAACGTCAGGGGCTCGTCCACTGAATCGGGCACCGACATTCTGGCCTGGCCCATTGAGAACGGAGACAACTCCAAGTGGTACTTCGACCGCCATGACTAGATAGGCAGGGTGGGAACTTGAAGAAAGATCCTACGCTAGCGAGGCTAGGATTCATTCTGTTGATGATGGATTGGTTCTCTCAAACAATAAGTCACGGTCATTGCACTGGTAGTGAAAACCCCAAACGAAAACGGAAAAAAAAAAAAAAAAAAAAAAAAAAAAAAGTTGGTTGTAATCAGGGACACTTATCTTCGCTTGTAGCTCATTCATTAGCTACTTAAGCAGCCAGCCAATCAATATTTGGTACCATCCATTATTTATCGCGTAGAATATATATCGCTAATTCCTAAGGGGATTAGTGATGTCGTTTTTCCCGTGATATTCTTGGTATTCTCTAAAATACAAGTGTAACGGAGAGCCAGGGGCTTACGGGGCACGAAAACCCAAGGGAGCGGCAAAACGTAGATCCGGATCGTATGCGTTTATGAAAGGCATACGCGCTCTAGACCGTAGTTTAACCTCTGGATACGCGTACAATACAATCAATATCTAAGGGAATAGTACTTAGCCAACATCTCATGTCAAACTATATACGATGCTTCTAAGGCAATAAAGAGGTATTTTCAAAGCATCCGAACCCGGGTACCATAGTGCTTTTGCTTACTCTAGGACATGTTGACGTCGGAAAAACCACATGATCTGGAACCCGTAAGACATATTACGGGATGAGGCGAAACGTGAAAACTAACACCTTCTCAATGGCTTATTGAGACACCACAAGATCTTCTCCGCACGGAGTTTAGGACAAAAGCATTATCCGGAGACACTGGGGCTGTCTTAAACATTGTCTTAGAAAAGCGCAATAGCATGATAGCTATAAGCAAAAAAAAAAAAAACCTAACCACCAGTTACTATCATTGAGAGCTCGCCCGCGTATCGGATCCAAACGTCCACGACGCCCTCGACAGAGGAGGGTCGGTTGGGTTAACGGCCGTACCGGGCGACGAGCTATCTTGGCTCGGGTACTGGGTCCGGCGATCTAGCCACACGCGTGGCGATGAGGATTCTGCAGAATACTTTTTGAAACTTAATCAGTATCCGATGAATCGGCCGAAACGCAAACCTAGTCCATCGTGAGACCCTGTTTCTTAGGCCGACACTGCACTCGTTGCGAATTAACGCGTATAGATAATCCCATAACGATTGCTGAGCTTCCAAGATAGTGCCTGTTGACCTAAAACACTTTTCCTAGTTCACTTACGTAGACAGCTCAAGTTAAACGAATTTCGACTATTCATGAGAAATATCTTATGGCCGATCACTGTGGCATTTTCATTTCAGTTATTTCCAGGGTTTACCAGTCGTTAGCAGGGATATCTGGTCGAGGAGAGCTTGTTTGTGTCAGAGACTGGTCGTTTGTGAACCTTTCGAAACCTGGAGGTCTTATCTCCCCCTATAGCAAGCTCCCCCATATAGAACGTATACATTCCACACTTTAGAGTCATACTACTTAAAATAAATAGCATTCTAGAGGATTTTAGGATCGAATTTTGCAATACCTATGCACGAAGCTAACCACCTTCTGATATAGTCATATTCACTGCGAACAGGACTTTGCAAGGAGTCTAGCTTTATTCTCCTCTGCACTACCTATGACGAATGATCTATTCATTCGGTCACCAGACCCCCGATAGGATTATGACCATGTCAGCTGAGTGCCCTGGGCCAGTCGTTGGGAGGAAACGGGTATCTGGGTTCGGAGAGCGAAGCCCACCACATCTACTGAATCACATTCCCATTTTTCACACTCGCGAGGTAAAAGCCCGTCTATTACACAACCAGGGTTTGTATTTCTCCAAGTCTTTTAAATCTAACACTATTCACAGTATCGATAATATATCTAGACGGAAGTTAAACATCAGTGACCCTCACGGAACGAGTTGGCCTCGAAAGAAGGTTATGTTAGGGCAAATTAAAGCTTTTTTTTTTTTTTTTGTATATATAAGATGAAACAGTGTTTCAACAAGACCATTTCACTTAGTAACAGTGTTTACAAATTTCAGAGATCTAAATGTGGTGGTAAAGCAAAAAAATGATGTGGCTGATATAATGGTAATTTAGGCGAGAGTGGTAAATACAGGGGTCGATAAAGTGGTGAATATAGTTTATACATAAAACATAGTAGAATAGAACTCCATCTCGTAGGTCTGAGGCCATAGTTACCTGAGTCTAGATCTCTGGAGAGAATAGGATAAGTGCAAGTGAATGTTAAACTCTCCACTTTAGAGAGTGGATAGTAATAGCTAGAAGAGCTCTTTATTGCAATAACCGAACCCTGCAAAACCCTGCAGGCTGCAGTTATCTCTTTGTGTAGCATGCGAATGATCTACATTTTCAGCATGTCGTCCCATATTTTGGAGTAGAAGTCGTAGACGTCCACAGCGCACGTGATGTTGCGCGTCGAAAATGGAAGGTATCGTCGGACAAGAATCCAATCACCACACCAGCGGTAAATAACATTGAATGCATTGCACCTCTGGGCATTTTCGTGATATTGTTGCAATAATACGTGACTACCACACCACACACTGACTACAACCACACTTCACCTGCCCAGGTGAATGACGAATCAGAAGGGAAAGCAATCAACCAACCATTGATGCAGTTTAACCTCAACCCAAGATATCTCCAATTACGACAACCCCAAAAGTTGTAGTGCATATATACTCAAGGTATATATACATATACAATCGTATCGATGACAAAATGGCGGACATCTCTACTACGTCGAAAACCGGTCCTCTTCGGCTGCATCGTCGCGGTCGTCGCCGCCATCATGATCCCCATCGTTGTCGTCCTCGTCCATCTTGCTCTTGCGACTGTTAGCAATGGCAATGGCAATGTTGCGCCGGCTAACAAGCCCAACATTGTGTTCATCATGACCGATGACCAGGACAGACGTCTCGACTCTCTGGCTCACATGCCCATCCTCCAGAGAGAACTGGTTGCTAAAGGAACGGAATTCACGAATCACTATACGAATCAAGCCCTATGCTGTCCTAGCCGTTCTACCTTACTCAGGGGCCAGACTGTTCGTGAGTATTTACGCTCTAATATTACGTCTCGTGAGAATCTCTAGACTGACGCTCTATTTCTAGATAATACCAACTTGACCAACGTGGTCCAACCTGGGTACTGCCTTGTCCCTATACAGTGCCATTGGCCTGAGGACGAGTAGTGACTAATCGTGAAATCAGCGGATCATACAATAAATGGGTTCAATCTGGCCAAGACAAGGATTACCTACCGCATTGGTTGTCTGCGGCGGGTTACAGAACGGAATGTGAGATGAAGCCCAAAATCACAAACTCTCTGGAAAAGGGACTGACACGGGCACAGATATCGGCAAGATCATGAACGGGTACGGTATATCCAACTATAACGTTAAATCAAAGGGATGGGGCTGGAGCGATCTTCTCGTATGTCTCTCATGTAATGTCACTTTACTAGAGCTCGGATCTCATGATTTTTTAGGTGGAACCTTACATCGATGACTATAACCTCCCTGTCATGTCACAGAACGGTACATCTGCCCCTTTCCACAGAGTTATCAAGTCTTCTTCCTTCGAAGCTAGTTGATAAATGTTAAGGTTTATTAACATTGTGTTGTGATATTTAGGCCAACGCCCCGTTTACTACGAGGGATTTCACCAGACGGATGTAATCCGTATCAAAGCGTACGTTAAAAATGCCCCTAAACCCCGGTCATACTTGGAACTACAAGCTAACTCTCTAACCCTAGCTTGAACCGTCTTCGAAATCTCACGAGCCAGTCAACTCCGTTCTTCCTGGCCATATCACCGTTCACACCCCATGTAGGTTTTCAGGAGGATAAGCCAACTCACAGGTACGCATGATGCATTCGATTCATATACCCCATGCTATCTTTTACTCACATGGACACGATTAGACCCATCCCATTGCAGCGACATCTACAGGATTTCCCCAGTGTCAAAGCCCCTAGGACCCCCAACTTCAACCCTCCGGACAAGTATCAGCTCAACGCGGGAGGCTGGGTGAAGGATCTGCTGCCAATGGACGACGAAGCCATTGACTGGGCCGATTTCGTCTATCGAACCCGTCTTCAGGCCCTAGCTGGAATCGATGAGATTATCGCAGACGTGATAGACGTCCTACAAAACAAGGGAGTCATCAATAATACCTACAGTAAGTCACCTACCATTTTGATAGCAATAAGCCTATCTGTTAGTATGACTTGCGTAATTTACCGTGACCCCAGACGCTGAGACGTAGCTAATTATTATGCAGTCATCTTCACATCAGACAACGGCTACCACCTAGGCCAGCACAGGATGCCGGCGGGAAAATCGCTCTTCTACAACGAAGACACGAACCTGCCCTTCGTGGTGCGTGGTCCGGGGGTTCCTGCGAACGTGACATCCGCCATTCCGAGCTTACACATCGACCTGGCGCCCACGTTTCTCGAAATAGCAGGTGTATCCCCATCTTCCTTCCCGCCCTTCCTCGACGGTCGGAGCGTATTATCGCAATGGCAAGATCCCCTCTCCGCAAACACTGCGACAGTGGGCGAGGCAGCCGGCCAAGGTAACTCCAAGGAGAGCATCAACATCGAATACTGGGGCCGGGCAGGTATAGAGGCGCCCAGCGCAGGAAAACTGGGTTCCCCCTTCGATGGCACGACATACAAGACTATTCGTTTGTTGGGAATAGAGCAAAGCTGGGTCTACACGGTCTGGTGTTCGGGGGAGAAGGAACTCTATAATACCTCCCCGGACGCCGATCCCTATGAGTTGGTGAATCTGGCCCACGAGCCGGAGTACGCGCGCATTGTCAATCGGCTGAATGCGCTGCTGATGGTGACGAAGTCGTGTGAGACGAATAGTTGTCGTGATCCGTGGTCTTTGCTCAAGCCCTCCTCTGATAGTGATAGTGCTCCTCTGGTGTCGTTCGCGCAGGCGCTAGACGAGGAATACGACTCCTTCTTCGAAAACTTCGCAAAAGTCTCCTTCGACACCTGTCTCATCGTCCAGCTAGACAGCAACGAGACGCCGTATTTCCCGCCCCTGGAGGACTTAGAAGGAGGTGGATTAGGTAGAGCGTACAGGAATGCGACGGATGTGATCAAACCCGCCGGCGGTAGGAGGAGTTTCTCGACCCCGAATTATTATGGTACCGCGGCTCAGAGACATCTCACGCTTGCGAACCTCACGGCCGTCGCGCGGGTTCTGACGGATGCGGAGTTGGCTGCGCGTTGAGAGGGGAAAGAGGCTCATGGTACCTAATTCGAGTAATACAATGTAATGTCCCTTGAGGAGCGATCATAGCGATAAGAATATACCAAGATACCGAAGGTTGAAACAACTCACGTCTTGATCGTCCGTCTCAGCACTTCTTCTTATCGTAACCTGCAGTATCAGTAACCCTGTTCGTGAACAAGAACCTGCCTACCTATCCAGCAGATGTCGACCACTCCGGATTCTGCATACCTAATCAACAAGGGTAAGTCCAATTGGCCTTAACAAACACCCAGGCTCGTAACCCTTCAACCCCCAAGTTCCTTCTACTCAAGTTAGCTAGAGGGCAACAAATAAACTTTTCCTTGGCGACTATAAATACTAGCCAACACCACATCAAGCATATGTAAATAGATAGAAGTCTCTTTACCCAGGTCTGGTCCTTTCCCCCACACATTTCTTCTTACCGGAAAGACCACAGAACTATGTATGTATGACATAAGCAGTAGCATAAGTAGTTGGGATGAGAGTAGGTAATAGCGTCGTCGATGAAGTCGGCCAAGTTCGGCGATTGAAGCCTGGGTTACTTAAGACATATATGCTTCTGATGACCTCAATGTCGGGCAGCCCGGAGATCGCAACTCTAGACCATTTTGGCGGCCCAACTTGCCTTTGGTCATTTCCGCGTTGTTGTGCGAGGAGATCGCAGACTCTTGCAATTTCCTCTATGAATAAGGGGTTGACGTGACGTGAGATGCGCAAACTGAACCTTTTCGGCTCAGAAATGAGAGAAGGGCAGACTCTAAGTGGGAGCGAGACGTTGTATACAGTCCTCAGCGACTTATTACCGGCTCAGACTTGATGCGCGCACTCTCAAGATAGATAGGTAGGTTTGCATTGCTTCACGTCACATTCTGATACCGGATTATTCCAGAACGTAATATCCGGCGGTCTTCATTCGATGGCGTCAGCCGAGTCAACCAGTATCTGTTGATCGGGAAGCCTGCCGGCGCCATCCACCATTGTTATCTCCAGTGGCGAACACTGACCTGACTAGCGCCATATAATTGTCTTTGTCAAGATCTGCGGCTTTCTTTTTACGTTATATCCTTCCTACCTTCCTACATACTTATCTAACTACCTACCCAGTTTAGCAGCTTGTTCAAATTAGGTTAAGTGCTTAGCGGCAAAAAAATTTCAGGAAAGTGAAAAAATGGACGAAAAAAAGAAGGAAATTGAAAAAGAATGTTTTCGAATAGCTAGCGATTGTTTCGATCAATCGACCTCCGGGTTATGAGCCCGGCGCTCTTCCACTGAGCTAGCTAGCTTTCTTGCTTGTTTGATGGTTCTTAGTGTGTTTGCTATAGTATATATGAAGACGAAACTTGGTTTGGTTTCACTGAGCTTTTAGATTACCTACGTAGGTAGACTTATGTCGGCATTGGAACACGCATGAAGGAAGCTACGTGAGTGCATTTAAGGTGATTCGGATTTTCGAGTTGCCTTGAAGTGTGAAGGGGCTACTTCTATACGGTAGGTACGCCCAACTACCTGGGTTAAGGATCTACGATAGCCTTTGCTACTTCCTCCTGCGCCTAATGGAGCGTCGCTGAAGGGGGAAGGGCTCCCCGCGTGCTCTCACTGCGGCGTACCAGTAGACGTCGGCGCGGTTCGTGGACTCTGCCCTTACCGAGCATGCGGAACATGATGCGTCGACGGAATGTGCTCGGTTAACTGGAGTGTCACGCCCCGCCTGTGACGTGCATTCATGGGAATGTGATCCCCGTCCCGCATGTTCAGAGCTTAGCACTCCATCTCGCACTCCAAGCGCGCACCCGAGAGGCTGCAGGTAAGCATCAGCTTGCGATTATATAATCGAGTGGCATTACCTAAGCCGGATGGGCTGTGCTAACGGTGGCACGTGAGGGTATGGATGGCCAAGCGGCTCCTGCAGGAATGTGCAGATCCCTTTGTAATCTTAAGACACCGGAGGACTTGTATCTAGACTAGTAGTTGTAGGAGTAGGATTAAAGTTGCTCCTATCCAAGATCCAGATATTATCATATATAGTATTGGCACCAGATATCTGCAGAAGAAGAATTTACGTTAGCGTTTGTCGCCCTTTGTTAGGACCATAATCAGATGGTGCCAACGAGCCATGCATATCAACAGACGGTGTCGGGGATTGGATCCCTTTTACAGAACAAGGTACATCCATGCATACACGTTAGTCTCCCCTCAATGGAAATACATAATACAGCGTATCACCCACGGCGTCGGTAGTCGGAGTACTGTAGCATATGCAGACGAGAGAACAAAGGAAGAAAAAGAAAAGGAAACGAGAAGAAAAACAAAAAACAAAAACAAAGACGGGCTCAGTAGTGATTAAGAGTACTAAAAAGACATCCTTAAACCACTACCGAAACCCCGCCATGACCGAAGAAAAAGCTATATTCAGGTAGGTATGCTATGTACAGGAGCCAACAGCCCACAGGGAATAGGCTTGTCAAGTCGCAGGGTAGATATATACATTGGAAAGTAAAGAAGAGACAAATTGTCGACAGAAAAATGAACTCTAATCCTCCTAGCCACTTACGCAGTGAATCTCCGGGCAGTGCGCTTGGTGTTGGGTCCAGATGAGACGACTTCACCAGTGGCGGCATTGACAACCTGGCCGGTGGGGTACTTGATGTCGTAGACTGGCTGATCGGTTAGGAGCGCAGTATCGCCCAAAATGTGGGGGCAGGTAGCCTGGTTGGCGTTGGGCCAGTCGAGCGTGCAGACCTCGTTATGACCCCAGTGGCAGACGGGGTCGACAATGTTGTACAGGACATAGTTCCTGGCGACCCAGCTGTTAGGGTCGGCAAGGCAGCTTGCCAAGAAGTTCATGCTGTTGGCGGCGCTCAGGGGCATCTTGTTGCCGTCGGTGTGGAAGAGGGAAGCACACTCGGAGGGATCCAAGACCTCGTACTCCATGTTAACACCACCACCGGCGGTGGGGGCCTCGGTGGCCGACTTGCCGGTCACGAGGTAGTTCCAGGCATCGTAGCTGACGTCGTGCGCGCCGCCCGAGGTGTCGATGCGGAGGATGTTGACGGAGCGGCCTTCGTGGCTCAGCTTGATGCAGAAGTTGTTGCAATCCACGTTTCCGGGCCAGTAGGCAACGCGGTTAGTATCGATCTTGCAGCCCAAGACACCGACGGAAGATGAGTAGGAGTCGTGAGGGGTGACATTGACAGCCTCGGCCGAAGCGAACAACTGAGAGGAAGAAGCTGCCAAGGCAGAAAGGATGGTGTAAGTGGTAAAACCCATGGCTGAAGGATAAGAATAAATATTTCAAAGAGCGATGATAATGTTCTTGAGGATCTTTCTTAGAATGAATGTAATCTCTCAAAAAGGAGTGACGAACGGGTGTAAAATCACCAAATAAATGAACGACAATAGAACGAAGAAAGGAAGGAATGGAAGCCTGCGACTTGACTAACAATTGCTATGCGAATTGCTCAAACAAAAACAACGAAACGAATGTGCGCCATGAGGGAGTGTTATATACACAAAGAGAATGTGAAGAGACTGTGAAGAGAATGCGACGCGACGTCGACCTTGTCGCAGGGACTAGGCGTGATTAAGCAAGATTCTATTATTACACCCATCGCGAAATTGAAAGGAAGTCAGTAGTTGCCTGTTCGGGTTAGCGTCTTGAGGACCCTGGATCGTCCAACTGGCAAAGGTCCAAACTCTAAAGGGCGGAGAGAACCGCTGTGAGCTAAGGAATTCAGTAAGTCATGCAGGCGTGTTCGTGCGCTGCGCGGCGTGCCGTTGCAGCGGTCGCAATTGCCAATTTAGCCAGGCACCACCTATCGTAGGATCTGCCCTTGTCCCGTTCGGCAGGTAAGGTACGCTGCGAGATCTTATCACTAATCCGCTAATCGGTGAGCCTCGTGGTAGGTTACATGGAAACTTATGACTTACATCAGCAAATAGAGCTAGACTAACCTAATATTAGGCATCAACTCCCTAAATACTCATACCACCTACCCAGATGGGTAAGTATCTGGACCAAATCGCAACTCCTAGCGATGCTTGTGCGGCCTTATATCGGCTTGTAGGCAATAGTTCTACGTAGCATGAGAGCCTGTCACGATTCCACGAAGGATCATTACAATGGATCAAGGACATCAGCATGATCGGTACTATTCGTGGCAAGTTTTATATGAAGACTGAGGGGCAATAGGACACAAGCGACACGCGAAGAAACGGGAATAAATCATCTTAAGAAATCTATGAATCTATTGTGTATTCACGATGAGATGTGGTAAGAAAACTAAGTTGTCAAACTGTTTATGCCCAAATCCTGCTCTCGAAGAAACGCCGCGAGCTCTTCTAACAAACAAACTGTAGATATGACTAATGTGTAAAAAAAGAAACTCCTGTGGATCATGGGGATATCATCAATTCGTCCAAATTTCAAAAACGGTGGCGGGGGTTTTTCTTTTGAAAAGCGTCAGCGGCCGCCATTTGTCCGAAAGTCGAGGCCTCCTCCTATTCAAAGGACCAAGAATTCGAGCTTTAGATAATAGCGGCTGCGTCCGCCTTAGTGCCATGGAGCACAGGATTCACTGTCTCATCGAAGTGCATCTTGAAATCGTCGCCGAGTTCCTTGCGCAGCGCGGCCTGGACCGCTTCTAGAACGTTGTCGAACACGCCAAAGTTGGCCGGGTTGTTCTCGTCGTTCTCGCCACCCTGGAAGACACCAGTGCGTACGAGGCAGGTGTTCCATCCGTACATGTTACCACCGACGATGTCGGATGCCGGGTTGTCGCCGACCATGTAGATATTCTCGGGCAGCTTCTCCTCGCCGTGGATCTCCTCCATCCATGACGCCAGCACCTCGTCAGCGTACTTGTACGTCGCCAACTCGGGCTTGCCGTACACCACACGCTCCAGGTCGACACCAGTCAAGGCCTTGTACATGGCCTCCAAACCGATGCGGAATGCGCCCTGGGACAGACGAGGCGCCCAGTGCTCGGTAGGGCAGAGCAAGTCACCCTGGGAGAAGTAGATAGGGATGCGTTGAGACACCGGGTCCTTAGCCTTCGTCTTCAGTCTGCCGTTCTCCGAGACCAAGAGATCCATGATTATCTGGATATCGGTGGCATAATCTCTAGAGTCAGAGAACACTAGGATAGCCTCGATGTTGCACTTGCTGAAGTCACGGGGTCGCGACATGGCCTTCTCGTACTCAGTGAACTCACGATAAGGCGCGATGGTAGGGTCCCATGCGACGATGTCATTGGGTACGACGACATCCTTAAAGCCGTACAGCTCTGCGACCTCGCGGCATCGGTAGCCAACACCACCGACGACCAGTACCGTTCCGTAGTACGAGGCCAAAGCACTCATGGGGGTGTGAGACTGGATGAACTGATCGGTGCTCACGGGGTTGCCCAAGATTCTGGAGAGCTGCTCACAGCGTGCCTGCTCGGGCTTGCCGCTTCCATTGGTGAGAAAGATGTGAGGGATCTTGATGCCGAGTTCGTTGTCGCCGTTCAGAATCTCGAGCGCGCGCTTTGCCTCGGGGATGAGTAAATCACCGTGGACGAGGACACCGTCGATGTCGAAAGAAAAGGCCATGTTCTTGGCCTTTTGCACCTTCTCGGCCTCGATCGTCTGAATCTGACTGGCCAGGATCTCACGTGTCGGTTGAATCGGGGGCATGCCCGGTCTGGTCTTGCGGCCACTGGCGTCTTTGTCGTCCTCGGCATAATGGACCGACGAGAGTCTGGATCGCCGCTTGGTCCGTGGGATGGGAAGTGATGCACCAAACGAGTTTCGAGAACCCCTTCGGTCCTTTAGTGATGGTGACACACTCAAGTTGTGCATATACTTGGCGGCTTCGGAGATCGATGACCGTGTGGCCGGTACCTCGATCGGGCCATCCCCATCCTCGCCTGGAATCACCAGGTGAGGCTCATGGGAGCCTACAGACAAGCCGTTATCGGTTTGAGGGCCATTGCTGGTACGAGGGACAGCAGCCTGGCTGGGGCTCTTTGGCGTCTCGACGCCGAAATCGACCTCCTTGAACGTAGGCATGTTGGATATACTGGAATGTATTCAGTTGAGGGGTGATACTTCAGGGTGGAATTGGAGAGAAAATGTGGTCTATGGATGAGATGTGCACAACACGTTCATATATCGATTTGCAGTGGGATTGCGAAAGTTTGTCAAAGATCAAGACAGGATTCTTGTAGACATTCGGAGACAGGTTGGTTTCAGACATACTAGTCATGCTCAACTGGGCCCTGATTCATCTTATATCTGGTCTCTGACAGCATACAGCGCCGGACACCCTTCATTCTACAGTGAAATCAGCCCTCCATGAAGGACTAGAGTCAATGACGTCTCCATGAGCTGTCACTCGAAAACACGCCAACGAACCCTAAGGGTCTTCTGCGATATCCACCAAGCCCACAGTATTGATCCATCCGTACGCATGTCGACGAGAAAGAAGTGGAAAGAGGTGGAAAAGAGGTGGGACATGAGGATACCAGCCCATTCAAAACATCGGTCCGGCTCCGTTAGTTGATGAGTTTTCAAGGTTTTTCGTCACTTTACAGTTGAACTGAAACACTGAGGGTTTTCTTGCTCACAGTCTGCTCACAGTAGGCGCTGTGGTAGATGTGTGTAGGTGCGCAGGTGGTTAGTGGTGGATCATATTCTGGAGTGCGTTCCGCTCAATGTATCCGCTTAGGGTGGCTCTTTGACATCATGCGGCTCCGCCCAGCCCACCTTGTCAAGGCTTGACTCGGGAGGGTGAAGGGCATGTTGGGTAGAATTTTCTAGTGACCACCATAGCTTGCAGGCAGAACCAACGTAGGAAGCAAGAGTCGGTGATAGACCCGGTCTCCAATCAGTAATTTCTAAGAAGGGATCATCGTCAGGGCAGATTTGCAATGAGCCCTGATAGCCTAGGGAATTCCTTTGTTGAGGCCGATATCCCCTGCAGGGATGAAGATCAGGGCCCAGTTCTAGCCCAGATAACAACGCAGGACCGTGCAGGACCTACTGCGGTAGGGAAGAGGTGAGCGGACGGGAGTAAAACACTTAATCTCTGTGGATCCCGGACGCCACAGGCAGGAGGAAAAGTTAGGTAGGGGAAATGATAGTGGTGATAAGCCTTAAGTGTGCCAAGCCCGACCTGACATTGGCTGCCGTGCCGCAACATGTCTCACACCTTATACTGTAAGCAGCCGACCGCAGGTAAGGATGTATGTATGTAGGTATGTAGGTGGCAGGAGGTTATGCTGTCCACCGCCACTATGTTGCACATGCGTACACACCTGCCGTTAGGTAACCTACTAACTTATCAATCCCGCATGCACCACTCGTCAGCTAGCTATCTGGACACGGGCAGACACGGGTCAGATGGAACCGGATGTGATACATACCTCCATAGCAGGGTTTTTTTTTGTTTTTTTGGTACAGCTGGGCTTGTAGAAAGACAGGATAAAAAGGCATGAAAAAACTGGATCCCTAGTGTGCCTAAGTCTGCCGCACCGTAGCCTAGGTAGTATGTATATCCCGGCCTTAGGTAGTTGAAATTCGAGAGATGACCTCAGTCCGTTATAACTTATCTCACGTCATACCTCTGCGCTAGCGTAGCCCTTGAATAAACAGGACTGCCCATACCTCTCACCTAGCATTGTCGGAAACGGCTTGTAAGAACCATCTGAATACCAAAATATCACACACAGACAGAAATACAAAGAGAAACACAAGCAGAAGCACAAAAAACCCGTATCCGCGCTTACATCAAAATTAGCTCTCTCAAGATGCCAGTGACCACGAAAACTTTCACACTCAACAACGGAGTCAAGATCCCCGCATTGGGGTTCGGCACGTTTGCGAGTGAGGGGCAAAAGGGGGAGACTTATAAAGCCGTCAAGTACGCACTGGAGGTCGGCTACCGCCATCTCGACTGCGCCTGGTTCTATCTCAACGAGGATGAGGTCGGCCAGGCTGTGCGTGATTTCCTGAAGGAAAACCCGTCGGTGAAGCGCGAAGACCTGTTCATCACCACCAAGGTCTGGAACCACCTGCACGAGCCCGACGAGGTCAAGTGGTCGCTGGAGAACTCGCTGCACAACTTCGGCCTCGACTATATCGACCTGTTCATCGTGCACTGGCCCGTCGCGGCCGAGCGCACGGAGGACCACATGCCAAAGATCGGGTCCGACGGCAAGTACGTCATCAAGAAGGAGCTGACGGAGAACCCAGAGCCGACGTGGCGCGCCATGGAGGAGGTGCTGGCGAGCGGCAAGACACGCGCCATCGGCGTCTCCAACTGGACCATCCCAGGGCTCGAGAAGCTGTTGAGCTTCGCCAAGGTGAAGCCCCAGGTCAACCAGATCGAAGTGCACCCGTTCCTGCCCAACACAGAGCTCGTCGAGTACTGTCAGGCCCACGACATTCTCGTCGAGGCCTACTCACCGCTCGGCTCCCAGGACCAGGTGCCCACGACAGGCGAGAAGGTCCGCACCAACAAGACCCTCAACGAGGTCGCCGAACGCAGTGGCCACACCCTCGCCCAGGTCCTCCTCGCCTGGGGCCTGCGGCGCGGATACGTTGTCCTGCCCAAGAGCTCCACGCCCTCGCGCATCAAGAGCAACGCTGAGATCCCCGAGCTCTCGGACGAGGATTTCGAGGCCGTCGAGCAGGTTGCCAGGGGCAGACACACGCGCTTCGTCAACATGAAGGACACATTCGGTTATGATGTGTGGTCCGACGAGGCCACTGCCAACGGAGCTTCGGCTGGCTCGACTTGAGTTGAGTTTCTTGCGGGGGAAGATTTAATGAGTTGATGTGTAGCATGTTGGGGTGTTTTATTTGGTTATGGGATCATTTAAAAAGTATTTAGAAGAGAGCAAAGAGAATACAGAGAGACAGGAGGGCCATCGTCGTCATCATCATCTCTTCCTGTTATTTATCATCACGAAGTAACGAAATACGAGAAAGCAACAGGGGCCCTAGCCATTTTAGAAACCATCTAGGTCAGAGACAGGCGAATATGATTATTTTCCTTTGTATTTAGATAGACGACGACGGCTGAAGCCACCCAGCGGGGGGTGCATTTCAACATAACAGCCCCCAAACACTTTTGGAAAGGAAGAAATAACACATGAAGGGTTCAAACGCAATCTTGGCGAATAGTCCGTAGTAGTTAGTTTGACAGATAGATAGGCGGGGTGGTCTGCCTCTCAAACCATTTTATTATTCGATCCTTTTAAGTTCTACGTCTCGGGGACTATTTAAATTGTCGATCTACCGGGACCCCCTCATGTATCGGTGCCGGCCAAACGTGCATGCCCGATATATATCCCGAACGTATTAATTGCTGCGGTAATGCTGACCAAGCGGCCGCTTGTTCCGTATTCCATGCAAAAAGGTGATTCGATAGCTACCAGGATTTGAGATGTGCTATTTCAAGGGCATGAAACATGCAAGGAAAGAAATGAAGCAAATGATATTCCCCAGTTTATACTACCGTACTGTATGAGATCTATCACCATATATTCAACAGACGCCACGTAAACGCAGTGGCTCTTCAGATACAAGCGAGGCAGCGATCTCACCACAGCCCTCACAGCTCGGCAGTATCGGTGTTCCCACCTTTTTCGTCTGCGGCAGCCTCTTTTTTTTTTTTTTCAAATCTCCCCAATCCTTCCCTTCCTCTCCCTTCCCCTTCCCCAGTCGCCTCTTATCAAGACCCTAGTACCGGTGCCGACATACCGGATTCGCGTCCCAAGAAGGCGGGTTATACCAAGCGGGCAAGGGGCCCTGAATCTGGTACTCGGCACTTCTGTACCTCGGACCTTGCCCTCTGCCTCTTCCTTCCTTTTCTTCGTAATCCTGGTGCTGGCGGCGGGGTCGTCGGGATTTTTTGTGCTCCTCCGGTGAATCCTTCTTACTCTTCTCCGTAGTAGTAGGAGATGGGGTGACGTCTTCAGTAATCATGACGGAAATTCCACCGCTACGACCAACACCCTTACTCGCTCCTTTATTCTCAGCTCTACGTTCTGTATTTTCGGAAACAGTCCTCGCAGGCCTAGTGCCTCGTCTGGGGGAGTTGGTGTTACTGCCACCAGCGCCGCGCTCTCGGCCTCTCGTACGATTTGATATAACCTGCTTTGATGGTGTCGACCTCTTGTAGAGTACCGTAGTCCATTCATCGCTGGTACCATCGACTGCCGCGAGTTGGGAGGTAGAGTCCGTGGGGGTAGACATTGTGCGATAGATATTCGGATTAAATAGACGTGTATTCTAAGTGTTTATTTTAGCGGCCTTCCGAAGAGTTAGGATTAGCGATTAGCAGTTTGCTGTTTCTTGTCAATGAGCTAATGATGAATTCTGGGGTTTAGGGAGAAGAACGATTCGACCACATATATACGACTGGTGGAGATCTAAAAAGTATTCAACGAAATGAGGAAGAAACAAACGCGTTCGTCTTTGGGTGAATTCCTTATGTGGCTGGTTTACTGTAGAACTTGACCGCTTGAAAGTTTTCCTAAGGATGCTAGAAATAACCACCTAAAATTTATGCCCGTTGGAGTTTCATAATTCGGTTCTCTTTGTTTGCATATTCCTTTGATGGAATGTTCATGAATTGACCCAAACTACCTAAGCTACCCTACCTTGTTGTGGCCTTGGCTTATCCGATAGAAGGAATTAATCGTCCAGCATTTTGTTGTCAAACTTCTTGCCCTTACTCTTTCGCCCTTTGAAATGCTTCTTGCTTGAAGCCAACTGGATGTCCTTTGGATCCAACCCGGTCTCCAGCGCAATCATAGCTCTTGCCTTACGCCCACTTAATTCCCTTGCCTCTGCTTGCGCTTTCCCTTGTTCAGTATACTTGTGATTGAAGGGCATTGACAAGTGTCCCGCATTCCCACCGTTCCGTGCAAAAAAAGCTTTGTCTAATGACTCTGACTTCGCCCCTGTCGGTAACGCCAGGAGCTCCGTGTCAGCGGTAGACTCGCCGTCTCCTATGTCTAGCGCCGCCATAGCAGCCTGCAAAGCAGCCCTCCGTTTCTCTGGCAGGTGAGCTGCATCGTAGAGCTCGCGATTGAAGGTTGCACCGTCACCCCAGCCAGGTGGAGGCTCTACATAGAGCAGCTTGCCATTCACATAGTCTTTTAGGACTGTTCTTGCCGCGCGAGACTCATCTGGTTGGCCTACGCCCTGAGTCTTGAAACCTCTTGCTCTAGCATAGGCGGAAAGGAGCTCGCTGGCTGTGGGTATTCCAGTGCCGCCTTCCTCTAGGGCCCGTGTCTTGATGTGTATGCCATAGATAGCTTCTAAGAACGGCTGTGGTATTCGGTGTGTGATTAAGGCAGCCGGGCCAGTGTATTCTCTCAGCTGGTCGATTGGGAGAACGCCGTTGCAAACCAGATCGGCCTTGGTTGTTGCGAAGTTCGGGAAGACCAGACCGGGGCAATCACACAGAATAACCTTGTCGCTTAAATGAATCGTTTGGAAATGTTTTGTTTTACCGGGTGTTGCTGACACTGAGACTTTCTTTGCGCCGATGAGGGAATTGATGGTGGATGATTTTCCGACGTTAGGATATCCGACCAGACCAATTTGAACTCTTCTATCGGGGTCTGGAAATGTATGTTAGTCGCTACGGTACAAGTGTGTGGCGTGTATTGTGACTTACTGTCAGGATCATATGCTTGTTGAATAAATATATCTTCTAACTCTTCGACAGTCAATATCCTCGTGTCCTCATCACTGGAGGGCGTCGTGACCTCCTCCGCATTAGGTTCTTCGTCGCCACTTTTCTCTTCTGAGGATTCCTCGTCTTCATTCTGATGCCTCTTTATGGTTTTAGGGTTGGAGCTTTCACCATTTAGCGGCTCTTCGGGCTCAAGCTCACGTGCTTCATTCCGCTCTTTCGCTAAGCTTGCGGAGAAGAAGCGATAAGAAATACGCTTCTCCTTGAAGTACTTGGCCCAGGCTTTCCGTTGCGTCGTTGTCATCATATCGGCCTTGTTGACCAGTAGCAGATTCTTCTTTGACGGGTCAACGTCTTTAACGTAGTTCTCGAGATCTTCAGACCAGAACATTAAAGGGTTTCGTGCATCAACGATCTGAACTACCAAGTCGGACCGCTCGATAACACGCCATAGCTGTCGCCAGACTTCCAAGTTTCGCTCAAAGGGCGTCATAAGCAGATCGTTATACTCTTGCAATTCTGCCAATCCTCTTCTCCATAATAAGAAGGATTCTCTTTCTCTGCTATCCAACTCCTCGGGTGTTGTGGAAGCATCCCACTTGGGGCGGCGGGGAACTGTCAGCCTCCCTCTATGTTGGTTGTGCTTTCCAATGATGTTCCGCTCTTCTGAGGCAGTTAGGAGGTAGGGATTCCGTTGATCAGTATGGATAATCTTGACATTATTCATCTTCTCGGCAGTGAAATCCGTGCCAGCGAGTTCGGCCGTGGCTAGGAACTCGTCCAAAGCACCTTGTTCGGTGACGGAGCGCATCTTGACCCATGCTGCCTCTTTCTTGTCGTTTGTAATGTACTACAACGCCACATATTAACATACTGAACATGGTAGCTTGAACAAAAGGAGAGGTGAAAGTTTGTAAATAATTGGTGGTATAACGAACCTCTTCACCAGTAGCATGATTAACTCGTGTGACTCCGGCTCTTTTGCGATCAGCTCCTTTGCCTTTGCCAAAGCGATCGTTCATCAGCGTGTTGCCGAGCCCCACGGAGGTCTTGGACTTCGCTAAAACCATGCTGGGCAACACAGTCCTCTAACAAACGCAATAGCCCAAATAAATAGATTAGTTTGAGGAAATGAAACCAAGTGGTTAATTAATCTAGATATCCTAATGTCTGGTTTCAACCCGGACACTCTGGGGGTTTGGAGTGTGATGGGAGATGCGACAGTCAGTAACTGTTGCTATCGCCGTCGCAGTTGGGTTTAAGAGGGGTGTTGTAGTGGCTGATTAATGAATTACTGGGTCGAATTGGAGGGGCAACATTGAATTTTTGCGTCACCTTGGGGCGATAAACAATTGATAAGCTAAACACCCCACCAAATTTTTAACTTGGCTTTGGGCTCTGGGCGTAATTCACCATAGGCACGGCAAGCAGATAGAGGGTCCATCGATCAAAAATCCAGGGACTATCTTCAGGTTCCAAATATCTTACCTAAAATAACCTTAAACACTCTAGACTCACGACGGCACCTTGATAACTGCCAACCAAGTCAGACAATATTTGAGCCGTTGTGGCCTATTTTCCCTTCTACCCCTCATCCCCTCCTTTTACTGTGTTTCACGCCAATAAGTAATTGTTAGTCGTCTACAAGCATAGTCAAGATGCCGAAAGGCAAGTGGATGTATGTAACCCCATCGCATCTCCTATACTACCTATTGCCTAGACAGGTGCACTAATACTTCTTGACTCTCCTCTGCAGCGACAAGAAGACGGCACAGCACTTCACGCTGGTGCACCGTCCGCAAAATGACCCTCTTATCCATGACACCGAAGCGCCGTCGATGATTCTAAACCCAACAAACAACCCCAATGCCGCCAAAGGAAAGAAGCTGAATGACTTGGCCTCCGAGCTGAGCGCCGACGATGTGGCCCACATGCGCGCCAACGAGGGCGAGGCCGCCAGCTACGGTGTCTACTATGACGACACCGAGTATGATTACATGCAGCATTTGAGAGACCTGGGCTCGTCAGGCGCGGGCGAGGTAGTTTTTGTGGAGGCAAAGACGGAGCAGAATAAGGGCAAAGGCAAACACAAGCAGAGTCTTGAGGACGCCATCCGGAAACTAGACTTAGAAGCTGAGGAGCAAAAGAAGCGAGAGCTCTTCGACGATACCTTCCTGCCCAACAAAAACCTTCAGCACGTTACGTATCAGGCACAGCAGGATATTCCAGATGCCATCGCCGGCTTCCAGCCGGATATGGATCCCAGATTACGAGAGGTACTAGAGGCGTTAGAAGACGATGCATACGTGGATGAGGATGACGGCTTATTCAAAGAACTGGCAAAAGACGGACACGAACTCGACGATATTGAGTTTGAGAATGAATTTGATGACGAGGGATGGGAAACAGATGACACGGCCAAGCCGAAGCAAGAGTACCAGGATGACACCGAAGTACCTGACCTAATCCCTGTCCAAAGAGCAGAAGGGGAAGAGACATTGTCGGGTGAGGAGGGTGATGTGGTGAAAAACGAGAACTGGCTAGAGGACTTCCAGAAGTTCAAGAAGAACCAGAAGACAGGGGGTCGTCGTGCACCGGGTGCCGCACCCTCACAATCTGACATTCAATCCAGCATTTTAACCACAACCACCAATGGTGGCCGTCGCAAGAAGCGCAAGGGCGCTTTGACGTCGCAGTCCGGTTACTCGATGTCGTCCTCGTCACTGGTGCGCACGGAACAGCTCAGCTTACTGGATGCCCGGTTCGAGGTTCTCGAGCAGAAGCAGTACAATCCCGACAACGACGACTATGAGTGGGATGGGGATGATGACACCAAGTCAACGGCCATGTCCATGATGTCAACGGCATCGAGCGTAACAGGCCCCCTGCGTTCCGACTTTGATAACATCCTAGACGATTTCCTGGGCGAGTATTCAATGCACGGCAAGAAGACCGTGAAGAAGGGCAAGTGGGGAAACGGCGTTGAGCAATTCGACGAGTTTAGGCGGGAGCTTGGGCCTGCTCGAATCCCGGCCAAGTACGGCGTGAAGCCAAAGCAACGGTCACCAGCGACAGCAGCTGGTGTTTCATCGTCTTCGTCGAAGGTAAAGTGAGTAGTGGTAGGCTGCTTCTGTAGTCGTCGAAAAAAAAAGAAAGAAAAGATACCCGATAGACGTAAGCCAACTGCCAGGTTCTCGCACTCGGTGTCCCACTCACTGCGATTCATTTCGCTTTGCTATACGTTGTCCATGCCTGTAGTCTTCTCATTGATCAATTCATCGTACTGCTACAGCGTATCACTTGCCATACCTAAAGGATACAATAGGCCCGAAGTAGCCAAATAGTTCTACCATCGCCAATCCGCCGGCCTCATAGCCAACCCGTTTCTGGTCGTAACGGCCCAGCGGGAAACGAGGTTCTCTTGCCACGTAGTCGTGGTTATTTTGAGCACGCCCCTCCGAGCATATCCTCACATGATGCTTTACACATCGTGAGGGATGAATTACCATGCTTGGCCTTCGTATACCTACTTCCATGGTAAACTCGGAGTCCTGCAAAAGGCCTCCTAGGAACACACACAACCATCTCCCAACTCTGTTGCCCCTTCCTCCTAGCGATGACCATTCATAGCGGGCGGTCGTTCTGGTCCGTAGGCACCCGGCACATTTGGGATGTCTTCTTCTGTATCGTCATCAAAATCCCCTTCACTTATCTGCTCTTCTTCCTCCTCTTCGTCATAGTCACATTCACTATCTCCTTCTCCCTCTATATCCCCTTCGTCAGCATCAGTTGCTTCACCGTAGCCGCTCTGAACAGCACCCTGCATCCCTGATGGTATGCCGCGCCCTTGCTGCTGCATTTGGTTGATAATGCTGGTAAGCTTTTGGTTTTTCTTCTTGGTATCCTCAAGCTCTTTGAGGTGCTTGTTACGCTCCTCAGCCATTTTCAGGATATTTTGGTTCAGCGCCGAGTCTTTCCGCCGGTAGGCCTCATTGTCTCTTTCTAATTTCTTAGTCCGTTTAGACATTTCTTCCACCTCCTTGCGGAATGTTAAGTACAGTTCGTTGCTGTTGTTGAGGGAGTGTTCAACCTCGTTGTCTGTTAACGCCTGTGTCGGGCGTACTACAGAATTAAACAGAATGCATACCTGCTTATATTTCTCGGCGTATGCGCTAAGCTGATTTCGCAGGTCGTTCTCTGTTTTAGTGAGAGTAATGACTTGGTTGTTGAGCTGACGCGAACGGTTGATTTCGGCCTCAGCCGCTTTCTTCTGTTGTTCGTACCGGGCCATGTTCCACTGAACCTCTATTTCTTTCGTTCGCATGGCCGAGTGAAAGTGAAGTTCACGCAGCTCGTATTGGTCGATGAGAGACTTGAACCGATTTTTGAATCTGGATCGTCGCGATTAGTGAGCCCTGTCTCGTCGGGGTCGGGGCAGCAAGCTTACAGTTCCTCTGCTTTCATGTATACGACCTGTTTTCTTGGATTGTCCTTCTCTTCCTGGTAGCCTTCTAACGTTTCAAGGACTTTCTTAAAACGTTCATCAGAGGAGTTTTTCAGCCGATCATGAGCGTCGTTCAGTGCTCTATGTTCGTTCTATATAGCAATCCCTTCTCAGCTTGAATCCTTTTGCAAAAACGGGCATGCCCTACCTTTAATTTGTTGTTCTCCTTTTGCAATTCTCGGCAGAGCTTTTCCAGCTTTTCTTTAAGCCCAATTTGCTTGGTCAAGTCGGTCCTACTAGCATCCTTTTCCTTTTGCAGTTGGTCGGCACGCTTTTTGTTTTTCATATTATCGCGTTCAAGTCGTTTTAAACTTGCGAAAAGCTCTGATGATCGTTTTGTGAGCAGGCTAACTTTTGCTGTATCGTTCATCTTGTGCATTTGGTTATTTAACTCCCGATTATGCTTTCGAACTTCTCGTTCTGTAAACAGACTGGGTTAGTCAGGTATTTCCTCTCAGACATTCAAACTCAAATATGCCATTTGACACATGCAGGTGAAGTTGTCACGCTTGCCACTGTATGTTTAGTTCCTATCGCATACATGACCCCTTCGCTAAGAGCTAACAGGATCACCCCGGACAAATAGACGGCTTCTTATGGGAGGGGTATGAAATGGAGCCGAATTGCAGAGAGGGACTAGCCATGCTGCACATGAAGATAGCAATACGCGCAAATGGATTGGTGAGCGCGGCGCGGTGCGCAAGCATTTATGATGTCCGCTCCCCGAATTCCATCCTTTCAATTGTACGATCCTCTTGACACAATAATCTACATACCTATTTCAGCCTCTTGTTCTTTTTCTGCAGCAGTATCAACCTCAAGTTGTGATATCCTGGCGGCAACCAGTTTTGAGGCTTCCGTTGAATCCAGCGTCTTTTTGCCCTTGGCCTTTTTACTGGAGGCATTTGCAGACATGGCTGGCGTTGGGGTCGGAGCCGGCCGAGGGTCTTGTGCTGGGACATGGTGTCCATTAGACAGGGAGGGGTCGTCGTGAGATTGTGATGATGTGCCGTTCGTGTATGAGGCGTGGGAAGCGGGTGTTGCTGAGGGTTCACGGTGACTAATAGTCGCCATGATAAACTAGCCAGGAAAGGAGAGCCTGGAAGGAATGGTGAGTACGGTTCGGTCGGACGATATACGAATGTGGGTGCGGGTGCCGGGCGTGTCGTCACAGAGCTAAAGGGGATCATTGATCCTCGGGTATGCGAAGAAAAGCTGCTTACGTCGGCAAATTAGGAAAACGCATTTGGGAAAATTGCGAATATGTAGCTGACGTTAGTAGGACTATTGAGTAAGAGTTATTCGTCGGCGGGGAAGTATTGTTATCGTCTGGCTGCGGGCGTATTAATATGGACAGTAGTATGTGGTCACGATGGTTGTAAGAGAAGTTTGTCGAGATAGAGACGAGGCGGTTGCTTGAGCCGGTTTAGCAAATAGTGCCGCTTACTTGATTGATCCTGCTAGAAATGGATGAATCAACCGGGGCATGCCACGCAACAGTACATTGTCAGTACTAGCGCCTACCCTCTTCAAGGATGTACCTACTCCATCCTCTAGAAACTCCTACGCAGTGGACGCCTCACCCCCATAATATGGCACTTTACAACCCCCGTCGCCACCCCTGCCTCCCTTCTACTAGTCCTCAATAGAGCCTGGGTAGGAGCTGATGTAGGCTAGCCTATGAATCAGCCATTCAAGCGCCCTACCAAGCCTTGGCCCCGTAGCAATTCCCATTGTGAGTCTGCAGATGCGTGTTGCCTTATTACTGCGTCCTTTTACTGTACCCGAAAGTGCGGTCCACAGTGGAGATCGAATGTGTCCCCACTCTGCGCAGACACCTCCAAGGTTATACATACATCTGTACATGGACCTTGATAGTGTAAAATGTGCCTCCAGCATACCTGCACAGCGTAGAACCGGGCAGCATATGCTGTCCAAAAAATGATGCCAGCTAACTTCAGCTCCATATGCCATTCATGGTGAAAGTCAAGTCTATCGCTGTACAGTTGTATTCTAAGCCAATTCACCCAACTTATTAGGTCCCAATCAGGACAGCACAATGAGTCATGGCGTCGTATGTATTGTCATGGGATACCAGTAACCTGGGCAACTGCTTTCATAGATACCGAAAATGAAGTTCAGGATACATATAGACTCGTTTTTCTGGAAATAGAAATCAAGAAATGTGTGGGAGACATTATCCATATATCCTCTGATGCACTTTAAGGCGGCTAGGATATCTTGGGCGGTACTATGCACAGATTCTGGTGATGTTGCTCAACGCACCTTAGTCAGCAGGTTGAGGTCAGGATGTGCTTTTCAGGCATGTACCCAGGTATCTTATTGATTAAAAGACGGCTTATGTCAGCATCTCTTTGGGAGAAATGCACGGCCGTTTAGTCGGCACCTGCTAGGTAATGTATTTAGGTACAGCAGCGTCATCAGAGCCTACAAGTCGACGAAAATTTCTTGAGGACTCCAAACCTGTTGTACATACGCGACTCTCATTTACTACCAAGGGAAGCATCAGTCATTCGTATTTGTATTCATTAGGATCATTTCAGTTCATTGTACACATATTGTTAATACGCTACTTCTTGCCCTTCGTCTTTCTGTATCCGTGTTTATAGTTGCCTTGCGTGACTTCGCGTTCTCCGAACTCTTGGCGACGGTATGTTGCGCAACGCTGTTAAAGGAGCAGCAAGGAAGGCTGTCACAGAGATTTCGCAATATCCCAAACCTGGCGAGAAGCTCCATGGCTTTACCCTGTTAAGAACAAAACACGTTCCAGAGCTCGAGTTGACAGCTCTTCATTTGAAACATGACAAGACGGGTGCCGACTATCTGCACATCGCAAGAGAAGACAGCAACAATGTTTTCTCCATCGGCTTCAAAACGAACCCCCCGGACGATACCGGTGTGCCCCATATTCTCGAACACACGACACTATGCGGCAGCGAGAAGTACCCGATCCGAGATCCTTTCTTCAAGATGCTTCCTCGCACCTTGTCCAACTTCATGAACGCTTTCACCGCCTCCGACCATACATTTTATCCATTCGCCACCACAAACGCCCGTGACTTTCAGAATCTCATGTCCGTGTATCTCGATGCGACACTCCACCCACTTCTCAAAGAGACCGACTTCACCCAGGAAGGCTGGCGCATAGGCCCTGAGAATCCCCGAATTGCCGAGGCGGATGGCGATGTTAAACCAGAGGATAGCAAACTTGTGTTTAAAGGAGTCGTGTACAATGAAATGAAGGGCCAAATGTCTGATGCAGCCTATCTGTTCTATATTCGCTTTCAAGATCATATCTTCCCGTCCATCAACAACTCCGGTGGCGATCCGCAGAAAATAACCGACTTGACATATGGACAGCTCAAAAAGTTTCATGCAGAGCATTACCACCCCAGTAATGCGAAGCTGATGACATATGGAGACATGCCATTGGCCGACCACTTGAGAGAAATCGATGCTCAGATGAGTGCATTTGAGAGGATACAAGCAGACATCGAACACAAGCAGCCCATCGACCTCAGTGACGGCCCCCGCACGGTCAAAGTCTTTGGACCTGTTGACCCATTAGCCGATGCTGACAAGCAGTACAAGACCTCGGTATCATGGGTCGCCGGCGATACAGGTGATGTCGTCGAGTCTTTCTCTATGGCTTTGTTGTCGTCGCTGCTAATGGATGGTTATGGTTCGCCTTTGTACAAAGGTTTAGTCGAGAGTGGTCTTGGCACTGACTTCAGCCCCAATGCCGGATATGATGGTTCCGCAGCTACTGGCATCTTCTCTATTGGCCTCACCGGAGTCAGTGAGTCCAATGTCGAAACCGTAAAGAGCGAGATACAAAGGATACTTCGAGATGTACGCGAGAAAGGTTTTGAGCGAGGCAAGATAGATGGATATCTCCACCAACTCGAGTTGAGCTTGAAGCATAAGACGGCCAACTTCGGGATGTCTGTCCTACAACGCTTGAAAGGAAAGTGGTTCTCAGGCACTGATCCTTTTGACTCCCTAGCATGGAATGACACGGTCGCCGCATTCGAAGCAAATCTTGCTCAAGGTGGCTACCTCGAAAGTCTCATGGATAAATATCTCGTCAATGAAAACACTCTTGCGTTCACAATGGCACCTTCGGAATCATACGGAGAGGAGTTGGCCAAGGAAGAAGACGAACGTTTAGCATCGAAGATTGCCCAGGCGATGAAGGATGCTGGTAGTGAGGCAGAGGCTCGAAAATTATTTGAGCAGCGAGAACTCGAGCTGTTAGCAGAACAGAATAAGTCCAACACTCAGGACCTCAGCTGCCTTCCTACTGTTCATGTGAAGGACATTCCTAGAGAAAAGGAGCCTATCACCATCCGCGATGAAGTGGTAAATGGGACGAAAATTCAATGGCGAGAAGCTCCAACTAATGGCCTGACTTATTTCCGAGCCATCAACACGTTTGAGAACCTGCCAGATGAGCTTCGTGCCTTAATCCCTCTGTTTACTGATTCCATCATGCGCTTGGGAACGAAGGATATGACGATGGAGCAGCTTGAAGACTTGATCAAGTTAAAGACTGGCGGGATATCCGTCAGTTACATGACCACACCTTCACCCACCGATTTTCATCAGGCGTCCGAAGGGCTTGTTTTACGAGGCATGGCACTTGATCGGAATGTCCCCGACATGTTTGGTCTCCTGCAAAAGTTGATTGTAGAGACGAACTTTGATAGCCCAGAAGCAGCTCTTAGGATCAGACAGCTTCTCCAGGCTGCATCCGATGGCATTGTGAATGATATTGCGTCATCTGGTCATGCTTACGCACGACGATACGCCGAATCTGGACTTACTCGCGATGCCTACCTCACCGAACAGGTCAGCGGGCTGTCGCAAGTGAAACTGATAACGTCGCTCGCTGGGCGGCCCGAATCGGACCAGCTACAGGACGTGATTGAGAAGTTGAAGCAAATTCAAGCCATTGCGCTCGCGGGTAACAATATTCGTACAGCATTGACTTGCGGACACGACAGTGCTGGTGCGAATACGTCGGCCCTGACACAATTCATGTCGACACGAGCTAGTCAGTCGGTCACATTCCCAGCTACGTCAAAGCAATCTCCGGCACGAGACATCAAGGCATTCTTCCCCTTACCTTACCAAGTTTACTACGGTAGCTTAGCCTTGCCGACGGTCTCTTACACATCTCCAGACGGTGCCCCCCTCCAAATTCTCGCGCAACTTCTAACCCACAAGCATCTACATCACGAGATCCGCGAGAAAGGCGGGGCCTATGGAGGAGGCGCATACATGAAAGGACTTGAAGGGCTCTTCGGCTTTTACTCATACCGGGATCCTAACCCTCAGAATACCCTCAACATAATGAGAAACGCTGGCCGCTGGGCGGTCGACAAACAGTGGTCTAATCAAGACTTGGAAGAAGCCAAGATATCCGTCTTCCAAGGAGTTGATGCCCCGAAATCGGTAAATACCGAGGGTATGCTCCGGTTCGTGTCCGGAATTACGGATGAGATGCAACAAAAAAGACGAGAGCAGCTTCTCGACGTGACAAAGGACCAAGTGCGAGAAGTTGCACAGAAGTATATCGTCGATGCTCTCGCGAAGCAAAGCGAACGAGTGGCCTTCCTGGGCAAGAAGCAGGAATGGGTCGATAACTCTTGGACGATAAAGGAGATCAACGTCTCGGAGTAGTTTATATGGTCGTAATGTATAATCATGTACCAGAGATCTGTGTATCTGTGTATCACCATCCATATACCCACCTCCCGATATAGACATCAAAATGCACAATATTCCTGTTTGGCCGTGGTTTTCTCCCCCTTATGTCAGACCCCTATTACCGACAACGCGTTTGGATACGGTACGTCTTCATGCTCTGTGGCCTCTCCAGAGATCACACTTCCATAGCATGGAGGCCACGAGAAAACGCAAGATTAAACCTATGAACGGGTTCTCGGGCGTCTGCCAACAATTTGTTAGCATACAACCGCGAACCGGGATTCCTTGCTCATTCTTTCAGACTCGGATTCCTCAGCTTTGGAACTCCGGACTAACGAATAGAGTACATACGGTGCACTGCTTCGGCGCTCAATGATTCCTTCAAGTTCCGGCAACTTAAATGTTTAGGTGGGTTGTCCGTCGCAGGAATGTTCGTCTAACTTCATAGCAGTTCGGGCGTAATGTCTCACGGACCTCTTCGGCTAACATCTATGCCCTCTAACCTAAACCAAGTAAATTTTGTTGAGAGTATCGAAGGCGCACATTACATCAACGAGGTCACGCTTGGGCTTCTTGCCAACTTCGAACAATGTGCCTATTTCTTTCTCGGTTTCTCAACATGGTCATAAATTGAATGATATTAGGCCATCTCATAAATGTGCGACCAGAGACGTCGCCCCAACATCGTAGCTCGCAAGGCGGAGGCGCAGCCCGCTCGGATTGCGACTCTGGTTTCAGCTTACGCCCCTATTCTTTTCCCCTCACGCAGCCTGCCTGTATTGATGCTAGCTTTATTCCTAATCTGGTAGGCAACACCAAATGTCCACATAGCTGAGAGCATGAAATATATACCGCGTTTGCATCCCGCCTAGTTCATCTAGCGTATTCTACAGTCGAACTCTCCCTCTCAGATAGTGGTGTATATCCCGCGCTCACTCCCAAATGCTGCTCAATTTACTCGAACGCGATTCTTCTGGCGGAGACGGTTCGGTGGAGATTGGGAATACTTACTGGCGTCTAGTCACTCACGACTTGGACACTTCCGATGTTGAGACCATCCCGTTCATCTGTGCATCCTATGCTTGGGGTAAAGTCAAAGAATCTAGTGCCTTCCACCCCTCGTTCGAAGTGTCCATCCGAACCAAACCGATTGTCGCTGCAATTGTGGCTCGACGTCCGTTGTGTACACGAATATGGGTGGATGCCTTCTGTGTGCCACTTGAAGAACATGCGCGAATTCACACTCTACAGAGTATGGGATACATTTACTCTTTGGCTCAAGAAGTCGTGGCAGTCCTGTCGAGCGCCACCCAGCCTGTAATCAAACAAATGGCCGAATCCGACCGTCTAACTGATGCTGAGCATCTGAAGACTCTCGAGAGTGACGACTGGATTTCGAGAGCTTGGACATACCAAGAAGCCGTAAACAGTCGGCGTTTCGCCATTACGTGTGAAGGGCCTGGTGACTGGATAGTCGAGGGTTCTCATTTCTTAAACTGCCTAGGCTTTACGCTCACCCGTTTTCAAGAGGCTCCTTACTCGAGCCAGGATGGGCCCACGTACCCCCGCTTGGACACATTCCAGGATTTGATAGCGGACTACATGATTGCGGCATACCAGGAGCGGTCCGCTTTGCAGGTCATGTCGAACATGGATCGTCGAGATCAGGAAAATCAGGCGGACCATTTCTACGCCATGATGGGGGCGATCAGCAACAAGTGCTCCAGCTTCGCCGACACTGTCGACGCTTGCGAGGCGTTCATGGCCATGTGTGAAAAGAAGGGCGACTATTCGTTCATCTACTCCTCCACTGAGCGCAACCCCGCGCCAAAACGACGTTGGCGCCCGCTCTCCAATGACCTTCTCCCTGCTGTATTGTCGTGGCACTGTTTCGGGGATCCCCAGCCGGCCCATGAGGAAGATGGCTCTCTGTATCTTGACGATGTGCTTGTGGTCGAACCCCACCACCTGACTGACACTGGTATAGAGTTCCTGGAAGACTGGGTTAGGCGGAGCAAGTTCTCGGTCTCCAGATCCGGAGGTATTGAATCTATGGTTTCTTTGGCGCTTGAGTGCATGGGCTTTCGTGGATCGTTTAAAGGTATCCCTACGAAGAATGGCTTATTCTTCCCTGTCGGGAAACAGCCTTTTCATGAGGGTATGACCATCATAGTGGCGACGAAAGTGCGCTGGACCTTCGGTGCACCGGGCCTTATCTGCATCCGTGAAGAAGGTGAAGAAGTTATCTTTGTGCCCGGTGTATTTTTCGGCTTTGTGGATAATAAGGGGGCAACTTCGTTTAAGTTATCGTGAGTCGGAGATGTTTGGATACCAGATGACTTGGTAACTATTACAATGTTATCTATTTTCTGTCATTGGTTAGGTATTAAGAGGCTAGTTAGTATCTGTCAAAATTACACTCTACTAAACGTCACTTCGAATAGCGCCCAATGTTTTCATGGTATCTTTAGGGGTTAACAGTCTTGGAATATGGTATCTAAAACAGAAAGGATACATCGCGGATTATTTAAAGAGAACGAACTGGGTATGTAGTGCTACGTCAAAGCCACCAAGGTTTCTACCAAGCAAAAGCTTCTTCTACAAGGTCCATCCTAAACCCATCCTTGATACAAGCAACAACATGTTTTCTCGTCTCATCCGCCATCTGACCAGGGCCACAAACAAGAACAGTAGTCTGACGTCCGGCCTCAACCGACGATCTAACCACGGACGCAATATCCATCCGTCCAGCAGTTATCGCAGCGCTAGCCGTATCTACATGTCCATTCTCCCTGCTCCAGCTCTTGAGCGAGGTGGACTCCTGCTGCAATTGCACAGCGCTGTCAGGCCGCGACTGTCCCGTATACCATATCAGCGCCTCTACACCGGGCGCATCGGCGAGAAAATTGTGGCGGACGTGGTCTATAAACGGCATTTCCCGCGCCGACCACGCGAGTATGAAACGTCTCGTCCTTCCCATCAAGCCGCGCGAACCCCGCACTTCTCCACCCTCACCTTCACCTCCAACGAGTGGGAGGGCCTGTCTAGTGGCGTCGACGTACGCTTGGACGAAACCGAGCGCATGCGTGATGCCCAGGCCGCCGATAAGACATAACACCGTATCTGTGGTATACAAGGGCTGCAAAGAGGCGCGATGACCCGCGTAGTACCCCTCTGTGTAGACGGATACTTCGACTTTGGAGCTGAACGAAGGGGAGGAGAGGTAGCGGTGTAGAGACGCTGTCATCCCTGAATGCGCCCGGATGAGAAGGTGGAAGCATACGTCGTTGTATTTGTGCGCTTCGTTATTCGTCGAATGAGTGATGCCATTTGTAGTTGCAGATGTCGCCGTCAGTGTTGCGGTTGTGGCTGTGGCTGCGGATGGCTTGGTCGACCTGTTATAATAAGCATCCCCCGCTGCCTCGTTTTTGACGCCCACTTGGGATTCTTTAACTACGGAATATTTTTCCTCCCCTGAACCCTCTCCAGATCCGTCAATCTCGCTTGTGGGCAAGTGCGCAGACACAGACGCAGACTGTTGTTGTCGTTGCCGTAATTGTCCCCGATGCGTCGTGGTCGTGGTCGTCTCCCACCCAGCGATACTGAACGGATGACTCTCCCAGAACTTGCCCAGACCGGGGAAATACAAGAACGTATGTTGTCCCGGACCGACGCCCCTCGCTACACGGGGGAATACCGTGACGTGCAGGATGTTGCAACCGGGAATCTCTTCCACCGTCGCTTTCGCGTCGCCGAGACGGTTGTAGTAGGCTATTCGGGCGAGTCGCGCCAGACGCTCTATCGACCAGTACCCGAAGCAGATGTATAGCCATGCTTGGTAGCCGTACTGCAGGGATGAAAGGTTAATCGCGTTACTTATTTGGGATCATGTGTATGTATGTGTACGTGAAAAGATAAAAGGTAAGATTGGTTTGAGGTGAGCGCATGCATACCTTGAACGAAAAGTGAGGAACCAAATGGTACCAGCAAGCGACCAGGGAGAGGATAATCAGGATGATGTGAGTTATAAGGAAGAACTCGTAGAAGTTCATTCGTATAGGCAGGATTGCGAAGGCGGTTGCCAGACATAAGGCGATTGTTCCTATGATTCCCCACCACTACGAAAGGCAACCAATTCAATCAGCTTATTATTAACTTTATAAGTACATAGCTAATCACCCCCGCGTATAGGAAAAGGAGAAAGGGTGACTTACATAGTACGGCTCAGCCGCTTTCTCAGCATAAGTCTTCGCTCCCTCGTATCCGGGCTCGAAATAAATCAACGTATAAACAATCGAATGGACAACAGCCTGCACGGCCGCAACCCTAGCCGTCCAGCGATGCAGGGCCAGGAAAGTCGTCTGGCTCCATCCGGTAACGGCTATGAGGATGTTATTCCGCCCCGCGAACAAAATGGCAAGACTCATGTTGACAAGGCTCAATATGCCGGTCCGGTTGCCGACGTACTCGCATAGTTCGGCCGCTTCTGAGGTCCACCAGATATTCGGCTGGAAGCTTTCGAAGGACACGGATGAGAAGATCACGTTTAGGGAGACGTAGACTGCGATGACGATGCTGAGACCCCTTTCCGGAACGTAGCCTAGGTTCCAGGGTAAGGGCTCCTGGTGGCGCGATCCGAGGAGTGCGGGTAGTGTGATGTGTGCGCGGATTTTGGACGCGAGACGAGAGGTCGTTCGTTGGTTTCGTTGTGTGCTTGGAAATAGGCTTGAGAGCTGTTTCTTGATTCCCCAGATGAGGCAGACGCCGATTACGAGTATGTACAGTATCATCCTACGACACATTAGATTAGCCACTGACAAACAGTATTTTTCAGGAGTTCAGTTTCGCTAGGGATTGGGAAAGCCTACGAGTATCTCGTGTGCGCATATTCCATGCTCCTAAATACCCCCATCGTCCCGTACGTCACATGATACGTGTGTTTATTCACTCGACTCGTAACATTAAGCCACATCACATGCTCCGGCAACTCGACCGTCGGGTCCGTGTCTGGTAAGCTCTCTCGAAAAGTCGGCACAGAAGCCCCTGCGACAGCATGCTTGCTGAAGCACTGCTCTTTCTCTTCGAGCGAGTATCCGTCCGCTGCACACGCTTGGTCGATGCAATACGCCATAGACTCTAGCCAGGGCGTGTTCGAGGTGCGGCATTCGTCGCTGGTCGTCCCCATCGACATCATCGACTCCATGTCCATGTCCATCCCCGACATGTCGGGAAACGTGGTGCAGCTCAGGTAGAGCGATGATAGCGAGTAGTAGCATGATAAACAGCATAGGTCCGGGTATATGGTTCGTCCGAACCCTATGATGCCCTTCTCGGCTCTGACATCCTGGACCTGAACCTGAACCAGCAGGAGGAGGGACAGGCTAGTGAATGCTGAAAACATAGTCTGTAGGTGTCGTGACTGGCCAGCTGGAATCGAACTTAAATGTGTTGTACTGTCGTCGTGTCTTCTGATTTACAGATCGCCACAGCAGAAGATCATGGACATCAGGCCCTCCTTGTCAACTCAACTTAGCCTGCTGAAGAGGTAGGTATTCGATGTGTACGTGTACGTATTAGCTAGCTTCCCTAACTAACAGGATTCTAGAAACGACTTATGCATAATTATACGTGACATGGAAAGTTAAGGTATATAACGAAACGCATGAGCGAAGCTTCACATCGTTGCCGGTACAGATGCCCTGACCTCCCTAGCAAAGCGACCAAACGAGCATGACTTCGGTATGGGGGCCCTCTCTACTCCACCCATTCGGGACGATCCGAAGATGGAAAGAATGGTTATATGACATCTTAAACGAGTACATGCCCCTGGATTCTCTACCATTACATGTATGTACCATATATTAATCCTCTAATAAGACAAGCCCATATATTTTTATTGCCCGAGGCCTTGGAAGAAATCTTTGGAAGTGAACAGGTCTTTGAACATAAGCAAAATAATATAGGCATAGACTAACTACGTCGAAGGAAACGACCTAGTCAACGCGCGGTGTTATACGAAACGCGCAGTGTTATTGGGTCGTGCTGGGCCAATACGTCATATTCCTCAAGTCGAGACGGTTCTATTTTGGAAAACAAAACGCTATAAAGGAAAAGATTTCGGTTAATGAATACCATCCAATTTGTTTCTTCTTGTAACCCAACGAAGGTTGTGTTTTGATTGTGTTTGGGTATTGGGAAAAACAGGGGGTTGAGTAAGATTGAGCTAGTTTTCCACGACCGGTTGTATAAAACGGCTAAAAAGAAGGGAAGAACCAGAATTGTCTTGTTGCCCAACACAATACAACACCTACAAAGCCTGTAAGGAAATAGCCCCATCAATTGATGAGGAAAGGAGGATAAAAGCCCAAACTCCGGCGCCGTTAGATCCGATCGTTGTCGCCATATAACATCTGCCGTTATACCTAGCTGGTAAAGCCAGAAAGGCACCCCCAGACCCGCCATGGCATACTAGGTACTCGGAACAACCCTCCCGTTTTTCCCTCTCTGCGATTCGGAACCTATTCGGCAGTATTATTACACTCACTGGCTTCTGGGTCTGGGGGGATAAGCGACGAGCGGTGGAATGAATGCCTCTGGTAATCGATAACGTAGCAACCAATCCGATGTGCGTGGCTAAGTGATATGCAACTATCGTGACGTTTCGCATACCTGCTCTATTGCTATATAACGTACCGGTAGCCGTTATGCTTGGACTTTACGGGCGCGACAATACCAGGACGTTCGCGAAAGGATTTCTTTCCACTGCCAGTTTTATTCCCCTCTTTTTACTGATATTCGTTTGTCACTCACAGCCGACCTTAGTCGCTCGGGGAAATCTCAGTCTAGGCACGAGACAGATATCGATACAGCACAAAAAGGAGGGGGTGGAGGGTGTTTGACCGAAACACCGGAAGATCAATAGGGCCGGGCTGGTAACGGAAGCGTCTGAAGGCCTGCCGTATTCTGTTTTGGTATCTACCAACTCAAGTGTCATCTCAGGTGGCTCCGTTAGTTTGCTAGGGCAGAGAGGCTTTGCAGTACTGGGCACTCTAGCTGGCTTCATGATAATAGTGCTAAGGTACGATGGTTCACACAAAGCGCTCGGAATTGCATGAGAAGGTACCTAGGCAAACGGAATCGTTGTTTGTAACGCTGATTACTTGTGGTATGAGTTACTTTTGAGTCTCATGGGTTGCGTCCGATGTTGGGAGGTAACAGGGCCAGAGCTGCGACAGTGCTTTCAATTCAGACGAATAGATTGGCTTTTTAGTTTCAAATGCGACATTGCATTAGTATTAGTCTTTAGTGTAATTATTAGTTCGGAATTGCCCCGTGGAAAAAGTGTATGTGTTTGAGCTTTCGGTCGATGAGCTAGCTACATAAGTAAGGAGGCAGATATTAGCATATATTCGAGCAATGATCGGCTTTGATGAAAGTGAGTAACCCTTTTAGTTGCCATTCTGAAGAGGAAAAATGCTTTCAGATCGTGCGAAGATAGTCGAAAAGGGGCGGGTGTTGAAGTCCCCTGGCTCACTCAGTCATTACGACGACCACATTAGTTGGCAGCCCGGTTGCTTAGCATTCGAAGCCACCATGGCACTCGGAGCGAAGATTGTCGAATTCGAGCCGATGCTCAAAATCCACCCAAAGAGAATAGTTCCGAAAGCACGTATTTCGACCTCTACATGGACTCTGTTGAATTAGCATAGGAAAAGAGATTGAGGGCCGTGTGGCACCAGATGAGCTTACCGAGTGACTATCGTCTCTCAGTGCTAGTAGCCCTGAAAGTTCCCGGGAAGCATACAGCTTAATGGAACTACTCTATTACTCCAAGCGCAAGGAATTCAACGCATATGTCTGATCGCGGTTCTGGAGAATGCAGGCGTGATATTGTGAAAGGTATCAAAAATGTAAAGGGTGCGTAATTAATGTCGGCATAACGTAATGGCCTTGCTAGTGTTGGGCTGACTGATATCCTCGACCGCGATATCCTGGCTTGATGCTGGGAAATGTCTTCCATGTCCACGCGATAACGTGGGAACTTCTCGACACTCACCTTCTAACTGTAGACGATTATGTCAGGTAGAGGTAATCAGACGATATCTGACTGCTGGCTACGAGGTCCTTAGATGTCGGCCTCTTCGACAACCTCGTCATCGGCGCCCTTATCGGAAGAATAGTAATCAGTCTCATCTTTCTCTGCTTGACGTTCACCTTTATTTTTCCCGGTACGTGACTGCTGTGCTTGTTAGGCCCGCTGTGCTTCGGCAGTTATCATCATCGTCTTCATTATCGTCGACGTGGTCATCATCCCCGTGTCAGGGTCATCGTTGCTATCCATGTGAGATAGCGACCACGAATTAGTGTCCTCACCGCTGTAGTTTCTAGCATCATTGCCATACGCAGCCGTGGCTTCCGGTACAACTTGTGAACGAGGCTCTGAGTTGGTAACGCCCATTCCAGGGGCAATCTCCTAAGAAGGGAGCTTATTTGAACTTTCAAGCTCGGCTGGTGAAACCCATTTATGCTTCTCGTACCACTAGTGGACAGTGCTGCTCTTGGTGATGCTCCAGAAGACCGCAGCCTCTTTATACAATGGGGGGCAGTAGACGACACCGTTTACGCGAAAGAACTCGAGCGCTCTCTCCTGCTCTAGCGTCAGCGCCGTCGCGCCGTCTCGAACAGCCATAGTCACAATGATGTCGGCTGTTTTGGGCGTCCCGGTTAAGGCAACGCAGTTATCAATCAGCCAGAGCAAGACCTCAATTTTACGCTTCCTGGAGATGATGGTAATATGGCGTTTCACAGGGTTCACAGAAGGGACACGTAGATCGCATCGCTTTCGGCGCGACCCAACAAATGGTCTAGGCCCTCTCCTACCACCAGACTTGGGCCTCACATTGACGATTGTGGCACATGAATCTTGTAATCCTGAAGGGGTAAACCGTCGGTGCGGTAGACTTTTCTACCTAGATAAATCCTGCATTAGCTTGGGACAAAGCTTGGAAAGGTGCGCACAGTCGACGTGTTGCACGCTGCATGGATGGTTGGCCGACCAATCAAACTGTTTCCTTTTTGCCTAGAATTCTTGGTCGATCAACTAGCCAAAAATAGTCACAATAGTGGGGAGCTCTCCCTTGTCGGTTCCTGAGCCTTGACATCGCTGAGAGGGGTGTCTTCGGTATTTATGACCTCCTATGCAGCTGTGGATATGCTGTTCTGGGGCTGTGCAGCAGCAACTAAACACAGCAAGTAGGCTGAAGGTAGAAGCACATGTACGCAAGCAACGTGAAATACACATGCTATACCTTTCAATGTCCCGCTGGTGTCGAGTGATAGGTAGGCAGTTTTGAGTTACAACGTAACTCGCGGCAACACCACCAATTCGACTATATTTCTTTTTCTCTTATTCCCGGATGAGCAAGACCAATCATCTATATTCCCACCGCCAACCCATGACCAACAAACTCATAAAAAGTAGTAATATGGACGTTCGGTGGCGTTGGCATTGCTGTTATAAGTTGAACGTAAGCTCCTCTCCGAACCAATAGGCTTTAAACCAAGCAGAGCAGATTTTCGACCTGGGCGTGAATCAATGCATTTGCTCATGTGGCTATCAGGATCCGGTACTCCCTGTGTGTACATGTGGTTACCAGCTTGCGTACACATGTAGGTTCTGCCTAGGCATACGGTATTGTCGTACAACAACTATAGTGATATCGACGCCCAGCGACGGTTGAGGGTTGAATCAAGCTTTTCTTGTCAACTCTTGTTTTCTTTTTCATTTGCTTCATCCGCATTCCCCGGCTTCTTCATACCACCATGATACCTTTTGATGCTACGCTGTCTCTCATATTGTCTGGTAAGTCTAGCTTGGCTGACCTTCTAGAAGACATCTCCAACAATCTGCGACCAGACTCGAGGTCATTCAACCTGCTAGTCGAATACAAGCACGGCAGGAACAGCCAATCACGTCAGGCATTCTTTCTTTTTTGGACAAAAATTTGCGATTCTCAATCGCTTTGCAGGTCATGTATTGTCATGCATGTGCAAGCTGCACGGCCTGCTGCTGAAACCGAGATGTCCGATAGTCCATTGGCCACTCACAGAACGGGGTTTTGGGGTTGGGGTCAAGGTATTTGAAAAGCGGCTGAACGAGACGACTACCGCAACTCAACGCCATCCAACGTGTTCTGATAGCGGCACAACAGCCTAAACCCAAGCTACCTAGGTACTACGAAAAAACAGGTGGGTTACAGGTCCCAAGGAGAGGAGACAGACGTCTCGTGGCCCGAGGCCTTATCTAGTCGACGCTGCTGGCATGTCGTATTTCAATTTCGAGGCATGATCAGACGCTTTCAATAATTTCCCGCACTGCGACTGTGGAAGAAAATAACAGGGCCGATTGATCCAATACCGGTCAGTGATGGGTCTGGTATATGAATGTACACGACCTTGTACTACTACTACCAAGTTGGAGACTCGTTTGATGACGGACATTAGAGCGGCATGCGACCCCTTATGCAGGCTGAACTGGGAAGGCAATCGCCCATGATGCGAGGGAAAGGGGAAAGAGGGTGGGAGGAAAATAGATTGCGAGCTGCTCGAGCTCGAAGGTGTGATGTGCTGAGAAGGTCCTGGTCCTGGTCCTGGTCAGGTGTGACAGGACTAAGAGCAACACTAAGGGGCGACGTGTGCTGCTGCGCAGGAAGAGCGGTGTCACCCCCAAGGTTGCAGTCTCCCTGGCACGTATGGAGAAACTGAGAAACCGGCTGGCGTGTCAACTGGAGGAGCCAGGCCGAATATCGGTTAACAAGTTGGAGGTTAGCCCGCAGACTCAATATCTATCATGGAGATGGGCAAAAGCGGCAAACAAAGCTGGTGGGGAAGCTACAGTAACATGAGCGACAAAGTCGTCGAGGAAAAAAAACCATTGTAGTCGCGGCATTGAGAGCTCGAGAAGTCCTATTACTACAGCCAACAGGATATACAGGAGGTAGGTAGAAGGAAAAAATATAAAGGTACAGAAGAGTGCTAAGGTTCTGTTGCCAGAACTCTGTCGAAGTTTACTTTTCCAAGCACTCCTGTTCATTGCCAATCTTATACGCGCCTTTTCTGGATTCTCTCCCCTGCAGGAGCCAGCTTGCCTAGAAGCTGGTGGATGGTTGGATCGAATTCTAGATAACAAACAAACACCTACCTACCAACCTCGAGGTACCACGACGATATTGATATACCTAGCTTTACAGCGTAACTTTTCGGCATTGCTTTCGGGTTAATCCGGACAAAGACTTCCAAGTTAGTATAGTTGTTTCTCCTCGATCCTTTTCTTAGCCTAGCTTAAGGGGCAGTGCTCAGAAAAAGCTCCTTTTTATGTCTACAACACATAATATCTTGTTATTTTTAATACGTCAATGAAAGCGTTTATCACATGTCTCGCCCCCACAATTTCAACTTTCTTTATTTTGCCCCGCCTTAAGCTTCTGGCAGAACCCCACTATAAAAAAAAATTGAAGAAAAAAATGGCGAGCAGGCGGGAATTTGGCAAGCAAAGTTGCCCTGTCCATAGTGCACTGTACCAAACCAAGACCAGTTTAGTCTAGGTTTTCGACAAATCACCAACCAGGTTTTCCTGCTTTCTTCCCCCCAAAACTCTCTGTCAGAAAACGTCCACGTTCTCGAACCGCAGCTCGTCCTCCTTTTCGCTCTTGTTATCCTTCTACTCTTCTACTCTGCGTCACACCTGTATCGTTTCATATTTGGTTCAATCCAAACCACGCACTGCCCAGTTACACATAGATCGCTCGATTTTTCCACTATTAGACTACTACCTGACAGGTCTCACCCTGTTGTCTCTTTCCCCTTTGACTCGCCTTTGGTCTCCTCAAAGGCACCACAGCTACCACGGCTTTCTCGGCCGTGAGCTTCGTTTCTGATCAAGATTTCAGCCTGCGCAAATCCTTCCACATCATCAACACTCGACCGCCTCCGCCCTCTGCTGAAGTCGCCTAAGGTCCGCCGAACGCCTCTCTTGTTCGACACACCTCACCCGACCCCAATCTCTCCTCCAACCCACCGGCTGCCGCATAGGACGAGTTCTAAGGTTCTTCCTCTTGTGGAGGGAGAGTCGAGGAGACCTCGTCAGATCGATTCGGGATCAGGAAGCTACCGTTTTCGACCCCCCTAACACTAGAGGAACACGTTCCGAGCATTCTACCCCTTTTAAAACACTACATCGTGTAGAACAAGCTATTTACTATCCGCGTAAATAGTCTAGCCAGCATCTCGATTCATATCCGCTTCTCGTCAAGGATTCAAGAAAACGCCAAGCTCTCGGTTCGTTCCTCGGTATTGAAATTGGAGGATATGGTGATGGCAACAGCTCTAGTTGATTATTGCACTCCAACTTATTTCGAGAATAATCATAGTCTTGCCAAGAAGACTTTAGTCGTCGACCATAATCATGGCGCCCTTGTTGCAAAGCAAATGATTGGCGATGCTCTCCGCCAGCGTGTTGAGAACATCGACCATGAGTCTTGCGATCCCGGAGACGAAGATACCTTCTTCGTTGGAGATCTTGGCGAGGTCTACCGCCAGCATATGAGGTGGAAGAGGAATCTCCCGCGAGTCAAACCCTTCTACGCCGTCAAATGCAACCCGGACCCCAAGGTGATCCAGCTCCTTGCTGGCCTAGGCACTGGTTTTGACTGTGCCTCGAAGGCCGAGATCGAGCAAGTTCTCGGCATGGGTGTCGATCCGTCGCGCATCATCTACGCCCAGCCCTGCAAGACCAATTCCTATGTACGATTCGTTGCCGCCCAAGGAGTCAAGCAGATGACCTTTGACAATGCGGATGAGTTGCGCAAGATCGCCAAACTCTATCCTGATGCTGAACTTTTTCTGCGCATCCTTACGGATGACTCGTCGAGCCTGTGCCGTCTGAGCTTGAAGTTTGGCGCTTCTCTCGATGCCACTGACGACCTTCTCGGCTTGGCCAAGGAGCTGGGACTCAACGTTGTTGGAGTTAGCTTCCACGTGGGATCCGGCGCTTCTGATCCGCTGGCTTTCTTGAAAGCCGTGCAGGATGCCGATATCGTCTTCAAGCAAGCCTACGCCCATGGCTTCGACATGAAAACACTTGATGTTGGTGGTGGTTTCTCCGGCGACACCTTCGACGCCATGGCCCAGGTGCTTCGAGCAGCCTTGGACGAGTACTTCCCTCCCCATATCAACATCATTGCTGAACCCGGCCGCTACTATGTCTCCTCCGCCTTCACCATTGCCTGTAACATCATTGCTCGCCGCACCATCGAGAACCCGATGACCGGCGAGACCAGTTACATGATTTACTTGAATGACGGCCTCTACGGCAACTTCAGCAGCATCATGTTTGATCACCAACACCCCGCTGCGAAGGTGTTGCGCTCGGGCGCGCGCACCTATTATGACAACTGCCTTGCCAATTCTGTTTCTGAAGGCGAAATCGGCGGTACCGAATATTCCATCTGGGGGCCCACCTGCGATGGGATTGACCGCATCACCGAGTCGATCCGCTTCACTCACGAGCTTGACGTTGGTGATTGGCTCTATTTCGAGGATATGGGTGCCTATACCAAGTGCTCTGCTACCAAGTTTAACGGGTTCAGCGATGCGCACGACGTCATCTATGTCTGCAGCGAGCCTGGCGCTAGAGCCATCTTGCAACTGTAAATATGGATGGCTGTGAGAAACAACATGTCTATACGTCAGGACTACTCTTCTGGGGAAACATGGGGTTGTTAGTTCTTTTTCTTTTTACTTCAATAGACAGTAATTAGACTAGAGTAGCAGTGCTTTGTTGCACAGCGGATTGGTAGGTTGGAATTTTGAATCCAAGCTTTTATATACAGCGGTTACTGCCTAAATATGTTTCTAGGTGGTCTTTCATGATTCAGAACTACCTCTGTACTTTGTACTTTGTAATCGTAAGTGATGGTTTTCTGTAGCTTTCCATTCTCGCTTCCTTCCCCCCTCATAGCTCGATATACTTTGGTCCCGTGCACGTTCTTATGTTGGGGAGGGGTAGACTTCTTGCCCTAGATGGAACGAGCCTGGGGCCTATTTAACAGGGCAATAAGCTAGAAGCGCAACATTGTCCACCGGGACCATAGGTGAGCACCCATGTTTCTTGTTATCGCCTATGAGGTAGGTCGGGTATGCATGCAAGCATATATCCTCGCCGCTTCCGGCTTTGCGGACTTGGTTGGCGGGCTTCACCTCATTATTCGTATGCGAACCCACGGTTCACGTTCAATGTCCTCCGTGCTCCTTTACGACTGGGTCCCGAAGCATCACGCTTCTGTTACAATGGTTTCAAGGGCTAGGACGACCAAACACCCAAAAATAGCTTCAAGTAGCCGTGCGGCAAGCAATTCAAGCTAGCGCGAAACAGAAAACAAGATAACAAGAAGCGACAAAATCCGAGAATGCCTATAGAACCAAATAAACACGGAGCGACGGCCGCCGAGTTTTTAACACAGCGGTCGGAGCTCCGGTACAGTGGTCCTGGGAGCCCTGGACTTTTTATAGTAATCCGCTCCGCAGGGCTCTATAAGGATATGTTGAAACTCACCTGACCGCTTTGTCATTCTTGGTCAGCGTCGTTTTCATGAGTATATCACAAAGCTTGATTCTTGTTCCTCCCGGGTTGGTGGGATTTGAGGGCATGAGCCGCTGATGTAAGCCCATGCCCTACCTGCCCTCTGCCCAGCCAGAATGAAGTTGCAACGGTAGCACAAAGTTGTCAGCTTTCACGTGTTCGCAAGTTGCGACCGGTTACAAGCTAATAAGATCTTGATGGTACTTTCGCTGGCCAATTTACCTCGCCATCACTTAGCTATATCTATTTATTCATCGATGCTATCACAGAGCCATCGCGTAGCCAACTCGATACCCAGGTATACAACGACGGGATCTTGGCAGATACTTGCCCACTTTACCTACTGAATATGGAATATCACGGTCCACCAGTCCTAATTTGAGATGACACCTGCTTAGGTTGGTAAAACCACACCCACGAAATCGACAACTGACCTTTGGCTACCCCGTTGATTCGCCAACATGGACCACAACGTTCCGAATTATGGATTCGAGCACCGGCACTAGCCTCGTTAGGTATGATGCCGTCTCGCCATCCCTTGACAAAACCCGACAACAAAACCCAACAGTTTGGCAATGTCCGGAAGGTGAGCGACAGTCGTTAGCTGATACCTACGCAAAGATTGGGTGCTTGCATAATCGATTCTTGCTGATTGCAACAATCATACCTGATGTTGGGGCCCCACCCGTCTTCCCGTCGGCCGTTGGAAGTTTCCATCGTCACCATCCTAGAAGAGCACTACTCCCGGAGGCATAGCATGCAGCAGTGTGGCAGGAGATCTATGCGATATGAGAAGAGAAGAGAAGAGAAATAAGAACAACCATGTATACCGCGCTTCGCTTCGCTTAGTGTACGGGCATATACGTAGCCGAGCTTCGAATACTTAAATACTTATACTCAAGAGCCGAAAGATGGATTTCCTGGAGAAGTCACCCACATCCCGATAGCTCTTTTTGACCGTTCGTCCCGGGCATATTGAAGTTAATTTATCGCTCCAATACCATATTATCGTATTCTATTAGTCGTAGAAATGCATTTCACCACTGGGATCCTGATGTTAGTCGGCCTTGCTGCGGTGAACGGCCGCCCTCTTGCCTCGAATGAAGCGTCCGGCTGCAAAGTGGCTTTGGCCCCGACCCAACCCCAACCCCAGAACGCCGCGGCAAACATCCTATATAGTAAGTTACTAGAATTCGTTATATCTCACGTTGCCACAATGTTCCCGGTCCGTTCTTCAGTGGAGCGTAACTGATATGGAATCCTAGGCACTCTTTCGAAGTGGGCTAATACCTCGGGCTCATCCTATGCCTCATCGGTATGACCTGGGAATCCCATACCAATTTCAGACTCCATCAGACCATCCCTAACACTCCGATAGGACATGCTAGATGCACGGAACATCGCCAAGGCACCCTTCTCTGTGACATTCAAGACCAACGTCATCCCCAACTTTCAGACTGCCGACGAACTTAGCACTGTTCTTGACAAGTGGGTGGGAACTTACCTCCTCGGCGGTGATGTACCAACACGCGACGACTTTGCCGTCACTGATGTCACTTGCTCTTGAACTCATCCTTTATTTCCATAATTTTTGCATCGGGTCTTTGAGAAGGGAGCGTTAGCCGAGTGAGAGCAACAAAGGCAATGTCCTTGGTGCAAATCGTGTGCGTTCCCTACGACCGGTAACCCGTCCTTTAGCATATCAATCCTTAGTCTTTTCACCTAGGAACTATTAATGTTACAATACAAAGCCTCTGTTTTTCTTGATCTTTGTTGTTATTACAATGACCTTGTGGGATACCAAGTAATAAAGAGTGCGGCCAACAACTAAAGGTGTTGTAGTTTCCTCTGATAACAAAAGTGCTAAGTAAATAAATACGGCTCGTGGTTCGTCGCTCCTGGTGAAGATAAATATTGCCATACTCTGATTATTATCACCTTAGCTGTGCCGTTTCGCCTTCAAAGGTAAGTCCTCTCGACCCCACCTATACTATACTATACAGGTACGTTTCGCAGTCCCCTCAAGACTCAAAATGCAGACTGGCCTACGCCTTCTGAAGGACAACGCTGTCCTGGCCAAGGTGAATGACCCTAAGCCTTACTACCAAATCAGCATGAGCTCCAAGAGCTCGGAAACCCCTGGCTCGGAAGAGCGATGCACGATCCAGATCGCTGCCACGAAGCCCCTCCGTGATCCTATAACCACCCATCCTCTACACCCTGACTATGAAGAGGTGAAGCCAGAGAACTGGGTCGTTGTGAAGCATAATAAGGGTGACGACTGCGGCTGTCCAGAATGGGCGAAGAAGGCGCGAAGCGTCTACGATACCTGGCAGAAGATACACCTGACGCTCCGTCACAAGAAGCATCACGACAGGGCCGCCTTCGCGTTCTATCCCGAGTTCGAGTACGATATCGGCGAGGCCCTAGGCCACGCCTCGCTCGTCGCCAGCCTCGCGTTGACGACGCAGATACCCGAGTGCTACTACCCCTTGGCCGGAAAGTACGGCAATGAGGATCTCAAGACTTTGGTAGAGGGTATGGGGGTGTGTCACGATTCCGCTTTTGATTCAGAAGAGGACGAACGAGGCACTAAAGGAGAAGAAGGAGAAAACGAAGAAGAATTCTATGATCACGAATATGAGAGCGACGGACCCGTTTACAATGATGACTCTGATGAAGAAATCATTCAGCGCCAAGTGGTATTCAGACGACGCTGAATAGGATTATGATTTATCCGATTTCTCAACAGAGTAATGATCCAGGTGAGTAGAGCACTATCTGCAAAACGCACATAACTACCCCCTTGGAGCTACTGAATTACACCTTCACTAAACAGTTATCTATTTATTTACCTACCTATACAAGAGTATATTAAGATAGCACGGCACCGAATTTTCCTTGTCTCCCAGCGTCGCGTAATAGTAACCACCTCTGAAGCATCACCACTACTTATTATAGCACTTGATTTATGAACTTCATGACACCATAGCAAGCCCTTATGGATGTGCCATCTGTAACCTCTCTCCTCTCCGTGACTTCTATTTTAAGACTGCGTCCCAAGATGATTGAATTGATTGATTGACTGACTACGATTTCGGAAACCATGACGCCGACGCATTGAAGCCAAGCCTCTGCCAAGCACCCAGAAAATCCGGATGTTCAGCGTTATGTGCTGGATGAGGATGAATCGGGAGGGTAGGCTCCTCCGCCACTGAACCATCCTTTCACTCACCCAAGCGGTGTCCCCTAATCTTTAAAAGGGAGAGGCGAAACGGGTAATATAGATGAGATTGGAGAGAACCCTCGTCAATCATTTCTTGCCTCTCACTCTCACTCTTGTCTTTGTCTTTGTTGTCGCTTTCCCCCGCACCACAAGTCACGACTTTTGGGGAAGGCGGTTATATCTTTGCTATTTTGTTAGTAGATCGCCCGTCATCTGCCGGTACCAATCAGGCGCCTCATGGGGGGATTGGCAATTTTGCCGAAGGGCTTTCCATATTGATAAAAAGCGACGCTATCAACACTGCCGAATCAGAATGGCTTCCCACCGAGAGTGATGTACGTATTATGGCTATGATTGATGGCTATGGCTATGATCGAATCTGGATGGACTAAGGATGGGGCGATGAATGATGATAGCTGGAGGTTGCTCTCCTCGTTTACCTAAATATGGCATATTCTCTGCCAAATGGTCCAAGTTCTTAAAGGGAGAAAGAAAAGGCTGAGCTGACTCTCGTGAATTGGCACACCCATTTTTGTCCGTGAAAAGGAAAGAAATAATCAAAAGGAAAAAATCACAACAATGCGTCTGCTAGAAATCGCCTCGGGTTTGGCCGCCCTTCTGGGCGTAGGTATGACAACTCCCTTACAACGCTCTCTCCGTTGTATGTAGTAGGCAATAGCTGACAGACATGTCAAAGCCAATGGCGCGATAAGGCAGCTGCCCTTGCCAGCGAGCTGCAGCGGTGTGTCTAACCTCCGATTCCCGGGGACAGTGGCGTCGGGCTGGTCGGTGATGAAGATTGCGGGCGGCATGCGCGGGGTGCGGACGGTAATATGGGACACCAACGGCAACATGCTAGTGTCGGAGGCCGGCAAGGGCATCTCGGTGCACACGTTCGGCGACAACGGGTGCATCAACAGCACGGCGACGCTGATCTCCAACGCGCAGCTCAACCACGGCCTAGCCATCACCCCGGATGGTACAACGCTCTACGCCAGCGGCGAGCGCAGCGCCTGGTCCTGGACCTACAACCCCGACACCAGGGCCGTCAGCAACCAGAAGACCGTCATCACCGGCATGGACTCGGGCATCCACTCCACCCGCAACCTAATGGTCGTCAAGTCCCAGCCCAACCTGGTCCTCGTCCAGGTCGGCTCCAACGCCAACCTCGACATGCAGTCCGCACAGCCCTCTACCGGTCGCGCCATCATCAAGATCTTCGACATGAGTAAGGCCCCCTCTACCGGCCACAACTACAAGACTGCCGGCGAGGTCTTCGCTTACGGCTTGCGAAATGAGATCGGCTTCGTTCAGGACCCGAACGGTATTGTTTGGGGTGTTGAGAACAGCGGTGATGTGCGTGATTTGCCCCTAAATTCTAACGTGCCCAAACTAACGTTTTGATCCATGCAGGACTTCCGACTCAACAACCAGGACATCCACACAGACAACCCAGCAGAGAAGCTCAACAACCGTAAGTGCCATGATCTTCTCAGAACTCTCATCGCCCCCTTTCTTTCTATTTACCTTCACGGTTGGCGACCATAACACCTGACTAACACAATCTAGTCGGCGACCCGCTCACCAAGCGCGACGCCTGGTACGGCTACCCGACCTGCTTCTCCGTCTGGAGCACCCAGCCCTTCAACGGGAAGGGCCTCAAGACGGGCAGCCAATTCATGCTGGCGGCCGGCAACGGCGTGAGTAGCGACGCGGACTGCGCAACCAAGGCCATCGCTCCCCGGCTGACGTTCCCTGCCCACACTGCGCCCATCTGGAACGCCTTCGACGCCAACGCGACCAACATGTACGTGACTCTGCACGGGTCCTGGGACCGCCAGCCTCCTCAGGGCTTCAAGGTCATCGAGGTCCCTTTCCAGAAGCTTGCCAGCGGCGCCTACGACCCCGTCGCTCCCTCCGATAGCCAGACCGGATTCAAGGATATCTTCTCCGCCCCCAACCCTGCTGGTTGCACTGCCAACGGCCTTACGCAGAGTAACTGCATTAGACTTACTGCTGCTGGTTGGTAAGTTTGAGTTTTATTTATTTACTTATTTCCTCTATAAGTGTATCTCTGGCTGGATGGTGGTTCGGGTTATCTTCGTAGAGCTTGCCGTTGCTAATCATGCGTGTCTTCCAGGGACCCTTCCGGACGTGGTCTCTTCGTCGGAAGCGACAACAGCGCCGAGGGAGAGATCTACATCCTGTCCAAGAAATAAGCTTTTGCTTGCTTGCTTCGCCATGAAACTGGCAGGAAGGACCCGGGGCCGCGACTCGTCTGGCATAGGCGAGGGTTTAAACTCTTATACAGCGAATAGGAAAAGGACGCAACTTCATGGGGGCAGAGGTTAAGTTTAGGTCGTGCATGGACAGCAAAACTTTAGGTACTTTCGCGGAAAGAGCTACCCTACGACCAAAATTGACTCATGAATTTTGCATTACGCCCACTTACATCTTAAGACTTGAAACTTGAAGTTTCCCCAACGGAGGGACTTTACACTAACTTTTTGTACCAACCAAATTTCTCGTCGTATTTGGGCGTGCCGCCTAAGCTTTCGACTTGCGTTCATTAAGATTGAAGCAATTGAGCAATGCGTATTAGGCTTTATGTTACGAAGCATCTGTAGTCACCTCTGAGTTCTGCTACATGGCCTTCACGATGTTTCTTCTGGTTTCTTCCATCTCTTCTAATACGTCCTTCCATAATCAAGAACCTTACCTAGTTACATAATCAGACTCATGTTCACGCTCACGCTCACACACTCTACACTCTGCGCTCACATATGCCCTACACCTTTTGTACTTTATAACTTGAAATGGACACATGCATATCAGATATTCTAGTAAACCCTATATCCCCGACTCCGCAAGAGCATCTGAAGATGTCTGAATTTCAGAACCCTTTTTGGGGTATTCCTCATTACGTTCTCGTCCCCGTCTTGACGTTTCTCTCCTCTTTCCTTCTTCCTGACCTCCAGGGCGTTATCATCGTCCATGTCTACGACCACTGCCCGCCCGTCTCTGACCCTTCTCTTCTTTTTGTTCCCTTCTTCCCTCCTACTGGACTCTGAATCATCTGATTCACCAAGAGGCGGAAGAAGAAGCCCGGCGGCCTCAACAATAGCCACGATATCGCGCGGCGGTATTGGTATTCTTACCAATATCTTCAACACTTTAACATCGATATCGATATCATAATCATAACCATAACAATTCTTGTACTTGTCTCCCCAACCACGCAGCGCCTGAATCCAGACAGCTTGTCGCCCGGCCTCACCGGGAGGACCAAAGGAAAGACGAAAGTGTATCAAATCCTCCAGCCCCCTATCCCAACCCACTGTCTCGGTGTTAGGACTAGCTGTGAGAAATAAGACGAGACTATGACAGTGGCGCTCTATCACGCCCCGCAAAGCCGCAACGATACATGCATGTTCAAGCTCTCCACGGTCCTTACGCGCAGCTTTGAGCCAAGTGTCGCAGCACTCGATGAGCAACACAGCGCCCCAGCGCGTCGCTAGCTTCACAGTAGCCTCGAGACGGGGAACCGCCTTCGTAAAAAACGCATCGTTGCCAAGGTTAGCCGCGTGGATTGATATCAAAGGCGCATGGACGCGGCTCGCGACACAGGCAGCCGTGTATGATTTCCCGGAGTTAGGGGTCCCTTGGAGGAGGGTGACGACGGCACCGTTGCGCTTATCGACCATTTTCGGATCGAGTCTGGGTGTATTTGTAGGCGCAGTTGTGTTGCAGCGCTCGATATTAGCAATATTGCTTTTATATCTCCGCGCCACGGCAAGGAGAGTCTCCTCTTCGGGTTCGGAGAGAATGGGACCGTGGATATCGAGACGAAAGTCGATATCACTTATACAGTCGATGAGGAACTCTAACCACATCCCGCCGGTCAGGTCATATCCCCTCACGACGGGTGTGCAAATCAGGGGCTGCTCTCCATATAGAGGAATCCGGGCCTTGATGATAGCTTCTTCGTCCCCGAGACCATCATTAATGCATGAAGTCGTGTTGCTGGTAAATTGGCAAGGGCGGTATGAACGTGGCTCACATGACTCAGACACGGGCCTGAACTCTGTGGAGGAGTGAAGCCAAGAGTTAGCATTGAAATACGCCAAAGTGTCGATCATAATCCGGCCGTTCACATGCATCACCGAGGGTCCCTCCATGACTCGCTCGATAGCTAGTCCGTTGTACGCTCTATGAGCATGTCGCCGACCGCTGCCAATGAGATCATCAAGCCTTCTCCCGCGCGCAATAAGTTTCTCTCTCATCATACCCTTGTCACGATGAAAAGACAAGGGGTAACATTCCAATTCACTGATAGCCCTCTGCCCTGCGAAGGGCATGATGAATCGCGGGGACACGACAGATGCATATCTCAGACCATCCCAATCCATCATCTGGCAATTAAGTTGATAGCATGGCCCCAGCTTCTCATGGCGGTTGCAAAACTGGCTATCGATTAGACGCATAGCCACGGGGTTGGCGTTGCCGAACTGAGTGCTACTGCTGTAGACCAGGCACTGAGGTTCGAACATGGCCCAGAGATGCGCATAGGTCACCATCCCATCCTTGAGGCACCGACCCCGCGCATCAAGAGCTGCTGTGAATGCATAGGAATCTTCGAGGACCTCTTCAAGCAATTCAATATGGGACTGAGTTTCCTCGTCCTCATAGCATCTAGCAGAGTTGAATTTATCCCAGCGGTGCACGAAGGGCATGAACGGTTCGTAGAAGGTGGCGTTGGGCATAGTGATAGTAAGACCAGGATAGCCATCAAGGACATATTCGAGAAAGTACATGAGGAGCCGGCTCTGAACGACAATCCGGTCGATCCCATCGTCTATAATAACGATCAAGTTAGCGGTATAATTCCTATTCGCGATAATTAGATCCCACACAGTACCGCAATTGTCCTCATGATAAGCGATCACAGCAAACTTCAAGTTCTCAGTCTCGTTGGTCCCAGTCGTCTGATCCAACTTATCGGCCCAAATGAGATTGTGATTATCATCGAAGCTCCGGTATAGGTCCTTGCTCTCGCATATCGAGCCCCTCGCCTCTCTCGTAGACTCCAGCCGTATCTCTGTCTCAGCGTTGGGAATGGGAGTCTTTACGGATGCACCCTCCATATCAAAGGGGAAAAGAAAAGAGCCAGATAGAGAAGATCAACGGAACCTCGGATAGATATAACGAAGCAATTTATGTCGTCTTTGTCGTCGTCGTCGTTGTTTTCTCACAAACAATTCCTTAAGACATTCGCAATCATACTAGCAACATTAGATACCTAAGATATAAGTGCAAAATAAGTCGGGGGGGATACTGGGCACATAATACGGGGAAATAGTCTCCGCATACACGCTGTGGCAGGCCTCATGGGAAGTATATCGCGCGTCTCGTTCGTATACAGCTGAACACACATGTAATAGTTCTATCTCTCTCCTGAAACAAGGTACACTCTCGGCGCTCACACCACGCTACCTAAGGTATAAGGATATGCAGGACTTTAATAAAATCATACGTGTGTGATCGATCCAATCATACCCTCCCTATCTCAGGGCTCCAAAAAGGGGGATAAGTACTTCATAAAGTTGTCATGTTGTGTATGCTAAGGATCATGTGCCAGCTAGCTAGCCAGTTACTCATTCACCCAGCGTAGCTTTACGACTACCCGCTATCTCCAAGTTCTTCTATATGCCTTCAAATTACCCTGGGTATCAAAGTACTACCGCCAACAGCTTTCAGGTGTGCGGTATGCTATAGAGTCATTTTGTTGGAGAGAGCAAACCTTACCCTATTTTCTTTTCTTTTCTTGCTTCTCTTTTGGGGGGTGCGGGGATAGAAAAAGATAGAAAAAGACTTACCTATCTTGAACTATTCCGTAACAGAAAAACCAAATCCACCTCTCTCTATCGCTTAGTCAACATACGTAGAGTATTCTAGTATTGTGTCCTCGACAAGGCCATTATCCTAGTATGACATCCTGAATACGGCCAGTGCTGCGTTCGGTAACGGGCAGGTAACGAAACCTTATTTCAGTAGTCCCCGGTTCTTTCCGGACCACAATTACGAACTCCAGCTGTATTAGCTTCGAGTTCTTCCCCAAAGGCGACTGCTTCTTCCAGACCTCGAATCTTTCGCGAAGGGTAAGCTCGCGAGGGCCCTCCGCAATACGAAGCATGGCCTTCTCCTCGGGATGCGGGCCCCTAAGCGCACGCCTCATCATGTAGAGCGTCTCGACGTTTGGCCAGGCCGCCGAAACCGTCTCCCACCCGGGCGCAATCATCGGCGAGAGGCACGGAGAGTCGATCTGGACCGCGAGGTACCGCACCTGCTCGCGGTCCTTCTGGTCGTATTGCCGGGCGCAGTAGTACGCCCTGCACCCGCCGTGGCAGGGCTCGTAGACGACGATGTCGACCGAAGGGTAGACGTGCTGGCTGGTCAGGCATTTGTTGACCAGCGCCCCCCTATTGTTGTGGTTGCTGTTGTTGTTGTTGCTGTTGCTGTTGCTGTTGTTGCTATTGCTATTGTTGTTGCTACTATTGTTGTTGTCCTCCTCCAGGGTGCTCGGCGCGAACAGCTTCTTGTAGGCCCGCGCCGCCACGTATACGGAAAGTCTGCACGTCATGAACCAGAGCGGGAGCTTGTTCTGGACCCCAAACGCACTTGCGTGCCCTAGCGTAGACAACCGGTTACAGATGTAGACGAGACGTGGCTCGCTCACGGCCACGGCCTCCCATATCATCCACTGCAGCTCCGGGGGAAGGTCCACGTACCTGTGGAATACCTCCAAGGGCATCTTCTTCGCAGCAAGCCGCGCAGAGCGACGAGGCGTTCCGACGACCACCGGATTGCGTGCTCGTCTTCTAGCGGCCCATTGATCGTTACCCGGCGTAGCCGATAGAATCTTGTCACAATATAGTTCGCGTCTCTCTGGCAGGCCCTTTCTGGAACTAGAGCGCCGTGAATGACCGGGAATGCGCAGTTTGCTAAAACGCGGGTGATTAATCTGCCATGCATCATCTTGGGTCTCTTCCGGAGGACCTCCGAGAGTGGGGATGTTAGGTTCTTCCTCCGGTATTAGTTCTCCTTCTTCTTCTCCTTCTTCTCCTTCTCCTTTTACTACGGACTCATCCTCACGCATCTCTTCTAGTCGACCTCCATAGGTGGGTATATTAGATTCTTTCTGCGGGATCAGGTATCTTTCATCTCCTTCATACCCTTCGTCACGCGTTTCATCATCCTTGCGACGCTGATTCCTGACAGTGGGCAGGCTGAATTTGCCCTGCGGGGCTGCGTTTGCTTTACCTCCTCCGGGCTCCTTGCCACGTGCCCGTCCCTGTATACCTCTAAGAGTGGAAATACTGGGTTCTCCCTGCGGGATCAGGTCTTCTTCATCTCCTTCGAGCTCCTCGTCACGCGTCTCTTCATTCTCGGGAATGGATAACGGCAATGGCAGTGGCCACAGTCGCAGATCCATATCATCAATACTCTCATGAATTCCCCAACTCTGTTGTTGCGACTTATAATATGCCTTAACAGTAGCGGCATCCGGCAGGAGGGTGATGGTGTTGGTATTAAGATCCAGTGCGTTATGCAATTTGCCCCCTCTCAGTAGGCTGTCTCGCAAATACCCCTTAGCTTGAGGTGTTATTGGTGTGAAGACTTCCACTCGGCCACCCTGTCGAGGCGCTCCGCCGGTCTGTTCAGGCCCTGTTAGTCCCATCTCAAGAATAGCGACTTTCTCAACGGCTACCTTGCGTGGTATAAGACGGGTGACGCCCGTGTCTCTACTGTTCTTCGTATCCATTGTTCCAAGCGATAGCTGCTCAGTTCAATACCGTTTCGGCCGAGACGTCTCTATGAACCGGGCTTGGTGGGGTTACTTAGTAATACTAATTTGGTGGCTTCTGACGACCTTTTAATGCTAGGTTAGCATCGTAGGGTAATTCAAGGAGGTATGGACATCATGCAATCAACTGTTATCTCCGACCCGGAAGCCGGAACGTACATGTCGTTGCCAGCACAATGTCCTCCGGGGCAAAAATGGATTCAGCACTCACAGGTGCACAAAGGCGATGAGCTTGTGACTTGACTCGAGTCCGTAATCTTCTAGCGGTTTGGTTTGTAGGGATAACCTCAAAAGATGAGAGGTTGTGGTCGAGGTCGATAAGATCGGTAGAGAGTAATTTCACTAAAAGAAAAAAAAAAAAAAATCTCAAAAGGTTCTTTTATAAGACAGAATATTCTTTTGGCTTAGACATCGCGTCCCGCGCGTACACACGAACGACAATTGGAAAAACCCCCCAAATCCCCAACCATTAAGATTTACGAGTGTACAGATTCTCATCTCGCAGCTTATCATCTCGGGGCCGGGCCCGCATGACGCCCGCATGACGCCCGTACGGAGAACTCCGGCGCTACCTAGACAAAGTTTCTTCAGCGCAATACTACTTAAGGTGCCATAGATGCTAACGTAGAAGTTTATAGAAATAATGAAGCACTTATCACAAGCTTCCCAGTCGATTTTGATTTGAGTCTTATTCTACATCCCGTAAAATCCTCGCATATGCGTGTAATAAGATGCATACCTAGCAATAAAGACTAACCGCCCGATCGCACGTAAAAATGGAGCAAACCGGTAACCCTTGTATATCTAGGCATAATTACGTCATGCCCCTCGGTATCTCTGCGATATACAGATCTGAATAACTGAGTTCTTGCAGGCTATATTAACTTTTCTGTAAGTAGAAGTGAGTTTTGAAGAGCCCTTTCTCAGTCATGATTGCTTCATGCCAAACTTGATCGCCACGGAAACGAATCTATATATCCCTAAAATCCCATAGAAGTATGAATAGCTATACGTAACTAGAAGGCTATTGTCGGTATATCCTGCCAATCACCTAACCTACCCAGCCAAAGGCAAGGCATCAGGTAGGCAGCTTGTTATAGGCAAGGGGTTAGGTTAGTACCTTATGAGATCTCTATCTTATTTACTATGTACACTCAACCACAGTAAAGATGCCCCAGCAACCGGAACCACTTACAAAGACCATAAGAGGGGGCTTGGCTGCTGTAGTGGGGCAGAAGTGGGGTTTAATGCACGATCTATCTAGAGCTAAGACAGATTTCCCCAATTTCCCCCAATATTATAGTGCTTGCAGCCCACTAAGGTTAAGCCATATTGTGGGAGAAGGTGCGGTTCGTACGCAGTAATTTTAGAGCTTCGCTAAGGAGGAGCTAGTCCACAACCATTACTCCTACAACAACAATACCACACCCATTGCTCCTACAATAAATATCGGCTCTCACGGTCGCGTTTGGGCATCGTTGGGAGGCCAACTCCCCTGCTGGTCTGCTTAGCAGCTGTCATCCAGACTGCCGCCATCACATGATATTAGGTAACGTTCGAAGATACATAGCGACTTATTTATCGAACAGGAAAGAAGGACTTCGGCACTACTACCGACCTCAAAAGTCCCTTGCCGTGTGGGTTTCCGGTATTGTTTTAGCCTCACGAAAAACAACGATATGGCACCATCGGCGAGGCAACATCACCTTACCTACCTAGGTTACACTGCCGCGACTGGCCGAGGATAGACGAGCTATACCGCACCCGCCTGGGCCGCCTGGGCCGGTGGAAAGGGGACTACCTGCTTATTGGTACTAGGTCAGGTTTCAGCGACTTTTCCAGGGTCCGTTGGGCATCTCTCTCCCGAGACTTCCGCCGCATCGTGCATCGGCATCGTACAGTACCTTGCTAAATATTTAGCGGTCTGTGCTTTTGCCGGGTCCAAAGAAAGACCCTTGGAAAATAACAGAAGGGGCACACCCCTGCTTTTTTTCTTTGCCCTCTGCAGGATGTCATATCCGGTTCCAGTCTAAAAGAAAAAAGGACATGATGGAATATGATGGCGCAAACGAACAAAGAGAGGGGTTAGGTGAGGTACCGAGGAAGCATGTTTTAGAAGGGCGCATCTATGTTCTATATACATTAGACATTTATTGTAACTGTGTATGCATTTGCGCACGTATGCACGTACCACCATGACACGGCATCTGAAAAAGCATGCGTTCTTGCATGCACACCAGAGGTTATACGCATAGGTAGGGGCGTCGCCAGCATATGTATATCTAATCCCGTTCCCCTTTCTCGCCGGCACGGGCAAAAGCAAACAGACTCAATGTCTCTCTCATCATCTCCCTAATCGCTTTTCCTGAGCTCATATGGCACCTCATTGAGACTACTACAACTCGTGCTTTCCTGACAGAAATTGAGGCGATCTAGGCATTAAACTTCCATAAGGGTAGGTAGGGGATAGACAACAGCAATTCGTGTTGCCTTACATGTCTCCTCGAAGAGAACACTGACCATTGCACACTAGAACTCGCAAGAAAGAGAAACACATACCGCATACATACCTGTTCTCAGAAGTCCTCCCTGCAGGACAACTATCACATATTCGACTTTGAGAAGAAGAGGAATAGAACAAGAGCAACACAGTTGCTACTCTGTCTCTCGCTCCTCCCCAACCAGAATTCGACGAGGATGTGCCATGCCTGGCGCTGGTGGTACTACTGCCTGAAGTGCGGCCGCGGGCCCCTGAACGGCGAGGCTGTCTACTGCTGGACGACGACCTGTGACTCCGATTACGTGCAGACCCCCTACTGTCCCAACCTCGTGTGCGAGGACCACAACTCTCACGGTGCCGACTGCCTGGAATACGGGATGTATCACAAGTGGCACTGATAATGCCTTTCAGCCTAGTACTTAATACCTAAGGATGTACCTAGGTCATGTTATGTCGTCATGAATGGTTATGAACTTGTCATAAACTGGGATTAGGTTGGCGTATGCGAAAGGAAAGCGAAGCAAAGCAATTGGTCTTGGTTTGATTTTTGGGAGCGAAAAGGGGACTTGGAATCTTCAACATGGATTTGGTTTGGTCAGGGGAGCAATAATAAAATTAAGGGAAGGTTGATTTAGAGTTATGGAGTACGAGTTATGTGAGAGTTACTAATGTTTTGAACGAATAAAACATCAATACCTATTTTCATGCCGTCGGAGACTTCAAATCTTCATGTTGCTCTGCTTCGATCAGTCACCGGAATCAAATTGAGTACTATTATTCGTCTTTTCTAGCCAGGGGAACTTGGCTGTATACTGTACTTGGACAGGACAAGCAATGCATAACACACCTAAACTAAGCCGAGGTACACTAATTGTAATCTGTATTAGTAATTACCTCAAGTGTATTTATGTAGGTTTAAATCTTGGTCCTCGTGCACTTATCTATTAGGGGTCACGACGGTATCACGCTATATGACTTGATCGGTGATAAGTTAGATTTTGCCTCGCATTATCTCTTACATGTTTCCCGTATAACCTACCTACATCAGACACGACCTATAGGAGCCTACTACCGGGTGGATAGAGAGCATGTGGTCCTGAAGGCTTCATCTCGACTAGCATTCTGACCAGAAACTACCTAGTATACTACCTAATTTAACTACTGCATACGAGATAGAGAGCCGCCTCCGACTTGGAGTCAAGGGCGCGGCCCGGAGGCCACTCGCCGCTTATTAGTCATCAAGCGCTTGAGGCCCTGCAGGCCCTCAGTCATGTATACATCTGTAACTAGCTTCGTATATGCGCTTCGTTCGCGTACCCTCTCGTTAGGTTAGTCCCTCGCTGTATTATTAAGAATAACCTTAGTTCCGGACCCTACATACATACTGCCGTATCCACTTGGATCCTTAAAATCAGTTAACATTAGGAGTTTAAGAGTGCGGAGATGTTATATATAAATAGTACCATGCATATAAACTGCATACAATTTCAAGGTCAGGTCGCCCAACTTGAAAATAGTTGCGTTTCTACTTTGTACAGTAAGTAGTGTTGTGGGTTAAGTTAACGTACGTTGCTGCAGTTCTAGTCCTGTGAACATCTATCTGTCCTTTCCTTCAACTGTATACCTACTCCGCTTCACTCTGAAAATTCCTTTCATCCCCTTGTTCTGCCTAGCCCAATTACTCCATCAACGTAGACGCGACCTCAGATTCTAAGAGCCATTTGTTGACTCGCTGCTCAGTGGTAGCTCTGCTGCCGCCGCTCAGTCCGGATTGGTGGGCTTTTTTATCGCGGGCAACGAGTTTTCCGAGGTCGCTTTTTCCTTCTCCCGTAGCACGGTTTTTCATCCGGCTCCGGTTATGGGCCGGGCTATGGTTATGATTACTATAATGGTGGGAGTGTGAGCGAGAGTAGGAGTGGGAGTATTCGGGCCCACGAGTAGAAGACGTGTTGTCACGGGTTTTCTGGTGATGCGGATATACCGCCTTCTTGTTCGCTGCTTTACCGAACTCTTGGCTCATACATTGACGACATGTCCCAGCTTGACTTCGCTGCGAGTTGTCTTGCTTTTCGTTCGTGTAGTGTCCGTTTACACCGTATCCCCCTCCTCCCCCGGTTCCTCGCCCACTCGTTGCAGGAGTAACGTATGCATCGGAGTTACTAAGCTGGCAGCACTGGATCTGGTTCTGCGCCGGTCCGCCCTGGGAAGGCTTATTATGCGGGTACGTAGAAGCAAGAGATGCAGTAGCGCCCGAAGGATAGGTTATCTGCGGGTTCGGGCCGGAAGCAGGAACAGGATGGTACTGCGGGCCGCTGGATGGATCCACGCCCGATACTGCCGGCTGGGAACCTAAATCTATATCTCTATTCGTTACTCCTTATACGCTAGGAGACGGACTTATGCGGTGTTAAGATAGTTATCACTTACCCGCTTCCCCCGGGTAGTATACTTGCCCCCTACCCTGCATCCCGGAGAAGAAGGGAGACCATGCAGGTACCGGTACTGTATGCGACCCTATTCTCTGCACGGGCGATATAGGCATATCATCTATAATAATTATCTCTGATCTCGAGTCCGTACAGCTAGCACTGCTGCTGCAACTTTGGCAAACATCATCATGTTCATCATGGTGCTGACGTCGACGATGATGATGAGACCGGCTGCTATTATGGTCGTAGCCGTGGCGGTGTTTCGATCTTTGATAAGTATTGTGATTGTAATTATAATTATAATTGTTGTGATGCAATGGAGCTCGTTGAGCCATTAGTCTTTCTTTTCAACTAGATCCTTACTTAGTTGGCCTTAGAAGCGAAATTTTTGACAAACACACCAGTCCTCAGGCAAGGGGGATGAAACCAAGTACTAGGCTAGCGCAGTTTCGCCCGACTGGTGAAGAAGCATGAGCATGAGCAAGAGCATGAGAACAGGGCGGTGCAGCCAGCTTGCTTATTATATCCCATCTTACCTATGCACATTCGTTCGCCCCATCTATCTACGCCCTGCTTTGCCTGCTTCGAAGATCTACCAGCGCCAAGGCGTCGTCGGGCATTATCTAAGTAAGGTATTTTCTAACGTAGGAATTGGGCAAGGAGGGTTGCATGGAAGATCCTAGGTTAACCTACTAGCCTTAGTATTACCTAATTAAGTACGTACTTCCCCGACGTTTGTATACGGTAACTCCCGCCTTTTACTGTATTCACGAACTTCACTTGATAACTCTGCGAAGAAAAGAAAAGTAAAAATGTAAACTTTAATGAAAGTGTCGTTTACTTACGAGTACGCAGTATCTAGCTATTATCCGAATGCGTGATATAGGTAGTCAATTCCTATACAAGACGCCCCCAAATTGACACCGACAGACAACTCCAACCTCGTATACACAAAGCCGTAAAACTTAGGAAATTCACCCCACCCGGTCCGGTTAAGGAAACCGGGTTGAAGCATGAAGAAAAAGGTTCCCAAGGCCCCCAAAAGGGTCATTCCTATATGCAAATAGCCGTGATGGATGGAAAATCGGTGGCTTGCGATGTACAACGACAGCTAGGGAGGTAAATTACTTAAGATTAGGTACCTAGTCTAGGTAGTTTAACCGTGAGGGCCAAAAAGTGAGGCTGACGACGACGCCTCTTTATACCTGAGGTAGTCTACAGCTCCACTCATTCGATCATCTTAGATGCCTAACTGTTGCATTTTCATGACTCTTACCTACATATTGGATGGATCTTGACCCGGCAGCGAATCGGAATCTCTTGCCTTATTCTTCCTCCTCATCGGAAGGACGGGCAGATGGTAATACGGCTCGAGAGTGCTGTACGACTTTCAGGGACTCTACTTAGATAGCATATCCCGGTCAGGGTCTCATATTTGCCTTGTTATCGCGATGTGGTATTGCCAGGCTTACAGAATTGAGACTCATTCAACTTCTATCTTCCTCCGTTGTAGTGCGAGTGTGTAAATAGAAGTTTGATTACAGATGAAGCACAAAGGAGGTAACACGACCTGGAAAATATTCAATGTACATAGAATGCCAAGATATGAAGGGAATGGAGGGGATTAAATCCAGGTTCTAGCGTACTTCAAAGGTATGATACACAGACCAGATAACCACTAGAGCTGGGAACTGAAGAGCAGATATCTAGACGAAACGCCACTAATAAACACTGTTAGACAGGAACCACCGATCCCAAACTCCTGCTCCCGCCGTGAAATGTATTCGTCAAAAGTCATCGAGTTATTTCAATAGGGTCGACTTGGGTGACCTAGAATATCCCCCACCGCCCTCGCTCCTTTTCCTTGCTTGGTGTTGAATTCCTTTTTACCCTTTCCCTTTCTCTGCCCTCGAGTTGCCTCAGGCTATCCATCTTCTCAAGCACGAGTTCGAGAAGCTCTTTTCGCTTAATGACTTCTAGATGCCTTTTGATTTTGGGGTCTTCTTTTGCGAATCTTTCTATCTCCTCATCAGACAGATGACGGCCCAGCCGTATGTCAAGCTCCCGAGGAAAATTATAGTAGAACTCGGACAGTAGCTCAACATTCAAGAATAGGACTGCTGTCGAGGCCAGTTTTGTGGCCACCGCGTCAAGAAATACCTCTGGGCAGTGATACTTGTTCTTCATGTCGGCGCACTTCTTAGACTTTACGGCAAGCGCGCGCATTTTTATGATGTCGGCCCGATCACGGAGGAATACTGCCTCTCGACCTGTGGCGTGTTAGTTTACGACTATCCCGATAAGAAGACAAGATGGGTACAAACCTTTAGCAAGCAAAGCGGCACTGAACCCTCCAGCACCACTCTGGCTCTCGCCCCCCTCGACGGCAATGTCTCCTCGTCGAGCCTTGTCAATAAAATTCATGACTTCCCTCAACTTCCTCTTCCCCCCAACGGTTGTTTCTAGCTCCTTTAACGCGCTTTCACACGCGGACAGCTCCTTTTTCAGCACTCCTTGAACATGTTCTCTTCCGGTGCCCCATTCACGCTCTTCCATATCGATGTCGAACTTGAATGGCTTGATGCAATTCTCCACTTGGTCACTAGTGCTGTAGAACCTATCATTTAAGATAGTTGACGCAGCCTCTGTAATGGCTTGACGGGCAAAAGGATGATTGACAAAGGTGGATTGACTGATGAGACTATCAACATGGGTTTGAATCGCGCTCGCAACCACGTTCGTCGCCAGCCGACCAACACCAAGCTTAGTAAGAGCGGAGGTGGATGCATCTAACCGTCGGCGCCAAAACAGAGAGTCCGGGTCGGCTTTGGGAAGATCAGCTAAAGTGTCTGGTTCCAGAGGTGGAACGCTTAGGTCGTATATCGGCTTGTTCCAATATCTCGCCGCAAGCAAATCCAGCACACGCTGGTCCAGCTCGTTCTTCAGTAGCTCATGCATCTGGGGTCGTCCAAACTCGCCCGCGAACTGTTTAAACGAATGCTTGAAAGCGTCCAGACTCTCGGCGAGATACGACTCCGCAGATAAAGGACGGTCGTTATATTGTACCTTGAATTCATAGGTGGCTTCCTCAAGCTCTTGGCGGATTGCATCGCTGGTGCTCTGTAAACTGGCCGACATAGTCTGTTCGAGAACATGCATGAGTTTTTTCCGTAATGTCGAGGTCCCAACTGCAACATCCGCCCCAGAGCCAAATTCCAGGGGATGGGAGGAGAAATAAGCATGCTCATTTTTCGTGATGGCAGATGTTAGATTGGTGCTTCCTTTCTTGAAAAGCGCAGTACTCGCGGGCACACGAGATACCACACCCACGTATCCTAGTCGAAGCGGGTATTGCTTGTCATTCAGGATTGCTGCGCCTCTAGCAGGGTCGACGAGGTCCATCTTCGTGACGACCCCGATTGTTCGTTCTCCCCTGGGGTCAACCCTACGGCTGGCCCGTAGTGCGGTCGAATTCGCCAAGTCGACATCTGCGGCTGAAATAGCTAGAATGACATTAGGGGGTTGGATATACTTGTCGCATAGCTCCGCTATCTTTTGTTTTAGTTCAAGAGGCTGATTCTGACCCACAACTTGAATATAGCCGGGCAGGTCAATAAGGGAGAGATCAGGCACATTTGGAGAGGAGATGGAAAGACGAATCGGATCATCAGAGACACACTGTCCTTCTGGGACGGCCTGGTTGAGTTCTGTGAGGGTTCTTTGGATGGAAGAAAAATCGGTTATCTTGCCCAATCCAAGATCCGGGAATTCTCCGTACTCGGCGCGAGAATCGGGAGTGTTAATCAATGTGAGTTCGATTGGCCTACGCGTAACCATATTCGAGCCTTTGGGCAGAAACTCATGTCCAACTATAGCCTCCAAGACTGAGCTCTTCCCGGAAGATTGTGACCCAATGACGACGATAGATGGTAGAGTTAGGGTGTTCGATTGCCCAACTCTTGCTAGGATATTTCGGATTTCAATCATCTTCTTGGTTAATACCATCATCTGGTCATCTTTCGCAATCTCGTCGGCACTTCGAGGGTCGTTTTCGGACGACTGATCGTAACCGTAGGCAACGGCCGTTGCACCGGCGGCTACACCGGCCCCCGTTCTGCTTTCCTTCGGGGGTTCTTCACCGCCAGAACCGCCATCTCCTTTACCAGTACCGACCTCCTCGTGAATCCTCAGTATTTTCTGCACCCATTCAGGCACCTCAACTTGGTCTTTAGTGTGTCGCCATCCTCGCATCGTTTGGTCGGCTATGTCTTTTGCGTTGTTGAATAGGCTTGATGTGCCGCCCGAGACGGTGTCCTTGGCGGTGATGAGCACATCCCACGCATAGTTCCCGGCCTCTAATACTTGTAGTTAGCGTTTTATCACTTCAGTCTAACGGAGGGGTTGAGTAACTGTGCGAACATACGAGTAGCCTGGTATTGTACCCATGCTAGACCGCCAACCATAACACCACCAGCCAAGGCTGGTATCCTGATGAACTTGACGACGAGTCTCGGGAGAAGCCGGGCGAAAGAAGCATTACGCACGGCAACTGCATTGTGGAAGGAATTAGCTGAATACCACATGCGTTGCCGCGCGGCTCGAATGGAGGCGTCAGTTCGAAGGAGACCGCTGCCAGAGGGCAGCCGATGGTATTGACGCACGGCACGGCCGGTCGCTGAACGCGTTGCCGTAAGCCGTCCGGCTGCTGTTATAAGCCGTCCGCTCATGCCGATGATGAGGGTCGGAGGCGCTCGATATGATTAGAGTTAAGTGACCATCAATAATCACTGCGTGTGGTCTTGATATGCTGCCGTCTCGGGTTTATTGCGACGTGCATGTTTCAAGGGCAAGTGGCGTGAAATCGTTAAGAGTTCTTGTACCCGCGACCCTTTAGATTGGGATTATCGAATCGAGAATTACCTTACTCGGGGGGGCACCCATAAAATTACTCGGAGGGCATTTTACGGCCGCAACGGACCGCTAATATTTTCCCGGTCCGTATCAGCCACTGCCAGCCCCGCAAAGTGTGAAGCCAACTAACCCACCTCGCGCTCTCACTTTTACAACTCAACTTTTACAAGACCTCACTCGGACCTTGCACCCTCACTTCTACAAATCACTTTTGACTGGTTTCAAGTAGGCTGTTAGGGGGTTAGTAGCAAGGAATGCAATTTGATGCACAGTGCTAGTAGTTTTGGCAGGCCATGCATCAGATCCACCTCCAGCTTGCCAGACGGCGCTAGGCAAAGCCGGGTAGAGGGTGCTCCCCGAGTAATTTTATGGGTGCCCCCTGAGTAATTCTCGATCGTTCATGCAATGGCCCCACTACATACAAGGGGACCGATCCGACCTACATAAGTATGCCGACGTTCATTCTATAGTAGGTATCCCTTCAGTGGGTCGTGCCTGTCTAGGTACAGCCGCGTGGCACTAGGACTTGAGAGGCTAGATATGTGGCTGTGTGGTTTATGTCCAATATGTGGCTTGACGATTAGATAGTAGGTAGATCATGTCATACCTCGGCTTGAAACATTCGGAAATTAAAATAGATAGCTATACGTGTTCTGAGAAGCTTGAGAACTATGCTGCATATTTATGCTTGTCTATTTGTGATGTCGCCCCGATGATTACAACCGTTCCCACTGGATTTGATAATGGTAGTACCTACTTAGGTAGGACCCAAATATACATACACTTATCCGCCTTTATTGAGAAGCAAACTAGCATGAAGTAGACTGATAACAAGGAGCAATAGTCCGACTTTTATTGTTGCCAGATTGTATTGTTATTAATCTCTTTCTGAGAATATGACGCGGGGGGCGTCGAAGGGGATCTATAAATATAATGTTGTTGTCTTATGAAAGCGTCTAGCGACCCGGAAACGCCTTGCTGATTTGGATCCCTTATCCCGATACCCTTGTTCCTCCCAATTGCTTACAAATGTGAAAACCTTGTCCTAGACACCGCAGTGAGTTGTCTGTAGAACTTAGATACGCGCTTCCGGATCATAGCGCCATGCCGAGAACCCGGGCCGCTTTCTCGGCTGTCATATAATCACAGGTCCTTGGCGCAGATTGCTCAGGGCTAGGAGGTGACTGCTCCTCCGGCTCCGTAAACTCTGCCGGATGAGGATACTCATCAGCCGTGAGTGAACGCCGTTTCTTCTTAATGTTTCCTTGGGAGGGAGTTTTCGGCGCTGCGCTAGGCCGCGGTCCAGATAATTCTGTTACAGTCCGAATATCAGACGAGCCTGATGAAGTTTCGGACTGGGATAGTGGAGTTTTGCCTCTGAACGGAACCTGCGGAGGTTCTGGTGTCCTGCTACGCCCGATACTCTGGGGAAGCACAGGCGACATGATACGTCTCTGAACTTCAGGATCCGGACCGGGAGAAGGAACCGCTGGCGTTGTCTTTTCGTTGGTCGTCAACCCCTTTGTCTGTGCAAAAGCTGATGAGCGCTTATGGCATGGGTCGCGGTCCGAAAAGGCGTCGATGATGGGGTTGACCATTACAGTTTGGCCGTGAATAGTGAGAACGGAGTTTGTAGGGACGTCCACCCAGTTTTCTGTGATATCGATTAGCATAAAAACAAGCAGTATACGTAGGAGCACATGCTCAGGGTAGGATAGGCTACCTCTTTCAAAAGTGAGGGGCTCACTCGCAACCAACACAATGTCTGCTCCCTTATCCCGTCGCTCCATTTGATAATCCCGGTTTTCTCCAGTTGACGGCTTGGCTTCCCATTGGGTTCCAGAGGAGAAGTATAAACTGGCGGCCTCATCCGTCTTACTACTGACATATCTCGTGCAAATGATGGAATGGCCATCCGTCACCGCGAAATTGAGCAGACTTCGAGTATCAACGTTTTCTCTTTGGACGATGCTTTCAGGTATTCCCATGGTCAGCTCGTTGATTATTTCGATCGTTTGAAGCATGGCTCGGCGCAGAACTGCGGGTCCGAACCCATTCTTAGGCTGAGAGCTGGGATCGGTGCCTAAGCGTTCAAGACGGTCGAGAAAGAGGGCGAATGCCCATTCGCTGTCGGTGCAGCCTTGGACGTTCAAATACCACTTGTCGTGTAACCGCTCGCCGAACTTGCGCTTGATGTATTTCCAGCCTCCTAAGCCGCCGTTATGCATCCACATCAAGCTGTTATGATAGAAAGGGTGGCAGTTGTCTTCGCTCAGTGACCCTTCTGTCGTAGCCCTAACGTGAGCAAAGACGAGTCGGGAAGCGGTCTTCGAGGCAATACGATGGAGATTGGTGCAGTTCCAGGCGGGTATGGTGGACGTGAAGAGACACGGAGCAGAGCCGAGCTTTGGGTCGGTATAGAAACCGATACCGAAGCCATCTGCATTGTTCTGGCCCCGCCGTGTATCCTATGGCCGAAGAGCCTTGGTTAGCTATGCAACCAAACTTAGGGATCCCGTGAGGTTGGCGGAGGGAGGGCTAACAAGTCGCAACCGAGAGTCGAAAGACTGCTTGAGAATGGAATGGGTTGGATCGAGAATCAGCTTAGAGAGTAAGATCTCGTCACTGCCTCGATATACCTGTGCATGAGACGTTGGTTAGATACAGTATTTCCAGCATTTAGTGAAAGAGATTGTCGAAGTTTGTGTACCAGGAAGCGACACATATTGATCGCGTGAGACAAGAAAGGATCAGAGAGACGAATAAAAACGTCGCATGAGCATCGAGTTTAGGGTTATCATGGAAGTGTAGATATTTGCCTGTTGCTATTGTATTTAATGACTTTTAGAAAAGCGTCGGGTTGTAGTCATTGACTAACTGTCATTGACCAGCTGTCATGTTTTGTGTGTGTCTGGTGTTGTGTGTTGCGTGCGGACAGGGTTGGATTGCGACTCTAAAGAGATTAATTAATCCAAGGGAATTACGGTCGAACCGGCCGCTTGGGCAAATATCTCTCCGGATTCATGTGAGATTGAGATTTGGGCTGGATTGGTACATAAGTCAGTCTGGCCCAAGCTTGTGGTTCAATGCTCATGTCAGCTCAGCTCTGACGTCGCTCTCTGTATTACCACTGCAGTTATGAATACATAATAAGTGCCCGATACAGCGGTAAAAGTTCTAATAGAGTGACTGTCGTGCCACTTAAAGACCCTGCTGTACTTGGCCTATATCGGACGTCTAACTACCGGATGTACCTCTTAGTAATGGTGGAATTCCTTAAATACATGCGGTAAGAGACCTTTATCACTTCGTTATCTGGGGCTTGACGTGAGCGTTGTTGAGGTACTAAGTACATCTGTACAGCACACATATGTATGTAGCTACTACCTACATGCATGTAGTATGTAGGCACGTAGGGATCAATGGACATGCGATCTCTAGATCTGCCAGGGTATCTACATATATATCTGCGTATATTGTCCCTTGACACTTTACTGCTACTATTGCAATTGAACTACATAAGTACCTACTATAGGTAGTATGTACCGCGGTCTCGGCTTAAGAGATTGACATTTTACTACATAATCATTTCTTTGTACATGATAGCAATTGGGAAACATGTTAGCGAAGACGACAAGACTGTTAGCAACCCATGTCTTATCTCCTCTACCTCGCATCATGTTGCTAGATCGTCCTCTAGCAATGTATCATATACATAGCATGCGCTTTTGGGCTAAGCCCGTTAGCTGCCGGTTTATACGCACTTCTTGCAATGAGGTCGCATGCATGTATTGTCATATCTAGGATCTAACAGAATAATAGACCAGGCGCAGCGAGTTGTATTTGCATAACGCGGCCTTAGCTGGCACTCAACATTTGCGCTTCTTTAAAGTAAAATAAGAGAAGAAAAGTTACCGTTGTTCTGTCTATTAAAACTACCTCATAACCGGGCGCTATAGTAACTTTTACAACCGTGCCTTGAATCTCACGTTGCTATTATAGCCTCTAGTCTCGGGGTGCCGCTTCCTAGCTGAAGCAAAAGGATATCTAATCTGTAAACCAACCTCTACCTAAATTAGTACCACGAGAGTAATAAATGTATCCAACCTACTCGGCTTGATTCAGCGTTCTATCATCCTCGCCTCGTTCTAAAAGGGGATCTCGTTCTTCGTCCTTGATCGCGCTTTGGTCCCTGTAGAGATAATAGTGTTGACCCATGAATAACACATCATAAAACACGCTCACGTTTCCGAGCAAAAGCTTGACAGGATTGCCCGTTATCCCAGACCAGTCATGTTGCAAATATGAGTCTATGCCCAGTTGAGCAACGCTTAGCACACCTCCCGAGAAGTCGAATAAAATCTGGGAGATATGCCAGCCCTTAGTGCTCTGGTTACGCGTGTTATACAGAAGCTGTGGCGCGTACTTGACGATGGTCACGAGGACCTTGACGTATGAAATGATATAGATTGCGTCTAACCATGCCCACGACGTTCTGGGATCAGCATTTGGGGGTTGAGAGGCCACTAGAAATATGACCAGAAAGACGCCGAGAACGGAACCGGTGAAGATTCCCGTCATAGTGCGAGAGGGCTTCTGGCCCGCAACTTTCTCGAACCCCCAGACCGACGGCATAAAGTATTGGGTGTTTAGGATGGCAGTAATAATTAGGGCATGGAAAGCGAACGCGATATCGTTAAAGGCTACCGTTGGCGTGTGGTTATCGTGACGCAGGGCGTATTGATGACGGACGAGGGGCGACCAGTAGAAGGTGCATGTGTAGATGAAGTAGGCAGCGAAACCTAAACCATCTCGAGTTAATAAACTGTACCCAGATTCACTGGGCGTGAAGATGCAGACGAACCGAGGACGTTGATGAAAGGGAAATCCGCAGTCGTTCCGGCCGTGGATTTCCTCCTGAAGTTATGTATCGGCTGTGGGTAGAAGGAAAGCGACCAGCAGACGGTATAAACCCAGCCAAATAGCGCTGATATGAACTCGAGGAAGCTCATGGTGGTGATATCATGAGTTGCTGCTTATATTGGGGGCCTTGGAAGCATTCGGAAACAGTCAACGTGTTTCTAGATGTCGACGTTATATCGACCGTGGATCGGATGTTTGTAGTCTTCAAGATCATGATATTATGCAAATATAGAGCATACATGTGTAGGGAGATTTTATGTCGCGCTCGATGTCATGGGGCTCAGATCACGACATGCCAAGCTGCTCTGATCCAATAGTACATCTATATGTACATTAGTTAAAGTAGGTAACCCGAGTTCAGCTTACTACCTCTCTAATCTAGTGGTTTCTTGATAGATAGGTAGGTGATCCTTGGAGCCTTCAGCCGATAGATCAAGCCACTCACTGACTCACTACATACCTCTAGGTACCTGATGTCACCCAATAATTTCGAATTGCCCAGGTTACTCTTTTTTTACAGCATTCCATAATCCGAAAGGGGCTATCTGCACGTACATATGTAGTACTAGGAACTGGAGTGATGTGTAAAAGTAGGTAACTACACACTAAGCTAGTTTTATATACCTCCTGCCAGCTGAGCTACGTAGAAATAGCGATAGAGGACGACCTTAACGTGTACCTGTTCCCAACCCGATCTACGGGTTTTGGCTTGATATGCACAACCGATGTGACAGGAAGCTGGGAATGATGTACATGGCATACCTATTAAACCTTGAGCATACGACACAGGGTTCCAATCATATACTACAGTACAAGTTGCGTGGTACTGTACTTCATACACAGAATGCAGTCCATTTACACAGTAATATGTATCATTATATTGGTTGCGAAAATAACCAGGGTTAATGGGATTTGTCCTCCACACCTGATTCCTTCAAGCTGTTTTAGTCATGAGGAGGCCTTACATCCGACAGGTATCTTAAGGAGTTACTGCAGAGCATCTGTCGATACCTAACTTACCTTACCTACCTAACGTAAAGACAACCTCCATATACACTCTTGATAATGTCCACGGCTAGGCTATGGGTGCAAGTACCTGCCAATTAGAATCCCGAAGCAGGCATAGACATAGATAGAATTGATACCTCACGATGTACCTACTGAGGCACGAGTGAATGGCCGTTTGTGCAGGGTTCCCTAGTAGTGCCTAATATTTCTTGACAACAGCTAAAACTAGGAGGTGTTAGTACCTGCAGGTTAGCTGTTAGCGCTGCAGGAATTCCACAACAACTGAGCCCACCTGCAAAGTTTCGCCTGTCGCAATAGTAATAGCTGGAGGTAGCTAAGAGGGACGTAATAATAACAATAACAATGAGGTAGGAAGTCTATCAATCTTGCGACGACCTCTTCTTCCATTCCACTCTTCCCCAACCGTACTTTCCGTTATTTCCTTCCATGTAATTCTAGAGGCGAGACAAGTCAAACCAGCAGTGAGGTCTAGAAGGAAATGTTCTGCCCGTATCGTTTTACCGCCTCCATGTCTACCGATTACCGACTAAACAGCTGAAAACCCACTCATGCAAGTCAGTCGAGCGAGAGACAGACAACAAATATCAGACAGCAAGGCACGAGAGACAGAGACAGAGAGCTACGTGTGCATGTATGCATGGTGTGGTGCATGGTGTGGATCGTGTCGGTGTATGCTGGGTCTTGTTTGAGATTTTCTGTCTTTGAACTGTAACACTCTTAAAAATTCATCCACGACTTGAGCCACCCGAGCCGCCGCCCATCAAACAAGCGCCAATAGCTCCTACCTCGTCTCTCCGCTAATACTGTCGATGCCTGTTTACAGCTCCTCGCAAAAGCCTCAACACCTGTACCGACACACTCATTGACTGCGACTATCTTGTCTATCCATTCGTTTCTTGTGCCGCTAGTTTCCAAGGCTCTAATTTTCCTTTCCTCTTTCTTTTTCTACTAAGCTCATAGACTCTCCCGTTTTCCTATACCTACCAAAACCGTACATAGTTACGTACGCCTACACTTGAGATCCCATCATCGCAACTTGCACCAGGCGACCGCATCATAGTGTTGATCGCTACTCCCTTCTCGAGACAGAAACCGAGTTCTAGGCATCTAATTTTGGTCAGCTCGGCTAAGTCTTGTTTGAGCTGCGCGAACCGATTTCCGATTCCACTTATTTCAACCAACTTCCTCTCGTCCTGCGAACAACCATCATACCCGAGACCCTCCTACGATTCGATTCCTAGAAATACGACGGCCAGCGTGGCATTCCTTCCCTTTCTATTCGGCCGGTTATACAGTTCTGGTAAGCTAGCAAGACAGTGAAGAGAAGGATCCCGGTCTTGTGAGGGTGCCATGCAAGTTACAAACGAGGATTCCAGCCCATTGCTCGACACTATGGAACTTTCCACATGAATATTCTTGCTGGATCTAGATCGACTTGTTACATCTCATATCGGACTATGAGAGTCACTACGAAGGACTGCCGTCGACAAGGAATCCCGAAACCGACCAGAGCTCCTGTTTCTAAATATGTCCGAACAGTATCTATCTACCCCCATAGGCCCACGAGGCACTCTGCGGGTACGGCCAGCACCCTTGCGTAATAAGTCTCCTTCGCCCTCCCGCCAACATCGTGCCCCCGATGCCCCCGATGATCTGCTTTCCTACCTCATACCGACCTCTGTCGTCGAAGCACTGCAGTCTCCAACTGGGCCGCTAAAGACCTGTCTTGCTCGGGCATCTCTTTCAGAGCAGGCCTTTGCTATGAAGACTGCCATTGCTTCCAAGACCATTTACGGCTGGCTTGATGAGTTACTAGACTGGCCCTGGCCTTCGCGCTCTACAGGAACATCAGCTGGGTTCGAGATACCTTCAACTGCGAGGAGGAGATTGTTCCAACCTGGTAAATCCAATGATCACGGTGAAAACGACTCACATTCTGATACGCCCTACTTTGGGAGTGTTCCGGCTGATGACGTAATTCGATATGAGAGACGAATCGAGCAAATACAGCAGGATATGGAGGATCTGGATTTAGAAGAAATCAAGAATCAAGTTCTGCATAATCATATCTTTCCACTATCTCGACCGGGCACTCCTTTCTCCGATGCTGGCTGCTCGGTTACGTCTGCATTCTCAATTTCCAAGATGGAGGACTTGACTGCAGTTGTCACTGCTATCACTGTTCAGGCTCTTCCTGCCTTGTCCCGACTTTCGAGATTATTGCGTACTTGGAGTTTGCGTCTAGTGGTATTACGCAGAGTCCCGGCGTTGCTCATGATGCTTACAGATGCCGAAGTAGCTTTGCTTTCGGGCTGGAGCGCAATTGGGCCGTCATTGCGCAGTTCCTCCGACTTGACTGGCGACGCAAAGGAAACCAAGTCTTCGCCGACTGTTCTCTCTAAGAAAGACTTCGAGGTCATGAAGACTGTTTTACAACAAAAAGTAGCGAGGCCCGGACGGGATCTGGACTTTATGTTAGATGCCCTTGAAGGAATGCCAGACACCTTACCCGAAGAGTGGCTGGACCGCATGGACTCCATCGAACAGGATTACGCAGAATGGGTTATTACAGCCGAACGAAAAGTAAGAGAAGGCGAATGGTCAAGTCTACCTAGGGCAAATGGAGTGAACAAACCTACTCTACCCAAGCCCACTCGACCCGATATCCAAATTCACAACGCAAGCCCAACAAAAACGCCCACCAGTCCAGGATTATCTGACTACGAGCCTCTAGAAGAAGAAGACCACGAGTCATGGGCAGTCAGGATCTTGCCTCAGAAATCGGGCAATGCCACGCCGGAATCAGGATCCGAAGTCGATGAATTGTCAAACAGTGAATCTGACTCGTCAAAGTCAAGCAACCGGAAGGTACCAGCTCTTTCGACCCAAGCCCTAAGGGAAACGATAGCTAGGCAACAACCATCTCATTCCTTTGACGGGTCAGAAGACGTGAATGCAGATCCTCGTCCGAAGCCTGTCTTGTCTGAAGTCAACCGGAATATTGTTCGTCAACCTCCTAGTCAACCCTCCAAGATCGAGGCATCGCTGGAATCTCCTTTCGAAGAGGATTTCGAGCCTTCGGTACTGGAATCTGTTTATGAGGAGGACGAAGAACACGAATTACCCCCGACATACCTCGAGGAAAGAAAAGCTAGCGAACGTTCAACTGTGTCTACCATACTACCTGATTCGCGTCATTCACCGGGTTCCCGTGATACTTCCGCCGAACCGGAGTTGCCTCGTCTACCAGACCCCGATGAGCCGTTCTCGAGCGATGCTATCAGTCCACCCAGTTCACCGCCATTAAGGTACAAACCTAGGTCAACTTCAGTTACTTTCAAAGAACTCCCTGAGATCGCACCATTGCCCGAAGGATACGACTCGCCACGGACTCCGCTTGAACCACCCGCAGTCTTCGACGCCGATACGTCTTTTGAATGGGAGAGCCAGCTCGGTAGTCCAAGCCGAATGAGTACAATAAGTACGACCAGTGTCGATGACCATTTGCAGAAGCAACTCAGGGAATTGCTCGAAACTATACCAGCGAAGATCGAGCTGAAAAGGCGTGGGATTAATCTGAACCCGCCCGATCTCCAACTACCTTCGCGGCCAAAGCCTCGCCATTCCGATTCAACGCGTCGCCCAGCCTCAGCGCTGTCTTCACGAGCGGAATCCCGTGGCACAACTCCATTCTCTCGGAGCGGAACGCCCTCCTTCATGCTCGCACCCGTAAGGGACGGTCGACCTAGATCTACAAGTAGCCAAGGTATACGGCTCTATCATCTCTCTCGCTCCGGAGAAGTGCCTATCAAGCTCTTCATCCGCTGTGTTGGGGAACAGAACGAGCGAGTCATGGTTCGAGTAGGCGGTGGTTGGTCTGATCTGGGCGAATATCTTCGAGATTATGCCGTCCATCACGGTTCCCGGTCAAAGGGGGAGAGCAAAGTGGAAGTCACCGACGCTATTCCTTCGGGCCACAAGCGCACCGGCTCAAGCCCCGGCAGCCGACCCGGTTCCGCACTTGAGGCACCAATGACACCCCTTGCCGTCCGGAAGACTAGAAAGACTCCGGCCGATGAAGGGGTATCAGCTCCTCCTAAGACCCCTATCGCAAAATCTTCGGCCTTGCAGGAGAACGCTAATACACCCGCGTCTGAGGCTTCGGTGAGATCACACAACTCGTCGCACATCGATTGGGATGAAGAAGACAGTTCTCTTGGCCTAGCAGGGCCTAAGGCTGTCAAACGGAGGGAAATCAGCGACGAAAGCAAAGCTTGGATCGAAAGCGTGAAACAGAAGGTCCGCTTAGCTAGTGGCGAGCGGCTTGGTAACTCTGCGTCATCTGAGCAACTGAGGTCATCACAGCCATCACAGCCATCACAAACACGGGTGCAGAAGAAGGCGCCAGATGATAGATTTGGCGAGATCGGGAAGGTGGGCAGTACGAAGCGACTGTTTAGAAAGAACTAGGAGCATCTCCACGGTCGATGAACCATGGCTACCTTCCCGGAGGACAACCATAATCCGAAATGCGAATCCGAATCATTCTACCATGACCATGACCATGACCATGACCATAGGCAGGCGCTTTGGGGAAATAGGTCCAGGGGCTTTGGGAGCATGTTATATCGTCGTCAATCATCGGGGAAACAGGGAAAAAGAGAAGAAACAAAGCTTTTCAAACGTGGCCTTCGCCAGTTGAGGAGTCTACGGTAAAACTCTTGGTTGGAACTTATTCAAGGCGGGGGAGGGAAAGGGAGGAGTTGCTGATACCACGCTCAAAACGCGCACATGCATATACGGCCCGGTGTTCAAATGGTGGTTCTTTTTTGGCAACTTTTTATCTTTTTATCTTGGGCTCTGGTCTAGTCGAGCTTTGTCGGTCTGTCTGTCATTCAGCTAGAAATGCTTTGCCCTGCATCTCTCCTTTTGTCAGTTCCTTCAGAAAAGACACGGACTAGCTTTTGAGCACACATTGTTCGTTCTTCTGCTTTTCCGTTGTTGTTGTTTTTTTTTTTTCTGCTCTCTCACTGTCTGTTGATGTCAGTTGTCAGTCAAAATACCCAAGTTTCTTTTTTCTTCATTACATTTTGCGTATACCATGCCGTACTCCCATTGATGTGCTTGAATTGACGTTCTGCCTGCTTCTTTGGTTTGTGACTTGACGTAGTACTTAGTTTTTTGACGTATTCTCTACCCTCAGCATCTATAGACCGCAACGCGGGCATAGATGTGGGTTAAGTAAGGTTTATCTGTGCTTTGCAGCGGTCACAAGGCGTTGACCTGTAGCATAGTATCATAACTGTTTAAGCTTGATTCATGCTTTCATTATGCATAGCTCCTTAGCGTCATGCGTGCCCAAAGACCACGGCAAGTACGCCGAAAGTCCGCCCAAGCAACTCACTCGAAGTGCAGATCACTATTTTTTTGGTTTATCTTCTCCTGGGCAGGATAATACGGAGCAATAGTCTGGTTCTGTATTTCCAACTATCAAATACCCGCTTGTCAGAACGAGTAGAACAAACTGTCGACAAGTTCAAGAACTATCTGACATACGCTTTACTGTCGACATTTCACATGCTATGGCTCTTCTGAGGATATGGGGCTTAATCGCTCGCTCGCTTCCTATCCTTCTTCCCTTACAGATGACGTGTGGACATAGGTTAAGCTAACACAGTAAGGCAGCTCAACCCCAATGCGGCACAGAACCTGGGTGTTCCCATTCCCGACCGAGCCCTTCGTTCTGAGCTGCTGCGGCAGCGTTAACATCCATATCATTCCAGACCTCTAGTTTCTCCAACTCGCGCTTGAAGAAGTCCTGCTCGTCTCGGAGGGCGGCTCTAATCTCGGGCGCCATCTGGTCCGGGTACATTCGCACATTGAACCAATGTGTCAAACTTCGGAGGGCCTGCTCAAGCGGTAAGGCCTCCTCTACCTCGGCGTCCACATCGCTACCGGCAAGCCACTCGTCGCGTAACTCTGGCCGACAATGAAGATACACGGCAGTAATGACGCGCATGTTGCTCTGTCGCCACTTACGACCACAGTAGGGTACTTGGTTCTTGAACAGCTTTAGAGTGTATAGGCGCAGTTCGTTTTGGGGAATTTTGAGGGATTTGCGCAATATGTTGGAAGACTTATACTGGACAAGAAGCAGGTTCCGATGTGCTTTGTTCTTGCAGATCTTTTGTGTAATACGGAGGTAATTGATCAGGGCGAAAAAGTTGCGCCAAGAAAAGTCGGTAATGGGCTCCTTCGGCAATGGATTGACAGGGTAACCTAATTCATCTACTTCAGGACGGCCCGTGTTCTGCTCCTTTTGCTCAGCAGACTGCTTCGATGCACCTCCGTTGTCATTTTGAGCTTCTTCAACAGCCGTTGGCGACCTCCGAAGCTTGATGGGAGGAGGCACAGCGTCGTCCTCGCTTTCTTCGTCGGCAACATCGGTCTCAGTTTGTTCCATCGGTACTTTTTCCCCACGATGGGCGCACTGGTTGCTGAAGTGGAAAAAGCTTCGAAAATTGTCAGATCGGAGAGCCATCGGCGAGGATGATGCAATGCTTACCTATTTTCGATGTGGTCCGCTTTACTATCAACGACCTGCTGGATATCCTGATGTGCGAATAACTTAAGTACCAGGGGTAGGTAATTCGAATCCAGTAGGAGTTGTGTTAAATACTCAAATTTCAAGATATCTGAGACTGTTAGACACTTCCATTGTAAGTACACACTATGACACGACGGTAGTACTGACGCGATATTTTGAGCCATTTAAGGAGAAGAAGGATGATGGCAGACGCAGCTTTTGCCTCAATTTCCATGTTTCTGACGGCAAATTCGGCATCACTGGGGTGCGCCGTCGAGTCTTGATTTATAGAGCCGTTGATCCCAGATGAACTATCCACAGAACGGTTCCATATAGGTCTACAGGCCTCGCGAGAATGTGTCACACCTTGGACGGCCTGTGGGTTGAGGGAAATGCTAGCAGTTACTGATGCCAGAATGACTTTCATCAGGACGATTACCAACGATTGTAACTGGGGCAGGGAGGCTTTCTAGAAAACAATTAGCAATGACCCATCATAGCCGTATATTAATCCGTAGCTTACGTAGAATTTTTCCACAGCCTCCAGTCTTCTCTTTTTCTCCGCGGGGAGGAGATCTGGATTTGGCCCGTAATCAATCCTCGCCGGCTCTTTCTTTCTATGCCTGTTTTCGATGAACGAAAGGAGTTTGTCTGAGTCGATATGATCATCATCGGGGCCAAGGGCGTCGAGATCCAGCTCATCAATATCATCGTCACTGCTCTCTTGCAGGTTCCAGCCTCTTTCGAACTTCTGGAATTCTTGGCGCTGCTCCCATAGCTGTCTCGTAGCGCGCGTCATACGTACTCTCTTAGAGAACAGCTCGCCGGCCTCAAGGATAGAAGCTGGCACGTCACTGCCTTCCCATTTCCGCCCAACAAGTGCTTGTTGGAAGCCCGCGGCACCTTTGCCCCCGGCACTGTTGCTAGTTTCATCTAGCGGGGGATACAGAAAAGGGAAGTTCTGGTTTGTCTGGTAATTTTGTTTCTTCCCCCCCTTTCCTCCAGCAGCTGGAGAGGGTGGAGGGGAAGGTGCAGGGGTAGCTATGTGTACAGGCTGATTCAAAATCGACCCACCACCATTTTGCGTTCCTGGAGGGGCCGGTATAATGCCATTAGATCCATTATTCCTAGTAGGGTGGTTAGGCAGAGGCGGTAATAATGAGACGTTATCCGCATCAAAAGGAATCTTTGACTGAGGAGGTATATAGGCCGGGTACTTGGAGGTGATCTCTTGCCGAAAAACGTGATAATCCAAGGGCGAAGCGACGATTATGCTCTTGTCCTTGTCGTCAAGCGTGCTCTCCCTAAGTGCTTCCTTGGTCTCCTTGGTCTCCTTGGTGCTACCAAATACAAGCAGAATTGATTTCCAAAGCATCAAAAGAGCCTAGAACTCGGTCAGTACGATCAGACAAACTAGAACAAGCAACTTGGACAGCACGGACTTGAACGCTTGGCACAATAATGGAGTCTTCCTTGGGTTCAAAAAACCGGAATTTTGTCGCAATTGTCAGGAAATATACCGGGAGGCATGGCTGTAACGATACTGCATCTACTTAGTATACTCGTTTCGTCCATGCTTAATCTATTCCACTTACTAAGCTGATCACGCAACGAATCCATGCCCTCGGGGTCTCCTAGCACTACTTGTATAAACATGTACATTATCGTCATCAGATTGACGAGCCCATCTTGCACCTCCTGCCTAGTGTGAGCCCGCGGCTTGGGTACCTCATCAGATCTGCAATAGTCAGTTAGATTAGAAAAACACATGGAAAGTTGGTGGCATACAGCGCTGAATCAAGAACGCTATGTAGCTCCTCCCAGATTACAGTAACACCACCTAGCTCAGCAATAGTTTTGACGCCAGCCTTGATAGCTGCGAGTTGCCTTGGCGTTGCAAGTGTCCGGAGTTTGGATACATTGTCCGCCGGAATGCTAGCCGTATCCGCCCACCTACCAAGGGCAAGATAGAGCAACTTACCGGTAGCAGCGGTGCAGACAGCTGAATCGTCCGACTTTATTTCATCCAATGCTTGCCGAATGAATGTAGATTTGACGTCCTCGGGGGCTTTATCCCAACTGACCTCCTCTTCCTTAGCAGCTAGATCATGTTCCCACTGGGCTTCGTAGGCCCTTCTGGCATTGTTAAGGCGCTGAAACTGCCAGAATTGATAAGAGAACCATTCATCTATCTCCTCAGCATGGGAAGCTGTGTCGGCATATTCGAAGTCATATGCAGCTGCTTCGCCACGAGGGAATTCGGACACGATTCGTCTGAGCTGCGCGAGTGAAAGCGAATCTGCGGGTTGCGAATTCGGAGCGATAGGAGGGGGTTGCGTAGGAGGGTTCGGGGGGAGCTGGGTCTGCTGGAGTGAAGACCTCTGAGACTGGGAGTTGGCCGACAGCCTTTCCAATCCGGGGCCAATATCAGCAACTCCTGTGTCGGCGACATCCACGGGGTTTATAGTAGTCACGGGATCCATATTCTTATTAGGAGTCTCAAGGCCATTGTTAACCAGCTTCGAAGGCCACAGGGGATTCATGTTGTCTCGCGATCCGTAGTTGGTAGCAAGTGGTGTCTGTCCAAGAGGTCACTCATAGTGAACGACAGGGCAGTGTGCCAGTAGGCACGTGGCCGTGAAGATGCGAAATGCTGAAGTGGTATAGCTGCAGTATGAATTAGTGAGTGATACAGGACAGGCCTGAGCGTCTATAGGACGCGACAATGGCCTATGAATGGAACTTGGTTTAGAGCACCAAACATGCAACGAAGTGACGAAGTGGGATGTCGAAAATCCACTTGAAAGGCTGAGATACCAACCAAATCTCATCGGGTTACCTAAGTCGGGTATCGGCCAATTAGACAAGGCTAATCAGAGACAGAACAGCCCCCAAACTTAACACATTCACAGTAATTCAGGTCTGCCCACGCTCTAGGGTGGGGGGCTTGGTGCAGACATGCGTCTCCCGGGTAGCTTGCTACTAATATTTAAGACAATTGCGAGGCATCAAGAATGAAGGTGGCACCAATAAATATTCCCAGAAAGTTTTCGTGACGATAGCGGACAAATTACAGCTTAAATATTTCTAATAAAATTATCATTAGATGCTCGTCGCCAGATCAACCTATCAGAGAAACGTAAGGAGCACCTAATGAATTGCATTCTAAAGATGTAGACACAATTTTGCTCTCAGTACGTGTCACCCAAGAAATCCAGGACCAGATAGTCGACAATAGAATAGCACTTACAAGCAGATATAGCCATCCCTGGGTAGGAGGGATATGCCTAAGCACAACTACATATGTATGCAACAAGCCCACGAATGTAGCTGTGGGGAATTAGGACCTGAAATTGGAACGCTCGGGTTACTGTTGTAAACGTGACAGACAGACGGCTTCAATCATCTCCTAGGAATAACACTAGTGCAGAATACCGACTCAAGGAAGACGAACGCAGGACTGATAGAACGCTTCGTAATACTACAGTGGTTATGCTGTGATCTGTTATCGTCCACATGGCCACCTTCAACTCTGAGCCGTCAAATCTGTAGGTACCGAGTCTAGCTGGTTTTTTTATGCTGCGTTTTCAGAGTGGCCATCTTGTCATCCCACTTCTCCCAGCCAGCCTGGCATAAATCCTCTTCGACAACTAGATCTCTGACCCGTAGCCACTGAACTACGGGGAGCTCCAGCGCCCAAGCTACCCATCCTGTTCGACGCAAGATGCTAGTCACGATGAACCAGGTAACGGCGATCACAGTCCCAGCAGTACAACCTACTAGCACTTGCTTCTCCGTGTGGTAGTTAAGATACACCCGACTCCAGGCCACCGTCAGAGCCCCAATCAGGCCGAGGGTGCTTAAGAATGCGCGTTCCATCATTGTCATCGGTGTGTGGTTCCTCCTCCTGACTCCCGGTCCCGGCGGGCGGTGTCGAACCAACAGAAAGAGGGCCATAGAGACGGCGAAGAATGTGACGAACTGTGCATGGCTGCTGGGCATGCCATAACCCTTTCCATTCATGCGTGGTGGGCGCTCCTCTTTTATAATGCGCTTAAGTGTAAAGTTGAGGACCTCGCATGCGAACTGGCCCGCGCCTAGAAGTACTATTTCTATTTCGCGTGTCGACCAGATCAACGTCACGTACATGACACAGAGGGCTTGTGGAGCAAGGGCCAGCCAGGCGCATAGATACGATATTCGGTCGGTAGGGTCCTAGAAATCCAGGCCAAGAATGTCAGCAAGAATCCCGTCGAATAGAAGAGACAGCTACATGTCGGGAGCCGCCACGTACATAATGAATGTGTGTTAAGGAGAAAGAGGTTAAAGGTGGGTTGTCGTCCGCCATGACGACCCTTCACGGAATGTCGAAATCGATGCCAGGCTGAGACAGCGGTTCGCTTTATGAATGCATTACTTTCGCTGAATAGAAGAAAAGGTCAAGAGCAAACTACGAACTTGTGCGAGCACGGCAACGAGGGATGTTTCGTTTGTTTGTACGTGGGTCTCGAATACCTAGTAATACCCAGGGAGCTGCTAGAAGCATTGGAAGTAACTACGTAGAAGGTACTTAGCGTGAAGGCCAAGCACAGACATGTCTACAATAGGGTACCTGTAAGTACCGTAAACCTCCGAGATTTATCACCGAAACTCCCGACAGCTGCAGCTCACAATCGCCGACAGTTGACACTTCAAGCTTCTACCTATGTATACCCTATATATGCTGTAGATAGGGACTCCATACAGGTATGAACAGAAGGATAGGTTAGGAGGTAGTTTATGCCCTGGGTTCAAACGTTAGTAAGCAAGCGCCCGGGGTACCTACACGTACTCGCACATTAAAGTCCCATCTTACATCTGTACAAGATTTTTATCGCCATTGGCGCCACAGGCGACGTTTTAGAGAGAGGCACAGCTATAAATCCTTCGCCACGCCTATTGGCCGAATGACTAACTGGGGGAGGTTCAATCCCAACTGCATCCCGTCTAACCAGCGCTACCTGATAGACATTATTCTCGAAAGTACAAAGAGTACTTATTGTTTTTAGAGTAACAACGCCACTCTTTGGCCCTTCTTTCAACTCTACAACAACATATTCTGTTAGTTTTCCTCAGGACAAACGCGTTGTTCATGAGTCTCATCTCCCGACGATAATAAGTTCGGCCTCCCGGACTAGAAGGAGACCGCTCTCGCCACTCATATTTAAGGACGACCAACCCAAATCTCAGAGAATCTATTTACTAGATATGCACGTTATTACGCCTATTGGTTTATATACCCTTTGCGCCAACAGATAGCGACCGGGCAACATGGATGAAGATCCTCGCGACGTTGAAATATCGACATTAACGGCCATATATCCCGAACTACAGATCAATGAAAATGACCCTCACAAGTTATTCGTTGAACTCCCAGTGAGCCTGTCCAAACCGCTCACTGTTCTCTTCCCGGCCGCGACCGAGGCAGCACCTCCAGTCGCACCGTCACAGGCTTTAGCAGTGCCGCCCGGGCTGGAAGCGGCGGGTAGGGCAGAGTCACAGGACTTGTTGAACCTTCCTGCTTTGAAGGTCAACATAACACTTCCCGAAGGTTATCCGCAAGAAAAGCCCCCGGGGATATCGTTGACTACCTCACCACCATGGCTATCAGATGATACACTGAGGACACTCGAGTCAAATGCAGCCAAGCTGTGGGAGGAGATTGGCCGTGACCAGGTTATTTTCACTTACATCGATGATTTGCAACGCGCTAGTGAGGATGTCTTTGGCTTAGTCGATAGCAAAGGGACTCTCGAAGTCGCCCCAGAGCATAAAATTGCTCTTTTGGACTACGATATAAACGCCAAGCGAAAGGCTTTCGAAAAGGAAACTTTCGAGTGCGGCATCTGCCTGGATCCGAAGAAGGGCAACGTTTGCCATAAGATGATTGATTGTGGACATGTCTTCTGCATTCAGTGTCTCCAGGACTTTTATAACAATGCCATAACAGAAGGTGATGTCGATTCAGTCACCTGTCTCGCGCCTAATTGTAAGAGAGAGCGTGAGAAAAACGCAGCGGGCGACACGTCTCCAAAAAGACGGAAGCCAAAGACTTTCATTAGTCCTAGCGAACTGTTGCAAATCCCAATCGAGCAGGGAATGGTCCAGCGGTATGTGAGTCTCAAACATAAAAACAAACTAGAATCGGACAAAACTACGGTATACTGCCCTCGGTCTTGGTGCCAAGGCGCGGCCCGCTCGAAACGACACAAGAAGCCCGAGGGGCTTGAACTTGCCGACTCAGATGACGAAGAGGACGAAGATACGGGTCTACTTTCCATCTGCGAAGACTGTGGGTTTGCATTCTGCAGTCGCTGTAGCCAGAGCTGGCACGGCGAGTTCCAGTATTGTCTCCCCAAGGAAAGAAAGGACGCAATCACTGAGGAGGAGCAGGCGTCGTTAGAATATCTTAAACTCCATTCGACACCTTGCCCTACGTGTGGTGCACCGTGCCAGAAATCTCACGGGTGCAATCACATGCAATGCTTCCGCTGCAAAACCCACTTCTGCTATTTATGTTCAGCTTGGTTGGACCCGTCGAATCCCTACAAGCATTTCAACACTGCCCCCTCAGGCAGCGAGAATGGCTGTTACATGAGGCTTTGGGAGCTCGAAGGCGGCGACGGTGATGATGTCGGAATTGGTTTTGAAGGCGGGGACGCCATGCGCAACGCTAACGTTGCCGCAGGCCAATACGGCGATCATTTAGAGGTTGTTCAGCGGCCACGCGCTGCAGCTAGAGCGCCCGAAAACGCCGAAAATGGAGAGGCGCAACAACAACAGGTTGCAGCGCCTCGTGAGCTTCCTCACGAAGCCCCTCCAAACCCTCAAGTTCCTCCGCAACCGGAGCAGGCCGAGCCTGCACAGCCGGAAAGAAGGGCCGCGGTTGCCCGCGAAGGTCCCCTCGTCCTACGCATCGAGGGAAACGCCCGGCCCGCACGAGGCAGAGGTGGCGACGGTCCGCGTGACGCTGACGCCGGCAATCCACGAGCCGGAGCGCCACCTGCACGAGCTAACGCAGCCCAACGAGGCGGCCGCGGAGGCAACCGACGGGCCAGAGGTGCCGCCGCCGCCGCCGCAGCAGTAGCCAACCAGGGAAATGCAAACCGAAATATAGCTCAAGGACCGGGCCGCGCCAACAACATTAACAACAATGGCGCACGTGGGCGTCCTGGTCAGGAAGTCCCGGTCGCGGGCCGGAATCGTGGTGTTCTACAACTAGAAGACGATGTCAATCCTCAACAAGCAGCTTGGATAAGGCAGTTTATTCAACTGGCCCTTAACGACGAGGAACATCTAGTTGACTGGGACAGCGATGAAGATTAAAATCTAAAATAAGTTAGCATATTTAGCATCAGCGCATAAGATTGAGATAAATAAATTCATTTAGAATGAATTAATCTAGCAAACCCATTAGGTGGTCGACGTACACTTTACTATTCACTTTGCCCAGAGAGGCGTGACTGAAACGTAGGATAACAATTTGATAATCCCATAGACAGGTTTTCGACACGTAGATATGACACCGTTAGTTCTACCAACTCTCTTCCAAGAGTCTATTCCAGACGCTCACATCTTACGAACTACTCTAACAGTCCCGCGACAGCACCAGCATCACAAAGCCCCCACAAGCAAAGCACAGATCCAGCACGGGGTCTTGTGAGGTAGGTTCCGACAGCTATTTTGTGGGGAGCGGCCAAAATCCTGCCAATCTGTCTGTCTCTGTCTGTACTTAGTAGGCATCTTCAACATAATGCCTGGTGGATTGCTCTCCGTTCGTTCTCCGTTGTTTATCTACTTAGGTATCTATCTTCAGATGCTTTATTACACTCATTACACTGGGTTATATTACACGATGTGTCTCATCTCACCTGGCTCCTACTACGATGCCTGTCTGTCTGTAGCGTTAGGCACTTTACACTGCCTATCTTACGCGGAAAAGGGGGCTAAGGCAGGTCTCTTGTCTGCCTTGCCTATCAGGCAGCGCTCTATCCCCCTCTCCCCCTTCCTCTGGATATCCATATCTATGTATTTCTATCTCATGTAATGAAGATCTGGGGCAAATAATAAAATGAAAGACCGTAACGCTCTCCTCTCTTTCTGCCCCCCCCCCCCTTCCCCTTAATCTTTAACTTTGTTAAGCTCAAACCCCCAAAGCAAAGAAAAATTGCCCTTCAATTTATTATTTTTACTGTTTTTGTTATATGTCGTGTTTATCTTGCCCTTCCGTCGATATGTTGTGTGGGGGTTGGGGTGTTCTGGGTTGTAGTGTTGTGTTGCATTTTGTTCAAGATTTGTGCATACTACGTATAAAAATAAACTTTCTTGCCTGCCCGCCTACCTGCCTCCTTACTTTCTTGAAAAATGACAAGCAATAAGGCAGATCACTAATGTGTTTTCCTTCCTTAATTGATCCCCTACTACATTTGATGATAGGATGATCTCGACATAGACCCGGACCTGGACCTGGCTGGCCATTATTCTTGCTGTGTGTTGTTGCTTGGCGATTACTACATGATTCGGTAAGAAATTTTCACTCTTCTCATGTCAGGACCTTGTCTTCTTTGTATCTGCTCCCTGGCCTGATATTAGGGAGTACGTAGGTAAGTACGCACTGATAGGGGAAAGGCAGGTATAAGGTAGGTAGGGCAGGTAGGTTGGGGATGGTAGAGTAACATCCGTTTTGGCCTCTGCATCTCAGAGTCACATTGCTCGCCTCCTACTCCTATGTACTCCTCCTCCGCTTTCCCACCCCCGGAAAAGGGGCTGACCCGGTCACTCAGTTACTTCAGGGGAATAGACAGGAAAATAATAAGACAAGCAGGCAGATAAGAACAAAAAAGACAGTCAAAAAGACGCAAGCCAAGATCGATAGATATCCTGTACGTGCATCATGACAGCTCCGTATTATCTTTTTCAGCTCCAGTCTTTCTCTCTCCTTTCCCTTGGGGCCTTCCCCTGCCATTTTGCTATTATTCTGATATGCAGCAGGTCTCTCGCTCGGTTACTTCGCAGCAACAATACGTACGTGCATACACATATACACACATACGCACATACGCACATACATATATGACTCCACGAGCTTAATGAACTTTTCTCGGTTGTATTTCTCTTTCCGTTTCAATGGAGAAGGGTTCTTCTTGGCCCGACATTCAGGTTACTGGGTTATGCAGGTCTTATATCGTTGCAATTTTCCTCGAAAGATTTTAGGTAAGTTCCGTACACCGTATCGTAAGGCAAAAGTCAGCTACGTGGAATACGGGGTTTGTGACACCCTACTGCTTCGGTGGACGCACAGAGATAGATTCGTTTCTTGTCCTATGTGACGTTTGGCAAGATCTATTATGTGTTAGGTTACGAGACCACCTCCCCAGAGCCTTATCGTACTCCGTTTCTCTAGGCAACGGGTGTGGCTGCCTGTAGCCGGCGGTAGGCTGTGTCGGTATTCAACTGGCGGACTTCGAATCTATTTGCCACTCACTGTGATAATAAAGTAGTGTCGCTTCCCCGATATTGGCTAAAGCCTGATCGCCGAACTGCAAGGCTATACCGACGCAAAGCTACCACATCCATGAATGAAGGATGAGGCCGGACCCGATTGTCTGGCAGTGTCTGCCTTGTCCCATCGCTTTGCGGGATTGTTGGAGCACAGTACCGGACAGCAAGTCCGGTCGCAGTACAGAGACCGAGGAGGATGAGGAAAGAAAAATTAAGAGTCACAGGTGATGAAGATCTCGGAGCCCATCTGCGGTAAACAAAAGTCAATGGCTGCGTCCCTATTGGTGCGTGCACGCGTTACCGACCATGCACGTTGGACAATCTCTCTCCTGTATGTCTCTCTTTGGCCCCGTCCTGTAGCCGTAGGCCTACTGCTGCGACCCAGAGCGTGTCAAAACGAGTTCACGACATCGTGCCTTACACTCGGTTCTATGTTAGTGAAACGTATAGTAATCCCAATCTGTCTCTCACGCGGTTCTCTCCTGAGATCAACATCTCGGCCATGGTAACTAGGTAGTGATGTATGTAGGTAATACAGCATACAGCATTGGGATTCGGATTCCCAAGGGGCTCTTGGGTAGCACTCGGTCAAGCGACTCCAGATTAGAACAGAGCCGTCGTGCTGTAAGCACTCGGATAGACTGTAGGATTTACACAGCAGGAGCTTGTCAGCCAAATGACGAACTCTCCATGTGAGTCTTCTTTACGGGCAGGCTAGGGGCTGAAATGCATCGTTAGGTAGGCACAGTAGAGAAACCAAGTTACCGTCACATTTCAGCCATCCACGATGCCCCCTGGCGTGATACCTACATACGCATCCTGACCCGGTTCGTGACCCAGAGGAGGCATCACAGAGGGAATGGAGTGGAACGGGGTTTGGTTTGAAGGATTCAGCTTCAACCCGCTTCTGCTTTGCCCTTCGCTCTCTATTCCAAGCTTTTTTCTTTTTCAAGCGATGTATCATCTAAGGCAAGGCAATGAATGAATGTAACGCGTTCGTATAGGTTTTGTGGCTCCCACGCCGTGGCGATGGAGGGATAAGTGTGGCACGAGAGCAACGAGAAGATCACTGAAGAATACGACGTCGGCGACACATACACGTGGATGAAAACAGACATATCTTCGGATTGCAACGGCGGCAGCATCATGTCGTTACAACAGTAACGTCACTTGATAGCCTGGGGGGAGGCCCAAATGCTCCTACCCCTCGAAATCTGAATAACTCCGGGCGGTATCCGTCGTACTTGCGGCATAGGTAATACCTACATACAGACGGCAACTTTGCGATGTGCATTCTCTGGTGACCGAGTGCCGACCCTGTGGAGGGACATGAAATACGTTAGCTTAAATGCATAGTATTGCCGTGATCATCTACGCCCATTCCTATCTTGGGACAAGATCGGTGGCTCTCTCAGAGACAGGGGTCGAACGTCGCCCACCCGCGAACTTGCTGACAACAGCGGCGCTAGGGAGGCTACAAAGTCCTTGGTACTGTAGCACTCTGTATAGTAGTACTCCTATATGCGTGGTCCTTCTCTTATTACGTCCTAGTCCTTCCTTTCCAGTGCCTCTTTGATCTACCCACCCAGATTAGACTACTACTGTACCTAAGAAGATACCTAGATATAGCAGGCTGTACAGAATACATCTACATCTAGGTATACATGGTACAGATGACGGTAGCATGCGTACAACTTTTCGATTGCCTATCCGTCGTGCTGACAAACAGACAGCCAATCACCTGCACAGCATTTTTCGGGTAGGTAAACAGCTACCTGAACAAGCAGGGGCGTAAAACTTTGACGATTATCTGACTTCTTACTTACCTGCTTTTGCTGACTACCAGGTCGCAGCCGTAGACCTCGTTTTTCCTTCTCCTTCTGTAATGTCTGTCTCTTTCCATCCACCCATCCTCTCTCTTGTGCATTCTCTAGCCCTTCTGTGCCAATGCTAGCTACTGTTGGAGGCGCGCAATACCCATGGGAAGTGTGTGCCAATGACTGAAGCGGATTGGCCAGGACAATTATCCGGCCCTGCATTCGGCCCTTCCAGGCTAAAACGTCGATGCAGGATGGTCTTGTCTCTTTCTACTAGGAGTTTTTTCTGTGGTATTCTTGTCGAAGAGAAGGAGAAAAAAAAAGGCCGTGTCTTGGTTCTTGTTTGTCTCTTGCCTCTGCTTTCTGGAGCCCGGCCAGACTTGAATGGCATTTTTGCGAACCAATGTTCCTCATGGCGCGATCCAATGGGGAAACAAGTAGAACGCATAGTATCTTTTCTTAGATGCTCAGCTCTTCTGCACTCTGCATTCTACTTTTACGCTCTGTCAAACATCTCCAAATGCTCAGCTTTGTAGATTAGGTAGGTCTATGTAGGCATCATTCTTGTCCATCACTGCGTCGCTTATATCGTTTGTGTTCGCTACGCTATAGACCTCGTTGTCAGCCTTCTAGAAAGGTGACTTGTACAGTAAGTAAGTAGCTCGCATATTGTTATCGAAGTGTCTTATTTCGTCCTCCACCAGATGGATGTTTTGGCAATCAGGCCGGTTTTGGAAAGCTGGGTCTGCCCGTCTGATTTCGCTTGCGGGCATGCGTCTGTCGTATGCTCTCCAACAACATTTTATGTATGTGTGACTCGAGCATGCTCAAGACGGTAATCGCCGCGCATAGCATTTACATAGACTACATAGGCAGACACACACACACACATCCACACACACATACCCAGGTGAGGTGAGAGCTCTGGCTGACCCGCTCCGTAAAGTGCGTGTGTATGTGCGTACGTACGTGCGGGCGGGCGCGCGCTGCACTACACGCTTCTGGAACCCCCGGGTAAATGAATGGAAGCTCTGGATAAAGTACGGTCCTCCTTCGAGCTGGTCTTAGCAGAACGATAAACGAGCATTCTAGTCCGAGGAGCCGGGAAGAGAATCTGGGGTTGACTACAACATGAACCTCCTACGTATGAGGATAGGGCTGCGTTCGCTACTACCTAGGCAATTAATGAACGACTGCCCGCTGCTACCACGGCCGTACGTAGGTGGCGGGACTGCTCACAAGCCTTTTTCTATTAGATAGGCTTGTTTCTTTACTTAGAATGTGCGTACATAGGGACTGCATAGGCTACTGGATGTAGAGACGGGACAGACGAGTTCACCGCGCGGCGGGGGGAGGCTCGGCTTTCCTGCGATGCTTACCTGTTGAGTCTGACCCGCTCCAGCCAGCGAAACAATGTACCTTCCTCCATAATTTCCGTACATGAGCAGATGAGCGGAGGGGGGCAGAGCAGCAAAACGGCTTCCCATTTCTTTTCATTTCTTTCGAGATGAGTTGTTGTGTAGGCTGCGCGCAATCCGCAGCGCTCCGCCCACTGCGTTGGATGACGATCAGTTGTGAAACCAACAGAGGATAGTCCTACGTTCCTCCCGCGGAAGTCGTTCCTAAGGTCTTGGTGGTCGTTGGGGGTGGGTTCTTGGGCGGTGATCAGGGAGGAAGGGTTACGATGAACCGAACCTTATCTTCCTTCCTCCATAAAAAAACCATAAACCCATAAACCGTACTAGTATGCGCTGCGGGAGTACCCTTCTTTCGTCAACGTGATCTGCCGTGATGGAGGGTATGGAGGGGCTAAAGGGGGGTCTGCTGTCTGTTTGTTCAGCCATTAGGAGACCGAGCTTGGAGACGAAAAGTAGCCAACTGCCTTCTTCAACTAGGCGCTGAAAGCCGGGTTGACAGGAAAATAAGATAACAGTTTGTTCAATGTTGACCTGTGGCGTTGTATCTATTCCCAATAGACCGTAAGCTAGTTGCGAATGGGAAATTGAACGATATTATTATTCATCACATTCTGCTGACTTGTCGAAAAGTTCCGTTTCCATACCACACATAAACACCATGCAAGTCTCGTGCTGGCTATTATTACAGTAATGGGTGATGGCTTGCGGGTGCTTTAGGTCATGATACCGGACAAATACCCTAGATTAGTATGATTTCATGATCACTTACAATATTATTAGTCTCCCTGCCTTCCCATCGTGCTCCTCCAGGTCCGTACCCACAACACTGACAAGGCTCCCGGTTAGAAATCGCCGGTGTTGAAAGCTGGGAGTTTGGGACAGGCTCTGATGATATCTACTTCAGCGGTACGTACGTAGTATACTGAAAAGTACCGTACAGCGGGTACATGGAGTTCCTCCTCATTTAAGCTTAGTAGTAGGTGATACCCTGGCTTGGTGACATGCATGGCCCCGTGTCGGCTCATCCTCCCATGGGCCGCTACTTGGGGGGGTCCCCCTGATCCACCATTGGATTATGGTCTGATTTCAAGCACTAGTTGCCTTGTAACATTGTAGATTCATCTGCTTTTGGAGGGCGTATGCCGCCCGTATGTTGGCTGCAACTCGAAAGCTGACAGGCACAAAGTGGCCAACGTGCTAAAGTATCATCAGCGGCGCCTAATTGAAGGAAGCCTCGCCAACCCGTACCACTGTATGTATCATCCCGAGCAAGGCTTGCAACGCCTGTAACTAGCATGGCTTTAAGTTATTACAGGGTCACTTGGCCCTAGCTGATCAAAGGGCACGATCCGGCTACGAGGTGTACGCGATACCTACCCACGGGAATGTGATAATGTACGAGAAACCAGGTATTCACAAGGCGGCTTTGCGGCACGGGGCAAACGACTATTCGTCTGCACAGCCCTCGGACAGCCTGCTGAATCTTGCCAAGAACCATACACGGGTATCTCTCGGTATCTGTCGAGGTCGAGGTTCAGTAGGTAGGTAGAGGCAGAGCAATCAGTCGATGGCGTTCAATTACCTACATAGCCATTGCGCATGTGCTTGCCGGATCAGCTTTGTTGATCCTTTCGCACTAGATCTTGGGTCGTTCGCCGTCTCCTGGGGAATCTGTGAGGATTCCGTTTCTGCCGAGGAGCAGTGCATTGCTAGCAGTGATACCCTGCAGGGCGCAACTTCGGTAGACAAGCTTAGATTGGTGCTGATACGTACATATTATAGGCAATACCTCAGTAAGTACTTCGAGTAGTTACCTATATAAGGTAGTTTATCAAAGTGGGCGAACTGACTATGTACTTTACGTATTAAAAGCTTGATCAACGCTGGCTGAGTTACCTAGCTGCGCTTAAAAGCTTATTTGCATACGCTGGGATGCCATTACGTACTGTAGTCAGAGTCGTCGGTCGAAGCGAAAGTTCGATACCTCGATCCTGGATACCTACACGTTGGTACAGCAGAAGACCATTTAGCGTTTCTTACTACAGCCACTCCGTCTTGGGTCTATACGGAGCAAATACAGGAAGAGATCACCAGTCGCTTCAAGACGGCATAGACTCGAGTGATGTACAGAAAATGGCGCGTCGTCTTCCGCTACCATTCGTCAGAGCCCTGCCTCTTTTCACAGACATCCCGCGAGATGCTGGCTAGAACCAATGATAATTCAGCTTGGCGGGCTCCATTCAATCAGGGGGCCGACCTTTATAAGGCTTGGCACCTATGGCAAGCTTGCCAACATGGTTAGTGGGAGGGACAAGCATCGCTAGATCGAGCTAAGCGGGCAGCGGAGTCAGGGATCTTCGTTCAAGATTGTGGTTTCTGATGGGGTCTATCAGTCGGTCGACACTGCTTGAAACGGTACGATACATGACGGTGATCTGCAAGTGCTAGATAGCCTTTCGCTGTTTTCATGTGTATGGAGACCTAATAATAAGGTTAAGTAGATACGACAGTGTCTACTATGTAGTACCTACATTCATGATATTACCCAAGATAGCTTTTCACCTCTCCTTCAACCGGTTATGGAACAAGCTCCGTTACGAATGCCTAACCTAGTATATGGGGTCGAAACAACTCGGAGCTCCGCATCACTGTGGCTAGCTAGTATGATAGAGGAGCTCCAGCATATGAAATGCTTAAGCGGGGTGAGACGGGGCGCTGTATTTGTCTTGTAGGATTTGACAGCGAGTTAGCAAGAGAAGGCTCTGGGTGAGTAAGTACGAAAGGATGAAACCGTGTCGCTATCTTCGCCTTCGTCGTTTAATAGTAAACAAGAGTTAAAACCAGCAAAGGTAAACAGTGGATCGCAAATCATATGTAACTTTTTGCTATGTACTGTATGCATGTAATGATGTACAGGGGAGGTACTGTACATCAATAAGTAGACCAGTTCCACAATTCGCAAGTTAAGGTCTGTATTTGATCTGCCGCGATATCGTAGTACTGCTTCCCTTGTCCCCCCACCAAGTGTGCGGTCCGTAATCCAGCGATCCTTCGGCCATTTTGTGAAAGTCGACAGTTCTGGCCCAAAACACCCCAAAACACCCCCCGAAATGTCTCTTTGCTCTCCTCGGGCATTCACAGAGCCTTGCACCAGCAGGCAAGGAGAGACGGACCCGGAATGGCAAAATCCTTCGGCTTGTGCATTGCATACAGAGAAGACTGCGTGAGGCGAGCGTTCCTGATGCACTGCGGCGCGGGCGCACTGAGACGGCGCAGAGGTGCCGCACCCCTGTTCTTGGATTTGGGGTTACTTTCTCGCGTCTAACCTAGCGCCCGCCATTTGCTTGTTACCTAGGTTATCTCACTGCTTATTACTTACTTATTACTTACTTATGTTTAGCGTGCATGGCTCGGCTCAGGCTGATGGGCTTTGTCGAAAACCGAGCTACACGCTATGAATCATGACTCGTAAAGCCGTGACGCAGTCACAAAGCTTTCCTACCATTTCAAATCACATCTCGGGTCGCAAAGCTTGGTTGTGTTTAATGTCTTAATAAGACCACCTATGCAAAGCATAAGACCGTCCCGGACGGGATCCTGGATAGGGACGTATAGGGATTCCGCAAGTATAGCCTTAAGCAGACACTTGATTAAGCGTCGGTGCCAGAACCGGGCCAGATCAATCCTAAGCATCTATCATCTAAACCTAGCGTATATGAGCGCCCACTCTAGAGCCTGACTTAGAAATTGGTAATATCTCGGACTGGGTAACCCACTCCGTTACTTACAAGGCACAGATCGGGGACACGGATCTTGTCGCCAGAGTACGGCTCCGACTACCTACTACCTAAATATAATTATTAGGCCCCCATGGGCTTTGACCTTGTCTTGTGTGAGGAAAATGCATGCGAGTCCCCACCTGGCTATCGACGTTTCACTCCGGCTAGGGGACAAGAATCAAGTAATTTGCACCTGCATCAGTGTGTATTTCAGGGACAGGAGACTGCAGGACCAAGACCCTCGAGATTCCTACGACGCACCACTTAAGATTTGAAGGGTATAGCACCGGGTGCTCGAAGTAACCAAACCATGTGGTCCTTCCATAGTTATTTGTCTACATAAGGTAAGCATGTTACCATATGTATGCCCAAGAGCTGTGCATGTATAGTATGTAGTATGTATGAAGTAGGCACAGAGACGCGAACAAGCGACCTTTCCTGCAGAGGCCGCTGTGGATAGCGCTGTGGATAGCGCTGTGGATAGCGCTGTGGATAGCGCTGTGGCACTGGTTAGTCATATAGGTATTTGATCAACGACCTTCGATTTGCGATTTCCTCATCGACGTCCGTTGGTGGAAGTAGGCATGCTGTGCAGCAGGTTTGACACGCCAACGCCACAGGTTCCGGAAACAAAACGGCGGCACGGTCATGTGGAGATGAGGGATATGAACGAGATGAGGCAAGTGTCGTGCCCAGTCTCGAAGCCTTGTACAGACCTTGTAGCCGGCACAGTCATGTTGTCATGTTGTCGATTCACATCTCCATCTGGATCCTCGGTTCTGCACCTCTGGTGTAACTAATAAACAGTCCGGAAAGATTTGGGGGTGCACCAGACCAGTCGACCGCCACAATTAATATATTCTTGCTGCAGAGCCCGCCTGGCTTGCAACCAAGTATTTCTATTTTCGTCCCTGCTCCCATGGCCTTAGCCCTCGCCGGCCAAAGTAGCGGACATCCAGATTGATTGACAGCCATACAAGAAACAGACCGAAATGGACAGCCAGACAGTAATTTTTGGTGTGCGCGTGCGTGCGTGCGCTTTCCTTCCGCGATTACTCTCACTAACACCAACTCACTCGTCTGTTACACGGCTTACCTAAGATAGGACGAAGGAGTCGGCGGCGATTTGGCACGACTCCCCCCAAGTCAAAGTCATCATCGCAGCCAATTACCTGTTTTGGCTACCGGTGGTCGCTTTGAGTAACAATAGGTACAGATGTACATACCTACAATAACAACCACAAGTCGAGTCGCTGCAGGCTGTCTGTCCGTCTCTACTTGGCTTCTGCAAGTTATTTCATTAGTGCCGGCATAAAATAAGTGGACGCGATTGACACAGACGACAGGAGAATATTAGTTCACTTTTGTCACAATTTCCTCCAATCAGACACTTCGTACAGTTTTTCGTTGACAAGAAACGGCTTTGCCAGCACGCACGGCCTGTAGGCATGTGCGTGTACGACCTACTTGCCGCGCCCTGACCTGCTTGCAGTCATTACTCGTCACTCGTTGTCTACCAAGGCGATGCTAAGAACCAGGCCGAATGGACGAGGCGCAATGCTTCTTCGTACGGCACAGCATACTGTAACAGACTTACAACCGCATTGGTATCAGCACTGGTATTGCGTACGCCTATATGTACATAAGGGCACGCATACACACACACGTATCGTGACACATTTCCGAGCCCGCCTATTCTGCTCCTACCTGCTTTGTAGTCTACCTGCTGCGTAGAGTATGTAGAAGTAGATATATAGAAGTATATACGGGCCATGGGCTATGGACTACCTGCCATGGGGTCATACAGACGGACGGTACAAGGTACATACAAATAGCGATATAATGACAATGCACATCCAATCCAACAACGCTTTTACTGGATAGGAGACGGGCGAACTTGTGGTTGACGCTGTACCACCCTCCTTCAAAGCTTTACATGATCCTGGATGGCTGTCCGAGATGGATATGCTAGGGGGTCTGTAAAGTAGCAAAGTAGCCGAGTGGACCTGCCCGCTCCCAGCGCTGGTCCTAATCGGGAATGTGGTGAACCAGGGAATGGCGATATGATCTGTATCCTCCGCATTTCTTATCCTTCAAGAACTCTGGTCTGTACGGACTGATCATGCATCCCGGGCGGGTGATGAGCAAATGTGGTACACGCAGAAAGCAGTAGGAGCAAAGCGAAGCAAAGCAAAGCAACGGCAGTAAGTAAGTAAGTAGGTAGGTAGGTAGGTAGGTAGGCAGGCAGGCAGGCAGGTAAGAACACCAGCCGAGTTGTTTACAGTCGAACTACCTATCTCATCCTATCTCATCAACACTAGTAGCCATTGCTATTAGTCTGCTTATTATTGAGACTTACACGACTGCCATCCTGCACGATCTCATCTGCCCGTCTTTGTGTCGCTATCACGGTATGTATCGCCGGCTTGCGTTGTGACTGTCAGTCAGAAGGAGCCGAGCCAACCATCGAGCTATATTCGTCCTGGACGGCGACCGAGTTTTGGCAGTACCTACTGGATATAGTAGTCGCCCTGTTCTTTTATTACGGAACGCTGACGTCTTGGCGATTTCTGTATCACATACAGCGTCTACATAGTCCACTACCCAGGCAGCTCTTTGTCTTGCCTGCTTACGAGAATGAGAGAGACAGGTAGATAAAGAGAGAGCTACCTACATCTGTATACTACCACTATATAGTAATAGCCTAGCTCCGCGCTCGACCTCGGCGAGTCTGCGGGCCGCTACTTTCAAGCGAGGTTCCCTAGTGTCAATTATTCCACGACCTCCCTCGGTCGCCAGCCGAGAGGCTGATCACATAGGTTAACCTGCGTATTGGAAGTAAAGTAAAATCTAGCACGGCATATGTTGTATCCAATGTTTTGCATTAATATTTCTGGTAGGTACTATATTATGTGTATGTAAGCATACATGAGTTGTCGCAGGGAAATAGGAATCGTCATGTCGCCCCGACTCGTATTAAACTCACTAAGTCTAGATTAATAAAGTAATGCTGCTAGGTTGGACTAATTACGCGCCGCTCTAGTTCCTCTGTCAAATGCACAAATTACTATGTGTAGCGCAGGTAGGTTTGTAGTCCACATGCTATTTATCGACTCTACTCTACCTACAGCATACGTACATACCTACTGGTATACTCTTCCACTTTCTACTCGCGGTTAGCAGGGCTAATAAGCAGGTATAATTACTGTATGCACACCTGTACCCGCGGTATATTGCAGCCCAGGACTGAGTCCATCTCCAGGAACAAGGATGGCTCGCGCCGCAAGCTGGCCAGTTTTTTTTTTTTTTCTGTGCGCGAAGCGAGCTGACTGGGGTCCCCGCCAGTCCCCAGTCACTAGCAATCTCGTGAACCGATTTTATATTCGAACACCCATGCCGCTGCGCCTTTCCCTTCTCGTTCAAATACTTGTGGGATCTTCGATTTTGCCCAACGGTTCTATGAGGAATAGCGGGGCTAGTTGCCTCATCGAGGCAAGTATCGGAGGTTTTCCTCATTACTGATCAGGCTAGGTTAGGCTTGCTCGACAAATACCTGTGAAATATACATACATACTTACATACATAGTACTGTACAGGACACCTGGTCCCTGTTTGGGGGCCAGGGTACCTGATACTGTACATGCCTCCAGCAGTACATGCAGAATGGATGTACCTACCTACTAAAGGAACGAACGGAAAGAGGGAGTAGCCGTGGAGGGGGAAGAATGGAGTTACCTACTGTACCTGCGCCTACCTCTGTCTCTTGCGTCTAAATACTGTAGGTGTAGGATCTGCTCCAAGGACACTCTGAATATCTGGGAAGCACCTACTCGTATAGATGGATGCTATATGTATGTTAGGTGAGCTAGCAGCCCAGACGATGAACAAATAAACAACTTGAAATGTATTCCCAATCTGTGTCGTTGTCAATAGGGTAACCACACCCCTTCAAGTTCTTGCGTGCCTCCATCAAAGATCCATGTCCCTCTCTACCTGCCTACTCTGTACCCCCCTCTTCCACCCACTTTGCCTCGTTCACTGCCCTGGCTGCCGTCATTCTTATCCACATTGACTGCGTAAACAGCTGTCCGTAGACGGGAAGGTTTTGTACATTCTGTGATGGCATGTCCTAATTAGTGCTGTCAGAAGTCTATCGTTAGGGTCGGCAGACGCAGGAAAGGGTCAGGTTATGGTTGGTGGCACTTGCCGATACAAGTAAAAGCAACATCTCGGTGCCTATCCTCTCCTCTTCTAGGTCTAGTCCTAGTTGGCTTATAATATCTTATTCAGAATATACAGGTAGTACTTACCTGGACTTGCTTTGTACCTACAGACATCCTCGTAACCTAGGTGTGGATGTACCGCCATACTTACATATTTTGTCCTGTCCTGTTGCCTTGCCGGCGCTGCTCTGCTTGCGCTGCTGGATGGAGGTACATGGGCGATAGGTAATAATAATAGTAATAATAAGGCTCTGATGCTCTGCGTTTAAAACCCACGGCAAGGTACAAAGACGGTTGTCGCGCTCTTCCAGACTCCAGACCCAACGAGAAAGCACAACGCTAATTTAGCCCTACTTGCTCGTCCATCGTCTTGTTAACTCAGGTTGGCCCCGTCACAGGTCCGCGAAGAGAGATAATTTCGGCGTGGGTTATATGTCACAGGCCCAACTGTCCAACTGTCTGTCTTGTAGCCCACTACTTCTCACCTCCCGGCTCGAGTTTGTGGTCCAGGACCTTCTCCCCCCAGCAGATCTCCATTTACGTCCGTCTCCTTCCCAGTCCAGCTGCATATACACTGTACGTACTGCCCATGCAAGTGGTTGCTGCTAAAATCTCTTGAACGACGCGGACCCCAAAATTCTCGACCTGACCTCGTCTCTTGGCTTCTGGGGCTTCTGGTTTTGGGGCTTGTTAGGATTCGTTAACCGTCGACCTACCCCCTTGGCGCGGTGGATTGTGCTGCGGTTGTATCTGCACAAAATACTCTAAACCCCCCATCTCGAGGCACATCTACCGCGTCCCATTCCCATCTCATACAAGTACTCCCACAAGTACACTCCTACAAGTACCTACATTCGGCCTACAACCTTGCTTTTTTGCCAAAGCCGACACTCTATTCTAACCGCACAAGGCTCTGCATGACCCCTTCCCGTCCCACATAACAGGCGAACAACGTCCTCCTTATCATCGCGAGGACGGAGCCTGCTACGACCCGGTCATCTTCTCTTCTAAGCCTGCTCTATTTATCATAACATCTCTTGACAGTCGAGCTAGTGACTCTGTGACTCTGACATTGACCCGTTGACCAACGGGAAACTAGCAGAGAGGAAGTAATCTAGGAGGGCGCAATCTTTTGAAAAGAAAAGCTGTGGATTAGTGGCGGCGGCACGGCGCGCGCAGCGAACACAAGCACAGGGGCAGGCGAGACTGGGAGATATGTTCCCATGTCCACCACAACGACGTTAACGGCGACCATGGCAGATTTGAAGCCGGAGCCAGCGCATAGTAGTATTTGGTCGAACTACGGCGGCGGCCCAGTTTCTCTGTCAACACCTCGATACCCGAGCAGCATGGATTCGGCGGCAACATCGTCGGCTTCTTCACAGCATCCGGGGCGGCCCCGGAGCAGCCAACACACCATCGACCATCCTTACCCGTATTCGCGCTACCCACAGGAGGAACCTGATGCTTTTGACAGGTATCCGCAGTCCTCATTAACTCAGCATCACAGTTTCCCGAATCTCAAGCGGCCGCACCATGGCGGAGAGTCTCAGCCGGGACAGCACCATCAACAGCCGCCGCCGCACCCACCATACCAGGAGATTGTCCAGGACCTGAGGGATGACGGATCAAAACTCACGGTCAATCATGACCACAAACTGCTCTCTTTCAGGAGAGTGCAGGACAAGCACACCATCGTGGACCAGCATGGACGCATGCAGCAGCTAGAGCTATCAGCGCAGCTTCATGGCATGTTCTTTCTGTCGGAGATGCCCACGAACACGAACGACGGCACGATGTTGCAGCCGGAGCTGACGTGCTATCGGCGCAACCTATTCCAGATCAGCGGGTCGCTCATCACCCCGCGTGGCCAGCTCTCCGTTGTTCTGGCTGAAACGGGCGAAACCGTGCCTGTGAACAACACGGAGGTCACTATTTCCGCAATCGAATCTGTCGACGGCCATCCCGTTCGCCTCATCGTAATACCCTGGAAGACGCCACCACCGAACTCTCCGGAGCTTCCACAGACACCGGATCAAGAACCACCTTCCCTTCCACTTATTCCGTTCCCTGACGACGGGCAAGAGCCCGATGGCGAATATGCCGTGTATCCCATCGGCTGGCGACGCCTGCAATTCAGAATGTCAGTGCTTGTAACCCCCCAGAACATGAAAGCAGAGAACTAGGGGACGTAGTAGATAGTGATGAAAACGATTTTAACATTGAGAGATATTTTCGACATCTGCTAACGTTCGGCAATGACAGAGCGACGGCTAATAACGGGAGGCGGAAGGAACTGCAGCAGCACTTTGTGTTGCACCTAAAGGTAATGGGCTCCTTGGCGAACGGAACCAAAATAGTATTGGCAGAGTCGACAACAGCACCGATCGTGGTAAGGGGCCGTAGTCCGCGGAATTTCCAGGCACGGAAAGAGATCCCACTCCTTGGTTCAAGCGCAGGGTCGCGTGGTCAGGCTCTCGTCGAGACCGGGTTGGGAATTGTTGCTGGACCTCTCGCGGTTAAGCCTCATGATCCAAAGCTTCGTCTCGAGCTCCCGAGGGCAGCATTCACATTTAACGCCGCAAAAATCCCTGGAAGCCCCATGACCGTAAGGTCACAGTAAGTGATAGCCTTCTTCTATGATCTTTGTTTGAGAGGGGGAAGCGAGGGGTATTCGATCTCCTTTTCAGCATGGGGTGAGGTTTCTCGATGGTGGCCTGGGCGAAACCGTTTCTGAATCAAGAATCTGATAATAACAGTGAATCTAGGCAATACTCCGCAGGTTGGAATGGACCTGGTCCGCTGCCCATGTCTGGCATGCCAACTTCAGCAACTGCCAGCTACCCCCCGAGCACTATACCAGCGGCAGATCCGTACCAAAAGATCCCAGTATCCGGGGCTTCGGGCTATTCTCATGAGCCTGCAGAGTTACCACTGCAGACTTCCATGCCGTCCATGCAGCTATCATTAGCGGCCACGGACCAGCAACAGCCGCCACCGATTCGGGCTCAGTACGCCTACGTCCCGGGAACATCGGCGCCCTCGCAGTTGTCCGTCACCACACCAGCTTTAGGAAGCTCAACCGGAAGCGCCGATCACAGCGCTCTCAGTGTGCCAAGATATGTGGACTCAAACCCGCGGCCGACCAAAAGCCCGCGACACGGCAGCCATCCGAGCACCAGCTCGCTCACCAACAACGACGCCACATCCGAATACCGATATGGCCCGCCAGTGACGACGACCTACGAGAACTCGTCAACGTATGGAACCAGCAGCGCTGAGGGCACAAGTGGAGCACCAGCCTCTGCTGGTTCCTCGCACGCTCCGCCCCGTGATTACTACCCACCAACGTCATCATGGACCACAACGGCGGGTGAGACTAGCAGCTCGACGGTGCATGCATATCACAACGGACCCGGTGCCAGCGAGAGCAGACCTTATACGTACCCAGACCAATACAAAACTGGCCACTCGATATCTGTCAAGAGCGAGCACCCAGCTGCCCCAAGCAACTATAACTACTCGTGGAGTTCAACGTAAGCGAGATGCCAAGCAGCTAGCCATAATTACGATCACCTGCACTGCGTGGTGCTTACTGCAACCGCAATCAGATTGCCGGCATTGTCTTGGTGTCGTCAGTCTGTGCCTCATGGGGAGTAGGTGGAAAACCACATACCTTCCTTCCTCTTATCTCATCAACCCACGACTACGCGGATATGTCGTCTGTATAATATTACTATACCACTTTCCTGATATTTCGAAGAGAGGGAGCAAAGGATCTGAAGTGGCCTGGAAAGATGTCAAGAGCAAGACGTGACTTCAACATGCAACTTGGACCAGGAAAAATCAAATACTAGGCGTACGCATAACAATTTCTGGGCTTCCCCCTTTTTTTTATCTTTTTTTTTTTTTATCATCGCTATATGAATGGACGGACGATTTGGGATGAAGATATTGCGGGTACGAAACGAATCTTGGACGAAATGGAGTGACGGAGTATCCACTATTGTTGTGCCAACGCTGCGAGCCGTGCTGGATTATGTTGCCTTATGTTGTGTCGAATGTAGCTTTTGGCGCGTTGGGCTTGATCTGGGGCGAGGTGTTGCTGGAAACTTTTTTCCTACTCTCGATACTCTCCCGTTGACGTCATCTCTATCTTTTCAGTTTCTTTTCAATCTGTTTCAGAAGATGGACATTGGGATTACTCTTTTTGTTTCTGGTATGAGGGCACAACAAGGCTACCAAACAAGTGAAAGGGATTTCTGACGAGCTTTGGGTGTACATCGAGAAAGCGTCCGGAGTTGGTTCTATCGTCTGGACATGCGTCACGTGTCGTCGTCATCATCGCCGCCGTCATATTGCCATTGCTGTCGTTTGTTCTCCTGCTTCGGAGATCATTCCTATCATTATTCTTTCGATATCCCTCTCTATGACGGTCGTCATACTGTTGCTGCTCATTCGCGTTGCGCATAACCTAATTCGGAGTACCCGAGCCACGATACCCTGCTGTACTTGAGTTGTCGTTCCATGTAAACCAAAAAAAGACTTATGCGTTATTGACTCTCGGTGCGACATGATGGCATCTTAAGAAATAAATCATGAAGAATAAACGGGAAGGAAATACTAGAAAGGTCGGGATGGGCTACCACCTCGTATCGATTACTCATTCCTCTTTAAAATGTAGCTTTCATAATGCTGACGAACACGCTTTTCTATGTCAGTGGGAGTGAGCATACATGTGATGCGGCTGCTAAGTGAATTTATCCGATTCGGCCTAATATCCGAAAGTCGTAGTCAGAGATGACTGTGGCAACGCCAGAATGGTCAGGCGAGCAAGCCGATGGTACGTACGGATGACCACCGTATCTGCCACTTTAAAAGGGCGAAATGTCGAGCGATCCGAACTGCCAATGTCGTTCTTTATATATCAAACACCACATGACATCGCTCCCAAGATCGTCCCATTGCCTATTATGGATTGCGGCTGAGGCTCTCCCTTCAGACTCACACTAAATCTAGTTTAGCTGCATCGCTTCGACCTCCTGAGCTCCAACTAGCTGGAATACGCTAGCATGTCATGGCAATTCCTCCTGGCGTCTTTCGCCTTGTTTTTTTCTGATTATCTGTTTTACTGAAGGCGGGTAGGGGTTTGTCCGTTACTCATGAGGCTCTTCTGTACGACGCAGATGCCTGACGTGCCTCCATGGGGTAGTAGGAACGGGACGGAGATGTAACCAGGACATACGACACCCGCGGACAGCACCCCCCCACCCCCCGTCACGCGGATATAGAGGTATGCTGTATGTTGTGATCATTACCGTCTAGGTTAGCTATTTGGCGAATTGTAGTCGAAACTTAGTGCTGTCGTGTTGCTGCTTAGCTTTGCAGGGGTGTCCTTGCTTCCGGATTAACATGGACGTGTATGTGTATTGCATCAGATGTTCACTGGGCAGTAGGCAGCTACTCAGATATATGTCTGAAAAACTTTATTCTAACAACACAAGGGAGAGTTCATATAAGATTAAAGTACTTAATCATCAGAGTTCTAAAAGCACAGTTTCAGGGATGGTTGGACCCAACCTGAAGGGCTACGGACCTCCGAACGATAAGAATCCCTTATCGCGTGACATCTTCGAAAGGCCCACAATAACTTTGCCAAACCTGCCCGTCACCTACCGTAGCTCACCTTTGCTCCTTTTCCGCCTTATTGATGAATGGCTGCTCAATGATTTAATTGATATCTTATACAGTTCTTTGTGTTCTATGAAACCTACTGCTGCGAAGTATTTACTTTTACTTTACGGCTACCATAAACGTGAATAATCCTCTGTAATGCGTCGATGAAAAGATGTTCGAATTGCCAGAAGCAAAACGGTATGAGACCCCACTGAACAAACATCACGTCCTCTCATCTCAGAAGCTTCATCTAACTTGAGATTCCATTAGCGTGCGTCGGAAGGACTTGTATGACACAAGTGCATCATCGAGCTCTGATGAGGAGGAGGAGCTTGATAGATCAGCGCTATTCGCCAAGATATATGCGCAATTACCGGGGTTATTTGACCTCAGCAGCTTTGCACAACCGCCACCAACACTAGTAGAATCAAAATCACAATCACAGGCACAGTCTCCAGATAAATCATCAGCAAAAAAGCCACTACAGCAAAATGACGACGACGACGACGATGCTGATGAAGTAGACGACCAAGACAGAGACGAAGAAGATGAAGATGAAAATGAAAATGAACGGAAGAAGGAAGGGCAGAACGAAGCAGAAGAAGGAAAAGAAGCCTTCACATTCCGCCTTTTCCGCGACGAAGCACCAACTCACACGGTTGTGCTAACGCGCGAGGACTTAGACCCCTCATCCGCGTCCGCGCAAGGGAAGGAAGGCGGCTTCGTGGTTCCCTCGCGACCGCGCTCGTACTATATCGCCGCCCCCCTTACAGCGGAGCAGGAATCCGTGTACAGGACCGCCGCCGTGAGCGCAGAGTACCTGTTCGCCGATGCGAAGAAGAGGAAATGGGGTCTTGAGAAGCCTTGGCGGGTCATTCATATCACATCCTCTTCCTCTTCCTCTTCGCGTAAATCCGGATCTAGGATAGAGGGCCTAGTAACAACAAAAGGAGAGGGTGTAGAGTCAGAGGTAGCAGGAAAAGAAGGAGGAGAAAAGGCTGCAGAGGAAGGAGAGAAGAAGAAAAAAAGAAAAACACGCCCAGGGAAAAAACGCCGCATCCTCATCCGCGGGAAAGCGAAACAGGCCCGCGAGCACGAGGAGATGGCAAAGAAGCAAGTGCTCGAAAAGGAGCTGCACCTACAGGAGAAGAAGAAGCGCCTCAACCGCGAGAGGAAGCTGAAGAGGAGGCAGAAGGAGCGGGAGAAGAAGGCTCAGGCCCAGGGACAGGCTGGTGGTGCCGGCGCCGGTGATGGCGGTAGTGACGATGGCTTGTCGGGGATCGAATAGATTGTTAGGTTAGTTGTTTGATCCGAAAGAGATCAGTTGAGAATTGACAAAATTGCTGTCTAATTTATGCATATTGGCGAAGCACGTTAGGAGAACATTCTTTCAGACATTCGATTTGTGCAAGTTTCAATCAAAGCCGCTATTGAAATTCATGAACCAGTGTAAAAAGTATGAGAGGTAAACTCATCTCATATTTAATTGATTGATTGATAGATAGACAGTAGCACAGCAACATACCTCAACCACGGGTAGTTAGCTGTGTCTCTCCCCCCATTTCTTACAGTCTCCCCTTTCATTCCCTCATCCCGTCTTATCTCGTGCCTTGCGAGTTTTCCCTCCGGTCCTTCATCCCTTGTTGCTAGAGTCAGATCGAGATGAATCCAAATTCTAAAATCCAAAACCAAAGCCAAATCCAAATCCAAGATTTCATATCCCCTCATTTTCCCTTCTTAATATCATAAATACATATATCAAAACAGCTAACTACACGCGAGAAAACATGAAACACCGCAACTAAACGCAAGCTGGTCGCGTTGCGTTACGCGAGTCATGTATGTCCTGTATGAAAACAGAACGGAAATAAAGGGAATGAATGGGTTGGATACCAAAAGAGAAGAATAAAACGTAAATAAAGTGGTGACTCCTCTCTTTGATCGACGCCTTAATCATGCTGAATAGACTTTACCCCTCTAAACGCCTTTTAAGTATATGAAATGAAAGTGTTGAAATGATGAGAGGCGGTGGAGATTAGTGGGGATCGAGGGGATAAAGACAGAAAGGAGTGGAAGAATATGGACGATGATGGGCTTCGTCGTCTTGAGCTCATCTGCGAATAGGAGGTGTAGAGCAAAGAGGGACCGGCATCAACCGGTATCTCTAAGTAACAACGATTGTCATGTTCGAGGTATAAGTGAGTGATATCAAAAAAGTGATGAAATGATTCATATTCAAAGTTGATAGGTGATGATATTACAGTAGATATACCATCCTCCGATATCAACGACCCCCACGTGTGGTTTAGGGCTCATATCCAGTCGGCGCTGCTTGCAACACTAGCGGAGTTTCCACGAGCGCGAGCCACTGGCGATACCGCTTCTATGGAGTCAGTAGGATTGGTGTTTGACCTTGGCGGTATATTGAAACCAACTCCTTTAGGGCTGGGAACCTTTCCTTTAGTCGGACTGTTAGGGTTGTAGACCGTGGGATTCAGGATAAGAGCTCTATCTGCCTCAGCTTGAGGGCCTTGCGGAACAGGCGGTAATGTCTTCATTGCGGTGTCTATTTCTAACGACCGCGGTGGACTTGGTGACCGAGTAGTGCTCCCTGAAGCTATAAGGGGGCTCGGTCTATTGGCAGATGTGAACTTAGAATTCTTAGGACAACCTAGCGAGTGTATTCTTTCCACCCCTCCGGCAGTACTACTGGTAATTGGCCGTGCGTCCTCAACATTCGATATACGTAGGCCAATCTGTACTGTTGCGTGCGAGGCCATCGATGAATCACGTTTGTGACGGAAGCCTGGCGGTTGAACCGGTGGCGGTGGCTGGAGCACATCGCAGCAGTCGTCTGACGGCCGGTTGGTTCCGTTCCATGGAAATACCGTCGAAGGTAACACAGGTTTTGAGGCTCTGTTTATTTGTATCCTGCTCGGGAATAGTCCATAGGATGATATCGGTTTCCTCCACGAGGATTTAAATGAAGGTGTCTGCGCAAGGTTCTGATTTTGTACAATTGAATTGCGTTTAAAGGCATTTCTTCGCTGTGAATAATGCGTATCATACGGATTTCCGAACGGAGTGCTGCCTTCTAGTTCTTTGAGACTCATGTTTCCATCACCGGTAAATCTCTCTTGTTCCCCAGCGTCACGGAGCCACTGCGTTGCAGCTACGGGTTTCGTTAGAGGGTTATCGAAATTTGCGTCGTTCTTAGGTATTCCGATCTGATATTTGGGCTGTTGATGCTCGTATTCTTCTAGCTTATTCTTTGGCGAGATGGGGGATATAGTACTCGATCTCAGGAACAGGTACAGACCACCAGTCATGAGTCCAGTCACGTTGGCCACGACTGTTGCCACCATCGACAATGTTGGGCCGAGATGACTGCGGTCAAGGAATGGGTTGCCAAATGACACATAACTAAAGAATGGTGTCATTAAGGCCTGTTTCGGTGTTAGCACACACATTAACGCGTCAAGCTCTATCCAGAAGCAAGCAGCACCTACATTTGGAATGATTGCAAGGACAATATAGTATATCATCCGGGAACCGGCGATTCGCTCTTCCTCATCTATCATCGAATACCTCCTAAGCTTGAGGTAGATTGTTATACCACATCCTATCAAAATGAAAATGATGCCTATTAAAAGCGTAAAGCCACCTTCTGCCCATTGTGCCACAAACCAGAAAAGAGAGGCAAAACAAAAGTTGGGTGCGCGAATGAAAAAGGCAACCAGGCCGGTGGCGAGTAATGCAATTTTAATGATCGTCAGGCAGATGGCTACAGTCCATTTGCCCCTCGGCGGAAGGGGGTTCGACTTCAGAGCTCGTACCGTAGTCTCGACGGTAAAAACGAGTTGTATGTACGGCACGATAAATATGGCTGGGAGACAGTTAGCCTTACGAGAAGAACGAGAAAAGCACGTAGCCGATCACGCACCGGGCCACATAAACTGTGAAATCAAGGCGCATCCGCCTGGAAGGAACAGCCCATTCAGGCCCTGCGCCTGCGAGACGGCAAAGATAATGCCTTGGCCCACGATACCCAGTGAGAGGATGAATGGATACACATCAGAGCCTCGAACACACGTGAAGACGTTAACTCTATTACCCAAGATTAATACCCCGAACGACTTGCCTCTCTCAAAGATTTACACCCACCTGTCTTTACGCCTCGAAGGCGATCTCTTCGCACTTAGATAGTTGTTGTAGAGAATGCCCGCTGCTGTTGCGGCGGCCGAGATGATATTGAACGTGGCGAGGATGATGGTGGACTGCCGCGACGACTTCACAGTAAGAAAGGTCAACTCGTTGATGAACCCGATTTGATTGAAGCTGCCGTTGTATGCTGCCTGCGAGAAGCCGCCTGGACGGTTTGACCAACTCGCATTTCTCGGCCCTTGGTTGCCGAAGTGGCCAAAGGAACCGAATTTGCCTTCCGATGGAAACATAGTGACGCCCGGTTTGCGAAAGACGGTAGGCAGCGGCGTCGAGCCTAGAGGGGATTCGCGAAAGGTGATGATCAAGTCATCTACGCGATAGATATCTCGAAGTCACTAACTAGCAATATGGGTTGGGTGGTAAGGTCTGCTGGAGAGGGGACGGATTAAGGGTATAATGGGATGAAAGTGAACAATAATAGTCGGCACATCAGGAGCCTGCCCATGGATTAGACAAACAAGACCTGAACCAGCAGATGCAGGATAGAAAGAAGATAGACTAGAAACGAAAAGAGTGGCAATGGTGGTCACACGCGCACACACTCACGACACCGACCAACGACAAGGAGAGACTTCGCACTCGGCGACGGGCAGAGAGTCTTTGCGAACTGAGGAGGCAAAATCGAGACGAATGCATGAATAATAGTCATACTAGATATGGCATGCTTAGCAAATCCCTCCAGGGATCTGATGTGATTTGACCCGCGCGGACGAGAGAGTGTCCGGCTTCGAACCAGCACCTTCTCCTGCAGGCAGCCCCCAGGGTTTCTACATCCTACGGCTCCTCAACCGGTTAAGTCTGGATAATGAGGACGCCCAATTGGCCCCGGTGTACTTTCAACAGTACTGTCAGCAACGTGCTCGGGAGTCTGAGACCATAGCTACGGTGCAGGAGAGGAAGGAGGCGGAGCACTGGAGCGGCCTGGATGGAGGCAGTACTTGGAGCTAGAGCTGCATCCGTCCCTCGTAGTCGGATTAGATGCTATGGAAGAAAGGGTCTAAGAGCCAGCCAGCTTAACCCGAAGCTTAACCCGAAGCCTACGGAATAGGCATAGACCCAAAGAAGGAAAGCCGTGGCTGGTCGAGGTGGCCATTGGAAGTTCTGGGGCATAGCGTGGCGATGGAGATGAAGCAATGCTGGAACGATCGCATGTTTCGTCGTCAAGGAGCTCTCAGGAGATGGCCAGGGTCAGTTGCGATAAGGTGAGCTTATAAGGCTTATCGCAGCTCAGACACCTTGACAGCTAGGATAGGTGCTGGGAAATTGTCCTCGCTAGTCTGGACTAGGTTTAGCCTCAGGGCAGCAAAGCAAAGGGAAGAGCGGGGATCAAACATCCGAAGTTGGACACCAAACCAACCCCTGTAAGCCCACCGAAAAGAACACCCAGCCCGTGAGCTTGACCACTAGGTTAGGTAGGTTAGCTAAAACCCCCAACTTACATCCTACCAGTGATCACAGCAGATACAGTAGCATCCTATAGAGTTGGCCTCACCTCAAGTTCGTATTTGATATCGATTGAAATGAATTGAGTATGATATTGGACATAAAAATCATAGAAATTCTATATCCCACATTGCAATTGTAGCATATCTTCTGTATACCCCTGCTCCCGTGAGGCCGACTTTGGGCAATACCAGGTGGGATGGCGTTGTCCTGGGTAATTTAACACATGGGAGCTAGGAGATATAACCATGTGGCGGTGGGGGACAAGATATGAGAAACTTCGTTTATACTGGAATGTCCATTATAGGCCGAACGAGTGGTTGTAGTAGAAAGTTCACAGACATGCTTCTAGGCTGGTGTGTTTGTGGCCGTCTGGGACTAGGCCCAGCACGTTTTCGTGATACTACCTAACATAGGTCGAGGTATGACCTTGGAGTAAGGGCGAGGGTGAGATCCCTGCCGCCTCAATGATCAGCAATGCATCATGTCGAAGCAATATAGAATTTACGCATTCTGGCTAACAATAGAGGGGGAGTGATGCAGTTCAACACGCGACCAAGACGCAAGTATGTAGCCGTATAGATAAAGATGCGAGTCGTCCGTTAACGTATCTAGCTGTTCAAATTTTTAGTCTACACAGGCTTTTAGCTCCATACACAGACGTACGCTACTATCAGAAGATTTTAGATGATTACTACTCTAGTTGGTATGAGATATGTTGACTACTGCAGGTATCAAGCGAATGAGATGCATAATATGTTTCTCGGCGTGACTGGGTGAGAGATCTGCGGCACATCTTGTATCATGACAGGGGCAGTATCGTCACCACCACTCTCACTGCGGTCCGAGCAGCTTACAGAATGGAGACTAGATAGAGATGGGCTCTTGGCTTCGTTTGCGCTTGCGAATCGTAATGGTTGCGGTGGGAAGTACAGGTATTTCTAGGCGAACATAAGAATCGTGATACCCTTCCCATATTCACAGCAATCTTAGTACCTCGTACTTGCTTGTAACTGATGCCCTGTCGTATACTGTTGATTTTCGTTAGGCCCGCCACAAGAAGTAGCGTGACGCGTTTCTTGATTAGTATATTGAATGGCAGCAAGGTTGATATCAAAAAATCCCTTGGCCTAGGGGCTATGTCATGGCTCAACTTATCCGTCACGAGCATCCGTGTTCACTAGATATTTCAAGGAAATGCAAATACACCTCCCGTCATCTTACGTAGGCATTTGTTCCTGAGACTGAGCTTCCTTTAATCGGTGCCCCTATCTCTAAATCCTCTGATCTAGGCCCCCTCTATGCACTATCAAGGCGAGATCCATGCAAGGGGTGGGAAGGAAAATGCCGCGGGAGCTTGGATCCAGCGGCCCGGGCTCGTCTCCACACACAAGCGAGTAATAGAGTAACATCATATCATCTGACTTTGGGTGTGGCGTAAAGGTGAATTTGGATGGAACCGTGTCGATCCGAAATTAACAGGTCTACTAGAGTATATGCACCTTTGTGGAAATCCTGTCTTCGGTTGGTTCGCAGTCATGATGTGTCAGCGAGCGGGAATCAAGGCGGCCTCATTGCCTTAGGGGGGTATAGTTACCTCGAACCTGGCGTCATTTCAATGACCCGTAAACCACAGAATACACCCGAGATGTTAAACGGATTTGGATCTCGGCAGGAGTGGCTGGCAGTCCTTATGTAGGTGATGTAATATCTGGGACCATAGGCTTACATAACTACATGACAGTTGTGTCATGATCAACAACTAAGGACCAGAAAACGTACGAAAATGATGAAGGTTAGCTGATGCTATGAATATCCTCCATGATATATATATATATCATATACTGATAAAGGTAAATCTCTGAGTTGGGACCTGGTTACGCAGCACTCTGGTTTGCGATAGTAGACTCTTACGATGGTGCCCTAAGAAACGGACGTGTGACGTGATTTGAGTTTTGAAAACATTGTATAAAAGTGTCTGTGGTTACCAAGTAAAACACGCGATAGGTGAATCATAAGCGTCAACTTTACCTTCAAAGCGGTGATCCAAAGCTTGGTAGCTAAGAGCTCTTTGTGGTGACACCTAGAAGATGGCATATTATTCTCATAATTACATGAAAGCAACGACTAAGCCTTTACTTGGTGAAAATAAGGCGTGTGTGTGGTTGCAGCATCAGGTGATTAGCGAGTTGTAGCATGCCGCTTCAAGATACCCCAATATTGTACTACAGTACCAAGTGCTTCACAGCTCGCCAGCTTAGGGTGTATGGTTGGCTGCAGCGGGTTGAGGCGATGTATGTCGAAATTCAAACGTACGTGCCCTGCCGGTAAAAGAACATTGCCAGCATGCATCCTTATTATAATACTTGTATCTTATAAAGTCGCCTTGGAACTGGCTGTTTCGTATATGACGCCTTGTTTTCCTCTTGAGGCGGAGCTCTGGGCCTAAAAGAAGAGCTGTGCTGTGCCCTACCATGGAATATCTTGGTGCTGGATCGAGGCTCGGGGAAAAGCGAATCTAGCTACCAGAGGACGTGAGACGCTTGCTGGGCCTCTAGGGCTATAGTTTGGGCCCTCAAGCCTGGTTGCTCATCCGAGTCATCAAAGGTGTAGCCCAGTTTAAGTCCCGAAGAGATCGCAGTCTAGGGTCGACTACGCTCTCGAGTTTTCCCAGTATTGACTATCGACAAGCACATGGCTATGAGTCAGAGGATTTGTTACATGATGGTATTAAACGACATCATACACTGCGAATGTCAGGATCTTTGTTGCTCATTGACTAAGATTACCAATGGACGCGGACTTGGTCATGGTCTTATACATCATCCCGAGCTGTGTCACCTGATGACGGGCCCGAGAAACTGCACCAGCATAAAATCTTCGAAGGGAGCGTTTGGATAGAGGATAACGTGGCTGTTTGGTTCGGCGGAAAACCAATGCTCAACTAGGGAAGACACTGTGAAAAGCCTCGGTTGCTGCATTCGGCCGCTCCTGAATTAGCCCATTCGTTAGCCACGAAGTGGTTTCTTGTTCAAGGGCCCGCATGCCATCTCCTATCGACCAGGCGGAAGGGCTAAATGGCCAAGGCACCGCTGAAGCTCTCTCGGAGCGGGTTCGTTGAGAATACTCCAATCACTCGATTGAAACTTGCTTTTTCTTCGCCCCGATTCCGGCGACCTTTCTTATTCTTGATTCGGTATTGCTACAACTGGCGCCCGAACCTGACACCGTCTACACCCGCTCCTCTCGCCGGTGCATTTGACCTCCCGGCAATCCCGATATAAGCAGGGTTGCCTGATAATCGGCATGCTAAAGAAAACGAATGATCATAACTTTCGCTAAAGACCCAAGAGTACATTCAATATCTTGTAGAGCATTTCTTGCAGGAAGTCAGGAACAAACCAATTATCGAAAAGGCCGCAGATCTGAGTATTTTTTGGGTATCATTACGCGACGGCTAGCAGGACTGTGAATTCCTTTCGCACGTAGTTCCTACCCGAACAGGTGATAAACATAGCTTCTGGCTTGCATTCCACCTACAATTAGCTGGATACTGCGTGTTTACGATCGGCTACCTGTAGTTCCGAAGGGGCAGAGGAGGGTTAGAGTCGTCATTCACGGCGGCAACACCGAGGCTAAAGTCGATGACCTAGCGAAAAGTCTGTTTGATTTTGCTCAAGAGATGGTTGACTTTGAGACAAGTGACAAGTCAGGGCTAAAGATGCCGGGAGCTGCGCCGACAGTGCACGCGATGATGGGTGCTCAGTAATAAATGGTGGTGGCCTCTAGCTGGACTTTGTTTCACTTTAGTTATACTTCCTATGTTTAAAGAGAGATGTTAGGGGGCACGTATGGTTTTACCTGGGGGGCACGGTATTACCCGATTAGAAAATCGCCAACTTGCTAGCGGCCCGCAAGTCCCACAAAGTGTGAGTCACCCTCTAGGCAGCCACCATTACTTACCTAAACCTTCAACACTCACCTACCTACCCTAGTACTAAGTTTCTGCCTAGATTGCTAGTCACGTGTGGTGTCGGTCCCGCCTTCCGACAGAAGAATATATAACCCTCGCAAGAGTCGATTAATTCATGTCAGACACCCACACTTGTTCAGTCATTTCTTCTTAACCCAGCCATTCCACATCGTCAAAATGCCCATCAGCTTCTATGATGTCTCTACCGGTCTGCACCTCCGGGGCCTACAGGTACTTACAAACATCCTGAACAAGGCCAAGGCCCACGCCGCCACACATGACATCCCCCTCGACGAAATCGTCGAATGGAGGCTCGTCGACAACATGAACCCGCTGTCCTTCCAGGTGCAGTATATGTGCATCACAGCGTTGAAGTTCCTTAACATTGGCGCCCACCTGGAGACCCCGACCGTAGAAGACAACGAGAAGACATTTTCGGACCTAGAGGCACGTATTGCGTCGACGGTTGAGCTCCTGAAGAGCGTTGATCGCGCGAGTGTTGATGGAAAGGAAGACGAGAAAGTGGCCCTGCCAGATGCACTTGCCAAATATAGCGAATTTACTGGAAGCCAGTACTTGTTTGGAAACAACAATCCTAATTTTTACTTCCACTTGGTGACGGCTTATGATATCTTGAGAGCAAAGGGAGTTGATTTGGGTAAAAGGGATTATCTCCGTCCACATATTCCAGACGTGCCATGAAAGAAGTTAGCCGCATCGACCCCCTTACAACGCGACCCCTGCAACGATTTTCCATCAATCATCAAAGAAGCCCTAGCCCGCAAACTGCTGTGGTTTTTCCATGTACTTATCTCGGTAATTGGGTTCACCATAAGTCTAAGGGAGAAAAATGATTCTGCTGGAATAGCTATCTTGAAATGAGGATTGTTTACGTGCCGTCTATTTCGATTGTGTGGCCTCTCTACAGCCAGCCATTATTTTAAGCAGCACCTCTAACCATCGAACGACTAAGACTGATAAAGCCTCAGCACAACATAAACACAGCAAGGATCATGCCCGGCACCACTACCACCATTATCACCAGCAACTCCAAAACCCACGTAGTGATATTAATAGGCAGTGGAATAACAGGCGTGATACTAGCCCTAGGCGTAGAAAAGCGCGACATGTCCTACGCGCTATAAGAGCGCGCCGCGGCCCTAGCTGAGATCAGGGCCGGCATCAGGTTCAGTCCTGACGCCGAGCGCGCGCTAGGCGTTGTCGACCCGCGCGTCCAGGACACATACAAGAAGGTCCTGGCGTCATCGTCTAGCAGTGGCAGCCAGGGCGAGGGCCAACATATATTGGGGAGCTATATTTCCGTACAGTAGTTGGCTGAAAGACTATAAAAAAAATACATTCGTCAGATTATATATGTCCAGTGTAAAGGGCTAAGCCTACGGCAGCTCTTAGGTGTATAACAACTCGGGGATAAATCTTCAGGCGATGTGGGCCAACCTTCGTGGGGAAGAGATAGTTTGATGTCATATTATAGTTTGTATGTACTTATCGCACTTTATTCCCTTCAAATTTTACAAGCGTCCAACGTTCTGGCTAGAATTAGTGCGTGCAACTACTAAGTCCACTACGTGATTCTTGAGCGGAAACTCGTGGGGGCCTAGGTTTTCATAACTGTGGGGGAACGGTTCCCCGGATAAGCGGCCGTGGGTGAGAGCGAAAAACTTGGGGATTCAACTTCTTACGGCGTCCGTCTCCTTTCAATATGTCTTCCCTCGATTATTTCTATGGTCCTGTCATTATATCAGTCCTCGACACAATTCCAACTCACACTATGGAGGACGTAAAGCTCGACAACTTGTCTGAGCTGATTGAAAATGTCCAAAACGAGGGGCCCGTCGATGCCGCGCTGCTTACGCCGGCCAATCTCGCTGCACTCAGCGACGATGAATATAAGAAGCTCGGTAGGAGGGCTACTTTAAGGATGGATTGCGTGATCATGCCGATATTGGTCATCATGTTCATTCTGAACTTCTTGGATCCTCAGAATCTTGCGAGCGCCAAGCTTGCCGGCATAGAAGAAGACTTAGGCATAAGCGATGTTCAATATCAAACATGCGTGAGGTGAGTCTCTTAAAGGCGTATCATGATTAGTGATGGATATTCTAACATTTTAATGAATCAGCATTCTCTTCGTGGGCTACATCCTACTCCAGGTCCCTTCGAACCTCGTACTTGGTAGGATCAAATGGCCTGGTGTTTACATATGCTGCGGCATGGCAGTTTAGGGCGCCATATCAGCGCTGATGTCAATCGTTCAAGGCTTCGGCGGTCTCCTTGCTGCGCGAGTCTTCCTTGGAGTCGTCGAAGCGATCTTCTTCCCCGGCGCCCTTTACTTCCTGTCCCTCTTCTATAACCGGAAGCAGTACGCGCTGCGTGCAGCAATTCTTTACTCTGGGTCCCAGCTCGGTAATGCCTTTGGCACTCTATTTGCCATTGGCGTTTTGCGTCTAGATGGACAGCATGGTCTAGCGGGATGGCGCTGGGTGAGTTGCTTTCCCTCTTGCCCCTTTATCTGCTTCTGATAGGCCTTCCCGCGAGGTTCTCCCCCCCCCGGTTTTCCCTTCTTCGCCCCCTAAGTCTAACTTCCTATACTGACACGCTGTATAGTTGTTCTTGATCGAGGGTGTGCTGACCACTGGCCTGGCGCTCATATTTGCTTTTATACTGTCCAATTCAAACCAGAAAATCCTCGGCATGTCCAAGATCGAGTGCGACTGGGTGCAATAGAACATGCTTTCCGACCAAGGCCAGAACAACAAGTCGGAGGAGATTAGCAACAAGCAGGGCTTCATACTTGCTGTTACAGTTCCCAAGACCTGGCTCCTCACTGGCACGCTATACTCAATCTTCATCGTTGGCGCCCTCACTAACCTTTTCCCATCCGTCGTCGGGGGTCTTGGCTACGATCGGACTACCACATACGGTCTTACAGCGCCACCCTTCGTCCTGTCTGTCATTGTCGTGTTAGTGATTGGCTTTCACTCGGATCGTCAGCAAGAAAGATGGCTTCACATCGTCGCGCCGCTCATCATCACCGCGATTGCCAATATCATTGCTCTGTCTACTCTCAACGTCGCAGCTCGGTATTTCGCTATCCTAATCCTCCCGGGATCGTTCTACAGCGCGGCCGCTGTTACCTTGTCGTGGGTTAGCAACAGCATATCCCAACCTGCTCCAAAGCGTGCCGCTGCTATCGCATTCTTCAATGCCGTTTGTAATACGCCCAATATCTGGGGATCATATCTGTGTTTTGGCGCTCCCCGTTACATCGTGGCTTTTATCGTCAACTTGGTCGCCGCGGGGTTGGCTATCGGATTTGCTACCTCAACAAGGATATACTTGAGGCGACAGAACGCGAAGCTTGATCGTGGCGAGGATACTGGAAAGCACAGTCCTACCGTGGCCCAGGTAGCCAGCGGCTTCCGCTATATCATATAATCCTCCGAATGATTGGGTACCATGTTCTATCATTACGCGACTCATAACTGACTGCATTCCAAATAATAATGAGGAGAATCACGCTCTAAAGCTCAATTGTATGCGCTGCTCACTGTGTGCTCAACGTGTCACTATAGATCAATGGTGAGCTTAGTACATCAATCACGATTGTTGTAGCCCGGGAGGATTCAACGAACCGGATCGTGGAAGGTGACCTCGTGGCGGGCGCGATTTTTCGGCGCTGCGGATGTGCTAGTACTCGCTCGGCGTTGATCAATACAAGAACCTCGGAAGTCCAGCTTCTTTCGGGTTTATAGCCGCTAACATGGCGCTTCGAATCCCTGTTCAAGGTGTTGGTATAGATGATGATGCAGGCGGTGATAATTCAGGTTCAACATCTCGACATAATATAATCGCAGTAAATCTAGCGATCTAGATGGAGCAATGGATTAAGTAGGCTTGCTGCCTCGCATTGTATAGGCTAGATAGCCGGCAGAGACGCGATGCCGTTACAATAAGCATAAAGCCTTTAAGTTTATGCCTTGCAACTCGTCTCGACACGTGAAGAAATTACTCTGACGCCATGATATGTTCGGGCTGTGAGGCGGTGCGAACAATGCGACCAAATAAGGCAGTTGGCCCTTGACAGCGCCCTGTATGCCCCTGATTTCCATTAATCAGCCCGTGGGGCGCGTGCGGGTAGGACTCCAGCTTATTGGCCGGAGCGCCCAATTGGTGTTTCTCTCCGATGCATCTTCGGGCCCTGACCTGCCTAGTCCGGAATGACATACCACCATCCTTCCTCAGCGGGCCACGGTGCCTGAGCAGGGGATGGCCAACAATACAGCAAGAACGTGCCTCTGCTTGGCAGTTATAAAGGCCGGCTTGGAAGCGACTCGGTTCGGCTGCAGAGATAAGCTCCACAGACCACCGCACCGCGACTAACATGTCTTCTCTTCGCCAAGCGTTTTCGCTCTGCGCCGTGTTCGGGCTGACTGCCGCCGCCCCAGCTTCAAGATTGCATCGGCGCGCGGCCCTCCCTGACTACGCCATCACTTATGCGCCGTGGACTTATCTGTACAGCGGCGAAGCTTACTTCCCTTCGGACATTGCTACTCATCTCGCCAACGTCATTCCAGAAGTCAACTTTACTGCTCTTGGCGCCCGTGCTTCTGTCACCCTGGACACGCTCAACACGTACAACAGCAGCGTCTACCTCACCGCTGCTGATAAGCCCACGGACAACCCGGCCTGGATCACATCTACATACGGAAAGCCAGACAGCAATGGAGTTAGTGGCGCGCCAGGCACTATCATCGCCGTCGAGAAGAACTCTACTACGACGGACGTCTTTTACTTCCATTTCTACTCGTACAACTACGGCGGCAAGTAAGTCTTCCCGCACATCCCGCTCGTTGCCTTCCTTTATCGAAAGTCACTGGTTGACGGCGATTAGGGTAATCGGTATTAACTTCGACGATCATGTCGGCGACTGGGAGCACGTGATGGTATTATTTCTTCCGATTGCTAAATACCCCCTCTCTTTTGATAACTGACACAATTTACAGATTCGATTTGTAAGCGGTGTGCCTTATGCCATCTATCTCTCAGAGCATTCTGCGGGTTCTGCCTACTACTGGAATGTCATGACATTCAACGGCAAGCGGCCCATCACATATGTTGGCAATGGCGGACACGCAAACTACGCGACTGCGGGCAAACAGGAGTATACCATTGCAGCAGGTATCGTCACTGACACGGTGAGTAATTCTTGGCGCGATTCTTTGCTGGATTTGGCAACTTTCGAAATTTCCCCTTTAAAGGGGATTCATATTCTGAAGTGCGCAGAAATGGCGTTTCAAATGATGATAGCTGACCCAAAGTGCTGTAGACCGACGCGGGCACACCATGGGACATGACGAAGAACTACCGCGGCTATTGGTATGACACCAGTAGCGGTACCTTCAGTGCTGCCGGAGGTGCCTCAACTGGTGGCTCCGAGGAGGCCAGTGAGACGGCCGACTGGCTTCTGTGGCAGGGCGCTTGGGGTGATCAACAGTATCCGAGCAGCTACCCAGGCCAATACTGCATATTCAGCGAGTGTCACTTCGTATCTGGGCCGACAGGCCCGGTGGCTAAGAACTTGGGCCGCAAAACTGTGTGTCAGAGTGACAGTTGCACCATTTTCACCGACATTAATGACTTGACGACGCAGGCCAAAAAGAGGGATGTCGATATTGAATAAGCAATATGTAGCAATATTCTATACGCTAGTGCAATAATCAGTCATATCGAGAGCCGCGTTGCATTTATGATCTTATATGTCTCACAGAACCTGTGCGTGTATCTTGACTACCTCGAGGAAACAGGAATGTCTAAACGAAAGATACTCATCTAATACTGAGCAATAAATCTAACTATAATAAGCAGTCAACTTCTACATCTCTTTATATCTTCTTCTTGAGTTTATATCCTCCGATCTGTATCCTCGCCGCCGAGAACAGCAACCTGGATACCGCAATGGACAAACTGCGAAAGAGTTTCAGTCCATTATATGACTCTGTACCTACTTTCTAGCCTTTTCCGATGAGCTCTCCGGCAATGGATTCCATGAAGAATGTCGTGCCAACGCGAAATCCTATTTCCTCGATGGCAGATATCTCCCCCACCAGTGCGGGTATGATGGCGTTGAAACATCTGTCACGGAAAAAACGACGCCGTTAATCCCGCGTAGGATTAACGGTATATATTACGCGACAACATCCCCATGGCACACCATATAAGGCAGCGAAAACAATGATCCCGTTAGTGTTAGCAGCGGCCGGAATCTAGAGCACGAGGACAAGGGCTGCACCATATAGCGTGAATACTGTGATGGTGTTGAAGGGTCCTACGTGATCGCCGGCCCAGAGGGGCACGATGCGGCCGATGATTCTGCGCAATGTCAAAAAGATGCGCTTATTTTGGGGGCGCAGTGGTACCTACGAGCTAGCATTAATAATAGATATAAGATATGTTGCTAAGTGTTGCGGCGCATTGGCGGCCCGGGCGGAAGCTTGGAGGTAGTTGGATGGAATGAGAGTCCCCAGCATGCCAATGGAGCAAGCTGCGCTATTCAGTACGAACACCCGATCTTTGAAGGATTTACAGAAGTTGGCCAAAATGAACGGCTTTGGCTTATGCTCAAGTCTCGATCGGACAGTCAAGATGGCAATGATCTGTATGCCTAGGATCAAGAACCCCATAGCCCTGACCGTCCAGGGGAAGCCAATTTGGTCCACTAACCGATGGAATAAGATGCTATTCATGGTTAGTCCGTTCCGATAAATTTTGGGATTATCAGAAGCTATTCTATAATTCAACTCACGGTAAAACGACACCCCCCAAGTTCAGATCCAGACGATGCTGTACCGAGAGCTAATCCTCGTCGCTTCCGGAACCATGTAGAGACTGAGTTGACGGATCCATGGAATATCATACCCATGCCTATACCGCAGCTGACAGACTGAGACAGGAATATCTGGTAATATTGAGTCGATACGGATAGCGTGAAGAGCCCAAGAATAATGAGAGCAGAGCCGAAGCCGACTAGAAGGCGCGGACCATGCCTATCAAAGAAGATGCCAGCGAAGGGGGCGAGTGCAGATATGAAGAAAGCCGGGATTGACAGAATCCACGAGATATTGCTTGGGGTGTAGCTATGGAGAAAGTTGGCCTCATAGTAGTCTTGGAAAACGCCAGTACTACCAACGAATCCGAAAGACGAGGAGAAGCATGCCCAGGCTCCTAGCACGACGAGCCAAGCAGATAAGCCACCATCAGGGAATGGTGACTATGGTGGAAGCTCATAAACCGTCACTGGAGGCGGGATTGGAGATTTCTCCTGTTCTCTATCGCTAGAATCAGGTACCGAAGGGTCGGTTTCCCACTCAAGTCTCTTCGCACGGCTCGTTCTGATGCTGAAACATGTTGAAGAATAAGTTAAAGCACTCATACGCTTTGATAGTCTTAGTAGAGAGAAGTCGAAATAAGTAAGCTCCTGCCAAATCATTACTGCATACTTACGTGTGTATGTGCTTAAGGGGGGAGATATTGTACACTCCCAATAAACCCACCATTGGGCACTTAAAGCCTTAAGTGAAAAACATCGATACTGCTTACTTTGGTATATTACATATTAGCGTCATTATGTTGAAGCTGTAAGTGGCACTTGCTTTGATTAACAACGTAAGGTCCACGTACTATGAACTATGTAAGGTAGCATCTGACAACTAGAGACCAGTCTGTTGTAGATGGAAAGGACATAAAGGATGTAGCTAAAACCCTATGCGGTCTCACGAAGTGCATGATATATGATTTAGCTGATATTGAAGTCTGGCTGTATTATATTCTTCGAGATTGAAGATCTACGATGGATGTGAGCCTGAACACGGTGAAAGATACAACAGAGCGGTGTAGGGGACATGGCAGAGCCCACTCGCTCGCCGTCAAGCGCATGGCTCCTCTCTCCCTAAAACAACATCATTTTCATGGGGCTTGCGTTTGTAGTAGAGACCGACAGCTGGTTATGCGTGTGGGTGATGTAGCTCTCTCACGCAAGGCGTTCACAATGCAGAGTACGGTAAGAAGTAAGTTAGGTATGTCGCGGGTGTGTGGGTCTATGCGAGCGGAAGAACGTAGTTCCCCCGCTCCCTGTATATAAGGAGCATGTCATACACCGTTATGTAGAGTACAACTTCTTCTATAGCACATCTGAATTCACTTTACATGACCGTATTTAAAAATTGCATTGGTTTACTTCTGCTATTTATTAATTGACAATATCCTTCGCAAGAAGATGCATAAATATAGTGCGTCTGTTCGGACAGAAGTAATAAACTTCTTATAAAACAATGTGTAAGAACATACAACTTCCATTTTTCATTAGCGACGAAATAACTATCACGATCTTCATATCATACAGACATACAGGCATGTGTCATTGATTTCTTGCACTACATGATTATTCAGAAGCTGAATAAACCCTGCCCCCCATTTCACATAACGCCCATTGATTCGTTCAATCCGATCAATAGCTCTACCCATTCACAATTAGGTGCCTGCAGAAGCTTGGGAGGTAGCACGGAGTACGGTATCCGTGGACCTGGCCAGAACTGCAATATATATTCTTCGCTCCTACCGTTGCATCGCTTCTCCCTAGATTCCTTCACCTGGTCTTATTTTCTCCGGCGACCAGGTTATCGTCTATTAATTTGCGATATAAATTTCACCAGGCTATGATTGATTAGGTGGTAATATCGAAACATCAAGCCAGACAACATGTCTACTGTTTTTCCCGCCATCTTAGGTGGCTTCTGGTGGGTAGTAATCCTCACCCTTGTCTCAATCTTGTCACCAACATACTACAACATGTTGCCTCGAAATAAAATCTAACAAGAAAATACAGGATCTGGGGAAAGCTGGAGACCTTATACCTGTCCATGTACCAGTACGAGCCGGTCCCTATACCTTCCAACCCGCAATACAGGACCAAAGATGTCAGCATAGTCGTCTGCAGCATCGGCCCAAGCGAGAACTTCACAGAATGTCTGAGCTCCTGGCTCCTCAACGATCCACTCGAGGTCATCATCGTGACAACGGATCAATACCGCGACATCGTGGAAACGATCCTGCAACGCGCCCAGATATCCCTGGGACCCCGCTTTCCCAACATCAACACCATCAAGCTCAAAGTCCTCGGTCCAGAGAGCTTGGGTAAGCGTCGTCAGTCCGTTTGGGGATTCGCCGCCGCCCAGGGTTCCATCATCGCCAGCGTCGATGACCATATCCTCTGGCCGGAGCAGAACTTCCTCCCGCACATGCTGGCGTGTTTCGAGGACCCGGAAGTCGGCGGTGTGGCGCCGACGTGCGGCTTGTATATGCCGGACGAGCGCCGGGACGAGAATGTCATTACGCCCTGGGAAGTCGCTGCTGCGAGATCGCTCTGGAAGGGAAAGGCGAGGTATTTGGCTGTGTATGCTGCTTGTGGATGGAGTTGGGTCTTGCGTGAGTCGACCTTTTTCTTTCTTCTTTCATTCAATTTTACCTTGCTTCATACAAAACCTCCTTTTTTGATAGGAGATTAAGTGAGTAAACTGACTGACCGACTAACAAATAATAATACTTTAGCTGGCATGACATGCCTATACAGAGCTTCTATCCTCAAAGATACCGCGTTCCAGGAGAAATTCCTCCGTGAATACTGGCGCGGCAAGGGACCCCTAGACGTGCACGATGACGGTTTCATCACCCGCTGGGCGCACCAGAAGAACTGGAAATTATGCGTGCAGGACGCCGGACCCGAGACCGAGACCCGACGAACCGTCAAGCAGGACAAGTCTTTCTTGCCTCAGTTCTTCCGCTGGGAGCGCGGCTCGATCCAAAGTCATATTATCTATTTCCGTTCCGTGCCGCAGATCTGGGGGTATGTGTCTTGTTACTTAATACTGTGTTGAGTTTCAGAGTTGGGGTTAAGGATACTTGGTAAAGAGATTAATGCAAGGCTGACAATTTACCAATTACTCTAGACACCCCTACGTCGCTTTCAAAACTGTCGAGAGAATTTTCCGCCCGCTTATTACGTTCATTCATATCTGGGCCTGGATGTGCTCATTGCACTACTATCCGCGTGCTACGTATATCTTCCCCTTTCTTCCACTCTCCCCTCTTTACTCTTAATAAACACCATCCCGAGAATAAATACGACGTATGACTTACCAACGGTGAAAACCATCATGGGTAGTGCGCTATTCTTCTTCTTCTATATCATCACTTCGGCATCGAGCTACGCCGCTTTCATTGCCGAGCACCCGTACATGTGGCGACAATGGTGGGCAGCGGTGTTGTTTGATTACTTCTACGTGATTCAGGACTACTACTGCTGGTGGACGATTAAGGACGTGAGTGTACTCACCTTCCTCCTCTTGCTATCAGATATCTTCGGGGGAATAGAGCCAATAATTATTTGGTTGTCATTAATTCTGACTTGAGACATCTGCTAGACACGCTGGGGTGGAAGACACATCGTGGGACAGCAATGATTTCAGTCATTTCGTTGTAGTGTTTGCCCCAACCTGTCGACTGCTCGAGTTGGCATAAGGCCGGATCGGTATTACTTGTGAAACTGACTGGCTGCGTTTCTCTGGTTTTGAGTTGGTTGTTGGTAGTACTCCGACAGTGTAAGGGAACTTTTCTTTCTAATAGTGATAGATTATCACGTTTTTTAATCATGAAAAGGGGGGAGGTCTTAGTCGGCCCCAAACTCGAGGACACTGATTGCATGACACGGAATATTTGAGGTCACTGCTGTCCATAATAATGTGTAATTAGCACCCCAGTTAGCTAAAGGTGACATATGCTCAATCCATCAATACCCAAACCCTCTTCTTCAAACCTTGCCAACACCAGCGTTCACCGGGATCTTCGACGGCACATCATTGACAGGAATATGTCCAATGAGGGAATTCTTATAGCCCGCAGCCTTGGTCAGAGCAGCCGCATTACCAAGATCATGATAAGTACCAGAGTTATACGCCTTGTTCCACTCGCATATATAGCCGGTATAGCTTGAACAGGCGCCCGCCTCAGCTACAGTGACCACATCGTAGATGTTGCCACCATTCGTGAGACTGCTAGGGGTGATAGGCGTAGTAACCTTATCGAAATAATTGCCCTCCATCAGGACCCAGGTGTTGCCGTCAACGTCGAGAGCATGGCCGCCAATGTCCTGGAAGTAGTTATTCACGATGTGGTAGAACTCCTGCGAGCTAGTAGCCGTGGTGCCGATGTGCGGTGCCCGACCGGACACGTCGTGGATCCAATTGTTGGAGATGGTATATTGATCGTTCAGGCCGATGAGTAGCATAGTCCAGTAGTGCTTCTCATTGCAACCAGACGACCACGAGGTCTTGCCGTCGAATTCATTGTTGGATATTGTGACTCTGCCGGCCTTACCCCAACCGCTGACAATCATTTGGCGGCCAATGAGAGAGAACTAAATGACGAAGTGCTTAGCAAATTGGTCTCTGGGTTAGACAATTTTCATCTGACATACCTTGTTGTGATCAATCCAAACCAAGTCCGAGTCGTCTAGAGTGATGGCATCACCTCCCCAGACATACTGTGGGTTGAGGTTGGTGATGTGAATGTTCTGGATGATGACATTCTTGTTACCCCCACGAATACGTAACCCTTTCCCCTTTATGACGCCGGAGCTGCCCTTTCCAACAATACTCTTGTTAGATCCGACATCGATGGGCGAGCGGGCGGCATTGTCGTATGTGCACGACACTTTGGTGCCGCCATCGCAGGTGTCTCCGATGGTCAACTGGCCGGCGGATGTGCCACCGCTGCAAGTAGAGGTGCTTGTCGAGCAGCAATTCCCGTGGGTGGTTCCCTCAGTGCCAGTGAAGTCCCAAGTACGGTCGATGACGATGGTGCGTGCGGTACTATCCGTGAGCCACTCCTTAAGCCTTATGTTACTCGTCAGCTGTTATTCTTTGAAAGGTAAACTGATGGTAAGTAACGTGACTCACTGGGCAAGACTGGTGGGAGTGGCAGCCGGCGCGCCCCCACCTCCTGTAACACCGGTTGCGAAGCCGGTTGCCGTGCCCTTGACCTGGGCATAAGCTGCCGGCGCAGCAAGGGCAATAGCCAGCGCGGAAGAGGTGAGAAACTTCATGTTATCTTATCACCAGGCTTGTGAGCTTAGAAACTAGAAAATGGTCAACGTCTCAAGAGCTTCCACGCATAGAAAGCTGATAGTACACATTCTCACGGGAACACTACGTCATATTATATAGTATCTTATCTGCAACGAGGTCAAGTCATGATCTCAGCCCCCGGGAAGACAATAGTAACGACGATTCCAGAAGAAATTCTACTTTGACTACCTGGTTACTGAAGTAGGCTAGCAGCTCGTCTTCGGTGTTCACGCCGCCGTCGCACGCACGGTGGGAAAGTCTATGTTCGTATATTACTCTCCGCGAGAAAGAACTAGCAATTGAACCGGGCCGTAGTAAAAGTGTAATAAATCCGGGGTTATAGCTATCCACCAAATAAGATTTCGCCCGGTGCCGGGGTGACGAATAAGAGCGCCTCGGCCGGTGCTCTGCATTTAGCGATCGGACCAAGAAGCCCGTCCTGTCCCCATGCTTGGCACTTTTTGATCCGTACTGGGTGGTATTTATGCCGAGGTATTGTTGGTTTATGGAAACTCCTTCACGATCTTTATATTCTAACTATATCACGAGAATGACAACTGTTAAACGCACAAATCATGTTTAAATAACAAGTAGAGGCGCTGGTATCTTGCCATGCCAATGGCGACATTCACCATCACAATTCATGCCATCATAGCGCTCTTAGATTCTTGGAATGCTTCTCATTTATCAAGATATTCTAAATTCATGTCAGCGATATAGGTAGTCAACCTGAAAACAGCTGCCCGCTTATATCGAATTCCTAAGTCCATGTTCGGACGTTACCTCTCTGTCATGCTACCAACCTGAATATCGTCTAGGTCACATGCTGCTGAAGACCTAAGCTAAAGGTGAAATAGTATGTATATAAGACGAGCTTCCCATCTCACATCTGGGGAGTCCGACATCAGATATCCTTCTTAATTTGCCTAACATCGTATGCTCGCGAATAGCTATCGCAATTTCCCCCCTCAATACTTGTCTTATCGCTCGTACCAATTCTTCGAGCATGATAGGTTCCCTTTGGTGTCTTTTAGCCATATGGAATGAATTGGCGGATCCGTCGCCGGCTACTCTTTATTATGTACGTCAAGCGGGCTAATCATATATTCTAATACACAATTTGCAGCTCTTTTTCTGTTTCCAAGTGCCTATAAGCTGTTTTTAGGCGTTTTCTAAGGTGAAGTTCAAGAAAGGTGCACCACGTGCAACAGAAGCACGGTAGGTCTGATCTGCAGATGCTGGGAGAGTCACATAGCGACTTGGCAGGCTTGACGGCACTTGTCATTGGGCTTAGGGCCCAGAGCCAGCGCTGTTGGTGCGCTAATGCCCGGCAAAGTCGAACTAGCGTTGCTTAAGTGAGATTGATGCTTTACTACCTTCCTGAAGCCATCGTCAGCGCGCATGAGAGTAATGCACCTTTTCCACCAATCACGTTCTTCTCCATTACCCAATTTGGCTTCAATGGCTTCGAAGATGAAACCGTCAAGCGGACCCGTCACTTGGTTTCCTCATTTCTCCAACGCTTACTTGCGTATACATATGTATAACCTTAAGCTTCGGCCGATTAGTTCGCTGCTAGATCGCCCTCGGACGCTCCCGCCTGGGCTTGGCGCGCTCGGGAAAACTATCATGGTTGATACTATAATCTGCCCACTCCTCCAATCGACGGGTTTTTATATATGAAACCCACACGAAGTATGGGGAGTAGTCAGAATGAGGAAAGTAATAGATCATGGGTGTTTGTCCTGGGGACTATAAGGATGATGGTCATCTCCCGGCATGAACATCATGAGGCGTTAGATCACTAGGAAGTCAAGTCTCGAAGTAATCTAAGTAACTAGTCGTCAATATGAAGGCCGTCGCCGTTGTCTCCTCCTTAGCCTCTCTGGCTGCTGCTGCTGCTGTTAGCCTGAGCCAGCAAGACTCGCTCCTCAATGTCAAGATTGAGAGAGTCGGCAACAGTGAAGTCAAGGCTAGCATATCGAACAACGGAAACGAGGTCCTGAGAATATTGAAGACCGGCAGCATCCTAGATTCTGCCCCCGTCGAGAAAGTGAAAGTCACCCAAGGATGTATGTGCCTCTATTTCCTAGTGGACTTCTCGTCAACGAAACTGACAATAAAGCAGCGAGTAAGGTTCCCTTCGTAGGTGTTCGCTTCTACATCCACACGGACAACCTAAGCGACGAGGCCTTCCAGACCATCGGTGCAAAGGAGACTATCGAAGTCCAATGGGACGTCGCGCAACTACACGACCTCAGCGCCGGTGGTGAGTTCAACATCACCACCGAGGGCAGTCTCCGCTACGCCAAGGTGGGCGACAACAAGATCGCCGGCCAGGTCGTCCACGGCTCAAACACCATCCAGGTCAACGTCGACGGTGCGCAGGCCGCCAGGGTTCACAGCGAGCACCACGCGTCCGAGAAGGCCAAGCGCATCGTGATCCAGAGCGACTGCAGTAGCTCGCAGAAGAGCGTCGTCAACGCCGCCCTGAACATCGCCAAGAGCTACGCCCAGAAGGCGCAGTCGGCAGCCTCCGCCGGCACCAAGCTCCAGGAGTACTTCAAGTCGACGTCCAGCAGCACCGCCAGCACCGTCGCGGGCGTCTTCAGCAAGATTGCCAACAATATTGTCAACAGCGGCACTAGTGGCGCCGCCAAGCTTTACTGCACCGACGTTGGCAGATGGTGCACCGACGGTGTCGTGGCCTACACACAACCAGGGTCAAATGAATACGTAAGTCGTCCTGTGTTCTGTCATCTCTTACGGCATTTCTTTTTCAAGGCGTGTTCTAAATACTTTGTTCCCAGATTGTTCTCTGCCCCTACTGGTTCCAATTCCCAGCTACCGGCAATACCTGCCACATCGCCGACCAGCCGTACGTCATCGTCCACGAGGCAACACACCTGGTCGCGGTTAAGGGCACCGACGACGTGTGCTATGGCTACGACGGCTGCGTGACTGCCATCAGCGCCTCTCAAGAGCTCAACAATGCCGATACGTACGCGCTGTACGCTAATGCTGTCCACGTTGGCTGCTAGAGAGAATACCCATGTAGGCAGGTAGTAGTGTGTTAATATCGGCATCTTGAATATAGTCAAATAGGACTAGGTTGGATATTTAACTCTGTGCATCTCGATGTTGTATTGAAATAGAAATTGTGAACCCTGAAATGATGTCGAGGCAACAAGCGGGTGATCCTTAACACAACAGCATCGCGTAGTACTCGGGGCTTGTCTTGTTAGTGAAGAAGCTACGACCCCAAAGTTTCTCCAATTGTTCTCCAAACGAATGATATTAACCCCAAAATTATTAGTCGCAACTTTGGGTGTGACGCAATACGTAATGAGGGGTCGACATCGCACACGCGTCCATCAAAGGGGGGGATCATCTGTCGGCCGAGATTTATATAATTGATCCAGGCTGCGGGCATTATCGTTGAAGAACAGAAAACTAGTAAGATTACTGAAGATTCAAGCTCGCATCATCTGCCTATCTAGGCGTGCTGCATCTAATTACGTTGCTAACCACGCGTATCGTGTGAGTACGCCGCAGGCAGATGCGGGGTTCATAGTGATGGCCCTGTTGGCTCTCCACCAGACATCCTTCAACATAAATACCCTGAGCCATGGTGATATGTTTAGGGTGCTGGCTTGGAGAATACGAGTGAACTGAGTCAAGTGTCTAAAGCAACACAGAGACAAAAGACTACATCAACGATGGAGCGCATCCTTGAGGAACGCATACCGCTAATGGAGTGTATCCGCACAAGCACGCATCATCCGGGCCTCTCCATTGGCGTCATCTACGAGGGCAAGGAAATATTCAAGCACAACATGGGCGTCATGAACACAGCCACGAGGCAGCCTCCAAACAGCGACACGCTCTACTGCATCGCGTCATTAACCAAGGCCTTCGTGGCCGCATCGCTAGACATGCTTATCCAAGAAGGGAAGATACCATCATGGGACACCACGATCCAATCCATCATCCCGGAGTTCCGGCATCACGGGAAACCGGAGCTCTACGCAGAACTGACACTAAGAGACATATGCTCGCATCGAAGTGGGTTTCTCAAATTCGACGAGTTCATACAGGGCATGGACGGCCGGATCCTCCTGCCTAAGAGCGACGTGGTGAGCATCTGCAACGTATTGCCTGTGCATAGCAACCTGCGCGCCGAGTTTCATTACAGCAACGTTATGTACGAGCTCGGCTGCGCGATTATCGAGCGCGTGTCCGGGTACAAGAACTGGTTTGATTTCCAGCGCGAGAGGATCTTTAAACCGCTTGGTATGGAGAGGACGACGGCGCGTAGAGAGGTCCATTACACGGACGCTAATGTAGCGACCCCTTACGTGGCGCTCACGTCGACCAAGGAAGAAGGAAGAGAAGAAAAGATTTTCTACGAATTGCAACCGACTAGCTCGTCGGCTGATTCCATGAACGGCGGCGCAGGCGCGATCAGAAGTTCGGTAAACGACTTGTTGAAATGGTGTAAATGCCTCCTGCAATCGTTTCGCCCAGTTACCTCAAAGAATGAGAGCGGAATTGTCCGCCACAATTCGCCCATCTTCCATAGAGCGGCTATCATGAACCCAGAAGCACCCGAAGACGGCGACTACTGCCTAGGATGGTTTCACCACCGCACACCAGCTCGCATTCGACTCGGGGACCCGATCCTGGGAAAAAACTCGGCTTCACTGGCCATATACAGCCACCAGGGGGATTTACCAGGGTACATAGGCAACATCTACCTGGTTCCCTCGAGTGAGACGGCCGTCGTGGTGCTCTCGAACGGCATTGGGTGGGCCGACGCGACGAACTACGTCGCGCAGGACATCCTGCAGACTCTCCACGGCCTACAACCGCGCATCGACTTCCTGGAACTTGCACGACGGGAAAGCGGGGCATATTATCGTCATCTCTCTCTCTTAGAGAATAGGTACACGACCCCGCTGGAAGAGAACCGACACGTGAAGGAGGCGACGACAACGACAAGGCCGCCCCCACTATCTCTCAGAGAGCTGACCGGTACGTACGTATTACTCGATTATGAGAAAATTTGTCTCGACATCGACATCATTGCGGAATATAAAGATAACCAGACAAACACGGACACAACAACGAAGAGGGAAAAGGGAAAGGAAAGATTGTTGAGAGCGACCGTCAACAAGCAGGCGGACCAGGTCTGGGAGCTATGGCACCATCGCCACGACGTCTTCTGTCGACTGCCGGAGACTTTTGACGAGTGCCTGCGCAGGGGTATCTATCCACCTACTAGTAGTACTAGCTGGGAAGCCTCCCTCGTCTCGTTTAGGCGAAATGCCGAAGGGGTCGTGGGTAGCTTGAGCCTGCGGCTGAACGGTGTCGAGGTCATCTTGAAGAAGAAACAGATATAGGTACCTTCTACTTTTCCATCTTGTAATGAGGGTATCCATCCCATTACAAAGATGGCTGTGAGGAGATAGCGGACGGCCGTACATACATTAGCGCTGGTTGCCTTGTTTTGTCCTGGCTGGGGTATGAAGGCAATCTATACAGTATTATATACAGTGTTGAAGGATGTTAAATGCCGGCCGGTAACCCTTCCGTACTTAAGATCCTTGCATCCTAATCTCTCAGCCCCTCTGCCCCTGTTGACCTGTCTCTCTCTCTCTGTCTCTCTCTACTACGCACTGTATATACGTAATATGGCGGCTCAAGGATGTTCTAGCCCATACAGCTCAAGGGGATGTGCAAGGGACGATCACGTAGCCGTACATAGTACTGTAAAACACAAAACTTTAAATGACACCATACCCATGGGTAGGTAAGTATTCTAGTGTCCGCAGTCCTTGTCGTACAGTATTCCATGCCTAGGTGACGATCTCACTGTATCTAATCCCATCTTGATCCGTGTCATCCGCTTCTAGACTTGTTCTAGGGAAATTACTAGCGGCGCAACAAACGCCCGGACCACAGCTTAACGCACAAATATGCACAAACTCTAAGTAGGATTTGCCCTGTATAACCAGTGCAGGGTCAATAGCCCTAATATGTTACCGACAGTGATGTGGGTGATATTAAGTATTCCAGTATGCATCACTGATGTAATATGTACATAAGCAGTGTCATTTTTCTTTGTTGATTTTCAACACCCGGTTTTCCCAATCATGCCTGCTGTAGTTTTAATATGATAGTCTATAGGTTGTTCACATCAGTCCCAAATATCTCCGGCCCTCTTTAGAAATATGGCCTTGTATCTGTCCACTTTGACTCGTATTGCTCCGGGTAGGGCCGTTCGTAGCTCTGGTTGTAGTTCCTTCTCCTCTGCTGCCCGAGCTCTCTGAGCTGGCCATATCTTCATTCTTCCAGAGTTTAGGGACTTGAAGGCGCTCTAGCAGCTTGGATAGCTTATTTGATTCTGGCATTGCTGAAATAGGGTATCTCGTAGATAGAGTCGGGGGGTTTGGTTGATCTCGGTCGGTTGGTGGTGCCTGCGCGGAACTGGGGAGGCAGGTTTTATGCGATCTAGTCCACGATGATTAAAAACTGTATCTTGCCAGCAATACTTGGGATTGTGCATGCTACAGTAAACATGACGTACTTAGAATGGGCCTCAGCTTCACGCCCCCAGGGAATAGGGATAATGAGGTGAGCTTATGATGGCGACGGGAGCCCCGGTCAACGCGCGCGAGTCGGATTGTAGTCGTATGATCGGATTGAGACGAATGCGAGGCGGCCAGCTCCCTCCTTCTACTCTGACGAATACATCAGTTTAAATAAGAGCGTAGAATGAGTGCTTCATTATTGTCAATCCACATACGAGAGGTCATGTCCATTACAGAAACGAGTTTGCCTGCCGAGTATGCTGTATCTACAAGCATGAACATATATATCCGACTAAAACTCCGAGTTGTTGACATCCAAGGCTGTGCTCCACCAATTAGCGGTGATGCCCTGGTCCTGCTAATAGCGTGTCCAGGAATGACAAATGACAAGAGTCATCAGCCTGTCCAATGCCACTTGCGGGATGGGCCGCCAGATTGAATACCCCATTGAGAGCTGTCCCAGGGCGTAACCACCCACATCTCTGCACGCTTCAGACAATAAGCAATAGGTTATCATTCACCTTAACGCGCTACTGGCCAGGCAGAGACACCGAGTCCGATCAACATGAGGCCAGACCCCTAGACCCTCTCACCTTGCTCAGATCCAGTCCTTGAAGACTCCACTTCGCGTTGACCTTGGGCAGGTATAGAAAGAACATCAGGTACAAGGGAATATCGTAGGTAGGTACGTACATAGTACACGCGGTACAACAGGTCCGCTGCACTGTGTGGAAAAGCCATACCATCAGATAGCGCTCTAGTGGTGATCACATTGTCGAGGTGACTTAAAAAGAGTTTTTTTCTTCCAGTTCCATTGCGCACGCTCTTTTACGAGCTAAGTATGGCACGTTGATTGAACCCGTCGACATTTTGATTCGCCAATCTCGAATGACGGTCAAAAAGCCACACAGGTTGGAACTCTGCTCGCGGGTTCTATGATTTGTGGCGTTCAAGCCATCTGTGGCGGTGCATGTGGCTAGTGCGTATGAGAGAAACTCTGGTAGGTTTCCATCCGTCCGATTTGCACAATGAGCGAAGGTGTTAAAAGCAAGCAGCATCGATGGGATTGATGTTGAAATTGATCTCATGTGGAGACAGGGCTTCCCCAGATTTGTGCTGTAGGGCTGCATATTCGGTGAAATATCTCGAACTGGGTTAACGTCCGGGTTCAAGCACTGAACGCTCGGAGCTTCCCAGTGGGCCATAGACCCGGTGCCGCAGAGACTCGCATGGATCGTGTTTTGAGTAACGTACTGTCCATTATGGCAGGGTTACATCTGGACAGACCATAAGTGCGAGATCTTTAAGCAACCCTCATGAGAGCAGCCCAATCACATGCTAGTTTGACGTTGTGGTGTTGACTGCGCGCACAAAATTTCACCCCTATAACGAATATTGAGTCTTCTGATCGATATTTTCACTGCTCTGTTTCCGTGTCGTTTCCCTGTCCATTGGAATAACGGGCTTGATAGCAGGGTATCAAGAATGATTGCAAAACAAAACCCGACCTATAGCCCGGCGCGTTACCAGACTTGAATCCCGCAGGCAATGGGAGAAGTACGCAACGTAAAAGATTTAGGGGGAGGGGGGATTTGCAGAGGGATTAGCGAGCGGGATTTAAGCAAACGTGCTGCTTCTAGCGTGATTGGTGTTGGGTTTCCTGATGCAGGAAGAGGGGTTCAGGGCAGCTGACCTAGGCAGGAAGGAATAAGCAATTGGCTATCTAAGTTAGCTTTCGTTAGTGCGCTAATAGAAAGTCCGCTGCCACCTCTTGAATCTGGTCTGCCTCTCGGGTACCGACCACGGCCTTACCTGCCTATGTACGTACGCACGTATTCAGCATCCTTTATAACGAAAGTTTCCGAGGGGTACAGAAGCTGGCCCAAGTGATTCATCTGTAATTTCAGTGACCCTTCTGGATTTTGATCACACATCAACACTAAAATGCCAGTAGTATTGATTTTCATTGGGGGTTTATGATTTCTAACAGCAATGCTGCTGCTCCTTAATGTTTCTGTCAATCGTGGGACTCCTTGGATTGAAGGTATCATATACCCAAGTGATCAATATATAGCACATGAGCCACTGGGAGGGAAATCTCGAAAGCAAGTACCCCAGTGCGTCAGTTGGCTTCCATCAACAACCCCTGGAACTCATCGCGTTACTCAACCTTTTGGGGGCTACGTATGCGTTGTCATCAAATCCGGAGGCAAGCCCACCAATACCAATAAGGCGTTTAGGGCGAGCTGAAAGGATGCATGGTGACACCTACAAAGCCGGCAAACCATCATCTTCATTCACTTTATCGAGTCGGATTTGACCTTCACAGATATACAAAATCTTATGTCATTTAATTATGCTAAGTCATCATATGAGGTTGGCAAAGATCAGAAGAATATTCAAGTCTTTTATAACATACTTCTAGAAATAGGATATTAGTCAACATTCCATGCTTCGCTCCCCCTTTCGTCCTGCGACAATATCCCCCACGACATCCCCCCAAAATCACTGCAAGGTAGCACTGAAGGCCTGCGAGATGCAAAACTAACACGCGCGCTTAGGTCGCCGCCTCCTATACACCTAAATCTAGTAATGAAATCTTCTGCGTATTCCTCTTAGTTGGTTTTGGCCAATATAGCGATCACAAGAATTGCCTCGACTTCAACTCTTTAATTTTGATTGTGACAATATTTAATGGATCAAAACATATTTATACTGCCATACAAAGTATTCATAGTATGATTTTTCCACATTTCTATCTATCTGTTCTTGATCGTGCCCGATAATCGGCTAACAACGTGATTGGGTTACCCTGAGGTTGTATTTGCTCCTTCTGTCCGTCATTGTTGGGCGCCCCTTGACTCCCTAGATTGGACAGCGACATTGTGACCTTCTTCATTATTGGTTCACAAAGGCATGACCTTTTTGGGGCTTATTATCTCCTGCATACCTGTTTATCCTACCTGAACTCCTCAACTGAACAGTACAGGCAAGGCTCACCAGTAAAATGACCAACCCCTACACCCACAACTCTTGAAGCAACTCCCTGCCAACCTCATTAGGAGGCCATTATGCAAGTATAAAGCAGGCCGACACTTGGCGTTGGCGGCTATCGCTAAGTTTGAGTGGAGGCTGAATTGACGTGCAACGTCATGTACAATGTGTATAAGTACTGTGTGTTGGGCATGTCCCAGGTAACTCATGGGAAACCGTAGCTCCTAAGAAACATAACGGCGATATATTTATGCGATCAAAACACCATGTCAAGGTATTTTCTTAACACCCTTAGGCCGCAGGGGTGGAACAACGACCCTATGGAGGAACCAGTGGGAATGTATGAGTCAATGCGTGCAGTTCACCGTCCTAAAAGACCCACGATTTATTCTCGAATTCGCCAAGGTAAGTGTCATAGGCTAATCAGTCAACCATGCCCTTGCTGACCCTGAAAACCTCTTAGCCAATCCCACACCAACACATGGTCATGATGAATATTATACGGAAGACGAACTCAGTAGTACAACACTATCTGTTAATACAGACGCACTTGCTAACATGAAAAAGAACTCGGAGCGACAGATGATAGCTTTGCGTCAATCGCGGCAATGCACGTCACACATGCGAACACAAACATGCACCGAGCATTCCGTTACGGCACTCAGAGATTATTAATTTACTATCAGTGCCAAATCACATGCCTACTAGATGAAATCGACAATATTGACAATCAATTAAAAACCCACATTCCTTTTGACAAGGAGAATTTCCTCAGTCGATGTATGGCGAGCCCTGACCAGACCTCACTCTGCGGGCGACCTATGGATGAGGAGCTAAACAAGAAGAGGGAAAACCTCCTCGCCAATCTCAACACCATGCTCGAGAAGTACCGTAAGCATCTATAACCCACCCCTAACTCAGCTAGCAAGAATACAGCTCAGTGCCTTGTTTACAGGCGGCCTATTGTACTGGGAGCTCGACGCGGAAAACTTCACCAGGGTCTCGTGGAAGACTCATCGGGGCCTTGCCGACAACATCAAGGACTACTTCAAGGGCGATCCATCCTCACTCGATTACCTGAGAGCGATGGGGGATTTCATCTATGCCGAGGTGGATCCGCCCCTGGAGCGGTTCCAACATCTGCTTCTCGCGGCAGGGAACGGGGTTGGGGTGAGTTTTAGCAGCGATTCCTTTTCTTTGCTTCTTCAGGCAAGGTCTATCCCAACACTGGCCATAATGATACTTAAGGATTCATCATCTAATAAAATACAACCTGCTTCTAGAGAGTCCTTCAAAAGATATGCTGCGCGACCGTTGACACCACGCGCCAGCTAGGTGACCCCCGCAAGAGACGAGTGGATTACTCTGAGAACGGCTTCACGATGATCTCAAAGTTCCTGATGTTGATACTCAGCTCGTTGTTGGTAAAAGTCCCTGTAGGGATCCTCTACCTAGCCGAGCCGAACAAGCTATTCTCCTACGCGGTAGTAGTGATATCAGGCGTCATCTTCACGATGGTGTTACTCGTCTTCGAAAAGCGCATGAATCACCTGTTGATCGGTATCGCAGCTTATTACGCCGTTCTTGTTGGGTTTTTGTCCAATGCGCAATAACCACCAGTAGATGAAGCAGTGTATAAAAGAATTGTTTTTTTGGACGTTGGTCTGATCACGTGTTTAGGTGCACAGTCTTCAGTGCGGCAACCCGAGAAAGTAAGGGTTACATAGGGTTAGGGCCGTGGTTTCCCGACTACATGGTCCGCGCACCAAATTCGCTTATCGAGATTGCGGCAAGGGAGCCGCGTAAAGTTTTAGAGCTATAAACTGTCTTGGGTTAGTCGTTCAATTTTATTGATAAAGCCTGTAGGAAGCTCTGTTTTATTTTATCGCTATAATATGTACATTGATACAATTCAGGTCGCCGAGAATGTAAACAAAGGAAAGACTCCGCGATATTTGATCCCCACACGATGCACAAGTAAACTACCAAGTACCTGACCAGTCGAGTACAGCCCGTTCTACGTGGGTCTGGCCCTATTGCAAGCCACCAGTCGTCCTAGGAAGACGTTCGTGTATTACCTGTGTCACCATCCCCATACCTGTCGTTCTTCCCCAGTGACATGCATACAGTAGAAAGAATGCAGGGGAAGCCCTGCGGTTACTGTAAGGTACCTAGTTACCTAACCTACCGGCGTTACGTGCACCTAAATACACACCATCATGTTCTTCAAAGGCAGGACTGAAGATAGGCAGATTCTGTCCGCTGTTGAACCGACCCTAGACAGAGACCAGACAAAAGCGGTGTACGAAATTAAAGTATATTATAGGTACATAGCTGAGGTTAAGTAGCACTCCGGTATCCACTCTTTTCTTTTCATTTTCGCCCGACTCGAGTGCGTGGAAGACCGGCCTGTTCTGTGAAGCCCGTTACGAAAAGCTACAAGCCCAGCACGCACCCACAGCACAATGTTATGCTATACATGCATGCGTATACAATCCTCGCCCATTGATTCTCTACGGGTATGTCTAAGACACGCATACTATAGTAGTAGAAAAAGCATTTATCTGTTTAAAAAATTGAAACAAGGGTCCCTGGCAAACCTAATGTCGGGTTCTGGAATGTAACCCTCTGCTTCTCCGTGTCTGCCTAGTTTAGATAAATACAAAAGGGTAGATCAAGAGTAGGTAAATAAATGTCTAGGTAGTGGTGACAAATAGTTTGGTTCCGCGATTAACGCGTAGGAATTTGCCCGGGCGTGCCTATCTATCGGCCGTAGTTGTCCAAAGTTCTTTCGGAAATGACAAGATGACCTACGCACACGTGATGCCTGTAACTCGGGGCGAGGTTACTAGAGTAACAGTACAGTAACAGTGTCTGCTACTACATTAGAATAATCACTACAGAAAGGATAGTTATACTGATTGATGCCCTAATGGTGCTATACTGACAGCATCTCATTCCAAGAACCGGATGCGGGTCGACATGGATACAAGAAGGTGGCGCGTACGCAGGAAAAGAAGCCGTGAAGGCCTAATAAGTATGGAAGAGCTAGAACACTTCTCCCCTCCGCCATTCTTCACCCTTCCCCACCCCCTCCCTCTTTCGAAATGCGCGAAGGGAGATAAACAGCTAACACAGTCCCGCCCAGCTTACATACTTCCTCGTCGCGAATACATACCTACCTACCCATCCGTCGATAACTTCCTTTGTACAAGCTCTCTCAGGGCATATGGATAAGCGCCAAAGTCCACGAAAACATCACAGACACCTCATGAAAGCATCTAAAGAAATTCCAAGCATATAGCCTCACGTAGGTTACCTTAAATCATGCGCCGATACGCGAACAGTCGACCGATATTGTATTCCCATCTTGATAACGCGGGAGCGAGCGGAGGCAACTCTTCATGTCCCCCAGTTGCGCATTCATCCTCATCTCTCCTCTCGGCCCCTTTCGAATAGGTAGTTTCCATTAAACGGCGTCAAGAGCTAGGTCAAGTAGCACCGAGCACCTACGACAATAGATAGGGCGGTTAACAAGCTCAGCACCTAGCACAAGGTTGAGACCTTCGTGAGTAGAATAACGTAGAACCGGACGCGCTCTCGCAACCTTACATCATTAAGAGCTAGATTAGCAGGTAATCATAGCAACACACGTTCCTTCCTGCTTGCGCATTTTCGTGATGCTGCCTGTTGCCTTTCTATCTTGCTACACGTTGGCATGAGCCCCTAGTTCTTTGTCTTAGTCGGAACATCCTTAACCAGTATTACTGTACCCGGTCGCTCCCCATCTCCATGTATACCACGCGCACTACGGAATCCTTCCTATGGCCGCGCGCGAGTAGTCGAACTTGACTGCACCCGCCAGAAGCTTCCCTGCAACGCACGAGAGATATGAATAGGGAGATAAGGAATGAATGGATCTTGTTACTGAAGATGTCGATGCTTGTCGCAAAGCCCGGTAGCGCTGCGCTGCGTTACCCGGAATATGTATTATTATTGCTTGGAGAGAACCGTTTTTTAGACTTCATATCGAATAACTCTTCTTCATTCAGTTCTTTGCGTCCGTTTCCAACGTTCTTGTGCAACACAGGAGATAGAATATGGAGGCTGTACGGGGTACGATGCTCGAAGGGCCAACACCTTACGGCTTGGGGCGTGTAGACGAACATAAATATAGTCTAGATATTACTTGCTTTTGGTGGTATGAATATGCATCGCCTCATCATCATCACCATCATCTCTCTCTCGTGCGCCTTAACAAGTACTTATTCCTGAGTCCAAAGCTACGACAGAAGTCAAACTCATACCATATCACATATCTTTCAAAGCCACAAGCAACCCTCTCCCCTTCCATGCCACGGCCCAGCCCGGTCTCTCTAATAACTGGACGTTCTCGATCGGGCGACGAGGTCTAGACTGGCGTAGCTTTCATCCCAGCGTCAGCATCAAGACCACATTCGAAGTCGTCGTGCTAGCAGCCCCCCTCTTTCTCTCCAAACCCGATTATGCGCAATTCGTGCAAGATCCTGCGGGTCAAGCTTCGAGCAAAGCCAACAGTAATAGTTGCCGGTCGATCGATCTCTCTTTCAAAGGAATTTCAAGGGAAAGAGGGTTGCCACGGTCCCATACGTATAAACTGCATATGAGGGTTCTACCTTATTCAGCAGGTTAGTGTTGTGGGCTATTACACAGCGCTGCAGTCCCGATTCGTGACAGGCACGGGGGTTGGGGTTCGGAAGGCGCATCCATATCATTCCAGAAACTAGAGCGTAATATACTGCCCACCCTCGCATCGAACGTGAGGCCTAGGTTAGTACCAAGGCCTCTCTGACAAGTCTTTTTTCTCCTCCAAGGACTATTATCCCCCTTCACCTTCACCGCACTCGCTAAATCACGAAAGCGATCGCGTTTTTCCGGTCTACCGCCTTTCGGAGGGCTTCAGAAAATATGCGACGATCGGTTCTTTTTTTCTTGGTAGGCTTTGATCTCGGCGTTTCTGTTGCTTGCTGCTATGTGCGGGGGGTTGATGAGGTTTGTGAGGCTAGATAAAAAGGTCACGTACCAAAAAGAATTGTGCAAAGCCCACTTTCACGCCAAAACTCACAATATTTAAAGAACAGTAATTAACTATATAGCCAGGACCCAGAAAGAACTTGAAAAGGTATTTTATATTGTAGAAAATTGCCTAAGAATTATGAGTACAGTCCTTTTTTTTTTTTTTTTTTGAAATGATTTTGTCTGTTCGTCGCAGTGTAGGTAGCCAAGCTTAGGAAGTAGATCTTGTAAACAAATCTAAGTTGCGTTCTTTCTAATACAGCGCTCTTCTGCCAATATTATGCCAAACTAGCTCTTACTTGCATATAGTATACTTTAAGCGTTTTTATACGATGCACAATCTTTTCCTAGTTTCTTTTCCTGATCATGACTATGTTGCTCTTGTTGTCTGAAGATTGTGAGTTTTAGTGTGAATGTGTGCTTTGCCCAGTTCTATTGGGTAGGTGAGTTGTTTGATAATTGAAGACGGAATAGTTACGATGGTGAGATTAGAGTTGAAGAGCTAAGCATTGCGGATCACATTGCCTAACCCTACTGAGAGGTTGACTGTTTTCACGTTTTCAATTTGTGTTCCAGGTTATAGTGGTGGCTAGAAGAAAAGAGGTTGAGGCTGAGTATATTAGAGACTTAGGGCTCCTTGTGAAGCATGAAATCATGCGGAATGCCGAGATATTTTTACTCTACCAACTCTATAGCTCTATAATATGGTGAATGGTAAAGGCATGTGGGGGGCATGGTGCAGAATCAATTTGAAGACTTCGTGGCCATGAGAATAACCTGGCCTTTGCTGGCCCCGGAGTTTCGGGGGAAACGCATGAGGTCCTCCACGCGTTTCTTCTGCTCTTTCTGTCTTTTCTTCTTCGGCTGCTGCTCTTTCGACTTCTTCGGTTTACTCGGCGGTCGCGCTTCAGAAGGGTCGTTGGCCATGGTGTTGATATATGGGCGACCTGAATAGTTTCACGATAGCCCAAGGATGCGTGAGCGTTGGTGGGGAGCGAGACCAGTCCAAGTGGAACCTGGAAGGTGGGTAATGGGTGGGAACTGGCCCGATAATACTCAACTACAAGTACCAAACGAGAAGGGAGGGCAGAAGTACATACCTTTCGGCAACCAGAGGTCCGGTCTAAGTTCTTGTGCTAGGCAGGAACAGATGGTGATGACGGTAGTTTGCTGTACGATATCCAGATGGCAGTCCGCATAGACACCTCTTATACTGCCTACAGACTGACGAAAGTCTTCACAACCCGGGCGTCGGGAGGGCGAGACAGACTTTTGTTGACGACCAAGCTAGATGAGGTGGTGCATATCGCCATACTTGGCGGCAACATTAGCCAATATTTCATGTTTTGACTCCCGGAGATAACGAGAGTGGGTTAATATTGGGTAGGAAAATGGTGGCCAGAGACCGTGCTAAGAATTTACACGCTACCCCCCAATATTGTCCTCGCACCGTCATGCCAACATACTGTGCCTGCCCCAGCTCTCAGCTCTTGGGCCCCTGGTACGAATCACGCACTGTTCCAAAATATGCACTCGGATAACCCGCTTTAACAGAAACCAAGGCAGGCCCCCTAGCGATGATTTTGGTGTGTACGGACAGATGTACCTAAGGGATTATCAAGGGTCTACGTACTAGGTGGTCCGATCAATCGACATACTAACTTAAGCTCTGTCGGGGAGGTAAGTAGCGAGGTCGTTTGGGCGAGCAAGGGTCGGCATGATTGTCATTTATTGGCCAGGTAGGTATATCGCATCCAATGAGGTGCAAGAGTGACTCAACTGGACTGGTTGAATAGGTATCCAAACACGGTCAACTGGCAAGTACACCGGATAGAGGCAAAGGTCTTTATCTGCCGCGTATAAAAATTTTTCGCATGCATAACAACATGCTGCCAGGTCCTGGTACTGCGCCATGTGCGAACGGTTACCGATAGGTACGTCGCTAGGTACGTCGCTAGGTACCTACACGCCTAACGCACCGGGTAGATAGCGTTCAGAAACACTGCTCCACAGGCGCCTCGACCGTCCCCACGATGGGAGTTCAAACCCTGGGTTGTCGGGGACCATATCCACTATAGTACCATAGTACTAAGTTGCCGGAACTCGACAAAGTGTTGTCAAAGCTTGCGAGTAAACCAATTTTGCCTCCGAGGAAACGGTAAGCTGGATATTAAATCATCATTACAGATGCCTTAGCATGGGATCCCGCAACACCGGAACCAATACCCTGTTGGTGAAAATGCCAAGCCAATTGGGTGGTCCCAGGGCCCTGGCTCCCCAACACCCCGCCGTCGGGGACACTGGAGCGATAGAGGGAGGCTTCAATTGTCGGCGAACCCTTCTAGCAGACTGCTTTCCCAAGTCATTCCCTGCGGATTGATCTCAATCGCCGCCGCAGGCATGACGGAATTTAGTTCCTAAGGGCGACATCTTGCTTCGACTATTTTGTCATCACGCAGATGAACGCCGTTGGCACTCGGGTTCCCAGGGGACGGTCAGCGACTGTCTGGAAGAGTCTGTGCTTCTTTCCAGGGCCCTGGGGCTGTTGGCTGTGGGCCTGTGGCTGACCAGAGTGGCTCAGGGCCAGATTGAAAGTGACAATCGCCAAAATGTTGATATGGAGACCCAAATCTAAAAACGAAAAGAGTCAGTTGCTGATATTTATAGGCGCGGGGAATAAGGGACGTCGTCACGAAATCTGGGGTGCATATTAATATAACGTCCATGCGTGGATTCAGCCGCGCCTCGGTTGCAAGTTCCGGCAGTTTGGAAGGCCCTGTCCCCGGAGGGCGGGCGTCGCCGTGGGGTGCCCTGGCTTTGGGCAGGGGCCAGTCTCCCACATCTTCTCCGGTTGCCTGTTATCCGGTAAGATGGAGATGTGGATTCTCGAGCGAATGATGTTACGTTAACCATCTGTACTACCAACGAGGCTATAAGTAAGTAATAGGCTCATACCTGTCCGATTGGTGTGGGTTGCTTAGGTTAGGTATTTTAGGCAACACGTCCCTCCATTCGCCCCTTTTCCCTGGGTCCTGAAGACATGGTTAGTAACTGCTGTTCTAGTCATAATTAAAGAAGACACGTGGACGATTAGATGTGGGCAGGAGGGGCAAAAAATCTTCAGCTGTCGAATATGCCGCATACAAACACATTATGGTTCAGCATTTATATGACGCGTATATATTATTACCTTCTATGTCAATGAACAATGACTGTCTTTCCCTCATGTCATCTTCTTGTGTTAGATTCTGAAGTAATATACTGCAGGCACTTGGGGTCCCCTGCATTAGCTGGCCCCTTCCCCTAGGGGGCTCCCAGGTTCTCGTCCCCAGTTGATTCGCTTCGAATTCGTTCGGAAAGGGCGGCAAAATCAACGCAAAACCCGATTGGTATCTAGGAGGGGCAATCCCACGATTCTCAACGAATGATCGTGTCTAGCTACGCCGTACAATCAGGAAATGGAGATGTGTATTCAGAAGCACGAAATTGGGGAGCGTATTTATCTAGCCTTTTACAGCTTCTTGCAATGCATGCTCCCCCAATTAGAATAGGTAGGTCTATCTTGTTGCTCTGTCATAGCGATCAGAGGCAAGTCTTTGTATCTGTAATGCGCCAGACCAGTCGATGAGGCATATTTCAGAAGCGGATGCCTTTAGTAGCTAGGCCGAGGGCATCGTACGCAGGTATAGCAAGCTGACTTGGTCCGGGTTTCTAAAGAACCATAACACACTACATAGCACTGCTCAAATAGCGACGAGCATTGGCCAAAAGATATTCTAACTTGGCACACCTGAGATCTCCGACCTATTATTCCACGACGACCAATCGCTCCTTAGCTCTAAGCAATTGAGAAGCCGAATTGCGGGAAGTAATTCGAGCTACTAGTTTAGTGATAAAGTCACCTCGAGGTGGATTGTGGCTTTCAGCTTGAAATCGCGTACACAGCATTGTACATATCCCCAGATAAGAGGATACAAGATGTCGGATCGCATTCCTTGTCGACAGACTACCCCAAACAAGCAGTCACGTACTTCCCCACTGATTCGATCCGCTATAGCAGCGTGCCACATGATCCTGGGGCCAGGCCTCTGTAGACTGGATCGCTCATATTGCTCCGATTCTCAGAAATGGTTGAGGCGGTTTACGACCAACAAGGTATGCCGGGGGCTGAGCAAATGCTAGCCTACATAGTTACTTATCATGAACGACGCCATAGTTGTCATCAAACCCTTTTTGAATCGCATTCTGGATTCTTTTGCTTCATCATTCTCCGTAGTTTACTTATTGCTGAGTAATTTCATCAGCAAGTTATTCCCTCCTTCTTTACGCTCTTAGGGCGAAGTTAGAACCATTGATCTTATTGCGTCTCACCTGTGTTGGTAGCTCTAGTCGTATTCACTTGTCTCTTCATCTTTAGCCACCTATGGTGCCGTTGGTCCTCGTCCGGACAAGCTGCAGGAAGGGGGCGGCTTCGGCCAACCCAGTGAAGTCATTATCATTGGGTGCCCCCAACATCGCAACACACCAAGTTTCCTCTCTTGGACAGAAAGCTGCCCACTGACTCTCAGACCATCACGTCGACACCATATTCGGCTATAACTCTCCTTCACCGCAAGACCAAGCCTTGCACGTAATCCTACGATGCTGAGGCCCTTTCAATCATATCCAATGGCCACACACCCATCGAATACTAAATCCTCATACAGAGCCTCAATGGGGGCTAAGTTGGGCGCAGACTGCCTGTTTACGACTACCTCTAATTGAGATTTAGGCCTTGCCATCGCCCGTAGCCTCAACAGGCCACGCGAACTTGGTGGAATATTAAAGGTCACCACTTTTACCTGATGCATCGAAAGCGAGCGGTGTCTACAGCGTAGCACGATCGAACGTTATCACCAAAGTCGCCATTAACTTAGACGATTCATCGATTATCAAGCGCCCAGATAGTCTGATCAGGTAAAACTTACACAGATTGACCATGGCCGAAGCATCCGAAGAACGTACAGTATACGGAGCTATTAACAAGCGTACGAATTCGGATACACACTACTAAGAGCAAAGTACTGATAATACGCAGTGAGGCAACTGCCCGAGGGCTCCGTAAGGCGCCCTTACTATACTGGCCTAGATCTAAGTAAGCAAGTTTTTACAACCCCTATTTCCCACCACAAAGGCCCAGCAGTTTTTACGACCCCTAACCCACAATATCATTAACAGAAGCCATGGTCCCAACTGGGATTCCGTCGATGGCAGCCATGCAGGCGCTCTGGCCCAACATCGGGACCTTCCGAACGTTCGAGTACCTCCACTGGCGGGAGCTTCAGGTCTGCGAAAGTCAGCTGTCATACCTCCAGGATCAGCTCCACAAGTTAGACGTCGAAGAGTTGGAGAAGTTGAACGGGGAACAAAGAGCGCGGGTCCCGTTTGATAAGAGCATCTTTAACGACTGCTTGCCAGACATGCCCACAACAGACGCGTCGGACAACACAATACCGGAAACACTAAACACGCTGGCCACTGATATAACTTCGGTCTCAGACACTGACAATTTTAAAGCCGAGTCTATTCGCCGGAGACAGAATCTAAGTAACCACATCTATCGCCTACTAAAGAAAGAACGTACGTCACATAACTACTGCCCCTAAATCATTTATCCTCGGTAACCCTCGAGACCATCAGAAGACTAATCGGGAATGTGGCTCCGTCCAGGCAAATTAGTCAAGTCTCTCAAAGACATTAATACTTGTCCTCGCGTTCATTACGAGGCGCAGGACCAGCTATTCACAGCAGCCAGGGAGCTTCATAAACTAGACAAGGAGGCCCTGGAACCTCTGAGGGCCATTGACGAGAGGGCCTACGTCAGCATAGACCCGGTGCATCAACGACTTCAGAACCTCTGGCTGTCGGCACCGTCTTGGCGGGTAAGCAATTTGACGTTGTCAATCCATATATACAATATCTTTTGTGCTACCTCGCCGTATCACATTAGCAATTAACATTAAGAAACATCTCCATCGTCATCAATATTCCCCATTGCTTTCTCCATATTACAGTTTCCAAAAACCTACTATCACGTCCCCTCTGTTGGAAATGGAGGCTTTTGTGGGGCATGCCACCCTTTCTATTTTTGTATAGGTACATATAATTATGTGTAGAATTCCTACTAGTAGTGACTTTCAGGACTGTTCATTTATCCTTTCTTCTCAATGACTATCTATACTACCATTCATTGCTATACTTTGACCTTCTGACACCCTCGACGCTATAATAAACAGAAAATCCTCCGCTTCTTCCTTTCCACAACCCCCTTACCCGACTCTTCCTCCTCCTCATCATCATCATCATCATCGCAACAACACTCGCAAATCTATAGTGTATTCGAAGTACGCACCTTCGGCCTGCTGCAAAAGGTCTTGGCAACCATCTTCTTCTCATCATTAGTCGTGGTGCCGGTCGGCGTCATCTTCCTCGGGGGGCTCGATAAAAGAAATTGCTTCGCGGTGTTGGTCGTCTTTGGCCTCTTCTTCGCGATCGTCATGTGCGCGATCGAGCAGCGCTTCGGCCCGTATCTGGTGGGCGTCGTCGCTTATTACGCCGCGCTTTCGACTTTCTTGGGGAATAATTTCCCCTGAAAGTAATCAGTAGCGGATAAAGAGGTGCCCCCAATGGGAAAGGGGAAGACATCAGGAGGGAAGGGGGACTGAGTCTTTGAGTCAATCGCCTGCGCCAGCTCACTCATTAAGGCTAGATTGATTGAGACATAAGCTAGAAGCTAGAGAGGTATGTATCTGCCCTGAAAGGAAGGTGTATAGCACGCGTGATGGACTGATTGAACTAACTCATCTGAGAAGTAACAATAAGGTGGGATTGGGAACTACAGCATATATGAATTATCCGGACTGCCTCTGTGCTCCTGGTTCGCCGCGCCCTATTATACCCTAGGTAGCTTTAGTATTTACGCTTAAAATATACCTATATAAAGTATGAAGGGATTAGTAAAACCTAATACATGTACAAACTCCAAGTCAACAGAAAGCTATATGTATTGTTCATTAAAAAATTTTAATTTTTTTTTTCTCTTTTTGCTTTGCTTTTGTTCTCGTGAAACCTGGTGGTAGAGATTTTTTATACGGTAGTATATAATACTTATAAATATAGGAATAAATTGCAGTCCGATTGGCGTGCCCCTATTTTTGCCCCTAATTAGGGTTTTGTTCCGGAACCGGACCGGAATATTGACGTCTAGCCCTCTGTGGTCCGGGCCCGGGAGCCGGTCACGCCGAGGTGGTTCTCAATCTATGTCGGTTCTCAATCTATGTCACAGTTCATACTGCCGGGCGGTCCGTATAGACATATTGTTATTGCACAAGGAAGAGAAGAATCTCTGTGAAGCAGAGATTTCCCGTATCTACCTATATAGGTGTAGTTGTAGTCCGTGCTTCGGGGCCGGAGCTAGTCCGGATCGGAACCGTGACAATCTAAGATTTCCATATTTGACAAGGCGTTTCTACACAAATTCGACACGGCTTCGCCGTAGTACAAAGAAAAGAACTGGACCGCTAGGGATGTTGAATCTGAGTATGCCACATACTACGCGGCCTGCGGCCGCTCATATGCGTACATAACCGTCGCCTAAAGAGACCTGGTGATTGCAGGCACGTCAATAGGGCGGGAGGTGGGGGGGAGGGGGGATAGAGTCGGTTCAACGCATGGCTAGGCATATGGCGGTGAGCTGAGTGAGACTATCTAATGAGGGAAAATAAAAAAATAAATACATGCCCCCCTGGTGGCTAGGCCCACCCTGTACACTAATAGCAATGATAAGGAGTGATAACAGCCTTGGCATCCGCCCACAGCCAGAAAAGTGGGTCAACAGACAAAGTTAGATATCCACCTATGTAGCTATTATCCTCACACCCATTAGGGGTACAGGAACTACTCCTAATATAACATTACTAACCCTCCTATCTTTTTTAGTGCCTTTATCTTAAAATAGCATTGCTAAGCCTTGCATATTATAATATTTATTAATCTAATATTAAATTCAAGTTCTTTAAATAATTCTGTATATATTAATATACGTTGTTATTATTATTAGCCCTTACGCAGTCATTTAAAAGCACTACTATCCTTTGTTTATTATTATAAGCACTGCTAGCTTATTATTTTATATAGTTGCTATAAGACCTATTTTGTTATGTTAACATTTTTTACTACTAAAAAGATTATTTTTACTTATTATTAGTTTTTAGTTCTTAGCTATCTTATCTGCTTAACATTACTTATATAATATTAAATTATCTTAATTTAGCATTAAGCTTAAAATACTAATTAACCTTGCTATTATTTAGACCTGCTTATCTTACTAATTATACTTTCTTTAATCTATTAAAAATGTTTTTATTAAAAACGTTCTTATTATATAATACCTACCTAGTAAAAGTAAAAAATCCGTTCTAGCAAAAAAATATCTAATAAGATCTATTTTATTAAAAAAATATCTTATAAAACATCTTACAAGATCTCTTAAAAGACGTCTATTAAAATATTACATAAGAGATTTAGCAAGATATCTTTTAAAACGTCCTAACAAATATCTTACAGAATATCTTTTAAAACATCTAAAAAAATGTCCTGCAAGACGTCTTTTATGCCTTACAAAACGTCTTGCACTTATAAAATAACCTTTAGAATATCTTATAAAACATTTTTTAAAACATTTTTTAAGACAACTTAAAAAGCATCTTAAAGAACATCTTAAAAAACATCTTAAAAAACATCTTAAAAAATATTTAAAAAGATCTCTATTTTAAAAAAAGCTTTTCTTTAGACTTTCTTATTTATTAGTTTGCCAAAATAAAATCTAAATTATAACAGGTTTTTAACCTAAGCTTATATAGTAAGTTTAATAAATCTAAGTTAGCAAAATAATAGCTTTTATAAATTTACTAGCAATTTTAAAAAGCTAAATATTATAAATTAAAAATCTTTCTATTAAAAGCAATATTTTTTATTAATATGCTTTATATAAAAAAAGCCGCTACTTTTTTAAATTTTAACTTTAAGCTTTAAAACATTATTAAAAAAGCTATTAATAAAGTTACAAATTTTAAAAATTTAAAAACTTTTAAACAAGCTTTAAAAAATTAATATCCTATTAAGCTAATAAATACCTATTTATTAAATATAAATAACCTTACCTAAATTAAGCAGCTAAACAACAAACTATTAGCTTAGTATTATAGCTATATTTAAAATGCTTTAAAACAAGCAAGTAAACAGAACAATTTATAAAATGCTAGTACAACAGTTAAACAAATAATTATAGTGCTAAATACTTTATTATTAGCTAAGCTTACGCTACTTAAAACTATTATCTATTAATTTGTTAATAGTTTAAAAAACTTTATACTAAAACAAAAGTCCTTAACATATTAAGCTAAAAATACTAGTTTACTATAGCAATGCTATAAATTAATTTAAAAAGCATAGCAAATTTTAAAAAATAAAAAAAAATTTATTTAAAAAAAAATAAAACGTATTAAAATAAATACTATTTAAAAAGCTTTAAATAATTAATAAGGTCTTACAATTAAGCAAGCTGTTACAAAGTATTATTTAAAAATAATTATAAATTTTATAATAAGATTTTTTTTTGCTTCCCATTTTTATACGTACTTTAGGTTAATCTTCTTATAAAAAACGTCTAGTAAACCGTCTAACATCTGCTAAAGCAATGCTTAGCCAAATTTGTTTTTAGTTTAAGATCTAAACAATCCCTTGTTATATAGTCCTTAAAATTATGCTTACTAACCTCTAGTTTTATTATAAATATTTAATATAACATGCTACTTATATTATTAAAAAGGTTATTATGCTAATTTTTGTTTAAATTAACAAACGTTTAAAAAAGCATAAAAAATACTATTAAAAAAAGCAGCTTAAAAGTTGCTACTAAAAAAAACATTTAAGCATCTTTTAGTTAACAGATCTAAGGTTTTAGGTTAAAAAAAAAAAGCATGCTTTAAATATAAAAGTAAACATTATATTTAAACAAAATATAACGCTTTTTAATTGTTTTAGCTTGCGTAGTAGAAATAAGCTTATTTAAGGGCTATAATGTTTTTAGCTTTAAAATACTAAAATAAAAAACTGTTTTAAAATAAAGTATAATTACAATCTGCTTAATTGTACTATAAACAGTTCTTTAATAATAACAATCCTTTTATAATAATAAATAGCAAATTATATAACCTAAATAACTACAAGCTATACAATTAAAATAACATCCTTATTTTACAAGCTTAATCTCTTACCCTTAATAAAGCTAAACAAATAAATAAAAAAATAACTATGTTTAAAAAGCTTTAAAGTGCTATTACAATCTTCTAGTTTTTCTTTTTTGCTACGTTAAAGCAACCAAATAAAAAAAAACATAATAAAAACACTACTATTTCTATCTTTGCTTAAAAAAATCTTTTAATTATTACAACTAAGCTAAAGAAAAAGCAGACCCCTTAAGATCTTAAAAAACCTTTAAAGCCTTTTACTAAAATATATAAAAAAAAAAGGCTTAGTTTTTTAAACTATAAATAATTATTAAAAAATACTTTTATCTCTATCTTATTCCTAAATCTTATACAAATAAGTCTAGATTTTTATTATAACCTTTATTACTTATTTACTTAAGCATTAAATAAAACTAAAAAAACATCTTATTAATATGCTAAAATAAAAAAAATTATAATATAATTAGCATCTACTATTATTTAAGCTACTAAAGCGTACAAAATTACTTCTATCCTTAAATTTTCTAAAAATAAAAAAGCAATTAAACATATTGTCTCTAAAAATAACTATTAAGCAGATTAAAAAAATAATATTAATATTATTTATTTAAACCTAATAAATACACTTAAATTAACGCATCTTAAACTTAGCAACCTAAAAATTACTAAATTATATTTGCTTAACTCTTTAAGCAGGACAGACTTTATTACTAAGTTTATCATTTTAATTATAACTATTAAAAGTATTTTTAAATTAATATAATCAATTATTCAGCCCTATAAAAAAAAAGTTAAAACCTTAATTATTTTAAAACTTTTTTAGCTATAAGACATTATAGCTACCCTTAAAATACAAAATAATACCTTTTAAATTAGTAATAAAGATATTAAAAAAAAATAAGTGCAAATTAAAAGACTAGCTCTAGCATTTAGTACAAAATATTATCTTGCTCTTGCACTATAGTTTAGTCCTTAAAACAAACTAACTAAAAAATCTTTGTTAAAAAATTTATTTAATAACTTAAAATCAAAAAACTAAGTTATTATTTTTAACCTAGTTATATTATTAAACTAACCTTAAAAAAAATTATTAAGCATAAATTAATCTTTTTAAGTTATAAGTAGTTTAAATTTTATGCACTAAAGCTTTTAATATTATTACTAAATTATTAAGCTTACTAAATCTTAAAAGCATGCTTTATTACACTAAATCCTAAAAATTTAATCCTAAAACAGCTAATTACTAGTAAAAAGATTTCTTTAGTTAAGAAAAAATCAAATTTTTTCTTATGCCTATCTTTTTTAAATCTATTAAATACTTTAGATCCTTTTGTTTACTTTTAGTTTTTAACTACTAAAAAAATTATGCGCTATTTTCCTACCTTAAAATCCAAAATATTAGATCAAAAAATATTAAACTAATAAAAAGCAGATAAACCTAAGTTTAAATCTTTTGTACTTAAACATCTAAAAATATATTATATAAGGGTATAGCATACATATTATAACTGCAGCGCAACGTTTATTATAAATATATTAATTTTTACTAATTTATATGTTTATAAGGTCCATTTAAAACTAAAAATATAGCTATAAAACAAATTATGTTGTCAGCATTAAACAAACGCTTAGCTATACTAGATAAACAAATTAATAACAAAATATCTAGATGCAAGACTATATAAACTAACTGTTCTAGCAAATAAAGGTCTATTAAATTAGACAGCAATGCTAGTTCTTGTTAACAAAAATTAAACAAAACTATAAAAACTAAAAAAAAAGCTATAACTAACTATTAATTATAGCAAGGTAAAAAAAAAGCCTTTTAAAACTAACCTTTTATTAATAACAAATATTTATTATTATCTTTTAAATCTTTAAATATATTTATTATTAAGTTTTAATTTTAAGCATAAGTATTAAGCTATCCTAGTTTATTTAGATTTTTAACATATCTTAGCATTTAAAATCTTAGGATTTTTTTAGCTTTAACCTACTTGTATGCTATAAAGCTTTTAGTCTGCAAAACATTTAATATTAAAGATAATAAAAATTGTGCTAAAACTTATCTTGCCTTTATTACTAAAACTTTTATTAATCGCACTATTTAGTCTAAACAACGTTATTGCTACAACAAAATATATTAATAATATTTTTATAACTTATAAATTTATTAAGGCGCAGCTTAAGTAAATTAAAAATTACTTTTTTTTACACATTTTATAATTAAAGCTTAAGCTATTATTTAAAAAGGTCAATATTAGCTACAAAAAAATTATTATATTAAAAGCTGTTTACAAGATAAAAAAACATATTATTATTAAGCATAATAAATTTAAATAACTAAAAAACTAGCTAGTCCTTTAAAATCAAACTACTATCTATTAGTTTATAAAAGCATTTAAATTTGTTAAACAATAAGTAAAAAACTACATAAAAATATTTAAGCCTTTAAACTATCTTTAAAGTAATATTTTTTAGCAATAAAAAAACACAAAAGCTGTCTTCTTTAATATCTTTAAACAAAAAGCATTAAAAGTAATAAATATACATAAACATTAGCTTAATTAACTATATAACATATACTTAAACACATCTAAATATGCTGCTAAATATTATATTATGCAAATATAAAAACAAGTCCTTAAACCTATTCTTTACAATAGCTTCTTATTTACTAAGACTTAAAAAAACTATAAAACATATAAACAAAAACTTTATAGTATTATTAAATTTGCAAGACATTATAACAAATATTTTAAATCCTAAACCCTTTCTATTATATATACTAATTATAAACTACTAACCTTTTTTTTAACATTACTAAATATTAAAAAAATATATATACAATAAGCAAATAAACTTAAGTTATTAAACATATAAATTATATATATTAAAAGCAAACAAAATAAAGTAGCAAATATACTATTATAAACTATTTTTTTATCTTTTAAATATAATAATAATTTTTTAAAACTTAGTTATATTAATTAAAGCTTAAAGCTGTAAATTTAAAAAGATAAAGTAAACAAATATAAAAAGTTTTTAAGCACCTTAACAAAAAATTAAAAAAACAACCTAATTAATAAGCTAGCTAATTATACATAGCAAGTAAGCTTAGCTATAAGCTCTATTTAAAACTAGTTAAATAAATTAAATAAATATAAAAGCTAACTAAGAGATCTCCTTCTCTCTAAGCATACTAATTTACTTATTAACAAAATATAAAAAATACTAACTACAAACTTATTAGCTCTCCTTACTTATATATATTAAATTATATAGTCTTATTTAAACAAAATAACATTAAAAAAATATAAAAAGTCTACATAATATTTAAACGTTTAAAACTACTTTAGTAATTTTTTAAGCTATAATTTAAAACGTTTTAAAATCTGCTTACTAGCTAATTAAAGCAAGTTATTTAAAATTAAAAATAACTTTTTTTAGTATTAATAAAAAAGTTTATAAAAAAAATATCTTCTAAAAAATAAAATTTATAATGCACTAATAAAAGCACATAATTTTAAAAAATACTTTTAAGCTTTAATTACTCTTTGCAAACTTAATTAGTTTGTCTACTAGCTTAAGATAGCTTAAAATATTTAAAACTATATTCTAAAATATTTTTAGTATGCAAAATATAATCCTGCAAAACTAAAGTCTTTAAATCTTCTTACTACTATCTTTAAACCTTTTTAAATTATTATAGCAAACTTTATTAGTTTTTTTTTTATATTAAATTAAAGCTTTAAACATATTTTTTATATAGTAAATATATTTTTATAATATAAATAAACATTATTAGCAATTATACTAAATAAAAAAATAGCCTTTAGTTATATATTTTAATAGTATAATATAATAAAAACTATACCCCTTACTTTTTACTTAAATTTAAGATCTACTTTTTATTTACACTTTTTTAAAACAAAAATTAAAAAAATAAAAATTTACCTACTAACTACATTGTTTAAATCTTACAAATCCATTAGTTTAGTAAAAATTTTTAATTAGATTACCTAATTTATTTTAAACAAATTATTTAATATATAAAAATCTTAAACAAATCTTTTAAATAACATCTTAAAAACTTAAAACCTTAAACTAATATTTGTTACAACAAGCGTTAACATAAAACATATTAAGCACCTAAAATATTTTCTATTTAAAATAATGCATAGCTATCTTTTTTGCAAAAATTTTAAAATTAAATATTTTGCAAAAAAATCTTATACCTTTTTAACGTCTATTATAAATAATTAGTTTAAACTTCTATTTAGCTTACATTATAAGCAGCTGGTCTTAGACCACATTATATAAATACAGCATTATCTAAAAACCATTAAATCTAGTTATAAGAAAACAAAAGCTTAAAAACAAGCTATTTATTATAAAAGAAAAAATATAATCGCAACTAAAGACATAGTAATAATTTTACAAAAAAAAAATAAAAAAAAATTAATACTAAAATAAAAAAGGCCTTTTTAGATCAAGCATTAAGTAAAACAATAATTATATATATTAAAAAATTTAAATAAAAAAAAGATCTATTATAAGTATTATATTAACTTATTAAAGTTATTTATTCTTTACAAAAGCTATTTAAAGGATAACATCTTAAACTTACTACTACATTAAAATGTTAAGAAATAATAACATAGCTAAAAATAATATTATTTATAACCCTTAATAGTTTAAATTTATATATATAATTATGCTATAAGCAAGAGCGCTCAACTTGTCCCCCCCAACTAAAAAAGTAGGTTAACAAACAAAGTTAGATATCTACCTATGTAGCTATTATTCTCACACCTATTAGGGGTACGGGAACCACTCCTAATACAACATTACTGACCCTCCTATCTTTTCTCAGCCTCAAGGTAAAAGGCATATATTAATTACAGTCGTCACGCTTATTGTTAGTCACAGTTTGCACTTCCCGAGACATCGTTGATGACTTTGTGTTATTACACGAAAAGGTAAAGAATCTCTAGGTATAGTTGCCCGTAATCCGCGCTCAGTGTCTGCTCGAGCGGAACTCACGGAATGAACACCACCACATAATGCTACTCATCCATCAAGACATTCGGGTCTTCCTGGGCTTGGCGCAGAACCTCTATCATCTCACCATATAGCCCTGGGTTCTTTTTCCTCCACCTATGATTATTTGGGAAGACTTTCCTCCTCAGCCTATTGACCCACGGGACCAATGGTTGATAATAAGCCGAGAAGCTCTGCTCCGCTTGCATAAGGAAATCTTCTTCAACGGCTATCAGACCCGTCTTTATGAGCGCTAGGTTGTTCGCACTCTCGATGTTCCAACTGTCCAAAGCAGTGGCTCCAATATCTCTACCTGGCCCGTCGTAGTGGATGCATATCTAGAATAACACCCAGAAGAACGACTCGAGATCGTGCATAAAGGCGTGCTGCTCACCCAGAAGTGTTCCAATGGCCATAAACAACCGTGTTCCAGTCATCCATTTTGCTCCGGTAACGCCATCCCGCTGTTCCCTAATAGCAAGGTCTAGATCGATCAAGAACGAAGGCCAAGAAGGATTTTTTTTCTTCTCGTTTATCATAAGATTGTTAGTTGAGATATCTCTGTGGAGGAAACCAGCCTTATGCAATGACTCATGTCCTTTAATGCAGCCCTCCAGGGCACTAAGAAGGGCTGCTCGGGAGCTTGCCTCGTAGATGGGCTTTCCGTAGTCACAAAGAACAACTCGCCGGTGTACGCGATTTGATAATGCGCTAGTGCTGGCCGTTTTCGAGGATGCTGAACGAGAGTGCTTGCTACGCGGCAGAGATACACTGATCTGACTGGATGACCGCTTCACGCCAGCATTGCCGCTGCGGCCTTTCCGTGGGGCTTTAACGTTGGGCTGCGCTATCGACGGTTCGAGCTGGTAGTTTTGCGCCTCTGCAGTGTTTAGTCCACCTCGAACATTACCTCGGACATCGTCCACTTCACCGCGAACAATAACAGTCTCATGGTGGTGGTACCGGGCTACGTTGACTACATCCTTGGCGGTTGCCTTACGAAGCAGCTTGCCTTCTTTGTCTCGTTTAGGATATTGCCACGAATCCTTGATAACAAGAGGCGTCTGTAGATCTCCCTTACGATATGCTTTCTAGTATGTTGTTGTATGTCCGGCTATATAACGTGCACGCATTATTACACCATTAATAATAAGGCGCTCTGTCGATCTATTCCGTTCTATATTAATAAACTGCTGGCTATTTTCTGTTGAGATTGTAGGGTCGAATCCCAGTTCTTCTTCACTTATAGAAAGGAACCTAAGAACGGTAAGAATAAACCGGAGCCCGTCTTTGTTAATATTAAATTGTTTGGAAGCAATCTCTCTAAGACGGTCGAACTCCTATACCTTCATTAAAGGCCCACAAATAGTGAAGCCCAAGATAAAGCGGCGAGTATCCTGGGCAGCAAGAATTTCTTTTGCATATTTCCTGAGGTCTCCCCAGGCCTCTGAAGCTTTATCTGCAGTTTGATTACTTTTTAGCTCTCCCGGCACAAGAATCTGGGACTAGTGCCATCTGAAGTTTTCTGGGGCCTTGGTGTTATTTACAAAACCAATGTCCAACTTGCGTATCTTTGTGGATCCGCGGATGGGCCGGTTGGGTTGTGCCAATGGCCTTCGAGGAAGTGTTGGAATTAGCTGATCATCCTCTGCCAATTCTGCCATCTTCTTGCTCAGTTCCGCAAACCAATCCAAGACATGATCCTGGCTTGCATCTTCCGGCCACCCTTTCCATCCTTCCTCTATATGGAAGAGTGAAATATCCGCATCCTTGCACCTCTGAAAAACGACCTCGGATGCCGCCTCGAGACGAGCAACACGACCAAAAAAAGTCTGGTGAAAACTGCGGAGCCCAGCATACATAGTGCCGAGCTCCTCTCTCAGCACACCATCCACATACTTGCGATATTCGGCGGGATTCGAGAAGCTACTAGTGTTGCGCACCCATGGGGTTTGCTCGACGGAAGAGGCTATCGGCCGGGGGGGAGGGGTGGATACGGTGACGACGTGATAGACCTGACCCCAAATCTCTTTGTCGGATTGACCGGCTAGTACCGCGTTTAGGAGAGGCTTGGTACGATCGAGATCGAAGTCGGAGTGGATGTTGTTGGACCTTATAATAGGTAGGAGCTGCAAAAGATCCATTTGGAGGTTGCCATGGCGTGTCCCTGAGCGTAAGTGCTCAGTAGCGGGGAGGCCAGCCAGACGGAACAGAAGGTTGAAAGCGAGGTTCTGAATATCTAAATACCGGTTGGAAGAGGCCCTTTGGAATGGGCAGCCATCTTACCGTCCTCACCAAGGAAGTCTAGCGCGTCTGATGAGCAAGATATCTCCCTCTTTTCGCAGAGCGACTTGAACGATGCGACAAAAGCATGAAGGCCATCTCCAATGGGTTGCGTTCGACAATCTCCGCTTGTTGCTGATCTAGCATGTGTGCTCCTGAAGCGGAATGTGCAGACGACGGAAGGGAACAGAGCATGGTGCCATCTGGGTGGCGGTATAGTTATGGCTGATTTATCACCAGCCACAATGCGCCAAGATAGGTTAGGGTATACCAGTCTGACTGCCACCTATGTACAGTAGGTAGAGAGGTAATCCGAGATCAAGCTAGACAATTCGTGTAACAAGAGCTTGCAATAAGGGCTTACGATGACTTCAAATTGTATAACAGTCTTCTATGGCGTCAAGGGTTCATGCTGCTCAAAATCAATCTAGATGAAGGTTTCCCTCATCCGTTATATGTCACGGAAAAAACGACGTCGCTAATCCCGCGTGGAATTAACGATATATATTCTACGTGACATTATATACACAGACCTTTTAATACATCTACACCTCCCTGTGAGGATATTTCTATTTCGTTGGGCACACTTCGCCTTCCCCGGGCGCGTATACGTTTGTATGCTAGTTTCCCAAATGCCTATCACATTCCGTGAGGATATCGTGACTACTATACATAGGCGTGTTTGGTGAGTTGTTGGTTCCAAGGTATGGCTTGGCAGCCCACATCGGGTGACATTCTGCACAGCATATATTTTAGTCAATAACAAACATGCTTAACCATTTTGATTTGTGGTCTTTCAGTGTCCAAGGAATTATGGACCCGGCTCAAGCCTGGTCATGCCTAGCAGCCCAGAGCTAGAGGGTGATGCCACGGGGCATAAGACTAGATATGTGTAATCTCGCATTACGGTCAACGGAGCAAGTGGCAGTCATAACAGATCTGTTTTTTTTAATATACAAAACCCCGATGTTTGATGTACACAAAGTACCTATCTAGGCATCTGTCTACTTATCAGATTTGCACACGGTCTACGCATCAATCAGTTCCTTTTGGCCTGTACCCCAAAGCATCCTTCTAAGAGCTTGATCTTGCTTTCAGCTAGAACAACCTCTTCGGTTGACACACCGTTCTCCCACCGAAATAATAATTTGATAATTGCGGAAACCTTCCCAGCTGCCTCTGCAAGACTACGCGTCTTTTTCTTCGTTTCTTCCTCTTCGATCCCGGTAGCAGCCCAGAACTCCTCCCAGAAAGTGTCGTATAGCAGAGGTTTACACGAGTAGTCATCCCAGCCCCTCTTCAGCTCATTGATTCCCGTAGTGTGCAATAGAATGTCCATGTCGAATCCAAAGGGCCTGATTTTTGCCCGAGACCAGTCTACGATGCCTGTAACGTGGAAATCGTTCTCGTCTTGTAGGATATCGGTGACCGTAAAGGCATCATGCGTAAGCACACGCGGGGTTTCCTGGCTGAACAGGCTGGGAAGGACGTTGATAAGCTCGTTTACTGTGGGCCTCAGGGGGGCCGCTGACGGAAGTTCCTCTGCAAGACGCGAGAGGCGTCGATGAATCCCATCTTGTTGTTCCTGCTCAGACCTAGGCTCCACCGTCTGCTTGTTAAGCCAACAGAGTGCAAAATACCTTTGACACGTCAACGTAGTTCCCCCGTCGCTATTGTAAGACTGGAAACTCACCGAGCCATGCCCCTGATGTAGTTCTTCACCTTAACCTCTTCCTCAGGACTCAGTTCAATCTCAAAGGGAAGCACTTCCAGGCAAACTTTACCGGCGAGGTAAGGCATGGAATATATGGCGAGCGGTGGGTCGGCTCCCTCGACGTCACCATGGTAGGCTGATTCCGGCACGAGGTCGCTATGGATCCCCTTGGCTAGCTTCACGATCCCTTTTTCAAGCTTCTTGCCTTGTTCCCGAAAGGAGACAACAAGGTCGGGTTGGAACCCAGTGCATCCGTAGCAAACAACCGTGTAGCTTGAGCTACCTGGGCCGTCTACCGAGGCCACGGTTGTTGCTCCGGTGACAGACTGTGCAATCCTATCGCATTCTGCCCGTGTCGGCGATGTGCGACTGCTAAAGAACTCATTAATTCTTTCTTCTTTCCAAGAGCATTGAGACATTTTAGGAAAATAGCACGTCTTTGACTAATCTGTTTGGAGTGGAAGAGGTCTTTGTGATTATCACTTTGACTGGAGTCCGTGAGATGTCTTTTTATCTGTCTGTTTACTGTCGACGCGTTACCCTGCAAATAACTTACGCTAGATGGTCAAGGCACGATGGTTTTGGGTTAGTGGCCACCAACTGAAGCATGCATGGCCTGCCAACATATCTTATTACGCGTCAACTCCGACTAGGCAACCATATCCGAGGTACACAACACACAGCCTGATTGCTTTTCCTCCCTTGGCTACCCTCTAGTCTTTTACAGAAAAGCATTTACTAAGAACCTTGTTTGACTTGTTGTGAGCAAAGCTCAATCTCGTTATGTAATATATATTGCGTACTTAAACTTTACACGTTAGTTTATCAAGCTGTTCACCGAGCATTTTTAGGGCCCAGTTACCGCATTGCGTCTCCGACGTGTGATAGTCCTTTATATCTCAATCCATCCAACCATCATCCCACGGCTCATGGACGACTTCTCTCCGGTTTTGCGAGACAAGCCAAAATCGATCAAAATAGGTCTTTCAGCAGTTCTTTAACGAGTGGGTTTACAGAAAGATTTTGGTCTGTCTCTAACTTAAGACGCAATCCACTATGCAAAAACAAAAGGCCGCTAGGTGTTACGTAGTCAGAGCAACACCCGTCTGCCAAGCATAACAACATGTATCCCTGTCTGCCTTGTTTTGCAAAACATCTAGGCTCCAATCCATATGCGGTGATAAGGAGCTTATATAAATTTTTTTATGTTAATAAGCTAAAAAATAATAATAATAAGTTTTTGCTGCAATAAACTTAATTTAAACTTACTAGCTATAATAAAACTTTAAAATATTAAGTTTTTTAGCAAAGCTATAACTTTAATAAAATATAATACTTAACTAAAAGCTTTAAAAACTTGTTAGCTAAACTATAAAACTTTTATAATAATAATTTAATTATAATTAAACTGTTAAAGCAACTTAAATTATAAATAAAATTAATAGTAGCTAATAACTTTATTATTAACTACTTTAATAATAATATAGCTAAATAATAAAGCAAAGCAATATATAATTAACTTTATAAATAATTTTAACTTAACTTATTATTATATTTTAGTTTTAATATAAAAAAATAAAGTAAATAGTTAAATATAGTTTATTAATAGCATAGCTTATTTTCTTTATTAATTAATTATAACTTTGTGATATATAATTTTTTATATATATTACTGCAAGCTTTTTTATTTTTTTTATTTTTATTTTTGTAAAGAGGACGTACCGCTCGCGCAGGCTCGCCGAAGGCCTGATAAGACCTTACGGCCACACACAATTAGCACACCAGATAGAAGTAATCTTTTATGACTATTTTTTAAAATCTAGCACATCACCTTGCAACATATTAAACCCTACCCCTTACAAGTTTAAAATTTTTGCTTATAAAATTAATATATACTTTAACGCCTAACGCATTCCACACGTTAATTGCACACTTAAGTTAATTGCACACTTTTTTTTTATATAAAAAACGTCCGTGCGCCACTTTATAACTTAGCTAATACTAATGCTATAATAATATAAATAGTAAAAATCGATTTATAACTAAATAAAGAGTTTAAATATGATTTTTTTATATTTATAATATTTTTATTAATAAGTTATTAAATAATATGCTAAGCAAGGATTATATAATTTTTAGCAAGTAATAATATATAACTTGTTTAATGTTAAAGTAATTAAATTAAAAAAATACTATTAAATTCTTTATTTTAATAGAAAGCTAATAGTAATAATTATATTATTATATTATTAAAATTAATAAAGTTATATATTTACGCACAGACCTTTTTACCAAGATTTTTTTAATAATCTTTATTTATTTAATACCTTAATAACTTGCTAAATAAATATTTTATAAATATAGAGAAATTATATTTAAACTCTTTATATAGTTATAAATCGATTAATACTATTTATATTATTATAGCATTAGTATTAGCCAAGTTATAAAGTGGCGCACGAACGTTATTTATATATAAAAAAAGTGTGCAATTAACTTAGGTGTGCATTTAACCTTTAGGATGCGTTATATAATAATTATAATAGTTAATAAGTTAAAAGCTAATTTAGTACACTTAATAAATAGGTTTTTTAACTACTTTTTATAAATATAGTTATAATATACTTTTTTTAGCTTTAAGTAAAAGCGCTATTATAAGTATAAATAGCTTTATTTATAAAATATTTTATGACTTGTTTACGTTTAAATAAGTTTTTTTAAAAGTTTTATATATAAACTTTAAAGATAATATAATTATAAAAAAGACGTACTTTTTTAAAGACCGACCGTTAAAAGGGTATGTATTGCTTGCGCAAGCTTGCTAAAAGCAAGCTAAGGATTAGCTAAAGGGTTTATAAGGCCTTCTGGCCATATATAATTAGCATATTAAATAAAAGTAATCTTTTATAGCTACTTTTTAAAATTAAGCATATTATTTTATAATATATTAAACTTTACTTTTTATACTTTTTTATTTTTATACTTAATAGTTATAATATAATATAAAAAAAAAAATATTACTTGCAAAATTTATAACTATTAAATAAACAATTATTGCTAAACTAAAACTTTACTTAAATAAAAATATAAGTAATAATATAAATATTAAATAATTTATAAGCTTAGCAATTATAATATTTAATATAAAAAACTTTAAATTATTAAAGCTAACGTATCCTATAAGTTAATTGCACACCTAGGTTAATTGTACACTTTAATAAAGTTAAATAAAACTATTTTTTATAATTTATTTAGAGTTACAAAAGGTGCAGGCCCAGGTCAGGTCAATTAATGGCTCAGAGCTACAATAGCAGAGCCATGCTATGTAAATAGCTTTAATAAGCTAGCGAGCTTATTAAGCTTATTAAGCTCATTAAGCCTAAGTACTTATTAACCTATAGTTACCTGACCTCCCCTTTTGTAATAAGAAAATCCTACAATGTTATATATTGTAGAGTTTCTTTCCTTTTACTTCCTTATCTGTAAATCTTTAGCAATAGATCAGTTATACCTAAAAGCCTTGTTTTCTTTAAAGTAACGCGCCTGCAACTATTTACAAATCTTATATGTTTAATAAAGCACTAGGACTGCTTCTAAATATTTTTTTAAATCTAAATTTAAACAAAAACAATAAGCTCTAGTTACTTAAAGCTTAGCTATTAATTAAAATAGCAAAAACACCTAAAAAGACTGCTGCCTTATAAAAAAAAGCAAAAAAAAAAATGCGTATATTTTTTGTACAACTTAATAAAGTAATTAAACTTTTAACTAGCAAACTTAATAAAACAAAAACCTAACAACAATTTTTTATAGTATTCCTTTAAGATTATAATAAAACTAAGACTATAGCAACTATAGCTTTATTTTATAACAATACTAAGCTTAATACTATAAAAAAATTAAACAAACTTTTTACTTAGTTTAATAAAGTTATAAATAACCTTTTTTTTATAAAAAACAAATATATAAATAGTTACTAAGCAATACAGCATAAAACAAAAACATACCTTGTTAAGCTAGCTACTTACTATTATAAGCTAAAAAGCGCATGCTTTTCTTTCTAACTAATTATTAATAAAAGCAAAGCATTTTTTTTTAATATAAAAACTAGCATAAATATTAAAGCTTTTAAAAAAGCATACTAATATAATGCAGCTATAATATTTAAAAAAATAAAAATATAAATTTTAAACATGTATGCTATAAAAAAAATGCGCAATAGCGTACATAAAGCAGCTACTAAGACCAAAACTTAAATAAGCACTTTTTTAACATAAATAAAAGCGCTAGCTAACAAGTATTAAGTACTAATAAACAAACATAAAAAGGCAACAAAAAAATTAGTTTATTACAAAAGCTTAGCAAAAAGAAAACAACTAAAAATTTTCTAAAGCGTAAAAAATAATAACTTAAAGCTATAGTATGCACATAAACTAAAGATTGCAAAACTAAAGCATAACATTATAAACATAGCCTAAAAACTACAAAATATTATAACAAAAAAAATAAATATTATAAGCAAATTAACAATAAAAATTAAACTATTATTAGCTTAGCATTATAAGCTAATATGCTTATAACGTTTATATACACTAAAGAAGGCAGCCTAAAATTGTTAAAAATTAAAGTTCTTATTTTTTATAACAATCTTAACAAAAACACTTTTACTTTTAAAGCTTAAAAACATAAAATAAACAACTAATTAAAAGTTAACTTAAATTAGCTTTTAACTAATATATATAAAATAGCAAATATTAAAAGTTATCTAAAAAGTTAAACGCTTAATAATTTACTTTTATACTTTTTAAGCAAATACTTTAATGCCTTAACAAAGCTAAAAAAATTAATAAAACATTTATAAACACTATACTATAATATTAACTAATACAAATTAGCTAAAATTAAGTTTTAAAAGCTTTAAATGCTTAATAATTTAAGCAAGTTTATAACCTTTAAACACAGCTTTATATATCTTACTAAAAAAAAACAAATTGTTAAGTTTATATAAAAAAAAAAGTTTAAAAACAAGTTATTTTTAAGACTTTATAATATTATAGCTGCATAATATATTAACAAGATAATTAATTTTAAAAGATTTGCTAAATATTGCGCACAGGTAGTGCAAAAAATATAACTAACTAACAAAGTTTATAATATAGCTAAAAAAGCCAAAGCTATAACAGCTACTTAAAGCAATAGTAAAGGTAATAATAGCAATTAACGCCTTTAAGAACAAAGTAACTCTAGTAGTACTACAAGATCTAAACAAGGATCTGCACTAGCACAAAAATATATGCTTAAAAAAATAAAAAAACTTATTTTTAAAAGCTATTGCTTTAACTGCAAAAAAAAAGAACACCTTACTAAAAACTATCTAAACAAAAAAAAAAAAGGCCGGTCTAATCCTAATCAAGCTATAAAAGTCGCCTTTATTATAGCCTAATATAAATATAATACTAACTGTTGGAATACTAGTTATACAGATATGACCGCACTTACTCGTACTGGGACAGTATGAGTGAGTACGGCTCGCACGGCTAGTATTGAACACTAGGTTATCGCACGTGCGTTATCGCACGTGACATGTCTTATCAGGACCGTGCGAGCATGTTCTATGCTTGCACGGTTAGGCAGAGTCTTTTTGTAATCTCTGCCTCCCTTAGTTTTTTACCTTTGAGAGAAACACAGATGAATTGAATATATTGTTATTGCATTGCTTTTTGATTGTTTTACTGTACGTACGTATACTATAGCCAAACCAACACTAACGCTATTAAGCAGGATGCAAAAAACTTAAAAGTAAAAGAGGTAAAAAAGTAACCTTAAAAAAAGTAAACTCTTTCTTAAAAAAATTTCTTAAAAAAAACATTATAAATAAATATTTTAGTAGCTTACTACTTAGGTACACTTATACAATAGTAAATAATAAACTTTTTTTAGCTACCTATAACGCTTTTAAAAATATAAAAACAAACATATACGTAAGCATAAACACGCAATTTGTTAACAAAGTAATAAAGTATTTAAAGCTACCTACTATTACCTAATTTAAAGAGCAAAAGGTATTAAAATATAATAAAAGTAAATAATAGTTTATTAACTATGCTTTAAAAATATATATAAAAATATAAAGTTATACCTTTTATAATATACCTATATTAGTATTAAACATAAAGCACAACATAATACTTAAAAAATTATAGTTTAAAAAACACTACATCTTTTTTAACTATTAAAAACAAACGCTTATTTTTTTACCTAATTTACTATGTAAAAAATATTAAAGTTAAAATATAACTATAAATAAAGCTAATTTTTAGCTTTGCTATTTTAACTTTTAACTAAATGGTAACAAACAAAACTAACAGTTAAATAAAAAAATAAAAAATAAAAGAAAATGACAACAAGTTGCTAAATAATAAAACAAACTAAATAAAGTACAACTTATAAGCATTTTATAACAAGATCGCCTTTATAAAAAAGCACTAACACTAAAGTATACCTTTTTTAAAAACAAAACCTTGCACTTAACATAAAAAAGTAATAAGCGCAAAGATTTTTTTAAGATAAAAAAAGCTTTAGATAATAATCCTTTTTAGCATAAAAAAGAGCAAAAAAAAAAGCATTTTAAAAAGAAACAAAGCAAAGCTTTGCAATAGCATAGTAATGCAAAAAGATTATACTGCTTAAAGCAAAATAAAATATTATAATATAAAAAATATATAGAGGTAAAAATAATATTACTAAATATATTTAACTTTATAAAAATAATATAAAACAATAATATAAAGCATTAAATCTTATTTATCTTAATAAATAAAATAAATTTTATAATTAGTTAAAAAAAAAAATAACAAGTTCTTTAATAAAAAAAGCAAAAAGTTAAAACAAAAAGCTTTTAAAGTTATACTTTTTAAGTATTACAGTTTGCTATAAACTTTTACTTATATAAAATCTAATACTTTACCTCTTTACTAACTAAAAATAAACTACAAAATAAACTTTATTAAAAAAAAGTTAGCTAATAACTTTAAATACTATCCCTTATATAAAATATTATTAAACAAGTTAAAGGCAGTAAAAAAATATTTAATAAACCAGCTATAAAAAAAATTTATTAAGCTAAGCAATACTTTATAAGCCTTTCTTATATTATTTATTAAAAAACTAGGTAGCAAGCTAAAGTTTTATGTTAACTACTACAAGCTAAACTTATTAACTAAAAAAAACTAATACCCTTTTTTACTTATTAATAAAATATTAGCTAAAATTGCAAAAACAAAATACTTTACTAAACTAAATATATAACAAGCATTTAATTGCATACAAGTATACCTAAAGCAAAAAAATTTTATAACCTTTTGCATAAAGTACAGTTTATATTACTACAAAGTATTACTTTTTAAATTAATAAATAGCCTAGCTATATTTTAAAAATATATTAATAATACACTATTTAATTATTTAAATAATTTTTATAGTGTTTATATAAATAATATTTTAATTTACTTGTATACCTTTAAAGAACACAAAGTATATATTAAACAAATACTTAAAAAACTTTAAAACGCAGGTTTATAAGTAAACTTTAAAAAATTAAAATTTTATATTATAAAAACAAAATTTTTAAAGTATATTATTAAAACTAAAAAAATAAAAGTTAACCTTGCTAAAATATAAGTAATTAAAAACTAGCAAGTACTAACTACTATTAAAAGTATATAATTATTTTTTAGGTTTTATAACTTTTATTAAAAATTTATTAAAAAATATAGTTAAAAAGCAAGGCCTCTAACTAACCTTACTAAAAAAAAAACCCTATTTATATAAAACATAAAATGCAAACATGCCTTCTTTATATTAAAAAAGGCTTTAGTAAATAGCCCTATACTACAACATTATAACTACAACCTACTAACTAAAATAAAAATTAACGCGTCTAATAATATTATATTAAATATATTATTATAATTATATAAAAATTAATAGTATTTTATAGCCTTTATTTTTAAAACTATAAGTGCAATTAAACTAAATTATAAAATCTATAATAAAAAAATGTTAGCTATGGCCTAAGCTTTTAACGCATAGAAAGCAAAACTAATTAGTTTATAACAAAAAGAACTTTTTCTAGTTATTACTAATAACTAGGCCTTAAAGTACTTTAGTGCAAAATAACATTTAAACCTAAAGCAAGCAAAATAAGTAAACCTTTTTATTAACTATAACTTTATAATTACTTATAAACCAGAACAAAAAAATATAGTTGCAGACTTATTATTTTATAAACAAAAAAATATTGCTACTTAGCATACAAAAAAAAAAGCCTAAAAATATTAAGACCTCTTTTGCTTAACAAGTACAAATATTCTTACATAAGCGCAAAGCGCAACCTAAATAAGCACTTTAAGTATATAAGAAGTAAGCGCAAAAGCTATGCTAAAAAGACTAGCTATAATTAATAAAATCTTAATAGCTAACCATAAAAACCCTAGTATAAATATATACTAATAAAAAACTTAAAAAAACAACTCTAATAACTTATAAACCTTTTATAAACAGCTTATATTATATAAAAAAGGCTAATAGTTTTAAACTATTTACTAATAAAAACAGCTTTAATATAAAAAGTGCACAATATAATTTTAACTGCTTACTTTAAACAAGCTAAAACAAAAAAGCTAGTAGCAAAACAATATTAGTAGCTACAATTAGCTAATAATTGCAACACTTATATTAGCAACTGCTTCTAATACCGCTTTGCTAAAATTTTATAAAATAAAACCTTTAAAAAGCTATAACTACTAATTATACTAAAACAAGTTTAACAACACCTAATAATTAATTTTAAGTAAATGCTAAAAACCTAATACAAAAATAATAACGCACTAATAATAGTAAATAAATTAAGCAAGCAAACATAAACAATATCTTGCACTATAAAGGCTACAGCCAAAAATATAGTACGCATATACTATAAAAAGCCTTTTAAAATATTTAGCTTACTAAAATCTATTATATTTAATAAAAAACCATAGTTTATATTAGCTTTTACTGCTAAACTTACATAAATTATAAGCATTTAATAAACATTAGCATTTGCAAGTCACTACAAAACTATAAAGCAAGCTAAAATTATAAACAAATACTTAGATCAAAAACTAAAGCTATATATAAATCACTATTAAAATAATTAGTTAAACAAAATACCTGCTATAAACTATGCACAGGCCGCCTTACTTTACAAGTCTATAAGCATATTACTATACAAAGCTAAAATAGGTTTTTTAATGCTATTTTACTTTAACTAAAAAGCACAAACAAAAAAAAATAACATATTTAACTTATTATAATATAAGCAATAACTACAAAAAACAGCCTAAAAACGCGCTTAGCTAATTAATAAATATATAAAATTAGCTAAAGTTTACCTACAACAAAGTTAAAAACAAATAACTAACTAAGCTAACCGTAAACAACAAAAGCCAGACTTTAATATAAGCAATTATGTATTTATTTTTAAAAAACAACAAAGCTAGCAAACTAATTACCTTTTTAACAAGCTAGATTACCTTATAATATAACAAAAGTTTAAAATTTTAGCAAAAAATAATAACATATATACTTTAAAAGTACCTAAAACATAAAAAGCTATAAACTAGTATTATATAAATTGCTTACAATAATATTTAAACAACCTATTACTAAAACAAAAATTAGAAAACCTTAATAAAAAAGTAGTAAAACTTAAAAAAAAACAAAAATAAGTTATATAACAAGTTAAAATATTACAAGTATACTAATATAAACTATAATACTAAGTAGACTAAAAAAAATAAAATATAAATAATAAATAATATTTTACAAAAAACTTTAAAAATAGCACAACTATTTTTAAAACCTTTTATAACAAACACTTAAACAAAGCCGGCCTTCTTATAAGGTTAAAAAAATAAATTAAAGCCGCCGCAAAAAACTAATTTAACAACAACTATCTTAACAACAACAAGCCTGCACAACAAAGACAACAAATAATATAATAAAAAAAAAAAAATTAATTAATTAAAATAAAACTTAATTAACTAATTAACAAAAAAAACCTAGCGCTATTTATAAGTATTAATTGTATGCAATATAATTGTTTAACATAAAAAAACTATTATAATAACGTAATAAATTAAAAGCCCGTTAGTTAAGACTACGTAGTAAATACCTAAAGCTAACTCCCCTCTAGCTAAAAAACGCAGACACTTTATATAAAAACATTACAAATAGTATTAAAAAGCTACCTATTTAATTCTAAGTTAAGTCTTATGTCTTAGAACAAGCCATTTTTTTTTTATAAAAGGTAGTTATAAAAAGTGCAGGCCCAGGTTAGGTTAATTAATAGCTTGAAGCTACAATAACAAAGCTATGCTATACAAATAGCTTTAATAAGCTAGCAAGCTCATTAAGCTTATTAAGCTTATTAAGCCTAAATACTTATTAACCTATAGTCACTTAACCTCCCCTTTTATAATAAGAAAATCCCACAATGTCATATATTATAAAGTTTCTTTCCTTTTACTTCCTCATCCATAAATCTTCAGCAATAGATCAGTCATACCTAGAAGCCTTGTTTCCTTTAAAGTAACGCGCCTACAACTTTTAATAAATTAATTAGCTTTATTAAACTATAAAGTTTATATTTTGCTATTTTAGTTTTGTTATAAATATTATAGTTTTTAATAAATATTATAATAAATTTTTTTGCTTTATTAAAGTTATAGTATTATTAAAATTTTTTAAATATTTTAAATATTTTTTAATATTTTGCTAGTTTATATTTATAAATTTTTTAACTATTTGCTTTTAAAGTGTTATTAAAATTTATAACTTTTTTTTATATAAAAAGTTAGGTTTAGATTTTTTTTTTAAGTTTTTTATGCTTTATTTATAATAGTTTTTATTTTTATTTTAATATTTTGCTAAATTCTTTTTTTAAACTTTGTTATAAGTTATTTAGTTATAAATTATAGCAATAATAGAATATTTATTTTAAGTTTTTTTTAAATATTATATTTATTTTTAAAGTGTTTTTTAATAATAGTTGCTTTTTTTACTACAAATATTAGCTTATATATTTTTTAAATTTTTTAATATAAATAATTTTAAAGTTAAATTTTAATAAAAATTTTTATTATTATATTTATTTTTTATTAAATGCTTTTATTATAGTAAGTATTATTAAGTTTTTATAATCTATATAAATTTTAATAAGTTTTTTAGTACTGCTTAAATAATACTTTTATTTTTTAAAACTTTGCACTATTACTATAAGGTTTTTATTATATATTAAATAGTTAAGTATTATTTTATATAGTTTTACTAAAAAAAAGGCTATAAAGTATTTTTTTTTTTTTTAATTTAAAGTTTTTTTAATAGCAAAGTTGCTAGCATTTATTTTAAATTTAGTAATTAAGTTATTAGTTTATTTAAAATATATTTTTTAATTATACTAAATATTTTTACTTTATTTTTATTTATTTAAATTTAATATTTTTTTAATTAAATTTATAAAGCTTAATATTATACTTTTAATTTTTTTAATTAACTATTAGTTTAATATAGTTAGTAAATTTAATAAATGCTGAAATATTTTTAATATTTTTTAGTTTAAGCTAATTTTTTATTGCTTTAATTTTGCTATTTTAAATTTATAGTTTTTTTAATATAATTATAAATTTTAAAAAGTTTACTTTTTATTTATAAAACTTGCTTTTTTTAAGTTTATAAGCAGTTTTACGTTTTATAGTATTTATAGTACTTTTTATATATATTATTTATATTTTTTTAAATATTTTTAAATAAATTAAAATATTATTAAAATATGTTATTTATTAATTTAGCTATAGTATATATACGTATAGTAAAACAATTAAAAAGCAATACAATAACAATATATTTAATTTCTTTGGCTGTTTTTATAAAAGGTAGGAAACTAAAGGAGGCAAAAATTATAAAAACACTTTGCCTAACTGTGCAAGCATGTTTTATGCTTACATAGTCCTAATAAAACATATTACGTATAATAATATATGTGCAATAACCTAGTGTTAAATACTAGCTGTGCAAGCCGTACTTACTTATACTATCTTAGCACAAGTAAGTGCGGTTATATTTATATAACTAGTATTTTAACATTATTATAAATTAGTTAATAAATTTTTAAAGTATTATTATAATTATAGTTTAAAAGTTAGCTAGTATATTTATTAATTTAAATAGCATAACGTATCCCACAGGTTAATTGCACACCCGGGTCGATTGCACACTTTTTTTCCCATACAAAAAACGTCCGTGCGCAACATTATAACTTGGCCAATACTAATGCTATAACAATACAAATAGTACTAGTCGATTCCTAACTAAATAAAGAGTTTATATATGATTTTTTTATATTTATAATATTTTTATTTAGCAAGTTATTAAGCAATACGCTAAGCAGGGATTATATGATTTTTAGCAAGGATTATATTATAGTACAAATACTATAATACTATATAACTGGTTTAATATATAAGTAATTAAAATAAAAAAAATACTATTAGATTCCTTATTTTAATAGAAATCTAATAGTTATATTTTTATTATTGTACAACTAAAATTGATAGAGTTATAAATTTACGCACGGCCCCTTTTGCTAAGATTTTTTTAATAATCCTTGTTTATTTACGACCTTAATAACCTTCCAAAAAAAATACTATAAATATAAAAAAATCATATTTGAACTTGTTATTTAGTTAGGAATCGACTAGTACTATTTATATTGTTATAGCATTAGTATTGGCCAAGTTATAATGTTGCGCACGGACGTTTTTTGTATAAGAAAAAAAGTGTGCAATCGACCCGGGTGTGCAATTGACCTGTGGGATACGTTAATAATATTAATAGCTAAATATATATATATATTTTTTAAATTTTTTTTAATATAGTATTTTAGCTTTTTTATTTATAGTTTATTAAAAAAATAAATTTAATTAAATTTTAATATTTTTTATTTATTAAAAGTATTTAATAATTTTATTAATTATAATTTAGCAATTTAGTTTTTATTAATAGTTTGCTACTAAATAAAATATTTAATTTCATTTTATATTTTTTAAAAACATTATTATTATTTAACTTTATTTTAAGTTTTTTTTTAATAAAGTATATATTTAGTACTTTTAAGTTAAATGCTTAAGTTTTTTTTTTATAATAGTATTTAACTTTTTTAATTTTATAGCGTTTTATTAAATTGTTTTTTTTTTTTATTAAATAGTTAAATTAT